>Ga0207813_100009_pt1 | contig 263651 bp, 264 predicted proteins | sample A23E3SouthBayCA_2_FD_187730 | JGI IMG/M metagenome (GOLD analysis project Ga0207813, IMG submission 187730) | Aerobic enrichment media microbial communities from Eden Landing Ponds, California, USA - A23 E3 (4) (SPAdes) | ecosystem: Environmental > Aquatic > Marine > Unclassified | place...
ATCAAGACGGCCAACACCGAGACCTTCGAGTCCGACCGCGTCGACGACGTCTCGGAGGACTACTTCGACGCCAACTGGGACGCCATCGACACGCGGATCAAGTTCTTCCCGGGCCTGCGGCTCATCTCAGGGCTCGGGTTCGTGCTGACGTTCGTCGTCGGCGCGTTCTGGGTGGTCGGCGAGCCGCTCGGACCGCTGTCGGGCGAGCTGAGTTCCGGCGCGTTCGTGGCCTTCATCCTCTACACCCAGCGGTTCATCTGGCCGATGGCGCAGTTCGGGCAGATCATCAACATGTACCAGCGCGCCCACGCCTCCAGCGAGCGTATCTTCGGGCTGATGGACACGCCGAGTCGCATCGTCGAGGACCCCGACGCCGAGCCGCTCGCGGTCGAGGAGGGCGGCGTCGAGTTCGACGACGTGAGCTTCGGGTACGGGGACGAGCCGGACGCCGAGACCATCGTCGACGACATCGCGTTCGACGTCGAAGGCGGTGAGACGGTCGCGCTCGTCGGTCCCACCGGTGCCGGGAAGTCGACGGTAATGAAGCTCCTGCTCCGGATGTACGACGTCGACGAGGGGGCTATCCGGATCGACGGGACGGACCTGCGGGAGGCGACCATCCCGAGTCTACGCCAGGCGCTGGGGTACGTCAGCCAGGAGACGTTCCTGTTCTACGGCACGGTTCAGGAGAACATCGAGTACGGCACCTTCGACGCCGACCGCGATGACATCGTCGAGGCGGCGAAGATGGCCGAGGCCCACCAGTTCATCCAGAATCTACCCGACGGCTACGACACGAAGGTCGGCGAGCGCGGGGTGAAACTCTCCGGGGGACAGCGCCAGCGGATCGCCCTCGCGCGGGCGATCCTCAAAGACCCGGACATCCTCGTGCTCGACGAGGCGACGTCGGACGTGGACACGGAGACGGAGATGCTCATCCAGCGCTCGCTGGATAAGCTGACGGCCGACCGGACGACATTCGCCATCGCGCACCGCCTGTCGACGATCAAGGACGCGGACAAGATCGTCGTGCTGGAAGACGGCGCGATCGTCGAGCGGGGCTCGCACGAGGAGCTGCTGTCGGAGGACGGCCTCTACGCGAAGCTCTGGGCGGTCCAGGCGGGGGAGATCGACGAACTGCCCGAGGAGTTCGTCGAGCGCGCGGCCCGGCGGCGCTCCCAGGTGGACGCCGACGCCGAGGCCGGGGCAAGCGACGACGACTGAGCGCCTCGCGGGGTCGGGTCGGCTGGCCGAGCTACCGGGGTCGGCCGGACGGGACGACCCCGCCGGCCGGGCTACCGGTATTGCGGGCGGATGCAGGCGGGAAGCTTTTTGCGTCCGGGCGTGGCATCGTCGGGTATGAAGGTCCTCCTGGGCATGGGCGGGAGTCCGGACGGATTCGACGCGCTGGAGGAGACGCTGGCTCGGGCCCGCGACGCGGGCGACGAGCTGACGGTGGCGGTCCTCGACACGTCGGACGACCACGACCCCGACGATGTCGAGTCGGAGATCCGCGACCGAGTCGACGAGGCGGGCGTCGAGACGGCGGTGACCCAGCTGCCGGGCCACCCCGGGAGTCAGCTCTCGCAGTTCGCCGAGCGCGAGGAGTTCGACCGCATCGTCATCGGGGGCGGCCAGCGCAGCCCGATGGGAAAGATCGAACTCGGCGAGGTCGCCGAGTTCGTCCTGCTAAACGCCGACACGACGGTGACTCTCGTTCGATGACCGGACGCACTTACCCCGACGAGACGGCCGACTCGTTCCCGAAGCCGCCGATCTCGCTCACCGACGCCGAGGGCAGAGAGATCCGAATCGAGGAGAGCGGCGTCGCTGACTTCGACCGACTGGTCGAGATGTACGACGCGTTCGACCCCGCCGACCGCGCCCAGGGCATCCCGCCGGTCAAAGAGGAGGCCGTCCGCGAGTGGCTGGACACGCTGCTGTCGGAGGAGTCGGTCAACGTCGTCGCCGTCCACGACGGCTCGCCGGTCGGCCACGCGATCCTCGTCCCCGACAGCGAGGTGGCGTACGAACTCGCCGTGTTCGTACTCCACGACTACCAGAGCGCCGGGATCGGCACGAAACTACTGGAGGCGCTGCTCGGCAGCGGCCAAGCGGCGGATGTCGAGAAGGTGTGGCTCACCGTCGAGCGCTGGAACGAGCCGGCCATCGCACTGTACAAGAAGCTCGGCTTCGAGACGAGCAACGCCGAGAGCTTCGAGCTGGAGATGGCGATCCGACTGTCCTGACTGAGCCGTCCACCGACGGTGGCCGGGAGTCGCGTTCTACACCGAGAGGACTGGCTGGCTGGCGTACTCGACGACGTACTGGGCGGACTTGCCGAGCGTCTCGTCCGGTTCGGTCCCGTGTTCGCGCGGGACGACGAGGAAGTCCGCGGGCAGTTCCTCGGCCACGTCGAGGATGGCGCTGCCGGGGTGCTGGCGCAGCCGCGACCGGGAGAAGCCGACGACCGTCGAGTGGGTGACCGACACGTCGCCGGCGAACTCGCTCGCCTCGTCGGCGAACGACACCTGCTCGTCGGCGACGGCCTCGGCGTCGACCTCGCCGGTTTCGATCCCCCGCTTGACGGGCTCGTCGATCACGTGCAAGACGTGGACCGCGGCGCCGTACCGGTCGGCGACCGCGAGGCCGTACCGGACCGCCTGCTCGGCCTGGTCCGTCGCGTCGATCGGCACGAGGACCTGCTCGATATCCAGACTCATTGTCTACCAGTCGGTCGGGCGAGGGCAAAAAGTCACCGAGGTTCGCTCGGCCGGTGCGACCGTGGCCCCGTGGCGCTCTCGCACTCGGCGGCGGCCTCGACGCGGTCGCGCTCGGTCGGCGCGTCGGCGATGGCGTGGTTTATACCCCTGGCGGGGGATCACTCGTCTATGTTCGACACGGTGGTCATCGCGACCGACGGCTCCGACAGCGCCTCGCGCGCCGTCGACGTGGCGCTGGACGTCGCCGAGAAGTTCGAGGCGGAGGTCCACGCGCTGTACGTGGTCGACCGGGGAGACGTAGCGGCGTCGCCGGACGAACTGCGGAAGGAACTCGTCGACGCGCTGGAGGCGACCGCCGACGAGGCGCTCGACGACGTGCGCGAGCGCACCGACGGCTCCGTCGAGACGGCCGTCCGCAACGGCCGCCCGGGCGCCGAGATACCCCAGTACGCCGAAGCGGTCGACGCCGACGTGGTCGCACTGGGCACCCGCGGCCGCCACGGCGACCACGGGTTCGTCCTCGGCAGCGTCGCCGAGGCCGTCGTCCGCCGCTGTGACCGCCCCGTCCTCACCGTCCGACAACTCGACGAGAGCGAGATCGCGGCGGCCGACGCCTGAGCCGCCGCCGCGGATCGGTGTCTCGTCGCCGCGCCGACTCCGACAACCGGGGGCTTGATACTTTCGCGGCCGGTCTCTGACGTATGGACGACTGGATTATCGACGGCGACCGGCTCCCGCTCGAACGGAAGTCGGTCCTGCCGGGCGAGGGCTTTTTCTACCCCGATTCGCTGCGCGAGACGAAGAAGGAGAGCGAGGCCGTCGAGGCGCTGTCTGGCGCCGAGACGGTCGTGATCGCCGACACCGACGCCGACGGCCTCGGCTGCGTCGCGCTGATTCGCGAGGTCCACGGCGACGGTGCCGCGCTGGTCCCTTCGGGCCCGCACGAACTCCGCCAGAGCATCGAGTGGGCCGTCGAGTACGCGCCCGACGACGCTGTCGTCTTCGTCTGCGACCTCTGTCCGGACAGCGAGGGGGACATCGAGGGGATCGAGGCGCTGGCCGAGCGGACGACCGTCCGCTGGTTCGACCACCACCAGTGGGACGACAACCTCGTCGACGCCGTCGAGGCCGCCGGCGTCGACCTGACCGTCGGCGACTCCGACGAGGTCTGTACGACCGACGTGGCGCTGGCGGAACTCGACTACGGCTTCTCCGAGCAGTTCGAGGCGCTCGCGCGCGTCACCCGCGACCACGACCTGTGGATCAAAGAAGACGAGCGCAGCGACGACCTGGCCGACTACGCGATGTGGGCCGACCCCGAGGAGTACGTCCGGGTGATCCGTCGCTACGGTGTCGACTTCCCCGAGGCCGTCGAGGAGTTCCTCGAAGACGAGCGCGTCGAGAAGGAGGCGCTGATCGAGAAGGCCGTCGAGCGGGGCGAACTCCGGGAGGTCGGCGAGTGGACCGTCGGCGTCACCTACGGCCGCTGTTCGCAGAACGAGGTCGCCGAGGCGATGCGGCGGCAGGGCGCCGACGCCTCGGTGATCGTCAAGCCGGCGGGCAGCGCCTCGATCCGCGGGTCCGAGGGTTTCGAGCGCGCCCACGAGGTCGCCGAGCAGGTCAACGGCGGCGGCCACCCCCGCGCCGCGGGCTGCAAACCGCACATCTACGACGACATGCTCGACTACGCCCACCATTGGACCACGCGTGGCGCCGTCGCGAAACAGGCCATCCTCGACGCCTTCCGCGCGCTCCCGCCCGAGGAGGACGAAGACGAGGACGGCGTCGATACCGACCGCTGACCGCTCAGCACAGCTCTCTCACGTTCTCGCGCAGTCGCGCGGCCCGCGCCTCGCGCGCGGACTCGTCGGCGCCGCCCCACCAGGCGTCGAACCACCGACACTCGACCATCCAGGTGACCGCGAGGTAGAACGACTGTCGGCGTTCGAACGCCTCGTCGCGCTCGAACCGGACCCCTCGGGCGTCCTCGTACGCGTCGAGGAGCGTCTCGCGAACGCGCTCCCGGACGGCCGAACCGACGGGCGCCCGCTCGGAGAACTCGCGGACGGCCCAGGCCAGTTCGTATCGGGGGTCACCGGCCTGCGCCGCACCCCAGTCGAGGACGGCCGTGGGCTCGCCCGTCTCGGGGTCGGCGAGCAGGTTTCCGGGCCGATAGTCGCCGTGCAGGAGCGCGGCGTCGGCCGCGAGGTCGAGTTCGTCGAACCGGCCGTCGGCGTACTCGCGGAACACCCCCTCCAGATCGGCGAAGCGCGTCCCGGCCAGCCCGTCGAGCGAGTCGTCGACGATATCGCGAAGCCGGTCGCGCCACGTCGCCCGCCCGTCCCGCACGGCCGGACCGTCCTCGCCGGCCACCAGGTCGCCGAACGCGTCGAACGACCGCAGGTCGTGGATCCGGGCGAGGAACCGGCCGGCGTCGCCCAGGAGGCGGTCGGCGGCGCCCGTTCGATCTTCGGTGGCCACCCCGAGCGGTGCCTCGCCGGGGAGCCGTTCCATCAGGAACGCCGGCGCCGGAACTCCGTCCCGGGAGCGATAGGCGCCGTAGACCGTCGGGACGGGAACGGCCGTCTCCCGTCCGACGAGTTCGAGCAAGTCGATTTCGACGAGGAACCGTTCCGGGGAGCGACCGTCGACGGGACCGTCGCTCCGAAAACACTTCAGCACGACCTCGCGCCGTCGGTCCTCCCCGTCTCGGACCGTGACGCCGTACACGATGTCGCTACCGGCCGGCATCGGCTCGGCGTTCAGGACGGTCCAGTCCGCGCGGAGGGCGGCGACGGCGGCCGCGACCTGCTCGGCCGAGAGCGGATCGCGGGGCCCGTACTTCGGGTCGGTCATCGCCGCTCGCAGTTTACTTCTCGCCGGCGAGCCACTTCTCGGAGTAGGCCGTCCCGCAGGTGCACTGGACGTAGGCGTGGATCACGTCGCCCTCGTTGTAGATCCCCTCGACCTCCTCGTTCTGTTCCTCGGCGAAGGCGAAGACGAACCGCGCGTCGTGGGGGCCGTCCTCGTCGCCGTCGGGGCAAACGCCGCCGGTCGCGTCGGCGTCGACGGTCCCGTCGTTCGCCATCGCCTGTTTGGCGAAGGCCATGGGGTCCATGTCGGTCGCGTTCTGGAAGGCGTTGCGGCCGCTGTCGCCCTCGACGACGAGCACGACGCCGTCGTCGACGCGTTCGCCGTGGCTCGCCAGGGCGTCGATGCCCGAGACGGCGTCGTCGGCGAAGTACATGAACACGTCCTCCGGCCGGTCGCCGGCCAGGAATGCCTCGCGGTCGCTCATGGCCGACGAGAGGCTTCCCCCGGTGAAAAAGGGCGCGTTCCGGATCTACCGCGGAGTCCGGGCGCTCACTCGGAAACGACGGGGGAGGCCTCACCGAGCACGTTGAGGAGGACCAGCGCGCCAGAGGCGACGGCGAGCAGGACGACGGCGACGGGGAAGGCGGCGTCGAGGCCGCGCCCCTGGAAGGTGGCCCATATCTGGACGGGGAGGGTACGGGGGTAGTACGCGAGCATGAGCGTCGCGCCGAACTCGCCGGCCGCGCGGGCGAACGCGAGCGTGATCCCCGCCAGGATCCCTCGCCAGGCGAGCGGCAGCGTCACCCGCCGGAAGGTCCCCCACTCGGACGCGCCGAGCGTCCGCGCGGCCTCCTCGGCGTCGGTGTCGACGCTCTCGAAGGCGCTGCGAGCGGTCAGGACGACGAACGGCGACGCGACGAACGTCTGGGCGAGGACGACGCCGGCGATGGTCCCGCTGATCCGCACGCCGAGCAGACCACCCAGCCCCTCCGCTCCCACCGCGCTCAGGAGGATCATCCCGCTGACGACCGGCGGGAGCACGAGCGGGAAGGCGACGACGGCGGTGACGAGCGTCCGCCCGCGGAACCGCGCGCGAGCGAGCCAGTAGGCCAGCGGCACGCCGAACAGCGTCGCCAGCGCGGTGCTGATACTCGCGGAAACCAGGGTGTTGCGGGCCGCACCGACGACGAACGGCGCGTCGAGCGAGGCGAGCACCGCGCTGGGCGGTTGCGCGAGAGCGAGCCACGCGACCGGGGCCGCGTAGAGAGCGAGCAACAGCCCGCCGAGCAGGGCCGCGATCGCGCCCCACGGCGAGCGCTCACGGGCAGTGGACACGCGGGACATCACCACTGTACTCGGGGAACTCGTCCGGGACCACGAAGCCGTGGTCGCCGAGGTACTCGCCGGCCACCAGCGTGTCGAACGTGTCGGTGACAGGGTCGCCGCCGCGGCGGGCGGTCGCGCCGTACTCGATCGGCGCGCCGCGAACCGTCTCGCCCGACGGGAGATCGTAGCTCACCGCGCCGTACGCGTCGGCCCGGTCGGGCTCGCTCAAGTCGATCGCGGCGGGCAGGTCGACGTAGTCGTACCCGCGGTCCTCGGCCATGCTCCGGTAGACCACGGCGGCGTCGAGGTCACCGGTTTCGAACCGCGACAGCAGCGACGTCTCGGGGTAGACCTGTCGCGGCTCGACGAGCGCGTCGCGCAGCCCGGGCCGGTCGTAGTACTCGCTCGCCAGGTCGAGCGCGAACAGCGTCCGGTAACCCAGCGGGTCCAGGTCCGGGTCCGTCCGACCGAGCGACGCCGCGCCGCCGACGACGGGGTCGAACCACCGGTCGGCCTCGGCGACGCGTCGGCCGGCGTCGCTGTCGGTGTGGGCGACCACGAGCGCGTTCGTCGCGAACTCGGCGTGCCACTCCGTCGCGAGCACCCGATCGAACAGTGCGGTGTCGGCCAGCGCGACCACGTCGGGGTGGCGCTTTCCCTCCGCGACGAGTCGCGCGACCGTCACGGAGCCGTGGGCTTCGACCTGCACCGGCCGGTCGACCGCCGCTCGGAGTCCCTCTGAAAAGGCCAGCTGGAGGCTCCCCGCCGCGAGGACCGAAATCGGTCGTCCGCCACTACGACCGCCGTCGGACCCGTTGTCATCGCTTCTGTCCGCCCCGGCCGCGCCCCCCATGCTCCCGACACAACCGCTCACCCCGGCGGCGACGCCCGCCGCTCCCGCTCCGCCGAGGGCGGTCAGAAATCCGCGGCGGGTCGTCCCCTCGGTGGATCCCCCGCTTTCGGCCCCCCGGCCGCGACGTCCGCCGACCGAGCGTTGTGTCGACATCGATACATCGACGTTGTGTCGGTCGAGACATAACGATTTTGGTCGATGCGGTCGACTCGACGGTATGGACGCGGGGTTCGAGGCGCACCTGCGAGTCGGCGGGGAGACGGTCGACGAGCGCGACGCGGCGTTGCTACGAGCGGTGGCCTCGGAGGGGTCGCTCAACGCCGCGGCGTCGGCGCTCGGCCGTTCGTACTCTCGGGCGCACGGTCGCATCGGCGACCTGGAAGAGGCCACGGGACCGCTCGTCGAGCGCCGTCGCGGCGGGAGCGAGGGCGGCGGCAGTCGGCTGACCGAGGAGGCCCGCGAACTCCTCGCCGAGTTCGACCGCCTTCGAGCGGCGCTCTCGGGGACGGCCGCCACCGAACGGCTCGTCCTCGACGGTCACGTCGCAAAGCGGGACGGCGACCTCGTGACCGTCGAGACGGTCGCCGGGACGGTCCGCGCGCTCGCGCTGACCGACGCCGACGACGTGCGGGTCGCGTTCCGGTCGGACGCCGTGACGCTGCACGCCCCCGAGAGCGCTCCCGGGGGCGGCGAGACGAGCGCGCGCAACCGCTTTCGCGGCGAGGTGGTCGCTGTCGACCGCAGCGAGGGGACCGCGCACGTCCGCATCGACGTGGGCGCGGCCGACCCGCTCGTCGTCCGTGTCACGGAGACGAGTCGCGCCGCGCTCGGGTTGGAGCCGGGCGTCCAGGTGGTCGCGTCGTTCAAAGCGACCGCGACGCGCGCGACTGCCGCTCCCGGTGCGACCGAGTCGACCGAACCGCTGGAGTAGCGCGCCGGGCCGCCGCGCTCAGAGCTCTTTCTCCATCTCGACGTGGTCGATGCCGGCCTCCTCGAACACGTCGCTGGTCGTCTCGTACCCGAGCCGCTCGTAGAACGCCTCGACGTGGGTCTGTGCGTGCATCACCAGCGCGTCGATCCCTCGGTTGGCGGCCGTCGATTCCAGTCGCCTCATCAGGTCGCGGCCGAGTCCCTCGCCGCGGCGGTCGGCGACCACGGCGACCCGTTCGACCTTCCCGACGCCGGGTTCGACCTCGCGGAGTCGCGCCGCGCCGACGGGGTCACCGTCGTCGGTGGCGACGAAGTGGACCGCCTCGTCGTCTCTCCCGTCCATCTCGATGCCTTCGGGGACGCCCTGTTCGTCGATGAAGACCTCGCGTCGGACCGAGAGGGCCGCCTCCCGGTCGGCCTCGCCGTCGGCGACGCGAACGTCGACGCTCATGTCGTGTCGTCACGCCCGGAGACGCCTGAGAATTGCGATCGGTGCGAACGGACCGTGGAAGCGACGCGGCTGGCGAGTCCTACGAGCCGTCGGGGCTGTAGTTGGGCGCTTCGTCGGTGATGACCACGTCGTGGGGGTGGCCCTCCTGCTGGCCGGCCTGCGAGACCTTCACGAACTCGGCGCGCCGCTTGAACTCGGGGATGGTCTCGGCGCCGACGTAGCCCATGCCAGAGCGCATGCCGCCGACGAGCTGGTGGAGCTCGCTGGCGAGGGTGCCCTTGTACGGCGTCGCCGCCTCGACGCCCTCGGGAACCATCTCCTCTTCCTCGTCCTCGTCGACGTCTTTCAGGTAGCGGTCGCCGCCGCCGGACTGCATCGCACCCACGGAGCCCATGCCGCGGTACTGCTTGTACTTCTTGCCGTTCATCGTGACGACGCGGCCCGGCGCCTCGTCGGTGCCCGCGAAGTAGGAGCCCAGCATGACCGCGTCGGCTCCCGCGGCGATGGCCTTGATCGCGTCGCCGGAGTAGCGGATGCCACCGTCGGCGATGACCGGCACGTTCTCCTGGCTCGCCACGTCTGCGACCTGCGCGACCGCGGTGATCTGGGGCATGCCGGCGCCGGTGACGACGCGGGTGGTACAGATCGAGCCGGGACCGATCCCGACTTTGATGCCGTCGGCGAAGTCGACGACGGCCTCGGCGGCCTCGCGGGTGCCGACGTTCCCGACGACGACATCGGCGTCGACTTCGTCGGTGATCTCGCGGGCGCTTTCGACGACGTTGAGGTTGTGGGCGTGCGCGCAGTCGATGAACAGCACGTCTGCACCGGCCTCGTCGGCGGCCCGGGCGCGCTCGGCCTCGAAGGGGCCGACGGCGACGCCGGCGCGGAGCGACCCCTCCTCGTCGCGCGCGGCCGAGTCGTACTCGCGGCGCTGGAGGATGCCCTGCATCGTGATGAGGCCGATGAGGCCGTGGTCGTCGTCGACGATCGGGACGCGCTCGATCTTGTGCTCGTACATGAGTTCGAGCGCTTCGCGAGGGGTCACGTCCTCGGGCGCGGTGATGACCTCGTCGGTCATCGCCTCGCGCACCTCGTCGGACTCGCCGACCTCCAGGTACGGGCGGATGTCCGTCCCCGAGATGATCCCCAGCACTTCGTCGTCGTCGCTGACCACCGGCGCGCCGGAGACGCCCGCGCGAGCCATCATCTCGTCGACCTCACGGACCGTCTGGTCCGGCGAGGCCGTCACCACGTCGCGGATGATGAGTTCGTCGGCGCGCTTGACGCGCTCGATCTCCGCGACCATCTCGTCGACGTCCATGTTACGGTGCATGACGCCCAGCCCGCCCTCGCGGGCCATCGCGATGGCCATCTCGCTCTCGGTGACGGTGTCCATCGCCGCCGTGAGCACCGGCACCTGCAGCTGGACGTTCTTCGACACGCGTGTCGTCGTGTCTGCCTCGTCCGCCTCGACGCGGCTCTCCTTGGGCCGCAGGAGCACGTCGTCGAACGTCAGCGCCTCCGGCACGCGGAGTTTCTCCGAGAAAGGTTCGGGATCGTTCGCCATGTAAACCGTCACTCCCGCCGGCCCAAAAACGTTGCGAGACGCCCGCTCCGTGCCAGCCGTTCCCGAGACGCCGGTCCGCCTTGTCCGACAGCCCTCGTGGATCGAAACGGACGTTCGCCGGTTCTGACGAAGTGTTCGCACCAGCGATCAGGCAGTTCGGGCAGGCCGTCACATGATTCGCCTCGGCCGACCCGAGATTCGGCCCGTCCGGTCCGATATCCGTCGGGATCGCGCCGCATGTGGCCGTCTCTCACGCAATTCTTATACTCGATCGGAAAATAATGACAGATATGGACTCCGCCAGTCTCGCCATCGCTGGCATCGGTCAGAAGACTGCTCGCGACGCGTCGAGCGTCGCGTTTACACCTTCTGCCGGTTTCTTCAAACGGGACTTCGCGGAGCACCCGACCTGGACCGTCGGCGCGAACTGGCAGCCCGCCGCCGGTCGCCGACGCGCGTATCGCAGGTCGGACCACCCACTGGCCACGGGAGACGGCCGCGCCTGAGCGCATGAGTAGCTCTCAGCACCCGGTCGCACTCACCGTCGAGCGGCGCGTCGGCGGCGCGACGAAGCTCCTCGCGACCATCATGTGTCTCCCGCTGGTCGACGGTATCTTCCCCGCGCTCGTCCTCGCGGGCGCGCTCGGCGACCCCATCGGGATCCTCGAAGTCGGCCTGCTCATCTTCGGCGGCAGCGCCACCGTCGCCGTCGTCCTCGCCGAGATGGACGGCTCCCGCCGCGATGTGGCGACGGCCATCCTCGCCGTCGGCGCCGTTCTGCTTCCCGTCGCCGCCGTCGAGGCGGCGCTGGCGCCGACCATCCGCGACATGCTGAACATGCCGGTGTTCTCGCGGTTCGCCGGCCTGGTCATCCTGACCGTCGCCGCCAAGACCGCCAGCGCCCGTATCGGCGAGTCCCTCCCCCGGCCCGCGATCGTCATCGCGCTCGGCCTCGTCGCGAGTTTCGACCCGCGCGGCGTCTCGCTGTCGGTGACGACGAATCCCGAACTCGTCGCGCGGGCGGTCGCCGCCGCCGGCGTCGGCGTCGGCTTCGCCCTGCTCGTGGCCCTGCTGGGTCCCTGGCTGCGCGCCGTCGTCGATATCGACCGCTTCCGCTTCGGGAGCGCCGTCGCGCTCGGCGTCCTTCCGCTGTCGATCTTCGGGCTGGTCCCGGGCGACGCCCCCATCGCGCTCGCCGTGCTCGGCGTGACCGCCCTGTTCGCCTTCGACCCCGACGGCGACCGAGAGTACGACGGTGTGCCCGGCGACACGTCCGACGACGCCGCGGTCGCCGACGGCGGCGACCCCACCGACTCGGACGACGAGCCCGACGACACGGGCGACGACGAGTCGGAGTCGGTCCCCGGCCGCGTTTCCGATTACGTCACCACCGACGACGAACGCGCGCCGTGGCTGTGAGCGGGTCGGGGCTTTCTCGCTGTTTGCCGTCGAAGTCGTTCGATCCGCTGTAGCCGAACCGCTACTCGTGGTCGCGAGTGGAAGGGCTTACGGGCGGGCGCGGCGATGGACGGGTATGGCAGACAATCGCGTCGTGCAGGGGCGGATGGTCACGCCCAAGCGCCTGGCCGAGTTGATCGAGGGCGAGTCGGTCATGGACGCCGAACCCATCGAGGACGCCGACCGGGACTGCCCCGACTGCGGCGAGAACGTGCTGAAAGTCGGCTACATGCCCGGCGTCACCTCCTTCGTCACCGGCTACAAGTGCCAAGAGTGCGACTGGGCCGAGATCGAAGACGACGACTGATCGGCTGCGTCGATCGGGAGAGACCGAAACCCCTTTAGTGGGATTGGGCTTATCCGGTGATGCAGGCGGGGTCGTGGCCAAGTCCGGCATGGCGACTGACTCCAGAGGCAACGGCGCCCGGGACGACACTCCAGCTGATATACTGAACGGGTCGGCTGATCACTGACCCTGTGATGACCCTCTGGAGTTCCGAGGCGCTACCGGAGATATCAGTCGATCGGGGGTTCAAATCCCTCCGACCCCATTCCGTATTTAACTCTCGCGTAGTTCAATCGCCATTCGAAATCAACCCAGTGTTCGCCCAAACCAAGATCCGCACAGCGGAACACTCCCTACCGGATGCCGTGCAATGGCGATCTGGCTCGAAACACTATACATCGGCGAATTCCATGACGGAGTGGTCGAAACCGTACGTCGGAATCCCGTTCTCGTCACAGTGATCCTTGAGATTGACTGGCTCGACCTCGCCCCCGAGTTGGCGCTCGAAAGTGACGGTTACCTCTTCTCCGACCTCGACGACGACCCCAACGTCGGGGTCGCTATACGACGGCTTGATGACGTAATCACCGACAGCGAACGGATTTTCGGCGAATTTCAGATTGTCGTGCTTGTAGGTGTACAGACTGACGTCCTGATCGTCACAATACGAAGAGAGCAGCGCCCGGTCGAACTCCCGCCAGTCCGCGGGTCCCTCGTCCAGCGAACTCGGGAACGCAACACGAACACCCTCGCCGTCCAGTTCTTGCCCGTACAGTTCGATCTGCGTTTCCGGAGGCAGTACCTCGATGACGACTCCGACAGACGGGTCCGCTTCCCCTTTCTTTTCCACCCGGTCTCCGGGCTCGAACGGATTCTCAGGCTTTTGGTTCATGTTCGCCATGTTCGGCCCGAGGTCCTGGAGATCGTTCATCGGCCGCGACGCCAGGTGCTTCAGCTTCTCCGGTTCGTCGCCCGAAAACTCCGCCTGCGTCTGCACCTTCGACTTCAGCGTCTGCACGTGCTCCCAGCCGAGAAGAATAAGCGAATCCTCGTTGTCTCTATGCCACGCCATCACGATAATATCGTCGTCCGAATCGTTCTCTATCAGCGACTTCGGCAGAAACGCAGCCACGTCCCGAGAGGTCTTCACGTCGACCTCGTACCCGAAGACTTCGAAATCGTGCCCGGAGAAGCTTTCAGGATTGCACCGCCGGATCGCGTCCTCGTTCTCCCACTCCCACATCTCCGCCGGGAGGTACTCGCGGCAGAACTGTTCGAAGGCCAACTCTCCCAGATTGCCGACTCGTTTCGCGTCCCTGTCCTCTGCACCCTGTTTCTCCGCCTGATAGTCCGCCCGCACTCTATCGATTTCGTCCGGAATATACTGATACACGCCGTATCGACAGACTGCGTTCGATTTATATTTTTACGTTCACTTCACCGTCTACCGGTTCCTTCGCTTTCCTCTCGCGACCGTCACCCCAGCCACACGCTCGCGAACGAGTCGAAATACTCGTCGCCGGTATCGACGAGCACGTGGTCGGCCCCCAGCGCGGTGACCCGCTCGTTCACCTCGTCGACGTGGGCGTCCAGCCGGGAGCGATACGTGTCGGCCAGTGACTGGCTGAAATAGGACCGGCGAGTCATCTCGCTCTCCGGGTCCGCGAACAGGGCGTCCCCCACTACGTCGGGGTCGCGCTCGTCGGGGGCCATCACTCGGACGAGTAGCACGTCGACCTCGTTGCGTGCCAGCGCCGAGACGCCGGATTCGATTCGCTCGGGTTCGTCCAAGCAGTCGGTCAACACGACGACGAGCGACCGCGAGCGGATCCGGTCGGCGTAGGCTTCGAGCACCGCTTCGAAGTCCGCCTCGCCCTCGGGGTCGAGGCCGTTGATCTGGTCGATCAACCCCAGCACCTCGCCGCGATTCGATCGGCCGGTATCGAGCCGCTCGGAGCGGTCGCCCATCGTCGAGAAGCGGAAGTCGTTGTGTTCCTCGGCGGTGAGATAGCAAAAGCCCAGTCCGATTTTGGCGGCGTACTCGAACTTGTGGCGCTCGCCTGCACCGTAGTCCATCGAGGCGGACGCGTCCAGCAGGACGTGGACGGTCAGATTTCGCTCCTCCTCGAACTGCTTGATGTAGTACTCCTCGGTGCGGGCGAACAGCTTCCAGTCAACGAGGCGGGTGTCGTCGCCGGGGGAGTACCGGCGGTAGTCGCTGAAGGTGAGTCCCTCGCCGACGCGGGGGGACTGCTGGTCGCCCTGGCGGACGGCGGCCGTCTCGCGGTCGAGCGCCGCGTCGAAGCGGTCGAGTTCGTCGAGGAAGCTCGGTTCGATGGTCACGGTTCACTCCAGCAGGTCGGCGATCACGTCGTCGGGGGTCTGACCGTCCCGCTCGGCGCGGAAGTCGAGGATGATCCGATGGCGGAGGACGGGCGCGGCCAGCGCCTCGATGTCTGCCTCGGAGACGTGGTTGCGACCGTGGAGGAACGCGCGGGCCTTCGAAGCGACGACCAGGGCCATGCTCGCCCGCGGGCTGGCGCCGAACTCCACCGCCTCGGCCTCGCGGGTCCGCCGGACGAGGTCGATGGCGCGGTCGCGCAGGTCCTCCGCGATGGGCACCTCTCGGACCAGCTCCTGTGCCTCGCGGATCTCCTCGTGGGTCAGCACCTGCTCGACGGGGACCTGCCGGCTGCGGCTGGTGTAGAGGTCGACGATGTCGCGCTCCTCGTCGGCTTCGGGGTACTCGACTAGGAGCTTGAACATGAAGCGGTCGGTCTGGGCCTCCGGGAGGGCGTAGGTACCGCCCTGGTCGATGGGGTTCTGCGTCGCGAGGACGAAGAACGGGTCGGGCAACTCGTAGGTTTCGCCGCCTGCGGTGACCTGGCGCTCCTGCATCGCCTCCAGCAGGGCGGCCTGGGTCTTCGGGGTCGCCCGGTTGATCTCGTCGGCCAGCACGACGTTGGCGAAGATCGGCCCCTTCTCGAAGACGAACTCCCGGCCGTCGTCGCGCTCGCGGATGATCTCGGTCCCGGTGATGTCCGATGGCATCAGGTCGGGCGTGTTCTGGACCCGCGAGAACGCCAGGTCGGTCACCTCGGCGACGGTGCGGACCATGGTCGTCTTGCCGAGGCCGGGGTTCGATTCGAGCAGCGCGTTGCCGTCGGCGAGGATGCACACGAACAGCCGTTCGAGCACCTCGCGCTGGCCGACGATGCGCTCGCCCACCTCCTCGCGGGCCGTCGCGAGTTTCCGTTGCAGTGCGTCCACGTCGTCGGTGTCTGGGTCGTCTTGCATAGGTCGGTGGGTGGATCAGGTGCTGCCGTCGTCGCTTCCGCGGTCGCCGTCGCCGTCTTCGCCGCCGCCGTCCCCGGTATCGTCCCGGATGCGGCGATTGTACTCGCGGACGAGGTCGGCGTCCTCGACCTGTTCGGGGGCGGCGAACCCCGCCTGCTGGCTGTCGACGGCGCCCGAACTCCCGCCGCCGGCGCCGCTCGACCCGCGGTCGGGGAAGGTGCGGTTCTCCGCGACGTCGCGACCGCCGCCCGAGGACTCGATCTCCGCGGTCTGGTTCTCGTCGCCCGTCGACACCTCCTCGCGATCGCCGAGGATGCGGTCGCCGTCGAGCAGTCCGGTGTAGTTCTCCGGCTCGTCGGCCGCACCGTCCGTCGCCGGCTGGGGACGGTCGAACAGCGCCAGGTCCACGACGGCGACCTGGACGGTCGCGAGACTCAGCGCGGCGACCGCGACCGCGACGGCGCCGAGTCGCGCGACGTTCAGCAGGCCGACGCTCGAACTCTCGCGCAGGTCGGCGAGCACCTCGCCGTAGAGCCGGCGAGCCATCCGCGAGTCCGCGTCCGCGTCGACGGCGTCCCTGGCGGTTCGCAGCTTCTCGGCGACGCCCGGGTTGACCGCCTCGAACTGCTCGACGAGCGGCTTTCGGACCCGCAGCCAGATCCCGACCGCCAGCGCGAGCGCGCCGACGCCAGCGGCCACCGTCGCCGACCCCGGGACGGCGACCGTCCCGAGGTCCCGACCGAGCGCCGAACCGACCGGTTCGGTCGCGCTCGCCGGGACCAGGAGCCGGTCCGGCAGCCACGACGGGTCCAGCGCCGCGAGGACGAGGTTCGACGCCAGGAAGAGCGCCGCAGCCTCGACGACCGCGGCCGTCACCGCCGCCTTCCAGGCCTCCCGACGGATCTCGGCCAGTGCGGTCGCCATCCGGTCGCGGGCGTCGTCGCTACCCGAGCCGGCGCTCTCGGTCGACTCGGTCCCCCCCGACGGCGCCGCGTCGCCCGGTTCGTCGCTCATCCGTGTCCCTCACAGGCCGTCTTGTTTTGGTTCACGTCCTGGGCACACAGCGCGTCTAGGTCGGACTCGAGCGTCGCGATCCGATCGTCTCGGTCCTCGATCTGCGTCTTCAGGTCGTCGATCTCGGTGTTCCGCTCCGACAGCGTCGTCTCCAGCTGGTCGATATCGGACTCCAGCTCGTCGACGTCGGCCTCTAGGTTCGTGATCGTCCGGTTTCGCCGCTCGAGTTCCGACTGGAGGCTGCTGAGGTTCGACTCGAGCGCGTCGATGCGGTCGGTTCGCTCGGCGAGGGTCGTCTCAAGGTCGTCGATCCGGTCCTCCGCGTCGGAGAGGTCGGCCTCCAGTTCGTCGCGGCGGTCCTGCAGGTCGGAGACGGTTCCCTCCAGTTCGTCGCGGCGGTCCCGCAAGTCGGAGACGGTCCCCTCCAGTTCGTCGCGGCGGTCCTCGAGATCGGCGACACGGCCTTCGAGCCGCGAGATGTTCTCGTTGGCGTTCGCGAGCCGCTGGCGGGTCCGTGCGAGTTGGGCCTCGGTGGTGTTGAGCTGGCGCTCGGTGCGGTTGAGCTCGCCGGCGACCTGGTCGACGTCTTCGGTCCGGGTGTTCAGCTCAGCGCGCGTCTGGTTGAGCCGCTCGCGGAGCGTCCGCACCTCGGTCCGCGTCTCGTTGAGCTCGGCGGTCAACTGGGCCGTCTCGGTCCGGAGGGCGTCGTTCTGTGACCGGAGTTGCTGGGCCGAGTCCTGGTAGAACACGGTCGCGCCCGCCGCCCCGGCGGTGGTGAGGACGACGAGGACGACCAGGCCCAGACTGATCCGGCGGCCGATTGCGCTCACGGGAGACCACTCGTGAGTGACGTGCGGCCGCGGTACACTTGAACGCGCCGGACGATCACTTCGAGTGAGAAGACGACCAGCGCGCCGAGCAGCGCGACCCACCCCCAGGCGTCGCGCACCGAGCGGACGCGCGTCGACCGCTCGCGGGCCAACTCCGCGATCCGGGCGCCCTCGTCCGGGCCGAACTCGCGGCCGCCGGTCACGTCGACCAGCCGTTCGAGGTCCGGGTCGACGCCGAGGCGACCGTACTCGACGGGGTAGTTGGCCGCGTACGTCGCGTCGAGCAGATCGTGGTACCCGGCCTCGCGGGGCGTGAACTCCCCGCGGAATGTCCGTTCGGCGACCTGCTGGAAAGTGACGTTCGCGGCGGTCGGGCGCTCGTCGCCGCGGTAGGTGAGCGTCGCCGGACGCCCGACGCGGGCGTCGCTCACGTCGGTCACGCCCGTCCCCGTCCGCGCGGGGTCGCCGATGGCGTAGTTGACCGACTTCGTGACGACCAGCGAGTCCGGCCGGTCGAGCAGGCCGTCGAGGCCGCCCTCGGCCCCGTAGGCGGTGATCGAGACGACGCGACCGAGCCCGAACCGCCAGGAAGCGATCGCGGGCGTCCCGTCGGCGGTCGCGACCTGGTAGTCCGCGCCCGCCTTGACCGCCACCTCGTTGGCGTTCGCGGGGTCGGCCGTCAGCCTGACGCCCGAGGTGATGAACGTGTTCCGCGTGACGACGGTGAGGTTCCGCCCGGTGAACTGTCGGGAACTCCCGCCGAACAGCAGCCGCAGGCGGCTCGTCTCGTTCGCGGCGAAGTACGAGCCGCCAGACTCCTCGGCGATCCGTCGGAGGGTGTCCGCGTTCACCCGGTCGCCGGCGCCGACGGTGATGACGCGGATCCCCTCCCGGCCGAGCTGGCTCGCGACCGCCGCCGGACGCTCTACGTCGTCGGCGCCGTCGGACAGGAGGATGACCGTCCCGGGGCTGTCCCCGAGCATGTCCGCCGCGCCCAGCAGCCCGACGGCGATGTCGGTACCGCCGCGGGTGGTCTGGAGGCGTCGGATCCGCTCGCCGACCGCCTCGCGGGCGTCTTCGAGCGGCTGGCGGTCGGCGATCCGGTAGGCCTCGCCGCCGAAGGCCACGACGCCAACCTGGTTGCGGTCGCCCAGTTGGTCCAGCACGTCCAGGGCGATGCCCTTCTGGGTCGAGAGCCCCTCCTCGGCGCTCCCGGAGATGTCGACGAGCATCACGATGTTCGTCTGCCCGCCGGTGGCGTTCCCCATCCTGACGGGCAGCATCGCGGCGACGGGCGACTCGCCGTAGTTCCCCTCCTGATACGCGTTGTCGCCGCCGACCGTCACGAGCCCGCCGCCGTCGATGACGTGCTCCTGCAGAGCGCTGACGTTCCCCAGCCGCCCCGCGGGCGTGTCCTGCACGACGACCGCCGCGTAGCTGTCGAGGTCGGCGGGCACCGACGTGGCGTTGGTCACGTTGTACAGCGATCCGAGATAGCTCCGCAGTGGGTACTCCCCTTGGGCGACGTACAGCAGCCGCGGCTTCTCGACGACGCGCACGTCGTGGTAAAAGACGTCGTTGCGCCGGTAGATGTCCTCGCCGTCGACCGTCGCGGTCACCCGGTGGTCGCCGACCGACTCGAAGGTGTGGTTGACCGCCAGCGACTCCCCGGCGGCGAGCTGCCCCGTTTGTACTTCCTCGCCGTCGATCTCGACGGTCACCGACACCGAGTCGTCGGCCTCGACGCCGGCCAGGGAAACGACGAACTCTGTCGGGAGCCCGACGCTCCCCGTCGCGGGGCCGGTGACCGAGACGGCCCGCTCGGTCCGATCGGGCGAGAACTCGACGGCGCTGACGGTCGCGTTCAACCGCCGCGCGTCCTCGGCGGCGACCGCGAGGCTGCGCCCGGCGGTCACCTGTCCGTCGGAGGCGACGACGACGGTGCCGTTCTCCCGGAGGTTGGCGGCGATGCCATCGCCGAGCCGCGAGTCGGCGCCACTTCCGACGGTCGCGGTGGTGACGGGGACGCCCGCCGACTCGATCCCCGCAACGAGATCGTCGGTCGCGTTCGGGAACACGCCCATGCTCGCCGACTCGTCGGTCAGCAGCGTCACCCGGGGTTCGCCCGGCGTCTCCCGCGTCTGGACGGTGTACGGCCCCATCGCGCCGACGACCAGCAGGACGGCGACGAGCAGCCGACTGGCGAAGAGCAGGCGTCGGCTCCGCGCCGACGCCGAACGGCCGCCCGCCTCGCCGCGGAAGATCAGGACGGCGAGCAGCGCGACGGCGACCGGCAGCGCCGCCAGCGGCCACAGGTGCTCGACGCCGACGGTCAGCCCGTCCACGGAGTAGGAGGCGGCGAGCGGGAGCGCGGGGGTCGCCGCAGCGACGGCCGCCGCCGCGGACGCGACCGGTCCGACCATCACAGCTCACCCCGCCGACGCAGGTACCCGACTTCGAGGACGGCCACGAGCAGCGCCCCCAGCGCGACGAACTCGGTCACCCGCCGCGGGACCGTCCGCGTCTCGGTGCGCGTGACGTTCCCGACCGGGCCCGTCCGCGCACCCAGGTCCGCGACGTCGACTGTCGACTCCCGCTCGGAGAGCAGCGCCGCGCTCTCGGCGGTCCCGCCGGCGGTGTAGACGCCCGCGTTCGCGACGGTGACGGTCGGCCCGCGCAGTCGCCCGGACGGCCCCTCGACCCGCTCGACGCCGAACTGGACGGTCTGGCCCGTCTCGTGGTTCAGCGCCGAGAGCGGTTCCCGACCCGCGAGGTGGAAGACGCTCCGCTTCCAGAAGACCGGGTACTGGTAGTTGTACTTGAAGCTCGACCGCTCCGCGATGTAGCCGTAGTACAGCAGCCGGCCCCCGTCGCGGCGGTCGGTCGCGATCAGCGGCGTCCCGTCGCGCAGCTCGACGAGCGTCTCGCCCGAGCGCAGCGAGCCGGTCAGGTACTCGTCGGGCGCCTGGAAGTCGATGCCAGCGGTCAGGTCCGTCTCGGTCGTCCGCCGGACCGTCGGCGCCGAGCCGATCGGTCCCGGATCGACCAGCATGAGGTCGCGCAGCCGCTCGGGCGGGTTCTCCTGGGCCTGGACGGCGACGCCGCCGCCGGCGGCGATCGCGTCTCGACCGGCCTGGACGTTGCCGGGCAGCAGCGACTCGGCGTCGACGTCGCTGTAGACGATCACGTCGTAGTCCTCCTCGACGGTCGTCGGCGGGCTGTCGACCGTGAGGTCGACCTGGTCGACCAGCGAGAGCGCGGTCGTCAGGTAGCGGTTGCGGTCGTTGGTCAACACGAGCGTGTCGACGGTCGGGTCCTCGGGCGCGACGATGGGCACCGCGTCGTCGGTCGCGAAGTCGTCGCCGGGCGAGAGCCGCGCCTCGCTCGCCCCCGCCGGCACCGGGAGCGTCACCGTCGCCACGTCGCCGCCGCCCAGTTCCACCTCCCGCTCGCGGTCGCCCAGCGAGACGGTCCGCGCGACCGACTCCGCGCCGAAGTTCTTCACCGACAGAGTCACCTCCGAACCGCCGAACCGGCGGTCGACGAACCCGACGTTGGCCGCGCCGCCGCCCGCGAACTGCCGAAGACTGACGCTCACGTCGCGGGCTCGTAGCCCCCGGACCGCGTCGATCCACGCCTCGCCCTGGAAGTCGCTCAGCACGACCACGCGCACGTCCTCGTCGGCGAGCGCCCGCGCCTGCGCGACGGCTCCGCGGAGGTCGCCGGGCGCGTCGCTCGCCGCGAGCCCGTCCAGCGCCGCGCGGGCGCCGCTGGGTGCCTCGCGCCGGACGACCACCCGCCCGCCGCCGTCGGTCGTCACCAGCGAGGTCCGCGTCGTCACCTCCTCGCGCGCGGCGGCGACCGCGCGGTCCAGCCGCGTTCGGCCGCCGTCGGTCGTCGCCATGCTCGCGCTCGTGTCGACGACCAGCACCGTCTCCTCGACGACCGCTCGCTCCTGGACGGGGACGTACGGTGCGGCCAGCGACCCCGCCAGGAGCAGTATCGCGAGGATCTGTATCAGGAGGAGGAGGCTCCGCGAGATCCGTTCGAGCAGCGGCGTCACCGCCCGCTGGCGCTGCTCGTCGGCGACGAAGCGGAACGTCGGCAGTTCGACGCGCTCGGGGTCCGGACGGATGAGATACAGGAGGACGACGGGGACCGCGAGGAGGGCGGCGGCGAGGCCGAGCGGTGCGAGGAACACGTCGGAGAGGGCCATTCGTGTTACGGGGACGACTGGATCCTACATTGGTCTTGTGGCGCTGCGACCGACGGACGCGGCGACGGTCCCGGCGTGGTCTAGACTGATAGCCGCCGGCTCGCGGCGACGCTTCACACAGAGATACAACGGCTATGGGGCAGTGTCCCCTTGGACGGAGTAGAGAATGCAGACACCCATCGAAACTCAGTTCACCTACCGTATCGACGACGACCAGTCCGCCAGCGAAGCCGTCCTCGACGCGGTCGCGGAGCGGGTGGGCGTGGGCGTGCTCGACCTCTCGACGCCCCTCTACGACGCCGTCGACCCCGAGGCACTGAATACGTTCTACCGGACGACCGACCCGTCCGACGGCGCGCCGGCACGCGTCTCGTTTCGCTACTACGGGTACGAGGTGACGGTGTCCGGCGACGGGACGGTCGCCCTCGACGCGGCGACGGACACCGACGCGGTCGTCGGGTAACCGTGGCGTCCCACGCCGACGGCGGTGGCTTCGAAACCTGCGCTCACTGCGGCGCGCGACTGTCGGGGTCGGAGTGGTATCCGGCGACGACGCGCGGCGACGGCGAGTCGTTCGCGATTCTGTCCTTCTGCGACGACAACTGTCTGACCGCCTGGCGGGACGGGTAACTCAGTCGCCCGGCGAGCCCGTCTCGAACAGTTGTCGGCAGAGCTTCCGGTGGGCGGCGCGGACGTGCGTGTTGAACGTCGGTTGCGAGATGCCCAGCGACTCGGCGACCTCGCTGCCGGTCTGTCCTCGCGGCGTCTCGAAGTACCCGCCGAAGTACGCCGTCTGCAACACCTCCAGCTGTCGGTCGGTGAGGTCCTCCGTCAGCGCCGCGCGCAGTTCGGTGGGCGACCGGCGCGGTCGCTCGCGGTTCCGCTGGGCGACCAGTTCCGTCTCCGGGTAGGCGTCGGTGAACACGTCGACGAACTCCCGGACCGCGGCGTCCGCGGCCAGCTCGACGACGACCGTCGCGACGCCGTCTTCGACCGTCACGGTGTGGGGCCGACCGCCGTGTCGGCGGACGGTCTCACAGAGACTCCCGTCGGACAGCGTGGCCTCGAAGAGACAGACCGGACCGTCCTCGCCCTCGTACTCCGAGATGAGCGACAGATCCGTCGCCGGGAGGTCCGACTGGAACGGCCGGACCGCCTCGGGGGTGATGCCACGGGTCGAAATGAACGCCCGGGCGCGCCCGTCTCCCGGGGGGACGACCCCTTCGACGGTCAGCTCGCAGCCCGTCTCGCGAGCGAGGTCGACGATCTCCAGCCCCTCGTCCGCGACGGCGAACTCCAGGTTCGTCACCTCGTCACTGACCAGCGCCTTCTTGCTCTCGACGGCGTTGATAGCGTAGGCGATGGTGTCGGCCAGCTCGGCCAGCACCGACCGCTCCAGGTCGTCGAACACGCCCGGCTGGTTGGCGTAGACGTTGAGGACGCCGTACAGCGCCTCGTCGTAGACGAGCGGGAGCGCGATCGAAGCGTGGTAGCCGCGGGTCAGCGCCGCCTGGCGCCACGGCTCGAAGTCGGGGTCTTCGACGATATTGTCGACGACCTGCGGCTCGCGCGTCCGGACGGCCCGACCCGCGGGCCCGCGCCCGGTCGTCCGCTCGTCGGCCGTCACCGTCGTCTCGTCGAGGTACCCCTTCTCCGCGCCGGCCCACTCGCGGGGCGTCACCTCGTCGGTGACCGAGTCGTGGTCGCCGACCCACGCCAGCTCGTAGGGGCCCACGTCGGCCAACTGCTCGCAAACGACCGATTCGATCTCCCCGCGGGTCGACGCCCCCACGAGCGACTGTCCGATCGAACGGATGGTGTCGTTGATTCGGTTGAGCCGTTCGAGCGACTCGTTTTGCTCCTCCAGCCGCCGCTCGCGGTCGGCGCGCCCGCAGGCCGTCTCGACGGTCGCGGCCGTCGTCTCGACGAACTCCAGGGCCGCCTCGCAGAACCCCCCGGGCGCCTCCGTCGCGGTGACGAACACGCCGTGTGAGCCCAGCGGCACCGCCGCGATCTCGGTCACGTCGTCGCCAGTGCCGGACACGTCCCCGTCGACGACGCGCGTCTCGCCCACCGTGAACGCCTCCCAGAGCGGACCCGACGGGATCTCGCTCAGCGCGCTCGTCGGGAGTTCGTCGACCGCCCGCTCGGTCCGCGCGGCCGTCTCCAGGCGGCCGCGGTCCCTGTCGTACCGTGCGACCGCCGTCAGCGGGAGCGCGAGCGTCTCGGCCGCGTGGTCGACGGTCGTCTCGGCGATCGCCAGCTCCGTCTCGGCGTCCATCAGGTCGCGACTCATCTCGTTGAGCGCGGCCAGTCTGGCGTGGCGCTGCTCGCGCTCCAGCTCGTAGCCGACCCACTGGGCGGTCAGCTCCAGGAAGGTCCGCTCGGCCTCGGAGAACGGCCGATCGCGCCCCTCGCGGGCGGCGAAGCAGAGCGTCCCGTATCGCTCGCCCTCGACGGTCACCGTCGTACCGATGAAGCTGTCGAGGTCGTCGGCCCGATCGCCCGTCCAGCCCGCCGCGGGGGTGTCGGTGACGGCGACGAGGCCGTCGCTCTCCAGTACCCGTCGGCAGTAGGGTTCGACCGGGTCGGCGGTCACTCCGGACTTGACCAGCTCGCGGTCACCGACCGCGTCGATCAGTTCGGACCGCCCGGTCGCGGTGTGCGAGAGGAAGCCGATATCGAGGTGGAAGTACTCGCGTCCGATCTCCAGGAACCGGCCGAGCTTCTCGTCGAACGACAGATCCGACCGCGAGGCGAGGGCGTGGTGGTTGCGGAGCGTCTCCGTCTGTCCGTGCAGCGACGCCTTCGCTTGCGCACGCTCGCGGAGCGTCCCCAGCATCCGGTCGAGTTCGTTCTCCGGTCTGTCGGGGCCGCAGAACTCCGAGGGCGGCGTGTAGTAGACGTTGTGACAGACCGTCGTGTCGTAGATGAGATGCGGGTGGACGCGGACGATCTCGATCAGTTCCTCGGCCGGGAACCGCTCGCGGTCGTACTGGCAGAGCGCGATCGCGTCGGCGTCGTCGAACAGGTCGTTGATCCGGCTCTCGTACTCCATGAACGACTCGACCGGGACGTCAGACTCGACGATCCAGTCCGTCTCGGCGACCACGCGGAGCGCCTCGAACTCCGCCGTGGCGACATCGATCTCCGCCTCGTAGATCTCCGTCATCGACTCCGGGTCGAACGAGCCGTCTCGGAAGTAGGTGTCCGTGACGCTCTCGAAGACGAGCGCACCCGTTTCGACCGCTCGATCGACGTCGATACCGCGGTCGCGGAGCAGGTCGGCGACGGTCTCCAGCGACCGCTCGTCACCGACGTACAGGCACTTCTCGCCGGCGTCGATGCCCTGGCGCAGGAAGGGGACCGCCGCCGCGAGTCGCTCCGCCCGGTCGTCGTAGAGGAGCGCGAAGTGGTCGTTGGCGTGTTCGTGCCCCTTGAGCGGCTCGACGGGCCCACGGAACTCCGCGCTCTCACGGAGCGCGTCGACTCCGCCGTCCAGGCCGAGCACTCGGGTCCCGCCCTCGTTCTCGCCGATGCGACGGTCCGTACTCATCGGTCGTGACTCACCCCGCCCGGCCCCAGGCGTCCACCCGGTTCGGTCTCGATTCCCCTCGCCTCGGATCGTCGTTGACGTGTCATGATGCTGGAAAGGGTGGCGAGGCGACTCGCCTCGCGATGGTCGTCGTCGAGAAGAGCGGATTAACCCGTATAAGCGAAGCGATGTTTCGATGATATTACATGCCGGCTCGGCGCTGGAAACGGGCCCGCCGCTCGCAGGGTACGAGAGGGTACGGATCGGGTAGTTGCCGGTTGCAGGTGTCAGCGGCCCCGACGCACCGCCGCGCGGCCGGCGCGCGGCTCAGAACTCGGTGACGACTTCGACCCCGACGGTGTCGAAGTCGCTCATCGCGGCCAGTCGGTCGGGCACGTCCGCGAGCGCGACGCGGTCGGTCACGAGCGCGCCGGGGTCGACCTGTCCGGCGGCGGCCATCGCGAAGATGTCGTCGTACCGGCGCGGGGCCATCCCGCGCGAGCCGGCGACCGTCAGGTCGTCCTGCACGAGGCGGTCGACCGGCAGGGCGACCTCGCCGCGGTCGTCGTCGCCGGTCAGCCCGACCTGGACGTGCGTCCCGCCGCTCCCCAGCGAGTCGACGGCCGTCCGGAACGTCTCGGCCGACCCAAGCGCGTCCATCGACACGTCGGCGCCGCCGAAGCGCTCGCGGACGCGCTCGGAGGCGTCGACTTCCTCGGCGTTCAGCGTCGCCGCGGCACCGATATCGGCGGCCAGCTCCAGCGGCGCCTCGCGCACGTCGACGGCGACGGGGGTGGCGCCGAGCGCCGCGGCGACCTGGACGGCCGAGAGCCCGACCCCGCCGCAGCCGACGACGACCACCACGTCGCCGCCGCCAACGTCGGCGGTCGCGTCCAGCGCCTCGAAGGCGGTGACGAACCGACAGCCCATGCTCGCGGCGGCCACTGCCGAGATGCCCTCCGGGAGGTCAACGGCGTTCACGTCGGCCGCGGGCACGTGGAACCGTTCCGCGAACGCCCCCGGCGCCGCGGGCCCGAACCCCAGCGCCGTCGCGCCCTCGCAGTAGTTCTGCCGGCCCGCTCGGCAGGCCGGACACGTCCCGTCGGCGAGACTGAAGGGAACGACCACGCGGTCGCCGGTGTCGACGGTTTCCACTTCCGCGCCGACCTCCCGGACGGTCCCAACGGGCTCGTGACCCAGGACCTGCCCCGTCGGGACGCGGTCGTCGACCCAGTCGCCGTGGCCCTGCCAGGCGTGCCAGTCGCTCCGGCAGATCCCGCAGGCCTCCGTCGCGACGACGACGCCGTCGGGGTCGGGCTCCGGTTCGGGCACCTCGCGGAGTTCGAGCGGTTCGCCGTGCTCGGCGAGGACGACTGCGCGCACGGTCACTCGGGGTACAGTTCCCGCTCGCGGTCGATCGCGTCGATGCGTTCGATCTCCGCCGACGAGAGGTCGAGCTCGCGCGCGGCGAGGTTCGCCCGGAGGTGCTCCGGCGAGGACGCCTTCGGGATGGTGACGACGTTCTCGTGGGAGAGCACCCAGGCGATGGCCACCGCCGCCGCCGAGGTGCCGTTGGCCTCGGCGATGTCGGTCAGCACCGGGTCGTCGAACGCGTCGCCGCCGATCAGCGGCGAGTACGCGACGAGCGGATAGTCGTGTTCGCGCGCGTCGGCCAGCAACGCCGGGTTCCGGTAGTAGGGGTGGAACTCGACCTGATGGGCCGCGACGGGCGCGTCGAGTACCTCGCGGGCCCGCTCCAGCTGGTCGGGCTCGAAGTTCGAGAGGCCGACGTGTCCGACGAGGCCGTCCTCGACGAGAGCGTCGAGCGCGGGCAGGGTCCGTTCGGGGTCGTAGTCGCCCCGCGGCCGGTGGACGTACAGCAGGTCGACCGCGTCGAGTCCCAGTCGGTCGAGGCTCGCTTCGGTCCCGGGTCGCACGCTGTCGCCGGCCAGCGAATCGATCCAGAGCTTCGTCGCGACGGTCAGCTCCTCGCGGGGCGTGTCACTCGCCGCGATCCCGTCGCCGACGACCGCCTCGTTGTCGTAGATCTGTGCCGTGTCGAGGTGGCGATAGCCGCGCTCGATCGCCGTCTCGATCGTCTCGGGCTCGCCGATACCCATCGTGCCGAGCCCGACCGGTGGGAGGTCCATAGCGGCCCCTGCGTCGCCACCCAGTTGGCTCTGCCGGTGGCAAGAGCGAGGCCGTCGCGTCGGACGCCGGTCGAGCGGAGACGTCTCGACCCACTGCGTTCGCCAGTCCGCTCGCCGGACGGTTCAGCCGTAGGCGTACCGGAGGACCGTCTCGCCGTCACGGGTGACGACCACCGTGTCGCCGCCGTTGTTCCATATCGCCGAATTGCTGCCCCAGTAGCGCGTGTCTGCGGTGTCCGTCCCCGAGCCGGTGCGGAGCGTCACCGTCTCGCCGGCCCCGAGCGCGAACCCCGCCGGGAACGTGTAGGTGTGGTCGGCCTCGTCGGCGACCGTCCAGCCGCCCAGCGGGAGCGATCCGTCGCCGTCGTTGCGGAAGACGACGTACTCGTCGTCGAGGTGCTCGTGGTCGTTGCCCGTGGCGTCGGCGTGGACTCGCTCGACCGTCAGCCCCGACGCCGACGTGGCGACCGGCCCGCTGGCGTCGCCCGTGTCACCGCCCTCGGCCTCGCTCCCGGCGGCCGTCACGGTCGCGCTCGGGTCCCGACAGCGCCACAGCCCACGACGGGCGGCCTGGGCGTCGGCCTCGGCCGTGTAGTACCGCTCTGACCGCCGGAAGGTGCTGTCGTAGACGCGGGCGTGCCCGGTCGCGACCAGTCGATAGGTGAAGTCCGTACGGTCGGTCGCGGTGCCGGTCGGGACAGTTCCGTTCGGTGTCGCCGTCACGGAGCCGTTCGGGCCGCTCGCGTTGACGTGGACGTACGCCAGCAGCCGGCCGTAGCGGCCCCGGCGGTCGGCTGCCGGGTCGGTGACCAGCGTCACCCGTTCGTCGGCCAGCCGCCGCTCGACGAACGCGCTGGCGTTCTCGCCCGCCGATTCGAGACACGCGGCGCCCGCCTCGTCGTCCGGCACCCCCTCGTACTCCGCGGGGTCGTTGTCGGCGTGGACTTCGGGCGTGTCGACGCCCAGCAGCCGCACCGTGTCGGTCGATCCGTTCGCGTAGCGCACGTCGATGGTGTCCCCGTCGACCACGTCGACCACCGTCGCCGCCGTCCCGTTGGCCACGCTCGGCGCCGCGGCCGTCGGCCCGGCACCCGGCCCCTCGCCCGTCGACAGCCCCGTGCAGCCGCCGAGAGTCGCCAGCAGCGCCACGACGAGGACCGCCGCGACTCGAGCGAGACGCCCGTTCATACCCTCGATCGGTCCGCCAGCCGCATGAGCGTTACACCTCGGTCGCGACGTGCTCGGGTCCGAGCGCGTGGCCACCGTCGACCCCCTACAGTATTTCAGCGTCGGAATCGCCACTGGTAGGTATGCTCGGAGACTCGCGCAACTGGATCTTCCAGATGGGCTCGTACGTGGTCGCCGCCGCCGTGTTGGGCGCCGTCGTGGGATATCTCCGCGAAGGGTCGGTCGGTGGAGCGCTCGCGCTGTCGTTCGCCGTCGGCCTCGGAGTGGGCCTGGCCATTCTCGGCCTCGAAGCGTGGAACCGATACGTCTGAGACGGCTCTCGAACCGAGTCTCGGTCGCGCTCTCGCCCGTTCTGACCCCGGCATCGAAAGCGGACATCGAGGGGCCGTCCTCACCCGTGGGGCCACTGACTCCCGCCGCCCGGAGCTATAAGCCCCGGCGCGGTCTGTCTCCGGCATGACCGAGGACCCGGACACGGTGTTCGCGGCGAACCGCCGCTACTGGGACCGCTCGACGCCGCAGAAGATGGCCCACGGAAGCTACCCGCTGGAGGCGTTTCGCGCGGGCGAGTCGACGCTGTTCGACCACGAGCGCGAGGCGGTGGGGGAGGTGTCCGGGCGGTCGCTGCTGCACCTCCAGTGCAACAACGGCCTCGAAACCCTCTCGTGGGCCCGAGCGGGCGCCGACGCCGTCGGGGTCGACATCTCCGGCGAGAGCCTGCGCGTCGCCCGTGAACTGGCCGCCGAGTCGGGGCTCGATGCCGAGTTCGTCCAGTGTAACGTCTACGACGTCGCCGACGCGCTCGACTGCGCGTTCGACGTGGTGTACACCGCCCGCGGCGTGCTCGGCTGGCTCCCGGATCTGGACGGCTGGGCCGACGCCGTCGCCCGGTCGCTCGCCGACGACGGGGTCCTCTACCTCTTCGAGGGGCACCCGCTCGTCCGCTCGTTCGACGGCGACCTCGAGCCCGCTGGCTCGTACTTCGAGGCGGGACCGCGCGAGCGGACCGAGTCGGACTTCGGCGCCGACGAGCGCCACTTCCTGACCCACCACCGGCTGGGCGACGTGGTCACGGCGCTGGCCGCGGCCGGACTGCGGGTCGAGTTCCTCCGCGAACACCCCTTCGACTACTGGCGCCGCTGGGACCGGATGGTCCGGGACGACGCCGGTCGCTGGCGGCTCCCCGACGACCCGATCCCGCTCACGTTCTCGCTGCGGGCGACGCCGCAGTAGGGGCGGGACGACGCGCGGAGTGGTGGCGGCGCGAACCGTCCCCGTCCGGTGTCAGGAGTGCGTCTCGATCTCCTCGCGGATCCGCTCGCCGAGGGCGTCGGCGTCCGCTCGCTCGACGGCGAGGTGGGTGAACGTCTCGCGCTCGCTGAGCAGCGTGTCGGTGGCGTCGATCTCCAGCTCCACGTCGAGGCGGTCCCCGCCGGGGGCGACGATCACCTCGAGTTCGTCGAGGTCGGTGCGGTACTCGTCGGCGACCGGCGCGTACTCGAACTCCTGGACGAACTCGCGGGCGCCGGCGAACTGGGTGCCCGTCGAGGTCAGCGTCTGCGTCGTCCGGAGGTCGAACCCGAGGTCGCCGACACCGTCGTGCAGCGCCCGCAGGCGGTCGGAAGGCTCGACGGTGACGTGGTCCTTGTCGTCGGGGTCGGCGGCCCAGTCGATGTCGAGGCCCGTATCGATCCACACCTCGGTCGGGCCGAACACCGTCGTCGGCGTGTGGGCGGGCACGTCGATCGCCGCGTCGAACTCGAGGGACTCGCCCTCGTCGACGGTGAACCCCTCGGTGAGCGTGAACTCCGAGATGGTGGTCGTGTAGGAGCCTTCGTCGGTGCGGTAGGCGGTGCGGAGGGCGCCGTATATCTCGTCGACGGTCTGGGCGTCGCTGCCGCCGTCGACCTCGACGGTGCCGGTCAGCCGCTCGCCGGCCGCGACTCGCTCCGAGTCGAGGACGAGGTCGACCGTCGCCGATCCGATTCCCATGCTGGAGAGGAAACCCATGGTCGCTCGGGAATGCTTCCGCTTCCGTTATAAATCTCGTGTGTCATTACGACGGAGACGAACGTAGTCGTGGGAACCGCTCGTGACGGCTCGGGACGGCTCCCGACGGCGCGGTTCAGTCCGAAACCGATTGGGCGTCGGCTCGCAGTCGCTCGACGACCGCCGGCCGCCCGCGGACCGACAGCGCCATCGTCTCGGCGCCGTACTCGACGGACTCGACCACCGCGCGGTCGTAGGCCCGCGAGACGGTCGCCATCGCCTCGTCGCAGTTGGGGAGCCGCAGGTCCGCCCGTTCGGTCGGGAGGCGGTCGGCGATGGTCCCGCGGAGGCGGTCGTAGTTCGTCCCAGCGCGGACGCTGACGGGGACCGGGTCCGGGGCGAGGTCCGCGACCGCCTCGCGGCGCTCGGCCAGCGCGTCGCCGTCGAGCAGGTCGACCTTGTTCAGCGCCGTGACGACCGCCGACTCGTCGACGCCCTGGCCGTCGAGCACGTCGAGCGCGACCGCGAGCTTCTCGCGCAGCTCCGGCGGCGAGTCGCTCGCGTCGGCGACGAGCACGACCGCGTCGGCCGCCGCGGCGTCCGACAGCGTCTCGCTGAACGACTCGACCAGCCCGTGGGGCAGGTCGGCGACGAACCCCACGGTGTCCGTGCAGAGCACCCGCCGACCGTCGATCGTCGCCCGCCGCGTCGTCGTCTCAAGCGTCTCGAACAGCCGGTCGCGCACCGCCGCCGTCTCCGTCGCCGCGTCGGGGTGAGCGTCGCGCCCGTCCGCGTCGCTGCCGCCGGTCCCGTCGAGGGTCAGGTCGTCGGCCAGCCGGTGCAACAGCGTCGACTTCCCGGCGTTGGTGTAGCCGGCGAGGGTCACCAGGTCGAACCCCTGCTCGCGGCGCTCGGCGCGGTGCTGCTCGGCCGGATGCGGGAGGTCCTCGAGCGTGCGTTCGAGGTCCGCGATCCGGTTTTTCACGCCGTCGAGCGGTGTCCCCTTCTCGACGCTCCTGTTCAGTCCCTGCACGTCCGAGCGCTCCTTCAGGCGCGGGAGGTCGTATCTCAGTCGCGCGAGCTCGGTCTGCAGTTGCGCCCGCCGCGCGCTCGCCCGGTCGGCGAAGACCGCGAGCACGAGCCGGTAGCGGTCGAAGACCGTGGTTCCCTCGGGGAGCGCGTCCCGGAGCGCGGCCGTCTGCTGCGGCGTCAGCTCGCCGTCGACAGCCACGAGGTCGGCCCCCGCCTCCGCGACTCGGTCCGAGAGGTCGGCGACTTTCCCGCGGCCGAAGTACGTCCCCGGGTCCGCCGCGCGGGCCTGGGTCACCGCGCCGCGGACCTCGTAGCCCGCGGCCTCGGTCAGCGCTCGTATCTCGTCGGTGTCGACCGGTCGCGCGGCCGCTCGCGCCGCGACGACCGCCGTCGTTCCCGTTCGTCGTCTCATGTGTATCGATGGTTCTGTGGATGGTGTCGATCTGCGAGCGATACCGTCCGACGACCGTCCGATCGCCGGACGGCCGCCGGGCTATCGAGGGTCGAAACAACCGGTCACAGCGCCACAGCGGTGCCCCAAACGCGCAGCGAGTCCTGCTGGCGCTCTCGCGTCCGACCGCCGGACGCGGTGCGTTCGCGGTCAGCGACCGGTCAGCAGAACTGTCTGATCTCCATCGCCGTGTCCGCCCGATCGGCCGGCCCCGTCAAGAGCGTTGTCGTAGTGTGCGAACTGTCCGCACGCGGTCAGAAGTCGCCCAGCGTGGCCTGTCCCTTCTTCAGCGATTGGGCGGGGACGCCCAGTTCCGACGTGACGCTCGTCGCGAACGCGTCGGCGAAGCCGTGCTGGGTGTACACCTGTTCGGGGTCGACGGCGGCGACCAGATCGAGGAGTTCGTCGTAGTCGCAGTGGTCCGAGAGGGCGAAACCCTCGTCGAACCCGCGGCGGTAGACGAACGAATCGTCGACGGCCCACCCGGAGAAGCCGGCCGTCACGGCCCCGGTCGATTCGACCAGCGACTCGACCCACGGGCTCCGCGGCGACCCCGAGCAGACGAGCGCGTCGCCCGGGCTCAGATCGATGTCGTCGTCGTAGCGCTGGCCCGGGAACGTCACGTCGCGGTGGCGCTCGATCACGTCGCTCACGTCGGCGACGGCGTCCGTGACGAACACCCGGCCGCGCGGCGAGTCCGCGAGGATCCGCTGGAGCGTCTGTGCACGCCCGAGCGCGTAGCCGAACAGGAGGACCGGTCGATCGGTCGTCGCCGCCAGCCACGACCGGATCGCCGCGACCGACGCCGCCGTGGCTGGGAGTCGGTACTCGGGGGTCCCGTAGGTCGTCTCCAGGATCAACACGTCGGCGTCGACGGGCTCGAAGCCGTCGAGGTGGAACCGGTCGCGCGTCGAGCAGTCGCCGGTGTACAGGTACCGTCGGCCGGTGTCGGGGTCGGTGAGCCGCATCGCCCGCGACCCGGCCACGTGGCCGGCGGGGAACAACTCGACCGCCGGGTGGTCGACCGCGGTCGGGGCCGCCCCGTCGCGTCGCGCGTCGAGGAGCGCCGCCGTCAGCTCCGAGGCGACGACCGCCGACCCGCTCGCGTAGTGGTCGCCGTGGGCGTGGCTCACCAGCGTCGCGTCGGCGTCGCCGCTCCCGTCCGCGACGAACCGCTCGCCGCCGGCGAACGTCACCTCGATCCCGTTCCCCAGCCGGACCCGCCGAGTCACGCCCGGTCGTTGGAGACAGGACCGAATATACGTGTCGCCGACAGCGCCAGCGAACCCGACCCGGTCGCTCGACTCGCCCGATACCGGTCACCACTTTTACCGCCGATCGGTGGTCGAATCGCGGGACTGCAGTCGAACGGTTTCACTTTCACTTCCGCTCCACCCTAGGCTGGCCTTTTCCCCCGACGGGGCCGTCGGACACCGGCGATGCCAACACCTGTCGACGTTCCGACTCTCGATCCCGGAGTGACGATACTGCGGTCGCCTGGACCGCGCTCGACGGCGATCCATCGTCTCGCGCTCGCGACACTCGCCGAACGGACGGGCGTGGCCTACTGGGTCGACGCCCGCAACGTCGCCTCGACGTACACGCTGTATGACCTCGTAAACAGTCCGCGTCGACTCCGCCGACTGCGGGTGGCGCGGGCGTTCACCGCCTACCAGCACCACGCGCTCGGGCGACGCGTCGTCGAGCGCGTCGACGGGCGGACCGGACTGCTCGTCGCGCCGAACGTGGCGTCGCTGTACCGCGACGACGACGTGCCCCGGTACCGGCGCGAGCGCCTGCTCGACAGCACGGTGCGGACGTTCGCGGCGCTGGCCGACGCGCGGGGGATCCCGACGCTCCTCTCGGTCCCGACGGGTCGGGACCCGGGCCCAGCGGCCGACCACGCCGACCGCGAGATCCGCTGTGAGCGGACCCGGATGGGCTATCGCTTCGAGGGACCGGGCGTCGAGACGACCGTCTACTGGGCGGACGGCCACTGGCAGACGACGATCCCCTACTGGGTGGAACTGCTCGGCGTCGCACCCGAGTCCGACGGGCCGAGTGTCGCGTCCGGCGGTCCGCCGTCCGCCGACCCGGTCGAACAAGCGACGCTCGCCGCCGCGGCGGTCGCGGACACCGGCCGAGCCGGGGGCGCGGACTGATGGGGCGAACCAACCCCACGTATCGCGACTTCCTGGGGCGACTGGAGGACGACTGGGCGCCGTTCCGCCGGGGGTTGCGTCGGCGCGACCAGCGGGACTTCGACCGGCTGTTCGAGCGGGCGCGCGGCCACGCCGACGCCGCGGGCTACGCCAACGGGACCGACCCCCAGTTCGCCTTCCTCCTCTCGGTGTTGCTCGCCCAGGAGCGCGAACTCCGGGAGCTGCGCGAGCGGGTCGAGCGGGAGGGGGACGGCGACTGATGTCCCTGCTGGCGCCCGAGTTCCGGTCGGACGGGACCGTCCGCGAGTGGCACGCCACCGCCGACGGCGTCGAGCGGCGGGTGAACGAGGCGTATTCGCCGTCGCTGTACGTCGCCGCGCCCGACCCCGTGCGCGCTGACCTGGCCGCCGCGCTCGAAGCCGACCCGAAGGTCGTCGCGACGGCGGCCGATCGGCGGTCTCTCCGACTGGGGGCCGACGAGCGAGCGCCGGTCCTGCGCGTCGACCTGGCCCGCGTCGACGAGGTGCGGACGCTCGCTCACGAGATCGCGTCCCACCACGCGGCCGACTACGCGCCCGACACCGTGCGGCTCTACGACGTGGACCTGGCGCCGGGCTTTCGCTACTGCGTCGACACCGACACGTCGCCGGTCCCCGGCCGCGAACTCCGCCGGCTCGACCTGTCGATCCCCGAGCGCGCGCTCGTCGCGGACGACCTCACCGCGCTCGAGGTCGACGGCGAGCGACTCGTGTCCCCGCGGGAGGCCGGACGGGCCGCGGCGAGCGGCGGGAGTACGGACGGGCCGCCTGCCGCGGCCGACCGGGCGGTCCTCGACGCGCTCGACCGGCGCCTCCGGGCCGTCGACCCGGACGTACTGGTCGTCTCGACCGCCGAGCTGATCCCGCGATGCCACGACCGTGCGGCGGCGCTCGGCCTCGACGACTTCCGGCTGGGCCGGGCCGACGGCTACGACCGCCTCGCCGGCGCGAGCACCTACGAGAGCTACGGACAGGTCGGCCACTCCCCCGCCCGGTACGCGCTGCCCGGTCGCGCCGTCGTCGACCGCGCGAACAGCTTCCTCCTCGACAAGTGCGGCCTCCCGGGTCTGCTGGACCTGGTCGATCGCTCCTGGCGGCCCCTGCAGGAGACGGCTCGCGGGTCGATCGGGACGATCCTCACCTCGATCGAGATCCGCGAGGCTCGCGAACGGGGGGTGCTCGCCCCGTGGAACAAGTGGCAACCAGAGGCGTTCAAGCCGGTGCGGACGCTCCACGACGCCGACCGCGGCGGGTTCACGTTCGCGCCCGAACCAGGGGTCTACGAGGGGATTGCCGAGGTCGACTTCGCGTCGCTGTACCCGTCGATCATGGTCGAGTACAACGTCAGCCCGGAGACGGTGAACTGCACGTGCTGCGAGGGCGCCGACGTGCCGGGGTTGGGGTACACGATCTGCGAGCGCGAGGGATTCCTCGCCGACGTGCTCGGCGACCTCGTCGCCGACCGCGCCGCATTCAAGGACGATCTCGCGGCACTGCGCGAACGGAGTGGGGCCGACGACGCGGCGCTCGTGGCCGCGAGCAGGGACTACCAGGCGATCCACGCCGACCCGGCCGGCGATTCTCCGGTCGCCGAACGCGCCGCGGCGCTGGAAGGACGGATTGACGCGCTGAAGTGGGTGCTGGTGTCCTGTTTCGGCTACCAGGGCTACCGGAACGCGAAGTTCGGCCGTATCGAGTGCCACGAGGCCATCAACGCCTACGCCCGCGAGATCCTGCTCGACGCCAAGGAACGGCTGGAGGCGGGCGGCTGGCGCGTCGTCCACGGGATCGTCGACAGCCTGTGGGTGCAGCGCGAGGCCGACCATCGGGAGGCCTCGGAACGAGCGAGCGGGGAGAGCGAGGAACGGTCCGCGAGCCGCGGGGCCGACCCCGACCCCATCGACGCGGTCGCGGCCGACGTCTCCGCCGAAGCGGAGATCCCGCTGGAGGTCGAGGCGCGCTTCGACTGGGTCGCCTTCGTCCCGATGCGCGACTCGGAAGCGGGCGCGCTGACGAAGTACTACGGAAAGGTGGCCGGCGCCGACCCGGACGACGCCGGCGCGTTCAAACTCCGCGGGATCGAGGCGCGCCAGCGCTCGACGACATCGTTCGTCGCGGACGTGCAACGCGATCTGATCCGGACCGTCGACCGCGAGCGCGAGACGCGACCGGAGGGAGCGTCTCGGAACGAAGCGAGTAGCGCGGAGCAGAGCTCCGCGGACCATTCGAGCGGGCTGCGAGGCGGTGAAACCGCCTCGAACGGGACGGCGGAGCCGTCCCCCGGCCCGCGAGAAGACGGCGAAGCCGCGAGCCGCGACCCCGCGGCGGTCTGCGACCGCCTCGCCCGTCCGCTCGGGCGACTGGCGCGCGGCGCGGTCGACCCCGACGACCTGGTAGTCACCCGGCGCGTCTCGAAGCGCGTCGACGAGTACAGCCAGCGGACCCGGACCGTGGCGGCGCTGGAGCGGGCGGCCGAGTTCGGCCTGGAACGTCCGCCGGGTACGAGCGTCGAGTATGTCGTCGTCGACGACGACCGACGGGGTCCCGACCGCGTCCGGCTCGCGTTCGAGGATATCGACGACTACGACGCCGGGTTCTACCGCGACCGACTCGTCCGCGCGGCCGAGAGCGTCGTCTCGCCGCTGGGGTGGGACCGCGGACGGATCCGCGAGCACCTGCGGGACGGCCGGGACCTGTCGCTGTCGGCCTTCGAATGACCGCGAGGTACGTCCCGCTCACGCCCCCGACTACTTTCACGGCCGAAAAACCACTTTCACCCGCGGGACGGCGTGGCGATCACCCCCGGAAATCGGCGTCCACTTTCACTCCGGAGGTGCGGCTAATGGCTTTCCTGTCGGGGTCGGTGGTCGGTGGTATGAGAACGAGCGAGCACGCGGGCGGCGGTCCGGCGGGCGACGGGCGAGTGGAGCCAGCGGTCGAATCGAGCGACGGGGACGCGCCGTGGCATCGGCGGCGCTGGACGACCATCGTGCTGGAGGAGTGCGGCGGCGGCTGGCGGGCGACCCAGACCGGGGTCGCGGCGGAGGGCTACGGCGACACCGCGGCCGACGCCGCCGCGGCGTACTGCCGGCGGATCGCCGAGACGGGGGACCGGTGCGATGGCTGACTCGTCGGGACCTGGATCGCGGGTCGTCTACCGGTGTCGCGCCTGCGGGTTCGAGTTCGGCGTCGGGGCCGCCGGGGCCGTGCCGTGCCCGCGCTGTGGCAGCATCGATGACCACGACCGAACGGGGGTCCTCGCGGGGGCGACGGATGGTGGCCCCTGAGGACCTCGCCGACCTGCTGTCCGACCCCTATCGGGTGGCCTGCCCGAGCGGTCACACGGCGCTGAACCCCGCGGAGACGACGCCCAGCGCCTACTGTCGGACCTGCCGCGAGTCCTACGACGCGAGCGAACTGGTCGACAGGCGGGTCGAACACTGCAAACCCTACCGCGACGGGAAGAATTAAGTATGCGTGGCAGTAACACACAGGTGGAGCTATACGGGGCTCCCGACGTGAACCAGCGTCGTGAACTCCCGGAACATTGGCACCGTGCACGAACAAGCGGGCGAACCGCGACGGGTCCTGGCCACCCCGTCGCACCTCGAGGCTTTTATCGACGAACTTCGGTGAGAGCGGCGGGTACCGCGTCGCGGCGTACGCGTAGGAACTGCACGGCCAGCGGTGTGTCCGCGACCGCGGGTGAACGAACGACCGCAGACGGCGGACACGGGTCGGACGGCGTTCGATGGAGCCGTCGCCGTCTCGGAGGGTCCTCTCGCCCCCGCTTCGGTCACCACCGTGAAGGTCGCCCGGATGTCCGGTCGAACCCAGCGGCCAGTAACTCTATTGGGGAGGACGGAAACGGGAGTGTGTGAACGGACACTGGGGCGGTCGCGCGCTCTCCGAGAACGCGGTCCTGCTGTTGATGGCGCTGGCGGCGGTGCTGCTGGCGATGTCGCTGATCACCTCGCTCTCCGGGGCGCCGGCCGACCCCGACCGGCCGCGGGCGAGTTTCGTCTTCGGGACCAACGGGACGGACGTGGTGGTCACTCACTACGGCGGCGACCGCCTCAACGGCTCGCACGTCCGCGTCGAGTCGGCGACCCGCGGGTCGCTCGGCGCCTTCGCCGGCACCGACGACGGGGCCTGCGCGACGCCGGTCGAAAACGTCACCCGCGGCAGCGAGTGTCGGGTCCCCGGTGCGGTCTACGAACAGCTGTACGTCGTCTGGAACGGATCGCGCGGCGACCGCCTCGTCCTCGACCGCCGGTTCGCGGACCCGACGCCCACGCCGACGCCCACGGTGACACCGACGCCGACGGCCACGCCGACACCGACAGCCACGCCCACGGTGACACCGACGCCCACGCCCGATACGCCGACCCCGACGGGAACGGCGATCGACGGCACCGGGACGCCCGCCAACGGGACGGCGACGCCGGGACCGAACGGCACCGTCGCGCCGAACGGCACCGCTTCACCGAACGGCACTGCCACCTCCAACGGCACCGCTGCGCCGAACGGCACCACCGCGCCGAACGGCACCGACGACGGGGGACCGGCCACGCCGACGGGTGCCGACACCCCGACCGGTGCGGCGACCCTGGCCCCGACGCCCGCGGACGGATGACCAGTGTCGACGGCGAGGGGTTCTTGCCCAGCCGCGCTAGAGGAGCCATCGAAGCGATGGCTGCGAGCGATCGGCGGACCGGGACGCGCAGACTGGCTCCGGTGGGAGGGGCCCGATGAGCGGCGACCTCGGAACGCTCGGGGCCGACGCGACGCCCGACCAGGTGGTCTGCCACGTCGACATGGACTGCTTTTACGCGGCCTGTGAGCGGTTGCGCGAGCCCGCGCTGGCGGGCCAGCCGCTCGTCGTCGGGATGGGCTACGAGTCCGCGGAGACCCACGGCGCGGTCGCGACGGCGAGCTACGAGGCCCGCGAGTTCGGCGTCGAGAGCGCGATGGCCATCTCCGAGGCGCTCGAACGGCTTCCCCGGAAGGTCGAGGCCGCTCGGGACCCGGATCTCGACGTCGAGGAAGCGGGCTTCTACCGACCCGTCGATCTCGATTACTACAACGAGGTCGGGTCGGACGTGAAGTCGATCCTCCGCGATGCCGCCGACGTGGTCCGGGAGGTCAGCATCGACGAGGCGTACCTCGACGTGACCGACCGGGTCGCCTGGGCGGAGGTCGAGGCCTTCGCCCGCGACCTCAAGGCGCGTATCGGCGAGGAGGTCGGGGTCGTCGCGAGCGTCGGCGTCGCGCCCACGATGAGCGCGGCGAAGATCGCCAGCGACTACGACAAACCCGACGGCCTCGTCGTCGTCGAACCCGGCGAGGTCCGGGAGTTTCTCGCGCCGCTCGACGTCGCGGAGATCCACAACGTCGGGCCGGTCACCGCGCGGCGATTGCGCGACATGGGCGTCGAGACGGCCGGCGACCTGGCGGGCGCCGACCCCGAGCGCGTCCGGAACGAGTTCGGCGAGCGCGGGCTGGCCGTCCGCCGGTACGCCCGCGGCGAGGACCCGCGCGAGGTGACGCCCGTCGGGGAGCCAAAGAGCCTCTCGCGCGAATCGGCGTTCACCGAGGCGACCGAGGACACCGAGCGCAAGCGCGAGAAGGTGCGGGCGCTCGCTGCGGACGTGGCCGACCGCGCACAGCGCGAGGGCGCGCTGTACCGCACCATCGGGATCAAGGTGGTCACGCCGCCCTACGACGTGAACACGCGCGCCGAGTCGCTGCCCGGTCCCGTCGACGACCCTGACCTGCTCGAATCGACGGCGCTCGCGCTCTTAGAGGAGTTCGACGACGACCGCGTCCGCAAGCTGGGCGTCCGCGTCTCGAAGCTCGACTTCGCCGAGAGCGACCAGGCCAGCCTCGCCGGGTTCGAGGGCCAATCGTCGGGGGCGGCCGACGGCGCGACGACGGACGGCGAGTCGTCCGTCGCGTCCCCCGACGACGATGCGGACGGGTCGGACGGCGGAGCGGGGCCGAGCAGTCCCGACGGCCAGCGGTCGCTCCGGGAGTACGAGTAGCTCCGCCGGTCGAGACGTGAGATTGTTATCGGAGAGCGTTCAACGGCGAGCCATGCGACTGGCACGACTGCAGACGCCGGAGGGCGTCGTCGAGGGCCGCTACGAGGACGGAACGGTGATCGCCGACGACGGGGAGTACGTCGTCGGCCGCGACGGCGAGCTGACATACCCCTGTTCGCCGTCGGCGCTGTACTGCGTCGGCCGCAACTACGCCGCGACGCTGGACCAGATGGACTACGAGCGCCCCGAAGAGCCCGATTTCTTCATCAAGCCGCCCGCCGCGCTCGTCGGTCCAGAAGACCCCGTCCGCTACCCCGAGTGGACCGACGAACTCACCTACGCCGGCGAGCTCGTCGCGGTGATCGGCGAACGGTGTCGGGACGTAGCGCCCGAAGCGGTGTCCGAGGTCGTCCGCGGGTACACCGTGATGAACGACATCGACGCCCTGGACCAGCAGGGCCGTACCGCCCGGAAGGCCTTCGACACCTCGGCGCCGCTGGGGCCGTGGATCGAAACGGACGTAGACCCGACGGGGCTGGACATCGAGACTACCGTCGGCGGGGAGCAACGACAGGACGCCACCACCGAGCTGATGCTGTTCGACCCCGACGAGGTCGTCTCCTATCTCTCCCGGCGGTTCACGTTCCGCCCCGGCGACGCGATCGCGTTCGGGAGTCCGGCGAACCCGGGTACCGTCGAACCCGGCGAGACGGTCGAGATCACCTACGAGGGCGTCGGGACGCTGCGCAACGAGGTCGTCGAAGCGGAGTGATCGCCGCGTTTCCCCGGGTGTCGAGCGCCTTCCGCGACCGTCGGGGTAAAGTCGCTCGGCGGGGTAGAGGCGCCCAGTGAACGGTAACGACAGGGCGATCACGGGGATCGCGTCGCTGGCCCACGGGGCGGTCCACACCTACGAGATGACGGTCCCGCTGTTCGTCGTCGTCTGGCTCACCGAGTTCGACGCCATCCCGCTCGGTGTCGCGAGCGTCGACGTGACGACGGCGACCGTCGGCGTGGTCGTCACGCTGGGCTACGGCCTGTTCGGCCTCGGCGCGCTCCCCGGCGGGATCCTCGTCGACCGCGTCGGCTCCAGACGGCTCATCAGCGCCTGCCTGCTCGGGATGGGGCTGTCGTACGTCCTGCTCGGCCTCGCACCGAACATGCTCGTCGTCGCCGCGGCGCTGGTGCTGTGGGGCCTCTCGGCCAGCGTCTACCACCCTGCCGGCCTCTCGCTCATCAGCAAGGGCGTCGAGGAGCGCGGTACCGGTCTGGCCTACCACGGCGTGGCCGGCAACCTCGGCATCGGCCTCGGCCCGCTCGCGGCCGCGGTCATGCTGCTGTTCGTCGAGTGGCGCACCGTCGCGCTCGTCCTCGGCGCGCCCGCCGTCCTCGCCGCCGTCTACGCCGCTCGTGCGAACTTCGACGAGACCGCCGCAGTGGCCGAGAGCGAGGCGGATACCGAGGGCGCCGCGACCGACGGCGTCCCCGTGAGCGGAGCGAGCGGGGGCTCGTCGGGGAGCGATCAGCGGACCGACGGCGGGTCGAAGGCCACCAGCGGCGTCGACGACCTGGGCGAGTTCCTCACCGAGTCGCGGCGGTTGCTCGCGGGCGGATTCGCGCTCGTGTTCGTCGTCGTGATGTGCTCGGGGCTGTACTACCGCGGCGTCCTCACCTTCCTCCCCGAGCTACTCCGGAGCCTGCCGGGCTTCGAACCGATCCCGGTCGACGCGCTCCTGCCCGAATCCGTCCGCTCGACGCTCGGCGTCGAATCCGGCGCCGGACAGACCCTGAAACCGCAGGATTACTTCTACTCCGGCCTGCTGTTAGTCGGCGTCGTCGGCCAGTACGCCGGCGGGAAGCTCACCGACCGCATCCCCGTCGAGTACGGCCTGGCCGGGTCGTTCGGCGTCCTCGCGGTCCTGGCGGTTCTGTTCGTCCCCGTCTCCGAGGCGGGGCTGGGGCCGCTAGCCGTCCTGGGCGCGCTGCTCGGCGCTTTTCTGTTCGTCGTCCAGCCGATGTACCAGGCGACCGTCGCCGAGTACACGCCGTCGGGGACGCGCGGGCTCTCCTACGGGTTCACCTACCTCGGTGTGTTCGGCGTCGGCGCACTCGGCGGCACCATCGCCGGCGGGATCCTCGCCGTCGCGAACGCGACCACCCTCTTCCTCGTGCTCGCCGGTATCGCCGCCGTCGGGTCGGTCACCGGACTACTGCTGGCTCGCCGGGCCGGCTGAGGCCGCAGCCTCACCGGCGGGACCGAACCTCGCTCAGCAGAAGTTCTGCGTCGCGACCACCTGTGTCTTGCCGTCCTCGGGGTCGAGGACGACGCCGATCCCCTCGCGGTTCCAGTAGGGCCGCAGGAGGTTCTCACGGTGTCCGGGGGAGTTCATCCATCCCTCGACGATGCCGCGGGCGATCCGCGTCTCGTTGCCCCCGTAGCTGACGACGCCGCCCTCGGTCCGCACGGGAGTGTACGCGTATGTGTACGCGAGGTTCTCGCCACCGGTCACGTACCGGCGGCCGCCGGTGTCGACCTGACAGTCGTAGCCGAAGCGGTCGTAGCGGTCGAGCAGGGTCTGCCCGTCGGGACCGGTGTGCGAGAAGAACTCCTCGGCCGCCATCCGACGGCTGTAGTAGGTGGCGATCGCCGCCAGGTCCTCGTCGGCGGCTAGCGTCGAGAGGCCACGGTCGCGGCGGATTTCGTTGACGCGGTCGTGGATCGCCCGCTCGATCAGCGTCACGTCGATCTCGGCGGTGGCCGTTCCGGTGTCGCCGGTCGCGGACGGCTCGTCGTCGGTCGCGGAGCGGTCGCCGTCGCCGGTCAGCGCGACCGGGTCCGAGCCGCCGACGACCGTGGTGTCTCGGCCGGTCGCGGGCCCGTCCCTGGGACGGTCGTCCGTCGCGGGTCCGGTGCCGTTCGGTGTCCCGACCGCGAACCCCGGTCCCCCGTCGAGCGCGACGAACCCCAGACCGACCGCGGCGGCGACGAGGGCCAGTACGACGAGAGCGCCGAGGACGGCGCTCCGACTGGCGAGCGCGATAGATCCGGGCGCTCGGACGGTGTCGCGACTGCGGCGGAAGTCCATCGCCCGGATCTAGTCGATACGGGCGGAAAGGGCCGTCGCCGGGGTTCGACGGCCGGGCGGGTCGCGCCGGTCAGTCGACGCCGTTCTCCAGGTTCTCCAGCAGCTTGCCGACGAACAACCCCATCCGCGGGGACAGATCGTCGTTCTCTGGGGGGTCGACCGGGTGGGCGGCCATCGTCTCGACGAACCGTTCGCCGAAGGTCATCGTGTGCATCATGTCGACCACGTCGACGGTCAGCCCGGCGTCGGAGGTGTTCATCTCGGGGTGGCGTTCGCGCTCTGCGGCCGAGTAGCTGATCGTCCAGGAGGGACCGCCGACCGCGTCGAGCACCGCATCGAGCGGGCCGATCTCCAGCGGCCCCTCGGGGCCGCCGACGTAGACCGTCCCGTCCTCGACGTGGGTTTCGTAGCGCGTCACTGTCTCGTCCACTCCATCGGTCGCGACCACTCTACCCTCGATTGGGGCTCCGCTGGTAAATGTATTGACCATCGCGGCGGCGCTCGACCGGTAGCGGCCCGCGAGCGGTGAGCGGCGGTCCGATTCGGCGTCAGACGGAGGTCTGACGGGGGCTTATGGCTCGGCCGCGGGTGTGGATCGGTAATGGCAGAGACAGAGTCGATCACCGTCGCGGACGTGAGCGACGGACCCTGTGGGAGCGGCGAGCCGGGGCGGGCCGTCGACCTGCCGGTCGTCGAGCTGCTGACCGGTCGCGGGTTCGTCACCGGCAAGTCCGGCTCGGGCAAGTCCAACACGGCCAGCGTCGTCGTCGAGAAGCTGCTCGACAACGGCTTCGGCATGCTCATCGTCGACATCGACGGCGAGTACTACGGCCTCAAGGAGGAGTACGAGATCCTCCACGCCGGCGCCGACGACGAGTGCGACATCCAGGTCACCGTCGAGCACGCCGAGAAGATCGCCACCCTCGCCCTCGAACAGAACGTCCCCATCATCCTCGACGTCTCCTCCTTTCTCGACGAGGGGGAAGCCGCGGACCTCCTGACCGAAGTATCGAAACGGCTGTTCGCCAAGGCCAAGAAGCTCAAACAGCCCTTCCTGATGCTCGTCGAGGAGGTCCACGAGTGGATCCCCCAGAAGGGCAGCGTCGGCGAGTGCGGCAAGATGCTCATCAAGATCTCCAAACGGGGCCGCAAGCACGGCCTGGGGATCGTCGGCATCAGCCAGCGGCCCGCCGACGTGAAAAAGGACTTCATCACGCAGTGCGACTGGCTCGTCTGGCACCGGCTCACCTGGAACAACGACACGAAGGTCGTCAAGCGGGTGCTCGACGGCGACTACGCCTCGGCGGTCGAGGACTTAGACGACGGCGAGGCGTTCATGATGAACGACTGGGCCGAGGAGATCCAGCGGGTCCAGTTCCGCCGCAAGCAGACCTTCGACGCCGGCGCTACCCCCGGCCTCGACGACTTCGAACGGCCCGACCTCAAGTCCGTCAGCGACGACCTCGTCTCCGAACTCGCCGAGATCAGCGAGGAGAAAGAGCAGACGGAGGACCGCATCTCGGAGCTCCGCGAACAGCTCGACGAGAAGAACTCTCGCATCGCCGAACTCGAAGCGGAACTGCAGGACGCGCGGGACATGCAGCGGATGGCCGACCAGTTCACGCAGGCGCTGGTCGACCACGTCAAGGGTTCGAACCCGGGTCGCACCGAGCAGGCGCGGATGCGCGACCGCCGCGCCGCGGCCAGCGGCGACCAGTCGTCGTTCGACGACGCCGAGGAGTGGGTCGACGCTCCGGGCGCGCCCGAACGGGACGACGAGGAGCCGCCGCTGCCCGACGAGACCGCTCGCGAGGACGACGGCTACGACGACTCGACGATGACCTGGCCCGGCGACGAGGCCGCCCGCGCCGAGGCCTGGGCGGGCGGTTCCGACGCCGCTGGGGGCGGAGACGGCGACGCTGAGCGCCCGTCGGAAGCGGACGATGCGGCCGACGACGGCGGGATGTTCGGCGGTATGGGTGACGCCTTCGGGGGCGACGCCGAACCGCTCGAGAGTGCTGCGACGGACGGCGGAACGTCCGCCGCGGCCGACGACGGACTCGACGGGGGCGACGACGCGTCGATGACCCGCGGGTTCGACGGCGTCGAGACCGACCCGCTGGGCGACCGGGCGACCGACGCCTTCGAAGCGGGCACCTCGACGGCGGTCGACGACGGGGCGGTCGAAGACGCCGCGGCGTTCGCCCGCGAGCTGGCCGACGACCTCGCGGACATGGAGCCCGCGACCAGGCAGATGCTGCGGTACTACCGCGACCACGGTCCGGGGACGCCGATAGACGCGCTGTTCGCCGCGGGCGGGGCCGACGACCGCACCGAGGCCTACGCCCGCAACCGGCGCCTGCGGGTCCACGGCCTCGTCGAGCACGTCGGCCGCGGCCGGTACGACTACCGCGTCCCCGCCCTCCTGCGCGAGCGCACCGACTGCGAGTCGGTCGACGCGTTCGTCCGACAGGCCGAGCACGCGCTCGACGGCGACGACCTGGAAAGCGTGCCGGTCGACGAGACGGACGCCGAAGCGTCGTCTGCCGCCGACGCGGGAGCCGTGCCGGCCGAAGACGCCGCTGCGGACGAACCGACCGACACTGCGTTCGGCGATCTGCCATCCGACGACTCCGGCAGCGATCCGGCGAGTGGGGGTTCGGACACCGACAGCCCGGCCGACGAACTCTCCGCCGCGGCCGACAACGACGACGTCGAGTTGCTCGACTGACGGACCGACGCTTCTGACGGCGGAGCTACGCTATCTCTTCGACGACTTCGGCGGGGTTCCCCTGAACGACGACGTTGGGAGCGACGTCGTCGGTGACGACGGCGCCGGACCCGATCACCGCCCCGTCGCCGACGGTCACGCCGGGGTTGATCACGGCCTGTCCCCCGATCCACACGTCGTCGCCGACGGAAACCGGCTTCCCGTACTCGAGACCGCTCGCTCGTTCCTCGGCGTCGAGCGGGTGCGTCGCGGTGTAAACGTGGACCCCCGGCCCGAGGAGACAGTTCACCCCGAACTCCACCGGGCAGACGTCGAGGATCACGCAGTCGAAGTTCGCGTAGAAGCCGTCGCCGACGCGGATCTGGTCCCCGTAGTCACACCGGAAGGGCGGCTCGACGTGTACCGCCCCTTCGACGACGCCGAACAGCTCGCCGATCAGCCCCTCGCGTCGGCCCGTCTCGTCCGCCTCGGTGGCGTTGAACGTCGCCGTGAGCTCCCGCGCCCGCTGTCGGGCCGCGACGAGATCCGGGTCACTCGCGTCGTACAACTCCCCGCGTCGCATCTTCTCGCGTTCGCTGGTCACACGCGGTCGACGACGGCGAGGACCAACGAGCTTTCGCTCCGGCGGGTCGCCGACCCGTCTCAGACCTCCGGCAGCCGACGCCCCGCCGCGACCATCGCGACGCAGCCGACGGCCAGCAGGGCGAGTCCGGGGACGAACGATCCCGTCAGGTCGCGGAGCCCGCCGACGAGGAACGGGCCGAAGAAGCCGCCGAGTTCGCCGACCGCGAACACGAGGCTCACGGCGGTCGCGGTCAGCGCGGGGCCGATCTCCTCGACCTCGGTCGGAATGGCGCGGACGAGCGGGGAGACGCCGCCGACGCCGGCCCCGACGACGACGGCGGCGACGCTCGCCGCGAGGACGCCCGCGCCGGCGGCGAGGCCGGCGACGCCGAGGAGCGCGGCGACCCCGCAGGCGACGACCGCGCCGCGGCGCCGTCCCAGGCGGTCGGAGAGGGGCGGAACGACCACCGTGCCCGCGGCCTGGCCGACGACGAACAGCGTCGCGACGGTCGCGGCCCGCCCGGGCGTCGCGCCGCGGGCGCCGGCGAGGGCGGGGAGCCACCCCTGGAGGCTGTGACTCAACAGGAGGTAGACGGTCCCGACGACGACGAGCAGTCGCATCACGCGGTGAGAGAACACCCGGGCCACGTCCGCCCTGAGCGATCCGATCGAGAACTCCGAGCCGGCGTCGGCGCCGTAGGGGGTGCCGTGGCGGCGGCCGTGCCAGACGGCGACCGGGACCCAGACGACGAGGAACGCCAGCGCCGCGGCGCCGAGGACGCGGAAGGTCGGGCGCCAGCCGCCCAGTTCGGGCCCCAGGATCGCCCGGCCGACGCTGTAGGCCGTCGCCGTGCCGACGTAGGAGCCCAGGATGTAGACCGTCGACATCGTGCCGAGCAGGCGCGAGGGGAAGACGCTCGCGACGAGCTTCGGCAGGCCAAACGTGATCCCGGTCGCCCCGACGGCGAACAGGATGGTGGTCGCCAGCATTCCGGCGAAGCCGGTCGTCGCCGAACGCAGCAGCTGTGCGACGCCGAAGATTCCGACCGCGAGCGCGATGCCACGCCGGGCGCCGATCCGGTCGAGCGCGAGCCCCGACAGAAGCGAGAGCGGGACGTACGTGAGCGGGACCGCGCCGACCAGGGCGCCCGACTGGGTGTCCGAGAGCCCGAGCTGTCGGCCGATGGGTTCGAGAAAGGCCGCCAGCGCGAACCAGTTGGCCATCAGGAGGAGATAGCTCACCGCGCCGAGGACGGCAAGCACGTAGGAACTCGTCGGAATGGCGTCGCGACCCCCGTCGATGCTCTGCCCCGGGGAACCTACCTCGTCGTCGGTCATGTCCGCTCTAGCGACGAACCGAGCAAATACCCTCCGACAGCGGACGAGCGGGCCGGTTCTCCCATTCGCGGGCAGCGACGGGTCGTCTTGCCAGGGTCAGGCGATGCGCCGGTGTCGGTAGAAGCCGTGGGTCAGGCTGACGCGCCAGCGACCGCGCCGTCGACGACGGCCTTGCGCGGGACGACCTCGATGTGGGTTTCGGCGCCCATCGCGCTCCCGCCCTCGACGGCCTCGACCCGGAGGACCACGTCCTCGGGGCTGGCACAGCCGCAGTTGACGAACTCGTCCCACTCCTCGCCGAGGTCGACCGGGCCGGCGTGCGCCCAGCGGAGGTACCGCCGGTACGACCGTTCGGCCATCTTCTCGACGACCCAGGCGCTGTCGGCGACCCACCAACCGTCGTCGCCGTCCGCGTCGACCGCCGGCGACCGGAACGAGACGACGATCCGGTCGGCGGGGTCGGCCACGGTCGACGGGTCGGTGGTGTTCACCGCGCGGTCGGTCCCCGTCATCCGCCCGCCTCCGGAGTGCCGTCGTGGGCCATCACTCGGTGTAGCCCTCGATCAGGTCCCGCAGCTGGGCCTCGGGCTGAGCGCCGACCACCTGTTCGACCTGTTCGCCGTCGGCGAACAACACGAGCGTCGGGACGCCGCGGACGCCGTAGCTCGACGCGAGTCGCTGGTTCGCGTCCACGTCGACCTTCGCGACCGTCGCCCCGGTCGTCTCGGCGATCCGCTCGACCACCGGTTCGAGAGCCTTGCACGGACCACACCAGTCGGCGTAGAAGTCCGCGAGCACTACGTCTCCCGTCGCGACCAGTTCGTCCAGATCCGATTCGCCGTTCACCGCCACCGGGACGTCCGTCGAAGCCCCGGAGCCGTCTGCTGTCTCGGTTGCCATCGTCCTATCGTACGGTCGCCACCGTTTTATATTTTTGGGAAATTAGTGCAATACTGTCGGGGTCGAAGAAGCTAAGATCGGCATAATCTCCTTTCAAAAGGTCGTTGAGGTCATTTGCGCGATCTAAATTGTCCAATGCACGCAACACTCTCGCCCAGGACGGTCGATCCGTTCCGCGGTCGGAACCGGTCGGCGATGGGCGGCCCCGTGAAACGGTCGCTTATACGGCTTCGGCCCCAACGAATCAGGTGAGCGTCATCGGCGACTTCACGGTGCCTGCGGCATCGTTCGCGCTCGCGGGGCCGCTCGCGAGCCACCCGGAGACGCAGATCGAGGCGGACCGCCAGGCGACGCACAGCCCGCGCGAGGTGTTTCCCTTCCTCTGGGCCACGGGCGGCAACCTCGATGCGTTCGAGGGCGCGCTTCGCGACGTGCCAGCCGTCGAGGCCGTTTCCGTCGCCGAGCGGACCGACGACGCGGTCATGTTCCGACTCGTCTGGGGAGACTCGTTCCAAGAGCTGATCCACGACATGATCGACCACCACGCCTCTATCCTCGAGGCGTCGGCGGCCGACGACACCTGGTCGCTCCGGCTCAGATTCGCCGACGAAGAGATGATATCGTCGTTTCAGAACCACTTCGACGAGACGGGTCGCCGCTTCGAGGTCCGCTCGCTGTGGCACCCCTCGGGGCCACACCAGCGGGAGTACGGGTTGACCCCGGAGCAGTACGACGCGCTCGCGACGGCGGTCCGTGCGGGCTACTTCGACGTACCGCGCGGCGCGTCGGCGACGGAACTCGGCGAGCGACTGGATATCTCCGGAAACGCGGCCTCCCAACGCGTTCGCCGCGGCTCGGCGACACTCGTCCGAAACGCGCTGTTGCTCGACGAGGAAGCCGAGGGCACTTGAACGGCGGTACGATCGAAGGCGGTGGCTGAACCGTCTCGGGCGTCTCTTCGAAGACACAATGAGCAGTCAGGAACCCGGGGACGTATCCGATTCACAGCCGTCCGGAACCGACCCCGATCTCGTTTACTCGGCGCTCGCGGTCGCCGATCGACGGTTCGTCGTCGCGCTGTTGGCCGACCGCGAGGGACCGGTCCACCTATCGTCGGTCGCCGACGCGCTCGCGGCGCGGAAACACGACGGCACCGGTTCGGTGCCTGACTCGCTCGTCCGCTCGACGACCACGGCGCTCTACCACGTCCACGTCCCGAAACTCGACGACGCGGGGATCGTCGCCCACGACCGCGAGGCCGAGGAGGTCGCGCTGACTGCCGACCCCGAGCGCGTCCGCGAGGCGGTCGCACTCCCCTCGTTGCGTTGACTCAGGCGAGCGGTTCGACGAGGTCTTCGAGGGCGGCCCGCGGGTCGTCGGCCTTCGCGACGCCGCTGGCGAGCAGGACGCCGGTCGCACCGAGGTCGGCGGCGGCGTCGAGGTCGTCGCCGGTCGAGATGCCCGCGCCGCAGAACACGTCGACGGAGTCGTCGACCGCCGCGGCCGCGTCGACGGCGTCGGTCACGATGTCCGGGTCGGCCTTGCTGACGGGCGTGCCCGTTCCGATGAGCTCCGGCGGTTCGACGGCGACCGCGTCCGGACCGAGCGCCGCCGCGGCGCCGACCTGGTCGGGGTTGTTCGCGCAGACCACCGTCTCCAGGTCCGCCCGCTCGGCCGCGTCGAGGCTCGCGTCGATGTCGGCGAGCTTGCGCCGCGCCTCGGAGTGGTTGATCAGCGTGCCCGCGGCGCCGGCGTCGGCGACCGCCTCGGCGAGCGTGCTGCCGGTGTGGCTGCCGTGTTCGACCGGGCTGACGTGCTGGGCCCACGTCTCGACGCCCGTCTCGGCGACCGCCGAGAGGTGGGCGGCCTGGGGCGCGACGGCGACGCGAACGCCGGTTTCGTCGCTCACGTCGGCGGCCGCCTCGGCGATCTCGACGGGGTCACACGGGTAGGCTTTCAGGTTGACCAGAACGAACATACCCGAGTTGCGAACCGCGACGGGCAAATAGGTTGTGAGTCCGACGACGGCCGTCCGTCGGAGAGCGACCCCGATCGGCCGGTGGTCGCGGCTGTCGGTCCGGGGACCTGCCCCGACCGCGAGGGGGGAGAGTTAAGGTAGTCAACCCGCAATATCAGGTCGTTGTGACACAGGGGTCCGCCGAGCGGGGTACGGTGCTGGTCGTCGAAGACGAGGACCACCTCGCCGAACTGTACACCGAGTACCTCGAGGACGAGTACGACGTGCGCACCGCATACGGGGGCGTCGAGGCGATGGAGATGCTCGCCTCGGACCTGGAGGTCGTCCTGCTCGACCGGCGGATGCCGATCGTCTCCGGCAACGAAGTGCTCGCGGAGATCGAAGAGCGCGGGCTCCAGTGCCGGGTGGCGATGGTGACCGCGGTCGATCCCGACTTCGACATCATCGACATGGGCTGTGACGACTACGTGGTCAAGCCGGTCACTCGCGACCGCCTCACGGAGGTCGTCGACCGCCTGATGAAGCTCTCGGAGTACACCGACCGCAAGCGCGACCTCTCCGCGAAGAAGCTCAAGCGCAACGTCCTGCAGGTCGAGAAGACCGAATCGGAGCTCGCCGACAGCGACACTTTCCAGCGCCTCCAGCGAGAGATCGCCGAAATGGAAGCCACCATTCAGGGGATCGCCGACGATCTGGGCGACGACTACGTCGCAAACAAGCAGTGAGCGGCCGCGTCCGAGTCGGTCGTCCGCTCCCGACGGTCAGCCGCTAGGAGTCTTTCCGTTCGACCACGTCGCCGAGCGTGTACTCGCCCGTCGAGTCCCCGCCGGACCACTCGGACTCGTCGGCCGTCCCGCCCGCCGACAGATTCACGTCCAGGGCGCTCTCCAGTTTGCGCTGCACGTCGTCGCTCGGGAGGGTGTCGCCCCGTTCGATCTTCCGGATGAGACTGGCCTTCTCGTTGAGCTTGCGGGCCAGGTCCTCCTGGCTCATGCCGGCGTCTTCGCGGGCCGTGCGGACGGTCTCGTCGTAGTCCTGGGCGAGTTCGTCCATCTCGTCGAACATGTCCCGGCGGCGCTGGGAGGAGCCGCCCGAACTCGACGAGGACGACGAAGACCCGCTCGAGGAACTCGACGACGAGCCCGACGACGACGTGGAGTACTTCGTCGAGGCCGACGACGAGGACTGCTGTTTGACCTCCGTACCGAAGTCGGTACACTCGTCGCAGACGTCGAGCTCCGCCCCCTCGACCTTGACGCGGTTGGGGGAACTCGTCTCGCTCCCGCACATCTCACACTGAACCATGATCGCCTCTTGCCGGTCACCGTTCATAAAGGATGCGCCAGTGGTAACCACACGTCCGGGGGACGCCCCCGCAGAGGTCGACTTCGATCCGAAGGCGTCTCCCGGGTCACCGGGGTTTTTCTCGCTCTCGGCCCAACGGCGGGTATGGAAACCAGACCGCTGGGCGACACCGGCCAGGAGAGTACGGTCCTCACCTTCGGCGCGATCGCGCTCGATTTCCTCGAGCAGGACGCGGCCGACGAGATGACCGAGCGGGTCCTCGACCGCGGAGTCAACCACGTCGACGTGGCGCCACAGTACGGCACCGCCGAGGTGAAACTCGCACCGACGCTCGCCGACCGCCGCGAGGAAGTGTTCCTCGGCTGCAAGACGCTCGAGCGGAGCTACGAGGGCGCCTGGGAGAAGTTGGAGGCGTCGCTCGATCGACTGGGAGTCGACCACATCGATCTGTACCAGTTCCACGCCGTCACCGAATCGTCGGAGATCGACGCGATCACCGCCGACGACGGCGCCCTGCAGGCCTACCGCGAGGCGCAGGAAGAGGGGATCATCGACCACATCGGCCTGACGAGCCACGGCGCTCCGGGAGTGATCCGCGAGGCCGTCGAGCGCATCCCCGACCTGGAGACGGCGATGTTCCCCGTCAACGCGACCGTCGCCGCCCACGACGACGACGCCCACGCGTTCCCGACGCTCGCGCGCGACCTCTCCGAGCAGGGGATGGGCGTGCTGGCGATCAAGACCTTCGCCAAGCAGCCCTGGCCCGACGGCCTGGCCGAGGACGAACGCCCGTACAACACCTGGTACGAACCGTACGACGACCCCGCGGACCTGCGACGGAGTCTCCGCTTTACGCTCGCTCAAGAGGGCGTGACGACGCTGACCAATGCGGGCGACCCGCGCCTCGTCGACGACATCCTCGACGCGGCGGCCGACTTCGATCCGATGGACGACGACGAGCAGGCCGCGGTGGTCGACGAACGGCGCTCCGAGGAGTCGCCCGTGCCGACGGTCGACATCTGATCGGGACGCCGGAGACCGGACGGGCGCGAGTCGCCCGGTTCCCCGGAGTTCGGTCCGGTCGCTTCCGATTCGTTCCGTTTCGTTGTCCTATTCTGCACGTTCGCGTTCCAAAACGGGTGATATTGGCCGGGATCGTCGAGTGCGGATCGCGGGGTATTTTATTCGGCACCTATATTCCCCGGTTATGGACCGACGACGTTTCCTGACGACCGTGGGTGCGGGAGCCGCCGGACTGATGGCCGGGTGTAGCGCCGAACCGACCGATGACGGTTCGACCGAGACCGAGAGCGGCTCGACCGACACGCCAGCGAGCGGGGGGACTGCCACGGAGGCCGACGGGACCGCGACCGCAGACGGAACGGTGACCGGGACGGCTTCCGGCGGGACGCCGCTGCTGCGCGTCGGGACCTACCCGTCGTTCGTCGACGCGCCGAGTTCGAGCCCGGGCCCGTGGCTGAAAGAGCGCTTCGAGTCGGAGTTCGACGCCGAACTGCAGTGGTTCGCGCCAGAGAGCAGCATGGATTATTTCCTCCAGCGGCGCCAGCAGGGCGTCAGCATCGACACCGACCTGTTCCTCGGGCTGGCGCCCGAGAACCTCGTCAAGGCCGACCGCTCGGTCGGCGACGGCGAGTCGCTGTTCACAAGCGTCGACACCGCCGACCTCTCGAACGCGAGTCACGTGGTCGACGACTACCGCTTCGACCCCCAGGAGCGGGCCATCCCCGTCGGCGCCTCCTACATCAGCCTCGTCTACAACCAGAACGCCTTCGACGACCGCGGCGTCGACGCGCCCGCGACGTTCGACGACCTGGCGAGCGCCCCCTACGAGAACGGGCTGCTCGTCCCGAACCCCCAGAACAGCGAGACGGGCCTGGAGTTCCTGTTCTGGACGATCGACCAGTTCGGCGAGGACGGCTATCTCGACTACTGGAGCGACCTGATGGGCAACGGGACGCGCATCCTGCAGGACTGGGGGACGGCCTACGACGCCTACTCGAACGACGAGGCGCCGATGGTCGTCTCCTTCTCGACCGACCAGGTGTACGCCGACCGCTACGACCAGGACATGGCCCGCCACCAGGTCGGGTTCCTGAACGATTCGGGCTACGCGTACCTGGAGGGCGCCGCGCCCTTCACCGGCACCGACAAGCTGGGGCTGGCGACGGAGTTCATCGACTTCGTCCTCCGACCGGAGATCCAGGCGGAGATCGCCCAGCGCAACGTCGCGCTCCCGGCGGTCGACAACGCGGAACTGCCCTCGGACTACTACGACCTGGTGTACGAGCCCGAGGAGATCGTCAACCCCGGCTACGACGAGCTGATGGGCAACGTCGAGCCGTGGCTCAGCGAGTGGTCCAAGCAGATCGCGAGCAAGTAAATGCGCCCCGCGCGGGCCGTCGAGCGGCTGAGCGCCCCCGTCCTCGCAGTCACGACGGTCGCGCTGCTGGCGCTGCTGTTTTTCTACCCGGTCGGGGTCGTCCTCGTCGAAGCGGTTCGCGTCGACGGTGCGTACACCCTCGCGACCGTCGTCGAGGTGTTGCGCGACCCGTTCTACTTCGGGGTGTTCGCGCAGGCGCTCGACGACCCGGGGGTCGTCGTCCGGTCGTTCCCGGACTACCGCCTGGGGTTGTTCGGGTTCACCGCCTACCAGGCGCTGCTGTCGACGGTCGCCGCCATCGCGCTGGGACTGCCCGGCGCGTACGTCCTCGCGCGCTTCGAGTTCCCCGGCCGGAAGACGATCCGCTCGCTGACCGCACTCCCGTTCGTGATGCCGACGATCCTCGTCGCCATCGGGTTCGTCGCCACCTTCGGGGCCAACGGCGTCGTCACCGGGGCGCTGCAGTCGCTGGGCCTGCAGGTCGAGAGTTTCACCGGGACGCTCGGGATCATCGTCCTCGCCCACGCCTTCTACGACGCGCCGCTGATCGCGCGGATCACCGCCGCCTCCTGGGAAGGGATCGACGCGGAGATGACCGAAACTGCACGCTCGCTGGGGGCCTCGCCGCTGCGGGCATTTCGCGACGTGGTGATCCCGCAGTTGCTCCCCGCGATTTTGACCGGCGCCCTGCTCACCTTCATCTTCTCGTTCATGTCGTTCGCTATCGTCCTCGCGCTGGGCGGGCTGTCGCTGGCGACGGTCGAAGTGTGGGTGTACCACCGGATCAGCCAGCTCGACTACGGGACCGCCTCGACGCTCGCGACCATGGAGATGCTGTTTTCGCTGGCGCTGACCTACGCTTACCTGCGATACGAGGCCCAGCAACGAGCGGCGGGCACGGCGCGTCCGCCCGACCGGATCGACCTGCTGGGCACGGCCACGAAACGGCGGCTGTTCGCCTGGGGGTACGCCCTCGTCGCACTGGTCGTCTTCGTCGTCCCGATCGTCAGCCTGGTCTTCGCGAGCGTCACCGGACCGGAGGGGTTCACGCTCCGCAACTATCGCTTCTTGCTCGAACGGCAGGCCAGCGCCTACGCATTCCAGGTCAAGCCGCTCACAGCGGTGACGAACTCCCTGCTATTCGGCGCGGGGACGCTCCTCCTGGCCGTGCCGATGGGGGTGTTCCTGGCCATTATCAGCACCCGACAGTTCCGCGGCCGCAAACTGATCGACACGCTCTCGATGGCGCCCTTCGCCGTCAGCGGCGTCGTCGTCGGGCTCGGCCTGCTGCGCGGGTTCGTCTTCGGCACGGAGGCGTTCGGCTACCGCTTCACCGTCACGGGCGCGCTCGCCATCGTCGCCGCCCACGCCGTCGGCGCCTACCCGTTCGTCACGCGCAACGTCGCGCCCGCACTCTCCGGCATCGACGACGCCATCGTCGAGTCGGCGCGCTCGCTCGGCGCCTCCCGCGCTCGCGTCATGTTCGACATCGAGCTCCCGCTCGTGGTTCCCGCGGTCCTCGCGGGGACGGCCTTCGCCTTCGCGATCAGCATCGGCGAGTTCGATTCGACGGTTATACTGGCCACCGGCGGCTCCAGCTACACCATGCCGGTCGCTATCGAGCGGTTCATCGGCCGACGGCTCGGCCCCGCGACCGCGATGGGCGTGGTCCTGCTGGTCGTGACGAGCGTGAGCTTCGTGATCATCGACAGACTCGGCGAGGGGAGTGGGTTCGGTGGCTGACCTGAAACTGGAGGCCGTCCGCAAGGCCTTCGCCGACACCGTCGCGCTCGACGGCGTCAGCCTCGACATCGCCGAGGGGGAGTTCTTCACGCTCGTCGGCCCCTCCGGCTGTGGCAAGACCACGACCCTGCGAACGATCGCCGGGCTCGAATCGCCCACCTCGGGCACCGTTCGCTTCGGCGGCGCGGACGTGGCCGGCGTCCCGACCGAGGACCGAGACGTGGGCATCGTCTTCCAGAACTACGCGCTGTTCCCGCACATGAGCGTCCGCGAGAACGTCGCCTACGGGCTGCAGTTCGCCGACCCGCCCGACGGCCAGTCCGTCGAGGAGCGCGTGACCGACCTGCTTGACCTGGTCGACCTCTCGGGGATGGGCGACCGCGAGCCCGACCAGCTCTCGGGGGGCCAGCAACAGCGGGTCGCGCTGGCTCGCGCGCTCGCGCCGGCGCCCGACGTGCTCCTGCTCGACGAGCCCATGTCCGCGCTCGACGCCCGGTTGCGCGAGACGCTGCGCCGGCAGGTCAAGCGCATCCAGACGGAACTGGACGTGACTACGGTGTACGTCACCCACGACCAGGAGGAGGCGCTGGCCATCTCCGACCGCCTCGCCGTGATGAGCGACGGGGTCGTCGAACAGGTCGGGACCCCGCGTGAGGTGTACGAGCGCCCGGCGACGGAGTTCGTCGCCTCCTTCGTCGGCGAGAACAACCTCTTCCGCGGCGAGGTCGTCGAACGCGACGGTGACGGGACCGCGGTGTCTGTCGACGGGACGGAGTTCCGGATCGACGACGGACTCGACGGGCGGGATCGGAACGGCGGCGAGGCCCTGACCGCCGACGACCGCCTGACATTCTGCGTCCGTCCGGAGGACCTGACCGTCGGTGCCGACGCGAACCGCTTCGAGGTCGCGGTCGACACCGCGGAGTTCCTGGGCGAGACCACCCGCTACTACGCCGACTGGGGCGACCGGACCGTCGTCTTCCGGACGCCCGAGGCCCACGAGGGCGACGCGCTGGCGCTCGGGTTCGACCCCGGTGACGCACGGGTGCTATAGCGGGGCTCCGGCCGCCGTAGAGCCGCGCCGGACCGAGGGAATTAACCGGCCTATCGCCCTGTCTCCGTCCATGATAACGCTCGCTTCTGACTTCCCGAGTCCCTATCCCGCGGCGATGCGGGGCGTGATCTGCTCGCGGTCGGACGCCAGGATCGAGGACGTGGCACACGACTTCCCGCGCCAGGACGTGCGCGCGGCGGCGTTCTGGCTGCGCGAGGTCCTCCCGTACTTCCCGCCTGCCACCCACTGCGTCGTCGTCGACCCTGGCGTCGGGACCGACCGGGCCGCCGTCGTCGTCGAAGCCGGCGACCACGAGATCATCGCGCCGGACAACGGTGTCGCGATCCCCGTCGCCCGCGAACTCGCGAGCGGCGAGTCGGGGAGCGACGCCGGGAGCGACGGGGGCGGGGACTTCGACGTGTGGAAGATCGAGTACGACGACGCGGAGACGGCGAGCAACACGTTCCACGGCCGAGACGTGTTCGCGCCGGCGGCCGCCGACGTACACGACGAGGGCGGGGCGGCCGCACTCGACCGCTGTCACCGGACCGACGAGTGGGTCGACCTGGCGTTCCCGGAGCCGGACATCGTCGCGAAAGGGGCCCGCGGCGAGGTGCTCGTCGTCGACGGGTTCGGCAACGTCATCACGAACGTCCCCGGCGACTCCGTCGGGGGCTCCGACGGCGTCCGGGTCGACGACGAGCTGATCCCGTTCCGCGACGCCTACGCGGCCCGCGACCCCGGCGACAGGCTCGTGACCGTCGGCAGCCACGGCAACGTCGAACTTGCCGTCAACAGGGGCCGCGGCGACGAGGCGTTCGGCCTCTCCGTCGGCGACAGCGTCCTGCTGGAGTGGTAGGCCGTCGGCCCGGACGCTCCCGGTGTCCGCTGGCACCGATTCCCGGAGAGGAGCGCTGTAGTAGAATTTGAAAGACATGGCCCGGACGACCGCACGACTGCGTGCGATCGAATGTGCAAACGCTTTCAAATGCTACTGTACTCGACGAACTCGCGGAGGGTCGCCAGGGTCTCCGGGCCGAGGCCGGCGACCGCCAGCAGCGCGTCGTCGTCGGCGCCGCGCACGTCGCTCTCGGTGACGTAGCCGGCGGTTCTGAGCTTCCCGGCGGTCTTCGGGCCGATTCCCCGGACCTCCTCGAAGGGTATCTCCGGGTCGTCGGCCGTCTCGGTCCCGCTCTGGGCGCCGTCGTCAGGCTCGTCGTCCTCGCCGTCCGGGGCTGCGAGCAGGTCCAGCGCTTCCCGAAGCGCGTCGGCCTTGTGTTTCGCCTTGCGGCCCTCCTCGCGCTCGTAGGCGGCGAGCCGTTCGCGCAGCCGGTCGTACTGACCGGCGTCGCTCGGCGTCTCGGCGCCCGGCCGCGGCCGGTAGCGCGTCCCGAGTTCGGCGTCGAAGCCCTCGCGACGGACGAGCGTCGTCCCGCCCGACTCGTCGCGCAGAAGCACCACCTGCGCGTCCGTGTAGATCACCTGCCGTCGCTCGGCGGTGCGTTGGTCTTCGAGGACGAGTCCGATCTGCGTGCCGATCCTGTTGGTTCTCGACGGATCGAGGGTTGGGTCTGACATGATGACTGCGAAGCCGTGCCTGGTTGTTTCTCGACGGCACGTACCCCGTGTGATCACCACGTTCTCGGTCGATTTGGGCCTGTCGCTTCGGGCGGAACCCCCGCGTCGCCGAAGTGTCGGAAGGGAGGTGCCCGACGCGCCTCGAGCGCGACCGTCCGGCGCGGTCAGAGCAGCGACGCCAGGTGTTCGGGGTAGACCGTGACGCCGTCGAACGAATCGATCGACTTCCAGACTGCGCTGTACGTCTCACCGGCCTCGGGCTCGCGGCCCTCGAACGCGTCGCGCTCGTAGGGCCACGATTCGGCGAGCGCGACTTCGTAGAGAAACCAGATCTCGTGGCCTTGCTGGCCCTCGAAAGTGAACGAGTTCTCCAGCGTCTCCAGTAACTCGGCCTCGACGACCTCGACATCGAGTTCCTCCTCGAACTCTCGGGCCAGGGCCTCGTCGCTCGACTCGCCGAACTCGATGGCGCCGCCGATCGGACGGTAGAACGGCTCCCCGTCCTCGTGAAGGCGACTGAGGAGTAGCTCGTCCTCACGCCTGGGGACGCCCACCGCCACCGGTCGGATGTCGCGCCAGCTCATCGACCCGCTGATTCTGTCACCGGCCCAATAACCGTTTCGTCGCGCGGACGCGTCGAAACCGGTTCACAGCGCCCTCATCGTGTAGTAGAACCGCTGGAACGCCGTGAGGTGGCTGACAACGGTGAAGAAGACGAGCAGCGAGCCAACCACCGTCAGTTCCCGAGAGCGGTTCCGTGACGAATACGGCGAGTCGCTATTCGGTTCCGGGCGCTTCCTGTATCGCTAGCTCGGCGTCGTCCGGTTCCGCGAGGAAGTAGACGTGGCTGAACACCGAGTCGGCGTCTTCGCCAGTGCCGTGCCAGTGTTCCTCGCCGGGGTCGAAGACGACCAGGTCGCCCTCCGAGACCTCGCGTTCGCCCTCGCGGGTGCCCACGACGCCGGTCCCCTCGGTGACGTAGAGGATCTGGACCCCCTCGTGGGCGTGGAACTTGGTCCGCTCTCCCGGTCTGAAGGTCACTTCCGCCGCCTGTGCGGTGGTTCCGTCGAAGACGCCTTCGACCCCGTCGGAAAGGAGCGGCGTCCCGACCTGCACGGGGTGGTCTGTTTCGTCCGTACCGTCCGTTGAGATGCGTGTTACGTTCATGATTCACACAGTCTGACCGCCGTCGACGACCATCGCGTGTCCGAGGACGAACGAGGCGGCGTCCGAGCACAGCCAGAGGACCGCGTCGGCGATCTCCGACGGCCTCCCCATTCGTCCGATCGGTTCCTGATCGATCACCTCCTGGCGCCCCTCCTCGGTATCGCCGGTGAACCGATCCATCATCGACGTGTCGACGATCCCGGGACAGACGGCGTTGATGCGGAGGTCCGTCTCGGCGTACTCCAGCGCGGCTGACCTCGTGAGCCCGACGACGCCGTGTTTCGCGGCGCCGTACGCGCTCCCGGGGAACCCGCTGATCCCGGCCCCGGACGAAATGTTGACGATCGCGCCGCCCCCGTCGAGGATCGCCGGGATCTCGTACTTCATGGAGAGGAACACCCCGCGCAGGTCGGTGTCGACGATGCGGTCCCACTCGTCGTCGTCCAGTTCGTGCGTCTTCTCGGGGCCCTGTTCGACGCCGGCGTTGTTGCAGGCGAAGTCGAGGCGACCGAACTCGTCGAGCGCCGTCTCTATCGCCGCCTGCACCTCCTCGGACTGCCGCAGGTCGCAGCCGACGGCGAGGGCGCGACCACCCTCCTTCTCGATCAGCTCCGCCGTCTCGCGGTTGTCGTCCTCGGCCACGTCCGCGACGACCACGCTGGCGCCCTGCCGCCCGAACGCCAGCGCGGTCGCGCGGCCGATGCCGCTCGCCGCCCCGGTGACGAAGGCGACTTTGTCGTCGAAGTTCCTGTACGCTACCGCCGGCTGTCGTCGGCTCTCACCGTCTTCGGTCATCGTACCGTCTCTTGAACCGCCCCGGGCATAGAGCCGATGCTATATGGAAAGGGCGTTTAAGAGGTGGGGTCGGCTCGAGACGACGAGGAGAGCGTGTTCAGCCGGTCGTGGGGTTCGAGCGTCGACGAGAGGAGCTGTCGCTCGCCACGGCGGAGGAGCGTCGACATGGACGGCTGTGAGATGCCCAGCTCGTCGGCGAGCTCCTCGGTCGTGACCTGGCGCGGGCTCTCGTAGTAGCCCCGCGAGATGGCGAGCGTCAGGGCTTCGTACTGCCGGTCGGTCAGTCCGTACTGCGGCGACTCGGCGGTCGAGTCGGCGTCCTGCGTGACGGAGACGATCTCCATCGAGACGCCGTGGTCCTCGAACCGCGTCCGGATCCCGTCGAGCTCGTCGTAGCTCTCGAAGAGCTTCTTCTCGTACCACCCCTCCGGCGTGACGACGACGGGCTCGACCTCGACCGCGGTGAACCGTTCGGGAGCGAACGCCTCGGCGACCGCCCCCAGTTCCACGGTGAGCCGATAGACGTCCCTGCCGTCCCGCCGCCCGAGCGCCGTCGTCTCGACCACCGCTTCGAGCCCCGCGAGGTCGGTCTCGGAGACGCCGTCGGCGGCGTCGACGTGGGCGACGAACACGTCGCAGTCTCGCTCGAGGCAGAGGCCGTGTTCGCACTCGAACCGGCCCGACGGCAGCGACGCCGCGAAGTCCGTGAGCGGGAGCGACGGCGAGCGGATGACGAATTCGGCTGTGATCGTCATTACCCGACGGTCGCTCCGCGAGGAGATAAATCACCGGTCAGCGGTCGACGCCGCCCCGACCGAACCGCCGGGGCCGCTGCCCGGACGGCGCCGCTCGTCCGTGAGTCACAGCGCCTTCATCGCGTAGTAGAAGCGCTGGAGCGCGGTGACGTGACCGACGACGGCGAAGAAGACCAGCAGCCACCCGACGACGGTCAGTCCCGAGAACGGCTCCGTGACGAAGGCGGCGACGGCGCCGACGGCGACGACCAGCGCCAGGCGGTCGGCGCGGCCGACGAGCCCGCCGTACACCCGGTCGAGGCCGACCGCCTGGGCCTGCGTGCCGAGATACGAGGTCATCAGGACGCCGGTGACGGCGGCCAGGCCCAGCGCGTAGGCTTCCAGCCCCGTGGCGAGCCCGGCGATGATGACGATGTCGGCGTAGCGGTCGATGACGTGGTCGAGCAGGTCGCCCGCGTCGCTGCCCGTCCCCGTCTCGCGGGCGAGTTCGCCGTCGACCAGATCGAGCCAGCCGTTCAGCGCGACGGCGAGGGCGCCGCCGAGATAGAGCAGCGGGTCCCGGTCGGGGGCGACGGCGAAGGCGGCGCCGCCGACGACCGCGAGCGCGAGTGCCAGGACGCTCACGCCGTTGGGCGTCAGGCCGACGCGCTTGGCGAGAGTGACCGACGGAGCGACGGCGCCTTCCACCGCGGGGCGGAGCCTGTCCAGCGTCATCTGGGTCGGGTCATAGATAGTCCACGAACGAAACTGTACCGGCCTGGGGCTCGCGCTCGCCCGCGACGACCGCCTCGACGGCCGCGGCGACCTCTTCGGGGTCCAGTTCCGTCGCGTCGATTTCGTAGACGCGCTCCTCGCCGTGGCGCTCGACGGCCTCGGCGAGGATCACGTCCAGCGCCTCCGACTCGGCGTTCTCCTCGGCTTTCGTCTCGGGCTCGCCGCGGTCGATCAGCCGCCGTTCGAGCTCCTCGGGATGGCAGCGCAGGACGACCACCCGGTCGGCGTCGAAGTGGTGGGCGAGGTGCGACTCGAAGAGCGCGTCCTCGCGACCGTCCAGGTAGTCGGCGACCGCGTCGAGGTCGGCGACCGCGGAGTCGCGCTCCTCGTCGTGTTCGACGATGAACTTCTCCTCGTGGATCACCTCGTTGAGATGCTCGATGGGGAGCTCGGAGGCGGGTCCGTCCGCGTCCGCGAGTTGCTCGACGGCGGTCGTCTTCCCGGTTCCAGGGGTGCCGGTCACGGCGACGCGCATCAGGCCGACACCCCCGGCGTTCGCGGCGACGGCCTCACGCCGACACCTCGGCGACGATCTCGTTTATCGTCTCGACGGCGCGGCGCGTCTCCGCCTCGGTGCCGCAGGTGATCCGGATGCACTCGGGGAGGCCGAAGCTGGAGCAGTCACGGACGATGACGCCCTCTCGCTGGGCGGCGTCGGCGACGGCGCTCGCGTCCCCCACCTCGACGAGGACGAAGTTGCCGCCGCTCTCCCAGGTCTTCGCGTCGAGGTGCTCGTGCATGTACTCGCGGGCCCACTTCGCGCCCTCGACGGTCCGCTCGACGTGGTCGTCGTCGTCGAGCGCGGCGAGGCCGGCGCGGCAGGTCAACTCGGTCACGCCGAAGGGGGTGTTCACGCGGGCGTAGGCGTCGGCCCACTCCTCCGGTGCGACGGCGTAGCCCAGGCGCATCCCCGCCAGTCCGTAGGCTTTCGAGAACGTCCGTATCAGGGCCACGTCCTCGCGTTCCTCGACGAGATCGATGGCCGACGGCGAGTCCGTGAAGTGGATGTACGCCTCGTCGTAGACGACGAGGGTCCGGTCGTCGGTCCCCTCGGCGACGGTCCGCACGTCGTCCAGGCTCATCTCCGAGCCCGTCGGGTTGTGCGGGCTCGTGACGTAGACGATGCGGTGGCCGTCGTAGGCGTCGAGGACGGTCTCGGGCGTTTGTGCGAAGTCCTCGGCCTTTGCCAGGCGGTACTCGTCGACCTCGCCGTGGTGATAGCGCGCGGACATCGGGTAGTAGGCGAACCCCGGTTTCGGCGCGAGGACCCGGTCGCCCGGCTCGATGAACGCCCGGGCGACGTTGTCCAGTGCGGTGTCGCCGCTGGGGGTCAGCCAGACCTGCTCGGGGGTCAGGCCGTGGCGGTCGGCGACCTTCTCGGTGAGGTCGGTGTGGGCGGACTTGGGGTACGAGGAGACGCGGTCGGCGTGTTCGCGGACGGCCTCGACAGCCTTCGGGCTGGCGCCGAAGGGGTTCTCGTTCGAGGAGAGCTTGACGAGGTCGTCGGGGTCGAGCCCGAGATCGCGGGCGACCTCCTCGATGCCCCTCCCGGCACGGTAGACGGTGTGGTCGGAGAGGTCCCGTGGTTCCATACCAGTTCGAAGCGGTCGCCGGGTCTTAAGGGTGCTCGTCGCGTGTCGTCGGTCCCCGCGGCCCCGCCGCGTCGCTCCAGCGGGCGGCCGGCACCCAGTCTCGATTCTGATAGGCCGGCCGAAACGGCTAACAGGCCGGTCGGGGAATCGGGGGGCAGATGCCCATCCTGATAGACATCCGGAAGTTCCGGATGATCAACCGTCTGATCAAGGACGGCGCGGGCAACGTCGCCGCCGCTCTGGAGACGATGGCCGGCGTCGAGTCGACAGTGAAGATAAAGAGCCTCGCGTTCGTCGACCCGTCTGACATCCCCGGCGAGATCGGCCCGGAGTCGCGCTACAGCGCGCAGGTCCGGCTCCGCGAGCCGCCCTACGGGACCTTCTTTCTCACCTTCGCGGACGCCACCGCCGTCGAGCTCGCCGGTCTGTTGACCGGCGTCGAGGCGACCGACGGGTTCAACGACATGCACGAGAGCGCGCTCCAGGAGATCTGCAACATCATGACCTCCGGGTTCATCGACGGGATCGCCAACACCCTCGGGACGACAATCGACATCGGCACGCCGGACGTGTTCGAGGGGACCGGCCCGGAGATCGCCGAGCAGTCGCTCTCGCACGTCCACACCGACTCGCTGTCGATCGTCCTCGACGCCGTCGTCGACATGGCCGAACGCGACGCGGACTTCGAGATCCGCATCTTCCTCGTCCCCGATCCCGGCGCGTTCGTGAACCTCATCGACAAGATCGAACTCGACGAGCTCTCCTCGGCCGTCGACGGCAGATACGTCGACGAGCTCGACGCGACCGAGCTGTAGGCCGGCCGCGGTAGGCGTTCGGCGACGGGATCCCCGCCACGCGGACGGAGTGGGTACGTTCAAGTGGGTCGCGTCCTCCCGGTCGCACATGTCAGCGCTGGATATGGCGATGTACGTCCTGCACCTCGTGTTCGGCGGGGTGTGGACGGGCAGCGTCGTCTTCGTCACGTTCGGTATCCTCCCGACCGCACTGGACGGCATCGCGAACGCCGAACCGCTCCGGACCGTCGTCGAGAGGCTACGGTGGGTCTCGCGAGCGAGCGCGCTCGTGTTGCTCGCCTCGGGCGGTCACATGGCCGGCGGGACCGGCCGCTACACCGTCGAGTCGCTGACCGGGACGTCCCGCGGGCATCTCGTTCTCACGATGGTCGCGCTGTGGTTCATCTTGGCCGCGCTGGTCGAGATCGGGTCGAGCAAGCTCGCCGACGGCTTCGATCAGAGGAAGGTCCGCCAGCCCGCCCGCGACGCCCGCCCGTTCTTCCTCGCCGGATCCGTCGTCGCGACCGCGCTCCTCGTCGTCGGCGGCTTGCTCGCGTCCGGATACGTCTGAGCCCCCGACCGCTCGACGGCTTCTCAGAGGTCTTCGTCCACGTGATCCGCCGCTTTCAGCGCGAGCGCCGCGATGGTGAGCGTGGGGTTCATCGCGCCGCTGGTGACGAACACCGACGACGACGCCACCGCGAGGTTCCCCACGTCGTGGGTCCGCAGCCGCGGGTTCACGACGCTCAACGCGGGGTCGGTCCCCATCCGCGTCGTCCCCATGTGGTGGGCCGCCGGCCCCGTGTTGTCGACCCCGACGGTCCAGTCCACGTCGACGCCGAGTTCGTCCATCACGCGCCCCTGGATCTCGGTGGCCTCCGCGAGCGTTCGCCGCGTGCGGTCGTCCAGCGACCACTGAATATCAGGCACGGGGTTGCCGTGGTCGTCGGTCGTCGACGGGTCGAGCGTCACCCGATTCGATCTCCGCGGAAGCTGGCCCACGAGCCCGCCCATCGCGATGTGGGTCCCATAGCTCGCCCGTAGCGAGTCGAGCAGGTCGTCGCCCCACTCCTCGGCACCGAGCGCTTCCTCGACGGGCGAGGGACCGGCGTAGTTGAGGAACTCCAGTTTGAGCGGGCCCACGCCGTCGAGATCGTTGTCGTAGAACTGGTGGGTCTCGGTGGTGTTGAAGCCGACGTGGTTCTGGCGAGTGGCCCGGTCGAGCGTCCCCCCGGTGCCGGCGAACAGGTGTTCCATAAAATAGCGACCGACGACCCCGCTCGAATTGGCGAGCCCGTCGGGGTGGGCCGCCGACTTCGAGAGCAGGAGGAGTCGCGGGATCTCGACGCCGCCGGCGGCGAGAACGAACTGCCGCGCTTCCTGTCGGTGTTCGGTCCCGTCGAGTGTGGCGTAGACCGCCGCCTCGACGCGCTCGCCGCTCCGGTCGGTGTCGAGACGCTGGACCGGGACGCGGTCGAGAACGCGTGCCCCCGCCTCCTCTGCCGCCTTGACGGTGTGGTCAGCGCTGTACTTCGCGCCGGAGGGACAGACGGGCTGGCAGGTGCCGTAGCCGACGCACTGGCCGCGGCCGTCGTAGGCCTCGGAGTTGCGTGCGTTCGGGACCGAGTGGGTCGCGATCCCCAGTTCCTCGCAGGCCTCGGCGAACAGCGAGTCGCTGTAGGAGGGCGGGAACGCCGGCAGCGGGTGGGGCTGCTCGCGGGGCGGCGCGAAGGGGTTGTCCGACGCCCCCGCGACGCCCATCGCCGATTCGGCCTCGGCGTAGTAGGGTCGCAGGTCCTCGTAGGCGATCGGCCAGTCGGCGCCGACGCCGTCGCGACTCCGTCGCTCGAAGTCGGATTCGTGCAGGCGCATCACCATCCCCTGCCAGTGCAGCGTGGACCCGCCGACGCCCTTGACCCGCATCGCGTTCAGCGGGTAGACCAGTTCCCCGCTCGAACTGTGGGCGTCGCGCTCGCCGCCCATCTCCCAGACCGACAGCGAACCGTGCGCCGGCCGGATCGCTCGCTCCATGCGCTCGCGACGGTCGGCGGCGTCGAATCGCGGTCCCGCTTCGAGGACGACCACCTCGTGACCGCGGTCGGCGAGGCGGTTCGCCACCAACGCCCCCGCTGGCCCCGCCCCGACGACGCACACGTCGACCCGTTCGCTCGGCGTTCGGTCGACGCCGTCGCCTGCCGTCGCGCTCATCGGAACCGGATTAGGTGTGCCTAAACTTAGGGCTTGTCATGGGGACGCGGCGCGGGCCCGGGCCGACTCCCCGCGGCGGTGCGGAGTGTTTAATCGTCCCGGTCGTTTAGAGCGGGTGCGTGCCTTTAGTCCCCGGCCGAGCGTACCCAGACGGGAGCGATGACAGCGCGGCGAACCCGGGCACGCGACACCGAGTGGCGCCGTAAGCGCCGACCCGCCTCGACGGCTCACGCCGTCTCGGCATCCGGGGCTCCTACCGGAGCCCCCGCCTCAGCGGCTACCGCCGCTTCGGCAATCGGTCGCCTTATCGGCGACCCGCCCGGCACGAGGGTTTCCCGGCCAACCCGGCACGCCGCCAGGGATGAGGTCGGTCGTTAGTGTTCCGGGCGACACTGTCCGGTCAGCGACCGCACTGCCGAGTGATCCACCGTTAAGAGCCGTCACCTCGAAGGACTCACCCATGCCAGTCGACCCGTCGACCGTGGCCATCGCGGTCGTCTCGTTGCTCGGCGCCGTCGGGGTCGCCGTCGTGACGCGGCGCCACTACGAGCCGCCCCCTCGGGAGGACGAGGACGAGCCTCCCGAACCGGTGTTCGAGACAGTCGTGTTCTTCGTTCTGTCCGGCGGGCTGTTCGTGGGACTCGGGCACGCGCTCGCGACGGTCGGTCGCTGGGGGACCTTGGGGCAGACCCTGACGCTGTTGCTCTCGCTGGTCGGCCTCTACTCGGCGTACGCCACCTACACCGGTCGGATCGCCGCCGACGCGAAGCGGGCCAGCGCGCTCATGGGCGTCGTCAGCGCGACCGTGCTCGGCGTGTATCCGCCGCTGTTGTTCGCGCTCTCGGCGCTGTGAACCGACCCAGTCAGAGGAACGCGAGGACGGCGGCGGTCGCGTTCTGGGGGTCGGGCAGTTGGTCGCTGACGGCGATCACGGCGTAGAGGAGCGTGAACAGTGTCGCGTTGTAGATCCCGTGGATCAGCGCGGGGACGACGATGTTGTCGGTGAACTCGTAGGCCGCCCCGAAGACGAGGGCGGGGCCGACGAGGACTCCCAGCGCGGCGAAGTTGCCGGCGGCCGAACCGCCGGTCAGCGCGAACCAGTGGAGGAAGGCGAAGACGGTGCTCGCGACGAGGACACCGCCGAGTGGGCCGAGCACTTCGCGGAGCCGCCCCTGGACGACGCCGCGGAAGAGCAGTTCCTCACCGGGACCGATGAGCAGGATCGACGCCGGGATCAGGATCAGCAGGACCTCGGGGTTCTCCATGCCGATCTCCGCCGCCTGGTTGGTACCGGTGTCGACCTGAAGGAGGGCGATGAGGATCGACCCGGTGAAGGCGGCGCCGAGCGCGAGGACGTAGCCGCCGACGACGACGGCGACCTCGCGGAGGTCCGGCAGGTCGACGCCGATGTCGAACGGACCTGGGACCCCTTCGAACCCGAGGATCGACCTGATTTTCGGCCCGACGGTCGGACGGAGCTTGAGGTACGCCAGCGCGACGCCGGCACAGCCCACCCCCTGGACGAAGACCAGACTCAACACGATCACCGCCGCCGGCGAGATCTCGACGCCCAGGCCGAGAGTCAGCACGGCTGCCGCGATGGAGACGAGGACGAACCCGAGCGCCAGGCCGCCGCCTCCGAGACCGAGAGCGGCGACCAGCGCGACGACTGTTCGAAGTGGAGACCGCTCACTCGTTGCCATTCTCGTCCGTCCGTACGCTCGTGGGCGCCAAAAACGATCCCCTCCTGGGGACCAGCGGCCGACCGTCGACGACCGACGGCTCGTCATCCCCAGCGTATAAGGTGATCTTACGACTTCCCGGGCCTCGATACTCGTTTCAGGGCAAGATATATGTGAACACCTCACACAGATAGAGACACGATGGTAGAATGTGACCACTGCGGCGAGGACGTATTCCGAACGTGGCGGCGGCGCGAGCGGACGGAGACGATGACCCACCGGACGGTCGCCTGGGTCTGCGAGGACTGTCACCCCGAACTGGGCGAGACTGGGCGGACGGGCGCGACGGGAACCCGCGCCGTCGCCGACGGCGGCCGACGACCGGGATCGTAACCGCCGGTCCACGGACGGTCGAGCGCGTACCGACGGCGCGGATCCGGATCCGCGAGCGCGTGGCCCCCTCGGTGGTAACTTACTTGTAGGTGAGGTCGGAAATGGCGTCCGACACGGTCACTGGGTGTATGAGCAGGACGTTCTACGGCGTCCTCGGGGTGGGACCCGACGCCGACGAGGAAGCGATTCGCGCCGCCTACCGGGAGCGCGTCAAGGAGCACCACCCGGACGTGAGCGCGGATCCGGACGCGACCACCCGGTTCAAACGCGTGACTGCGGCGAAGGAGACGCTCCTCGACGCGGCCGAACGCGCACGCTACGACCGACTCGGACACGACGACTACGTCGAGACGCACGCCGACTCGTCGCTCTGGGCGGCGGCCGCCGAGCCCGATGCGGCGCAGACGTCGCCGAACGGCTCGCAGTCGACGGCGGATCGGGACCGACGCCGGCGAGCGTCGCGAACCGGGTCGGCGACCGGATCCGCCTCGGACGGCTCATCGCGGCGGGAGTCGACCAGTGGGTCCTCCCATCGGGAGTCGACGAACACGTGGGCCGGACGCGAGGGACCGGACGAGCGTCGCGATCGATCGGGCCGCTCGTCGGCGTCGCGCGACCGCGGCGCCCGCTCGGGAGATCCGGAGGCCACCCACCGGGGAACGACCGACCGGTCGACCGGTTCGGAATCCGGTTCCGGGTCGGTCGGTGGGGCCGCGAACACGACGCCGAGCGGCGACTCGGGACGGTCCTCGGGAGACGAGGCGGACGAGCGGACGACGGCGGCCAGCGACGACGCTTCTTCCACCGATTCGGGAGACGCGGGTGCGAACTCGGGCGGGAGACGGCGTCGGCGGGTGAGCGGTCGTGACGGCACCGAGCGGCGACGGCGGGAGGGCCGCTCCGCGCCGTCGAGCCCCTACGCGTCGGGGAGCGTCTGGCAGGTCGCCGACACAGGGGCGGGGCGGGTTCGGTCGTCGGCGTCCCCGAGCGCGCGCGTGCTATCGGCGCTCCGCAGGCTGGGGCCGTGGGTGCTCGTTCACGTCCTGTTCCTCTCGCTCGCCGCCGGAACGGGCTGGTACGTCTACAGCGTCGTCCTGCCACCGGCCGAGCGGTCGGCCGCGCTCCTGTTCGTACTGATCGGCGAGGTGGGCCTGGCGGTGGTTCTGTCGTCGTTGCACATACTCTCGCGGCTCTACCGATAGGCGGCCCTCGGACCGCGTGGCCGCGATTCCAGCTTCAAACGAGTTTTTGTCTTTTGCGAAAACCCATTATGGCCGGCCCACAGTGTGTGGGTAATGGGCCGTCTGCTGCCGTTCAAGTCGGAGCCGACGCGGGCGCCCGACGAGCCGCGAGTCCTCGACCTCGACGACGAGGCGACCGAGGAGGCGCTGTCGGCGCTCTCGTCGGACACCGCGCGGAAGATCCTGGCGACGCTGTACGAAGAGCCGAAGACGCCGCCGGAGATCCGCGACGAGGTGGGCACCTCTCTCCAGAACGTCCACTACCACGTCGAGCGACTGGAGGAGGCCGAGCTGATCCAGCCGGCGGGAGAGGGGTACTCCGAGAAGGGCACGGAGATGACCATCTACGCGCCGGCCAGCGAGGCACTCGTGCTGTTCGCCGGTCGCGAGAACGACCGCTCGCGGCTGAAAACCGCGCTGACGCGGCTGCTGGGCTCCGTCGGACTCCTCGCCGTCGCGAGTCTCGCCGTTCGACGGCTGTTCGGCGAGTCCGGCGGGCTACTCGGTGACCTGAGCGTCCCGATGGGGGCGAGTTCGCAGTCCGGCGGTGACGTCGGCGGCGACGGCGGCGCGGGTGACGGTGGCGGCGGTGGCGGCGCGAGTGGCGGTGAAGGCGTCGGCGCCGGTACCGCTGGCGGCGACGGCGCCACCGCCGGGACCGACCCGGGAACCGACGCGGTGACGACGACGACGACGGAGGGCGGAGAGATCGGTATCTTCGGCGGGGAGGACGTGGGCGAAACCACCGCGAGCCCGACGCCGGACCCGGCGACAGCGACCCAGTCGACGCCTGTCGGGACGGAAGCCCCGTCGGCGACGCCGACTCCCGGTGGGACGCCTGCCCCGACGCCCGCGGGCACCCCGAGCCCGACGCCGGCCGGAACGTCCACGCCGGCGGCGACGTCCTCGCCTGCCCCCGCACCGACCGCGACGGAGACGGCGACGCCCCAGCCGACCCCCACGGCGACGGCGCCACCCTCGCCGACACCGACCGAAACGGGCATGGAATCGGGGACGATCACCCTCGATACCGCAACGCAGATCCCCGCGGAGACGGTCGATGGCGCCAGAGAGGTCGCGGGAAGCGACGCTCTGCTGGCCGACCCCGCTGTCGCCTTCTTCCTCGGCGGGCTGTTCATGATCGCCGTCGTCGCCGCCTGGTGGTCCTTCCAGCGGTGACGAGATCGGCGGATTCGCTGGCCGGGCCGCGCTCGGATCGCTCGGTCGGCCGACCGGGCGCGATAGCAAGGCGTATGGGCCAGTCGCGGCAACGACGAAGCATGAACGTGCGACGGGTGGACGCGCTGGACCCCGACGAGCGAGCGGCGCTGTTCGACCGCGACGCGGGGGTCGACGCCGTCCGTGACGACGCCCGCGAGATCGTCGACCGCGTGCGGTCGGAGGGCGACGTGGCGCTCCGTGACCTCTCGCGTGAGATCGACGGCGTCGAAGTCGGCACCATCGACGTGACCGACCGGGTCGAGGGCGCCGCCGAAGCGGTCGACGACGAGACGAGGGCTGCGATCGAAACCGCCGCCGAGAACGTCCGCGAGTTCCACGAGCGCCAGCTGCCAGAGGACTGGACGGAGGCGTTCGGCGGCCGCGAACTCGGCCGTCGGTTCCGACCGATCGAGTCGGTCGGCGTCTACGCGCCGGGCGGGACGGCCGCCTACCCCTCGAGCGTCTTGATGGGCGTGATCCCGGCGGTCGTCGCGGGCGTCGAACACGTCGTCGTCGCGACGCCGCCGGCCGCGGAGCTGAACCCGGTGACGCTGGCGGCTATCGAGGTGGCCGGCGCCGACGCCGTGTACCAAGTCGGCGGCGCCCAGGCCGTCGCCGCGCTGGCCTACGGGACCGAAACCGTCGGCGCCGTCCAGAAGATCGTCGGTCCGGGCAACCAGTGGGTCACCGCCGCGAAGGCCGAAGTCCGGGGGGACGTCGAGATCGACTTTCTCGCCGGCCCCAGCGAAGTGCTCGTCGTCGCCGACGGGACGGCCGACCCCTCGCTGGTCGCAGCCGACCTCGTCGCGCAGGCCGAACACGGCGAGACGAGTTCCGTCGTCGCCGTCACGGACGACGAGGCGACCGCCGACGCGGTCGCCGCGGCCGTCGACGACCACGCGTCGGGCCGCGACCGCGAGGAGACGGTCCGCGCGGCCCTCGACCGGGACGCCAGCGGCGTCTTCCTCGCGCGGTCGATGCCCGAGGCGGTGCTGTTCGCTGAGGCGTACGCCCCCGAGCACCTCTCGATCCAGGCCGACGACGCCGAGGCGCTGCTCGACCGCATCCCCAGCGCCGGCAGCGCCTTCCTCGGCCCCTACAGCCCCGTCGCCGCCGGCGACTACGCCACGGGGACGAACCACGTCCTCCCGACCAACGGGAAGGCCCGGGTGACCGGCGGGCTCTCGGTCGACACCTTCCTCCGGTCGACGACCGTCCAGCGTCTCTCCGAGGACGCCCTCGGCGACCTTCGCGACACGGTGACGACGCTGGCCGACGCGGAAGGGCTGGAGGCGCACGCTCACAGCGTCGACGCGCGCTTCGGGGCCGAGGCCAGCGGCGGTGCCGGTGCGGACGGTGACGGCCAGGTCGACGAGGACGACGCCGAGTCCGACGGGTAACGACCGATTACCGGGCCAGCCGCGGGAGCGAGGCCATCGCGGGTCGTCAGGTCTTTCTGCGATACCGTCGTTCGGTCGGGCATGACAGCAGACGCGCGATATCGACCGGCGACCGTCGCCGACGTGCCCGGCGTCCAGCGGATCGCTCGCGAGGCGTGGCACGCCGCCTACGACGACATCCTCGGCGAGGAGACGGTCGACGCGATGGTCGACGAGTGGTACGAGGACGACGCCATCGAGGCCGGCGTCGAACACGAGGCCCAGGACTTCTTCGTCGCCGTCGTCGACGAGGAAGTCGTCGGCTACACCCACGTCGGCCCGCACCCCCCGCGCCGAGTTCACCAGATCTACCGGCTCTACGTCGACCCCGACCACTGGCGCGAGGGGATCGGCCGGAACCTCCTCGCGGAGGCCGAACAGGCGCTGTACGACCGCGACGTGACCGCCTACGAGGCGGAAGTGTTGGCCGGCAACGACCGCGGTATCGCCTTCTACGAGGCGGTCGGCTTCGAACGCGTCGACGAACAGGAGACGGAGTTCAAGGACACCACGGCGACCGAGTACGTCTTCCGGAAGCGGCTGTAGCGCGGCCGGCCGTCCGCTCCCGTTCGGATCGCCGCCCGCGCGGCGATTCGCCCGCCGTCAGGGTTAACACGTTCGGGACGGAACTCACGTGTATGAGTTCCACGACGGAGGCCGACCCCGACCCGAGCGGGGAGAACATCCAGGTGACGGAGGCGGCCGCCGCCGAGGCGATCTCGCTGCTGGAGGAAGAGGACATGGACACCGACGTGTCGGGACTGCGGCTGTTCGTCCAGCAGGGCGGCTGCGCGGGGCTGTCCTACGGGATGCGCTTCGAGTTCGAACCCGACGAGGACGACACCGTCCACGAACACCACGGGCTGCGCGTGTTCGTCGACCCGGCCAGCATCGACTACGTCGAGGGGTCAGTGCTCGACTTCGAGGGCGGACTGCAGGGCGAGGGGTTCCACGTCCAGAACCCCAACGTGGTCAGCGAATGTGGCTGCGGCGAGAGTTTCCGCACCTAATCCTCGAGTTCGAACGCCACCTCGACTTCTGCCTGGTACTCCCGGTTCTCGACGCTCGCCACCTCGACGCCCATCTCCTCGACCTCGATCCACTTGACGTTCTGCAGCGTGTCTTCGGCGCGGTCGACGGCGTCGTCGACGGCTTCGTCGAAGCTCTCGGCGCTGGTCCCGATCAGGGTGATCTTCTTGAATACCATCGCCTCCGACGATACGGTCGCCGAGTACAAAAACTTCGGCCGAGTGACAGGGGCGCCCGGTCGTCGCGGGGGTTCGGCGGTCACGGGCGGGCGACCGCCGAGAGCGCAGACGGCAGCCGGGGCTCGTCGCCGTCGAATCAGGCGGTCCGCCGTTCGAGTCGGTCTTCGATGTAGCGGGTGATGTCGTTGAGGTGGGCGGTGCCCCAGGTCGCGACGACGACGGCTCCGAGGGTGTTGTAGATGAGGTCCCACAGCGTGTCTTCGAGGCCGTACTGCGTGAGCACGGAGTCGGTGCCGACAAGGGTGGCGACCTGGCCGATGGCGAACTCGAGGATCTCCCAGAAGACGCCGTAGGCGAGGACGAAGAGGAGGATGAAGACGAAGATGAACCGCGGCGGGAGGCTGATCTGGTCGGAGTGTTCGTCGAGCGCGCGGACGGTGGCGTAGCCGACGCCGGCAATGACAGACGAGGACAGCGCGTGGGTCATGTGGTCCCACCAGGGGATCGAGACGTAGAAGCTCTGGCCGCCGGTGCCGATCGTCCCGAAGGCGTGGAGGAAGACGGCGCTGGTGATCCACAGCGTCAGCCCGGCGTCGAGCGGGACGCCGTAGTCCCGCTCGAGCACCGGCACCAGCTGGGCGATCAGGAGCGCCACACCGGCGTTGGCGATGATCTTGACGTTGACGTTCCAGACGCCGTAGAGAAAGACGCCGAGCATGACGACTTCCATCAGCCAGGTGAGCTGGCGCTGACGACGCACGGAGATACCGAGGCGGTCGCGGAGTCTCACGCCGTTCCCTCCCCGAGGCGGAACTCGGTCACCGCTCGCCGCCGGACGTAGAACTGGAAGAACAACCCGGCGACCAGCCCCGCGATCCCGGAGCCGACGAACTCGACCATCAGGCGATGCTCGATCGCTTCGAGGTCGGCGTCGGAGAGGACGCCGTCGGGGCCGGGGTCGAGCAGCAGCGTCGTCCCGAGGTGCACGTCCGACCCCCAGCGAGCGAGCGCCCACAGCCCCGCGGCGGCCAGCGTGGTGACGACGACGAACAGGAGGGCGAAGCCGACGCTCATCTCGACGGTCGTGAACAGGTGGAGGTTGACGGCGACCAACAGCGCGAACGCGGCGATTGAGAGGTACACCGCGACGGTGCTGGTCACCTGGAGCGTCGCGACGGCGCGGCCGACGACCGGCAGGCCGGCCAGCAGGATCACTTCCGCGGGGGGCATCGAGCGCAGGTTCCGGAGCAACAGCGCCGGCAGCGCGACCACCGCCCCGACGATCGCGGCGAAGGCCGCCCAGAGGAGGTCACCGGTCGCCACGCTCTCGATACAGACCAGCCCGAACACGCCGACCAGCGCCCACGCGACGCCGGCGTTGACGCGGGTGTCCGTCAGTAGCTCGCCCAGATCCCGTTGAGCCATTACTACCCGACGATCCGGCTCCACCAATGAAACGCTACCGGCTCGGGAAGGCGTCGGCGAGTGCGCGTCAGGCCGCGTTTCTGTGGCAGGCGACCTCGTACTCGCCGTTCTCGTCGTCGACCCCCATGATGGCCCACTCGTAGTTCGGTTCGGCGGCTTCGAGGCGGCGTTCGAGTTCCGGGACGTCCTCCGACCAGGCGACGAAACACCGGTACTCTCCCGAGTCCGGCGTCTCGTCGAACTCCTCGGCCGGTGTGACGTGGACGACCCGCCACTTGCGTTCGGCCAGGTACTCGCCGCCGCTGTCGGTCACCGTGTATCCAAGGTCTGCAAAGATCGACTGGGCCTTCTCGTCGAGGTGCTTGCTAACAGCCCTCATTCGAGTACCGGTACCACGGGATCCGGCATAAGTGTTCCTACGGTTCACGGGCGCTGCAACCGTCGACGGGGTCCTACCGGCCGGTAGCGAGTCGCTAGCGGGGGCACAACGAGCCGGGACGCGGGTCGACGGGATGGGTGGAGGGGTCAGTTGTCCGGAGGTCGGTGGACCGCGTCAGGGCGGTTCGGGTGCGTGGGGTCGATCGGCTGCCCGCGGTCCGATTCGAGGGCTTGTGGGGCCCTGTCTGGATCACTCGTGGGCCGCGTCCCACTCCTCGGCTTTCCTGAGGTTGCCGCAGTCGGTGCATTTGATCCGTCCCATCGAGTCCATGGCCGTCTGGAAGGAGTCGCAGTTGCCACAGAGGAACCCCCACCGCCGTTCCCGGTCGGGCGACCGGTAGACGACGAAGAAGGGGCCGTCGGAGCCGCGTTCGGCGTCTTCGGTGTCGACGTACAGTGTCTCTGCGTCGGGACCGGTCTTCGTCTCCATGTGCCCAGCCAGGGGCAGGCCGCCCAAAGTCCTTCCGTCAGTGGCACCACCGGCGACTCCGCGGGCCGCCAGTCTCCCGTCGTGGGCGGCGTGGCGGGCCACCGAAGACGCTATGGCACCGTGGCGACTCCGATCCGACGAATGTCGCCCCGGGTCCTCCACTACTCGGACGTCGAGAACGCCTACGACACGCCCGAACGGGTCGCCCGGGTCGCCGGCCTGGTCGGAGAGCGGCGCGGCCCCGACGCGCTGGTCGCCGGATCGGGCGACGACACCGGGCCCGGCGTCCTCTCGCTCGTGACCGACGGCCGCCAGTCGCTGGACTTCTTCGACGCCGTCGACCCGCACGTCGAGACGGCCGGGAACCACGACTTCGACCGCGGCTTCGACGCGCTGCGGGGCGTCGTCGCCGACTCCCCCCAGCGGTGGACGCTCGCCAACGTCGCCCTCGACGGCCAGCGCTTCGGCGCCGAGGCGGGCGTCGAAGCGGGCGTCCTCGTCGATCTGGCCGACGCGACGGTCGGCGCGGTCGGCGTCCTCGACCCCGCGACCACCGAGATGACGCCCGGCACCGACGCGCTGGAGTTCACGGACCCCGTCGCCGCAGTCGCGCGCGAGGCCCCTCGCCTCCGCGAGGCCGGCGCCGACCACGTCGTCGCGCTCGCCCACACGAACGACGAGGACGCCCGCGCGGTCGCCGCGGACACGGGGGTCGACGCCGTGCTCGCCGGCCACTCTCACGACCGACGCGCCGCCGCGATCGACGGGACCCCGTTCACCCGACCGGGTGCGACCGGGGCGTACGTCTACGAGGTCGACCTCGACTCGGGCGCGGTGACTTGCCACGACGCTCAGGCCGCCGACCCCGACCCGACCGTCGCCGACGCGCTTCGCGAGCGGGTGGCGGCGCACGACCTCGACGAAGTGGTCACGCGTCTCGACGAGCCGATCGCTCGGGACCGCGAGCGCCGACTCGGTGGCGAGTGGCGGCTGGGCAACTTCGTCGCCGACGCCTATCGCTGGAAGACCGGCGCGGACGTGGCCATCCAGAACGGCGGCGGGCTCCGCGAGGGGCCGCCGCTCTCGGGGGCGGTGACCGTCGCGGACCTGGTCAGCGTCAGCCCGTTCGAGGAGCCGGTCGTCGTCGCCTCGGTCACTGGACGGGAACTCCGGTCGGTAGTCGCCGAGGCCGACGGCCGCGCGCTCGACGGCGTCGCCGACTACTGGTACGGCCACGTCAGCGGAATGCGAGTCGTCGCGGCCGAAGACGGGTACGAGCCCACCGTAGACGGCGAACCGGTGGCTCGCGGGGAGCGCTACACGCTGGCGGTCCCGAACTACCTCCTGATCACGGACCTGGAGTTCCCGACGCTGACGGAGTCCCACGCGGTCGAGCGTTCCGACCTCCAGTACGAGGTCGTCGTCGAGTACGCCCGCGAACACGGGATCGACGCGTCGCTGGAGGGGCGGCTCCCGGACGCGGTCGCCGCGGAGTGAGCGCGCACGCGCCGGCGACGCGGACGCAATGGAAAAGTTCAGGCGAGGGGGCGATGAACACAGACCAAATGACCCAGGTCGTCGTCCCGGTCCGGTACCCGCTTTCGGAGCACTCGCGGGCGACGCTGGCGCAGGCTATCGAGATCACCGAGGAGCGCGACGGACAGCTCACCGTGATCCACGTCAACCAGTACCAGGACAACCACCAGGCTACCCGACGGGACCTGAAAGACGCCGTCGAGCGGGAGTTCGGTCGACTGCCGAACACCCGGTACGTCGTCCGGAAGGGGCTGCTCGTCGAGGAGACGCTGCTCGACGAGATCGTCGCCGAGGACGCCGACGTCGTCGTCATCGGCAAGAAACAGGCCGGCCGCTGGCGCCGGATGATCCGACGGCTGGTCGACGACCCCGACATCGAGACGTTCCTGCGCGACGAACTGGACTGCGACGTGGTCACCGCCGAACACTGACCGGCGCGCCGACCCGCCGGCCCCCGTCTCAGGGCCGCCGGTCGCCGTCGCCGTCACCGTCGGCCGACGGTCGCTCCGCGGAGTCGGCCTCCGCCGAGGGGCCGGGCCTATCGTCCGGTTTCCCCGCCTCAGAAGGGTCGCGATTCGGACGCGCCGGGTGGGCGTCCGCGGACCGATCCGCGACGTCGACCCGCATCTCCCCGCTCGTCTCGTCGAAGACGTGGTGCTGGTGGGGGTAGGCGATCTCCACGTCCTCGTCGGCGATCGCCTCTCCGAAGGCGGTCTGGATGCGCGAGCGGACGCGCAGCAACCAGTACGGTTCCTCGACCCAGTAGCGCAGCCGCAAGTTGATCCCGTGGTCGTCGAACGCGTCGATGTAGCAGGACGGCCCCGCCGGGTAACGGGCCGCACCGACGCGGATCTGCGGGCCGCCGCTGACGACGCCGTCCACGTCGCGGGCGGCGTCCTCGGCGAGCCGCCGGGCGCGGGGCACGTCGCTCTCGTAGGTGACCAGGATGTCGAGCGACTGCCGGGTGCGGGTGTCCTCGGCGGAGTAGTTGACCACGTCCCGCTCGCGCATCGTCCCGTTCGGGATGACGAGAAACGTGTTGTCGAGGGTGAATATCTTGGTGTACCGGAGCGTGATATCCTCGACGAAGCCCCGCTGGTCGCGGTCGGCGAGCTCGATCATGTCGCCGATCTCGTAGGGCTGGTCGGCCAGCAGGAAGACCCCGCTGATGACGCTGCCGACGATGGGTGCGAGGATGACACCAACCACCGCCGAGAAGACGGCGACCGACAGCGACAGATCACCGAGGCCGTAGCCGTAGATCCCCATGACGGTGAAGATCGCGAACAGGAAGACGATCCCTCGGATGCCGCGCAGCGCCGTTCGCGTGAGGCTCGGCCGGCGGAACCGGCGGGCGATCCGCCGCCCGAGCAGTTGGACGAGCAACTGCGAGACGCCGTACGCGAGGGCGATCACCACCAGCGACTGGGTGAGCTGGATCACGGGCGTCGGCGTGGCGTTGAGAACGCTGCGGACGGTGTCGGGGACCCACGACGGGGTCGTCGCGTTGCCCTCCGCCGTCGCGGTCCCGCCGGCCTGTGCGGCCGCCGTCCCGAGCGACGCGGATAGCGCCTGCGCCCACTGGACCATGGCAAGGTGTCCGTCCCACCCGGCAAAAGGGTTGTGTCACAGCTAGTCCGGGACCGCTCCCGAGCCTCCGAGTCGCCCGCGTCGCACGCCTCACCGACCGTATTGGGTCCGCTTTCGCCCGTCGGCGCTGTTCGCCTACGACCCGCCCGAACCGGCCGGAGATCGGGTCACGGGGTCAACCACTCGGCGTGACTCAGATTCCGGTAGAACGAGTTCACCTCCGCTATCGGGCCCTCCTCGTCGAGCGCCGAATCTTCGGCGTCCAGGTCCTCGATCAGTCGGTCGAACCGGTCGTTCAGCGACTCGATCTCCGTCACGACGCCCTGGTTCTCCCGCTGCCACTCGGACAGTTTCTCGTTGCCCGTAACGGTCCAGAGCGTGACCTCGCCGTCCTCGGTGACCTCCGCCGCCGCGCGCTCGACCTCGGCGCTGATATCGCAGTAGTCGGAGCAGATCGCCTCGAACCGCTCGACCAGTTCCGAAGCGTCGCCGTCGACGGTCACGGGGTCGGAGTCGACGAGCGCTTCGAACGCGGACACCGTCTCCCGGTAATCGACGGTGTAGTCGGGTCCGCTGCTCTCGCCGAACCGCTCCCGAAGCAGCTCCAGCATGCGTCCCGCCTGCGCGCCTCTCGGATTTATACCTTTGCTGGTATCAGGTCCGCCGCCCTCAGAACTCGTGGAGCCGCTCGTCGGTGATAGCGGCGTCGAGCAGGCGCGTGGGCGTCGCGTCGTAGGCGGGGTTCTCGACGGCGAAGCCGTCGGCCGGTTCGCGGATCACTTCGCTGACCGGGCGGTGTTCGTTCTCGAAGGCGAACCCGCCGGTGACGACCTTCGCCTCGGCGCCGACGACGCGGACGGGGACGCCGGCGTCGTGGGCGGTCGCCGCCAGCGGATAGGTGCCGATGCGGTTGTACAGCGTGTCCTCGACGATGCAGTCCATCCCGACGACGACCTGATCGATCTCCGGGAGGAAGTGACCGGCCGCGCCGTCGACGATGAGATGGGCCTCGACGCCGTCGAGTTCGGCCAGGGTGCGGACCATCTTCCGACCCAGGTACCGCGGTCGCGCCTCGGTGCAGTACACTTCCAGTTCTGCGCCCGCCTCGACGGTCCGCTCGATGGCTTCGAGGACGGTCGAGGAGTAGTCGTGGGTCAGCAGCGTCGTCCCGTCTTCGACGTACTCGACGGCACGCTCGGCCGCCCGCGCTTTGGCGGACTCGACGCGCTCGACGACCGACTCGACGGCGTCGCGCGTCGTCTCCGTGGCCAATGCGACGGAGTCGGCGTCGGCGTCTTCGACGGTCGAGATGATCTCCCGCTGGGTCGTCTGCAGGGAGGCGTGGGAGGGGTTGGCCCGGCGGAGCGCGTGGCTGTTCCGTTCGAGCGTCCGGACGTACTCCTCGACGGTCGGGTACTCCCGCTCGGTGAGTGCCAGCAGCGCCTCGGCCGCCTTCACCGCGACGACGGACGAACTGTGCGTCTGCATGTCCGCTATCTCCTCGACCGTCTCGTCTATCATGCTAGGACCGTCACCGCTCGCGCTCAAAGGCTTTCCCCCTGCCGATCACGACCGACGACGCGTGGGCTATCGATTCTGATACTACCGCCGAAGCTGTTTTGATCCCGGCTCGCGCTACCACGAGTAGATGACCGGTGGCGACCCGAACCGGGGGCGGCCCGGCCGCGCGGCGCGAGACCGTCGGGACCGGCCGGGCCGGTCGGACGGTGCCGGTCGCGAGGTCGACCGCGGCGTCTCGGAGTTCACTGGCGTCGCGATTTTGGTGGCGGTCACGCTGCTCGTAACCGGTTCGGTGGGGCTGTACGTCCTCGTCGACCCCGGGTCGGAGAACCCGGAACCCAACGCGAACTTCTCGTACCAGTACCTCGATGGCTCGTCCGTCCTCATCGTCACGCACGAGCGAGGGGACAACTTCACCGCGGGCAACCTCACGTTCCGGAGCACCGAGACGGCGGTGCTGTGGAGCGACCTCGCCAACTCACCCACGAACAGGACCGTCTCCCCGGGCTCGACCGTCCAGCTCAGTCGCCGCAACGCCTACGGCCGACCGGTGTCGACCGGGTCGAACATCTCGATCGTCTACACGCCGCCCGGCGGCAACGAAACCGTCCTCGACCGCTGGAACGGTGACGGCTGATCCGGGCTCGACGACCGTCGCCGCCCGGCGACGCGTCCCTCAGCCCTTGATGTTGCAGACCGGAAAGGTACGGGCGACCCGGTCGCCGATCCCCAGCGCGTCGGAGACGCGAACGACCTCGTCGACGTCCTTGTAGACGCCCGGCGCCTCCTCGGCGACCGTCGCGCCGCTCTGGGCCTTGACGTAGACGTGCTCCTGTTCGCGCAGGTCGTCCTGTACGTCGCCGCCCCAGAACTCCTGTTTGGCCTGCGTGCGACTCATCAGCCGGCCCGCGCCGTGGGCCGTCGACCCGAACGTCTCCGTCAGCGACTGCTCGCCGCCGCGCAGGACGTAGCTCCCCGCGCCCATACTCCCGGGGATCAGGATCGGCTGACCCACGTCGCGGTAGGCCGGCGGGACCTCCTCGCGGCCGGCCGGGAACGCCCGCGTCGCGCCCTTCCGGTGGACGAACACCTCGCGTTCTTCCCCACCTTCGACCTCGTGGGTTTCCCGCTTGGCGATGTTGTGGGCCACGTCGTACAGCAGTTCCATCTCCATGTCCTCCCACGACCGGTCGAACACCTTCTCGAAGACCTGCCGCGTGCGATGCATGATGAGCTGGCGGTTCACCCACGCGAAGTTGATAGCCGCACACATCGCGCCGTAGTAGTCCTCGGCCAGTTGCGAGCCGGCGGGCGCGGCGGCCAGCTCCTTGTCGGGCAACTCCGAGAGCAGCCCCGAGTGGGCCTGCTCGATCTCGCGCAGGTAGTCGGTACACACCTGATGGCCCAGCCCCCGCGAGCCGCAGTGGATCAGGACGACGAGCTGGTCGGCTTCGAGGCCGAACTCGGCGGCCACGTCCTCGCGGTAGATGTCGGTGACGCGCTGGACTTCGAGGAAGTGGTTACCGCTGCCGAGGCTACCGATCTGGTTTTTCCCGCGGTCTTTGGCCTTCTTCGAGATCTTGCTCGGGTCCGAATCCGTCCGGACGCCCTCGTCCTCGCAGTGTTCCAGGTCCTCGGGGACGGCCAGGCCCGCCTCCAGCGCCCACTCCATCCCGCGGTCGAGGATGGCCTCCACGTCGTCCATCGACCCCTCGTAGACGCCGCCGCCGCCCAGCCCCGACGGGACGTTCGCGAACAGCGCGTCGACGAGTTCCTCCTCGCGACCCTGCAGGTCGTCGTAGGTGAGGTTCGTCGTCATCATCCTGACGCCGCAGTTGATGTCGTACCCCACCGCTCCGGGCGAGATACAGCCCTCCTCCGCGTCGATACCCGCGACCCCGCCGACGGGGAAGCCGTAGCCCTGGTGGCCGTCGGGCATACAGAGGGCGTACTTGCGGACGCCCGGCAGATGGGTCGCGTTTTTCAACTGCTGGAGCGTCTTGTCGTCGCTGATCTCGTCGAGCAGGTCCTCGCTCGCGAGCACTCGCGCGGGGACGTTCATATCGCCCTCCTGTGGGATCTCCCAGACGTAGTCCCGGACCTTCTCCAGGGTGATGCCGTCGGCGTCGTAGGTAGTCATACGCGAACGTCCGCCCGGCGCGCCGAAAGCGGTTTCGCTGTCTTCCCGAGTCGTCGCTTTCCCCGGTCGTGTGTCGTCGCCGTATCGGCCGGTCGGTACGCACCCGCTCTCGTCGACCGAGCGGACCACCGACTCGGATCCACCAAACTCACCAGTCAGCCAGACAGTCGTCGGCACGTGTCGAACGGTATCGAGCGCCGTCTAAACGCGCTCATCCTCATCTGTTCGTCGATCCTCGGGCTCGCAGTGGCGCTCATCGTCATCGGGGGCAGAACGTCGGTGATGCTCCTGTTGCCCGCGCTCATCCCGTCGGGAGCGATCGCGCTGCTGGCATTCATGTACGTCGGGGAGTAGCGGGCGGCGACCGGCTCCGACGGGGACTCGCCGCCCCCGAGACGTCAAAGAGAACGCGAGCGACGGCGCGGATCAATCGGCGGTCGGGACGGCGTCGGGGTCTCGGTCGTGGCCCTCGGCAGCGCTCAGCCACGCGTCGAGCGAGAGGGGTCCGCTGCCGAGCGTGAAGATGGCCGAGATCATGCCGAACAGCGTGATGTGAGCGAGGACGGGGTCGTCGGGGAGGCCGAACAGGGTCATGACGAGCATGGTGAACGCGACGGCGGCGGCCCCGCGGGTGTAGTAGCCGGCGACCAGCAGCAGGCCGACGCCGATCTCGGTGAGGCCGGCGCCGAGCACCCAGAGGCCGGGGTCGACCGGGACGACGCTGGTGAGATCGTACTTCGCGACGACCTGAACCGCGCGGGAGGGGTTGGCGAGCTTCTCGACGAGCCCGAGGTAGCCGAACGCGAGGCCGACGCCGACTCTGAGAACGGTCGCGACGTAGCGCTCGTAGGGGGCGACCAGATCGGCGAAGCGACTGGCGACGCCGCCGACGGGGTCGATCCGGCCGTAGTAGGTGTCCGGGGTGCCGGCGACGACACTCAGCATGTGGTCTGCGCTGGGGCGTCCGCCGCCGACGAGGACGAGTGCGAGGAAACCGGGGACGTACTCTATCGCGAGCACGAGCCCGGGATTGAACGCCAACGCGCCGAGATACGTCAGGAGGCCGGTGGCGGCGACCGCCCGCGTCGCCAGGCCGAACAGGAGCAGAAAGCCAAGCCCGACCTGGAGGACCCTGGCATCGGCTGGGACGGACGGACTGAACAGATAGCCCGCGAACCCGGCCCCGACGAGCGGCAGCCCGAGGCTCAGCCGCAGCATCCACGGGACGTACTCGCGGTAGTCGGCCAGCGCGGCCTGCAGCGCGTCGACATCGGGAATCCTCGGTCGCACCACCAACAGTGCGGTCAGGAGACCGACGACGCCGACCGTGCCACCCGCGACCAGCGCGAGGTTCAGCGGCTCGGAGAGCACCTCGACGGCGAACTCGACCGCGTCGCGCGTCGCCGTCGGCGGGTCGGTGACGTAGTCGACGTGTGCGCTCGCCCGTCCCGCGGCTGTCGCGAGTACGACTCCGGAGAGGAGGAGTCCCAAACCAGACCGCGTACCCGGTTTGCTCATGTCCGTGTGTTAGTCTCGGTCCGAGATAAGTGGCGGCTTCTCGCCAGGGGACGGGCCGAGAGCGCGCGCGGTCACACGTCGAAGACGACGTAGGCGTGCCAGCCGTCGGCCGTCTCCGAGACGTCCATCTCGGAGTAGGTGACGGCTTTCAGGTCCCGCGCCGCGACCGCTTCGAGCGCGATTCCCCGAGCCGTCGCCGAGAGCGTCCACTCGCCGCCGTCGGACGACCGGTCGGACACCGCGGCCTCGTTGTCGACCGGGAGGACACCGCGCACGTCGCGCTCGTAGATGAGTTCGTCGAGGTAGTCGAACAGCAGCGCTTCGCGGCTCTCGGCGGCGACCGAGAGGTCGAAGCGCTCGCCGCCCGTGTCGGGGACCTCGTCGCACATCGCCGCGGCCATGCCGTCGGCGACGGCGCCGAAGACGGCGTTCAGCGACTCGCCGCTGGCCTCGACGGCCACGTCCGCGGTGTGTTCGCGCAACGCGAAGCTCACGCGTCACCCCCCGCCGACTCGCTCGCGCCCTCCTCGGCGGACTCCCCACCCGTTCCCTCGGAGTCCGGAGTCTCGGGGTCGTCGGCGGTCTGTTCGAGCATGTAGTGACGGACGGCTTCCTCCTCGTCGACCGCGGACTCATCGATATCAGGGTGGATCGCGGCGAACTCGCGGCGGGCCTGTGCGCGCAGGTCGTCGGCCGCGTCACCGGTCAGGTCGCTCAAGTCGTCGACGGTCCGGGTGCCCCAGTCGCTCAAGTCGTCGACGCCGTCCCGGGCCTGCTCGCGGATCGCCGTCAGGTCGACCAGTTCCTCGGGCGGCTCGTCGTCGCCGCGCTCGCCGGTCGCGACGCCGCTGGTGACGATCGACCGGATCCCTTCTTCGACGCTCATGTCCACGTCGTACACCTGGTCGTCGGAAACGTGGACGACGTAGCCGCCCATCACGGGGTTGGGAGCGAGCGGCATGAACAGCGTCGTCACGTCGTCGTGGCCGGTGGTGTCGCCGATGGTCGGCGGCGCGTCGGCGGTGACGAACGCCAGCGAGTACGACCCCTCGCGGGGGAACTCGACGAGCTTGACCTCGCGGAAGCTCTCGGCGTCGTTCGACAGCAACAGCTCGGTCATCTCGTTGAAACTGGTGTAGACGGACCCGATGCCCGGGATGCGTGCCATCAGCGTGTCGAACACCCGTTCGAACCCGTTCCCGGTCCGCGCTTCGGCGACGAGTCCGACGACGAATATCAGCACGACGAGCGTCGTGATCGCGAGCAGTTCCATGGCGAGCGGGGAGACGTTCGACCCGATCCCGTAGGCGTCGTTGAGGAATTCGACCACCGGGCTGATCGCCTGGAGGATGAAGTTGACGACGAACGCGAGGATCATCACGGTGATCAGGAGCGGGATCGTCAGCGCCGCGCCGGTGATGAACACCTGGCGGACCTTCTGGGCGACTGCCGTCCGAGAGGCGCCCGCGTCGGCCGCGGGCCCGGACGAGAGCAACACCATACTCCTCACCTACATGCGATCCGCCGAAAGGCTTGCGGCCGGGTGGGTGTCGTCGACCGGAGCGCGCCGATGGAATTATAGTGACTTACACGCTACAGGCCCGGTAGTGAGCGTTAACGTCGAGCGACGAGTCGTCGACCCGGGGGACGCCGACTACGTCGAGCAGGCCTGGCAGCTCAAAGAGCGTATCCGCGCCGAGGAGGGCGTCCTCCGCCAGCGCCGCGGGTTCTTCGAGAACGCCTACAAGCGCTCGACCGTCTACCTGTTCGTCGACCGCGCCGACCGCAACGCGATGGTCGGCTTCGCGGCCGTCCGCCGCGACGGTTACATCCTCTTTCTCGCCGTCGACTCGGCCTACCAGGGCGAGGGCTTCGGCGAGGCGCTGGTCGCCCGCGTCGCCGAGGACTACAGTTCCGTGACCTGTCACGCCCGGACGACCAACCGCGACGCGCTGCGGTTCTACCAGCACATCGGCTTCGCTATCGAACGCCGCATCGACAACTACTACGAGGACGGCGGCGACGCCTACTATCTCAAGCTCGGCGAGGAAGAGGGGCTGGCCGACCGGCTCTCGAAACTGCTCGGGGGATAGCGAGGCGCGAACGGGGTCTGTGCGAACGGAGTGAGCGCAGGTTCGGAAGACGAGCGCAGCGAGTCGTCCGGTGACCGAAGTGACCCGTGAGCGGCGGGTGGCTGCGCTGAGAAAGGGTGGACCCGCGAGCGCTGGACTCCGGAGCGGTCGCCGGGCGCGCGGTCGGTGAGCGAAACCGCTTTGACGCCCGGTCCGAAACCGGGTAGCCGTGCAGGAACAGACGCGGGCGTACCTCCGGGGTCGGTTCGGCGACCACTACCGCCGGTCGGAGCTGACGCCGCCGCCGGAGGCCAACGAGCGCGAGTGGGGGTACATCCCCTGGACCGACAGTCCCGGCGAGACGATGATCCGCCACCGGTCGCTGCTCGACATGGGCAACCTCGAAGATTTCCTCGCCCGCGAACGCCCGAAACACGTCTACTTCTCGGCCGGGCGCTACGAGAGCCCCGGCGCGAGTTCGATGAGCGAGAAGACCTGGCGCTCCTCGGATCTGGTCTTCGACCTCGACGCCGACCACCTTCCGTCGGTGACGCTGGGCGAGGACAGTTACGCCGAGATGCTCGAAAAGTGCAAAGACGCGCTCGGGCGGCTGCTGGACTTTCTCGACGATGACTTCGGCTTCGACGACACGACGGTCGTCTTCTCGGGCGGGCGGGGATACCACGTCCACGTCCGCGACGAGACGGTGCAGGAGCTAGGCAGCGACGCTCGGCGAGAGATCGTCGACTACGTGCGGGGGATCGGGCTGGACCACGAGTTCATTCAGACGAGCGAGATGCGCGGCGGCGTCAGTCGCCGCGTCGTCGAAACCGGAGGCGGGTGGGGCCGGCGCGTCCACGAGCACCTCCTCGGGTTCGTCGACGACCTGCTCGCGATGGACGACGACGAGGCAAGGGCGCGGCTGCGGGAGCTCGACGGCATCGGCGAGGGGCGAGCGGAGACGGTGTACGGTGCCCTGGAGAGCAACGCCGAGGCGCTAGAGGCGGGCAACGTCGAACTCGGTGGCGTCGGACTCCGGACGCTGCTGGACGCGTTCGTCGACGAGGTCGTCGAGGAGCAGAACGCGCCCATCGACGAGCCGGTGACGACCGACGTGAACAGGCTGATCCGGCTGCCGGGGAGCCTCCACGGCGGGAGCGCGCTCGAGGTCCAGCGGATCGACCGCGCAGACCTCGACGACTTCGACCCGCTGGTCGACGCCGTCCCGGAGACGTTCGTGGGACACGAGATCAACGTCGACGTGACCACGCCCGGGGCGGTGGAACTGCGTGGCGATAGCTTTAATCTCCAGGCGGGAGTCCGTACCGTTCCAGAGTACCTCGGCGCGTTCTTGATGGCGAGGGGCCGCGCCGAGAAGGCGCCCGAATGAGAGACAGACCGCGATGATAGACCTCGACGAACTGCGCTCGGTACAGAGCCGCGAACGGCAGACTGACAGCCTCCAGCAGCTGCGGGAGTCGTTTTACCGTGACGCCGGCGAGTTCATCCAGCAGCTCCACCGCGAGCGCGAGCGCGCCGCCGAGCAGGCCGACGACCCGTGGGACGCCCCCGAAGTCAATCGGCTCAGCGACGACATCGACACCGCCGAGGGGACCGTTCAGGCCATCTACGAGCGCCGCGTCGGCAAGATCGTCAAGATGGCGTCGCTCGCCGCCGCCGACATGCCGACCGAGGACGAGGGGCTGACCGCCGAGGAGCGGTCCCTCTTCGAGACGCTGGTCGGTGCCATCGAGGGGAACCGCGCGAGAGTCGAAGCCGTCATCGACGGGGAGAACCCCGCCGCGGCCGACGTGGATACCCCGGAGCCCGCGGTCGGAGCGGGCGCGGACCCGGCGGCCGGCGCCGCGGACACCTCGACCGCGGATCCGGTCCCGGACTCGTCGCCCGCCGAGGCCGAGCGGCCCGACGCACCGAGCGACGCGGACGAACTCGGCGACGCTCCCGGGAGGGGGCCGCCGGCGGATACGCCCTCGCCGGACGAACCGACGGGCGATTCGGGGTCAGCCCCGAGTCCACCGCCGGACGCGCACGCGGAGTCGTCCGGCGTCGACGCGGCCGACCTGATGGGCGACGGCGCCGAGACGGCCGAATCGATCGACGCCGACGAGCAGTCGTCGGACGCGGAGGACGCCCGCGACCCCCCGCCCCATGTCGACGACGGGGTGAGCGCGCCAGACCAGCGGGCCGACGCGCCGTCACCGTCGCCCGGGAGTGAGCAGGCTGAGGGCCCGGACACGGATCCGACGGACGCCGGCGGTTCGGTCGCGGATGAGGTCGAATCGGAGCCGTCGGTCGACCGCGCGATGGTGAAGATCACGAGCGACGTGGGCGAGATCTTCGGCGTCGACCAGCGGGCCTACGATCTGACCGCCGAGGACGTGGTGGCGCTCCCCGAGGCCAACGCCGGGCCGCTCGTCGAGCGCGACGCGGCCGAGCGGCTGGACTGAGACGGTCGTTCGGACCTGCGAGCGAGAACGCGACCGCCGAGCGGCGGCTGTCGCCTGGCGTCGATCCGCGACCGGTCAGACGGGGTCGGGCCGCGACCCGAGCGTGAGTTCCACAGTCTGTTCCTCCCCGTCGCGGAGGACGGTCACGTCGATGGTATCGCCGGGGCTGGCCTCCAGCGCGAGGAAGCTCGCGAGCGCCTCCCTGGTCGGGGTCGGTGTCCCGTCCATCGAGACGACCACGTCGCCGCCGGTTTCGATTCCCGACTGGCCGGCGACGGTCGTCTCGCCGGTCGACCCCTGCAGGACGCCGTCGGAGGGACCGCCGTCCCGGACGACGGCGATGTAGACGCCGACGCGCTCGTCGACGTCGTTGGCCTCGGCGAGCAGCGGGCCCACCGTCTGGAGGCGCACGCCCATGTAAGTGTGTTCGAAGTCGCCGCCCTCGAGGAGGGCGGGGACGACGCGGCGCACCAGCGGCGCGGAGATGGCGAAGCCGATGTTGTCGCCGCCGCCGGAGTTGATGACGCCCGCCACGGATCCGTCGAGGGTGACCAGCGGCCCGCCGGAGTTGCCGGGATTGACCGGCGCGTCCGTTTGGATGGCGTCGGGGATGCTGAAGTCGTTGGGCGCCGGGAGCGTGCGGTTGACGCCGCTGACGATGCCCGAGGAGACCGAACCGACGAACCTGCCGAATGGGTTCCCGATGGCGATCACCTCGGTCCCCACCGGGGGGTCGGACTCGCGGAGCGCCAGCGGCTCGGCGCTGTCGGGCAACTCCTCGACGGAGAGGACCGCCAGATCGCTGTACACGTCCGTCCCCTCGACGGTGGCGTCGAGCCAGCCGCCGTCGCTGAACCGGAGGTAGATCGTCTCGGCCCCCTCGACGACGTGCTGGTTCGTGACGACGTGGCCGTCGCTGTAGACGAAACCGGTGCCACTGGACGGGCTCGGTCTGTCCGTATACACCTGGATCTGGGCGACCGACGGCGCGGTCGAGCGGTACACGTCGGCGTAGGTGCTCTCCCCGTCGGCGTCGAACTGCTCGAAGTCGCCGGCGGCCCCGTTCGCACCGCCGGCGCCGGCGTCGGGGTCCGGGGCCGACGGCTCGGGGTCGACGGGCGTCGTGTCCTCGGTTTCGCCGCCGAGGATCGAGTCGGAACACCCGGCGATCCCGGCCGAGAGCGCCGTCCCGCAGACGGCGAGGAACCGTCGCCGCGACGAATGGGAGTCGTCCATACCGGCACGTAGGACACCAGCGGAATAAATCCGCGGACGCGGTGGAGGTCGCGACCGCCAGACGGCCGTCGGCTCACACCTCGTCGGAAGGGACGGGTCCGACCCGTCGGAACGGCATGCCCTCGAACACGAGTTCCGGCGTGTCGCCGTCGTACCACTCCACGTCGGTCATGCTCTCGGCGTGGTCGACGTCGGTGAATCGATAGGGCGACTCGGTCATGTCGACTGGGAGCGCGCGGATCTCGAAACTACCGACGTCGCCGCCGAACGCCACGTTCAGCCGGGCCTCGTCTCGTCGGACCGTCGCGTGGTGATTGCCGCTCGGGCTCTCGTACCGACCGACCAGCCCGTCGAGCGTCCGATCGATCGAGGTGGCGGGATCGACTGTCTCGGGGTCCGCGCCGACCATCTCCCCGAGGGCGTCTCTCGCTACCGCTTTCCCGTCGGCGACTCCGGTGTGACCGAGCGCGATCCCGACGCCCGCTGCTTCGAGGAATCCGACGTACCCGCCCGAGAAGCCGGTGTTGCCGGCGTGGCCGACGAGCCGGTCCGACCCGAACGGTTCGCTCTCCCAGCCGTAGCCGTACGCCGTCTCGGTCCCGTCGACCAGCCGCTCGCGGGTCGTCACCGGCGTCGCCATCCGGTCGAGGATCTCCGGGGGGAACGGCGAGTCGTCGACGATATAGGCGCGGACGAAGCGGGCCAGGTCGGTGACTTCCGCGAGCAGGCCGCCGGGGGCTCGCAGCAGGTCGCTCGTCACGATCGGGTTCTCCGAGGCCGAGGCATCGCGAAACTCCTCGGCCGCCGTGACGTACGGCGCGATCACGTCGCCGGTGGAGTCGCGCAGTATCGAGCGGTCGAAGGTCGCCCCGTGCATCTCGAGGGGGTCGAACACCTCGCGTTGCACGAACGTCGGGAAATCCGTCCCGGAGACGGCCGTCAGGAGGGGGTCGAGGACGGCGTATCCGCTGTTGTAGTAGTAGAACCGGTCGTCACCGGACCGCCGGCGGTCGGTCGTCTCGGCGACGAACGAGCGGAACTCGTCCCAGCCGTCCAGCCCCTCGGCGGCGAACGCGAGGTCGTCGTTCGGCATCCCGGAGGTGTGCGAGAGCAGTTGCCCGACGGTGACCGGGTCGCCCGGCACGTCCTCGAAGTACGGAACGTAGTCGGCGACCGGCTCGCTGAGGTCGATCCCCTCGCGGTCGACGAGGACGAGCGTCGCGAGGGCTGACACCGGCTTGGTGACGGATCCGACGGCGTACAGTGTGTCTTCGGTAGTGGGCCGGTTCTGATCGCGTCGTCCGTATCCGCGAGTCGCGATAATCTCCGATCCGTCCACGAGCGCGACGCTCGCGCCTGGGACCGCTCCATCGGCCACCCAGGATTCGACAGTTTCAAGCGCCGTTTCGACGCGATCGGAGGGAGTTGCCGACGGGGCCATTGCTCGAAACGTCTCCGCGAGCGCACAAATCGGTTCGTGGTCCGTGCGGGACAAACTACAACACGGAGTTGCCCGAAGGATGTGCCATGAGCGGATGGGTCGCGACGGACGAGTCGGGGCGGCCGGACTGGCGTCGGCCGGCCCTGCGAGTCGGGCTGGAGATCAGTCTCGTCGCGCTCGTCGCGGCTTACGTCGCCGTCCACCTCTCCTCGCCGCTGCTCGTCGCGCTGCTCGTCGTCGGGGCCGTCGTCGGGTCGGCCGCGCTGCTCTTTCGTGCGCTCGACCGCCAGGCCTACGCCTGGGTCCGCTACGCCAGCAACCGCGCCCAGGAGAGCCAGCGGAAAAAGCGCGAGGAGCGCGAGAAGCGCCGGCGCCGCCAGCAGCAACGATCCGAGCCCGAGGAGTGAATCGGTGACGACCTGCCGGTGGTCGTGCCATTAAGTGAGTCTGCTACGTAGTCCGGAGCGACTATGGAACTGACCTGGTACGGCCACTCGACGTGGCACGTCACGGTGGGTAGCACGGATCTGCTGATCGACCCCTTCTTCGAGAACCCGAAGACCGACACCGACCCGGCGGAGCTCGACCCGGACTTCGTCCTACTCACGCACGGGCACGACGACCACGTCGCCCACGCGGGACTGTTCACCGACGCGACGCTCGTCGGCACGCCCGAAGTGACCAGCCACGTAGCCGGCGAAGAGGAGTTCGGCGAGGACGACGTGATCGGGATGAACCTGGGCGGGACCGTCGAGTGCGGCGACGCGTTCGTGACGATGCACCGCGCCGACCACACGAACGGGGTCGGCGCCGGCTTCGAAGTCCCGAGCGCGGGTTCGGCCGCCGGATACGTGATCTCGGACACGAACCCGACGCAGGTCGACGACGAGGAGAGCGAGACGTTCTACCACGCCGGCGACACCGGGCTGATGACCGAGATGCGCGACGTTATCGGATCCTTCCTCGAACCGGACGCCGCGGCGCTGCCGGTCGGCGACCACTTCACGATGGGCCCGATGCAGGCGGCGATCGCCGCCGACTGGCTTGACGTCGACCACGTCTTCCCGATGCACTACGACACGTTCCCGCCGATCGAGATCGACACGCAGGAGTTCGTCAACGAGGTCGCGGGCACCGGCTCGGACGCCGAGGTGCACGTCCTCGACGGCGACGAGACGTTCGACCTCTCGGAAGGCTACTGAGGCCGCGAGCAGCGACCCTTCGCTGCGGCGACGGGGTCACTCGGAATCGGGCCCGTCCACGTTGGTGACGGCGAACCGCGCGCCGCTCCCGTCTCTGTTCTCGGCGGTGAGTCGCCACCCGTGGTCGGCCGCGATCCGCTGGGCGACGTAGAGGCCGAACCCGTCGCCGTCGTCGGACGCCGCGAATCCCGCGTCGAACACGCGGTCGGTCGGATCGGCGTCGATGCCCGGCCCGTCGTCTTCGACCGCGAACCCGTCTTCGGCCCCGGCCAGCGCGACGGTCACGTCGCGACCGCCGTGTTCCACGGCGTTGGACAGGAGCACCTCGAAGAGGATCCGGAGCGACTCGGGGTCGGCCCGGATCCTGGCGTCCTCGTCGACGACGAACGTCGCCTCGGGCGTCTCGCGGGACTCCCACACTTCGCGAGCGACCGTCGAGAGCCACACCGTCTCTTCCTCGGCCTCGATCCGTTCGTGGGAGGCCAGCCGGACGATGTCGTCGACGACCGCCGCGAGCCGAGCGTGGGACTCCTCGACCACGTCGACCTGGGGCGTGTCCTCGGGGACCGCCTCCAACCGACCGCTGGCCACCTGGAGCTCGTTGCGCAGCTCGTGTGCGGCGACGATCGCGACCTTCGCGAGGCGCTCGTTCCGGCGACGAAGCTCCTGCTCACGCCGTTTCCGTTCGGAGATGTCGCGCGTGATCCCCACGAGGCCGATCACCTCGCCGTCGGCACCGTACCACGGGACCTTCGTCGTGAGCGCGTACTCGTCGTCGCCGGCGGTGTACTCCTCCGTCTCGATCACCGCCTCGCCCGTCTCGATCACACGGCGGTCGTCGGCGTGAGCGCGTTCGTGGTGGTCGGGCGGCCCATCGGTCAGCGCCAAGTCCGTTCGACCGATCACGTCGGCCAGATCGACGGTGGCACCGGTTGCGAGCGCGTGTCGCGCAGCCTCGTCTTTGGCGTAGAGGTGCATCGGGAACTCGTCGACCATCGACAGCAGCAGCGTCTCGACCCGTGACGGCGGTCGCCCGGCCGCCGACTCGGCGTCGGCGTCCAGGACCGCTGCGACCGCGGCCACCGTCTCGGCGTCGCTCACGGCCGCCCGTTCGACGCGGGTCGTCGGTTCCCCGTCCGTCTCCCAGGCCTCCCCACCGCGGTCGTCGGCACCGACCAGCACGACCGGGAGATCGGGATAGAGCGCCCGGACGCTGCGTCCGAGGTGCGGTGCCGCGACCGGCGCGCCCTCGCCCGGGACGACGAGACAGTCGACAGTGTCGTAACAGAGCGCGTCGAACAGCGCGACGAGCGAGCCGACCGAATCGACCGAGGCCGCGGCTTCGGCGCGGTCGAGAGCGTCTTCGAGCGCCGCGGCGTCGGTCGGGTCTGTCGAGACGACGAGGACGTGGTCGGCCATCAGGATTCGTAGTTGCCAATTGGAATCACCCCAATTGAGTGTTTCCCCTGTTCGGCGCCCGCGACCGTCTCCGGCGTGCTCGGTTCGCTTGGGCAGCTTTTAGAGGGGGGCTTGCGAACGTATTCGCGTATGTCCGACATCGAAGTCACAAGCGTCTGTGAGGAAGGGTACACGGTCGAGAGCGAGATCGACGGCGAGTGGTCGCTCGTCACCGACGCCCTCTCCGAGGACGGTCCGTCGCCCAACCAGGTCCTGGCCGCCGACTACGCGTCCTGTTACATCCCGGCGCTTCGCGTCGCCGCTCAGCAGACCGGCTACGACGACATCGGTCACGTCGAGGTCGAAGTCGAGGCCGACCTCGACGAGGACGACGACATCGAGGCGTTCACGTGGACGATCCACGTCGAGGAGTCCCTCGGCGAGGACGGCCAGGAGATCGTCGAACTCGGCGAGGAGATCTGCCACGTCCACTCGTCGCTCCGCGAGGACCTCCACGCCGACATCACGCTCGAAGACGACGCCTTCTGAGGCCCGATCCCCCGTTTCTCCGCCGCCAGACGCTCGTCGAAGAGTCCGCAGGTTTCGCCGCGGGCCGACTGCGTCTGAGAACACGCTCGTCGTCGAGGTCGACTTGCTGGGCCGGCGCGATGAGAGACGGGAAACGACCGCCAGAAGTGAACTCGGAGCGTCAGGCCGCGACTTCTTCTTCGTCGCTCTCGTCACCGTGGACGCGTTCGACCACGTCGTTGACGATGACGATGTCGCCGACCGCCTGCACCCAGCGGTAGGGGACGATGATGCCGCGTGACCCGGACACGTCGGGACCGAACAGCTCCGTGTTGATCTGGTGAAGCGCGAGGCCGGTCACCTGCTCGACGTCCAGGTTCAGTCGCAGGTCCTCGACCTCACCGACGAACACGCCGTTTTTGGTGTAGACTTCCCGCCCCACGAGCGTCGTGATCTCCTGTGGCGCCGTCTCGGGATTCATGTTCCGTAACTCGGCTGGTGGGGTCTTAAATTCTTGTTCTGTGTCTGACGCGGCCCCCGAAATCGCGTCCGTCGGGCGTCGTCCGTGCGTCCGACGGACACGACGCCGTGGCGGTTAAACCGACGCGGCTCCTATCGAGGGCCGATGAGCGAAGCAAGCGACGACCCGACCGACGAGGAACGCGAACGGATCCGCGAGCGCAAACGAGAGCGACTCAAATCCGGTGAGGGGTCGACGCTCTCGGGCGACGGGAGCGAGGACGGGGCGGCCGTCCCCGAGGATGCGGCGACGCCCGACGAACCGGTCCACGTCGGGAGCGAGGCCGAGTTCGAGGAGACCGTCGCCGACGGTGTGATACTGGTCGATTTCCACGCCGACTGGTGTGGCCCCTGCAAGATGCTCGAACCGGTCGTCGCGGACATCGCCGAGACGACCGACGCGACCGTCGCGAAGGTAGACGTGGACGCCCACCAGGGGCTGGCCCGCGAGTACGGCGTCCAGGGCGTGCCCACCCTGCTGCTGTTCGTCGACGGCGAACTGGCCGACCGCCGCGTCGGCGTCCAGGACGAGGGCGCGCTCCGCGACCTCGTCGCCCAGCACGTCTGACGGCGACGGATCGGCGAGGACGTGACGGCGGCGGTCGGCGGGATCAGTCCAGCGTCGCCTCGCCGGTGTCGATCGGGTCCTCGATGTCGCCAGTGACCGATTCGAGCAGGTCGGTGACGGTGACCATCCCGATCACCTCGCCGTCCTCGATGACGAGGGCGAGCTCCTGGTTCTCGGCCTGGAACTGGTCGATGGCGTCGCTCACGTCCGCGTCGGGCGAGAGCGTCATCGGCGGGGCCGCCAGATCCTCGAAGTCTATCGCCTCGTCGTTCGCCAGGTCCTCGCGGTGGCCCGCGAGCACGGGGAGATAGAGGATCCCGCGGAAGTCGGCCAGGTCCTCGCCCACCAATGGGTATCGCGTGTGCGGGTTCTCCTCCATGCGGCGGAAGTTCTCCTCGGCGTCGACTTCCGTCGACAGCGTGACGACCTCGTCGGCGTCGACCATCACTTCGCGGACGGGGCGTTCACCGATGTACAGCGCGTTCATCACCTCGTCGCGGCGCTCCTCGCTGAGTTCGCCCTCTTCGAGGACCGACCCCATCTTGTTGCGCAGGTCGGCACGCGATTCGATGACGTCCTCCTCGGTCTCGAGCCACGCGCCGGTCATCTCGATGCCGAACAGCCCCAGGGTCCCCTTGGCGACCCAGTCGCCCAGGGTGATCAGCGGGGAGATCGCCCAGTTGAACCAGTACAGCGGCCCCGCGCCGTACCGACAGACCATCCGCGAGCGCTCGACGCCGAGATACGTCGGCGTCTGCTCGCCGTGGGTGAGGTGGACGAGGTTGATGATCAGGAACGCGATGATGGCACCGGCACCGATGGAGGCCAGTCGCGTCCCCTCGAACAGCGGGAAGAAGATCGCCGCCAGCGCCGGCTCGGCGACGATCCCGACCGCGATACTGGAGGCGGTGATTCCGACCTGGCAGGTCGTGAGGTAGATCTCCAGGTTGTTCGTCATCTCCCACGCCCGCTCGAGCGCCGCGCTGCCGTCCACGAACTCCTCCTCGGTGAACTGCCGCGCCCGCGTCAGCGCGAACTCGATCGCGACGAAGAAGCCGTTGGCGAGGATCAACCCGACGCCCGCGATCAGTCGACCCCAGACCTCCAGAGAGGTCATCGAGCTGTGCGCCTGCGCTACGCCGACGCCCACGATCAACCGGATCCAGGTCTCCAGGGCGGTCATCGCCGCCGGCTTCTCCTTCGAGGGTTATAGAAGCGGCGCAACATCCGATACCGCCCGATCTGAGGTGTCGTGGGCACTTTCGGTTCGATTTCCGTAGTCGACGAGATCGTCCTGAAAGGTTATGCCACTGCATCCCACAGCCACGGGTATGCCTTCGACGCTGGTCCATCTCGCCCTCGGCGGGACGATCGCCGCCGCGTTGCTGGGGTCAGTCTTCGACCGCTGGTCGCTGCTGGTCGTCCTCGCCGTCGTCGCCGCGCCGGATCTGGACTCGTTTTTGGCCCTCTTTTTCGTCGCCGGTCACCGGACGGTCCTGCATACTTACCTCATCCCGATCGCCGCGACCGCGCTGCTGTACGTCGACCTGCGCGTGCGCGACCGCTCGTTCGTCCGCGGCCGCTGGGGCCCGGAGGGCGTTCGCATCGCGTGGGTCAGCGTCGTCGCGCTCGCGTTCGCGGGCATCGGCCTCGACTTCGTCGACCACGGCGTCAACCCCCTGTGGCCGCTCCACGACCAGTTCTACGTCCTCGACGGCCGCTTCGAGATCTCCGACCAGCGCGGTATCGTCCAGTCCTTCGTCGACCTGAGTCCCGACACCGAGCAGACCGGACCGCGCAGCCGCGGCTCTTCCCAGGACGTGAACATCTCGACGGGCGTCGACCCCAATCCGGGCGGGGAAGGCGGCGGCCCCGACCCGGACACGGTCGAAGACCCCGAGCGGATGTTCCCGGTGGTGCGCCACGGCTGGCAGCTGGCGCTCCTCGTCACCGGCACCGTCGTGACGGCCGCGCGGCTGCGGCTCGGCGAGATCGGAGGGAACTGAGCGCTCCCGTGGTCAGAGGTCCTCGGGTAGGCCCTGGCCGGCGGCGTCGACCGAAATTACGTCGTCGACGGCCTCGCGGGCGCTGGCCGAGTCCTTGAGTCCCGTCCCGGTCGCGACGGTGACGACGCGCTCGCCGGGTTCGATGGTGCCGCGCTCGACGGCCGCGCGGACGCCGGCGACCGCAGCGGCGCTCGCGGGCTCGGCGAAGACGCCCTCGCACTCGCCGAGCAGTCGCTGGGCGTCGAGGATCGATTCGTCGGAGACGACGACTGCGTCGCCGCCGCTCTCGCGGAGGGCGCGACAGGCCTTGCCCGCGTTGTGCGGGACGCCCACGTCGATGCTGTCGGCGGTGGTGTCGCCGTCTCCGGTCGCCCCCTCGGTCCCGGAGCGCTCGGCGTCTGTCCCCTCGGATTCTGTGACGAACCGGTCGTAGATGGCCGTCGCGCCCGCTGCCTGGACGCCGAGGAGTTTCGGCGTGTCATCGACGACGCCCAGCCGTTCGAACTCGCGAAGTCCCTTCCAGACGCCGGCCAGCGAGCAGCCATTGCCCATCGGCATCGCCACCCAGTCGGCGTCGTGTGCCTGTTCGGCGAGTTCGAACCCGAGCGTGCGCTTGCCCTCGACGGCGTAGGGGTTCATCGCGGCGTTGCGGTTGTACCAGCCCCGCTCGGCCGAGACCTCCCGGCAGAGCTCGTAGGCGTCGGCGTAGGTGCCGTCGACGCCCAGCACGGTGGCGCCGTAGAGGCGGGGCTGGACGGCCTTCGCCTCGGGCAGGTCCGCGGGGACGAAGATGCGACAGTCGAGGTCGGCCCGGGCCGCGTATCCAGCGAGCGACGCCGCGGCGTTGCCCGTCGAGGCGCAGGCGACGGTGTCGTGGCCCTGCTGGCGCGCCCGCGAGACGGCGACGGCGCTGCCGCGATCCTTGTTCGAGCCCGTGGGGTTGGTCGTCTCGTTCTTGACGAGGGCGTCGACGCCGAGCGCGTCGCCGAGCGCCGGAGCGTCGAGGAGGTCGGTGCCGCCGGCGCCGAGCCTGACGGGGTCGCCGTCGACCGGCAGGAGGGGTTCGTAGGTCCACAGGTCGTCGAGAGGGCCGTCGAGGGCGCCCGCGAGAGCGTCGCTGAGCGCGTCGTACTCGTACCGGACGTCGAGGATGCCCGCCACGCCGTCGTGTTCGGGGCACGTGTACTCGACGTCGGCGGGCGCGTACCGCCGCCCGCATCGCTCGCAGGCCAGAGCCTCGACGTGCGTCATGTGGGTGCCTTGCTCTACCTGTCGCTCCGACTGTCACAAATGCCTTCTGGCTTTCCGACGCCGTCGGCAGTGGGGCGACCGCGCTTCCCCGTGATTGATGTACCCGCTCACCGACCGGGCTGGTATGAACGAGGGGCTGCGCGTGCGCGAGCGCCTCGGCGTCGCCGACGTCATCACGCTCGGCAACGCCGTCGTCGGGTTCGCCGCCGGCGTCGTCGCGCTCTCGGACCCTCATCTGGCCGCCCGACTCGTGCTGCTGGCCGCGATCGCCGACGCGCTGGACGGCATCGCCGCCCGCGTGTTCGGCGGCACGGCGGTTGGCCCGCTGCTCGACTCGGTGACCGACGTGGTGTCGTTCGGGGCCACGCCCGCGCTGCTCGTCGTCGGGATCGCCGGCGCCGAGTGGGGCTGGCTGGCCGACGGGATCGGGGCGGCACCGCCCGCCGAAGCCGCCGCGGCCGTCGGCGCGGGCGCTCTGTTCGTCGTCTTGTCGATCCTGCGGACCGGCCTCTACAGCGAGTTCGTCGACGAGGGCGAGAACCGTCCCGGCATCCAGAACACGCTCGGCGCGACCATCCTCGCCGCCGCGTATCTGGCCGGGCTGACGTGGGTTCCGGGACTGCTCGCCGTCACCGTCGTCCTCTCGGTGGCGATGGTCGCGCCGGTCCCGTATCCGAAACTCCTCGCGCGGGACGCCGGAGTCCTGGGCGTCGTCCAGGCCGCTGCCATCCTCGCGCCGTTCGCTTACGGACGGGTCCTGCCGCGGTTCCTCCTCGTCGCGGCGCTGGGCTACATGTTCCTCGCGCCGCGGTTCTACTGGGGGGAGTGAGTCCGCCGGTCGCCGGCGTCCGCTCGCTGGGCAACTTTTTTGCACCCGTCAACCGACGACACGATCGTGGTTTACGAGACCGGCAACCGAACGATAGACGACGCCGTCGAGCGCGTTCTGGCTGGCGAGCGCCTGGACCGCCGCGACGGGCTTGCGCTGATCGCACAGCCGGTCGACGAGCTGGCGGCGGCGGCCGACGCCGTCCGCGCCGAGTTCGGCGACGGCACCGTCGACGCCTGTTCGATCGTCAACGCCAAGGCCGGCGACTGCGCCGAGGACTGCGGCTTCTGCGCCCAGTCGGTCCACTTCGACACCGGCATCGACAACTACGGCTTCCTCGGCCCCGAGACGATCCTCGAAGCCGCCAAGCGAGCCGAACGCGACGGCGCCCAGCGCTTCGGTATCGTCGTCGCCGAGAAGGGCGTCTCGAAGGAGCACCGTCCCGAGGAGTGGGAAGACGTCCTCGAAGCCGTCCGATTGGTCCGCGACGAGACTGACGTGGAGGTCGACGCATCCCTGGGCATCCTCACCGAGGAGGAAGCGACGATCCTGGCCGAGGAGGGGCTCAACCACTACAATCACAACATCGAGACCTCTCCGAACTTCTTCCCGGAGATCGTCGACAGCCACGCCTTCGAGGACCGCGTGGCGACGCTGGAAGTCGCCAAGGAGGCGGGCATGGATCTGTGTGCCGGCGTCATCCTCGGGATGGGCGAGAGCCCGACCGACCGGGTCGACGCGGCGGTCGCTCTGCAGGACGTGGGCGTCTCCTCGCTCCCGGTGAACATCCTCAACCCCGTCGCGGGGACGCCGCTGGGCGAGCGCTTCGACGACGGCGCCGACATCACCACCGAGGAGATCGTTTCGACCATCGCGGTGTACCGACTGCTCCACCCCCACGCGCGGGTGCGGCTGACCGGTGGCCGGGAGGCGAACCTCGACGCCGACGAACAGCACCTCCCGTTCGAAGCGGGCGCCGACGGCATGCTCACCGGCGACTACCTCACGACGGAGGGCCAGTCCCCCGCAGACGACATCGAGGCCGTCGAGCGCGCCGGACTGGCGCCCAACACCGACGCGAACGACTTCGACCCCGAGGCAGTGAAAGCCCGTCACGGCGGGACCGACGGGGACGCATCGGCGGGCCTCGACGGCGACGCGGAGACCGCCGCGGGCAGCGCGACCAGCAACGTTTCGGATTGACGGCAGGGTTTCAGAGTTTACCTCAGACACATGGACGACGACGTGACATTCGCGGTACTCGGCACCGGCGGCATCGGCAGACGAACGCTCGACGTGGCTCGACACGAGGACGGCCTCACTCCCGTCGCGGCCTGCGACCGCAATGGCGTGGCCGTCGACCACTCGGGACTCGACGTGGACGAACTGCTCGGGGCGACCGAAGGCAACATCGCCTCGGGTCCCGAACCGGACGGCGATACGCCCGCGACGCCCACAGACGACTACGCGTCGGACGGCGGGGCGACAGCGGTCGAGGGCGGCGCCAGCGACGGTGTGAAACAGGCCGGCGAAGGCGCCGGTATCGTCGCCAGCGCGCAGGGCGAACCCACCGAGACGCCGATCGACGACGTGATCGAAGAGAGCGACCGGATCGACGCGGTACTGCTCGCGCTTCCGAACCTCGAGCACGACTTCATCCCGCGGGTGGCCGAACGGTTCGCTGCCGCAGACTACGAGGGCGTCCTCGTGGACGTCCTCAAGCGCTCGCGGGTCATCGGCATGCTCGACGACCGCGAGGAGACGCTGGCGGACAGCGGTATCACTTTCGTCTGCGGCGCGGGCGCGACGCCGGGCTTCCTGACCGGTGCGGCGGCGCTGGCCGCCCAGTCGTTCATCGAGGTCGAGAGCGTCGAGATCTGGTGGGGCGTCGGCCTCAAGTCCGGCTACGAGGACAACCGCGGGACCGTCCGCGAGGACATCGCCCACCTCGACGGCTACGACATCGAGACCGCCCGCGAGATGAGCGAAGAAGAAATCGAGGAACTCATCGACGAGCACGACGGCCGGCTGGAGTTCCACGACATGGAACACGCCGACGACGTGCTGCTGGAGCGCGCGGGGGTCTGCGACGCCGAGGACGTGTCCGTGGGCGGCGTCCTCGACGTGCGCTCCGACGAGAAGCCGACGACGACCACCGTCCGCGTCACGGGGACCACCTTCGACGGCGAGCGCGGCACGAACACCTTCGAACTGGACGACGCGACGAGCATGGCGGCCAACGTCAACGGGCCCGCGCTGGGCTATCTGCAAGCCGCGGTCCTCCGAAACCGCGCCGGCGACTACGGCGTCTACGGCCCGTGCGAGGTCATGCCGAGCTTCTGAGCGGGACGGACGCGGTCGCGCTGGCCCCTCGGTCACCGATCCCACGCTTCGACCAGCGTTTAGTCCCCCGCCGGCGCAGGTCGACTATGATCAATATGGAGTCGTTCTGTGAGTACTGCGAGTTCGGCGGCGATCGCGTGTACCTGCTGGTGGCGCTCGCGCGAGCCAAGGAGAACGAGGGGACGACGAGCAACGCGGCGCCCGCGATCCGGAAGATCGTCGAGGACGAGGCCGGAATCGCCCGGAAGGCGGCCGAACTGGAACACGCCGCGAGCCGGTTCGACGAGCGATTTCGACTGTATCTCACCGCGAACGCTCGCGACGCGCTGAAGGCAACCTTCGAGCTCCGGCAGTCGATGGACGACTGGCTGGAGGGGCGGATCCACGGCGACGAGGGGGTTCGTGCGAAGTTCAAGCGGGTCGACAGCGAGTTCAAGTCGACGCTCCAGTCGGACACCTGCCGCGACGAGACCAACTTCGTCTTCGACCTGGACGACGCGAGCGCGACCGACTGCGAGACGCTCCGGGCGGACGTGAGCGAGCACACCGAGGTCCTGCTGGTCCGGGAGACGCCCAACGGACACCACGTCGTCACCGAGCCGTTCGACTACAACGAACTGTCCACCGAGGTCGAGTACGAACTGAAAACGGACGGGATGGTCTTCGTGTCGTATCTGGACGGATAGACGATCGAAAGCGTGGACGGTCCCGCTCCGACCCGACACGGACCGAAAGGGCAAGGGGCTGCCCGCCCGCTCTCCGGCGTATGACCGACCGCGGTTTCGACCTCGACGCGCGACTGCGGGAACGGGAGCGCGCGGGCCTGCGACGACACCTCGATCCGGCCGAGTCCGTCGGCGCGCGGACCCGGTTCAGTCCGGATCCGCAGGGCAAGGCCCCGGACTACGGCGACCAGTCGCTCGTGTTCGCCTCGAACAACTACCTCGGGCTGGCGAGCGACCGACGCGTTCTGCAGGCCGCCGAGAACGCCGCTCGCGCTGTCGGGACCGGCGCCGGTGCCTCCCGTCTCGTCACCGGTGACACCGGCCTGCATCGGGCGTTCGAGCGCGACCTCGCCGACTGCAAGGGCGCGGAACGGGCACTGCTGTTCTCGTCGGGCTACGCCGCCAACGTCGGGACCATCGAGGCGCTCGGGCCGGACGTGGTGTTCTCCGACGAACGCAACCACGCGAGCATCGTCGACGGCTGTCGGATCGGCGCCGACGAGACGGTGGTCTACGACCACGCCGACCCCGACGACCTGCGGGCGAAGCTGGCCCAGCGAGCGGCCGGATCGTTAGACGACGGGGCCGAGGAGCGGTGGCTGGTCGTCACCGATTCGGTGTTCTCGATGGACGGCGACGTGGCGCCGCTCGACGCCATCTGCGACGCGGCCGAGGCGTTCGGCGCCTGGGTGATGGTCGACGAGGCCCACGCCACCGGGCTGTTCGGCGACGGCGGTGGGGTGGTCCAGCGCGAGGGGCTGGCCGACCGCGTCAACGTGCAACTCGGGACGCTATCGAAGGCGCTGGCCAGCCAGGGCGGCTACGTCGCCGGCGACGAGGAACTGGTCGAGTACCTCCTGAACGCCGCGCGCTCGTTCGTCTTCTCGACGGGACTGGCGCCACCGGCGGTCGGCGCCGCCCGCGAGTCGCTCCGGATCGCCCGCGAGACGGATCGAGCCGAGCGGCTGTGGGAGACGGTCGAGACGCTCCGCGAGGGACTGGAGTCGATGGGCTACGAAGTGCTCGGCGAGACGCAGATTCTCCCCGTGTTGGTCGGCGACCGCGACGACGCGCTGGCGCTCGCGGACCGACTCGCCGGGGCGGGTATCGAGGCGCCGGCCATCCGCGAGCCCACGGTTCCGGAAGGGACCGCCCGGATCAGAGTCGCACCGATGGCCACCCACACCGACGAGGCGGTCGCGCGCTGTCTCGACGGCTTCGAATCGGCCGGTCGGGAGGTGGGACTGCTGTGAGCGACGAACGAACGGGGCGCGCGTCGGAACCCGCCGCCGAGGACGTGTCCGACTTCGCGGTCGTCGGCACGGACACTGGCGTCGGGAAGACGGTCGTCACGGCGGGGCTGGTCGGGTGGCTCCGCGCGGCCGGCGTCGACGCCCGCGGCGTCAAACCGGCACAGACCGGGTATCCGCCGGACGACGATGCGGGTTTCGTCGCGGCTGCCTGTGGGACCGACGACGCGGCGACCTGTCTCGAGCGGCTCGAACCGCCGCTCGCGCCGGCCGTCGCAGCCGACCGCGAGGGCGTCGCCCTCTCGTACGACGCGATCCGCGAGGGGTGCGAGCGCGAACTCGCGGACGCGGCGGTCGGCGTCGTCGAGGGGATCGGTGGACTGCGCGTCCCCCTGGCCGACGATCGGGAGGTCGTCGACCTCGTGGCGGCCCTCGGAGTGCCTGCGGTGGTCGTCGCGCGCTCGGGGCTGGGGACGCTCAATCACACGGCGCTGACTGTCGAAGCGCTCGAACGCCGGGGCTGCGCGGTCGCAGGGGTCGTCCTCAACGAGTACGAGGCCGCGTCGGTCGCCGAACGGACCAATCCCGGCGTTCTCGCGGAGATGACCGGCCGTCCCGTGTGGACGCTCCCGCCGCTGGCTATCGACGAGCCCCGCGACGCCGTCGCCGGCGTCCGCGACCACCTCCCGCTCGACGTGTTTCCGGGCGCCTGACGCTCTCCGACCGATCCGCCGCTGGCGGGCGTCGTCGCGCGACAAAGGGGAACGGTGGGGCGTGATGCCCCAGCGTGTGACACTACGGAGCCAACTGGCTCCATGGGAAACGAGGGTTTACGAACGTAAAAGTGTACGCGATCGTTAGTTGTCCAGTACGTCCCTGTTATTGGGCGACGGGCGTGGTCAGGGAGATCCGGACGGCCGAACGCGACCGTTCGAGACCCGTCGAGGTCCGTTTCGGGTCCGCCCTCCCGGCCCCGATATCGTCATTCGTCGTTCGATTCGGTGTCGGCGCTCTCGCCGGCGCGGTCACCGTCGTCGGCGTCCGAGGTGCCGCCCGCGTCGCGGCCGCCGTCGGCGAACAGTCCCTCCAGGTCGGCGTGGTCGGCGAGGAGGTCGACCATCCGACCGACCGTCTCGGGGTCGCGGGTGCGGCCGGTCGAGAGCACGTCCTCGACGCGGTCGACGGTCACTCTCGTGTCGGACTGGACGAGCAAGACCGGCACGTCGGCTTCGGCGGCCTTGCCGAGAATCGCGCCTGAGGGCCTCAGACCGCCGGTGAGGACGACGCACTCGATACCGGGGGCTTCGAGCGCGGCGGCCTGGATCTCCGAGCGGTCGCCGCCGGTCACCATCGCCGCGTTGCGCATCCGGCGGAAGTGTCGCAGGGCCGCGTCGCTGCCCATCGCGCCGACGGCGAAGCGCTCGACGAAGCCGTCGGTCGAGGCTTCGGGGTTGAGGAGGTCGGCGCCGAGCGCGTCGGACAGGTCCGCGACGGTGACCCCGGCCAGCTCCTGAACCCGGGGGACGATGCCGAGTACGGGGATGTCGCGCGTCTCCAGGAACGGCACCACGTCCGTGTTCAGCGAGTCGAAGTTCGCGTCGGCGACGGCGTTGAACAGCACGCCCGCGAGTCGTCCCTCGAACTGCCGGGCGGCGGCGAGCACGCCGTCGACGTCGGCCGGGTTGGCGTAGCCGCCGACGACGACGGTGCGGGCGTCGAGCAACTCGGCCACGTCGGGGTCGGTCAGGCCGACGATGCCGCCCGTCTCCAACCGGCCGCCTCCTTCGACGACGACGAGGTCGTAGTCGTCGGCGAGCGCGTCGAAGTGCTCGCGCACCCGCTCGCGGACCTCGCCGTCGCGGTTGCCGCGGATGGCCTCCTCGATGAACGCCGGGGAGTAGACCACGGGCTCCAGATCCGCCAGATCGGCGTCGATGCCGAGCATCTCCCTGGCGAGCAGGGGGTCTTCGTCGCGAGTCTTGCCGACGGGGCTCTTGAGCCGGGTGCCCTTTGGCTTGAAGTAAGCCACGTCGAGGCCGCGGTCCTGTGCGAGCTTCGCGACGGCGATCGCGATGGCCGTCTTGCCGGTGCCTTCTCCGGTCGAGGTGACGAATATGGGGTTCATAGTTGCTCCTGGTCGATGGTGAGTCGCACGTCGACGGCCTGCGCGCCGTCGGGGGTGGCGACGAGCGGGTTGATGTCCAGTTCCACGATGGCTGGGAAGTCGGTGACGAGCTGTGAGAGGCGCTGGAGCGTCTCGACGACGCTCCCCTCGTCGACGGGGTCGCGGCCGCGCGCCCCTCGCAGGAGCGGCGCGGCGTCGATCTCGTCGATCATCTCCCGCGCCGACGGCTCGCTGACGGGCGCGACGCGGACCGTCGTGTCTTCGAGCACCTCGACGAAGATGCCGCCGAGGCCGAACAGGACCAGCGGGCCGAACTGCGGGTCGCGGTTCATCCCGGCGATGGTCTCGACGCCGCTGTCGAGATCGACCATCTCCTGGACCTGCACGCCGAGGATCGTCGCGTCGGGCTGGTAGCTCCGGGCGCGGGTGACCAGGTCCTCGTAGGTGTCGCCGACCTCCTCGGGGGGGACGCCGACGGCGACGCCCCCGATGTCGGACTTGTGCAGGATGTCCGGGCTGACGATCTTCATCACGACCTCGCCGTCCTCGCCCGCGATCCGCTCGGCGGCGTCGACCGCGTCCGAGCGGGCGTCGACGATATCGCTGGCGGGCGTCGGGATACCGTAGGCGTCGAGCAGGTCCATCGCCTCGACGCCCAGCCGGTTGGTGTCGCGACGGGCCGCAGACTCGAGGATCTCGCGGGCCGCCTCGCGGTCGACGTCGAAGGTCTCCGGTTCGGTGTACTCCCGCTGACTGATATCGCGGTACTCCCGGAGCGCGTCGAGGCTGCGGACCGCACGTGCGGGGTCGAAGTACGTCGGGATGCCGGCCTGCGAGAGGCGTTCGTTCGCGTCTCTGGCCGAGGATCCGCCCATCAGCGTCGCGGCGACGGGCGTGTCGTACTCGGCCTGCAGGTCGACGACGGCGTCGGCGAGCGCCTCGTAGGAGAGCGTCGCCGTCGGGCAGGCGAGCACGACGGCGGCGCCGACGTTGGGGTCGGACAGCGCGATGTCCAGCGCCTCCTCGAAGCGCTCGACGGGCGCGTCGCCGATGATGTCGACCGGGTTGTAGACGTTGGCCTCGTCGGGCAGCGTCTCTTGGAACCGCTCGACAGTGTCGTCGGCGAACGACGCGAGCGAGAGGTCCGAGTCGCCGACGGCGTCGGTGGTCATCACGCCCGGGCCGCCGGCGTTGGTGACGATGGCGACGCCGTCGCGCTCGGGCAGGGGCTGCCCCGCGAGGATGCTCCCGAAGTCGAAGAGATCCTGGACGGTGTCGACGCGCAGCACGCCCGCCTGGTCGAGCGCGGCCTCGTAGGCCGCCTCGGAGCCGGCGATGGCGCCGGTGTGTGAGGCGGCCGCGGAGGCGCCGGCCTCCGTGCGGCCGGACTTGACCACGACGATGGGCGTGTCCCGCGAGACTTCACGGGCCGAGTCGACGAATGCACGGCCGTCGACCACGTCTTCGAGATAGCCTAAGATTACGTCGGTGTCGGGGTCCTCGCCCCACTCGCGGACGAAGTCGGACTCGTCGAGGACGGCCTTGTTGCCCAGCGAGACGACGTTGCGGAAGCCGAGGTTGCGGTCGTTGGCCCAGTCGACGACCGCGGTGACGAACGCGCCCGACTGGCTCATGAAGGAGATCGAGCCCTCCTGGGCGTTCTCGGGGCCGAACGTGGCGTTGAGGCCGACGCCGGTGTTCATGATTCCTAAACTATTGGGCCCGACGACGTTGAGGTCGTACCGTTCGGCGAGCTCCCGGAGCTCGCGCTCGCGGCGAGCGCCCTCGCTCCCGGACTCGCCGAACCCGGCGGTGATGACGACCACGTCGCGGATCCCCGCCTCTGCGGCCTCGCGGATCGCGTCGAGGACGATGGGGGGCGGGACCACGATGACGGCCACGTCCACGTCGGGGACGGCCCCGACGCTGTCGTGGCTCTCCAGCCCCAGGACCTCGTCTTTCGTGGGGTTGACGGCGACCACGTCCCCCTCGAAGTCCGCGAGGAGGTTCGCCGTGATCGCACGCCCGACCGACCCTTCGCGGTCGGTCGCGCCCACGACGGCGACTCGTCTCGGACCGAAGAGCGTCGCTAATTCTCCCATCTACTCCGACGTTCGAGTCGCCCGGCAATATAAGCTGGCCCGGCTTCTCACATCGCAGGAAGACGCGCGGGTCGAACCGTGATCCGACCCGCGGTCGCTGACCGGCCCCACTGGGTGCGCCATGCCCGAGGACCGGTCCCACCGGACGTGCCACGCCCGCACGCCGCGGCGATCGATCACTCGGCGGCGTCGGTCGCTGTCTTCGTCCCCTCGGGGAACTCGTGTGCGTCGACCGCGACCTCGCGGCCCGACGCCCGCTCCGTGAACTGTGCCGCTCGCGGATGCATGGCTCCCCGGGCGGAGCGCAACGATGAATGCGCTCGCACGCCCAGTGTCACCGAATGACGAGAGACGAACTCGCGGCCTTCGACGAGGCGACCCTCGCGGACGCCGCGGCCGACCACGGCGTGACGACCGAACGACTGACCGATATCGTCCGCACGCACCAGTCGAACGTCCGCGAGTTGCCGGGCGTCGAGGACATCGTCTACGAGTGGCGCAACTACTTCCACCAGGACCCGCTCGTAGGGCGGACCGAGGGCGCCTACTACCTGGCGCTCCCGGACCACGTCTGGGCGGAGTTCACCGACGACCTCGGACTGTACGAGACGGAGCGTGCCGCTCTCCTGGCGGCTCACGACGCACAGGCGCGGGCCGCCCCGTCCGAAGCGGGCGTCGAGACGGGACGACTGGACGGCGACGCCGCGCTCGTGCTGACCCGCCCCTGACCCCCCCTCGACGACCGTGTTCCCATCGATCGAGTCTCGTTTCGGAAAATTGGGTTTCACGATCCAAAAATAATCTTTTCGAGAGGCAATCTTTAAGGGGCGAGCGGCCGATGATCAGTACGTAATGAGTACCCAGAAGCACGTCCTGCAAGAGGCCGGTACGGTCGAAGAGAACGCACTCCGGCTCGACCAGGGGAAGGCCGAGCAGATCGTCGACGCGCTGAACGCGGACCTGGCGGATACGTACATGCTGTACCACCAGCTGCGGAAACACCACTGGAACGTGGAGGGCGCGGAGTTTCGCGACCTGCACATCTTCCTCGGCGAGGCGGCCGAAAACGCGGAGGCTGCCGCCGACGAGATCGCCGAGCGGCTCCAGGCGCTCGGCGGGACGCCGGTGTCGAACCCCGTGAACCAGGCCGAGACGGCGACCGTCGAGTTCGAGGGCGACGACGTGTACGACATCCGCACGTCGCTGGAGCACGACCTGACGATGTACGGCGACATCGTCGAAAGCCTCCGCGAGCACGTCGAACTCGCGACGGACCTGGGCGACCACGCCACCGCGGAGATCCTCCGCGAGATCCTCGTCCAGACCGAGGAAGACGCTCACCACGTCGAGCACTACCTCGAAGCGGACTCGCTGGTCACCGCCGAAGCCGTCGAGAAGTAGCTACTCGGGAACCTCGACCGTCAGGTCGGTCGCGATCCAGCCGTCTCCGTTCTCCGACTCCGTGAACACCGTCCGCGTCTCCGTCGTCGAGTAGGCGGAGACCGCCGGACGGTCGTCGTACTCGGACTCCCCGACGCGCTTCCCTGCGTCGCGGGTCCGGGTCCCCTCCACCGGCTCGTCCGTTGCGTCCATATCTCGGTTTAGGCGAACCTAAACGAATAAGAGTTGCGGTCGGTTTCGGGGTCCGGGGACCGGTGTCGAGGCGGGCGCGCTCGCGGCGGGTGCGACAGCGACGAAGGGGAACGTTCGGCCGGAGTCCCGGGGATTGATTAGCGGGCTCACGAAGGCATGTCCATGAATCCGCTCTCGGTCGGTATCGTCGGCTGTGGGAACATCAGCGACCGGTATCTCGACGCAGACGGGGTCTTCGACGCGTTCGAACTGGTCGCCTGTGCGGACCTGGACGAGGACCTGGCGCGCGAGACGGCGGCCGAACACGGGATCGAGGCGATGGGCGTCGACGAGCTCCTCGCCGACGACGACGTGGAGGCCGTGGTCAATCTGACGCCGCCGAGCGCCCACGCACAGGTCATCACCGACGCGCTGGACGCGGGCAACCACGTCTACACCGAGAAGCCGTTCGCCGCGACGGCCGCCCAGGCCGCGTCGATCCGCGAACGCGCCGCCGATTCTGACCTGCTGGTCGGCTCGGCGCCGGACACGTTCCTCGGTGCGGGCCTCCAGACGGCGCGCGCGGTCCTCGACGACGGGCGCATCGGCGAGCCCGTCGGCGCGACCGCTCACTGGACCTCCCCGGGCCACGAGCTGTGGCACCCGAACCCGGATCTGTACTACCAGGAGGGCGGCGGGCCGCTGTTCGACATGGGGCCGTACTACGTGACCGCGCTCGTGTTCCTCCTCGGGAGCGCCGACCGGGTGGCCGGATCGGTCACCCGTCCCCACGCCACCCGGACGATCGGGAGCGGCCCCCGCGAGGGCGAGTCGATCGACGCGGAAGTGCCGACCCACGAGGCCGGCATCGTCGACTTCGCGAACGGTGCGACGGCGAACCTGCTCATGAGCTTCGACGTCGAGGCCTCCACGATGCCGTTCCCCGCCTTCGAGATCTACGGGACCGAAGGGACCCTGGCGCTGCCGGACCCGAACCACTTCGAGGGGCCGGTCCGGGTCCGCGACCACACCGCCGACGACTGGGAGACGGTCCCGCTGACTCACGAGTACACCGGCGGCCGCGGGGCGGGCCTGGCGGATCTCGCGTTCGCCGTCCGCGGCGACTGGGAACACCGCACCAGCGACGCGCTCGCCGGCCACGTCCTCGACGTGATGGAGGCCGTCCGCACGTCCTCGACGGAGAGCGCCTTCGCGACCATCGACTCCGACCCCGACCGTCCCGCGCCGCTCCCGAGCGACTTCCCCGACGTGGACGCGTAGGCCGCCGACCGTCCTCTTCCGTCGGTCACCCGTCTCGCGAGTGGTGACATTTTTTCCGTCGGGCCTCGTTGGTCGGAACATGGCAGACGACTCCTCGGACGAGGACCTGGCGCGGCTGGTCGCCGACCTCGTCCGGACGCTCCGCGAACTCGAGGACGAACTGGAGCCCCCGCGGCCCGACGACGGGCCGCGCCTCCCGACGCCGCGGGACCTGCGCCGGTTCACCAGCGAGGTCGCGATCCCCGGGTTCATCCTGATCCTCGAGACGAACATCCGCGCGCTGCGGCTCCTCCAGCGCGCGCTACGACTCGCCGACGGCGCGGAGGACGCTCGCCGCGAAACCGAACAGCTCCGCGACCGCGCCAAGTCGGCCAGCGAGTCGACGCTCTCGCGCCTCGACGAGGCGCTCGTCGGCCTCCAGGACGCCGTCGAGGGACGGCCCGACGACGACGAGGCCGCGGCGTTGCTCGACGACGCTCGCGAGTTGCGCGCCGAGATCCAGCGCCGCATCAGCGAGAGCCAGCCCGACGACGGCGCGGATCGGTCCGCGGACGGGGACGACGAACCGCCCGAGGAGTCGGACGGAGACGAGAGCGACGCGGCCGACACGGTGAGCGTCGACGTGGATGCCGAATTGGAGTCGATCAAGCGCGACCTCGACGATCTGCCCGGCCCCGACGACGTTCCGGCGGACGGGTCGGACGCCGCCAGCGGTAGCACCGACGGCGACGACTCCGCCCCCGACGCCTCGGACGAGGGTCCCGACGACCCGCCCCAAGAGTAGTCCCCTCCGCCTCCCACCGCTTGCCCCGCGGATCGTAGCCCCGTAGAGCATCGCAGAACGACCGTTCGATATAGTAATTAAATAAACATAATGATTTATTATCTGGGGCGTGCATACTCCGGGTACCCATGACGCCGACCGAGCGGAGGGGGGACCGGCGCGTCGTGCTGTCGCTCAGGGAGACGCTTCCGGAGCCGGCGGCGCGCCAGCGCGACCGGCTCACGGACAGACTGCGCGCACTCGAGGCGGCGGGACGGGTCGACTCGTTCGAGGTGACGACCTGTCCGAAGCGCATCCGCCGCGAGGACCCGGACGCGGTAGACGCACGTGACCGCTACCTCGCCTTCTCGCGGTGGGCGCGCGACCGCGGCGTGCGCTTGCGGCCGTTTTTCGCGACCCGCGAGTGCTACGCCGCGGACACCGGCGAGCTGTGCGACTGGTTGGTCTTCCCCGCGATCACCCTCGCCGTCTACGACGAGGGCGACCTCGTCGCCGTCTATCCCCACGCCGCGGGCGAGGTCTACCGCTCGGTAGCGGATGGGTTGTCTGCGCTCGCCGGGAACGCCGGCGACACCGACGGGGACCGAACTCCCGTCGCGCTCGCCGACTGAACCACTGCTGTCAGCCACCGCAACCACCCACACCTCTGCCACCCGGCGAGGCGGGCCGGTCCCGAGCCGGCCCGGATTCTCCGAAGAAGAACGTCCGTGCGACGCGGCGAACTCAGATCAGACCGGGTCGAACCGGTAGCCGTCCCAGTCCTGACTCTCGGGCACCTTGATGCCCGCTTCTGGGTCGCGCAGTTCCTCGGCGTACACCGGTTCGACGGCGTCGCCGGTCTCGACCTCCTCGGTCGCGACCTGCCCGACAGCGCGGACGTGGTCGTCGGCCAGATCCTCTCCGGACAGGTCGAACTGGACGATCGCGATGGTGTTGGGCGCCCGCACGCCGGGCGGCGTCGCCGTGGACTTCGTCCAGGTGACGACCTCGCCGGTGCGCTCGGTGAGGTCCAGCGTCTCGGTCTGTTTCTCGCCGCATTCCGGGCAGAGCGTGTGTCCGGGGTAGGTGACGTGTCCGTTCCCGCAGACGTGAGCGTCGAACGACATTATCGTGCCTCCATGATGGTGGTGATGACGCAGTTACCGAACCCGCCGACGTTGCACGCGAGGCCGGTGTCGGCCTCGACCTGCCGCGCCCCCGCCTCGCCGACGAGCTGTTTGTATATCTCGTACCCCTGTGCGACCCCGCTCGCGCCGAGCGGGTGGCCCTTGGATTTGAGCCCCCCCGAGGTGTTGATCGGCAGTTCGCCGTCCTTCTCGGTGCGTCCCTCCTCGACCTGTTTCCAGGCTTCGCCCTGCTCGGCGAAGCCACAGCCCTCCATCTGGAGGAACTCGAGGATGGTGAACATGTCGTGCAGTTCGGCCACGTCGACGTCGTCGGGGCCGATCCCGGCCATCTCGTAGGCGTCGTCGCTGGAGTCGACGACCCCGCCCATCACGGTCGGGTCGTCGCGCTCGTGGACGACGTGGGTGTCCGTGGCGCCCGAGATACCCGAGATCACGGCGTAGTCGTCGGTGAGTTCCTTCGCGCGCTCTTCGGTCGTGAACACGAGGCCGGCGCTGCCGTCGGTGATCGGGCAGAAGTCGTACAGCCGGAGCGGGTCGGCGACGATGGGGCTGTCCAGCGCCGTCTCCTCGTCTATCTCCTTTCGGAACTGCGCGTGGGGGTTGTCGACACCGTTTCTGTGGTTCTTGACGGCGACCTTCGCCAGCGAGTCGCGCGGCGCGTCGAACCGTTCGAGGTAGTGTCGAGCGGTCATGCCCGCGAACGAGGGCAGGGTCAGGCCGTGTTTGTACTCGGCGGGGTGGGTGATCGAGGCGATGATGTCAGTCGACTCCGCGGTCGAGCGGTGGGTCATCTTCTCGCCGCCCACCAGGAGGGTCATGTCGCTGGCGCCCGACGCGACGGACTGCCAGGCCTCGTAGATGCCCGCGCCGCCTGACGAAGAGGTCTGGTCGACCCGCTCGCTGTACGCCGGCATCACGCCCAGGTCGTGAGCGAGGGCGTTCATGATCCCGCCCTGTCCTTCGAACTCGCCGCTGGACATGTTCGAGACGTAGAGGTGCTCTACGTCGTCGGGTTCGATCCCCGCGTCGCCGAGCGCGGCCTCGCCCGCCTGGGCGATCAGCTCCTGTATCCAGGCGTCGCGCTCACCGAACTTCGTCATCGACGCGCCGATCACTGCGACTGTCATGTGCGACTACTCGGAGGGCTGTAATGTGGGTGTTACGGTGACGACGGTCGGCCCAAAGAGGCGTGTCGGTCCGCGAGTCGCTCCGACGAGAGGCCGCTCAGTAGAACGACCGCGCCGCTGCCTTCCACTCCTCGCCTCGCTGTACGTCCTTCGGCCAGCGGCTCCGTCCGCGGGCTTTCATCCGCCCCGCGAGTTTCCAGGCGTCGACCCGCTCGTCTTCGTCGTCCTCGGCCGCCGCGGCTGCGGCGACCTGCCGGTCGTGGAGGTGCGCGCCGACCGCCGAGGCGATGGCCGCGGCCTCGGTTTCGTCGGCGTCGGCCGGGAGCGACAGCGACAGCTCCTCACCGTCGACGGTGAGCGTCACGGTCCCGGCGTTCGATCCGTCAGTGGTCGCGTCGGCGTTCGAGTCCTCGCCGTCTGAGAGCGCTGATTCGGCCATTACAGTGGGATGTTACCGTGGTCTTTCGGCGGGCTGTCCTCGCGCTTGCGTTCGAGCATCTCCAGGTCGGAGATCAGCCGCTTGCGCGTGTCCTTCGGTTCGATCACGTCGTCGAGATACCCCCGTCTGGCGGGGCCGTAGGGGTGGGCGAACTCCTCGCGGAACTCGTCCATCAGCTCCTGGCGGCGCTCGTCGGTGTTCTCGGCCTGCTGGAGCTCTTTCCGGTAGAGGATGTTGACCGCGCCGCGCGGGCCGAGGACGGCCATCTCCGAGCCCGGCCAGGCGTAGTTCACGTCCGAGCCGAGGAACTTCGAGGACATGACGATGTACGCCCCGCCGTAGGCCTTCCGGACGACGACCGACAAAAGCGGCACCGTCGCCTCGGCGTAGGCGTAGATGAGCTTCGCGCCCCGGCGGATGATCCCGTTGTGTTCCTGGTCGGTGCCGGGCATGAACCCCGGCACGTCGACCAGCGAGACGATGGGAACGTTGAACGAGTCGCAGGTGCGGATGAAGCGCGCGGCCTTCTCCGAGGCGTCGATGTCCAGGGTCCCCGCGCTGACGCGGGGCTGGTTGGCGACGATTCCGACCACGCGGCCGTCCATGCGGGCGTAGCCGACGACGACGTTGCGCGCCCAGTTCTCGTGGACCTCGAAAAAGGAGTCCTCGTCGACCACGCGGTCGATCACCTTCGTCATGTCGTAGGGCTTGCGCGGCGCCTCGGGGACGATGTTGGTGATCCCGTCGAGTTCGCGGTCGGGGTCGTCCCACGAGGCGACCCGCGGCGGGTCCTCCATGTTGTTCTGAGGCAGATACGACAGCAGCCGTCGGATGTCGTCCAGCGCCGACTCCTCGTCCTCGCAGGCGAAGTGGGCGACGCCGGACTTGGTGGAGTGGCTGCTCGCACCGCCCAGCTCCTCCTTCGACACCTGCTCGCCGGTGACCGTCTCGATCACGTCCGGGCCGGTGATGAACATGTGGGAGCTGTCCTGCACCATGAACGTGAAGTCGGTCAGCGCCGGCGAGTACGTCGCCCCGCCCGCGCAGGGGCCCATGATCGCCGATATCTGCGGGATCATCCCCGAGGCCTCGGTGTTGCGCTGGAAGATCTTGGCGAAGCCGACCAGCGAGTCGACGCCTTCCTGAATACGCGCCCCGCCGGAGTCGTTGAGCCCGACGACCGGGACGCCGGCCTCGACCGCCCGGTCCATCACCTTGCAGATCTTGTCTGCGACGACCTCTCCCACGGAGCCGCCCAGCACCGTGAAGTCGTGGGCGAAGACGAACACCTTCCGTCCGTTCACGTCGCCGTAGCCGGTGACCACGGCGTCGCCCGGGAACTCCTTCTCGTCCATCCCGAACGAGGTCGCGCGGTGCTCGACGAACGCGTCGACCTCGGTGAACGTGCCGTCGTCGAGGAAGTACTCGACGCGCTCGTGGGCGGTCATCTTCCCGCGGTCGTGCTGGCGCTCGATGCGCTCCTCGCCGCCGCCGATCCGCGACGCCTCGCGGCGCCGGCGGAGTTCTTCCAGGGGAGTCTCGTCGGCTATGGCGTCCGGTGCGTCCGAATCCGTCGCGTCCTCTGTCGCTTCCTCGCTCATCTCACCACTCCATCCCGCCGTTGACCCCGAGCACCTGGCCGGTCATGTAGCTCGACTCCTCGCTGGCGACGAACGAGACGATCCCGCAGATGTCCTCGACGGTGGCGAACCGGTTGAGCGGGATGTCCCGGAGGATCTTCTCCTGGACGCGTTCGGGGACCTCCTCAAGCATATCGGTCGCGACGAACCCCGGCGCGATGCAGTTGGCGGTCGACCCCGACGAAGCCATCTCCAGGGCGATAGTCCGCGTGAACCCGAACAGTCCCGACTTCGTCGTCGCGTAGTTGGCCTGCCCGTAGTTGCCCTGCTGGCCGACGACCGACGAGATGTTGATCAGGCGGCCGTGGCGGCTCTCCTTGATGTCGTCGAAGAACGTCTTCGTGCAGTTGTAGACGCCGCCGAGGTTGACGTTTATCACGGCGTCCCAGTCCTCGCGGGTCATGTGCTCGAACTTCTTGTCGACGGTGATCCCGGCGTTGTTGACGAGCACGTCGACGGGGCCGAACGCGTCGACGACCTCCTCGCGCATCGCCTGCACCTCGTCGAAGTCCGACACGTCGGCCTGAGCGGCGATCGCCGATCCCCCCTCGTCCTCGATGGACTCGACGACCGCCCGGGCCTCCGCCGCCGACGAGCGGTAGTTGACCACCACGTCCGCCCCGCGGTCGGCGAGGTCCTCGGCGATACCTTTCCCGATGCCCCGGGAACTCCCCGTGACGAGGCAGGTCTGACCCTCCAGATTCATGGACCCGACCTCCGTTCGCGACGGTACCGATTCATATCTACAGTGGCCCCCGGAGACGGGTTAATAGTTCCCCTTGCAACAGTTACATAAATCGACGGTACTGTCACCGTTCGGATCGGACCGAATCGTCGAAGGAAAGGGTGTAAAACCGTCGAACCGTCGAATCGGAGATCGCTCTCTGCGAGCGTGACAAAAATTCTTGCCCACGTGGGAACCCCTGCTCGGCTGACCGACCCTGCCGCTCGGCCGACTGCTCCGGTCTGTCGGCCGACCGACGGTTCGACAACGACAGGCACTTTAGGCCGACCTAAAGAGTAGAGGGTAGGAGAGCGATGACACGGGACATCTGCGTCGTGGTGCCGACGATACGGGAGTACGAGTGCGTGCGCACCTACGCCGAGAACGCGCGAGAACACGGGTTCGACCTCGACCGGATGCAGTTCGTTCTCGTCACCGAGGACTTCTGCGACACGGAGGAGATGCGAGCGATGCTGAACGAGGAGGGGCTGTCGGGCGAGGTGTTCGACGGGACCCGCCGCCAGGAGTGGTACGAAGCGCAGGGCGTCGCCGAGTACGAGCACGTCGTCCCGGCCGCGAGCCACGCCGAGACGAGTTTCGGCCTGCTGTACATGTGGGCCGGCGACTACGAGGTCGGCTTTTTCATCGACGACGACACGCTGCCCCGCCGGGACGAGAACTTCTTCGGCCGCCACCTCGAAAACCTCGCGTACGAGGGCGAGATCACCGAAGTGTCATCGGACGAGCAGTGGGTAAACGTCCTCTATCAGAACGTCGACGACCACGACCTCTACCCGCGGGGGTACCCCTACAGCGCGATGGGCGAATCCGTCGAGACGCGGACCGCCGACGTCTCGGACGTGGTCGCCTCACAGGGCCTCTGGACGAACGTCCCGGATCTGGACGCCGTCCGTATCCTGATGGACGGCGACCTCCGGGGACAGGCCCAGACGCGGCTCGACGCCGACGACTACGGCGAGGACTTCGTCGCCGCGCGGGGCAACTACCTCACCGTCTGCTCGATGAACCTCGCCTTCCGCCGCGAGGTGATCCCCGCGTTCTACCAGCTCCCGATGGACGACAACCCGTGGGACGTGGGTCGGTTCGACGACATCTGGAGCGGCGTCTTCCTCAAGCGGGCCTGTGACGTGCTCGGCACGCGCATCTACAACGGTGCCCCGCTTTGCGAGCACAACAAGGCCCCGCGGTCGACGTTCGGCGATCTGACCAACGAGGTCCCGGGCCTCGAACTCAACGAACACGTCTGGGAGATCGTCGATAGCGTGGGACCGGAGGTTCCACCGACCGCTCGAACGGCCGAGCCGTCCGAGGACGAAGTGGGCGCCGACGCCGACACCTACGCGGGCGTCTTCGCCGCGATCGCCGACGAGCTCGCCGAGGGCGAGTTCGACTACGAGAACGGCGAGTTCCTGAACTTCGTCGGCGAGCACATGCGCGACTGGCTCGCCTGCCTCGACGCGATCGACGGGATCGAGGGGGCGACCCCCGCCGCCGAACCCGTCGTCACCGACGACTGAGCGCGACGATACCGGGAAGTTTTTATTTCTTTAGGCAGGCCTAAAATATATGAGCGAGGACACAGGATTCGGGCGGCGCCGGTTCGTGAAGGCACTCGCCACGGGGTCAGCGGTGGGACTGGCCGGGTGCGGGCTCGCGCCCGAGTCGGGCACGGCCACCCAGTCCGGTAGTGACGGTGGCGACGGCGGGACGAACGCGGAGATCCCGTCGCTCACAGAGTTCCGCGGGTCGGGGACGCTCGCATCGGGCCGGCCGGCGCCGGAGGGCACCTCGATCCAGGACCTGCCCGACCTATCGGGCGAACTCAATCTCTATATCGGCGGCGGCGAAGGCGGCATTTACTACCAGTTCGTCGAGATGCTGCAGGATATCTATCCCGATTTCACCGTCTTCTCCTCGGACGCGGGCTCGTCCTCGCTCGCACAGACCATCGTCGACGAGGTCGAGGCGGGCGCGGCTCAGGCCGACTTGTTCTGGTCGATCGACGCGAGTTCGCTCGGCTACGTCGCGAACAACGACGCCTACGAGCCGTTGCCCGACGAGGCGGTCGAGCCGGTCCCCTCGGAGTTCCGCGGGGGAGACAACGCGTGGGTCGGCGTCGCCGGCCGCGCGCGGTCCGTTCCGTACAACACCGACGAGCTGAGCGAGAGCGACATTCCCGACACCGTCGCCGACTTTCCCGACACCGACGCCCTCCAGGACGGGATGGGCTGGGCGCCGACCTACGGGGCGTTCAAGTCGTTCGTCACGGCGATGCGACTCCAGCGCGGACCCGACGCCGCCCGGCAGTGGCTCGAATCGATGCAGGAGTCGGGGATCGTTCGCCGAGGCAACGAGTACGTCGTCTCCCAGCAGGTCGCGGACGGCACGCTGTCGGCCGGGTTCGCGAACCACTACTACGCGATGCGCGTGCTGAACCAGCGGCCCGACGCCCCCATCGACCTGGCGTTCACCAGCGGCGACGCGGGGGCCCTCGTCAACGTCGCCGGCACGATGGCGGTCAAGGGCACCGAGAAGGCCGACCTCGTCGCGAACTTCGTTCGTCACATCCTCTCGGCGGAGGCCCAGGAGTTCTTCGCCACCGTCAGTTTCGCCTACCCGATGATCCCGGGCGTCCAGCCGGTCGGCGGCCTGCCGACGGTCGACGAGCTCAACCCCCCGGACATCGACCTGGCGGAACTCGCGAACCTCCAGCCCACGCTCGACCTGATGCGGGAGGCGGGTGTCCTGTAGATGAGCGTCCGCGAGCGCGTCGGGACGGCAAGCGACTTCCTCCCCGAGGACGGGGTCGACGCCGTCTACGCCGCGCTCGCGACGCTGCTGGGGTTCGCGCTGGTCGCGCCGCTGGCCTGGCTGGTCGTCGACGCCGCGGGCCTGGGCGCGGAGGCGGTCGATTTCCTCGTCGCCTCGGAGACGCTCGCGGTGCTCGTTCGCAGCGTCGCGCTCGTCACTGTCGTCACCGCCGGCGGGGTCGTGATCGGCGTCCCGCTGGCGGTGCTGACCGTCCAGGCGGCGATCCCCTTTCGCCGGTTCTGGACGGTCCTCATCGCCCTGCCGCTGGCGGTCCCAAGCTACCTCGGCGCGTTCGCCGCGATCTCGGCGTTCGGGCCTTCCGGCCCGCTCTCGACGGCCCTGGGCGTTCCGCTCCCGGCGATCGAAGGGTTCGCCGGCGCCGCGATCGTCCTCACGCTGTACACTTACCCGTACATCTTCCTCACGACGCGCGCATCGCTGCTCTCGCTGGACGCGTCGCTGGTCGAGGCGGCGCGGACGCTCAACTGCGGGCGCCTGGCGGCGTTCCGTCGGGTGACGCTCCCGCAGATCCTCCCGGGGATCGCCGCGGGGGCGCTGCTGGTCGCGCTGTACGCCCTCGCCGACTTCGGGACGCCGAACTTCATGAACGTCGAAGTGTACACGCAGTTCATCTACAGCCGCCACAGGGCGAGCATGGGCGGGTACGCGGCGCTGCTCTCGCTGCAGTTGCTCGCCGTCACCGGCGTCATCCTCGCCGCGGAGTCGGCGATCGGCGCCGACGACTCCGGCGCCTACGCCAGTCGCGGCAACCGCGGCGCGGCAGAACTCGACCTCGGCGCGTGGCGCTACCCGGCGATGGCGCTGCCCGCGCTGGTCGCCGCAGCAACGCTGGTGCTCCCGATCGGGATCTTCGCGTTCTGGCTGCTCCGGGGCGGTCCCGGCTACGAGTTCGCGCAACTGTCCTTCTCGTGGACCTACGGCTGGAACTCGGTGAAGGTCTCGCTGGTGGCGGCGGTCGCGTCGATCCTCGTCGCCCTGCCCATCGCGTTGCGCTCGGCGACGACCGACTCGAAACTGTCGTCGCTGGCGGCGCGGGTCCCCTACGTCGGCTACGCGACGCCGGGGATCGTGCTGGCTATCGCGCTGATCTCCTTCACGCTGAACGCGGCCCCGTCGCTGTACGAGTTGGGTCGCAACACGGTCGCGCTGGTCGTGTTCGCCTACGTCGTCCGGTTCATGCCCCAGGCCATCGGCTCGATTCAGACCTCGACGATGCAGGTCGACGGTCGGCTCATCGAGGCCGCGCGCACCCTGGGGCGCTCGCGGTTCGAGGCGTTCCGGGCCGTGACGTTCCCGCTCATCGTTCCCGGGATCGTCACGGGCGCCGCGCTCGTCTTCCTCACGTCGATGAAGGAACTACCGGCGACGCTGCTGTTGCGACCGTTCGGCTTCGACACGCTCGTCACGTTCATCTGGCGCGCGGAGGAGGCGGGGCTGTACGGCCAGGCCGCCGTCCCCGCCTTCGCCCTCGTCGTCGTCTCGGGGCTCTCGATGGCTGTGCTTTTGGCCCAGGAGGACGACTGATAGGACAAGAGCCCCGACGATGATCGAGCAAACAGTCCCCTCGGCGGCGGACGACCGCGTGCGGACCGACGACGAGCGCCGCGGCGACCCGGTGCTCGACCTCGACGGCGTCACCCGCCAGTTCGGCCCCGAGACCGCCGTCGACGAGCTGTCGCTGTCGGTCTACGAGGGAGAACTGCTCACGCTGCTGGGGCCGTCGGGCTGTGGCAAGACCACGACGCTGCGCCTGCTCGCCGGCCTCGACCGCCCCGATGGGGGACGGATCCGCGTCGACGACGAGGTCGTCGCCGGCCCCGACAGCTTCGTCGCGCCCGACGACCGCGACGTGGGGCTGGTCTTCCAATCCTTTGCCCTCTTCCCCCATCTCACCGTCGGCGAGAACGTCGCCTTCGGCATCGACGACTGGGCGGCCGACGAGCGCGAGGCGCGCGTCGAGGAGCTACTCGACCTCGTGAACCTCGGCGACTACCGGGAGAGCGCGCCCGACGACCTGTCGGGCGGTCAGCGCCAGCGGGTCGCGCTCGCCCGCTCGCTCGCGCCCGAGCCAGAGGTGTTGCTGCTCGACGAGCCGTTCTCGAACCTCGACGTGAGCCTCCGCGTCGAGATGCGCGAGGAGGTCCGCCGGATAATCAAGGAGACGGGCGTCACCGCCGTCTCCGTGACCCACGACCAGGAGGAAGCGCTCTCTATCAGCGACCGCGTGGCCGTCATCAGCGACGGCCACGTCGAGCAGGTCGGCCGCCCGGAGGTCGTCTTCGAGCAGCCCGAGTCGCGGTTCGTCGCCGAGTTCCTCGGCCAGGCGGGCTTCGTCTCGGGGACGCTCGAGGACGGGGCCGTCGAGACGGATCTGGGGACGCTCCCGGCGGACGTGATCGAGGGGCTGGGCCGCGAGTACGACGGCGCCCGCGTCGACGTGATGGTGCGCCCGGACGACCTCGTCGCGACGCCCGCCGACGAGGAGTCGTTCGAGGCCGAGCCCGGGGCCGACCCCGGCAACGGCGAGATCGTCCACCGCCAGTACACGGGGCCGTCGTTCGTCTATCAGGTGACACTCGACGGCGGCGACCACGTGTACTGCGAACACAACCACGCCGACGACCTCGCGCTGGACCAGCGGGTCCGCGTCGATCTGCGGGTCGACCACCCGCTGGCCTGGTTCCCCGCAGAGTGATGCGCCGGCGGAGCGCGATCCTCGGAACCGTCGCGGTCGCGCTCGCCGGCGCCCTCCTCGTCTGGTTCGTCTCCACGGATCTCTTTCCGTACCACTCGCTGAACCACGACGAGGCCGTCTACCTCCAGCAGGCCGCGATGCTGCTGGAGGGCCAGCTCTACCTCGACCCGCCAGTCGAGGGGGTGTTCCGGCCGTGGTTCTTCGTCGACGCCGCCGAAGGCATGTACCCCAAGTACGCGCCCGTCCCGGCGACGATGTTCGCCCTCGGGAAGCTCCTCGGCGGGTATCGCCTGACCCTCGTCGCGGTCGCAGCCGGGAACCTGGCGCTGGCCGTCGGCGTCGTCCGCGAGGCCTTCGACGCGCGGACCGGACTGCTCGCCGCCGTCTTCGTGCTCGCCTCCCCGCTGTTCGTCCTCACCTCGTCGGTGTTCCTGCCGTACGCGCCGACACACTTCTTGAACCTCGCGTTCGCCTACTGCTACCTGCGGGCCGACCGGACCGGGAGCCGGCGCTGGGCCGCCGTGGCCGGGGCGGCGGTCGGACTGGCCTTCTTCGCGCGGCCGTACACCGCGGTGCTGTTCGCGCTGCCGTTCGTCGGCCACGCCCTGTGGACGCTCCGTGGTGAACTCCCCCTCGCGCGGCTCCGTGGCCCCCTCGCGCTCGTCCGCGACTCAGACGCGGTCGGAAGACAGGCCACGACGGCGGGGCTGGGACTGGCGGGCGTCGCGCTCGCGCTCGGGTACAACGCCGTCGTGACCGGCCACGCGCTGACGTTCCCTTACGCGGCGTTCGCGCCGCTGGACGGCCTCGGCTTCGGCCAGCGTCGCATCCTGAACCACGAGGTCGCGTACACCCCGGAACTCGCGCTGGAAGCCAACGGTCGCGTCCTCTGGATCTTCTTCGCGAAGTGGGTCGCCGGCGGACTGGTCACCGCGGCGCTGGCCGGCCTCGGTGTCGCCGTCGCCGTCCGCCGCGGGCTGACCGACCGACAGGCGCCGCTGGCCGGTCTCCTCGTCTCGATCCCCGTCGGGAACGTCTACTTCTGGGGCAACTTCAACGTGCTCGGGGACCTCGACACCGCTGGGGACGGCCTCGTCTCCGCGCTCGGGCCGTACTACCACTTCGACCTGTTGCTGCCCACCGCGGCGTTCGCCGCCGTCGCGGCGCTCGCGCTCGTCGACTGGGTCCGGTCGACCGCCGCGGCACGCCCCCAGTTCGACCGGCGTGGCGCACGCGTCGCCGCCCTCGCGACCCTGCTCGTCCTCGGCGGGGCCGTGGGAGCGGTCACGGCGGACGTGGCACGCGAGCCCGTCGAGCGCAACGCCGAGGTGACCGACAGCTACGAGACGGCCTACGAACCCTTCGAAGGGGGACCGCCGGCGAACTCGCTCGTCCTCCTGCCCGACCCGTACGGGAACTGGCTCAACCACCCGTTCCAGGTGCTACGCAACGACCCCGGGTTCGACGGGCGGGTCGTCTACGCGGTCGACGACCGACCGTTCGCGACGACCGACGCGTTCCCCGAGCGGACGCTCTACCGGTACGTCTACCGCGGCGGCTGGAGGCCCTACGACGGATCGCCGAGCGCCGCTCGCCTCCAGCGGGTCGAAAACGTGCGCGGCGACCGAGTGCGACTGAATGCGACCGTCGGCGTCCCCCCGGGAGCCGAGAGCGTCACCGTCCGCGTCGGCACCGACGACGGGAGCCTCTACCGCGTCGCGACCGGCGCGAACTCCTCGGTCGAGTTCCGACTGGTCGTCACCGACGACCGCGTCGCGGTCGAGGGACTGGGCGGCCCGGCCGAGGAGACGGTGGGAGTCGAGGGCGTCGACACCGTCCACGCGAGCGCGTTCGTCGACTACGGACCCGGCGGCAGTTTCACGTACCGCTTCGACCTGCCCGTCGACGCGACCGACGGGCGGGTCCGCGCGCTCACGCCCGAGATCGAGCTCTGCCGGGGCGTCCGCTCCTGCAGCGGAGCAGCCGCGTACGTCCCGACGGCCGCGCCCGACGGCGTCACCGTGGAGACGGACCTGACCGCGACCGAACGAGACACCTGACCATCTATGCCCACCGACGAACCGGAACTGACGCGACGCGACGTGATCGCCGCACTCTCGGCGGCCGGCATCACCGGGAGCGCCGCGCTGGCGGGGTGTTCGACCGACGACGACGGGACACCGGCCGACGGCGAGACGCCGACGGTGAGAGCCGACACCGGTCCGCCGCCGGACCCCCTGGAACGGCGCCATCTCGACGTGTTGACGGCCGCGGCCGCGGTCGTGTATCCGAGCGAACTCGGCGACGTCGAGCCGTTCGTCGACGGGTTCGCCCGAGCCCGAGCGACGGAACAGCCCGGCCACGCGGCCGGGGTGGCGGCGGCCACCGAGTACGTCGTCGAGTGGACGCGCTCGTGGCTTGACGCCGAGTTCCCGGCGCTCGAACCCGAGCGCCGCGAGGAGGCGCTGGACCGAATGGGCGTCCGCGAGGCCGACCCGGACCCCGAGGGGACCGAGGCCGAGCGCGTCCGCTACTACGTGGTCAACGAACTGCTGTTCGCCCTGTACGCGTCGCCGACGGGCGGCGAACTCGTCGGCATCGAGAACCCGCAAGGCCACCCCGGCGGGACGGAGAGCTATCGGCGCGGGCCGCGGTGACGCGGTCCCGAACACACTGGGGCCGTCCTACTGCCGGCGTTCTTCGAGACACACCTTCACGATGGACTTGGCGATGGCGGCGCCGCCGGCGAACGGATCGAGTTTCGTCTCCCCCGTGCGCTCGTCGTAGTCGATAGGGATCTCTCGCACGTCGTAGCCGCGCATCAGCGGACGCACGAGCAACTCCGCCGAGAGACCGGTGTTCTCCGTCCACGTGATCTCCTGGACGACCTCGCGACGGTAGGCCCGCATCCCCGTCGTCGTGTCGCGGACCCGCTCGCCCATCAGGGCGCTGGCGAGCAGGGCGAACCCGCGGTTGCCCTGTCGGTTCAGCGTGGGCATCGCGTCTGCACCTGGGGTGATGCGGTCGCCGCTGACCACGTCGGCACCGTCGTTCACCAGGTCGAGGAACGCCGGGAGCGCCTCCATCGGGTACGTGTCGTCGCAGTCGGTCGTGACCACCACGGGCCGGTCCGCGGCCAGGACCGCCGCGCGAACGGCCACGCCGTAGCCCTGGGGCTCCTGTTCGATGACGCGAGCCCCGTGTTCGCGAGCGATCTCGGGCGTCCTGTCGTCCGAGCCGTCGACGCAGACCACGTTCGCCCGGCCGTCGGTCACCCGGTCGATGTCGTCGAGGACCGCCCCGATCGCCGCCGCTTCGTTGTACGTCCCCATCACGACCGTCACGTCGTCGAACGTGAACTCGCCGTCCGGCTCCGTCGACCCCTCCGTCCCCGAGGCGACCGCCGCGTCGCCCGCAACTGTCGCCCCGTCGCCCACCGTCTCAGTGCCCTCCGCGACCGGGTCCGCATCCCCGTCGCGCTGTAGCTGACTCATTGCTCACCTCTCTCGACTCGACCCTCTTGAGTTTTTAGGTTCGCCAAAAACAAGTTGTCATCCCGAGGCGAAGTATTCGGCGACGAACTCCTCGTTGGGAGTCGCCCGGTTCCAGTAGTACTCGAAGAGGTCCCTGCCCCACTCCATCGCGCGGTCGCTCTCGGCGACTACCTCCGTACGGGAGTCCCACCGCCCGTCGATGGTGGGGAGCGAGAGCATGATCTCCGCGTCGGTGACGGCGATACCGACGTTCGCGTCGAGCACGCGGACAGCTGTCTCGGTCCACTGGTCGGCCGCGTCGGGCGAGTCGACGCGTTCGAGCGCGTCGAGGGCGACGCTCCTGTCGACGAGCAGTCGCGCCTCGGGGGCGTCGGGCATGACGGCCTCGTACTCGGCCTGGTAGATCGGTGTCACGATATCGACGTTCGTGCCGGCCCGGTCGACCCGGTCGCGAACCTCCCTGACGACCGCGTGGGGGTCGGTGTCCGACGCGCGGACCACTTCGGCGCCGGCGAGTTCGGTCAGCCTGAGCCGGAATCGCCGCGGGAGCGCAGACACGTCGTGGTCGCGCCAGTAGTCGTCCGCGAGGAGCCGACAGAGGTTCTCCTGCTGTTCGAGCAGGTCCGCGACGAGCTGCCCGCTCCCCGTGGCGGCCAGCTCCGCTTCGTCGGATCGCACCAGCCCCTTGCGTTCGAGGTCGCCGACGGCGTTGTAGACGGCCGACTCGCTCGCGTCGACCACCTCAATGAGCGACCGCATCGACCGCCCCCGTTCGACCACCGCCAGCAGCACATCCGTCCGGACCGTCGACCCCAGGACGTGCCCGACGACTGCCTCCGAACTCACGGCGATCCCCCCCGGAACCACCTACCGTCGTCAGGGTGCACTCTCATTATCGGATTCCATACCCTTTGGAACTACTTCGCTCTTCCGGAACGATCTCCGTAGATCGGAATTCTGTTCCGGTGAAAAGTTCAACATTTATACCGTTGGAGGGTGGAGGACACAATGCGGCCCGATGGGGGATGTAGGGTCCCTGCTGGCCTCTCGACCTTGAGGGGGAGAGCGGCTCACTGGCGAACTCCGTTTTATCCCTGCCAGCGTTCTCTCGGTACCGACCGCACAGCGACGGCTCGCGGAGGTCGACGGTGAGTGCGCGTCGAGAACCGGTCGCGAGTCAGTCCGCGGGTTCCGGCGGGGAGCCGCGACCGATCCGGATCTCGAACGACTCGATGTCTTCGAGGGCGGCGACCTGGCCGCCGACGGTGACGCGTCCTTCGTCGGTTTCGACGACGAGCGACGCCTCCTCGAGACTCGGCGTGATGCTCGCGTCTGCGACTTTCCCCGAGACGACGAGTTCCTCGCCGGTCTGCACGTCCCGACCCTCGATCGTCGCGTAGAAGTCGCCGTCGAGGTCGACCATGTCGGCGATGGCGCGGCGGATCGTGCCGTAGCGGCGCGGGAAGTCCAGTTCCTCGCCGTCCGTCAGGATCGTCTCGGCGGTGGTCCAGAGGACGGTGTTCATGAACATCGAGACGAGAAACCCGAGTTCGGAGCGGTCGAAGATGACGCCGTAGCGGTCGGTGTCACCCTTGAGGCTCTCGCGGGTCGCGTAGATGGAGTACCGCCCGTCTGCGACCGCGACGACGGGTGTCGTGACGCCGCGGCGCTGCTTGACCGTGCTGGCAAGGTCGTCGTATTCGTACTCGGAGGGGTCGGGGGCCTCCGCCGCGGGCGAGATGAGGATCTCGATGGCGACGCCCTCGTCGTACTGGCGCCGGAGCTGGCTCTCGAAGCGCTCAAGCAGCTCCGGGGTCAGCGAGAGCATCAGCTCGTACTGCGCCGAGTCGATCACCTCCGAGAGATAGCGGAGGATCGTCGGGCGGGACTTGACGAGCGAGACGGCCTCCGTGCCCCGAGCCGGCTGGGTGTACTGCTGTTCGAGGCCGTCGACGAGCGTGTCCAGCGACTCCTGGAGGTCGTCGAACGCCTCGGCGGGGTCGAGCGCCAGCACCTTCATCGGCCGCGACTCCTGCAGTTCGACGAGGCCGATGTCGCTCAGGCTGCGGACCGTGTCGTAGACGCGCGGCTGGGGAATGTCCGTGTAGTCGGCGATCTCCGAGGCCGTGACCTGCCCGTGTTCGAGGATCGTGAGGTACGCCTTCGCCTCGTACTCGCCGAAGTTGAACCGCTCCGAGACGGCTTCGAGCGAGTCGAGGAGGTCGTCACCAGCCATGTCGATTCCCTCTTTCGCCACCGAGTAAATCAGTCTGTCCCTTCGCGCAGTGCCGTCGCGAAGACGCCCCGTCTCCGGTGAGCGGTCGTCCCCTCTCCGCTCACAGCCGGTCGAACTCGACGACGGCCTTGATCTGGTCGTGGCCGTACTCGAAGGCGGGCGCCACGTCCTCGGGCGTCGCGACGGTCGTCACGAGGTCGGAGAGCAGCCAGTCGGGAAGTTCCGCCAGCGTGTCGACCGCCCCCTCGAAGTGTTCGACGTGTGAGTTGACCGTCCCCACGAGCGCCTTGTTGTGGAGGACGAGCTCGTTGTGGATCCGGCCGCCGTCGACCTCGAACTCCCAGGAGTCGGGGATACCCAGCAGCGCGCCGACGCCGTTGGGCGCCAGCGCCTCGACCGTCTCGAAGGCGTGGGGGGCGTAGCCCGTCGCCTCGTACACGAAGTCCATCGGCTCGTAGGCCTCCGGGACGGTCTCCAGCGGCGTCTCGGTCGAGTTGACGTACGTCGCACCGATCTCGTCGATGATCTCGACCGTCGGGTCGGGCCGCTCCCGGCGACCCAGACAGTAGGTCCGCTCGAAGTCGTGGGCGGCGAACGAGCGGTCGCTGTCGACGCCGTACTCCAGCATCGCGAGCGTGAGCAGACCGAGCGACCGGTTCCCCAGCACCAGAGCCGACTCGGGCGACCACTCGAACGCCGACCGGGAGGCGTACGCGTGCTCCATCGCCTTCTCGGTGATACTGATCGGCTCGACCAGGAAGCCCACGTCCCACAGGTCGTCGGGGACCGGGACGAGGTACTCCGGCGGCGTCACGAAGTACTCGGCCATGAACCCGTGCTGGCCGACGATCCCGCGCTCGACGTACTCGCCCTCGGGCGCCATGTCCGGCTCGCCCCGCTCGAAGTAGTCGTTGGACCCGTCGGCGGGCGGGCGCCGGACTGTCGGAACGACCACGTCGCCCCGGTCGAGGTCGGTGCCGTTCGGGTCTTCGACGACGGCGACGGCCTCGTGACCGAGGACCATGTGGTCCTCGCCCTCGGGGAATCCGCCGTGGGAGCCGCCGATGACCTCGTGGTCCGTGCCGTCGACGCCGACTCGCAGCGTCCGCAACAGCGCCTCGCCCTCGTCGGGATCCGGCCGCGGCGTCTCTATCAGCGCCGGCCCTTCCGAGTCCCGCTGGACAGCGATCGCTTTCATTGGGAAAATGAGTACTCCATTCCGAGTTAAGTCTTTCTCGACCGCCCCGCGAAACGCCCGGTCACCAGTCACCGGTCGAGCGGGACCCGGCCGAGGCCGGCCCCAGACGAGCGGCGCGGCCGAACGAGCCGTCGGGCATCGAGACGGAGCGGTGCTTCGCGGGCCGTCAGTCCTCGACGGGGACGGCCTCGCCGGTCTCGCTGGAGCGGTAGATCGCCGAGAGGACGCGCTGGACGGTCAGCCCCTGCTCGACGGTGTTGCGCTCTGGCGTCTCGCCGCGCGCGGAGTGTTCGAGGAAGTAGGTCTGCTCTGCGGCGTGGGCGTCGTTCCCGCGCGTCTCGACCTCGGACTCGACCATGTGTCCCGCGCCCTGGGTGCCCGACTCGTGGAAGGTGACGCCCTCGCCGGGGCGGAACGTCGCGCCCGACTCCGTGCCGCGGAGGACGTACTCCTGTTTTTTCGGGCGGTTGACGGCCCAGGCGACCTCCAGAGAGATGGTGCGGTCGTCGGCGCAGCGGATGAGGGCCGTGGCGGAGTCGTCGACGTTGAAGCCCTCGGGGCCCTGGTCGTCGCCCCACATCTGGATGTACGTGTAGTCGTCGCGGCCGCCGAACTGCGAACGGGTGACGCCGCTGACCTCCTCGACGTCGGGGTAGCCCAGCAGGTACAGCGACAGGTCGACCGCGTGGACGCCGATGTCGATGAGCGCGCCGCCGCCGGCGACCTCCTTGCTCGTGAACCACGACCCGCGACCGGGGACGCCCCGGCGGCGGATGTAGTTGGCCTCGACGTGGCTCAGGTCGCCGAACCGGCCCTCCTGGCGGTAGCCGTTGATCACCTCGACGGGGTTCTCGAAGCGGGTGTGGAAGCCGACCATGCAGAAACCGTCGGCCGCGTGGGCGGCGTCGGCGATCCGCTCGGCCGCCTCCAGCGTGTTGGCCAGCGGCTTCTCGACGAGTACGTCCAGCCCCTGTTCCAGCGCGTCGACGACGTACTGCTCGTGGAACTTGTTGGGCGTCGTGACGGCGACGGCGTCGACTTCGTCGTACAGTTCGTGGTGGTCCTGGTAGGTGGGGACGCCGAACTCGTCGCCGAAGGAAGCCCGAGCCCCCTCCGCGATGTCGACGCCGCCGACCAGGTTCGCCCCCTGGTCGACGAACCGCTCCGCGTGATGGTGTCCGATGTTACCCAGACCGACGATACCGAGCCTGACAGATGAGATATCGACCATAGTGTTGACTCCGTTCGGTTCTCACGGAAACCTACACGCCGACTGCCGTAAATCTCCCGCGATCGCTCGCTGAACGCCGACCCCGCCCGAACGCCATGCGGCCCCGTTCGGCTCTTCGGGACACACAGCGCCGTTTTCCCGTGAATTCCGCCGTCACTCGACGCCGGCCAATCTGTCGAGCGCGTACACGGTCCGCAATACGTCGCCCGCGTCGCCGGCGGGGAAGACGAGGTCGTCGCGCTCGCGAACGTGGTCGAGGACGACTGTCGACGCGTGTTCGGGCGCGGCCGCGATGCCCGCGTCACGTTCTGCGATCCACTCCATCACCCGCAGGTCGCTCTTGCTGTCACCCAGTACGAGCGCGAACGGGTCGTCGACGCCCAGCACCTCGAACGCCGCCTCGACCCCGCCGGGCTTGTCGAGCTCGCGGCTCACCACCTCCGCCGCGTCGCCCTCGTAGTACGCCACGTCCACGCGGTCGAGGAACAACGAGACGGCCTCGGGTATCTCGACGGCGCCCGGCCGTCCCCAGTCGCCCGGCAGTTCGTCCCGCCCGTCGAGGACCGCCTCGATCTCCGGGTCCCGCGCCGCGTAGAAGGCGCGGGTCCACTCGCCGGCGGCCGCGTCCACCACGCCGTCGCTGGACCCCTCGTCCTCGCCCTCGTCGCAGCCGGAGCGGTCACCGAGTTCCGCTCCGTCGACACGGTCGGCGACGACGACCCCCAGAAGATCGAGCAGGTAGACGAGCGCGTCGTCGATCACTGCGACGGCGTCGTCGCTCCCCGTCTCGAAGTTGGGCTTGAGCGTGACGTTGAACTCGTTGCCCTGGAGGTGACAGCCGCGGGCGACGCTCCCGGGCGCGTCCGAGAGCACGCGCTGGCGCAGGCGGTCGAACACCGCGCGCACCCGCTCGTCGAGGTCGTCGTACAGCAGGCGCTTCGTCTCGGGGCCGTGGCCGGGCGTGAACACGCCCGTGCCGCTCTCGTAGACGACGCTCACCTCGCCGGAGTTGACGACGGCGTTGCCGAGCCCCTGGCTGAGAAAGCCCTTGACGTTCTCCAGGGTCTGCCCGGTACAGACGACGATCGGGACGCTCGCCTCGTGGAACTCCGTCAGGAGATGCAGCGTCTCGCGGGGGATCTCGTTGTCGGTCGTCCCCGCTGAGCGCAGCGTCTCGTCTACGTCGAGGACCAGCGCGTTGACCGGTCGGTCGTACTTCGTCGCCAGATCGAGGCCGGCGAACGCCTGGTCGCGGGTGGCGTGGGCGGCCACGTCGGCGTATGTCTCGCCGGTGCCGGGGAACGCGTCGTGGATCTCCGCGCGCAGGTCGTCGAGTTCGTCGCTGGCGTCCTCCCAGTAGCTGAGCGCGACGCGGGAGTCCAGCGGCGGGAACAGGTCGACGAACGCCTGGTGGGCCCGCAGCCGCTCGGCGTCGAACTCCTCGTAGAGCCGGTACAGCTGGTCGTAGCGTTCCATTACGCGGACCTACCGTCGCCGGTCGTTGTGTAGATTGGGATCCGAACCGCGGGTTCGACTCGGGTCCGACGGCGGTCGGCGGCGACCGTCGCAGGTCGGACCACCGGGCCTCGGCCCGCTTCCAGGCACGCGTGGTGTGGGAGGCAACGACGGGAACCCACAACGGGTAACACCCCCGCGTGCGAAGAGGCAGGTAATACGCATGAAGAACATCGACGATCTCATCGACAGCGCGGCGGAGCTGGCCGAAGGGGGCCTCTCGAAGGGCGAGATCGCGGACGAGCTCAACGTCTCGAAGGAGACGGCCTCGTGGCTCGTCTCGCGCAGCGGCGCCCAGACGACTCCCGCTGCCGGGTCGACGACCGGTCCGGAGGACATCCACGTCGATTGGTCGGCGATCGGCCGCGACAGCGCGCGGCTCACACACGTCGGCCGCGCCGTCGCCGACCTGCTCTCCAAGGAGGGCGAGGAGGTCGACCTGACCATCGGCGTCGAGAAGGCCGGGGCCCCCATCGCGACGACGGTCGCCCGCGAACTCGACACGGACCTGGGGACGTACGCGCCGAGCAAACACCAGTGGGACGACAGCGAGAGCGAGGAGCTCTCGGGGTCGTTCTCCCGGAACTTCGCGCAGATCCGCGACCGCGAGTGCTACGTCGTCGACGACACCATCACCAGCGGCACGACCATGACCGAGACGGTCGAAGCGATCCGCGACCGCGGCGGGGAGCCCGTCGCCTGCGCGGTACTCACGGACAAACGCGGCGTCGAAGAGATCGAGGGCGTCCCCGTCTACTCGCTCGTGCAGGTCCTCCGCGTCGGTCAGTCCGAGTGACCGGGCGGCTCATAGGGATATTGCAAGACAGTCCGGGATCGACCGCACGCGGCCCTGGATCGACCCGGGAAACGCTTGCGGTGACCCGTATCAGGGTTCGACGTCTTCCCAGTACGTCGAGGTGATGTGTGCGTCCGGTTCGTCCGGGGAGGACAGGGTCAACTCGTCGTCGGTCCACCTGACGACCAGTTCAGGCCGCTCCTCGGACGGCCCGTCTCGATCGGGCGCTTCGGCCGCTTGCGCGCGGACGAGGTCGTCGGTGACCGCGCGGCCGTCGCCCTCGACGACCTCCTCCGTGAGGCCGACGCACTGCACCGAGCGCGTGCGTTCCGCTGTGACCTCGCTGTCGACCGACGGCGTCCGGTCGAACGCCGCGCGGTCGCCCTGTCCGGTCAGCGATCCGAGCCGGGCGCGGAGGGATCGACCGACCGAGCGGAGTCTGCCGGCGAGGCGACCGAACAGTGAATCGGACTCGGTTCCCCGGTCGAGGTCCCCGACGGCCCGACCTTCTCTGTCGGACCCGTCGACGGGGGTCTGGCTCATACTCCCCCTTGGTGTGGAACGGTAAAAATCATTGTGCCAACCAGTGACATGCTCGTGGTACTACCGGGTTCCCGTCAGGTCTTCGAGGGCGTCGGTGCGGGCCTCCGCGGTCGCGGGTCGGCCTTGCCCACGGACCGTCAGTCGCCCGCAGTCGGGGCGCCCTCCGGCGCGGGTTCGACGGTGTAGAGGCCCAGGAAAGCGACGGCCGCGACGACGATGAACGCGCTGGCGGTGAAGAAGGCGGCGAAGACGGAGGTAGCGTCCCACAGCGCGCCGACCGACACCGGACCGACGACCTGCCCGACCTTCCAGGCGATAGAGCGCAGAGACATGCTCCCCGCCACCGCATCGAAGTGTTCGCCCTCCTCGACGAACAGCGCCATGCTCGCCGGGAGGCGGATGCTGTCGGCGATCCCGCAGACCGCGAAGGCGCCGAACAGCGGGAAGAAGGCGGGCGGCAACGTCGTCGACAGGCCCGCCACCGCGACGGTCATCGGGGCGAAGTAGCCGACGGCGTACTCCGCGAACGGGATGATCGCCGCGCCGACGGCGTACAGCACCGCGCCGACGAAGACGAAGACGTGTTTGTGGCCCAGTTCGTCGGTGTACGAGCCGACGATGCCCTGCGTCAGCGACTTGGTGAGCTTCCCGCCGGCGAGGATGCCGCCGACGAGGACGGGGTTCATTCCGAACCGAGTCCGCGCGTAGATGGGCAGAAAGAGGATGACGGCCATCTTGCCGAAGCTGAGCCCGAGTCGGAAGACGACGAGGGCGCGGATGGCCGCGCGGCCGAGCAGCATCCGCAACGTCTCGACGCCGGTGGCCTCCTCCGGGTCGGCCTGCCCGCCCGGGTCGTCCCGGAGGAAGGCGTAGATGCCGACGAACGCCAGCAGCGTCACGCCGCTGAGCACGCCGTAGGTGAGCGTGAATCCGCTGGTCGCCAGCAGGATCCCGCCGACCAGATCGCCCGCGAGGCTGGAGAACGCCCCGACCTGGTTGTAGGTGCCGAGCCACTGGCCTCGTTCGGCGTCCGGGCTGATCTCGCCGACGACCGTCGAGCCGGTGATCCACAGCAGGCTCGCACCCAGTCCCTGGAACACGCGCATGATCACGACGTGGCTCACCGTCTCGACCATCGCGAAGCCGACGAACACGGCGACGTTCAGCGCGAGCCCGACCAGCAGATACCGCTTGGCGTTGCCGGTGTCGATCTTCCGCCCCAACGGCAGGACGATGATCAACTGGATCAGGGCGAACGCGGTGCCGAACAGTCCCTCGACGGTCCCCGAGGTGGCGAACATGTCGGCGTACAGCGCCAGCGCGATCGCGATGGTCGAGTACGCCTGCGACCGCGCGAAGGCGGTGCCCGCCAGCGCCACGAACTCGGCGTTCCCGAACAGTCGCAGCGATCCGCCCGAGCCGTCGCTCACGATCCACCGGTCCGGCTACGATCGAAAGGGCGTTTCGTCTCCGGCGGACCCTTCCGGCAGTCCGCGCCTCGCGAATCCCCCGATTGCAGCGGATATCTGCCGCTACAATTCGATCCGCTCGACGATGTTCTCGCCGCCCTCGGAGGTGTTGACGGCGACGATACGAACGTCGTCTTCGAGCCCCGACCCCCGGAGCTTGGCCTTCAGCAGTTCGTCGACCTGGTAGACGCCGGCCGCGTTGTGCATCTCGATCTCTACGAGAACCGCCGCGCTGTCGCCCGGTTTCAGCGTCACCGACTCGATGGCCTGGCTGGAGACGGTGTTGATGCCGCGCCCGCCGCGCTCGTAGGGGTAGCGCGATCGACCGTGTTCCATGTCGAGCCCGTCGGCCAGCCGGAGGATCCCCGCCTCGGTCGTCAGCGGCGTCTCCGCGGTGTGGTGACAGAGGATCGCGTGCAACACCTCGCCTTTCATCCGGACGGCCTCGGCGGTGTCGTACCACTCGCCGAGGATCCGGTCCAGCAGGTCGGCCGCCAGCGGGATGGAGTAGTATGGGTGTTCGTCCCGATGAACGACGTGACCGATATCGTGCAGCGTCGCCGCCAGCGCCACGATGACCGGTTCGTCCGCGGCGTCGAGCCCCTGATCGGCCGCGCCGTTGAACTCGACGTCCCCCTCGTAACAGAGCTCGTACACGGTTAGCGCCCGGTCGCGGACGATGCTGACGTGTTTGGCGCCGTGGTCGTTGTAGCGCATCCGCGCGACCGGGTTGACGTTCTGGGCGTCGAGATACGTCTGTATCTCCTCGTCGCGCTCGACGAACGCCAGCACCTCGTTGAGTCGCTCGTCGGGGAAGGCGTGTTCGGCGTCGGGGTCGTACGACTGGTCGTCGACCGCGTCTCGGTCGTCGCTCATGTATCGACTGTCATTCCGGGCGCGCAAAAACCCCTCGCGGGTCGACGGCATCGACCGTCGGACCGCTCCGTCAAACCGACGGCGATCAGTCCAGCGCCGCGACGGCGTCGCGCACCTCGTCGTAGTCGGGTTCGATACTCGGGTCCCCCGCGACCCACTCGTAGCGGACGACGCCGTCGCCGTCGATCACGACCACCGCGCGCTTGGCAACGTCGTCGACCCCCAGCGACGCGAAGTCCATGGCGAGGTCGTAGGCGTCGACGATCCGCCGGTTCGTGTCGCTGAGCATCCCGAAGGTCAGCCCGCTGTCCTCGCGGAAGGCGTTGAGCGCGAACGGCGTGTCCACGCTGATACCGTACACCGTCGCCCCGAGGTCGTCGAACTCGCCGAGCCGGTCATCGAAGATCTCCATCTCGTGGGTGCAGGTCCCGGTGAACGCTCCAGGGAAGAAGGCGAGCACGAGCGGCGCCTCGTCGAGCCGGTCCGACAGCGTGAACTGTGTCACGTCGCCGTTGGCCATCGGTGCGGTGAAGTCGGGTGCAGCGTCTCCCTCGTCGACCATGTCGAAGGGTTGCCCTCGCGCGGCAAGGGCGTTGGGACACCGGCGGTCGCGGCCGGATCCCGCTTCGCCGAAAGATTGATGAAACGGAGATATAGCGGGGTGATAGACAGCAAAAAGGTTATAATCGGCGTCGAGTAAGCGTCGGGTAGAGATGATGGACACACTCATCCCCCTGTTCCCCGTCGGGGGCATGCCGGGCGGGACGGAACTGATCGTGATCCTGCTGATCGCCGTGTTGCTGTTCGGCGCCAACAAGATCCCGAAACTCGCGCGGTCGACCGGCCAGGCCATGGGCGAGTTCCAGAAAGGTCGCGAGCAGGTCGAGCAGGAGCTCGAAGATATGAAAGACGGCGCCACCATCGACGATGACGGCAACATCGTCGACGAGGACGGCGAGGTCCTCAAGACCGAGGCCGAGCGCGAGACCGAGGCCTCCATCGAATCCTCGGATTCGTCCTCCTCGAGCGACTGACGGTTCCGTTCTCCCCGTTTTCTCACGCCGGTGAGCAACAGCAAGGTTCTTTCTCCCGGCGGTCGCTGTCCCCGATAGGGCGTGTGGCCTAGGGGACAGGGCGAGGGGTTCCTAACCCCTCGATCGCGGGTTCGAATCCCGCCACGCCCGTGCACTGAGACGGTGAGCGAAGCGAACCGTCGAACGAACCGGCATGGCGGGATTCGCAATCCTGCCAGTCGCGCGCAGCGAAGCGAGCACGTCTGGCTCCGGTTCGAATCCCGCCACGCCCGCTTGCAGTTCCTCGCCTCCGCTCGGAACACACTCGCGGCCGTGGCGACCTTCGCGAAACCTTCGGTTTCGCTCAGTCCCGCCATGCCCGTGCAGGGAGCGCGAACCAGTGGCTCCCGCGACCGAACCGGAATGAGGTTCGAATTACGCGAGACGAGCGGTCCAAATCTTCGGGCGACGAGACAGGCCTGATAGTACAACTCGAGCCACTCACTTCGGCGTACGAAGGTTTTTCTGTGATACAGCTGTATCACAATACATGAGTACCGACACCGATTCCGGCGACGAGAGAATGGAGAAAATCAACGTCCGGGTCCCCAAATCGTTGCTGACGCGGATCGACGAAGACTGGGAGCGGCGCGGGTACTCCAGCAAATCCGAAGCTATCAGAGATGCGCTCCGGGACTGGGTGAATCCGCCGGCGACGCTCTCTGAGGGTACGCTCGAAGACTTAGAAGAGAGTCGTGAACAGGCAGAAAAAGGCGAGACAGTGACGGCCGAAGAGGCACGCGAGCGGCTGGGTCTGGATGACTAACGTCGAGTACACTGAGAAGGCAATCGACCACCTGGAAGATCTCGATCCACAAGTCGCCGACCGCATCATGAACAAGGTCGACGAGGCGACTGACTGGACCGACCACCGCCTCGAACCGCTATCCGGCTACCCCTATCACAAACTTCGAGCCGGCGATTATCGAGCTATCGTAACATGGGATCGCAGTGAGGGCCTTCTGCGCGTCGAGGCCGTCGGCCACCGCCGGAATATATACGACCGCCATCTTCCACCGTGACAGCTACTCGGACCAATCACAGCAAGCCACAGGGAGATGTGTCTCCGACACAAGGTTTACCCCGAACGGACGACGACTCGTGATAGATGGACCACGAGCGCACACCGGCGGACGAGGGCCGGGACCTCGGCGGCCTGCTCGTCGCGTTCGTGCTCGTGGGCCTCCCGATCGGAGGTACCGTGGCCGCGGCCGTCACCTGGCCCACAGCCTACCCGTTCGGGCTGTCGATGACCGAGACGATCCTGATCGCCGGTGCTGTCCCGATGGCGATCGCCGAGGCGACGGGGAATCGGCCCGACGCGGTCCAGTCGGTCGCGTTTCTCCTCGCTTTCGGGGTCGTACAGATCTCGACGGTGCTGATCCTCGGACTTCTCTTCGTGGATCCGATGCCGTTGGCTCTCACCCATCTGTTCCCACTGTTGGGCGCGTACGTTCTCGCGATCCGCTTGGGGCCCGCGGGAACGGCCCGCCGCTTGCGATCGGGGCTGGGCCGAGTGACGTGGGTCCCCGGTGAAGCGGACTCGGCCGAACGGCGCTGACGCGGCTCACTCCCGTTCGTGTGCTCGCATCTTCACGGGGTCGCGCGGTCGAGTGGTGATGGTCCCGACCAAGTCGAGTTCCAGCGAGGAGACGAGTTCGAGATGGTACCGCTGGAGCAGCGTCGCCAGCACCACTTTCGCCTCCAGCATGGCGAACCGGTCGCCGACGCAGCGCCGCGGGCCCGCCGAGAACGGGAAGTACGCGAGCGACGGTAGTTCCGCGCGCATCTCGTCGGTCCACCGTTCGGGTCGGAAGGCCATCGGGTCGTCGTAGAACCTGGGGTCGCGGTGGACCGACCACTGGTTGATCGAGATCGTCGCCCCCTCCGGGATCGTGTAGCCCGCGATCTCGTCGCGGGCGGTCGCCTCGCGGACGATCCCCGGGACCGGCGGGTACAGTCGCATCGACTCCTCGACGACCTGCTCCAGATACGGCAGGTCGCGTATCTCTCCGATCGTCGGCGGGTCGCCGCCGAGCGCCTCGTCGAGTTCGTCGAGCAAGCGTCGCTCGACTTCGGGGCGCTGGGCGAGCAGGAAGAACGTGAACGTCAGCGCGAGCGCGGTGGTCTCGTGGCCCGCCAGCAGGAGCGTCATCACCTCGTCGCGGATCTGCTCGCGGGACATACTCTGTCCCTCGTCGTCCTCGGCGGAGAGCATGCGCGAGACCACGTCGTCGCCCGGATTCCGGGCGCGCTCGTCGATGATCCGGTAGACCACGTCCTCGAGGTCGTCGATGGCCCGGCGGAGGCGGATCTTCCCGGGGGTCGGCACGTCCACGGGGAGCATGTCCGCCGAGACGCCCTCCTGGTAGTTCATCACGACTTCCAGCGAGTCGGCGACGGTGTCCACGTCCCGACCCACGTCGACGCCGAACAGCGCGTCGGCGACGATCTCGAGGGTCAACTCCATCATGTCCTCGTTCACGTCGCGGACGGCGCCGTCGCGCCACCGCGCGGCGATCTGCTCGGTGCGTTCGACCATCGTCTCGGCGTACTCGGCGATGCGGTCGGGTTCGAAGGCGGGACCGATCAGGTGGCGCTGGCGGCGCCAGAACTCCCCGTCGCTGTTGAGCAGCCCGTTCCCGAGGACGGGGCCGAGCGACTCCTGAAACAGCTCGCCTTTGACGTAGTTCTGGTTGTTCTGTACGAGGACGTGTTCGATACCCTCGGGGCTGTTTACCTGATAGAACGGCGTCCCGAGAATTTCGTAATAGGCGAGGTCGCCGTACTCGCGAGCGAGTCGTTCGACGAACTCGTACGAGTCGCTGGTGTATTCGACGAGGCTCCCGACGACTGGCTTGCCGCTCGGTCCCGGCGGACGGACCACCTCGGTCTCGGCTGCTGAATCGGCCATGGTCCTGTTTCGAGCGAGACAGTAATACCGTTTACCCGCACCTCGCGACTCGGGTCGGGCCGGTGGCGAGACTGCTGTCTTCGGCGACGTCTATCGCGCGCTCGGTCGCCTTCAGCGCTCGCGGCGGCTCGTTCACGAGGTCGTCGAGCGAGACGGCGACTGCGTCCCGTTCGCGGTCGAACTCCGAACCGTCCGTCGCTGGGCCCGTCCGGCGTCGGGAAGAAATCACTGGGCGTCCGGATGCGACTGGATGGGCGACTGTACGAGGAGAATACGCGCTCGGAAGGGGACGAACTCCGTGTGGCGATGGGTGCGCTCGGCCGACTAGAGCTTCTTCTCGGCGTCTTCGGCGAGTTCCTTCATGCGCTTGCCGACGCGGCCGGCGTCGGAGAACTCGTCTTCGCTCATGGCGGTCGCGAGGGCGTTGCCGAGGACGAACACGGCGTGTTTGTGCTCGCTTTTGGACTTGTGCACGTCTTCTGGGGTCACGTCGAGTTCCTCGTAGGCGTCGAACAGCGTCGAGTCGACGTCTTCGAGGCCGGCGAAGTAGTCTTTGATCGTGAGCATCTGCGCGTGGAGTTCGAGGAGCTCGTCCTTGTGCATGGGCGTCCCTATGTGAACCGGCGGTTTAACGATTGTCCGTCAGAGGGTCACACGCGAATCGCAGCGATCAGAAAACGTACTCGTCCTCGTGGCCCATCATCCCGTCGTCCTCGTACCCGCTCGCCTCGTCGTCGTCGTCCATCGGACCGCTCGTCTTGTACGCCTTCAGTCCCGTCGAGAGCAGGTCCTCGATAGCTTCCTCGCGGTTGAGGAACTCACCCTGCTCGACGAGCTGGGTGATACGCATCTCGAGGTGTTCGGGGATCGTGAGGTCTACCTTGGGCATCGGATCGGTCGATGCTTCGGGGAGGGGGTATTTAAGCTTGGCGGGGGTAAGAGCCGAACCGATCACGGCACAGCGGTCGAATCGGAGCGGGTGTCCGGCGGTGGGAGAATCGTCCGTTCGGGGCGGTGAGATGCGGACCGCGTGGGGTCCCGGCGCGGCGGTCGGAAGTAGTTAGGCTGAAAGGCGTACGGTCCTAAGCGCCTGGAGATGGAACCACCCCGTGGTGACGAGTCGTCGGTCGAACCCGACGAGACGACCATCGCGACGCGCGGGCGCGAGGTCGAGGGCGTCGCGGTCGGAACCGTACTGGGCGAACTCCCGCGGCCGACGGTCGCCTGGTCCGCCGACGGCCAGCGCCTCGCTGCCGGCGGGTCGGCGGCGACGATCGCCGCCGACGGACCGGGTCGGTTCGACCACGTCCGCCGGGCCGGCGAGGCGCTGTTCGCCGGCCGCACCGTCGACTCCGACCTGCCGCGGGCCGCGCGACCGCGCCTGTTCGGCGGCTTCGCGTTCCACGAGGGCGACAAGGACGAGGGGCAGTCGCCCTGGGACGGCTTCCCGGACGCGCAGTTCGTGCTCCCGGCCGTCCAGGTCGTCCGGACCGACGACGGGGCGACCTGGGTCGTCGCGACCGCGACCGGGCAGTCGGCGGCGGCCGAAGCCGAAGCGCGACTCGACGAGTGGGTCGACCGAATCGAGCACCTCGACGAACCACGCCCGGAGAGCGGGCCGGGAATCGAACGCCGCACGTTCACGCCCGACGACGCCGGCTGGCGCCGCCAGGTCGAGGCCGCCGTCGAGCGCATCCATCGCGGGACGCTCCGGAAGGTCGTCCTCGCGGGGGCGCTGACGGTCGACCTGCGCGACGAACTGTCGGTCCCGTCGGTGTACGAGCGGCTCTCGGACACCTATCCCGACTGCTTCCGCTTCCTCGTCGCCCCGGAGGGCGGCGGACAGTTCTTCGGCGCGACGCCCGAGCGGCTGATCAGCAGGGACGGCCGGACCGTCAGGACCGAGGCGTTGGCCGGCTCGACCGGTCGGGGCGACACACCCGAGGAAGACGAGTGGCTCGCCGGGGAACTCCGGGACAGCGAGAAGGACGGCCACGAGCACGACCTGGTCGTCGAGGCGATCAAGAGCCAGCTGTCGCCGTACGCCACCTCGATCTCGACGGGCGACCGGACGGTGCACCGGCTCGCGACCGTCCAGCACCTCCAGACGCCGGTGACGGCGGAACTCGCCGAGGACGACCACGTCCTCTCGCTGGTCGAGGCGCTGCACCCGACGCCGGCCGTCGGCGGCCTCCCGCCGGACGAGGCCCTCGAGACGATCAAGGAGACGGAGGCGTTCGACCGCGGCTGGTACGCCTCGCCGGTGGGCTGGTTCGACGCCGAGGGCGACGGCACCTTCGCCGTCGCCATCCGCTCGGCGGTCGCGACCGGCCGACGGGCGACGCTGTTCGCCGGCAACGGCATCGTCGGCGACAGCGACCCCGACCGCGAGTGGGACGAGGTACAGCTGAAGTACCGCCCGGTGCTCGACGCGCTCGAATGACCGCTCCCAACCGCGCGACGCTGTGGGGTCGGACGCTCGTCGACGAACTCGCGAGCAGCGGCGTCACCGCCGCGGTCGTCTCGCCGGGGAGTCGCTCGACGCCGCTGACCGTCGCGCTGGCCGAACACGACGATATCGAGACGTACTCGGTGCTCGACGAGCGCTCGGCCGCGTTCTTCGCGCTCGGCCGCGGCCGCCGGACGGGCGAACCCACCGCGGTGGTCTGCACCTCCGGGACGGCCGCGGCCAACTACCACCCGGCGGTGATCGAGGCCAGCCAGTCCGGCGTCCCGCTGCTGGTGCTGACGGCGGATCGCCCGGCCGAACTCACCGACAGCGGCGCCAACCAGACCGTCGACCAGGAGCGCCTCTACGGCGACGCCGTCCGGTGGGACAAGACGCTCCCGGAGCCCGCGCCCGAACCTCGCCGGCTCCGGTCGCTGCGGGTCGCCGCCGACCGGGCCGTCGCGAAGACGACCGGCTCGAATCCGGGGCCGGTCCACTTGAACGTCCCCGTGGCGAAGCCGCTCGAACCCACGGAAGCGCCCGGCGACGTTCCCGATTCGCTCGCCGACGAGGCGCCGCTGGCCGTCGAGGGCCGCGACGGGCCGTTCGTCCGGACGTCGTCGGGCAGGCTGGAACCGGACGACGCCGCGGTGGCCGCCGTCGCAACCGCGCTCGAATCGGCCGAGCGCCCTCTCGTCGTCGCCGGACCGCTGAACCCGGGCGTCTGCGACCCGGGCGCCGTCGGCGACCTCCTCGCCGCTACGGGCGCACCGCTGTTGGCCGACCCGCTCTCGGGACTGCGGTTCGGGCCGCTCGCCGACGAGCAACTCGTCTGTGGCGGCTACGACTCGTATCTCGACGCGGCGGGGTGGCCCGACCCGGACGCGGTCCTCAGAGTCGGCGCCTCGCCCACCTCGAAGGTCCTCCGGCGGTTCCTGGCGGGAGCAGACGCCCGACAGTTCGTCGTCGACCCGGCCGGGGACTGGCCGGAGGCGGAGTTCACCGCCACCGACTACGTCGAAGCCGACCCCACAGCGGTCGCGGAGGCGGTCGTCGACCGACTGTCGAACGGGGTCGAGATCGGACCCGGCGAGTGGGGTACGCGGTTCGAACGGGCCGAGGCGACACACTGGGACCTCGCGTCGGCGGAAGTCGAGTCCGCGCTCTACGAGGGGGCCGTCCTCGCGGAAGTCGTGGCAAACGCGCCGGACCCAGCGACGCTGTTCGTCTCCAACAGCATGCCGGTCAGAGACTGCGACCGCTTCGGACGCCCTCGCGGCGCGGAGCTGACAGTGATGGGCAACCGCGGCGCCAGCGGCATCGACGGGATCGCGAGCACGGCGCTGGGCGCCGGAAGCGCTACCGACGACCCGCTCGTGCTCGTCACCGGCGACCTGGCGTACTACCACGACACGAACGGGCTGCTCTCGGTCGCCCGCTGCGGCGTCGACGCGACGATCGTCCTGATCAACAACGACGGCGGAGGGATCTTCCACATTTTGCCCATCGAGTCGTTCGACCCGCCCTTCACCGAGCAGTTCGTCACGCCCCACGGCCTCGACTTCGAGCACTCGGCGGACCTGTACGACCTGGCGTTCAGGCGCGCGACCGACCTCGACGACTTCGCGGCGGCCTACCGCGAGTCGCTCGACTGCGACGGGACGCAGGTCATCGAGGTGCGGACCGACAGCGATCGGAGCCACCGCGTCCGTGAGCGACTCCACGAACGGGTCTGCCGGCGAATCGAAGACGAGCCGTGACTCTCGCTGGGCCGTCGCTCACGACCGAACGAGCGTGAACGTCAACACTGACAGCCCGAGGGGCACCCAGGTCGCGGTCAGTCCGACGACGCCGGCGAGCGAGAAGACGCCCAGTCCCGGGACCGCGACCAGAAGTATCGAGACGACGACGCTCCAGAGGCCGAAAACGAGGATCGCGGCCTCGGGGATCGACAGCAGGTAGGCGAACGTCAGCAGCGTACAGACGCCGACGGCGAGGCGCGCGACGACGGGGAACGCCGGGAACAGCGTCGCGGCGACGAAGAAGGGGTAGAGGACGAACGTCGAGACGAGCAGGATGAGCGACTCGTCGAGCGGAAACAGGCGACTGAGCCGGAGTCGCCGTCGACCGTCGGCTCCCTGGCGGACGGCCCACGCCCCCGTCGCCTCCCAGGCGTTCCACGACCAGTCGACGTTGGGGCCATCGGTCGCACCCGCCGCCGCCTGGCGTCGAGCGGACGGCGACGACCCGCCCGCGTCGGTCCCGTTCGACTGCCAGGACGGCCCCCGAGAGTCGGCCCGCGAGCGAGTCGTCCCGCTCGCATCCGCCGACCGTCGGGCGGACCTGCCCCGCTCGCGCCCCTGACGCTCGCGGCGTCGCCTCCCCGACTCTCCGCTCGTCTCACCGGGCCCGGACCGCCGTCCGTGCTGTCGTGACCCGCGCCAGGTGCTCTCGCCGGCCGTCGAGCGGTCGGTCCGAGTGTGGTCGTCCGCTCGCTCGCTCCAGTCAGATCTCGCCCGTCTCCGCCCGCCGGGTTCCGTGGCCGCCGAACCCTCCGACCCGGACTGCCCCGCCGAAGAGTCGGAATCGACATCGTTCGCGTCCTCGCTGGCGCTCGAACCCGACGGGTCCGGGTCGGTGTAGCGCGCGTGGCCCAGTCGGTCGTATCTGGCGCGCTCCCGGTCGTCCGTGAGGACGCGCTTGGCCCTGTTGAGTCGTTTCGTGCGCTCGCCGGCGTCGACGTCGTCGCTCACGTCGGGGTGGACCCGCTTGATAGCCTCGCGGTAGGCCGCCTCTATCTCCTCGGTCGTCGCGTCGGTCGACACCCCGAGGGTATCGTAGAACGTCTCTGTCATGGCGAGCGCGTGCTGTCCGTGCTTCACATGCCGGTACTAAAACCGCTGTGCCCGAAATATCGGAACCGATACCCAGATGACACCTGACCATCGTATCGTTCACATGTCGCGCAAGACCGTCTCAAGCGGTACCGAGTGGGAATCGTACGTCGGCTACTCGCGGGCCGTCGCGGTGGACGGCTAGGTCCACGTCTCGGGGACCACGCCCGTCGACGACGACGGCGACGTGATAGGCGAAGGCCCCTACGAACAGACCAGCGCCGCCCTCGACATCGTCGAGCGCGCGCTCGTCGAGGCCGGCGCGGGCATCGAAGACGTGGTCCGCACGCGCATGTACGTGACCGATATCGACGACTACGAGGCGGTCGGCCGCGCCCACGGCGAGGCCTTCGCGGACGTGCGGCCCGCCGCGACGATGGTCGAGGTGAGCCGCCTCGTCGACGAGGCGTTCTGCGTCGAGGTCGAGGCGACGGCGGTCGTCTCGGAGTGACGCCCGCGGACGCGGCGGTCGCCGCCGGCGACTGAGGAATCTTTTTGCGCGGTCCGTCCCGAGCACCGGCATGGTTTCGGAGATATTCGACCCCGACCGCTGGGAGCCGGTCGACGCCTTCGACTTCCGCGATATCACGTATCACCGCGGGACCGACACCCCCGCCGTCCGCATCGCCTTCGACCGCCCGGAGAAGCGCAACGCCTTCCGCCCCGGCACTGTCGACGAGCTGTACACCGCGCTCGACCACGCGAAACGCCAGTCGGATATCGGCTGCGTCCTCCTCACCGGCAACGGCCCCTCGCCGAAAGACGGCGGCTGGGCCTTCTGTTCCGGCGGCGACCAGTCGGTCCGCGGCGACGACGGCTACGAGTATCGGGGAGACGACGAGGACCGAGACACCGCCGCCGAGGCGGGCCGGCTCCACATCCTCGAAGTCCAACGCCTCATCCGTCACATCCCCAAGCCCGTCGTCTGCGTCGTCCCGGGCTGGGCCGTCGGCGGCGGCCACTCGCTGCACGTCGTCTGCGATCTGACCCTCGCCAGCGAGGACCACGCGAAGTTCCTCCAGACCGACCCCGACGTGGCGAGCTTCGACGCCGGCTTCGGGTCGGCGTACCTCGCCCGCCAGGTCGGTCAGAAGAAAGCTCGCGAGATATTCTTCCTCGGAAAGACTTACGACGCCGCCGAGGCCGCCGATATGGGCATGGTCAACGAGGCCGTCCCTCACGAGGAGCTGGAGGCGACGGCGCTCGACTGGGCCGACCGTATCACCAGCAAATCGCCGATGGCCATCCGCATGCTCAAGTACGGGTTCAACGCCGCCGACGACGGCATGGTCGGTCAGCAGGTCTTCGCCGGCGAGGCCACGCGACTGGGCTACATGACCGACGAAGCCAAAGAGGGTCGCGACGCCTTCAACGAGGGCCGCGACCCCGACTTCGACGACTACGACTGGTTCTACTGAGACCGTCTTCGTCCCGCCGGGCGGAGGCCGTCAGGACGTTCGGTTCCGAGACGGGCGGCCGACATGTAATCGATTAAAACGGTCCCGTTCGAACCGGGTGACGACTCCGATGCGTTCCCCCTCCGATATCGAACGCCGTCCCACGGCTGTCGGCTTCGCGCCGATACTCGTCGGGAACCTGGTCCCGCTCGTCGCCGCGGTCGTCGTACTGGTGGCCGGGCCGTGGGAGTCGACGACGACGCTGTTGTACGCTCTGTTCTTCCTTCCGGTCGGGTTGGCCGTCCCCAGAGCGCTCTGGTCGCGGGCGTACCCGGACCCCCCTGGGACGTAACGTTCACCTCCCTGTCGCCCCAAACGGGCGCATGTTCGACGGCGTCCAACGACGGTTGAGTTATCGGTTCCGCCGGGCCTTCGGGCCCTTCCTCGACCGGGCGATGCGGACGGTCACCGACGAGACGATCCGGGTCTACCCGAGCGGGTACGCGGGGACGGTTCACACCGATATCGACCGCCTGGAGTCCGTCCTGTCCGAGCACGGGTTCAACTGGAATCCGGTGAGCATGTACCACTACACGCGCCTGGGCAAGCAGACGAACGGGAGCTGGGTGTCCCGCGAGTCGCCATTCGCAGACCGACAGCTCCACGCCGTCCTCGTCAGGCAGGACGCCGGGCGGATCGACGTCTACGCTCACGAGGAGTTCAACTGGCGTCGACATCCGCTGAAACACACCCGTGACGCCGGCATCGACCGCGAACGCGGCGTGGCGCGGATGCGATCGGTCCTCGACGACCTCGACGTCGACTACGGCCGGGAGTCGTACGTCCGGCGGAAGGTCGGCCACCTGGGCCAGCGAGCCCGCAGGGGGCTGGCGCGACTGGCGAGTCGGTGAGGTCGGAGAGTGGCGGGTACGACGGCACGAGCCCGCCGCCGCGACGAGTGACGCGGTCCCTGGTAGCGTTTCCGGACGGATTCACTGCGACTAAGCCGGTCCGGTGCCGACCGACCGACGTGGCCCGAAGACCGACTCCGCGACCGGAACTGCGCACGGCGCTCCGCGAGGCGCTCACGGCCGGCCGCGAGGAGTTCCGCGACAGCGTCGACCGGCTGGCCTCGGAGTACGACTTCGACGCCGAGCGGGTGGGGACGGACCCCGAGACGCTCGACCCGCCCGCCGCCGTCGCGCCGCTGGACACGCCGGACAGGGAACCGGTCCGGCGCGCGTGGACGCTGGCGGAGGCACCGCTCGGCGTCGTCGTCGCTGGCGCGGCCTACCACGACAATCCGATTCTCTACGCGAACCGCGCGACGCGGCGGCTCACCGGCTACACGCTCTCGGAGCTGTGCGGCGAGAACTTGCGGCGACTGCAGGGGTCCGGAACCGACGGCGCCGCGGTGGACGCCCTGCGGAACGCGCTGCGCAACTGGAACAGCGTCACGGTCGAACTGCGCAACTACCGGGCCGACGGCACGCCGTTTACGAACCGGGTGACGCTCGTCCCGCGCTCGGGCGACGACGGCACGGTCCGACACTGGTTCGGCCTCCAGGCGGCCGTCCCCGCGGACTGACGAGCGCGGGCAGGATGCCAACTTTGACACTGGACGGGTCCCGAGTTCCGACTATGTCGACCGCAGACGCACAGGTCTCGAAGCGCCGGGCCTGGCTGATGGCCGCGCGGCCCCAGACGCTCCCGGCGGGGTCGGCGCCGGTGGTCGTCGGCGCGGGGCTGGCGGCCCACGCCGGGGTGTTCGCGCCGCTGCCCTGGCTGGCGGCGCTCGTCGGTGCGCTGCTCATCCAGGTCGGGACCAACTTCGCCAACGACTACTACGACGCCGTCAACGGCACGGACACCGAGGACCGCGAGGGGTTCACTCGCGTCACCGCCGGCGGGCTCATCCCGCCCGCACAGGTCAAGTGGGCGATGATCGCCACCTACGCCCTGGCGGTCGCCGTCGGCGCGTACCTCGTCGCCATCGGCGGCGTCCCCATTCTCCTCGTCGGGCTCTCGTCGATCGCCGCCGGCGTCCTCTACACCGGCGGCCCCTACCCCTACGGCTACCGCGGGCTCGGGGACCTCTTCGTGTTCGTCTACTTCGGCGTCGTCGCAGTCACCGGTACCTACTACGTCCAGGCCGTGACCGAGGCCGGCGTCGGACTGTTCCCGACCAGTCTCCCGGCCGATACCCTTCCGCTGGCGGCGGTCGTCGCCAGTCTCCCCGCCGCGGGCCTCTCGACGACGATCCTCGTCGTCAACAACATTCGGGACAGAGAGACCGACGCCGAGACCGGCAAGCGCACGCTTGCGGTGATGCTCGGCTACCGCTGGAGCCGCGTCGAGTTCCTCGCACTGGTCGGGATGGCCTACGTCGTCCCACTCGTCTTCGCGCTCGACTCGGCCTACGGGCTTCCGGCGCTCGCGCCGCTTCTCTCGCTCCCGCTCGCGGTCGGCGTGAGTCGGACCGTCCTCGAACACACCGACGGCGATGCGCTGAATCCGGCGCTCGAACGGGTCGGCCAGACGCTGTTCGTCCACTCGATCCTGTTCGCCGCCGGCCTCGCCGCGCCCGCACTGCTATGACCCGGGCGACCCCGACGCACGACGACATCGATTCGTTCTCCCTCCCGCTCGAATCGCCGCTGTCGACCGCCGCGGGTGCGATCACCGAGCGGTCCGGCTTCCTCGTCCGCTACGACCACCGCGGCGAGACCGGGATCGGTGAAGCGACGCCGCTGGCCGGCTGGACGGAGTCGCTCGACGCCTGCGAGGACGGCCTCGAACGCGCGCTCGACGCAGGCGCGGGCGGCGCCCACAGCGCGGGACTGCTCGAACTCGACGCCGAAGAGGCGCCCGCCGCCCGACACGGGTTCGCGACGGCGCTGCTCGACGCCGACGCGCGGGCCGACGGTATCCCGCTCTATCGGTGGTTCGACGACACCCGGACCGTCCAATCGGTGCCGGTCAACGCCACCGTCGGCGACGCCGACCGGGAGACCACCGTCGACCGCGCTGCAGCGGCCGTCGACCGCGGCTTCGACTGTCTGAAATGCAAGGTCGGCGCGCGCCCGCTCGACGAGGACGTGACCCGGGTTCGCGCCGTCCGCGAGGCCGTCGGCGACGGCGTGGCGCTCAGGCTGGACGCCAACGGCGCGTGGACCCGCGAAGACGCCGAACGGGCGCTCGAACGGTTCGAACCGCTCGACGTGGCATACGTCGAACAGCCGGTCCCGGCCGACGACCTCGCGGGGCTCGCCGACCTCCGCGGGAACGGGGTCGATATCGCCATCGACGAAGGGCTCGTCGAACACTCGATGGCCGACGTGTTCGACGCCGACGCCGCGGACGTGGCGGTCCTCAAACCGATGGTGCTGGGCGGGCCCGGCAACGCTCAGACGCTCGCGCTGCGCGCTCGCGACCGCGGGATCGAACCCGTGGTGACCACCACCGTCGACGCGGTCGTCGCACGAACCGCTGCCGTCCACGTCGCCGCCGCGATCCCCGACGTGGCTCCCTGCGGGCTCGCCACCGCCGACATGCTCGCCGCGGACCTGACTGACGACCCCGCACCCGTCTCAGACGGTTCGATCGCGGTCCCACAGGACCCCGGCCTCGGCGTCGACGCCGACGAGGTGCGGCCGTGATGCTTCCCGACCCGGACGCGTGGCCCGTCGCCGACCCGTCCGCAACCGATCTCGTCGCCGACCCGTCCGTCGATATCCTCGCACAGCGCGCCGCTTCGACGCCCGATGCGACCGCCGTCGTCGACGCCGATGGCGGGTCCGAGTGGACCTACGCCGAACTCGGCGACCGAGCGTCGGCCCGCGCCGCGAGCGTCGAAACCGTCGCGGACATCGACCTCGGCGGGTGTCGCGTCGGCCTGCTGCTCGGGACGCGCCCCGCCGTCGCCGACCTGTGGTTCGCGCTCGGTCGACTCGGCGCGAGCGCAGTCGCGCTGAACGTCGCCCTCCCGACCGAGCGGCTCCACTCACAGGCCGAGCGAGCGGATATCGACCTCCTGGTCTGCGAGGGCGCGACCGAAGAGCGAGCGAGCGCGGTCGCGCCGCCGGGGACGCCGGTCGCGTCGGTCGACGACCCCGCCGCCGACGAGGTCGCCCCGCTCGCGCTCGGCGACCCCGCGGCCGTGGCACCGTCGGCACGCCCACTGGACGCCGAGCGCGTCGTCATGTTCACCTCCGGCACCAGCGGCGAACCGAAAGGCGTGCGCCTCACCCGGCGGAACCTCGTCGCGAGCGCGGTCGGCTCGGCCCGTCGCCTCGGCGTCGAACCGAACGACCGCTGGCTCGTCTGTCTCCCGACCTACCACATGGGCGGGCTCGCGCCGATCGTCCGGTCGACGCTCTACGGGACGACGACGGTGATACAGCGCGAGTTCGACGCCGAGGCGACCGGGCAAGTCCTCGACGAGTTCGACGTGACCGCGGTCTCGCTCGTCCCGACGATGCTCACGCGGCTGCTCGACGCGGGCTGGACGCCCGCGGACTCGCTCCGAGTCGTCCTGCTCGGCGGTGCGCCCGCTTCGCGGGAGCTGATCGAGCGCTGCGCCGAGCGCGGCGTCCCCGCCTGCCCGACCTACGGGATGACCGAGACGGCCTCGCAGATCGCGACGGCCACGCCCGAAGCGTCCCGAGCCCACCCCGACACCGTCGGTCGGCCGCTCGAACCGACCACCGTGACCGCCCTCGCGGACGACGGGACCCCGCTCGATGCCGGCGAGTCCGGCGAACTCGTCGTCTCGGGACCGACGGTCGCGCCGGGCTACCTGGACGACGCCCAGACGGCGGCCGCGTTCGACGAGCGGGGGTTCCACACGGGCGACCTGGGGTACGCCGACGCGGACGGGCGACTGTGGGTCGTCGGACGCGTCGACGACGCCATCGTCACCGGCGGCGAGAACGTCCACCCCGCTAGGGTCGTCGACGCGCTCCGCGGGGTCGACCGCGTAGCCGACGCCGCGGTCGTCGGGCTCCCCGACGAGGAGTGGGGCCAGCGGGTCGCCGCACTGGTCGTTCCCGCCGACGGATCCGGTGCGACACCGGGTCTCACCGCCGACCGCGTCCGCGACGCCCTCGGCGGCCGGCTCGCGTCGTTCGCCGTCCCGAAGACCGTCGCCTTCGCCGACGAGATCCCGCGGACGCACTCCGGAACGGTCGACCGCGAGGCCGTCCGCGAGCGCCTCGCCGCGCTCTCCGACGGGGCGTAGACCCCCGGCGCGGGCATCGTCACGAGGTTTAATTCCGTTCGTCGCCTACCGGGAGCCGTGTGTACGCTCGTCTTCGCCTGGCAGGTGTTCCCGGACGCGCCGGTCGTCGCCGCGGCCAACCGCGACGAAGCGCTCGATAGACCGTCGCGACCTCCCGAGGTGATCGAGGAGTCGCCCCGCGTCGTCGCGCCTCGCGACGAGGAGGCCGGCGGCACCTGGATCGGCTACAACGAGGCGGGCGTCTTCGTCGCGATCACGAACCGATGGAACGGTCGGGAACCCGCCGGAGAGCGGTCGCGCGGGCTGCTCGTCCGCGACGCGCTCCGGCAGTCCTCGGCGGAGGACGCCGCTCGCCTCGTCGAGCGGGAACTCGACGACCGCGTCTACGACGGCTTCAACCTCGTCCTCGCCGACGAGAGCGCGGCCCTGCTCGTCGAGTGGGACGGCGAGACCCGCCGCGTCCGCAACTTCGACCCCGGCGTCCACGTCGTCGTCAACGTCGGCGCCGACGGCGACTACGCGATCCCCGAATCCCGCGCGGAGGCCGGGGAAGCGCAGGCCGAAAACGCCGGGAAGGTCGCGAGCGCGCTCGCCGTCGAGCCCGGCGAGACCAGCACGGGTTGGCTCGACCGCGCCGCGGACGTGATCGCCGACCACGACTACGGCGTCTGCGTCCACCGCGACGGCTTCGGCACGCGCTCGTCGTCGCTGGTCGAGATCGGCCGCGAGGGGTCGCGGTATCGGTACGCCGACGGGCCGCCCTGCGAGACGGCGTTCCGGGACGTGGAGGGCCAGGTTTAAACCGGTCAGACACGGACCGTACCCGTATGGCCGCTGCCGAAGCCGACCTCAACGAGGACGAGCGCGCGGGACTGGAACTCATCCGAGAGACGGGTGGCATCCACCAGAGCGACTTCTGGAAGCAACTGGACGTGAGTTCCCGCAAGGGCAGCCGCATCGCCGACGCGCTGGCCGAACAGGACCTCATCCAGCGCGAGGAGACGGTCTACAACGGTCACAACACCTACTACCTCACCCCGGCGGCCCGCGACCTGGACTTCTCGCTGCTGATGGCCGGCGACCACCTCTCCCCGTTCGTCGGCGACGACGAGGTCAACGCCCACAGCGACACTTTCTCGCAGTTCGTGATGAACCTCGCCTACGAGGAGTAAGCCGCCGCCCTTTTTCGACGCTCTCGGTCCGTAACAGCGATGCCTGGAACCGACCCGCGGCTCGACGGTCCGGACTGGTGGCGCCACGACGAAGCGGTCGTCCGCCCGTTCGGCTACGGGCACGACGACCCGGTCGCCCGACGGATCGGCGAACGTGACCTGTTCGTCGGCAACGTTGCCGCCGCTGAATCGCCGCGAGGAGACCCGCCTGTCGAGCGCGTGCTCTCGCTGACGGCCGACCCCTGTCGGTCGACGACCCACCACCGCCCGCTCGTCGACGGGCCCGACAACGAGTGGGCCGACTTCGAGGCGGCCGCGGACGCGGCGTGTCGACTCCTCCGGAAGCCCGGAGAGCCGCTGCTGATCCACTGTTCGCACGGGGTCTCTCGGAGCGCCGTCGTCGCGGCGGTCGCGCTCGCAGTCGTCGAGGACCGCTCGCTCCGTGACGCGCTCGCGCTCGTCCGGATGGCGCGACCGCCCGCGACGGTCCACCCGGCGCTGCGCCAGCAGGCCGTCTGGTACCTGGCCGAGAAGTGAAGCGCCGATCGGAGCGCGCCGGCGGTCGACGGGTCAGCCGTCGAGCGCGCCGATCGGTCCGTCGGTCAGTCTTCGAGCGCGTCGGCGATGCGGCCGAGTTCGCGGCGGGCGTCGTGGACCTCGTCGCGGAGCTTGCGGACCTCGCGGACGAGTTCCTCGTCGGCCTTCGAGGAGGACTCCTCCTCGCCGCGACCGCCGGGGCCGCCCGGGCCGCCGCCCATGCCGGGCGGGCCGCCGCCCCCGCCCATCATGCCGCCCATCATCTGCGCGAAGGGGTTGCCGCCGCCACCGCCGCCCATGCCGGGCGGGCCGCCGCCCCCGCCCATCATCTCCTCCATGCGCTCCTCGCGGCTCATGCCCTCGCCGTCCTCGTCGCCTTCCTCGGCGCGCTGCTGGCGGATCTCCTCGACCCGCTCGCGGAAGGACTGGGACTCGCTCTCTTCGTCGCCGCCCTCGGCCTCGGTGGCCTCGTCGGCGGACTCCTCGGCCGATGTGTCGTTCTCTTCGGAAGGATCGTCTGCCATGGTCGCGCTTGGCCGCGGCGTCCCAAAAGGGTTGTCGTACCGGGCGAATTCCGGACGGACTGCGGACCCGTCGCGGTCGGCGGCCGCCCCTGACGACCGACCGCTCAGGCGATCCGTCGCACCAGCACCGAGATACCGATCGCCGAGGCCGCGAGGACGACGAGGTTGAACACGGCCTGGAACACCGGGACGAAGTCGGGACTGAACCACACTCGGATCGCCTCCGAGGCGGCGAAGTAGAACCGGAACGTCGCCACGAGGGCGAGCAGACAGAGGATGGCGAACGCCGCCCACTGGACGTACCCGACGATGTTCCGGCCGTCGACGGAATCGCGGTCGCCCTCCGCGGTCACGCCTCCGTCGGCGCTCCGGACGCCGCTCGCTCGCGAGCGACCCGGGTCGTCGCCGGGCGTCTCGTCCCCGCGGGCCTCGCCGGTCGGCTGGTCGTCTCCCTGTGCGGTCGCGTCGTCGCTGTCGGTGTCACTCATTGGTTCCTCCGTGCCGCGAGCGCGGCGAGCGCAAACAGGGCCGCGAGCGCGCCGACAGCGCCGAAGCCGGGACCGCTCGCGCCCCCCGCCTCGGTCGGCATCGGCGTCGCGCCCGCGTCGCCGCCGTCCCGTTCGAAGTCGCCCGCCCGGAAGTCGACCTCCTCGCGAGTGGCGTTCTCCGGGACCGACCGGGTTGGGTTGAGTTTCGCCGGCGCGGTCGCCGACCCGACGACGACGCCGTCCTTGAACAGGATCCCGTCGAGGTAGTAGTTGTAGTTCGAGGGGACGGTCAGGTCGGCCGCCTCTGTGACCGTCTGTCCCGGCCCGATCTCGTCGATCTCGACCGTCGTTCGGTCGGCGATCACGTTCGACTCGACCTGTCGCGCCGTGACGACCAGTCGGAGGCCGCCCGCGGGCTCGTCACCGCGATTCGTGAGATAGGTGCCCGTCCGTAGCGTCGACCGGTTGCTCGCCTCCTCGGCGACGTCGTAGGTTATCACCGGGATCGACGCCGGCCCGTCGCCGAAACGGTGGAAGCCGACCGACGATCTCGCGTAGTCGGGCGTCAGCGACTTGACGCCGCTGACCGTCGTGCTCCCCGTCTCGACGCGCCGACCGTCCTCGTAGACCCTGACGTACAGGCGATAGCCGCCCTCTCGGTCGACGGTGAGGTTGACCCGCGTTCGGACCTCGCGGTGGCCCTCGATCCGTCCGAGGTCCCCCCGAACCGTGGTCGCCACGAGGCCGGTGTCGGTGTCGACCGCCTGGACCTCGACGGTGACGTTGTCCGCGGGGCCGCCGCGGTGTTCCATCCGGACATCGAGCGAGAGGTCGGCTCGCTCCCCACCGATCTCGCCGGCCGCGACGCGGGGGTCCTGGAGAGAGAGGACGCTCGGACGGACGTTCTCGTCGGTCCGCTCTGCGAGGGCGTTCGGGGCCGCCAGCGTCAGCCCGGCGGCACCGACCACGAGCGCGAGCGCCAGGACGCCCAGCCACGCTTCTCGATTCACGTTCCTCAGAGCCACGGCGTCGGATAAATGTCTTGTGTCCAACAACAGCGACCGAGGTCGAACTCCCCCGCCGGCGCGTCGTGAGGTGGGTGTCTCACCCGAACGCGCCGAGGCTGGACTGGAGGTTCCGGTCGCTCTCGCCCGAGCGCACGTCGTACCCTACGAGGTCGCGCATATCGACGGCGTAGGTGCTGCCGCCGTTGTCGAGTATCAGCACCCGCCCCTGGACGCCCCTGACCGTCCCGGCGGCGATCGTCTCGGCCACCGGCCGGTCGGTCAGGTCGAACCCGTACGCGAGATCGTACGTCTCGACTGGGTCGAACTCGGCGAGCAGTGCCGCCCACGCGGCGTCGTCGACGGACTCGTGGATCCCTTTGATCTTCGTCGGGACCCGGACGCGGTCGCCGATCTCGGTCGCGATCTCGGCCTCGATCTGCCGGGCGACGCGGCCGTCGGCGACCGTCCGGAGGTGGGCGGCCCGGTCCGCGCCCTGTTCGCGCAGGCGGGTGTCCAGCCGCCACGAGCGCGTGACGCCGACCTTGAACGTCTCCGGAGCGAAGGCAGCGAGGTAGATGGCGTGCTCCTCGCGACAGGATTCGACCGGGAGCGAGCACTCGCCGGTACATCGCGCGCAGGGCCAGCGGTACGTGTGGTCGTCGCAGTACGGCGCGGCGTCGCGTGGGCAGGGCGTGTGCGCGCCGTCGTCGAGCACGCCGGCGCAGTGGCGCTCGCCGAGCGCGTACGACAGCTCGACGCCGGCGTCGAGCCCAACAGTCGAGACCGACCCGTCGTCGGCGATCAGCAGGGCTGGCGGGTCGTCGGTCCCCGTCTCGTACCCCACGATCTGCACGCCAGCGGGTTGGCGACCCCCGGATATAGTCGTGGCGCTCCGACAGTGGGGCCGCGACTGGGCGCGGTGGCGCGGGGGGGTCGTCACGGCCCGCCGTCGTCGGGGACCTGTCGGTCCGACGAACGGTGGGTCGGGTTTAACTGTCGGGGCGTCGTCGGTCCGACAGGAGCATGGCCGACCTGCAACTCACCAGTCCGGCGTTCGAGGACGGTGCGACGATCCCCGAGCGCTACGGCTACACGGAGGACAACGTCAATCCGCCGCTCGAGATCGCGGGCGCCCCGTCGAGCACGGAGTCGTTCCTGATCGTCGTCGACGACCCCGACGCGCGCGAGCCGGCGGGGAAGATCTGGGACCACTGGGTCGTCTGGAACATCGACGGCGACACCGAGTCGATCCCCGAGGACTGGGACGCCGGGGGCGCGGGCGCCGTCGCCGGGGAGAACGACTACGGCGAGACGGGCTGGGGCGGCCCGAACCCGCCGGACCGGGAGCACACCTACCGATTCCTCCTCTACGCGCTCGACGACCGCCTGGACCTCCCCCGGAGCGCGACGAAAGACGACGCGTACGACGCCGCCGAGGGCTGCGTCGTCGGCAAGGCCCAGCTCGAAGGCACGTACGCCCCCTGAACCGCGAGCGACGCCGACAGCCGGCGGTCGCCCGGTCAGTCGGCGAGCAGTTCCCGCGTCGCCCGCCGCACTGCGTCGTCGGAGGAGTCGTCGGGTTCCCAGCCCAGCGCCGAGAGCTTCTCGATGGAGAGCCGCATCCGCGGCACGTCGCCGACCCACCCGCGGTCGCCGCCGGTGTACTCGTAGTCGGGATCGAGGCCCATCTCGTCGGCGATGATGTCGGCGATAGTCGTCACCGAGGTCGTCGTCCGCGTCCCCAGATTGTAGACGTTGAAGTCGTCCTCGGCGTGCTCGACGACGTGGCACATCGCGTCGACGCACTCGTCGACGTGCATGTACGACTTCTCCTGGCGACCGTCGCCGAGGATCGTCAGCGACTCGGGGTCGTCTTCGAGCTTGTCGATGAAATCGGGGATCACGGCGCCCAGCTGCAGGCGCGGGCCGACGATGTTGGCGAACCGATACACCCAGGCGGTGAAATCGTGGCTGTTGGCGTAGACGGATAGCAGGCTCTCCTCGCCGAGTTTGGAGGCGCCGTAGATGCTGATGGGCTCCAGCGGCGCGTAGTCCTCTGGAGTAGGCCGGGGCGCCTCACCGTAGACGGTCGACGAAGAGGTGAAGGCTATCTTGTCGACACCGACCTCGTCCATGCGCTCTACGACCGTCTCGGTGAGGCGGTTGTTGAAGCGGTACTGCTCGATGTCGTCGGCGGCGGCGTTCTTGTTCGCGGCGAAGTGGAAGACGCCGTCGACGTCGTCGGTGATGGCCGCGGCGACCACGTCGGGGTCGGTCAGGTCGCCCTCGACGATCTCGACGCCGTCGGGGAGCCACTCGCGTTCCCCGTTCGAGAAGTCGTCGACCGCGACCACTTCGTTGTCGGGGGCCAGGCGCTCGCAGAGGTGCGAGCCCACGAAACCTGCGCCGCCGGTGACGACCAGTCGCTTGCCGGAGAGGTCCATGGCCGAACGTCGTCCAGCGGCGACATGTGTGTTGCGGTGGTCCCTGGATCGCCGCGGTCGGGGAGTTCTCGGGCCGCCGAACGTGTCATCGACAACGGTAAACCGAGTAGGGACCACGGACGACGTATGAACGACACCGAGACACGGGAGTCGGGGAGGAGAGCGTTTCTCGCGGGTATCGGCGCCGCCGCAGGGGCGGGGCTCGCGGGCTGTCTCGGCGGGGGCGCGTCCGACCTGCCCGACGAGACCCCGACGGGACCCGTGTCGTCCGCACCGCTCCCGGACGCGCCGGACGAGTACACGTACGCGACGATGGGGAGCGAGACGGCCCCCGTCGAGGCGGTGTACTTCGGCAACTGGAAGTGTCCGTTCTGCGCGGACTTCTCGACCGGCTTCCTCGGCGATGTCGTCACCGATTACGTCGAGCCCGGCGACGTGCGACTGACCTTCCGGGCGCTCGCGTACGTCGGCGGCGACCCGTTCCTCGGGGCCGACGCGCCGCGGGCCGCGCGAGCGGGGCTCGCCGTCTGGAACGTCGATCCGTCGGCCTACTGGCGCTTCCACGAGTACGTGATGGTGAATCAGCCCCCCGAGGGCCAGGAGTGGGCGACGGTGGACACGCTCACCGAGATGGCCGAGAAGGCGGGCGTGGACGACCCCGAGGCCGTCGGGACCGCACTGGAGGACGGCGAGTACGAGTCGCCCGTCCGAGCGACGACCGAGCGCGCCGCCACGCTCGGAGTCGAGGGGACGCCGGCGCTCGTCGTCGGCGACCGCGGAGTCAATCCGCTCCAGACGGAGGAGACGCGGTCGCTTCTCGATAGCGCCGTCGAGTCGGCAGACGACGGCGGGACGACGACCGAAGCCGGCGCGGGAACCGAAAGCGGGTAACCCGTCGGCCGAGAACCCGACGGTATGCGAGACGAACCCGAGGTCGCCGTGTTGCGGCTGGGCCACCGGCCGGGCCGCGACGACCGGATGACGACTCACGTCGGACTCACTGCGCGGGCGCTGGGCGCCGACCGCGTCGTCTTCGGCCCGAAGGCGTCCGGATCGGCCGACACGGTGCGGGACATCACCGACCGCTTCGGCGGCCCCTTCGACGTGGCGGTCACCGAAGCGCCGAAGGCCACCATCTCCGACTGGACCGGTCCGGTCGTCCACCTCACGATGTACGGACTGCCGATCCAGGACGTACAGGACGACTTGCGCGCCTCGCTCGACGGCGGCGACCCGGTCCTGTTCGTCGTCGGCGCGGAGAAAGTCTCGTTCGACGTGTACGAGCGCGCCGACTACAACGTCGCCGTGACGAACCAGCCCCACTCCGAGGTCGCGTCGCTGGCGGTGACGCTCGACCGGCTGTTCGACGGGCGGGAACTCGACCGCGAGTGGGTCGACGCCGACCGCGAGGTGATCCCGAAGGAGACCGGCAAGCGCGTCGTCGAGCCCGGCGAGTCCGACCGTCGCGACGACGCCGGATCGGCCGACCAGACGGAGTGAGCGCGCCCGGAGGGCCGAATCCGGGCCGAGACGACCGGACGCGACGGTTCCGTCCATCCGGTGCTTTTAAACGCCTCACGGACTGAGACGGACGTAATGGCTTTTGACGAACTTCTGGAGGACCCCGTTATACAGAAGTACTTACACGAGCTGGTCGGCCCGAAAGGGATGCCGGTGGCGGCGGCGCCGCCGGACGGCGAGGTGACCGACGAGGAACTCGCCGAGGAGCTCGGGCTCGAACTCAACGACGTGCGCCGCGCGCTGTTCATCCTCTACGAGAACGACCTGGCGAGCTACCGCCGGCTGCGCGACGAGGACTCGGGCTGGCTCACCTATCTCTGGACCTTCGAGTACGAGAAGATCCCCGAACAGCTGGAGTCGGAGATGCACCGGCTGCTCGAAGCCCTGGAGGAGCGCGAGGACTACGAGAAGGACAACGAGTTCTACCTCTGTGAGCACTGCGGCATCCGCTTCGAGTTCGGCGAGGCCATGGAGTTCGGCTTCGAGTGCCCCGACTGCGGCAACCCCGTCGAGGCGATGGAGAACACGCGATTGGTCGACGCGATGGAGACGCGGATCGCGGAACTGCGCGACGAACTGAACGTCGAGCACGGCGAGGCCTGATGGTCGTACTCGCATCCAAGGTCTACGTCGAGGGCGACGCCCGGTCGCGGGCGACCGACTCGCTGCGGTCGCAAGTGAACAACGTCGTCGGCGACCTGGACGTGGCCGTCGACCTGGAGATCCGCGACGACGAGTTCCCGGAGGTCGCGCTCGAGGGCGACGACGCGACGGTCGCGGCCAACGCTCTCGTCGAGGAGTGGGGCGAGATCGTCCCCGCTTTCGACCCGGGCGAGGAGTACGTCGGGACGCTGGATTCGTGGGACGACGAAGGGTTCGTCCTCGACGCCGGCTACGGCACCAGGGTCCGGATCCCGAGCGACGAGATCGGGCTCGGGCAGGGGACGCCCGAGCAGATCCGGACGCGCTTCGGCCTCGTCCAGCACCTGCCGATGCGGTTCGTCGCGGGCGACCCCGACGAGGACGAGCCCGCGCGCCTTTCGGACGCCGAACGGGACCGACTCTACGAGTGGACGCGCGGCGCTGGTCGGGTCAACGTCAACTCGGCGACGCGGGCCGAGGCGCGGGCGACAGTCAACCGCGCGGGTCACGCCCAGGACATCGTGACCGTCGAGCGGCTCGGCCTGCTCGAACAGAGCATCGTCTGCACGGAGGACACCGACCCGCCGGGGCTGCTGGCGAGCATCGGCCAGTACATGCCGGCGGAGCTGCTCTGCGTCGTGCCATGAGACGGCGACTGGTCCTCGGGCTCGGTCTGCTGGCGGTGCTCGTCGCGCTGGGCGGCTGCGCGTCGCCGTTCGGTGGCGGCGGGCCCGACGAGGCACAGCTCAACCAGAACGCGACCTACGACTGGGACACCAACGCGACGACGACCTACGACGTGGGCCGCGGGAACTTCACCGGGATCCTCGGCGTCGAGAACGAGTCGTACGTCCAGCTGTACCAGCGGAGCGAACTCGGGACCGACGAGCCGCTGGACATCGCCTCGCTGCGATACCGCTACCCCGGCAACGGGACCGTCGTCTCGTCGGCCAACCGGTCGAACTTCTACGTCAACGCGACGAACTCGCGGCTGAACGTGACGCTGCCCCAGGCGGGCGGCCAGATGGCGTTCACGGCCAACCGGCCCAACGCCAAGCGGTTCGCGATCCCGATGTTTATCGACTCGGCTCACTCGGTCGAGGTCGTCCTCCCGCCCCAGGCCCGCGTCGGCGTGCCGCTGCTCTCGAAGGTGTCGCCCGGCGGATCGACGACGAAGATCCCCGAGGGATCGGACCGGATGACCGTCCGCTGGAAGTCGGCCGAGCGCGGACCGATAGTGACCCGGTACTACCTCGCGCGGGATCTGCTGCTGTTCGGCGGTATCGGTGGGGTCCTCGCGCTGGTCGGTATCGGCGGCGCGCTCTACTACCTGCGACAGATCCGCGTCCTCGAACGCAGGCGCGAGGAGATCGGGCTCGACGTGGAAACCGAGACCGACGAGTTCGACGACGACGACCCGCCACCGGGGATGCGGTAGTCGCCACGCCCGGTCCGCCGCGGCGGCGGGCCACCCGTCCGGCAGCGAAGTGGCGTCGCGGAACCGTATCTGACCGGAAGCAGGCGACCTTTTACCGATCGGGTCCCAACGGGAGGTATGCGCGTGGCCATCGTCACGATCGGCGACGAGTTGCTCGTCGGCGATACCGTGAACACCAACGCCGCCTGGCTGGGGGAGCGACTGACGGAGCGCGGCGTCGACGTCGAGCGGGTCGTCACGCTCCCGGACCGCGTGGCCGACATCGCCCGCGTCGTCAACGAGTACCGCGCCGCGTACGACGCCGTCCTCGTGACCGGCGGGCTCGGGCCGACCCACGACGACCTGACGATGGACGGCGTCGCCGCCGCCTTCGGCCGCGACGTCGTCGAGAGCCAGGCGGCGCTGGAGTGGCTCGCCGAGGAGGGGGGCTACGCGGCCGACGACCTCGCGGAGGGGACCGCCGACATCCCTCGGGGCGCTCGCCTGTTGAAGAACCCCGAAGGAGTCGCGCCCGGCTGTGTCATCGGGTGCGTGTACGTTCTCCCGGGCGTCCCGGCGGAGATGAAAGCCATGTTCGAGACGGTCGCCGACGAGTTCGCCGGCGAGGTCGAGCACGTCACGTCGGTGGTCGCCGACGAACCCGAGAGCGCGCTGCTCGACCGGATCGACGAGCTGCGCGACCGGTTCGACGTGACGGTCGGGAGCTACCCCGGCGACTCCGTACGGGTGAAGATCCAGGGCGGCGAGCGAGAGGCCGAGGCGGCCGCCGCGTGGCTGCGCGACCGGGTGGACCTGGCGGATATCGAGGGAGAGAGCGGCGAGTGACGCGGGGCTACCGGTAGAGGACCTTCCACCATAGCGCGGTCAACAGCAGTCCGCCCAGTAGCATCACGAACCCCGCGACGTTGATGAGCCCGCCCTGCACGGCCTCGGCGCTCTCCTGCAGCGGTATGAACATACCAGCCGGTTTCGCGTCGCGCGATGTAAAACCGTCCGTTTTCACCCCGCTCGCGCTCCCGGAGTCGGGCCGCTTTTGGCCGGTCGCGCCGAATCACCGGTGATGCGACGGATCGGCGTGGTCGTCAACCCGATCGCCGGCATGGGCGGGCGAGTGGGGCTGAAGGGCACCGACGGGAAAGTCGACGAGGCTCGCGACCGCGGCGCCGAGCCGCGGGCGCCCGAGCGGGCGCGAGCGGCGCTGGACGCGCTGGCCGGGACGGGCGCGGCCGTGGCGGTCATCGCCTTCGGCGGGGCGATGGGCGAGGACGCTGCGCGTGCCGCAGGGTTCGACCCGGTCGTCGTCGGGGAGCCGTCGGGCGGCGAGGACGCCGCGACGACGGCGGCCGACACTCGCGCGGCGGTCCGGGCGTTCGTCGAACACCACGTGGACCTGATCCTGTTCGTCGGCGGCGACGGGACCGCCGTCGACGTGGCCGAGACGCTCGCCGAACTCGACAGCGAGATCCCGATCCTGGGGGTCCCCGCGGGCGTGAAGATCTACTCGTCGGTGTTCGCGGTGCGGCCGCGCGAAGCCGGGATCGTCGCCGCCTCGTTCGACGACGTGGCGACGGGCGAGGTCAACGATGTCGACGAGGACGCGTACCGGGCCCAGGAAGTGTCGACAGAGCTTCGAGCGATCGCGAAGACGCCCGTCGCCGAGCAGCGCCAGGCGAGCAAGCAGACCGGCGGCGGCTCCGTCGCGACGCTCGCGGAAGGGGTCGCCGAGGAAGTCGAACCCGGTGTGACGTACGTCCTCGGTCCCGGCGGGACCGTCGGGGCGATCAAGGCCGAACTCGGGTTCGAGGGAACGCCGCTCGGGGTGGACGTGTGGCGGGCGGACGCGGAGGGGAGAGACGACGGCAGTGGGGTCCCGGCGGGCGAGGTGGTCGTCCGCGACGGCGGCGCCGACGAGATCGAGGCGGCACTTGGCGAGCGCAACGTGGTCGTCGTCTCGCCGATCGGCGGCCAGGGGTTCGTGTTCGGTCGCGGTAACCAGCAGATCTCCCCCGAGGTGATCCGCCGCTCGTCGGTCGAGATCGTGGCGACCCGTGCCAAACTCGACGGGCTGGACGCGCTCCGGGTCGACACCGGCGACCCGGACCTGGACGAGGGACTCCGCGGCTGGCACCGCGTCAGGGTCGGCCGATACGAGCGACGGCTCGTCAGTGTCGAGTGAGCGCGCGGCCCCGTCGGCTCCTCGCTGAATCCGTTGACCGCGACCCCCAGTGTGTGAACCGTTCAGGCCATCTGATTGAATTTCTGAACGACTGTCCAGCACATGTAATAGTATTTGTCGGAATATTATACCGTGTATGGATACGTTTAAGGTCGAAAGAGAATAAGAAAGGGTATGGAAACACGGAAAGTCCAGCGGTTGGGTCCGTCGACGCTGGCGATGACCCTCCCTGCGAAGTGGGCCAAAGAGCACAACGTCGAGAAGGGCGACGAGGTATCGCTGCGGATGGGCGGCAAGGGAACGCTGACGGTGATGCCCGAGTCGGTCCAGGGCGAGGAGTCCGAGGCGGTCATCCACGCCGAGGACCTCAGCGCCGACGCGCTCGAACGAGCGATCCTCTCGCAGTACGTCCTCGGACGCCGCATCATTCACGTCGACGCCGGCGAGAGCGGGACGCTCGACAGCGCGCACATCAACGCCGTCTACAACGCCGAGACACAGCTCATGGGACTGGGTGTCGTCGAGGAAACCCCCGAGCGGATCGCCATTCGCTGTTCGGTCGACCCGGAGGACTTCACGCTCGACAACCTCCTCGAACGCCTCGAGAGCACGGGCTCGACGATGCGCAACGAGGCGATCAAGGCGCTGGCCCACGGGAACCCGGACCTCGCCCAGCGGGCGCTCAATCGGGAACGACAGGCGAACAAGATCTTCGTCCTCCTGTTGCGGCTCATCTTCACCTCCTACCAGAACCCGAACCTCGCGCGGGCGGTCGGACTGGACGACGGCTTCCCGCTCATCGGCTACCGCTCGATCGCGAAAAATCTCGAATTGACTGCGGACAACGCCGAGGACATCGCGGAGATCGCCCTGGAGACGGAGGGGCACTCGCTGAACGTCGACTCCTCGACGATGCGGCGGATCCGTGAGTTCACCGACCAGGTCAACGAGATAACCGAACTCGCCGTCGAGGCGGCCGTCGAGCGCGATTACGACATCGCCATCGAGGTCCGCGAGATGTTCGCCGAGATCGGCGACCGCGAGGCGGAGATCCTCGACGACCTCGACGAGATGTCGAACGACGACGTGCTGCGGGTGCGCGAGGTGCTCGTGAGCCTCCAGCAGACCGCTCAGTACGCCGTTCGGAACGCCGAGATCGCGACGAACCTCGCCCTCAGCGAGGAGTCCGAACACACGACCATCCAGTCGGACTCCACCGAGGACTGAACTGCGGTCCGGGGCGCGCGCCTCTGAAACCGCACCGACTCGGCCGAACCGGCCGTTGTGCCGACCTCGAATGAATTAAGTGGAGAGTGACGGAACGGGAGGGTATGAGCGAGGTTACCGCGGGCTCGGACATGGGCATCGGGCTGGGACTGGCGTTCGGCGTGCTCGCGGTGGCGGGCGCGGTCGGGATGCTGGTCGCCTACAGCGATCATATCGTCGCGGGCTGGAGCTTCGCGCTGGCGATGGTCGCGGGGATCTGCTCGATCGCCGGGATCCACCTCTACGGCGCCCGAAACGCGTAAGGAATTCTTAAGGGTATTCGCGACGTATTCACAGGTATGAGCGAACTCGGCGACGAGGACCGGGAGATCCTCGATTACCTGCGCGACAGCGTCTCGCGCGGGCAGAGCTACTTCAGAGCGAAGAACATCGCGGAGCAGATCGGGCTCTCCTCGAAGCAGGTCGGCGCGCGCCTGCCGAAACTCGACGAGGAATCCGAGGACGTCGACATCGAGAAGTGGGGTCGCGCGCGCTCGACGACCTGGCGCGTCACGCTCAGCTAACGGGCTCTTTTAGGGGACGGGGGCCGAAGCACCGTCATGACAGTTCGGGTGGAGCGGTCGTTCGAGCTACCGGTCGACCGCGAGCGCGTCTGGGAGTTCATCGCCGATCCGGGGAAACGAGCGGGCGCCATCAGTGTCGTCTCGGACTACACGGTCCACGACGACGGGAGCGCGACCTGGCGACTCGACCTCCCGATCCCGGTCGTAAATCGGACTATCGGCGTCGAGACCGAGGACGAAGAGCGCCGGGCGCCGGAGTACGTCCGGTTCGTCGGTCGCTCGAAGGTGATGAAGGTGATCGGCGAACACGAGTTGACCGAGACCGACGAGGGGACGCGGCTCACCAATCGCTTCGTCGTCGACGGTTCGCTGCCCGGCGTCGAACGCTTCTTCAAACGGAACCTCGACGACGAGATGCAGAACCTGGAGCAGGCGCTGGCCGACGACCTCGGTGTCGAAGTGTGAGACTCGCGCTCGCCCAGCTCCGGATCGAGGGCGGCGACGTGGCGGGCAACCTCGACCGCGCGCGGACGGCCGTCGCCGATGCCGCCGCCGACGGCGCGGACCTGGTCGCGCTGCCAGAGATCTTCAACGTCGGCTACTTCGCGTTCGACAGCTACGCCCGCGACGCCGAGAGCGTCGCCGGCCCGACAGTTTCCGCCCTCGCAGCGAGCGCCCGCGAACACGACATCGGCGTCCTCGCGGGGACCATCGTCGAGGATCTCGAAGCGTCGCGGGCAGACGGCGTCGAGACGCCCGCGGCGGCGGGACTGGCGAATGCCGCCGTCTTCCTCGACCGCGAGGGTGAGCGGCGGGCGGTGTATCGCAAGCACCACCTGTTCGGCTACGACTCGGCGGAAGCGGACCTACTGACGCCCGGCGAGCGCGTGCCGACCGTCGAGTTCGGCGACCACACCGTCGGCGTGACGACCTGCTACGACCTGCGGTTTCCCTCGCTGTATCGCGACCTCGTCGACGCCGGCGCGACGATGGTACTCGTCCCGAGCGCGTGGCCGTATCCGCGCGTCGAGCACTGGCGGCTGTTCCCGCGAACGCGCGCCGTCGAGAACCTGCTGTACGTCGGCGCCGTCAACGGCGTCGGGAGCTTCGAAGACGCCGACCTGCTGGGCCGCTCCGCGATATACGACCCCTGGGGCACGGCGCGAGCGAGCGCCGGGGACGAGGCGGCGGTCGTGTCCGCCGAGGTGGACGCCGACCGGGTCAGGGAGGTCCGGTCCGAGTTCCCCGCGCTCGACGACCGTCGTCGGTAGCTCAAGCGCGCGTTTGAAGCCACGGCACCCCTTTGGTGGTGCCGCCGGATCCGGCGTGTATGGTCCGGAAAGCTACGGTACTCGTGGCGGTGCTGGTCGTCCTCGCGGGCTGTGCGAGCATGGGGTCGGGCGACTCCACGAACGGCGATGCACCGGAACGACAGGCTGCCAGCGGCGGCGACGGAAGCGACGGCGGTGGCGCTAGTGGGGACGGCGGTGACGGCGGAAGTGGCGCTAGCGATTCCGTCGACGCCGAGTTCGGCGCGGGCGACGGCGGTGACGACGGCCGACCGAACGCCGCCGCGCAGGTGGATCGCGCGTTAATCAAGACCGGGACGGTCACCGTCGAGGTCGAGAACTACTCAGCCGCCGACCGGGCGGTCAGGGACCGCGCGGCGGACCTCAGCGGGTACGTCTCGGGGTCGAACGTGCAGCTTCACCACCGCGAAAACGAGACGTGGCGGACCGGTTACGTCGAGGTCCGGGTCCCCTCGAGCAACTTCACGGCGCTGTACGAGGCCACCCAGGGTCAGGGGACGGTGCTGTCGGCCGACTCGAACACGAAGGACGTGACCGACCAGCTCGTCGACCTGAACGCGCGGCTGGAGAACCTCCGCGTCCAGCGCGACCGGCTGCGCTCGCTGTACGACTCGGCCAACACGACCGAGGACTTGCTGGACGTGGGCGAGCAGCTCTCCTCGGTTCAGGGCGAGATCGAGCGGCTCGAAGCGCAAAAGCGGTCGCTGCGCGACAGCGTCTCGTTCTCGACGGTCCGCGTCGAACTCCGCGAGCCCGAGCCGGACGCGGTCGCGCCCGAGGAGCCGACGCCGTTCCACGAACAGTCGCCCGCCGCGGTGTTCGCGTCTTCGGTCGGCGGCTTCGTCACCTTCGCTCGCACCGTGTTCGTCGCTGGGGTCGCCGCGGTCCCGTGGGTCGTCGGGGTCGGCGTGCCCGCACTGCTGGTCGTCGGCGCCGGTCGACGAGTGGGTATCAAGCACCGGCTGCCGTTCGTCGGTGGTCGGTCGCGCTCGCGGCGTCCGTCCGGCGGCCCCGACGACGTGGGCGACGGACTCCGAACCGAGTTCGAGTCGGCCGACGAGGGTACTGCCGACGAGCCGTCGGAGGAGTCGGCGGGCAATGGCGAGCGGACGGACGGGTCCAGCGACGAGTGAGCGACTTCGGGGTGGTTCCGGCACGCTCCCCGAACCGAGAGCTAATCACACGGGGACTCTTCTCAGGGGTGGTCCCAGGCACGAGATTTATATCGGAGGACGCGTAACCAACGAGTGCCGGCACGACGCTTTTCACGTCGCACCGGCAATCCAACCGCGCTCGGCCAGGCCCACGTCGACCACTCGCCGCGGTACCTGTCCGGACAGGCCGCCGCGGCCCGCCTCCTCGTCCACGGCCCGCCTCTCACCTTTCGTCTCGGCCTCGCGATGCTCACCTACGGCTCCGTCGTGTGGTGCGTCCCCCGTACCGCGCGGAACGTCGATCGGCTCACCGCTCGGCCCGCCGTCTCAGTCCTCTTCGGTCGTGATGTCGGCCGAGAGGCCCTGTGCCATCTCGATGTCTTTCGAGTTGTTGAGCGTCCAGGCGGTGCGCTCGGTGACGGCCTCGATGACCTCGCGGGCGCTGGGGGCGCCTTTGCCCGATTTCTTCACGCCGCCGAAGGGGAGCTGGACCTCGGCACCGATCGAGGGGAGGTTGCCGTAGGCGAGGCCGACCTCGGCGTGGTCGCGGTAGTAGTTGATCTGGCGGTAGTCCTCTGAGACGATGGCGCCGGCGAGGCCGTACTCGGTGTCGTTGTGGATCTCGACGGCGCGTTCGATGTCGCCCTCGTACTCGATGAGCGCGACGTGCGGGCCGAACACTTCCTCGTGGATACATCGGAGATCGGGGTCGTAGTCGACCTCGTAGACGAACGGGCCGACCCAGTGGCCGTCCTCGTGACCGTCGGGGATCTCCGAATCGGCCAGTTCCTCGCGGTCGACGAGGACGGTGGCGCCCTCCTCGCGAGCGAGGTCGTTGTACTTGCTGAACTTCTCCACCTGGCCCTCGTCGACGACGGGGCCCATGAAGGTGTCCTCGTCGAGCGGGTCGCCGACGGCCACGTCTTCGGCGAGGTCGACGAATCGCTCTTTGAACTCCTCGTACACGTCTGTGTGGACGACGAGGCGCTCACTGGAGACGCAGCGCTGGCCGGTGGTCTTGAACGAGGACATCACCGCCGAGTGGATAGCGATGTCGAGGTCGGCGTCCTCGGTGACGACGATCGCGTTCTTGCCGCCCATCTCCAAGGCGGCGTCGCGCCCGGGGACGCCGCCGAGTTTCTCGTCGATCTGGTGGCCCACCTCGGCGGACCCGGTGAACAGGACCGTCGAGACGCGCTCGTCCTCGACGATGGCGTTACCGGCGTCGCCCAAGCCCTGGACGACGTTGAACACGCCCGGCGGGACGCCGGCGTCGATCATCATCTCCGCGACGATCTGCCCACAGTAGGGCGTCTGTTCGGCGGGCTTCCAGACGACGGTGTTGCCCTCGACCAGGGCGACGGCCATGTGCCAGAACGGGATGGCGACGGGGAAGTTCCACGGCGTGATGCAGCCGACGACGCCCCGCGGGCTTCGACGCATGTAGGCGTCCTTGGCGGCGATCTCGGAGGGGACCACGTCACCGTGGGGGTGGCGGGCGTTACCGGCGGCCCACTCGACCATGTGGGCGGCCTCGACCACGTCGGCGCGGCCTTCGTTGATCTCCTTGCCGCACTCGCGGGTGACGATCTCCCCCAGCTCGTCCGTGCGGTCCCGAAGTTCGTGGTACACCTCCCACAGCACTTCGGCGCGGTCGATGTAGGACATCGAGCGCCACTCCTCGAAGGCCGCTTGGGCCGCATCGACGGCTCGCTCCACGTCTCCCGGCGTCGCGCGGTGGAACTCCCCCAGCCGTTCCCCGGTCGCCGGGTTCGCGCTCTCGAAGGTCTCCTCGCTCGCTCCGACCGTCCACTCCCCGTCGACGTAGTGTCTGAAGGGCTCCTCGGGCTGGCTCATCGTTGCGGTAAATATTGCACCGGCGGCGTGAAAAAGCCACCCGTCGGGGGAGTCGAACACGGATTGTCGCCGGCTTCGATCACCTCGCGTCGTACAGTTCGCTCACGCTCTCGTTCAGTTCCGAGACGGCCTCGGTCTGGCGCTCCATCGAGTCGACGATCTCTTCGACGGCGGCCTCCGCCGTCTCCGCCCGGTCGCTCACGTCCTCGATCGAGGTGGTGATCGCCTCGACCGCCTCTGCCTGGTCGTCGTTGGCCGCCGAGAGTTCGGAGACGCCGTGGGTCACGTCTTCGACGGCGTCGACTATCTCGTCGAGCGCGTCGAGCGCCTCCTCGACCCGCGCTTCGGCGTCCGTGATCCGCTCGTGGGAGGACTCGACGGCCGCGACCGTCTCGTCGGTCTGTGCCTGGATGTCCCGGATGTTCGCGGAGATCTCGTCCGTGTGCTCGCTGGTTTCGGTCGCGAGCGTTTTGACCTCCTCGGCGACGACGGCGAACCCCTCGCCTGACTCGCCGGCGCGGGCCGCCTCGATGTTGGCGTTGAGCGCGAGCATGTTCGTCTGTTCGGCGACGTCGGCGATGACCGAGACGATATCTTCGATCTCGTCCATCCGGTCGTCGAGCCCCTCGACGTTCTCGACGAGCGTCCGGGAACGGTCCGTCAGGTCGTCGGTCACCGTCCGCAGTTGCTCGCTGGCTTCGGCACCCTCCGTCGCCGACCGTTCGGCCTGCTCTGCCGCGGTCGCGACCTCGTCGCTGGTCGCCGCGATCTCTTCCATACTGGCGCTGACGCCCTGTATCTCGTCAGTCGCGCCGTCGAGCATCTCCCGCTGGTCGACGACGTGAGACTGGACGATATCGGCGGCCGCGGCCGACTCTCTGGCCGCCGTCGCGAGCGTCTCGCTCTGGTCGTCGACCCGTTCGGCGATCCGTTCGATACGGTCGGCGAGGGCGTTCAATGGGTCCACCACGTCCAGCAGTTCCTCGTCGACGTGTTCGGTGTCGGTTTCGGCGGTCGCTCGGGCGCTCAGGTCGCCGGCGCCCAGCGCTTCCATCGTCTCGGTGAGCGTCTCGACGAGCGCCCGGGTCTGCTCGTGGCGCCTGGCGTCGTCGGTGCGGTCGTGGATCAGTTCGACGACGCCGGCCAGTTCGTCGGCTTCGTCGAACAGCGGCGCGGCTCGGAAGTCGACGTGGAGCTCTCGGCCGTGGGCGTCCGTGAGCGTGCTCTCTCCCTCGTAGAGGTGAAAGTCGACCGACTCGACGCGGCCGACACCGAACTCCTCGTCGGCGGTCCGGGGGGCTTCGAGCACCTTGTCGGCGAGCGTCTTCGCCCGGCGACCCTCGTGGTAGAACGCCTCGCTCAGCATGTCGAGTTCGCGCGCCTCGTCGGCGCTGACACCGAACAGTTCGGCGTTCGCGTCGTTCCAGATGACGATCTCCGCCTCGTCGTCGACGATAAAGAGCGGGATCCCGACGTGGTCGAGCACCTGCTTCGCACTCACTCCGAGTTGACTGCCGATCTGTGCGTCTGCCTCGGTGAAGCCGTCTGTGTTCCCGGCCGCTGGACTCCCTGCGGTCGTCTCCACCAGGGCGTCCGATAGCTGTCGCTCCACGTCCGTCAGGTCCTCGTGAGTGTCCCCGTCGAGTCGGTGGCGAAGTTCGTCGAACGCCGCAGCGACGACCGCGTCACTGTCTCCCGATCCGTCCGCGTTCTCAGCCAGTGTCGCCGCCCAGTCCGCCGTGTCCGCTCGCCACTCCCCACCGCCGGCCCCAGTTCCCGTTGGTGCGACACCACCGTCCGGCGCGACCTCCGTCTGTTCGTCCCCGCCGTCGCTGTCGTCGCGGGCCGTCAGACGGCCGACTCGCCGCAGCAGGTCTCGTACCATCGGTTGTGAATGGCAAACATGCGGCAAAAAGGCAGCGTCCGCATTATCAGCGCCGAAAACGAACGGTCGAGTTTCCGACGGGAAGGCGGCGTCCCGGGGCGAATCGAGAGTCAGTTCGTCGACGGCTCGATCCGATCGATCGCGTGTTCGAAGTCGTCGGCGCCGATCACCACGTCGTCGGCTCGCTCGTTGGCCTCCGCGGGGTCGACGCCGGCGGCGACTTCGCTGATGGCCCGCATCGACGCCGCGCGGACCAGCGACTCGATCTGGGCACCCGACAGCCCCTCGGACTCGCTCGCCAGGTCGTCGAGATCCACGTCCTCGCCGAGGGGTTTGCCCTCGGTGTGTACGTCGAGGATCGCGCGCCGGCCGGCCTCGTCGGGATTCGGGACCTCGACGTGCTGTTCGAGTCGGCCGGGACGCAACAGGGCGTCGTCGAGCATGTCGCGGCGGTTCGTCGCCGCGACGACGACGAGGTTGGGGTTCTCGGCGGCGCTGTCCATCTCCGTGAGCAACTGTGAGACGACTCGTTCGGTCACCTCGTTGCCGTCCATCCGGCCGCCCGCGATGCCGTCGATCTCGTCGAAGAAGACGATCGCCGGCGCGGTCTGACGGGCGCGGTCGAACACTTCCCGCACGGCTTTCTCGCTCTCACCGACGTACCGGTCCATGAGCTCTGGGCCGGCGACACGGATGAAGTTCACACCGCTCTCGCCTGCCACCGCACGGGCGAGCAAGGTCTTGCCCGTCCCCGGCGGGCCGTACAGCAGGACGCCCGAGGGCGGATCCGTGTTGGTCGCGGTGAAGAGGGGACCGTACTCCAGAGGCCACTCGACGGCCTGTTCGAGCGTCGACTTCGCCTCCGCGAGTCCGCCCACGTCGTCGAAGGTCACAGTGGGGGACTCGGCGACGTACTCTCGCATCGCCGAGGGTTCGACCGTCCGTAACGCCGCTTCGAGGTCTTCGCGCGTGACCTCCGGTTCGTCGCGCGTCCGTCGGAGCGCGTGCATCGCCGCCTCCGTCGTCAGCGTGTGCAGGTCCGCGCCGACGAACCCGTGCGTCCGGGAGGCCACCCGGTCCAGATCCACGTCCTCGGCCAGCGGCATCCCGCGGGTGTGTACGTCGAGGATCTCGCGGCGGCCGCCCTCGTCGGGGACGCCGATCTCGATCTCGCGGTCGAACCGACCGCCCCGGCGCAGCGCCGGGTCGATGCTGTCGACCCTGTTCGTCGCGCCGATGACGATGACCTGCCCGCGGTCCTCCAGCCCGTCGAGCAGGGTCAGCAGTTGCGCGACGACGCGGTTCTCCATGTCCGAGTCCTCGTCGCGCTCGCCCGCGATGGCGTCGATCTCGTCGACGAAGATGATAGCGGGGGCGTTCGCCTCGGCGTGGTCGAACGCCTCGCGCAGTCGCTCCTCGCTCTCGCCCTTGTACTTCGAGACGACTTCCGGACCGGAGATCACGTCGAAGTAGGCGTCGACCTCGTTGGCGACCGCGCGGGCGATGAGCGTCTTGCCGGTCCCGGGCGGCCCGTGCAACAGCACGCCCCGCGGCGGCGAGATGCCCAGCCGGGTGAAGAGATCGGGGTTCGACAGCGGTAACTCGATCATCTCCCGCACCTGGTCGAGTTCGTCGTCTAGCCCGCCGATGTCCTCGTAGGAGACGCCCGTGCGCGAGGCGGACTCGTCGGGCGTCGACTCGGTCGGTGTACCGGACCCGGTCCCCGAGGCACCGCCGGAGCCACTGGACCCGCCGGACCCGCCCGCCCCACCGGAACTGCCACCGGAGACGGTCGCCGAGCCGCTCCCGCCGCTCGCGGCCCCGGTCGGCGTGCCCTCTATCGGCGGGAGGACAGTGATGTCCGTCTCGTCGGTGACGCGGACGGCGCCGGCGGGCTCGGTCCCGGAGACGGCGAAGGCGCCGACGCCGTCGATGTGGACCTGTTCGCCCTCGCGCAGCGGGCGGTCCAGCAGGGCGCGTCGGACCGCCGACTCCTGCTGTGCGTCGTCCAGCCCGACCGTCTGGGCCAGGCGGACGGTCAGACTGTCGGCCTCGCGGACGGAGGTCTGTTCGACGGTGACGGTGTCACCGATGTTCACGCCGGCGTTGGCCCGCGTGTCCGCGTCGATGCGGATGTAGGCGCCGTCGCCGCTCTCGGGCCAGGCCTTCGCGACGGTCGCCCGCTCGCCCTGGATGACGAGCGGGTCGCCGCTCAACACGCCCAACTCGGCGCGGACTCGCTCGGGGACCCGCGCGATGCCGCGGCCGGCGTCGCGCTTGTTCGCTCCTTCGACGGAGACTTCGATTGCGTCGCCGCTTCCCATACCCTCGCTATCGGGCCGACGCTCTTTATCTTTCCACCTTTTTGACGGAGGGGTGACCGCCCGGTAAAACGTGGGGCCAGAAGACCCGAGCGGGAAACACATGGGGCCGGAGAAACGCCTTTACCCTCCGCCGACGCACGGACTAGCATGGTCGTGACTACCGAGCGCGACGAAATGACCTGGTACAAGTGCGAGGCGTGCGGGCTGCTGTTCGACGACCAGTCCGACGCCCGCCAGCACGAGGACAACTGCGACGCCGAGGAGCCGTCGTACATCCAGTAGCACGGTCACGTACCGAAAGCGGTCGACCGTGGAAGCGATGCGACAGCGGGCCGGACCGCCGAGGGGGACCGCTACGCGTTCTCGACGATCTCGAAGCTCTGCTCGCCCATCTCGTCCTCGATGAAGACGAACACGCGCCCGTCGACGACCGACAGGTCCACGTCGATCTCGACGCGGTGGGCTTCCGAGCGCGCCCGGACCCCCTGGAACAACGGTTCCTCGTCGCCGTCGTCGACCATCACGCGGCCGACGCCGGTCGTCTCCAGGATGTCGTCGTGGGTGTTCAGGTCGTTGACATATAGCATGATCCCCTGGGTCTCCGTCTCGTCGGTGACTAGCACGTGCACGTCCTTGCCGGGCGCGGCGCGGACGCTGTCCTCGACGGCCGTCGGGACGCCGCGGTAGAAGGCCTCCCGCCCGTCGACGTACTCGACGGCGATCCCGTCCTCCGTGAGTTCGACCCCCAGCGTGTCAGGCGGCACGTCGTTGCGCGCGCTCATGTCCGGACGTTTCGCCCAGCGCCCCAAAAGCGTCGCGTTCCCGCGACCGAACGTCGGGCCCGGTCGCTCGAGCGCCGGCCCGACGCCGCGCTCGCCCGCCGCTCGCGGGAATCCCACAGAGGTAAATACCGCCCGGGAAGACAGGGAGACGATGGACGGACAGGCAGTCGCCCCGGCGGCGGGGACGGTGCTGAACGCGCTCGCGAACGGCACGGGGTCGGCCTTCGCCATCGACGAGTACACGACCGCGACGGTCGAACTCGACGACGACGCCGACGGCGTGACCGGCCGCGTCGCCGAGGACCCCGACGCCGACACCGAGTTGATCGAGCGCTGCGTCGCCGCCGTCACCGACCGCTTCGGGGCGGGCGAGGGCGGGTCGGTCCGCACAGAGAGCGACGTGCCGATGGCCTCCGGCCTGAAGAGTTCCAGCGCCGCGGCCAACGCGACCGTGCTGGCGACGCTTGACGCGCTCGACGCCGCCGACGAGATATCCCGCGAGGACGCCTGTCGGATCGGCGTGCAGGCCGCTCGCGACGCGGGCGTCACCGTCACCGGCGCGTTCGACGACGCGAGCGCGAGCATGCTCGGCGGCGTCACCGTCACCGACAACGCCGGCGACGAACTGCTCGCCCGCGAGGAGCGCGACTGGGCGGTCCTCGTGTGGACGCCGCCCGAGCGCTCGTTCTCGGCCGACGCCGACGTGGACAGCTGCGAGCGGGTCGCACCGATGGCCGACCTCGTGGCCGACCTCGCGCTCGACGGCGCGTTCGGCCGCGCGATGACGGTCAACGGGCTGGCCTTCTGCGCCGCGCTGGAGTTCCCGACCGACCCGATCGTCGAGGCGATGCCGGTCGTCCACGGCGTCTCGCTGTCGGGCACCGGGCCGAGTTTCACCGCCGTCGGCGACCGCGAGGACCTGGAAGCGCTGCGCGAACGCTGGAGCGAACGCGAGGGCCGGACGTGGCTGACGACGACGCAGACGGAGGGGACACGAATCTCATGAGTCAAGACGAATCCACGACACAGTACGCGGAGGAGATGGATCTGGACGAACTGCGCGACGAGATACAGTCGATCGACCGGGAGATCGTCGAGCAGATCGCCCAGCGGACCTACGTCGCCGACACCATCGCTGAGGTCAAAGACGAACAGGGCCTCCCGACGACCGACGAGGAGCAAGAGCAGGCCGTCATGGACCGCGCCGGCGAGAACGCCGAACAGTTCGACGTCGACTCCAACCTCGTCAAGGCCATCTTCCGCCTGCTCATCGAGCTGAACAAGGTCGAACAGCGAGAGAGCCGCTGAATCGGTCCCGGAGCGGCCGCCGAACCGACCTATCCATTCTTGAAGGGCGCCGACGTATCAGCACGTATGAACACCAATCACCGATTCGGCATCGCGGCCGCGCTCGTCGCGGTTTCGGCGCTGGTGAGTGTCCTGGCTGCGCCGTCACTCCCGGACACGGTCGTCACCAACTGGAACGCCGCCGGCGAACCCAACGGTACGATGGCGAAGACGGCCGCGCTGGCGTTGTTCCCGGCGCTCTCGGCGCTTCTCGTCGCGCTGTTTGCGGTGGTGCCGCGGCTCGACCCCCTCGGTGAGAACGTCGCCGACTTCCGCGCGTCCTACGACTGGTTCGTCGTCCTCTTCGCGGCGTTCATGACCGCGATCCACGGCGGAATCGTCGCGTTCAACCTCGGCTACGAGTTCGACTTCACCCTGCTGGTGCTCGCCGCGGTCGCTGGACTGTTCTACTACGTCGGGGGCCTGCTGACCAAGGCCGAACAGAACTGGTTCATCGGCATCCGCACGCCGTGGACACTCAGCGACGAGACGGTGTGGGAGCGGACTCACGAACTGGGCGGCCGGCTGTTCAAACTGACCGCCGTCGTCTCGCTCGTGGGGCTCGCCTTCGGCGACTACGCCGTTTACTTCCTCCTGGTTCCGGCGCTCGGGACCGCGGCCGTCACCGTCGTCTACTCCTACTATCTCTACGAGCGCCTCGACGACGCGGGCGGTGCGGCGCCGCCGGGTGCCTGACTGGCTCTCGGGCGGCCGCAGGACGGCGTTCTCCCGCCGGCGTCGATCGCGCTCGACGGCCCGCGGACGGGCCGCGGCGAGTCTCCCGACCCGGTGTTCGGGAGCCGAAGTTCCTTATGCCCACCGCGGGAACTCGGGGGTATGGCGGAGTACGAACTCGACGAGGTCGACCGCGAGATCCTCGCCGCGCTGCAGGCGGACGCGCGCAACCTCTCGTCCGGCGAGATCGCCGAGCGGACCGATGCCTCGTCGAGCACGGTTCGCAAGCGCATCCAGCGGCTCGAATCGGAGGGCATCGTCAAGGGGTACAGCGCCGAAGTCGATTACCAGAAGTCGGGCTACCCGCTCCGAATGTTGCTGTTCTGTACCGCCCCGATCCCCGAGCGAGGCGAACTCATCGACGAAATCCTCGACATCTCGGGGGTCGTCTCCGTCCAGGAGCTCGTCACGGGCGAGCAGAACCTCCTCGTGACGGCCGTCGGCGAGTCCGACGACGACATCACGCCGGTGGCCCAGGAACTGCTGGACATGGGTCTGACCGTCGCCGACGAGGTGCTCGTCCGCAGCCACGAGTCGACACCGTTCGACGATTTCTCCGAAGAGTGACCCACTCCCTCGAGCGGCGTCCGTAACCGGCCGCCGCCGACCGACGCCAGTCCGGCCCGGACCGCGCCCGGAAACCGACCCACCTTCGATACCTCGTCCGACGACAGATGGATACCGATCTGTTCGTATTTTGCGGTCTTCGATACCGAACTGTTCGATCGGACCACTGACCGCTCGGCCCTTCGTCCCTCGCGCCATCGGCTGACACTGGTCACCACCGTCACGTCTCCTCCGACCACGAAACCAGCGAACGCCTCAAGCACCGCTCACGACGGGTCAGAGAACTACCACCGAGCCACCGTGCCCGATCGGTGTGTGAATCCCCACCAATGACCATAATGTTCTTTCATGCAGTAGGGTTCGAACGAATTGTGCGAACCGAAGGTTATAATAACCATATTGTTCTACAAAGGTGTAACGACGACCAGTTCGTTGCGTCGGCGCCGGGGCTGGCGGCCGGCGGCGGTGGAGCGGGCTGGTCGGGGATACAACGATGACCGGCCACACGGGAACGAACGACGCTGCAACGCTCTCGGAGAAGGTGACGACGTCTCGCTCGTCCGTTCCCCGAGCGGCGACCGCCGCGGTCTGGGGCCTGTTCGTCCTCAGTACGGGCGTGCTCGCGCTGGTGGTCGCGAACGGCGGCGGGTGGTCGGTCGCGGATCTGTTCGTCGTCGACGGGCTGACCGCCGTCATGTGGGTCGTCGTCACCTTCTTCAGCGGGATCGTCCACAGCTACTCCCGTCGGTACATGGCCGGCGACGCTCACGTCGAGTCGTTTTTCGTCCGGATCTTCGCGTTCACGCTCGTCGTCGCGGCGATGACCGCCGCCGACCACGTCGCGCTGTTCGCGGGGGCCTGGCTGGCGATGGGGCTCGTCATGGCGTCGCTGGTCGGCCACGTCCGCGACTGGGACCAAGCGCAGGCCGCCGCCGTAAGCGCCCGGCGGCACTTCCTCGCCAGCAGCGGGCTGCTCGCGGTCGGCCTGGCGGTGCTCGTCTGGGCGACGGGCGCGACCTCGATCACCGGCATCCTCGGAGAAGTCGGGACCCTCTCGCGGCCGGTCGCGCTCGCCGCGGTCGGGTGTCTCTTCCTCGCGGCGGTGATCCAGTCGGCACTGTTCCCGTTCCACACCTGGCTGCTGTCGTCGATGACCGCTCCGACGCCGGCGTCGGCCCTGATGCACGCCGGATTCGTCAACGCGGGCGGCGTCCTGCTGACGCGGTTCGCACCGCTGTTCGCCGACGAACCGGCCGTCATGTCCGTCGTGGTCGTCGTCGGCGCCGTCAGCGCCCTGTTCGGACAGGCGCTGTTGCTCGTGGCGACGGACATCAAGCGCAAGCTCGGCGCCTCGACGGTCGCGCAGATGGGCTTCATGATACTCCAGTGCGGGCTCGGCTTCTTCGCCGCCGCCATCGCGCATCTGGTCCTGCACGGCTTCTACAAGGCGTACCTGTTCCTCTCCTCGGGCGAGGCGATCGAGCAGACCGCACCGAAGGCGGCGACCCCCGACCGGTTGACGCTCCCCGGCGTCGCCGTCGGCCTGGTCACGGCGGTCGGCGGCGGCGCCCTGTTCGCCGTCCTCACCGGGAAGGGCACGGAACTGAACAGCGGCCTCGTGCTCGCGCTGGTCGTCGTCGTGACGACCATGCACGCGACGCGGGACGTGCTCCGGCGGTCGACACTCTCGCCGGTCGCTCGCCTCCTCAGCGTCCCGGTGGTCGTCCTGACGGCTATCGGCGCCTACGGCGTGCTGTTCAACGCCGTCTCGACGGTCATCGCGGGCGCGACGCTGGCGGAGGCGCCGACCGAACTGACGGCCGTCCACGTCGGCGTCGCCGCCCTGTTCGTCCTGTCGTACCTCGCGACGGAGCTCGGCTGGCACCGCTCCAGCGAGCGCCTCTACGTCGCGCTGTTGAATCGTTCGCAACCGCACCCGGACACCGTTCTGACCCACAAGGAGGACTACGATGACGCTTGAACGCACGACCCTCGAAGATAGCATCGACCGCGCGGCCGAGACCGTCGGCTCGGTCTGGCCGCTGCACTCGTTCGTCACGGCCAACCCCCTCTCGGGGTTCGAGGACCGGCCGTTCCACCGCGCGGTCGCGGAGGCCGAGGAGCTGTTCGGCGGCCGCGGTTACCCACATCCATCGGTGTTCCGGCAGGCCTGGGAGGACGGCCGGATCGACCCGGACGTGCTCCGAGAGGCGCTCGACGCCCACGGCGTCTCCGGCGAGCCCGAGACGCTCCTCGAGGAGATGGCGGCCGCCGAATCCGAGCGCGAGTCCGCGACCGCGACCGACGACGCCACCGACACCGTCGACCGGGTGCTGTCGAAGTGGCTCGCCGCGTTCCTCGACCAGGGCCAGGCCGAGTGGTCGATGCCGAACCGCGAGCGCGGGTTCTACACCGCCTGGCGCGGGCTCGCCCCCTACGACGAGGAAGTCCCCGGCTGTGACGACGCGTCGGACCTCCCCGAGTCGCCGGTCGAGGCGATCGAGGCGGTCCTCTCGGACCATCCGGAGGGTCGCTGGGAGGGGATCTTCGAGCACCACCTCGGCGCGCTGCCGGGCTGGACCGGGTTCGTCAAACAGCGGGCCGAAGGCCACGCCGGACCGTGGCAGTCGAACTACCCCGTCTCACTGCTCGAGTACCTCGCGGTGCGGCTGACGCTGGTCGACCTGCTGGACGCGCCCGTCGAATCCGACGACGGTGCGGGACACGACGCGGCCGACCACAGCGGACCGACCGACGAACTCGACGAGGCCCCCCTGGCCGAGGTCTGGCTGAGCGCCTGGGAACGCAGCTACCGGAGCCGCCTGCTCGACGGCATCGACCGGTCGGTCACGGAGCCGTCGGCCGGCGACGACGAGCGGCCGGCCGCCCAGCTCGTCTTCTGTATCGACACCCGCTCGGAGGTCGTCCGCCGTCACATCGAGGCCGCCGGGCCCTACGAAACCCACGGATACGCCGGTTTCTTCGGCGTCCCCATGCGCTACGAGGGATACGGCTCGGACGTCGACATCGACGCCTGTCCCCCGATCGTCGACCCCGAACATCGGGTCACCGAGCAGCCCGAACACGACCACGAAGCGGCGGCCCACGACCGCTGGAGCGGGGTCGCGACGGCCGCCCGCAAACACCTCAAATCGCTGAAAACCAACGCGGCCGCCGCCTTCACGTTCGTCGAGGGCGGCGGGAGCGCCTACGGCGCGGCGCTGACCGCGCGGACGCTGCTCCCGTCGGCTGTGGCCGACCTCTCCGACGCCGTCGACGACCGGGTCCCCTCGCCCGCAGAGTTCTGCGCGCCCGCGCTCGACCGCCGCGGCGACCCTGACGGCGACGCCCTGCCCCACGGCATGACCCTGTCGGAGAAGGTCTCTTACGCCGAGACGGCCTTCGATCTGATGGGCTGGGAGCAGTTCGCCCGCCTGGTCGTCTTCGCGGGGCACGCCAGCGAAACCACGAACAACCCGTTCGGTTCCAGCCTCGACTGCGGCGCCTGCGCCGGCAACCCCGGCGGTCCAAACGCTCGCGCCCTCGCCGCGATCTGCAACGACGACGACGTCAGGGCCGAACTCCGCGAGCGCGGCTTCGATATCCCCGCCGATACCGTCTTCCTCGCCGGCGAGCACAACACGACCACCGACGAGGTCGAGCTGTACGACGGCGACGTGCCCGAGAGCCACGAGACCGATCTCGAACGCCTCCGCGCGGACCTCGACGAGGCGCGGGCCGGCGCCGCCACCGAACGCGCCGAGTCGCTGCCCGGGAGCGACCCCGCCGACGGCGTCAGCGAGACGAAACGCCGGACGGCCGACTGGGCGGAGACGCGCCCCGAGTGGGGCCTGGCCGGCAACGCGTCGTTCGTCGTCGGGCCGCGCGAGCTGACCGAGGGTCAGGACCTCGACGGGCGGGCGTTCCTCCACTCCTACGACTGGTCGACCGACTCCGACGGGGACGCCCTGGAGGCGATCGTGACGGGGCCGCTGGTGGTCACCCAGTGGATCAACAGCCAGTACTACTTCGCGACCGTCGACAACGCGGTCTACGGCAGCGGCTCGAAGGTCACGCAGAATCCCCGCGGGAACGTCGGCGTCGTGCAGGGCAACGGCGGCGACCTGATGACCGGGCTCCCGAGCCAGTCGCTCTACGCCGACAGCGACCGCCCGTACCACCAGCCGCTCCGGCTCACGGCGGTGATCCACGCCCCGGTCGAACGCGTCACGGACATCCTCGCCCGCCACGAGGCCGTCGCGACGCTGTTCGACGAGGGCTGGATCTCGCTGACGGTCGTGGACCCGAAACAGGACAACGCCGCCGTCCACTACCAGGGCGACCTGGAGTGGGAACGGGCTGCGGCCGCGACGCCGCTCGTCGTCTGAGGTGGCTCGATACCGCTGGCCGGGGTCCGCCCCGGTCAGTACTCCCAGACCCGGTCGATCCGGTCCTCGACTTCGGGGTGGGCGTCGCGGAGGGCGTCGATCCCTCGCTCGCCGTCGACGTTGACCACGTGGATCTCACCCCGTTCGCCGCCGTAGACGTCCTGGAAGTCGTAGACCGCGCCGACCACGTCGACGGCGTCGGGCACCCGTTCGCTCCCGACGAACGACTCGACCTGCTGGTCGACGTTGTACTCGACGAGCCGGTTGACCGCGCTCGCCGTATCGAGCCCGTCGGGCAGCGCCGCGACGCCGGCTTCGAGGTGTGGCGCCAGCAGGCGCAGGGAGTGCTCGATACCCGTCGGTTCGGTCTGGTCGTCGGCGAGCGCCCGGTAGGCCCCGGTCACGGCGCCACAGCCCGTGTGACCCACGACGACGGCCGTCTCGGTGCCTGCGTGGGCGATCGGGTAGAGCACGTCGTCGGAGACCTCTTCGCCGCTCTCACCCAGTTGGACGACGCGGTTACCGATGTTGCCGACGGTGAAGAGGTAGCCCGGCTGTTCGTTGCCCCACATCTGGTCCTGCAAGACTCGCGAGTCCGAGCAGCAGACGGTGACCGCGGCCGGATGCTGGTCGTCCTGTACGTCGTCGAAGCGGTCAGCGAACTGTTCGGCGTGGCGGGCGTTCCCCGCCAACAGGTCGACGACCGTCCCGTTCATACGACGACCCACTCGGGGCTGACGTATAGCTCTTTGACACCACGTGCCAATCTCACCCCGGCACCGCAAGAGGGCGCCACCCCCTCCGCCCGTCGCTAACCCGAGTCCGGACCCGCGTCGGCGCCGTCGGGCCCTCTCGCCGGTCGGCCGCGGTTCGCCTCGAACCACTCGACGGCGAAGTCGACGAGCGCGGGCTGGTCCAGCAGACGCGTCTCCGCGGCTCCGACGGTCCCGCGGGTGACGGCCTCGGGGCGCTCGGCCTCGAAGTCCGACCCCAACTCCACGAAGTCCGACGTGTCGGTTTCGACGTCTTCGTACTCGACGCGCACCACGTCGCCGTCTTCGAACACGGGAGCCTCGTTCGTCGCGCGGTCTTTCGGAAACTCGGCGCGGTACTCCGCGAGGTGGATCGAGGTGTTGGTGTCGTAGCCGGTACCGAGCAAGAGCACGCGCCCGTCGCGGTCGTAGACCTCGGCCAGCGGCGACGCCTCGCCGAGCCCCTCGTCGTAGGCGTGACCGGCGACGACCGCCTCGGCCTCGGCACCCCACGCGGCGAAGGAGACGGTCGGGTGGCGGCTCCGAACCGTGTCCGGATAGCCCCGGAAGCACTCTGCGATCGCGCCCATCCCGCGAGTGGGCGTGCTCTCGGGGCGAAAGGGCGGCCGCTCGGCGCGGATCGCCTCGATCCAGTCGTCGGGGACCGGTGGATTCGACCAGACGGACGGGTCGGTGTACTGCCCGGTGTGGGCCGGCATCACGAGCGTCCCCGAGTCGGTGACCACCTCGCGGAGCGCGTCGACGACGGCCTGCGCGTCACCGGCCACCCAGCCGAGCGCCGAGAGCGAGGCGTGGACGAGCAGCGTCTCGCCCGGTTCGACGCCGAGGTCCCGCAGGTCGGAGCCGAGTGTCGAAACCGTCACCGGCCGGTCGATCCGGTCGACGGCATCCCGTTCTCCCATGGGTCCGCTTCGAAAAGTGTCGGGTTGAGTGTTTCGGGACCGTGGCAACGAGCGACAGGGACCATTCCGCCGTCGTCAGCCGGCGACGGAGACAGTGACGTTCCCCGCGGTCACCTATGCGCTGGCGTTGCCGACGAAGGACTGGGGGCCGGCGAAGACGACTGTTATCCCGTCGCCGACGCGGGCGAGGCGGTAGACGATGCCGTCGTCGGACGGCTGGGCGGCCCGCCAGGACGCGAAAGCCGCGGCGAACTCATCGTCGCCGTAGCCGAACGCGTCGTAGAAGGGGTTCGCCGCCAGTTGGCGGTCGATGTCGGACTGACCGTCGACGTAGGGGCGGCGGTCGGTCCATCTGTCGAGACATCGGTGTCGACGGGCATCCCGGCGTCCTGTCCGGCGAGCGGACTTCCGCAGCCTGCGAGCAGGAGGAGGGCGACGACGCCCAGGGTGGCGACTGTCCGTCTCATCGATAGGGCCGCTGGAGGACGGTTCGTTCGATCCGTCTCTCGAAGTGGCTTTCTTCCCTTCGATCGGCCAACAGTATCCCCGACGAGGGCGGAACTCCGCGCTCGGGCGATTACACCGTCGGGTCGTACGTCTCGGCGAGCGCGTCGAGTTCGTCGTGGTGTTCGGTCGTGTGGGGCGCGGTCAGCGGCGAGACGCTCACCTTCCCGTCGACGACGGCCCGGCGGTCGCTCCCCGCCGGATCGGGGATGTCGCCCTCGGCCATCCGCTCCCAGATGCGGTCCTGAAGCTGGATATCGCCGTTGTCCTCGCGGGTCGCGGTCATCTGGTACACCTCCGAGGGGTAGGTCACGGCCATCTCCGCCGGTCCCCACTCGGCGACGGGCGCGTTGACGTTCAGGTAGTCGGCGTCGTTGAACACGCCGGTTCCGCGAGCCCGCTCGACGAGGTACTCCGTCGCGCGCGCCGCTTCGGCGTAGCTCTCGGGGTTCATCTGCACCTCGTCGAACGCCGCGTCCTCCCGGACGGGGATGTACATCGACACCGCGATGGCCGGCACGTCGAAAAACGTCGCCTCGACGGCCGCCGAGACGGTGCCCGACCGCCCGAGGACGTACGCCCCGAGGTTCGCCCCCTGATTGCAGCCGGCGACGACGATGTCCGCGTCCGGGACCAGCGACCCCAGCCCCGCGACCGTGCAGTCCGCTGGCGTCCCCTTGATCGCGTAGCCCAACTCGTGTTCGTGGACGGTCACGTCGTGGGAGAGCGAGCGGCCGACCGCGCTCTGGTCTTCCGCCGGCGCGACGACCGTCACGTCGCCCACGTCGCTCAGCGTATCGGAGAGCGCCCGGAGGCCGGCGCTCTCGATCCCGTCGTCGTTCGTCAGGAGGATCGACGGCTCGTCCATACCACCCCTGTCGGCGGTACCGGCAAAAGCGCACCGGCCGCCACGACGTGAGGCCCGGTCCGCACACCCGCGTCTCTCGGACCCGAGGGAAACGCTGTTTTGGCTCCCGTCCGATCGACCGTCGATGTCCGAGCGCGAACCCGCAATCGGTGAAACCGTGCTGGTCGATATCGGCGATGGCGATCGGATCAAGGGGACGATACGCGAGCGGACGAAGACTCACGCGACGATCGACTGCGAGAAGCAGTTCGACGTAGGGAACGATCTTCGCAGGACGGACCCGGAAGACGAGTCGGTCGTCGTCACTCTCGACTGCGTTCTGAAACGGTTCGACGAGTAGCCGGCCGCGGCCGAACGCGTCCGTCGGGACCGACTCGGCGGTCGCCCGCCCCTTCGTTACACCGGAACCCGGTCGACGACCGCTTCGCCGTCGATCACGAGGTTGACGGCCCCTTCGTCGCCGTTCCAGAGGACCAGGGCGTTCTCGATCGACAGTACGTCACCGTACTCGGCGGTCAGGAGGTCCCGGTTGAGCATCGACTCGTCGGTGAGGACGGCGAAGTGGTCCACTCGCTGGCTCCCGTCGCCGACGCGAAAGAGCGGGTGGCCCTCGTCGGACAGATCGCGGCTGAGCTTCGCCAGGTAGCAGTTCACCCGCTCGGTCACCAGGTCCTCGCTGTCTGCCAGTTTCGCGACGCGGGAGTCGTCCGGGGTGAAGTCGACGCGCCGCCGACCGTCCCGGCGGAGGTAGGTGTAAGCGTACTGCACGTCGGCGTTCTCGAACTCGCCGTCGCGGCGTTCCGGCCCTTCGATACCCGACTCGCCGGGGTCGCCGTCGTCGAGGCGGCGCTGGAAACCGGGCACTTCGATATCGGGCTTCACCTCGAACGACCAGCAGTCGTCCGCGGGCGATCCGCCCGGCCAGAGCCGAACGTCCGGGCCGTAGATCGTCAGCGGCCCGCGGTCGGCGACCGATCGCTCGACCTCCCGGAGGCCGATAGCCGTGTTACGGTCCGCGGGCGCGAGGCCGACGATGGTCCCGTCCTCTGCCAGCGCGTCGGCGTATCGGCGGACCACCGACTCCGGGTCGTCCAGTTCGCTCAGGACGTTCGAAAAGAGGATCAGGTCGAAGCCACTGTGGTCGCCGTCTTCGCCGTCCGCGACGGTCGGATCCGGGAGCGCCGTCTCCGGATCGAACGCCTCGGCCGTCTCGCGGTGGACGGTGTGGTGGAAGTTCCGGCCGCTCTCGCCGAGCAGCGCCTCCAGCACGTCGGCGGCGTCGCTGGGTTCGACGGCGTGGTAGTCCACGAGCGCGTCCGCCGGAACGAGGTCGTGCAGACCGAGCGCGGGGCCGCCGACGCCCGCGCCAACGTCGAGGACGCGCAGGCGCTTCGGGACCAGCCCGTCGCGGGCCAGATCGGAGAGGACGTACTGGGCGACGGCGTAGTAGTCGGGGAGGTGATAGAGCCCGTAGGCCAGCGCCGTCTCGGCGTCGTACTCTACCGCGCGCTGTTCGAAGTAGTCCGCCTTGAACGAGCGGATCCGCTCGCGGAGGCGGTCGCCCGAATCGCCGTCGGGCCAGCCCGGCCCGTGCTCGGCGACGAGGCGGTCCTCCAGCACCCGACCGTACTCGACCGGGAAGGCGTCGACGCCGTGGAACGAGACCGACAGCGGCCCCTCCTCGACGGGCTCGAAGGTGCCGTCGTCGCGCTCGACGAGCCCCAGATCGACCGCTGACTCGCGGAGGACCTGCGCGACTGCCGCCGGGTGTGGCTGGCCGTCGACGTACTCGTAGATCTCGTCGGGGTCGACCGGTCTGACCTCCCGGAGATACTTGGCGTTCGAACGGACCGCTTCACGCTGGTCGGCGTTCATCGCTGCTCACCCGCCCCCGGCGTCGGCGCTCCTGCCGCTTCGTACAGTTCCTCGAAAGCCCCTCGGTCGGCCTCCGATAGCCGGCGGGCGGCGTCGGCCACGCTTTCGGCGCCGTCGAAGGCGTCCTGGATGTCGGCGTAGACGTGTGGATCGTTCCCCGTGACGGTCCCCAACACGTCGAACAGCGCCTCGGAGACAGGCGTCTGGAACTCGTCGGCGACGGGTTCGGCGGCGAGGCCGAACGCGAGTACGGCCGCGTGGGCGCGCGCCTGAACCGTTTCCATCGCCCGGTCGTGCTCCTGTGCGGTTGTCTCGAAGGTGTCGTTACCGGCTTCGGCCAGCGCCGCGCGGACCTCGTCGGTCACGGGACCGGGGGCGTCGGCGACGACGGCGACGTTGCCTGGGGCCCTGGCCGCGGCGAACAGGGGGTGGAGACTCACCCGTTCGAGGTCCGACCCGGCCGCTTCCATCGCGCCGAGAGCGGGCCCCATAACGCCTGAAACGTCGACGAGCGCCCGGTCGGCCCGGTCGGCGTACGCCGGAACGACCGACTCGACGGCGGGGATCGGGACCGCGAAACAGACGGCGTCGAAGGCTTCGTCGGTGTCGGTCGGAACGGCGCGGGCGTCCGTACCGTCGGCGGAGAGACGGGTGGCGGCGTCGCGCGCGGCGCTCGGGTCGGTGTCGGTGAACGCGACGGCCGGCGAGTCGGGGGTCCCGGTGGCGACGGTCCGGGCGAGCCACCGCCCCATCTCGCCGGCGCCGACCACGAGCAGGTTCATGTCGCCGGCTACTGTGGCCCGTTTCAAAAGCCGTTCGGTCAGTCGACTTCCGGTCGCGGTGTGTCACCACGCCCCACTCTGAAAACGCTTATCAGTCCGCCCGCAGATACTCCGGCCATGAGACGCGTCCGCTTTCGCGATTCTGCCGGCAACGTCCGCGGCGGTCGGTGGGCGGTCAGAGACGGTGAGGAGGTGGTCACTGCCGCCGCGGGCCCGTACGGGCGCATCGCCTTCGGCGACGAGACGTTCGACCCCGAGGAGGTGGACGTGCTCGCCCCCTGTGAACCGACCAAGATAATCTGCGTCGGCCGCAACTACGCCGACCACGCCGACGAGCGCGACGAAGAGGTACCCGACCGCCCGCTGCTGTTCATCAAGACGCCCAACACCGTTGCGACCCACAACAGCACCGTCACGCTCCCCGCCGGTAAGGAGCGGATCGAACACGAGGCCGAACTCGGCGTCGTCATCGGCGAACAGTGTCGCAACGTCGACGCCGCCACCGCCGAAGACGTGATCGCCGGCTACACGCCGTTCAACGACCTCTCGAATCGCGACGATCAAGACGAGGAGCAAAACTGGGTCCGCGGCAAGGCCTTCGACGGCGCCGCCCCGATGGGGCCGGTCATCGCCACGCCCGAACATCTCGCCGACGACGCCACCGTCGAGGCCCGCGTCAACGGCGAAGTCCGCCAGTCCGAATCGATCGACAAGATGATCTTCTCCATCCCGGAGCTCATTGAGGAGATCACGACCTACATGACTCTCGAACCGGGCGACGTGATCGCCACCGGCACCCCCGAGGGCGTCGGCCCGCTCTCGGACGGCGACGAGGTGGAGATCGAGATCGACGACGTGGGGACGCTGCGACACACGGTGACGTTCCCGGACTCGTGACTCGGCGGAGTCGCTCGGCGACTCTTCTCTGCGTCTGTCTCCTCATCACGTCCGGAACGGGCTGTCTGTCCGGCAGCGACGCGAAGCAACGAGCGCTCGACGCCGAGGAGACGCACCTCTCGGCGGGGTTCGAAAACGCCCCCTGCGTCGAAAGCTGGGGGACTTCCAGTCCGGTCGTCGAGGCGGAGAGTTCGGTGATCAACCGGACCGACGGCAGCGTCTACGTCGAGGTGAGACATCCCTACTTCTACGGGACGAACAGTACCGAGGAAGACGGCGCTTCGGAGGCCGTCTACCGCGTCACCGCCGACAGCGAGACGCGGGTGAGCGGGGACATCGTCGTGCCCTGCTGAAACCGGTGAAAAACCGCCCAGCCGCGGGCCTACACCTCGTACTCGTCCTGTCGCAACTGCACGTAGGCCCCGTCGCTGAAGCCACGCTTGGTCCACCGGTAGTCGGCGACGAGCTTCAGCGCCGTCGTCCCGGACTTCAGCGCGCCGCCCCAGTCGTAGCCGCCCCGATTCTTCATCGCCCGCGTCGCGGCGAAGACGCGGTCCCAGTCGGCCGGCTCCCAGCCGCGGACGACCTCGGCGAAGGTGACGTTGCGCAGGACCTCCGCGCCGATAGCCTTCTTCCAGCGACCGTTGTAGGCGAGCAAACGGTCGTTGGCGGCGAGTTCGCCGGCGATCTTGCCCGTGCGGACGGCCACGTGGTCGCCGCCCTCGTGGAACGCCGATGTGGTCCCCATCGCGCCGCCGACGACCGCGATGCCCGCGCTCGTCGGCGAGTCGATCGGCCGCGTCGAGGAGATCGGATACGCCTCCGTCCCCTTGCGCTTCCCGCGGTCCTCAACGAGCGGGAAGTCGTCCAGATCGTAGCCCGGATACTCCCGTTCGAGCAAGCGCTCGAGGTAGGTCGCCCCGGCCGGGATCTGTTCGTCCTCGGGGTCGAGCAGCCCGTACGATTCGGGGTTCGCGACGTCATCGAGATCCATCCCGATCGGCATCGTTAGCCCGATGCGGGCGACGTTGTCGTCGTTCGGGAAGATCCACGGGTAAGCGGTGTGGCCCGGAATCATGCCCCACCAGAACTTGATGTGAGCGGGATCGAACAGCTCCTCGGGGACGCGCCGGTGTTCCTGATAGGCGATGTGGTTCGCGCTGTCCGGCGAGAGGTAGTCCGAGACGCTCCGAGTCCCGGGGAGGAACTGGTCGAGGACGCCGGTCGTGATCGTCCGCTGGGGGCCGTCGGCGAGGATGAGGTAGTCGGCGCCGATCGCCTCGCCGTCGGCGAGTTCGAGCGTATGTCGGGGATCGCCCGACAGGTCGGTCTCGACGGACCTGACGCTCGTGCCGACGCGATATCGGCCGCCGGCGTCCTCGGCGCGGTCGCGGAGCCAGTCGTCGAACTTCGCGCGGTGGAAGGCGAACCCGAAGTGGTCGTACGAGGAGTCGATGCCGGTCGATTCGAGCGTGACCGACTCGGAGGGGCCGACGAACTCGGCGCCGTCGAGGACGCTCAAGATCACGTCGTCGGGCAGTTCCTCGGCGGGGATGTCCATGATCTCCAGCCAGTAGTCGAGCATCCCGGCGGCGTCCGTCGAGTCGGGGCCGAGCCGCTCTCGGTCCGCTCTGGGGACGCCCTTCTCGACGACGACGGCGTCGGCCCCCTCGTCGGCGGCCGCCCACGCCGCCGCGGTGCCGGCCGGGCCGCCGCCCACGATCGCGACGTCTGCGCGGTCCATACGCCTACCCCTGCCCCGTCGGAGTATAAATCCCCCTGGGTTCCGGGCGCCGCAGAGCGCTGTCGACGCGTCCGCGTGCCTCGCGGACGCGAACTGCCCGAACGGTCAGCCATATGAGTTCGCCCGTCCAACCGCCGTCGATGCCAGACCTGATGGACACGTTTCTGGAGAACCGCTGGATGGTCCAGCCCAACCACGCCAACTCCCTGGGGACCACCCACGGCGGGAACGTGCTCAAGTGGATGGACGAGGTGGGCGCCATGTCGGCCATGCGCTTCGCCGGCCGCGACTGCGTCACCGCCCGGATGGACCAGGTGGACTTCAAGCAGCCCATCCCCGTCGGCGAAACCGCTCTCGTCGAGGCCTACGTCTACGAGACCGGCCGTTCGAGCGTGCGGGTCCGCCTGCGCGTGTTCCGCGAGAACCCCCGCTCGGGCGAGCGGGAACTCACCACCGAATCCTACTCCGTCTACGTCGCCATCGACGACGACCGCGACCCCGTCGAAGTCCCCGAACTCACCGTCGACTCCGAAGAGGGCGAGCGGCTCCGGACCGAAGCGCTCGACGGCGACAACAAGGAGAGCGCCGCCTGAGTCGCTCGCCGCCATCGGCCTCGTTCGACCGTCGGCTCCGGTGTGGTGGACTTATCCGCCGACCCCTCGTACCGCGTCGCATGGCCCTCGACGTCGACCCGCCGGACCCGCCGGAGCTGGAGACCATCGACCCCAACGAGTACGAGGACGCGCACGTCGCCGACGACACCGATTACCGCCGCGAGGAGATCGAACAGTACCTTCGCGACGGCGCCTGGGACCGCGCGTTCGCCGAGTGGGCCGAGGACACCGGGATGAGCGCCGACGACTACGCGATCGTCTCCGACCTCGACCTGATGGAGCGGTTCGACTTCTTCTGGGATTCGTACGCCGAGCGCGTCGGCTACCACGCGCCAGGGCTCCCGGAGGACTGGAAACGGATGGACATCCACACGGATCTGGACTCGTGGGGCACCGTCTCGGCGATCAACGCCGGGCTGACCGAACTCGGTCAAGAGGTCTGCGACGTGCTCAAAGACGAGTACATCGAGTGGGAGACGGAGTACGAGGCGCCCGACGATCTCCCCGACTTCGGCGAGTAGCTGGCGGAGCGCCCCCCGCGCTCACTCCCGCGGTACCGCGACGTTTCTCACGCGACCGCCGCACTCCGGACACGACCCCAGCGTCTCCTCCGTCGTCACCCTGTGCAGACACTCCACGCACTCGTACCGCGATTTCGTCGCCGTGTACGGATCGGTACTGTACATGTGTCCTACGTGGACGTGTGTCAAGAAAAGCGTTGCTTCAAGGAACTTCTAGGAATAATAGTTCCGAACTGGATCCAGATTGTCCACTACTCAGCGACCGAACGTGCCGACGAATCGATACCGGTCGATGACGTGGCCGTCGAGCGCCGACTCGAGTTCCCCGCGGTTCGCACCGGCCGCCAGTTCCAGCGACGTATCGACGGCGTAAGCGCTGAACTGGTAGGTGTGAGGGCCGTCGCCCTCGGGCGGCAACGGACCGCGGTACCCGACTTCACCGAAGTTGTTCGTTCCCTGTCGCGCGCCGTCGAGCGAATCGACCGTCTCGGTCTGGGGGATGCCCGCCGGGATCGCGTCGGTGTCGGCCGGGACGTTCCAGATCAGCCAGTGCAGATAGTCGCTCGCGTCCGGATCGTCGAGGACGATAGCCAGCGTCTCGGCGCCGGCAGGCACCGATTCGACGGTCATCGGCGGGGAGACGTCGTCGCCGACACCGGTGTACTTTCGGGGGATCGTCCCCTCGTCCTCGAAGTCACTGGGCCGAACGACGAGCGGCTCAGTCTCGCCGTTCGCGTCGTCTTCGGTCGTCGTCGGTGCGTCGGGCCCGGAGCCACAGCCAGCGAGCAGCGCCAGTCCGGTCGCGGCCAGTAGTCGCCGTCTCGAGATCACGTGCGGCGCTACGGCCGGTCGGCCTTTCAGGGTGGGGGATCGCCGGCCCGAGCCCGCGAGATTAATTACCCCCCACGATAGAGAGTGGTGTATGACAACTATCGTCCCCCCGAAGGAACGCGAGTGCGAACGCTGCGGTCGAACCGACACCTGGGACGACGATTCGGGCACCTGGACCGTCGTCGAACGGGACGGCGAACGGATCGCCGGCGACCCCTTCTGCCTCCACGAGTGGGACATCAACGGCGCGTACAACCCGCTCGAAGAGGGCGCCTGACCGTCCGGTCCGGTCACCGGATCGAGTCTACCGCGAACGTTCGGCGAGAACTGAAGAGCCAGGGCAGGGATTTGAACCCCGGGAATCTCGATTACAAGTCGAGTGCTTGAACCGCCCAAGCTCCCCTGGCGCAGATAGGCGTTACTCGCCCTCCTTTGAGTGGGTATCGGTTTCCAGCGGTTTCTCCAGTTGGACACGGTGGGTGTCGTAGCCGTGGCGCCGGTAGAACCGCCGGGCGGCGAGATTGTCCGCCATCGCTTCCAGCGTGACGGTGTCCGCTCCCAGTTCGTCGAGTCGCGCCTCCGCGGTCCCGAGCAACTCGGCGCCGATGCCCTCCTCACGTCGCTCGGGGACGACGTAGAGATTCTCGATGACGCCCTGGGTCACGTCCATCTCGTAGCTGCCGCGGTCGAGCGTGAACATGACGAACCCGACGATATCACCGCCGTCGGTGGCGACGACGAGGCGGTCGGTGACGGCGTGGCGGGCCAGCTCGTCGGCGACCGACCCCCGGTTGCGCTCCGCGAGAACGTGCGAGTCGTGCTGGGTCTGCTGGTCGGCGAGGTCGACCCACAGGTCGGTGACGCGCTCGGACTGAGCCACCGTGGCGAGTTCGATCTCCATCCGGTAGCCGGTGTGATGCCCGGCACGGACTAAGTTTTTCGGCCGGCGTGCGTCGAAGAGTTTTATCCCCTCGGGGTCACCACTGCCTGTAAGGCATGTTCGCTAATCACACGATTCGGTGCCGGGGGTCGGGTCGGAGACGGGGTGTCGGGGAGCCGCGCTCGCCGCAGGGGCGCGGGACGACCGAGCGAGGGTCGCCGCCGTGGAGCCATGGCGGCCGCTGACCGCGTCGCCGACCTCCGACTGGAGGTCGCGGAGCGACCGAAGACGGCGCTGTTCGGCCTGTTCGTCCTCGGGCTCTGTGTCGACCTCCTGCTGAAGGTCCTGGGGGTCGAAGTGGCGGTCGGGTCGGTCAAGCTCTTCGGGGGAACGCTCGCCGCGAGCCGCCTGATCACGCTCGTTTGGAACGGCGTCGTCGTCGGTTTGGGGATCGGGCTGGCCGGGATCGGGTTGTCGATGACCTACAGTATCCTGAGTTTCGCGAACTTCGCCCACGGCGACTACATCACGACCGGCGCGTTCGCCGGCTGGGCCGTCGCGTGGCTGCTGGCCGGCCTCGAGTCGGGCCTCCTCGACGGGAACGCCCTCTATCTCGGGACGCTCGGGTTCGGTCCCGAGGGGCCGAGCGCGGCGGACCTGTCGGTCAACGCGGTGGGCACCCCGCTTTCGGTGTTCGCCGGGCTCGTCGTCGCGGTGGTCGCGACGATCGCCCTCTCGCTCGTCCTCGACCGTGCGGTCTTCCGGCCGATGCGCGACCAGGGCGGGATCGCCGTCCTGATCGCGAGCATCGGCGTCGCGCTCGCGCTGCGGTACCTGATCGTCTTCTTCTTCGGGCCGACCAACCGCGGGCTGACCGCCGGCGGGTCGAAACTGATCCTCGCCGGCGTGAGCGGGTCGCTCGCGCTGGCGACCGAGCGGTCGACGATCGTCCTCGCCGCCAACGGCAACGTCCCGAGCGACACCTTCTACGTCGAACTCCCCGGCCTGAACTTCGGCAGCTACACCGCCGAGATCCTCTCGGTCACGAGCGCCGAGGCGACGCTGGTCGTCACGTCGCTGGCGTTGATGCTCGCGCTGCATCTCGCGCTCCAGCGGACGAAACTCGGCAAGGCGATGCGGGCGATGGCCGACAACGAGGACCTGGCTCGCGTGACCGGGATCCCGACCGAGCGTGTCGTCCGCGCGACGTGGATCATCGGTGGCGGCCTCGCGGGCGCCGCGGGCTACCTGATCGCGCTGGAGCGGGGGACGCTGGCGTACAACCTCGGCTGGGTGCTGCTGCTGCTGATCTTCGCCGCCGTCATCCTCGGCGGTATCGGATCGATCTACGGCGCGATGATCGGCGGCCTGCTCATCGGGCTCACCCAGTCGGTGTCGCTGGTGTGGATCCCGTCGTCGTTCTCGACCGCCGCGGCGTTCGCGATCATGATCCTCGTGCTGGTGATCCGACCCGACGGCCTGTTCGGGGGGGTGACCACCGCATGAGCGAGTCGGGCGGGCCACCGGCTACCGGCGGCACCGTCGTCGACCGCCTCGGCGCGAAACTCCGCGAGGGCGACGCCGGTCTGATCGCCCTGGTGATGGCCGGCATCTACGTCCTGTTCACGATATTCGCCATCCTCGGCCCCTCGCAAGGTGTGGGCGGCGTCGTCGCCGCGCTCCAGGCGGTCACCTTCTGGACGGCGTTGTACGCGATGCTCGTCCTCGCCCTCAATCTCCACTGGGGCTACGCCGGCCTGTTCAACATCGGCGTCGCGGGCTTCATGGCCGTCGGCGTCTACACGTTCGCGGCGATCACGGCCCCGACCGGCGGGAGCCCCCCGGGGCTGGGCCTCCCGCTGTGGGTCGGTGTCGTCGGCGGGATGCTGATGGCCGCGGTCGCCGGCGCCGTCGTCGCCCTGCCGGCGCTCCGACTCCGTGCGGACTACCTCGCCATCGTCACCGTCGCCTTCTCGGAGATCGTCCGCCTCACGCTGCTTTCGACGACGTTCCAGCAGTTCACGCTGTTCGCGAACGTCTCTTTCCTCCCGAACGTGCCGCTGGGGACCGGTGCTGGCCGCGGGATCAACATCCCGATCAACCCCACCATCCCGGTCAAATCGCTGTACTACACGAATCCGAGCAACCCCGCCAGCGGGAGTCGAACGGCGCTTGGAGACGCCGTTATCTCGGCGTTCGGTGCCGTCGGCATCAGGGAGACGGTCGTCGTCTCGCTCACCTACACGCTGGTCCTGATCGCCTTTGTCGCCGGCTTCTACTGGCTGCTCCGTCGGATCGGCAACTCGCCGTTCGGGCGCGTCCTGAAGGCCATCCGCGAGGACGAACTCGTCGCCAACTCGCTGGGCAAGGACACCCGGCTGTTCAAGGTGAAGGTGTTCATGGTCGGTTGCGCGCTGATGGGCCTCGGCGGGATCCTCTGGGAGACCCAGAAGGGGTACACGGACCCGACGGCGACCACCTTCCTGCCGATCCAGACGTTCTACATCTTCATCGCGCTGATGATCGGCGGCGCGGGCTCGAACACCGGGAGCGTCCTCGGCGGCGGGCTGTTCGCGAGCCTGCTCTTTCTCGGGCCCCAGTACGTCAGCCGCATCTTCTCGAAGTACTTCGTCTCGGGCGACGCCCCGAGCACCATCGTCGGTGCGCTCGGACCGCTCGGCGCGGCCGACCCCGGGCCGCTGTTCGCCTACACGCTCCAGAACATCTCGGCGCTGCGGTTCGTCCTCGTCGGCGTCGTCCTGATACTGCTGATGCAGTTCCGGCCGACCGGCCTGCTCGGCCACCGCAAGGAGGTCGCCGCGAGCATCGACCTGCTCGACCGCAACGAGCGGGCGGACCCCGACGCGCCGCGCCCGGCGACCGACGGGGGGCGAGTCGGCGATCGAGACCCCGCGCCGACCGAGCGAGGTGATCGCGATGAGTGACGACCGCCCGACCGCCGAGACGGCCGACGCGACCGGCGCGACCGTCGCGGAACCGGACGCGTCCGCCGAACCGGATCCGGATCACGACGACGGGGCGACGACCACGGGCACCGCGGATCGCGACGAACTCGACCCCGCCGACGCCTCGCTGGTCGTCGAGGACCTCGCGAAGCGCTTCGGCGGCATCGACGCCGTCGACGGCGTCTCGTTCTCCGTCGAGCGCGGGACGCTGACGGGGCTTATCGGTCCGAACGGCGCGGGCAAGTCGACGACGTTCGACCTGATCACGGGCGTCCACGACCCCGACGGCGGACGGGTCACCTTCGAAGGCCGGGACGTCACCGGCTACCGGACCGCCGAGATCGCCGACGAGGGGCTGGTCCGCACGTTCCAGATCGCCCGCGAACTTGAGGAGATGACCGTGCTGGAGAACCTGATGCTCGCGCCGCGGGGCCAGTCGGGCGAGAAGCTACTCAACGCGGTCACGCCCGGCCTCCGCGGACGGGTCCGCGAGGAGGAGCGCGAGCTGCGCGAGCGGGTATGGGAAACGCTGGAGCTGTTCGAGATCGACCACCTCGCCGAGGAGTACGCCGGCAACCTCAGCGGGGGCCAGCGCAAACTGCTCGAACTCGCCCGGGCGCTGATGGTCGACCCGTCGATGCTGCTGTTGGACGAACCGTTCGCCGGCGTCAACCCGACGCTGGAGGAGAAGCTGCTCGACCGCATCCACGAGCTGCGCGAGGGGGGGTTGACCTTCCTCCTGGTCGAACACGACATGAACCTCATCATGGAACACTGCGAGCGCGTCATCGTCATGCACCAGGGGCAGGTCCTCGCCGAGGGGCCGCCCGCCGAGATACGCTCGAACGAACGCGTCATCGACGCCTACCTGGGGGAGGACGTATGAGCGACGCCGAGGACTCGCTGCTCTCGGTCCGCGACCTCGACGCGGGGTACGGCGACCTACAGATCCTGACCGACGTTGACCTGGACGTGGGCGATGGTGAATACGTCACTATCGTCGGCCCGAACGGCGCGGGCAAGTCGACGGTGATGAAGTCCGTGTTCGGCCTCACGCGGGTGTTCGACGGGTCGATCACGTTCGACGGCACGGACATCACCGGCGAGCCGCCGGAGTCGATGGTCCACCACGGGCTGGGGTACGTCCCCCAGACCGAGAACGTCTTCGCGGGCCTGTCGGTCCGCGAGAACCTGGAGATGGGCGCGTACGTTCGCGAGGAGTTCCCCGACGACGCCCTGGCGGCCGTCTACGACCGGTTCCCCATCCTCGAAGAGCGCGGCGACCAGCGCGCCGGGACGCTATCGGGCGGTCAACAGCAGATGCTCGCGATGGGGCGGGCGCTGATGCTCGACCCCGACTTGCTCCTGCTCGACGAGCCCTCCGCGGGCCTCGCCCCGGATCTCGTCGACGACCTGTTCGACCGGATCGACGCGATCAACGAGGCCGGGACGGCGATACTGATGGTCGAACAGAACGCCACGGAGGCGCTGCGTCGGTGTGACCGCGGGTACGTCCTCGTCCAGGGCGAGAACCGCTTCGTCGACTCGGGCGATGCGCTGCTGTCCGACGAGAGCGTGCGCCAGCAGTTCCTCGGCGGGTGAGCGAGCCCGAAAAGGGAAATCGACCGCCGCTTCAGGCCGAGTACTCGATGTTTTCGATGACCTCGAAGCCTCCCTCCTGGTAGCGGTAGAGCTGGTAGGTGGCGGCGGCGATGTCGCCCACGTCGTCGAACTCGACGGCGCTGGAAGCGCCCTGGTAGTTGACCTCGGTGCCGCTGGCGGCCATCTCGAGGCCCTCGGCGAGGTTCTCCGGCGTGACCTCCTCGCCGCCCTCGTTGGCGACGGCGTCCATCTGATCGCGGATGGCCTCGCCGTCGTTCTCGCCGGCGGCGGCGTTGGCCAGCGCCAGCACCGCGACGGCGTCGAACGACTGGCCGGTGAACGGATTCTCGGCGGGGTCGCTGTCGTAGGCCTCCTGATAGAGCGAGTCGAACGTCTCGCGGCCCGGACCGGTCGACGTCGGGGCCGTGCCCCAGACGTTGCGCATGGAGTTGCCGACGTTGCCCGGCAGGCTGCCGCTCTGGAGGCCGTCCGGGACGATGACGTCGCAGAAGTCCTGCGAGTAGTCGTTGTAGAAGTCGCGGAAGATCCGGACGCCGCTGTCGGGGTAGCCGACGACCATCAACAGGTCCGGCTGGTCCTGCAGCGCGGAACTCAGCTGGGAGGTGTACGAAGACTGGCTCGGCTCGAAGCTGACCTCCTGCTGGACGGTTCCACCGGCCGACTCCCAGGCGGAGACGTAGGCGTCGGCAAGCCCCTGGCCGTAGTCGTTGTTCAGCGCGAGCGTCGACGTCGTCGCCCCCTCGAGGCGCTCGCGACCGATCTGGGTCATCACCTCGGCCTGGAGCGCGTCCGTCGGCGTCGTCCGGTAGAGGTAGCCGTTGTCCTCCAGGCCCGTGATCGCCGGCGACGTGCTCGCGGGCGAACACTCGACGACGCCGTTCGGGACCGCCACGTTGTTGGCCGTCTGGATGGTCACCGTCGAGGAGAGCGCGCCAGCGATCATCGGATAGCCCGCCGAGACGAGCGACTCCGCGTTGGAGATCCCGGTGTTCGGGTCCGTCGCGGTGTCCTCGAACTGGTAGTCGATCGTGAACGTGTCGCTCTCCTCGTCCATGTAGTCGGCCGCCAGCTCCGCGCCCTGGCGGATCGGCGGCCCGAGCTCCGACAGCTGGCCGGTCACTCCCATCAGGATCCCCAGCTTGATCGTCCGCGACTCGGCGCCGCCACCGCCGTCGCCGCCCATGTCCGTGTCGCCGTCCTCTGGCGTCTCGGTCGGGGTCGCGGTCGACATGTCTTCCCCGTCCCCGCCGTTGCTCCCGTCGCCGCCAGCGTCTTCCTCGGTCGGTGTGTCTTCTCCCGCCTGCGCGCACCCGGCCAGGCCCCCGACGCCCGCGACACCGAGTCCCTTGAGTAGCTTCCGTCGACGTATCTTACGAGACATCTTACCGCGATCCTTGTCAACCAGCCACTATAAAGCTGTCCCACGACCTGTCACGTTCCCATCGCAATACGAACGACTGAACCCGTACGCACAGCTTTCGAAAAACCGTCAGAACCGACCGCTCGGTCAGATTGGCAGAATATAGCCAGATTCCTTTCATGTAACGGCCGCGTACTCGCCGACGGTCCACACGTGGTGGCCGCGATGGTTCGACGGGGTCGGGGCGTCAGATGTCCCGACAGTCCGGGCAGAGCAGCTGTCCGTTGAACGTCGAGAGTTCCCGCGAGAGCGACCCGCAGGCCTCGCACAGCGACTGGTCCTCGAACCGCGACTCGTCGCTTCTGCGCGTCTCCCCGGGCTCCGCGTTCGGTTCGCCCCGGCCCTCGGTGACGCCGGCGACCGCCCGCTCGCGCTCGGCCATCGCGGCGCCGTTAGCCGTTTGCGCGAACGGCGAGGCGGTCAACAGGTCCTGTTCGGTCAGCACGCCGAGCGGTTCGTCCCCGTCGGAGACGAGCACCCGCCGGGTCGACCCCGTGGAGAGTTCGTCGGCCGCCTCGGCGATCGTCGTCTCCGGGGAGACCGTCGCCAGCGCGTCGGTCATCGCGTCCGATACGGGCGTCGCCGCGCCCTCCGCGTCGACGAACGCCGCCAGTGCGTCCCGCTCTGTGACGACCCCGACCGGGTCCGATCCTCGCAGGACGACCGCGCTATCGGCCCCCTCCGCCAGCATCAACTCCGCCGTCTCACCGAGATCGTCGCCCTCACTGACGCCGACGAACTCGCGGTCCATCACCTCCCGGACGCTCGCGTCTCGTTCCATGTGCGGACGTTTACCACACTCCGCCTAAAAGCTACCTGCACCACGCTTATCACGACAGACGACGTATTTTTCCGGTCGCTCGAACCGCCGAACTCGCCTCGAACCGACGGTCAGTCCGCGGGGTCGACCTCGTCGGTCGTCCAGCCGAGGTGTACGTCTTCGCCGGTGGCCCGGCACTCTTCGAGGGCGTGTTTGGCCGTCATACCCGCCTCCTGTGCGAGGCGACCACGGCCGACGCCGACCTTGAGTTCCACGTCGACCGCGTCGCGGACGTGGTCGACGGCGTCCTGATACTCGGCGGCGCCCATACCGGAGCAGACCGCGATGACGTTGTCGCCGCCGACGAAGAAGGACAGCGAATCGTAGGCGCGGCGCATGTAGCGCATGAGTTCGGCGTAGCCCTGTTCGATCCGGATGAACGTGTCGAACTCGTTGAGCTGGTCGGTGTACTTGCCCGTCGCGTCGTTCACGTCGAAGTGGGCGATCTGCAGGTCCTCGTCGGTCCGGAACTGTTCGTCGATGGTCCGTCCGCGCAGGATCTCCGTGCGGGACTTGTCCTGAGCACTGCCGGCCTCCTGCAGGGCCTCGGTGGCGGTGCCGAGCGCTTCGGCTGGAGTCGTCCCCGTGGCGACGCTGAGACTCATCGTCACCGGGTATCGGTTGGCGACCGACTCCTGAATGAGCGCGTGGTCGTCCTCGTCGAGCCCGTTGGTGACGGCGATCATGTTGTCGAACCGCGAAAAGAAGACGTAGCCGCCGCGGTTGCCGACCAGCTGCGAGAGGTCGGCGTACAGCCGCGACTGCAGGGTCTGGAGGTCGACCTCGCGGCGCGGCTCGGGCGTGACGGTCCAGGGCCCGTAGTTGTCGATCTGGACGTGCGTTACCTGCGTGTTCGTCACAGTATCCGCCGCTTAGGAAGCTGCCTGTATTGTTCTTTCCGTTCGACCCGGTCGACGACGACGGTGGCCGCGTTCGGTCGTCCGCGTCGACGGCTCGTCCGGGCCGATCTCGGTCACTCGGGCGCCGCGTGCTCGTCGACCGGTCGGCCCGCGTCGGCCGCGTCTCTACCGAGCAGTCGGGGGTCGTCGGTCGCCAACTCGACCGTCCCGACCAGCGAGTCGTATCTGACGACCCCGGTCGCGGTCAGTTTCGGCAAGTGGCGCTGAAACAGTTCGGTCCGACCAGCCTCGACCGCGTCGGCCGGTACGTCGTCGACGCTCTGGTCCCGCTCGGCGGCGACCACGTCGCGGGCCAGGTCCGACACCGGGACCGGTTCCTCGCGCTCGGCGAGGAGAGCGAGCGCCCGCCGCCGCCGCTCGTGCTCGCGCAGGTCCGCGATGGCCGAATCGGGCAGCCGACCGTCTTGGATCTGGACCGGCTCGCCTCCGTCGGCCGCCAGTGTTCGCCGCTCTGTCCCCCCCTTTCCGCCGTCGGATCGTCGCATAGTCGTTCGCTTGTCTCTCTACGCCCCGCCGGCTTTAGTATGTGTCGCGGTACCACACGACTACCGTCAGTCGGGGGGCACCCCGGCCCGGACACGTGGTAATTCGGTGCCTGATTGCAGTGTGTCACCGTTCCACGGTGCGACACCACTATGGGTCGCCCGGGCGAGCGATTGGTATATGCAAGTCGTCCTGCTGACCGCCGGGGAGGGAACCCGGATGCGTCCTCTGACGGAGTCGCTGCCGAAGCCGATGCTGCCGGTCGCCGACCGCCCGCTGGTCGCCCACGGCGCCGACGCGGCGGTCGAGGCGGGGGCGTCCGAGCTGATCCTGGTCGTCGGCTACGAGGCCGAAGCGGTCAGAGAGTACTTCGGCGACGAGTACCGCGGCGTCCCCGTCGAGTACGCCGTCCAGGCGGAGCAACTGGGGACCGCCCACGCCGTCGACTGCGCGAGCGACCACCTCGACGGCCCGTTCGTCGTGCTCAACGGCGACGACCTGTACGACCGCGAGAGCGTCGCGGCGCTGCTGGACGCCGAGGGCCCGGCCATCGGGTCCTATCGCGTCGACGACCCGACGAGCTACGGCGTCTTCGAGGTCGAAGACGGCGTCGTCACCGGAATCGTCGAGAAGCCGACCGACCCACCGACCGACCTCGTGAACGTCGGCGCCTACCGCTTCCCCGCCGAGGCCCGCGAGTGGCTGGACGTGCCGATGAGCGAGCGGGGCGAACACGAGATCACCGATGTGCTATCGCGAGTCATCGACGAGCACTCGGTCCGAACCGTCGAGGTCGACCGTTGGTTGGGCTGTGGCCGCCCGTGGGAACTGCTGGAGGCCAACGAGTGGAAACTCGGCGAGCTCGACCGAGCGATCCGCGGAGACGTACACGAGGACGCCGACCTGCGGGGCGACGTGGTCGTCGAGGACGGTGCGACGGTCGACGCCGGTGTCGTCGTCGAGGGGCCGGCGCTGATCCGCGAGGGCGCACAAGTCGGTCCGAACGCCTACGTTCGCGGCGCGACGCTGCTGGCCGCGGACACCCACGTCGGCAACGCCGTCGAGGTGAAAAACAGCGTCGTCATGGCGGGGACCCACGTCCCCCACCACTCCTACGTCGGCGACAGCGTGCTCGGCCGCGACGTGAACTTCGGCGCGGGGACGAAGGTGGCCAACCTCCGCCACGACGATGCCGACGTGTACTTCACCGTCAAGGGCGACCGCGTCTCGACCGGCCGTCGGAAGTTCGGCGTCGTCGCCGGCGACGGGGTCAAAACCGGTATCAACACGAGTCTGAACCCCGGCCTGAAACTCTCCGCGGGCGCGACCACCGCTCCCGGCGAGTCGGTCTCCCGCGACCGCTGAGTCGACGAGGGCCGCCGGACCGGCCGTCCCAGCCTCGACCGTCGCGCTTCGCGACCGGGTTCCGTCGGCGTCGATGTATGCGGTTAAGTGGGTCCGTACATACGACTCGGACACGATGGTCGACCCCACGTCCGAACTCAACGAAGACGTATCCGAGGAGGAGGCGCCGACGTGCGCCGTCTGCGGCGAGGCGCTGGTTCAGGACCCGGACCACCGGGTGGTCACGCGCGTCGAAGACGGGCAGGTCGAGACGACACACTTCTGCGGCGACGCCCACCGCGAGGAGTGGACCGACTGACCGCGGACCTGTCAGAATCTATTATAAAACCCTAAATCGGGTACCCGCCAACTGCGTTACATGGTCAGAGGGGGGGTAGCGACCGTGCTGGTCGTCGACGACGACGAAGCGGTCGCGGACGTGTACGCGAGTCAGTTGAGCGAGTCGTACGACGTGTTGACTGCCTACGACGGCGAGTCGGCGCTGGAACGGGTCACCGAGGACGTGGACGTGGTGCTACTCGACCGGCGGATGCACGGGCTCTCGGGCCGGGAGGTGCTCGAACGCATCCGCGGCCGGGACATCGACTGCGGGGTGGTGATGGTCACCGCCGTCGACCCGGGCTTCGACATCGTCGACATGGGGTTCGACGACTACCTGCTCAAACCGGTCGAAGGGCCGGAACTGCAGTCCGTGGTCGCCGAGACGGTCAACCGTCTCGGCAAGCGGGCGGTCGTCCGGGAGTACCACGCTCTCTCGGCGAAGGTCGCGACCCTCCGCGTCGAGAAGAACCCGGCCGAGCTCGACGAGAGCGACGAGTACCAGCGGCTGGTCGACCGACTCGACGAACTCGAGACCCGGATCGAGGAGGGCGCCGAGGAGTCCAGGGCCGACTCCTGACCGCCCGCCGCCGTTCCGCTCGGGGGATCTGTCGGCGAGCACGTTCCGGAGAGGCGAACGGCGCGCCGCCGTTTCCTCCACACTTTAGTACGGGCCCGAAGTAGCCGCCGGCATGGGACGCGACTACAGAGACCTCCACGATCCGAACGCGGAGTACACGATGCGGGAACTGTCCGCGGAGACGATGGGTGCCAGCGCGAAGCGCGGCGGCGGCCGAGACGTGACGATCACGGACGTACAGACGACGATGGTCGACGGGAACTTCCCGTGGACTCTCGTCAGGGTCTACACCGACGCGGGCCTCGTCGGCACCGGTGAGGCCTACTGGGGCGCGGGTATCCCCGAGCTCATCGAGCGGATGGCGCCGTTCCTCATCGGCGAAAACCCCCTCGACATCGACCGCCTGTACGAACACCTGATCCAGAAGATGTCCGGCGAGGGCTCCGTCGAGGGCGTCACCGTCTCGGCCATTTCCGGTATCGAGGTCGCACTGCACGACCTGGCCGGCAAGATCATCGAGGTTCCCGCCTACCAGCTGCTGGGCGGGAAGTACCGCGACCACATGCGCGTCTACTGCGACTGTCACACCGAGGAGGAGGCCGACCCCGACGCCTGCGCCGACGAGGCCGAGCGCGTCGTCGAAGAACTCGGCTACGACGCCCTGAAGTTCGACCTCGACGTGCCCTCCGGCCACGAGAAAGACCGCGCCAACCGCCACCTCCGCCCGGGCGAGATCCGCCACAAGGCCGAGATCGTCGAGAAGGTCACCGAGCGCGTCAAAGACCGCGCCGACGTGGCCTTCGACTGCCACTGGACGTTCTCGGGCAACTCCGCCGAGCGGCTGGCCGAGGCCATCGACGACTACGACGTGTGGTGGCTCGAAGACCCCGTCCCGCCGGAGAACCTCGAAGTCCAGGAGAAGGTGACCGACTCGACGACGACCCCCATCACCGTCGGGGAGAACCGCTATCGGGTCACCGAGCACCGCCGACTCATCGAGGAACAGGCCGTCGACATCGTCGCGCCGGACATGCCGAAGATCGGCGGCATGCGCGAGACGCGGAAGATCGCCGACGTGGCCAACCAGTACTACGTCCCCGTCGCGATGCACAACGTCTCCTCGCCGGTCGGGACGATCGCCAGCGCCCACGTCGGCGCGAGCGTCCCGAACTCCCTGGCCGTCGAGTACCACTCCTACGAACTCGACTGGTGGGAAGACCTCGTCGTCGAGGACGGTCTCATCGAGGACGGCTACATGACGGTGCCCGAGGAGAACGGCCTGGGCATCACCCTCGACCTCGATACGGTCGAAGAGCACATGGTCAAAGGCGAGACGCTGTTCGATCCGGCCTAAGCCGGCTCGAGCCCGGAAGACGAGCGGAGCGAGTCTTCCGACGTTCGACGAAGCGTAGCCGAAGTCAAACCCGAAAATATTCGATCTTCGCCGTCACGCTTCACTGCGGTACTCGTCGAGCACCCAGTCGTACTCGTCGAGGAACTCGCCAGGGTCGCGGTAAAACGCCTCGCGGACCGCGTCGATCTCCCGTGCAGATTCGAGGCCGGTCAGGATCGCCGTTCCGACGCGATAGGGGATCCGCGGGCCGCCGAACAGGTGGGTGAATAGCCGGTCGCGCGGAATGGCCGACTCCCCGAGCGACTCGCGCAGGGCGTCGTAGGTCGCCACGAGGTCGGCCAGCCGGTCCTCGTCGGAGAGGACGGCATAGTCCTCGGCGACGGCGTCGGCTCGCTCGCTCGTGTCGCCGTCCGCACGACGCATCGGGATCGGCGTATACGTCGCGAACGCCTCCGTGTGGACCACCGTGTCGAAGACGGTTCGCTGGCCGGCCGGGTCCTCGAACGCGTCGGGACCGAGGGCACGCCGCGAGTGGTGGACTCGCTCGTAGAGAACGTGTGAGCACTCGTAGGCGGCGGTGTACAGCACCTCCCGCGGCGCGTCGAGAAACAGCGGCGCGTTCAGGTTCAGGTACGCGCCTCCTTCCCCGCCTACTCCGTAGTCGTAGCCAAGCCCGAGGAACACCGTCACGTCTTCGTGGTCCTCGTTCGGAGTGACACGGTCGAGCGACGCCTCGATCCGGTCGACCCAGGCTGACTCGTTCGAGCGAACCCGCCCCAGCAGGCGACGGACGCGGTCGCGGTTCTCCGACAGACCCGACACTCCGGAGAACGCGGTATCCTCGCCCGAGAGCGCCCGCGCTACGTCTCCCCGTGAGAAGTCGCGACCGAGCAAGTCAGCGTGGTCACGAACCACGTCGTAGGCCCGGTGTTCCCAGACCCGGTCAAGCGACTCCTCACCGTCGAGATAGGAGAGAGCCTGTTCGGCGGCCGTCGTATCGATTCGCATGACGAGTGCGTCGCTGACTGCCTGAAAGTGTTTTGTGGCAGGAGCGGTGCTCCAGTCGACCGGTCAGCCGAGGAAGTACTGGACGAGCGCGTGGTGGCCCGGTGCCACCTCGTCGGGGACCGCACCGAACCAGTCGAGGTTGGGGTTCGAGGCGATCGGGCCGACGCCGGGGCCGCCGGGTCCGCCAGCGCCGGCCGGCGGCCCACCGGGTCCCGCAGGCGGTTCTTCGCCCTCTGGGGCCTCCTCGCCGTCAGGGCCGACGCCCGGAGGCGGGCCGCCGGGGCCCACGCCACCCGGACCACCCGGACCGCCCGGGCCTCCCATCGCGGGGATCAGCGATGCGGTGAACGCGACCGTGTAGCCGACGACGCTCTCGTCGCCGTCCTCGGTCCGCGTCTCCGTGCGGATCACCAGTTCGGGCTGCTCGACCTGGACGGGGAAGCTCAGTTCGTCCTCGGCCCAGCGGTCGGCGGCGACCGCCCAGTCCTCGTCGGCGCCGACCGGTCCGTTCGGGAGCGTCCACCCGTCGACCCACTCGGAGTCGACCAGCAGGAGTCGGCCCTGTTCGTCGGTCACCGCGACGACGGCGAGGCCGCTCTGGTTCTCCGCGCCCTCGGCCGCCTGCTCGAACTGCTCGGCGTCGACGACCTGCTCCTGTTCGCGGAAGTCGACCCCCTGCTCCTCGCGGAGCGACTCGGGGTCCCTGACGTTGACCATGCCACCACTCGGGCGGCTCCGGTTGTAAAGACTGGCGCCATCCTCACACCGCGACGATCTCGAAGTCGTACCCCACGCGGTCGCGGACGGTTTCGATCCCCCCGACCACACGCTGGAAGTCCCCATCGTCCCCGAATCCCAGCCGTCGTGGTGGAGCCTCCGACGAACCGAGGCGGTCGGTTGTCCAGGCGAACGCTCGCAGCACTGCGCGGAGCGCCCGATTCGGCTCGCGTCCGACGCGATCGGCGGCGGACTCCCAGTCGACGACGAGGTCGCGACGAGCCCGGTCCACGGCGACGCGGCGGACGTGCGCCAGCGACACCCCCGACCCCGCCTCGAATCGGAGCGTCCGATGAGTCAGCTTCCCGCCGTCGGCCCACGTCGCGACCGGTCCCGTGGGGACGACGGCGCAGGGCAGGTCGGCGAGGCGCTCGCGCGCGTTATCGACCAGATCGGGAAGCCCGCTCGCGCCCAGTTCGACCCGTTCGTGGTGCGGGATCGACCGGTAGACCGTCCGACCGTTGCGGCGGACCTCGACCCGCTCGACGTCCCAGACCCGCCAGCGCGCCTCGCCGAGCAGGCCGCCCATCTCGGGGCCGGCGACCGTCAGCGCGTCCACCAGCGCGTCGGCGTCCTCGGGGAGCGTCGCCCGCCAGGTCGGGCTCGCGCCGTCGGGCGGCTCGTCCGGTAACCGTTCGAGTTCCTCGTCGAGCACCCGCTGAGTGTGGGGACTCCGGTCGCTCACGTCGTCGGTCGACGTGGTCAGACGGGCGTCGTCACCGAACCCGCAGGCGACGGCGAGGAGGCGCGTGTCGGCCGCGACCGCGTCGGCCGGGTCGCCGAGACACACGACCTCGTGGGTCGGCGACCAGCCGGTCCCGTCGCTCGCGCTCTCGTCGGTCGACATCGGCTGAGGCTACCGCCGGCGCGCCGAAGTGTCTTCGGGCGGTGTGCGACAGCGCCCCGGAGCCGCCGGTCCGGCAACTTACCGAAACGCTCTCGTCGGTCGGGGTCGCGCTGTCGGGCATGCGAACGATCGACGAAGTCCACGTCGTGCCGCTGGGGTACGAGCACGACCGAATCCTCCAGCCCGTCCGCAAACACGACGCGGACACCGTCTACCTCCTCGCCGCCGACGGCCAACACACCCCGTTGACTCCCTATCAGGAGGCGCTCGTCGGGGAACTGGAGAGCGACGGCCGGACCATCCGCTTTCGCGAGACGAACCTCTCGGATCTGTACGACGTGCTCGCGGTCGTCACGACGGTCGCCGCCGACCACGCCCAGGACGTGGTCCGCGTCAACGTCTCCAGCGGCGGGAAGCTCGCCGCCATCGGGAGCGCCATCGCCTGCATGGCCACCGACGCCACCGCCTACTACGTCCGCGCCGAGGAGCACGTCCCCGAACTGGAGGAGAACCCGCGCACCCGCGGGATGCGCGACGACGAGGTCCTCCCCTCCTACCCCATCGAGGCCGTCTCCCACGACCAGGTCGCCATGCTCGCATTTCTGGAGGAGTGCAACACCGACAGCTACACCGCCAAGAAGTCCGACCTCATCGAACACGCCGAGGCGGAGTCGCTCTCCTTTATCGCCGACGCCGACCCCGCCAACGACAAGGCGAAGTTCGCGCTGCTGAACGCCAACATCGTCGATCCGCTCGTCGACGACGGCTACATCGAGGTCGAGCGCGTCGGTCGACAGAAACAGATCCTGCTGACCGACACCGGTCAGAACGTCCTCCACGCGTTCCGACACAAGCTCTGAGGGATTCCTGTCGCTCTGAGGAGCTACCCGTAGCTATCCGTGACCAAAATATGTGTTCTGTCGATGGTGTATCGATAGTATAGATGGTGTTGATACAATAGATGGTACTGAGATAGAAACTACAAACCCGTCCTGTCTACCAGTAGATGCGCGCAGTTCGGTGGGTGCGACGGGTTCCGCGTCGCCCTGTCAGGTCCCCACCCGCTGACGCTTCGGCCCTCCCCACGCCGCCCCCGACTGCGCCGCTGTCGCATCGCCCGCTAACCGATCCACCTGTGCCTCTGACACGAGGGCGACCGCCCTCCATCCCGGTCGCCCCGCTCCTGCTTCGAGTAGTTGGCTTCGTCATTCGTCTCGCCATTCCGTGTGGCATCGCTGCGTTTTCGACAGCCACGGGAACGCCCCTGCTCGGTACGGCGTGCTCACTTATCGGTTGTTTCTGTTCGAGTTGAGTTGGACTAATGTCGGCTTGGGGTGATCGCAGTCGACAGCAGGCGGTGAAAGCCCTCGGCGCGCTCGCGGTCGCTGCGGCGGATATTCTCGCTGCGCTCGAATAGTGCCGCGGCAGACGACTGAATAAACCCGAGCGCACCTCGCCCTTTCAGTCCACCAGGAGCCGCACCCGCACGGCACCGCAGGCGGCCACGAGCCTCCCCACCCGATTCGCTCGCCTCCGGCTCGCTCATCCCTCGCACGCTGCTGTCGCGGCATGAACGCCGCGACAGCGCGCGCCACGGTGGATCGGTCCGTCCGTCATCTGTACCGAGTATCCGCGCCGAACGGAGCGAGGCACGGTTCACCGGACGCGACCACCGGGAGCGACCGGCCTTCCTCGTGAGCGAAGCGAACGAGGTGGTTCGAGACGGCATTGCCGCCTCGTCATGCCGAAAATCTCCGATTTTCGAGCAGCTCGGCAGAGCTTCGCTCTGCCGGTGTTTTCACCCATGTTTTTGCCAAATGGGTTCCCGTAGCGAGCCTCCGGCTCGCGAGGAAACCCATCCGGGGAAAAGATGGTGTCTACAGCTCGACGCGTTCGCCGGACTCGGCGGCCTCGTAGATGGCGTCGATGGCGCGCTGGTCGACGATACCGTGTTCGCCGTCGCCGTGGATGTCCGTGTCGGTCAGCAGGTGGTCACCGAAGTATCCCAGCGAGCGGCGAGTCTCCTCGATGCCGTCGAACTCCGTCGTGATCGTCGTCTCGCCGCGGGTGATCGTCAGCTCGCGGTCGCCCGAGAGGAAGGCGTCTTCGAGCAGCAGTTCGCCCTCGGTCCCGATGATGCGGAGGTTACTGGTCTCCTGGGTGTTCTGGCTCGCCGTGCAGGCGGCGACGACGCCGTCGGGGAACTCGACGGTGAAGGCGGCCCGCTCGTCGGGCACCTCGTCGAAGGCCTCGTGGCCCGACCAGTCCGTCGCCGTGACGGCGACGGGGTCCTCGTCGATGACGAACCGGGTGGTGTTGATGGAGTAGACACCGAGGTCGGTGACCGAGGCGCCGGGGCCGGCCATATCGGGGTTGAGCCGCCACTGGTCGTAGTTGTCGTTGATATCGAGTAGCGGCTGAGACATGTTGCCGTGGACCATCGCCACGTCGCCGATGAAGCCCGCGTCGACGAGTTCGCGCATCATGCGGACGGCGGGCTGGACGTGCATCCGGTACTCGACGCCCAGGGTCACGTCGTCGGCGGCCTCGACCAGTTCCTCGGCGCGCTCGGTGCTGGCCTCCAGGGGTTTCTCGCAGAGGATGTCCTTGTCGAACTCGGCGGCGGCCTCCACGTACGGGAGATGCAGGGCGTTTGGTGTCGCGATGTAGACGGCGTCGTAGGCGTCGGTCGCCTCGCCCTCGGTGAACTCGTCGTAGGTGAGCCCGTGCTCGATGCTCTCGTGGTCCTCGGCGACGCCTTCGGCCTTCTCGGTCGTCGAGGAGACGACGACGGTGGTCTCAAGATGGTCGAGAACCTCGGTCGCGGGGATGGCGAACTCCATCGTCCACCAGCCGAGGCCGACCATCGCGAACCGCACCGTGCCCTCCTCCGCCTGAGGCCAGTCGCGCGCCGTGAACTCGTCCATGTACGTCTGTAGATCCATGGGCGAGTGCGCGTACGCGACCGTCATAAGTGATGCGAAGGCGGCCGATTCCCCCGTATGAGGGCTTCGAGTTCGGTATATCCGGACGTGTGGGTGGTGTCGTTCGAGCCGCCTCAGCCGCGCCACTCCAGCACGCTCGCCGCCCAGGTGTAACCGGTCCCGGCGGCGAGGAAGAGGACGGTGTCGCCCGCGGAGAGCCACCCGCGCGACCGGGCCTCGTCGGTCGCCAGCGCCTGGTCGACGCTCTGGACGTGGCCGTAGTCGTCGAGGTAGTACTGGTCGTCCCCGTCGAGCCCGAGTTCGTCACAGAGGTACGCGTGGAACGACCGCTTCATGTGCGTGACGGCGGCGAAGTCCAGATCAGTGCGATCGAGTCCCGACCGCTCCAGCGCGGTGTCGGCGACGTCGAGGAAGTTCGCGAGACTCACCTCGCCGAGTCGCTCTTTCATCGACTCGTGGTCGGGCACCCGCAGCGCGTGCATGTCGGCGTCGACGGTTTCGTGGCTCGGTGGATGGCGAGTGCCGCCACCGGGCATCACCACGTCCCGAGAGAAGCTGCCGTCGGTCAGCGCCGCGCTCTCGCGGACGGTCGCGAGCGCGCGGTCCGGTGCGTCGCGCTCGAGGACCATCGCCGACGCGCCGCTGCCGAAGTTGAACGTGAAGGAGGTGTCGGGGTCGTCGTAGTCGACCAGGTCCTCCTCGCGGCTGGCCGCGACGAGCAACACCCGCTCGGGCGCGTCGGCTTCGAGTTGGGCCGCGCTCTCTCGGATCGCGATCGGTGCGCCCGCACAGAGCGCGTAGCTCTCCGCGGCGTAGGCGTCGGTGGCGCCGATCCGCTCGGCCACGTCGGCGGCGAGGCTCCAGACGACGTAGTCTTTGAACTCACTGCCGTGGTAGCGGACGGCGTCCAGGTCCTCGGCGTCGCAGTCGGCGTCGGCCAGCGCTTCTTCGGCGGCCGCGACACAGAGGTCGCTTGGCTGTTCGTCGCCGTTCCGACAGACGTGCTTGCGCCGGATCCCCATCTTCTCGACGACCACGTCGCGGGGAATCCCAGAGCGCTCGGCGATGTCGGCACCGCCGACGGTTTCGTCGGGCAGCGCGGTCCCGAGCCCGGTGAGGTGGACCGTCATCGCTCACCCCATAGTTTCGCAGGCAGGCGCTCGGAGACGGGACCGCCGAGGTAATTCCGCAGCGTCCCGACGAGGCCGCTGGGGACGTAGAGGACGAACAGGACGAACACGATACCGACGTAGAGGCTGGCGTGACCGTTCAGTGCCGCGCCGATGAATCCCTCGACGGTGAGGCCGCCTAGGAGATCCGTCGTGAGCAGGCTCTCGGGAAGCGTCTCCCGGAGGAACGGGAGCAGGCCGCCGCCCTGACCGGTGTTCGAGAGGAACTCCCGGATCGAGTGGTCGAACAGGTGGCCGTACAGCGGGCCGGCGAGCGTGCCGAACCCGCCGATGATGCTCGCCAGCAGCGCGTCGCCGGTCGTCAGGAAGTAGAACGTGCGCTCGGGCGTGACCGACCGGGCGAAGCCGGCGTAGAGGGCGCCGGCCACGCCGCCGAAGAAGCCGCTGATGACGAACGCGCCGAGCTTGTAGCGGAAGGTGTCGTAGCCGATCGCGGCCGCCCGTTCCTCATTCTCGCGGATGGCGATCATCACCCGACCGAACGGGGAGTGGATCACCCGCTGCATCGCGAAATACGACACCAGCGCGACGAGCCCGACCATGTAAAAGGAGACGGTGTAGGTGCCGAGTTCGTGGCCCAGCAGCGCCACCGTGTCGCCGGAGAAGGTGCCGATCGCGAGATTCAACTGGTCGATAAATGGGATGCCGATCTCGAATCCCTCGGGGTGGGTGGCGCCGACGGCGGGGCCGTCGCGGGGGTTGCTCGCGACGTAGTCCCACCCGCGGACGAACACGTACAGCACCTGTGCGAACCCGAGCGTGATCATCGCGAAGTAGACCCCCGAGAGTCGGAAGGAGACGAGGCCGATGACGACCGCCAGCAGGCCGGCGACGACGGCGGCGACGAGCAGCGAGACCATGAACGGCGTCCCCGCCGGCAGGAAGGGGATCTTGCCGTTGGCGATCAGGATGACTGCGTAGGCGCCGGTGCCGTAGAAGGCGGCGTGGCCGAAGGAGAGATAGCCGGTGTAGCCGCTGATGAAGTCGAACGACATGGCGAACAGGGCGAAGTACAGCACCGCGACCATCGAGTCGACGCGCGGTAGGACGGCGATAGCGAACTCCGGGAGCCACCCGAGCGGGGCCGGGAACTGGGTGGTCGTCAGCAGGTGGTAGACCCCAGGGTAGGCGACCAGGGCGAGGATCACCAGCAGGTGGACCTGCTGGCTGCGGAGGTGTTCGACGGGCCAGGCGAACTCACGGTCGCCGACCCACTGGGAGACGGAGCTAATGGCCCCCCACCTCCTCGACGCCGAACAGTCCCTGCGGTTTGACGATCAGCATCCCGACGAGGATGAGGAAGACGGTGATCTCGGGCAGCCACGTCCAGGTGACGACGACGTTCTGGAACCACCAGGTCGTCGTGGCATCGGCCATCCCGACGATGAGCGCGCCGGCGACGGTGCCGCGGAAGGTGCCCAGTCCGCCGATGATGACGACGACGAACGCCGGTAGCAGCGTCTCCGCCGCCAGCGGGACGTTCGCGCCCCAGACGGGGTCCCACATCAGCAGCGCGCCAGCGGCGCCGGCCACGCCGGCACCGAGCGCGAACACGACGGTGAACACCCGGCGCACGTCGATCCCGAGCGCCTCGGCCATTTCGGCGTCCTCGCTGCCGGCGCGGATGTACAGTCCGTATCGGGTCCGCGTGAGAAAGGCCCAGATGCCGAGGACGGTCGCCGCGCCGAGCGCGATCTCGAACAGCGCCAGTCCCCGGACCGACAGCGGCCCGATCGACTGCTCGGCCGAGAGGAGCGCCGGTCTCGTCCCGAGCGCGGCCCGCCACTCCGAGATGGGCTGGAGCCCGTAGAACAGGACGACGATCCGGACGAGCTCCTCCAGCACGAGCGTCAGGCCGAAGGTGAGCAGGATCTGGTAGATCGGCGGGCGGTCGTACAGCTGGCGGACGAGCCCGATCTCCATGACGCCGCCCACCAGCGCCAGCGCGAGGAAGACGGCGACGAGCGCGACGAAAAAGAGCGCGAGGCGGGTCCACGCGCCCGTGGCGCTCCCGACGAGCGTGACCATGACGAGCCCGGCGAGGTAGGCGCCGATCATCGTCAGCGAGCCGTGGGCGAAGTTCAACACGCCCATCAGTCCGAAGATGAGCGTCAGCCCGCTGGCTATCATCACGTAGATAGCCGATTTCGCCAGCCCTTCGACGGCGACGCTGGCGAGCGTGTCCGGGCCGAGGAACTGCCGCAGCCCTTCGCCGAAGCCGAGTTGCATCGCGGTTGCGAGGTCGGAGAGGGCCGGTGTCATCGCGGACTGAAGCGGGCCGGCGGTCGCCGCGAATGCGCCCGCGGTCATGCGGAGAGATACCTCCTGAGCCGTTCGTCGCCGGCGGACACGTCGGCGGTGTCGCCGTCGTCGACCACGCGCCCCTTGTCGAGGACGTAGAACCGGTCGGCGAGATCCAGCGCCAGCGGGAGATTCTGCTCGACGAGCAGCAGCGTGGTCTCGGTCGCGGCGTCGGCCAGCGCCTCGGCCACGTCGGCGACGATCTGTGGGGCCAGCCCCTCGCTGGGCTCGTCGACCAGCAGCAGGTCGTTCTCGCCGACGAGCCCGCGCGCTAGCGCGAGCATCTGCTGCTGACCACCCGACAGCGTCCCCGCCTCCTGATCCCGACGCTCTTCGAGGATCGGGAAGGTGTCGTAGACGGTCGCGACCCGCTCGCCCGTGTCGGCGCCGTCGGGCACCGCGACGCGGACGTTCTCGGCGACGGTGAGCTGCGAGAAGATCCGGCGGTCCTCGGGGATCCAGCCGACGCCGCGGTCGGCCACCTCGTGGGGTTCGAGGCCGACGAGCTCGTCGCCGCGGTAGGTGATCGTCCCCTCCCGGGGCGGGGTCAGCTGGAGGATCGACCGCAGCGTCGTCGTCTTGCCGACGCCGTTGCGCCCGACCAGCGCGACGACCTCGCCCTCCTCGACCGAGAGCGTGACGCCCTCCAGCACGTGGCTCTCGCCGTAGTACGTCTCCACGTCTTCGAGTTCGAGGAGGGTCACGCGAGACACCTCCGGGGCGGTCGCGGCACGCTCACGCGACTCCTCCCGTGTCGTCTCGGTCGGAGGCGGTGCCGTCTCCGCGGCGGTCGAGGTCACCGGGCTCGTAGCCGCCGAGATACGCCTCCTGGACGGCGGGGTCCTCGCGGACCGCTTCGGGTTCGTCGTCGGCGATGACCGCGCCCTGATTGAGCACGACCACCCGGTCCGAGACCTCCATGACGATGTCCATGTTGTGTTCGACCAGCAGGACGGCGTGATCCGCGGCCACGTCCTCGATGAGCGCGACGATCTCGTCGACGCTCTCGGAGGAGACCCCCGCGTTGGGCTCGTCCAGCAGGAGCACGTCCGGATCGCCCGCCAGCGCGACGGCGACCTCCAGCTGGCGGCTGGCTCCGTGGCTGAGGTTTTCGGCGATGTCTTCGGCGCGGTCGGTCAGGCCCACGCGCTCGAGTATCTGGCGAGCCTCCTCGACGTACTCGTCGTAGGCGTCGACGTTGCGCCAGAACGTCGCGGCGTCGTCGCCGGCCGCCTGCGCGGCGATCCGGACGTTCTCCAGCACCGACAGCGTCGGGAAGACGTTCGTGATCTGGTACGAGCGGTGGATCCCCATCGCCGCCGTCTCGTCGGGCGAGGCGTCGGTCACGTCGACCCAGCCGTCGCTCCCGCCCCGGTCCAGTTCGATCGTCCCGCGGGTCGGTTCGAGCGCGCCGGTCAGCAGGTCGAAGAACGTCGTCTTCCCGGCGCCGTTGGGGCCGATGAGCGAGCACAGTTCGTCTCCCAGCTCGAAGTCCACGTCGTCGACGGCGGTGAGGCCACCGAACTCCTTCGTGAGGCCGTTCGTCCGCAGCATGCTCACAGCGAGCAGTTCATGTCCGGGCTGTCGGCCGGGATGGTGGCGTTGTCGCCGGAGATGCGGGCCTGGGGTTCACCGGGCATGATCGATGCCCCCCAGCTGTCGGCGTACTCGTCGGTCGTCGGGATCGGACTCGCGACGGTCATCTCCGAGCGGGCCTGGTTGTTGTACTCCTGGAAGGTGTAGCCGTCTTCGCCTTTCGGCGTGTCGGCGACGGTCATCCCCTTCAGCGCGCCGGCGATGTCCGCGCCGTCGGTCGACCCCGAGGTCTGGACGGCCTGGTGGATGGCCGAGGCGGCGGTGAACGTTCCCGAAGTGAACAGGTCGGGGACGACCTCGTAGGTGTTCGTGTAGCTGTCGACGAACGCGTCGTTGATCTCGTTGTCGTACTGGTTCCAGTGGTATCGCGTCGTGAACGGGCCGAGCTGGGAGTTCTCGATCTTCTCGGCGGTCAGGGGCGACCCGAGGACGCTCTCCATCGTGTTGCCGACGACCTGGTTGGTGATCTGGGTCGCGAACCCGCCGAAGGCCCGGTAGGAGTAGTCACCCGAGAGGAACGAGCTGAACAGGTTCGGGAGCGTCGTGACGGTGAACCCGCCGACGATCCCCTCGGCGCCGGCCTCCTCGGCGTTGTCGAGCAGGCCGTCCCACTCGGCGTAGCCCTGCTCGACGAAGCGCTTGCCGACGATCTCCACGCCGTTGTCCTGCAGGACCGACTCGTAGTTGTTGACGACGGCGCGGCCGAAGCTGTAGTCGGCGCCGAACAGGAACACCCGGGACACGTCCGTCTCGTTGGCGACGTATCGCCCGCCTGAGCGGGCGTCCATCGCCGTGTTCTCGCTGGCCCGGAACACCAGGTCGCTGCAGTAGTCGCCGCTGGACGTGATCGCCGCCGAGGCGGCCGGACCCGCCATGAACGGAACTTGCGCCTGCGTGACGACCTGACCGATCACGCGCTCGGCCGCCGACGAGGACGAACAACCGAAGAGCATGTCCACACCGTCGTCGCGAACGAGCGAGGTGGCCGCCGACTGCGCGGGGTCGGCCGCGAACTCCGTATCGCGGACGAGCAGCCGGTAGTCCACGTCCCCGACGCTCACGGTCGTCTCGCCGGTCCCGACCATCCCAGCGGGGTCCGCATCGGCTTTGTACGCCAGCCCGGAGAGGAACCCCCACAGGCCCTGCTGGCCGTAGTAGGACAGGTTGCCCGACATCGGCTGGAGGACGCCGATCGTCACCTCGCCGGATACGCTGCTCGCCGTTCCCGTCGCCGTTCCGTCCATCCCCGAGTCGTCCGTCCCCATGTCGCCGCCGTCGCCACCGCCGTCACTGCCGTCGCTACCGTCCGTATCGCCGCCGTCCCCGCTACCCTCGCCCTCGGTCGGTGTCCCGTCGCTGTCGGAACAGCCGGCCAGCGCCGCGACGCCGGCGACACCCATGGACTTCAGCGCTCGTCTCCGCGTGATATGCTCTCGCATGATAGTTAATGATACTACACTCACGGACATATCCACCCGGGTTCACATGTTAACGAGCGGGTTCGGCCGAGGCAAACGGGACTGTGGGGTGGCCGAACGGCGGCTCGGACGGAGTACTGCGAGACAGTTCGGGTCGGCCCCACGAGTGGGTGCCGGCGACCCGGAAACCGCGTGTACTAACCCGTCTCACTCGGTGTCGTCGAGGTCCTCGAGGGCGTCGACGACGCGTTCGATCATCTTTCGCTGGCCCCTGCGGAGGTTCTTCGAGACGGCCGGCTTGGACACGTCGAACTCGTCGGCCAGCGTCCCGAGGGTGGCGTCCCGGGGCGACTCGAAGTAGCCCGAGGAGACGGCCGTCTCCAGCGTCTCCCGCTCGGTCTCGGAGAGTTCCTCGCAGCCCTGGATGAGCGTCATCGCCGCGCCGGCGTTCCGGACGAGGTCCTGCATGTCCGGCAGCGTCGTGTTCGAGCGCTCGACCACGTCGAACTCGTTGTCGCGTTCGAGTTCCGCGAGCGTGTCGTCGGCCTGGCGCGCGCGGTCGAAGCCGACGTGCCACACCTCGCTGCCGCCCTCGATGTAGAACGGTCCGGTGATGTAACCGTCGTTGTCCCGGATAGTCTCCATCGCCGCCGTCTCGTCGATGACCGTCCGGATGTGGGCCACGTCCTCGCGCCGGCTCAACAGCGCGTAGTCGTTCATGTTGCCGTGGTCGCGCAGGGCGTCGAGCCCGTGCGAGAGCTGACCGCGGTCGTCCCCCTCGACGACCATCCGCGTCTCCAGCGCTCGCCGGGACTGGTCGAACTCCCAGTGAACGGCCGAGAACGCGACCCCGTGGTCCGCCGTCGTATCGACGAACGGGCAGTCGTACTGCTCCATGTCCATCGAGATGTCGATCATGTGCGGAGCACCCCTTCTGGGAAACCACTCCCTTCACGAACATAAATGATTCTACCCTCGTGGGTAGCGTTCGGATGAGTCGAATGGTACCGAGGCTGGGTCCGGAGTTGCGGTCGGAGACGGGCGTGTCACTCGCCGAACTCGGCGGCGACGGCATCGCGGTCGATCTTGTCGGGACCGCTCGTGGGGAGTTCGTCGACGAACGCGAGGTGGCGCGGATGTTTGAACCGTGCCAGCCGGTCGTCGAGGAAGTCGCGGAGGTCGTCGAGCGAGAGCGGGTCGGTGCTCGCCGCTTCGTCGGCTCCCGTCCCGCCGGCCGCCCGTTCGCCGCCCGCGTCGGCGGCGAGTTCGACAACGGCTTTCCCGACCTGGCCCCACTGGTCGTCGGGGACGGGGACTACGACCGCGTCGGCCACCGCCGGGTGATCGGCGATCGCGTCCTCGACTTCCGCGGGATAGACGTTTTCGCCGCCGCTGACGAACATGTTCTTCTTTCGCCCTTCGATAGAGACGTACCCATCGTCGTCGACCCGGGCCAGATCACCGGTCGACACCCACTCGCCGAAGGTCTCCGCCGATTCTTCGGGCGCCGCCCAGTAGCCGTCCGCCGCGTGGGGCGACCGCAGCTGGAGCTCGCCGATCTCGCCCGTCGGGAGGGGCTGGCCGTCGCCGTCGACGACGCGCGCGTCGACGTGGAGATTCGCGACGCCGACGGTGTGGGCCTTCTCGCGGGGCCAATCGTCGGGCATGGCGAAGTTGTTGGGGCCGCACTCGGTCAGGCCGTAGCCCTGCGAGAGGTCGACGCCTCGCTCCCACCACGCCTCCATGACGGACTCCCGGCAGGGACCACCGCCGGACTTGACGAACCGGAGCGAGGACAGGTCCGTGTCGGCCCAGCGGTCGTGGTCGGCCATCATCCGGAGGACGGCGGGGACGGCGACGAGGACGCTGGCCGACCGCTCCGCGACGAGCGCGAGGATCTGCCCGGGGTCGAACTCGCGGTCGATGACCACCGTTCCGCCCATGTGGAAGATCGGGAGCGTGAGAACGTTCCAGCCGCCGGTGTGGAACATCGGGAACACCATCGGCGTCAGGTCGTCGTCCCGCAACCCCCAGGCGGTGATCGTGTTGACCGAGTTCCAGACGAGCGCCTCGTGGGAGATCACCGTCTCCTTCGGCGTCCCCGTCGACCCGCCGGTGTGCAGGAACAGGTGCGGGTCGCCGGGGTCGACAGCCGGGCCGTCGAACGCCGAGTCGTCGTCCGGGAGCGCGGCGTCGTAGGGTTCCCAGGCGGGTTCTCCGTCCCCGTCACCCTCGACCGGCAGCCTCAGGATCGGCGCCTCGGCGTCCCACGTGTCCTCGGCGGACGCGTCGGCCACGAGGTCGGCGAACGGTTCCTCGACGACGAGGAGCTCCGGGTCGACCGTCGCCAGCAGTTCCGCCAGCTCCGGCGGGGCCAGCCGGTGGGACAGCGGCGCGAGCACGCCGCCGGTCTTGCCCGTCGCGAAGAACAGATCGACGTATTCCGGCCGGTTGCGGGAGACGACGGCGACGCGAGGGCCGGCGTCGCCCACCTCGTCGGGTCGCTCGGTTCCGGCTCCGGCGGTGCCGGCGTCGCGGACGACGCCGTGATCGGCCAGGAGCCGCGCACACCGGTTCGCTCGCCGTTCGAGGGCGGCGTAGGTGAACTCGGTCCCGGTCGCGGCGTCGACGAGTCCGACCCGGTCGGGCGAGAGCGCCGCGCGCTTCTCGCTCCAGGCGCCGACCCAGTCAGACATCCTGCACGAACTCCTGGAGCTCGTCGGTGACGCGCTCGTCGCGTTCGACGAAAAAGAGGTGCGAACCGCCCTCGAACGTCACCAGGTCCGCGCCGGGGATCCCCTCGGCGAGGAGGCGCCCGTTCTCCGGGGGGAGCACGCGGTCGTCGGTGCCGTGGAGGACGAGCGTCGGCAGGTCGATCTCGTCCAGTTCGTCGCTGGCGTCGAAGCCGACGGCGGCCGCGCTCTGCCACTCGTACACATCTTCGGTGGGATCGGTCTCCAGCCGCCAGTCGACGATCCGATCGACGACGTCCGGATTTTCGGCCCAGAACTCCTCGGAGAATGCGGGCTCCATCTTGTGCCGGATCGTCTCGCTCGGGCCGTACTCGTCGGGAACGGCGAGCATCCGCGCCTGCGTCTCCTCGGGGATCGGGACGGCGTCGTCGCCGCCCGGCGTCGTGCACAGCAGCGCCAGCGACTCGGCGCGGTCGTAGTCGAGCGCGTAGCGCTGGGCGATCATCCCGCCGAGGCTCGCGCCGACCAGGTGTGTCCGCTCGATCCCGGCGTCGTCGAGGACCGCTTCGAGGTCGGCGGCCATCTCCTCGACGGTGTAGGGCCCTTCGGGCGCGTCGGAGTCACCGGTGCCGCGGTTGTCCATGACGACCGTGCGATACTCCGAGAGCCCCTCGCGCTGCCAGTTCCACATCCAGGTCCCGTAGGCCAGCCCCTCGAGGAACGTCACCGCCTCGGCCTCGGCGGGCCCCGTCACGTCGTAGGCGATCCGGGCCCCGTCGTTGGTCGCGTACGGCATAGGTGACCTATCGGACCCCCTACCCTTCAACCCGAACGTTCACGTGTGAACCCGAACTCGGCGGGGCCGAACACTCGATCGCGGGATTCGCCCCTCGAATTCGGCTTTCGAACCGCCTGCTCTGCCACGACGGGACAGAAAATCGAATTCACCATTCCCGAATAGAAGCCACCACGGTTCCGACCGCTGAGATCGCAGATCCCGTCCGCGTGCGGGGTGCTGATCGATCCCACATACATGTCCCTGAGGAATTCCGAATTCCGCTAGAGTTTTACGAGTGGCCCTGAGACGGACTGTTATGGAATTACATGCCAGAGAGGTCAACCGTGACGTGCGGGAGCTGGGCGAGTTGCTGGGGGAGGTCATCCGATCCCAGCGGTCGGAGTCCGCGTTCGAGATAGTCGAACAGATCCGGACGGCGGCGATCGACTACCGGCGCGGCGATGCAGGGGACCGCGCGGCGATCGCCGAGACGCTCGACGGGCTCTCGCCGGAGGAGGAAGACGTGGTCGCGCGGGCGTTCACGACGTACTTCGAGCTGATCAACCTCGCCGAAGAGCGCCAGCGCGTCCGGGAGATCCGCGAGGGGAGCCACGAGGGCACGCTAGAGGACAGCGTGCGCGCGGCCGTCGAGGAACTCGCCGAGCGCGACCTCGACGCCGACACCGTCGAGGCGGTGCTCGACGACGTGCTGATCCAGCCGACGTTCACCGCGCACCCGACCGAGGCGCGCCGGAAGACCGTCAAGGCGAAACTCCGGTCGGTCGCCAACGACCTCGAACGGCTCGACGAGGTGCGGCTGACGACCGACGAGGAGGCCGACGTGGAGCGAGACCTGGAGGCCGAGGTGACGAGCCTCTGGCAGACCGCCCAGGTCCGCGAACGCCGCCCGGACGTGACCGACGAGGCGCTGAACGTCCAGTGGTACCTGGAGAACGTGCTGTTCGAGGTCATCAGCGAGGTGTACGACGCGCTCGAACGCGCCGTCGAAGAGGAGTTCGACGGCGAGGTCGACGTGCCGAAGCTCTACGAGTTCCGTTCGTGGGCCGGGTCGGACCGCGACGGGAATCCCTTCGTCACTCCCGAGGTGACCGAGGAGACGCTCGACCGCCAGCAGTCGGTCGCGGTCCCGCTGTATCGCGACCGCCTCAAGACGCTCTCGGGCGTGCTCAGCCAGGACGGCGACCAGATCGACACCGGCGACCGGTTCGACGAGCGACTGGCCGACCACCGCGAGCGGCTGCCCGCCGTGGCCGAAGCGGCCCGCGAGCGCTACCCCGACGAGCCCTACCGGCAGATACTCAAACTGATGCGCGAGCGCGTCGTCCGCGTCAACGACGTGCGTCCCGGCGGCTACGAGGACGAGAGCGAGTTCCTCGAGGACATCGCGGCCGTCGCCGAGAGCCTGCGGGCCAACGGCGCCGACGTGATCGCCGAGTCACACGTCGACCCGCTCTACCGCACGGTCGACACCTTCGGCTTCTCGCTGGCCAGCCTCGACCTGCGCGACCACCGCGCCAAGCACACGAACGCCATCGCCGAAGCCGTCGACCGCGAGGGCGTCGACTACGAGAGCATGGACGAGGACGGGCGCGTCGAGTTCCTCACCGACGCCGTCCTGCAAGACCGGCCCGTGATCGACCTGACCGACCGCGAGGATCTGTCCGACGAGGCCGCCCGCGTCCTCCGCCGGTTCGAGAAGACCGCCGAGTGGCAAAACGACTACGGCGTCGACGCCATCGACACCTACGCCATCAGCTGGTGCGAGGAACCGTCTCACGTCCTCGAGGTACTCTTCCTCGCCGACCAGGCGGGCATCGTCGACCTGCCGGGCTACTGCGGGCTGGACGTGGTCCCGCTGCTGGAGTCGAAGTACGCCCTCGACGGCGCCCGCCGCATCATGGGGACGCTGTTCGAGAACGAGGCCTACCAGCAGGCCCTCGACGCCCGCGACGGCGTCCAGGAGATCATGCTGGGCTACTCCGACTCGAACAAGGAGAACGGGTTTCTGGCGGCGAACTGGAGCCTCTTTCGCAACCAGCGCCGGCTGGCCGCGATCACCGACGACTACGACGTGGAGATGCGGCTGTTCCACGGCCGCGGTGGCTCTATCTCCAGGGGCGGCGGGCCGATGAACGACGCGATGCTCGCGCTGCCCAACGAGACGGTGTCGGGCCAGATCAAGTTCACCGAGCAGGGCGAGACCATCTCCGAGAAGTACGCCAACCGGAAGATCGCCGAGCGCAACCTCGAACAGATGCTCGATGCGCAGATCCGCGCCCGGCACAACGCCATGGAGAACCCCGTCGAGGAGGTGCCCGAGGCGTGGGCCGAGGCGATGGAGACGGCCGCCGAGGCCGCACGCGAGGAGTACGTGGACCTGCTGGAATCCGACGGGTTCGTCGACTTCTTCGAGACGACCACCCCGATCACGGTCATCGAGAACCTCAACCTGGGGTCCCGTCCCGCGTCGCGCTCGGAAGAGCGGGACGTCGACGACCTGCGGGCGATCCCGTGGGTGTTCTCGTGGACGCAGGCTCGCTGTATCCTCCCGGGCTGGTACTCGCTCGCCACCGGGATCGAGGCGTACCTCGACGACGGCGGCGATATCGAGACGCTCCGCGAGATGTACGACGAGTGGCTGTTCTTCCAGACGACGCTCGACAACGCCGCGCTCGCGCTGGCCCGCTCGGAGATGGAGATCGCCGAGCGCTACGCCGACCTCGCCGACGCGGACCTCCGCGACGAGTTCTTCCCGCGCATCCGCGAGGAGTACGAGGGCGCCGTCGACTTGGTGAAGACGATCACCGACCGCGACAGCCTCCTCCGGCGGGAGTGGCTCGCGGAGAACCTCGCCCGACGCAACCCCTACGTCGACCCGCTGAACCTCCTGCAGGTGCGCTTGCTCGACCAGTCTCACCTCACCGAGGCCGAGGAGCGCACCCTGCGGCTCACGGTCCAGGGCATCGCCGCCGGGATGAAGAACACGGGATAAGGCGGCCTTACTCCTCGTCCGTCCGGGGCGGCGCCGTGAACCGACGAAAGGCGCTTGCGGCGCGCCCGCCAACCGCCGTCCATGGCACTCGACACCGTTCTTGTGGCCGTCGGTCCCGGTGACGAGGAGCGAACCGACCCCGTCGTCACTGCCGTGAGCGACGTGGCGGGGCCGGCCGACGCCGCTGTCGTCCTCGTCCACGTCTTCTCGCGCGATCGATTCGCCGAGGTGAGCGACCGCCTCGGGTTCGGCGACGACGCCGAACCCGACGCCGTCGCCGCCCGACAGACGACGGTGCAGGCGTTCCGCGACCGTCTCGCCGACGCGGGGCTGGAGGTGTCCGTCCGTGGGGGCGTCGGCGAGCCCGGAGAGGAGATCACCGCGCTGGCCGAGGAGAGCGGGGCCGACCTAGTGTTCGTCGGGGGCCGGAAGCGTCGACCGACGGGCAAAGCCGTCTTCGGGTCGGTCGCACAGGCGGTCTTGCTCGGCGCGTCCTGTCCCGTGACGTTCGTCCGCAGCGGATGAGCCGGCCGGACAGCGGGGTTCTCGCCCGCGCGACTCACTCGACGAGCGCGGCTTCCAGCAGTTCCAGCGGGTGGCGGATCTCGTAGCCCGTGCCGTGTTCCATCTGCATCGCGCAGGTGGGACATTCGGTCATGCCGGTCTGGCCCTCGGCGTGCTCCATGTGTTCGAACATCTCCTCGCCGATCTCCATGGAGTAGTCGTACTTCTCCTCTTTCCAGCCGTACGTGCCGGAGATACCCGAACAGGAGTCCCCCACGTCCTCGATGTCGACGCCGTCGAGGTCGCGGAACAGCTCGACGGCCTGCCTGTCGAGGCCCTGGTTGCGGGCGTGACACGGCGCGTGGTAGGCGAACTCCTCGGCGAGGTCGCCGTCCACGTCGGCCTCGGCGACCGCTCCGGACAGATCCTCGTGGATCCGCAGGTACTCGACGGCCTCGTAGGTGTTGGCGGCCACCTCCTCCGTGCCCTCGAAGTCGAACAGCTCGGGGTACTCCTGGCGGAGGCTCATCGAGCAGGAGGTACAAGAACAGACGGCGTCGTAGCCTTCGTCGACCAGCGCCGACAGGGAACTCACGTTCGTCTTCGCGTCTCGGCGGGCGTCGTCTAACATCCCGTTGGCGAACATCGGCGTCCCCGAACAGCCCTGCTCGGGGACCGCGACCTGATAGCCGAAGTGCTCGAACAGCCGGACGAGCGCCTTCGCAACCTCGGGGGTGTTGTACTCGGCGTAACAGCCGTGGAAGTACGCGACGCGCTTGTCCGCGGACTGCACCTGCGCGCCGCCCCGTGCCTGCCACCAGTCGGTGAACGTCTCGGTGGCGAACTCGGGGAAGTCCCGTTCGCTGGTGACGCCGAGGGTCTTCTCCATGACCCAGCGGGCGGGCCCGAAGTTCATCGCGGCGGTCGCGAGCCGTGGGACCTTGCTGGCGAAGAAGGCGGAGGTGCGGTAGTTGGCGAGGATGCGGTTGCGCCAGTACTCGACGGAGAGCTTGCTCATCTGCTCGTCGACGAACCGCCCCCGCGTCGTGTTGTGCATCTGGCTGAGCGGGACGCCCGACGGGCAGGCGTCGTCGCAGCGCATGCAGTTCGAGCACGAGGTGACCGACTCGTCGACTTCGTAGTCCTCCTCGCTCTGGGTGAGCCGCCACTGCTCGGGGCCCTGGAACTTCGGCCCGGGGAAGTCGTCGTCGACCTCCGCGACGGGACAGCTCGTATCGCACGACGAGCACTTGTAACAGGAGTCGGCGCCCGACCGCAGGTCGAAGTCCTCCGCCTCGTCGAAGACCTGGGTCGGCTCGTGGTTCTCGTCGGGGTTCGGTTCCATCGGCTCGAAGTCGCTGGTGTGTTCCGTGTCGCTCATGGGATCGGTCGTATCGGTGGCCGTACCGCCGTCCGGGACGCGCGGGTGTCCCGGGTCGGGCTCCTCGTCAGCGCTGCCGTCCGCGCCGCCGTCCGCTCGCTCGTCGCTCATCGCACCGCCTCCGCGGCGGCCGCGCCGGCCGCGTGGCCCGTCGCGATCGAGACGCCGCTGCCCGATTTCTCCGCGGCGAAGTCGTAGCCGCCCAGCACCGACCCCGCCGCTCTGAGGTTCTCGAACTCGGCGTCGCCGTCGGCGTCGAGCGGCCGCAGGTCGCCGTCGGTCGGGAGGCCGAAGCGGGCGAAGGCGTGGTCGCCGAAAGCGTCGGCGTCGAACCACTCGTACCGGTCGGTCGCGTGAGGGACGTGACAGTCGAAGATCGGCTCCTCGACGCGCTCGCGGTCGGAGCCGATCCCCTTCCCGACCAGCCCGCCCGTCGCGAGGACGAACTGGTCTGCGGCGAACGGGATCGTCGCGCCGTTGCGGTCGATCGCCACCGACTCGACCCTGCCCTCCCCGTCGTAGTCGACGACGGGGTTGCCCGTCTCCATGCTGACCCCGGCGGCGTCGAGGGCCGCGTAGAGGTCGTCCTCCAGGCGGAGCCCGGGCAGCGAGGGCGGTCCCATCGGCACCTCGAAGACGGAAACGCCCAGCTCGGTTTCGAGCGACTCGCGGACCGCGGCGGGGTCGTCGTCACCGAGGACGGCGGGAAATCCGACCCGCTCGACGCCGTCCAGATGGGGTTCGACCGCGCTCGCGAGCGCGGCACGGGCGCGGCGAGTGGCCCCCGTCGCGGTCTCGACCGGTGCGTCTTCGTCCAGCAGCTTCGCGTAGCGGGTCACCTTCGCGTCGGCGGTGAGGTGTCCCGGGAACGCGATCGTCGCACCGCCCACCTCGAAGGGGACGCCCGCGTTTTCGAGGTGGGCGGCCGCGTGAGGGGCGTCGAAGTCGACCAGCCCCTCGAAGCCGACCAGGAGGGCGTCGCGCTCATCGCTGGCGACGCCCGCGGCCGCGCTCGCCGGGTAGCGCGCGGTCGGTTTGACCGTTCCGCCGTGCGTGGGGAGGAGGGCGTTGCGGTCGGTGTGGGCGCCGCGGTAGCGGTCGGCCACCTCGTCGAAGACCGCCATCGCCTCGCGGACGCCGTCGACGCCGACGGTCCGGTACGGGTGTTCGTCGGGCAGCGCCGGGATGGTCTCGAAGGGGTCCACGGCGGGCCCGTCACCGTCGGGCGCGTAGCCGAGCACGTCCACGAGCCCGGAGGCCTGCGCGAGCGTGCTCTGTTTGTACGAGAGCAGTCGCACGTGTGCGCCCTCGCGCGCGGCGGCGAGGGCGGCGAACCCGCCCGCCAGGCCGCCGCCGACCACGAGGACCTCAGACTCAATGGCCATCGCGCCCTCCGTCGGTCGCGACGTCGGTGTCGCTCGCGTGTGACGGGTCGACCGCCTCGCTCGGCCCGTGATCGAAGGCCGCGAAGTCCACGGACTCGGCGGCGTCGGCGGGGTCGCGGTCGCGGTTCTGGGTGGTGGCGTGCAGCGCGTAGTTGAGCATCGCCTGAGAGAGTTGCTGGCCCCACAGTGCGTGGCGCTGGCCCTTCCAACGCTCCTGGAGGAGTTCGTCCCAGGCCTCGCGCACGGTGGGTTCGTCGTAGCTGTCCTCCAGTTCGCCGGCGAGCCGGTGGGCGCAGAACCCGCCCTGGCAGTTGCCCATCGTGGCCCGGGTCCGGATGCGGACGGCGTTCAGATCCGACCCCGACCCCTCGATGGCGTCTTGCACCTCCGCGCGCGTGACGGCCTCGCAGTTGCAGACGACCGGGTTCGGGCCGTCGGTGTCGAGCACCTCCTCGGCACGGGAACCCAGCCGTTCGACGCTGCGGCGCCCGATCGGCGACTTGAGGCCGAAATCGTCCATGTAGTCCCGGAGGACGGAGAAGTCCTCGCTGCCCGGGAGCGGGACGTCCGCGGTCCGGCAGGCCGCGTCGACGCCGAAGCGGTCGCTGACGTGGTCGACGATCTGCTCGGCCATCATCCGGTAGGTGGTGAACTTCCCCCCGACGATGCTGGTCATCCCGGGCAGGTCGTCGCGGTCGTCGTGGTCGAGCAGGAAGAAATCGCGCGTGATGTCGGTGGGGTCTTCGCTGCCCACGTCCGGCGGTTCGTACAGCGGGCGGACCCCCCAGAACGACCGGATGGTGCGCGCGTCTTCGAGCATCGGGATCAGCTCCGAGAGGGTGTCGATCATCATGTCGACCTCCCACCGCTCCTCGGGGTAGTCTTCGGGGTCGTCGACCTCCTCGTCAGTGGTCCCGAGGATCGCTGTCGTCTCGTGTGGGACGACGATGTCGGCGTCGCCCTTCGGTCGACAGCGGTTGATCACGGTGTCGACCTGTCGGACGTTCATGATCGTCATCACGCCCTTGGAGGGGCGGACCTCGATGTCGACGCCGGCCATATCGCCGATCTGGCCGGCCCAGGCGCCGGTGGCGTTGACGACGTGGTCGGCGCGGATCTCCTCGCGGCCCCCCTCGGTGCCGTGGACACGCAGGCCCGGGCCGGATGCGTGTTCGACCTCGACGCCGACGACTTCCCCGTCCTCGACGAGCAGGTCGGTGACCTCCGAGTGGGTCTCGACGCGCGCGCCGTGTTCGACGGCACTGGCGGCGTTGGCGACGACGAGCCGGAACGGGTCGACCGCGCCGTCGGGCACCCAGATCGCCTTGTCGACGTCCTCGGCGAGGTGGGGTTCCATCGCGCGCGCCTCCGCGCCAGAGAGCACCTCCGCGGGGATCCCGCAGGCCTCACAGCCCGCGAGCTTCTCCTGGAAGTACTCCTCTGAGTCCTCGGGACGCTTGACGAACAGGCCGCCGGTCTCCTCGACGCAGTGGGCGGCGATGTCCCGGAGGACGCGGTTCTCCTCGATACATTCGCGGGCGCTGGAGCGGTCGGAGACCGCGTAGCGGCCACCGCTGTGAAGCAACCCGTGCATCCGCCCGGTCGTCCCGTGCGTGAGGTTGCCCTGCTCGACGAGCGTCACGTCGAAGCCGCGCATCGCGAGGTCGCGCGCGACGCCGGCGCCCGTCGAGCCGCCCCCGAGGACCGTGATGTGGGGTGTCGATGCCATCTCCCAGGACGTTCGTCGCCCACCCACTTTACTTCACCGACGGACCGATATTCTGAGTAAATAAAACGATTATACCTGCGGAAACCGGCGATCATTCGCCGGCTCCGCCCGGCGTACCCACCGTGGACCGCGACCGGTTCCACGGGATACCCGAACTGTCCGAACGCAAATATACGCGGTTTCACCGCACTGTGCGCCGTGAAATGGTGACCGAGCGGAACACGTCAGCGCGGCCGGGCGCGCGTGGGCGATCGGTACCGGACGCCTACTTTACCCGATCCACCCCAACCGTCAGTAACATTTATAATGATTCCGTATGTTGTTTATCGACAGGGCGGCATCCGGAGTAAATATTCCGCCACACACGGTGACAGACAATGGCAGACACCTACATCGGCGCGATAGACCAGGGGACGACCGGCACCCGGTTCATGGTATTCGACCACGAGGGTCAGGTCGTCGCGAACGCATACGAACAGCACGAACAGATCTACCCCGAACCGGGGTGGGTCGAGCACGACCCCATCGAGATCTGGGAGAACACGAAGGAGGTCGTCACGCGCGGGCTTCGCGACGGCGGGCTCGACGCGACCCAGTTGGAGGCGCTGGGGATCACCAACCAGCGAGAGACGACGGTCGTGTGGGACGCCGAGACGGGTAAGCCGGTCCACAACGCCATCGTCTGGCAGGACCGGCGCACTACCGACCGCGTCGAGGAACTGGAGGAGGCGGACAAGGTCGAGTGGATCCGCGAGAAGACCGGGCTGGAAGCCGACGCCTACTTCGCCGCCACGAAGACCGAGTGGATCCTCGAGAACGCCGAACCGCTGAAGCTCCAGAGCTCCCGCGGCGAGAGCGTTCGCGACCGAGCCGAAGCGGGCGAGCTCCGGATGGGTACCATCGACACGTGGCTCATCCAAAACCTCACCGGCGAGCACATCACCGACGTGACAAACGCCTCGCGGACGATGCTCTACGACATCGAGGGGCTCAACTGGGATCCCGAACTCCTCGATGAGTTCGGCGTTCCCGAGTCGATGCTCCCCGAAGTCCGGCCCTCCTCGGACGAGGAGACCTACGGCTCGACCGACCCCGACGGCTTCCTCGGCGCCGAGGTGCCCGTCGCCGGCGCGCTCGGCGACCAGCAGGCCGCGCTGTTCGGCCAGACGTGCTTCGACGCCGGCGACGCCAAGAACACCTACGGCACCGGCTCGTTCTACCTCATGAACACCGGCGAGGAGGCCGTCGCCTCCGAGCACGGCCTGCTGACGACGATCGGCTTCCAGCTCTCCGGGGAACCCGTCCAGTACGCCCTGGAAGGCTCGATCTTCATCACCGGCGCCGCCATCGAGTGGCTCGAAGACGTCGACCTGATCAACAACGCCGCCCAGACGGCCGAGCTGGCCCGGTCCGTTGACTCGACCGACGGCGTGTACATGGTCCCCGCGTTCACCGGCCTGGGCGCGCCCCACTGGGACGGCCGGGCGCGCGGGACTCTCGTCGGGATGACCCGCGGCACCCGGAAGGAACACATCGTCCGGGCCACCCTCGAATCGATCGCCTACCAGACCCGCGACATCGCCGAGGCGATGGAGGCCGACTCGGGCGTCGAGACGACGAGCCTCCGCGTCGACGGCGGCGCGGTCAAGAACAACTTCCTCTGTCAGCTCCAGTCCGACATCATCCAGACGGAGATCGCCCGGCCGGAGGTCGACGAGACGACCGCGCTCGGGTCGGCCTACGCCGCCGGTCTCGCGGTCGGTTACTGGGACTCGGTGGACGAACTCCGCGACAACTGGCAGGTCGACCGGGAGTTCGCGCCGGAGATGGAGACCGGAGAGGCAGACCGGATGTACAGTCGCTGGGACGACGCCGTCGAGCGCTCGCTCGACTGGGCGCGGGAGGAGTGACCGATGTTCGACGTCATCCTCCAGGTGCCGGTCATCGGCATGGAATGGGACGCGTTCGCGCTCCTGTTGATCGCTGCGCTCGGGGGCGGCGCGTTCGGCGCGGCGATCGGCGCCCTGCCCGCGTTCATCTTCACCGGCTTCGTCGTCTTCCTCGGTGAGGGGCTGGCGGTACTCCAGCAAGAGGTCGGCGCGGCGGCCCCCGAGATCGGCTCGGGCGAACTCGCCGCGGGTATCACCGGTGTCATCGGCTTCGGTGCTGTCACCGGTCCCCACATCGCCTTCGCGGGCGGCGTGGCCGCCTCCGCCTACGCGGGGAAGAAGTACCCCGAGATGGAACCGGAGGGCTGGGACTATCACTTCGGGAAGAACATCCTCTACGCCTTCGGCACCAAGCCGGACATCCTCGCGGTCGGTGCTATCTTCGGCGTCGTCGGCGTGATCATCAACCAGCTCGCCGCGGCGGTCCTCGTCGTCGACGGGACGGGCCTCACCGACTCCATCGCGCTGACGGTCGTCGCCAGCGCGTTCATCGCCCGGATCGTCTTCGGCTACCCGCTCATCGGCAAGTCCGCCGGCGGTAGCCTCCTCGATATGAGCCCCTTCGAGCGCGAGGAACCGCGCATGGCTACCGACGGCGGCGAGGTTCCCGAGGAACACGCCGGTCGGCTGGCGACCGAGCCGTGGCTTCCCCAGCAGTACAAGTGGTCGGGGGTCACCGCTATCGGCCTCGTCGGCGGCATCCTCGGCGGCTACATCTGGATCCAGACGGGTAGCATCTTCATGGGCTACGCCATCTCGGCGATGAGCCTGATGTTCCTTCAGCTCGGGGTCGAGAAGATCCCCGTCACCCACCACATCACGCTGATCGGCGCGGTCGGTGCGGTCGTCATCGACCCCGTCGCCGGCAGCGTCGTCGCCCTGGTGGCCGCCGGCGTCTTCGGTGCCGTCAGCGGCCTCCTCGGCGAAGTCACTCAACGGATCTTCTACGCCCACTCGGGGACGCACATCGACCCGCCCGCGATGGCTATCGCGCTCTCGATGGTCGTCGTCGCGGTCCTGGCGATCCTGGGCGTGCTACCGAACGCGGGGTACGTCTGAACGGTCGCGAGCAAGCCGGCGGCCCGCGGGCCGCCGCCCGACCTATCCGATCGTTTTAAATAGCGAGACGGGACTGATTCACAACCGACCCGCCCGGAGTTCACATGGACATCGACGCGCGCATCAAACGACGACAGCGTCGGACGGACGGCCGCCGCCTCGTCGACGACTACGAGTCGCTGTCGCCGGTCGCCCACGTCGAGGAGCCCTCGGACCGGGGCCCCCTGTTCGAACGCCTCCTCGACCACCTCGACCCGGTCTTCGACGGCCAGCTGCCGCCCAACGCCTACGTCTCGGGCCCGGCCGGCGCCGGCAAGTCCGCCGTCGTGACCGCCCTGTTCTCCCACCTCGACCGGCTGTCGACGGAGACGCGGTCGATCATCCACACCAGCACGCGCGCGGCGACGCCCACCTCCCCCGCGTTCGCCTACGTCGACCTGCGCGAGACGACCAGCGAGTTCGCCTTCTACCACGGCGTACTGGACGCACTCGTCGAGGAGTCGGTCCCCGACCACGGCATCTCTACCGCGGACTTGCGCCAGCGCCTCCACGACCTGCTCGGCGGTTCCCGCACGGGCGTCGTCGTCGCCGTCGACCACGTCTGCGAGCCCGAGGGGACCAGCGGCGAGACGCTGGTCGACCGCTTCGCCGGCCTCCCGAGCAACGTGAGCTGGCTCGCCGTCGGCCGGCGCGACCCCGAGGCGGTGGTGCTGACCGAGTACACCGCCACCGAGATCCGCGTCGCCTCCTACCGCCGCGAAACGCTCGTCGACCTGCTGATGACCCGCGCCTCCCTCGGACTCACCAGACAGGGCCTCGACCACGAACTCGCCCGCCGGATCGCCGAGTGGGCCGACGGGAACGCCCACGACGCCATGGCCGCGCTGTTCGTCGCCGCGGTCCGCGCCACCGAAGACGAGCGGACGCGCCTCTCCGAGGCGGACGTGACCGCCGCCCTCGAGGAGGTCCCGCGCGGGTCGATCTCGTTGGCCCGCGTGCTCGCGCTCCCGACGAACAAACAGCTCGTCCTCCGGGAGCTCGTCGACCTCGACGCCGGAGACCGCGCCTCGGTCACCGCGACCACCGAGGCGATCGGCGCCGTCCCCACCGTCGACCTCTCGCCCGGGACGGTCAAGCGCTACCTCTACGAGATGGCCGAGATCGGCGTCGTCGAGCGCGTTCAGTCCGAGATCACCGACGGACAGGGCCGGCCGCCGAGCCGCGTCGAACTCCGCTTCCCGCCGACGGCGTTCCGCCGGCTGTACGACCTGCGGCAGTGACCGGTTTGCGGAACGAGTGTCGTTCGAACGCTCCTGTCGACTCAATCGAGGGAGACGGTTTCGGAGCCGGAGAGCAGGCGAGCAACGACTGTTTCCCGTCACCGCGTGATGGTGACGCTCCCATCCGATAGAACTCCGATCCGTATCGAATAGTAGCCCTCGTCGTCCTCGGACGGGAGACGCCAGACTCCCTCCGTACTCTCGTCGGTCTCCGTGACCGTCGCCTCCACATCGTACCTGCCTGGCATCGTCACCGCATCCTCAACGAGCATCCCGTCGTCCGACGCCGGAACCTGATACGAATCCCTCAGGACACCGTTCCCGCTCTCCGCGTCAGCTATTCGCACGGTGACTTCGGCGTCCTCACCGTAAGAATTGGTCAACGTCAGGTTTCCACTCACCCTCGCTCTCGAACTACATCCCGCGAGAAAGCGCGGACCGGAGAGTATGGCGGCCACGAACATCCGTTTGGTGACACGTCTTGGCATACCGACGACACGTCCGCCGAGACCGAATACGTTGTGGGGCGAATACCCGTCGATGAACAAACGATTCGGGTCGCAGCGATCGATACGCGGCGGGAACTGGACGGGTACCGTAGCACGGTCCAGTCAGAAACCGACATTCCGCGAACTGCTCTCGATGCTCTCGCCCGAACCGGGTCCGCGCTACCGGACGCGCGAGCGGTCGCCGGTGCCGGCGGTCATCGCGCTGGCGAGCGCGCCCTTGACGACGACGTCGTCGCCGAGCGTGGTCAGTTGTACGTCGGGGACGTTGCCGAAGACCACGTCGTCGAGACGATCGCGGATCGGGTCGAGGACCCGGTCGGGATTGTTGAGCGTGACGGCGCCGCCGACGTAGATGACCAGCGGCGCGTAGGCGTCGGTCATGTTCGCGATGGCGATGACGTTCCACCGTGTCACCTGGTCGAGGACGTGCCCGGCGAACTCGTCGCCCTCGGCGGCGTGGTTGAACACGTCCGCCGAGGAGAAGTCGGCGCTCTCGAGGGGCATCGACGTGTCGACGGGGTCCTCGTCGTGGAGCCGTTGGGCGTAGCGGAAGATGTTGTTGCCCGAGCAGTACGCCTCCCAGTGACCCTCGATGCCGCACCCGCAGGTCATGAACCCGTTGGGGTCGACGGTCATGTGGCCGACCTCGCCGGCGTTGCCGTCCCAGCCGCCGACGACGTTGCCGTCGACGCAGACCCCGGCGCCGATCCCGCTGGAGATGGTGAGATAGATCATGTCGTCGGGGTTGCGCTCGGAGTAGAACCGTTCCCCGATGACGCCGGCGGTAGTGTCGTTGTGCAGGTACACCTCCTCGCTGTCGACGAGCTCGCCGACGGGACCGGTCAGCGGGATCCGGTCGATCGTGTCGGGGAGGTTCGCCGGGTTGTCGATCGCCCCCTCCGCGAGGTCGAGCGGGCCGATGGAGCCGATGCCGACCGCGGCGATCCGCGTCGGGTCGACGTCGGCCTCCTCGGCCGCGCCGCGGAGCGCGTCGAGGACCGCCTCTGTGACCGAGATGCCGTTCGGTCCCTGTGGCGTCCCCGTCCGGCGCGAGGCGACGACGCGCCCCGACTCGTCCCCCACGACGGCGCGGATGTTCGTCGCGCCGAGGTCGACCCCTGCGTAGGTGGCCATGGTACTCGATCGGTGTACCCTCCGCTACTTAACTGCACATATTCACCCGCCAGCGAGTACCTTCTTGATCGGCGAGCCGGAGTCGACCGTGTGACCGACCTCCGTCCGGGATAGCCGTCCTACAGGTCCCGTTCGGCCGCGCGCTCGCGCGCACGACTCTGGATCGCCTCGTCGTAGACGATGCCGCGCTCGGCGTCCAGCGTCACGACGGTCCCCGACTCCACGTCACGGGACAGCGACGCGTTGGAGATCATCGGCACGTCGAGTTCCCGGGCGACGATCGCCGCGTAGCTCGTCATGCCGCCGTGGCGGTCGATCACCCCACCGAGCTTCTCGATGTCGCCCGTGAACTCCCCGTCGAAGTCCTCCGGGACCGCCAGGACCGCGCCCTCGGGAACCGCCGAGAGGTCACCGTTCTCGGTCCAGTGGAGTTCCGCGGAGACGAGCCCCTCGACGACGGCTCGACCGGAGGCGATCGTCTCCGAAGCGACGTGGACCTTCAGCATGTTCGCCGTGTTCACTCCCTCCAGTTCCGTCATCATCCCCGAGAGGACGACCACGGTGTCGCCGCTGTCGGCCGCGCCCGTGTCCAGCGCCGACTGGACGGCGTTGTTGATCACCGCGTCGGCGCCGTCGGCGGTGTACGGCGAGCTCTGCGGGATGATGCCCCACGAGAGCGCGAGGCGGCGGCGGATCCGTTCGCTGGGCGTCGAGGCGACGATCGGGATCGACGGGCGGAACTTCGCGGCCTTCAGCGCGGTGTAGCCGGACTCGCTGGCCGCGACGATGGCCGCCGCGTCGATGTCCCGCGCGAGAAACCGTGCCGAGCGGGCCAGCGCGTCCGTCCGCGTCTCGTCGGCGGTGGGTACCCGCTGTTCGCGGTTCTCGGCGTACTCCGGCGACTCCTCGACGTCGCGGACGATCCGGTTCATCGTCTCGACCACGCGAACGGGGTGGTCGCCGATGGCGGTCTCGCCCGACAGCATCACCGCGTCGGTGCCGTCGAGCACCGCGTTGGCAACGTCCGACGCCTCAGCGCGCGTGGGTCGGCGGGCGTGGACCATCGAGTCGAGCATCTCCGTCGCGGTGATGACGGGCACTCCCGCCTCGTGGCACTTCCGGATGATCCGCTTTTGGATCATCGGTACGTCCTCTAGCGGACACTCCACGCCGAGGTCGCCGCGTGCGACCATCACGCCGTAGGCCGCGTCGATGATCCCCTCGAGGTTCTCGACGGCGACCTCCCGCTCGATCTTGGCGATGACCGGGATGTCCGCGCCGAGTTCGTCCAGCGCGTCGGTGATCTCGTATACGTCGGCCCCGTCGCGGACGAAACTCGCCGCCACGAAGTCGACCTCCGTGTCCGCCGCTACCTGCAACTCCTCGCGGTCCTGGTCGGTGATGACCGGGAGATCGAGGTCGACGCCGGGGACGTTGACGCCCTTGCGCGCTCCGAGGTCGCCGCCGTTTTCAACGGTCGCCGTCACGACGCCGTCGTCGACCGACTCGACGGTCGTCTCGATGCGCCCGTCGTCCAGCAGGACCACGTCGCCCGGTTCGACGGCGGAGATATCGTGGGAGACACCGATCTCCTCGGGCGTGGCCTCCTCGCCCTCGGCGAACCGGACCGTCGACCCGCCTTCGAGGGTGATCTCCTCGCGGATCGGCGCCGTCCTGACCTCCGGTCCGGGCAGGTCGAGCATCGCCGCGACCGGACGGTCGGTCCGTCGGTCGACCGTTCGGATGCGCTCGACGAGTTCCCGCCTGTGTTCGGGCGTGCCGTGGCTCGCGTTCATCCGCGCGACGGACATCCCCTCCTCGGCGAGCGCTTCGATCGTCTCCTCGGACCCGCTCGCGGGCCCCAGCGTACACACTATCTTCGCGCTGCGCATCTCAGATCGATACCCCCCGCGGCGTCGGCGTTCGAGTCATGTGAACGGCTTCCCGCGGCAGGAATAAAGGGTTTGTCTACCGTTCTTTACTGTCGGTCGTCCCGACGGCGCCACCCCAGCTAAGCGGCTCCGGCTACCGCGAGATGCCGCTCTGTTCACCCGATTCGACGACCGCCTCGACTTCTTCGGGGGTGACCAGGGCGATGTCGCCGGGGACCGTCCGTTTGAGCGACGCCGTGGCGGCGCCGTACTCCAGGGCGTCGGGGACCGACTCCCCGTCGAGCCACGCGGCGAGGAAGCCGCCGACGAACGCGTCGCCGGTACCGACGGTGTCGTACTCGTCGGCCTCGAAGACGCCCTGTTCGTACACATCGCCGTCCGAGAGCGCGAGCGACCCGTCGCCGCCGCGGGTCACCAGGGTCAGCTCGAAGTCGAACTCCGCGGCCAGTTCGCGGGCGATGGCCTCGGCGTCGCCCTCGCGGTCGAGGACCGCTCGGGCGTCGCGGACGGCGACGACGAGCACGTCGATGTCGGGGAACAGCCCCTCTAGCGTCTCGCGAGCCTCGGCGGGCGACCAGAGCTTCGAGCGGTAGTTCACGTCGAAGATGGTCGTGGTATCGTGGTCGGCAGCGAGTGCGAGCAGGTCGTCCGTCGTCTCCAGCAGGGTCTCGGAGAGCGCGGGGGTGATCCCCGTGGTGTGGAAGGCGTCGGCCTCGGCGATCCGGTCGGTGGCGAGCTCTTCGGTCGTGGCGGTGGTGACCGCCGAGTCGGCGCGGTCGTAGATGACGTTCGTCCCGCGGGGCTTTCCGGCCATCTCGACGTAGTAGGTGCCCATCCGGGCCTCGTCGTCCCAGACCACGTCGGCGTCGACGCCGTGGGTGCCCAGCGTGCTCGTCACGCGTCGGCCGAGCGGGGAGTCGGGGAGCTTCGACACCCAGGCGGTATCGAGGCCGAGTCGCTGGGCGGCGATGGCGACGTTGCTCTCCGCGCCGGCGACGTGTACGTCGAGTTCGTCCATGGCTTCGAGACGCTGGTGGTCCGGCGGCGAGAGTCTGAGCATCGACTCGCCGGCGGTCACGAGATCGGTCATGTCCCTCGGTGCGAGGGGGCTCGGCTTAAATCCGCGGGGATCCCCGCCGGCCTCGACGGACCGGATCGGCCACGCGACCGACTCGTTCACCCGTCGGGTGCGCCCGAACGCCGATCAGGTACGTGCGGGGCCGTCACCGGTCTACTCGGAATACTCCAAAACTATATATGACATAGTCGGACATGGAAGCCCATGGGCAATTGGGGCACAGCCGAGCTATCGAGTCGGGGTTCCGGGACGGTCCCCGGGGTGGCGACGGCTCGAACGCGGAGCATCGACCGACGACCGACAGGAGACAGGACACATGAGTAGCGAAGAATCAGACGGCGGTAGTGGGACAGCTATGAGCACCGTCCGGACGCTCGTTCCGGACTTCGTCAGGAAGCGGTTCGCGCTGAAGTTCGTGATCGTGTTGCTGGTGATGGGCCTGGCGATCGGGGCGGTCGGGTTCGTCGGCACTCAGCAGTTCAGCGACCACACCCGGGATCAGATAGAGAGCGAGTACAGCGGGATCGCCAATCAGGAGTCGAACCTGATCGAGCAGTGGGTCGAGACCAACCGCCGCTCGACGCTGCTCGCGGCGTCGAACCCGGCCTACGCCGGTAACGAGAGCACCACGATGACGGAGGCGCTCCGCACGCAGAAAAACGATCGAATGTCGAACCAGGTGCATTCGCTGCACCTCGTCGAGTCGACCGGCGGCACCTACCAGTACGTCGCGAGCACGCGATTCTCGACCGGGACGGAAGTCCCGGGGACGCTGGCCGACTGGGCGCTCGACAGGACGTTCTCCGGGAGCGCCCAGGTCGCCGTCTCCGGCGCCACGCAGACCAACTCCGGTCCGTCGATCGGATTCGCGACGCCCGTCGCCGGGACCGAAGACCGCTACCTCGTCGCACAGGTGCTGACGACCGACATCGAGAGCGACCTGCAGGGGTCGACTCGGGCGGAGGGCGGATTCACACAGGTCGTCAACGCGAGCGGCAGCATCACGATGGACGAGCGGTCCGAGATGGGGTCCCTGGACTCCGCCGACGAGACGTTCGGCCAGTACGCCGACACGAGGACGGTGAGCCTCGGTATCAACATGCAGAACGAGAGCGGGGTCGAGATCCGTCAGTCGAACGGCGTGATGAGCGAGGAGTACGCGGTCGGATACGCACCGGTAACGTTCAGCGGTATCACCGACGGTCCGTGGGTCGTCCTCGTCCACGCGCCGACCAGCGTGCTGTTCGGTGACGTCCAGCAGGTCCAGCAGGCCGGACTGATCGCGACCGGTGGCGCCGTGTTGCTGATGCTCCTCATCGGCGCCGCGCTCGGATATAACACCTCTTCCTCGATCGACCGCCTGAAAGGCAAGGCCCAGGAGATGGAGGAGGGGAACCTCGACGTCGAAGTCGAGTCGGGCCGCATCGACAGTATCGGGCAGCTCTACGGCGGGTTCGCGTCGATGCGCGATTCGCTCCGCGAACAGATCGACGAGGCGGAACGCGCCCGGAAAGAGGCGGAAGTCTCGCGAGCCGAGGCCATGGAGCTCTCGAACTACCTCCAGAGCAAGGCCGAGGAGTACTCCGAGACGATGCAGGCCTGCGCCCGCGGAGACCTCACTCAGCGGATGGAACCTGAGGGCGAGAACGAGGCAATGGACCAGATCGCCACCGACTTCAACGAGATGCTGACCGAACTGGAGATGACGACCGGCCAGCTCAAGACCTTCGCGAGCGAGGTCGAGGACAGTGGTCAGTCGGTCCAGCAGAGCGCCGAAACCGTTCGCGACGCGAGCGAACAGGTCGCCGACTCCATCCAGAAGATCTCCGACGACGCGTACGACCAGAAGGAGCGTCTGCAGAACATCTCCGAGGAGATGGACGGTGTCGCCGGACAGCTCGAGGAGTTCGCCGCCGACAACCCGAACGTCGACTTCGGCGACTCGCTGGACAGCATCCGCGAAGTGGCGAGCATGATCGAGCAGGCCGCCGACCTCGCCGAGGCCACGATGTCCGAGAGCGAAAACGTCGCCGGCGCCGCCGAGGAACAGGCGGCCGAACTCAACGAAGTCTCCTCGCGCGCCGAGGAACTCACCCGCTACGCCCAGTACCTGGGCGACGGGCTAGGTAACTTCGAGACCGAAGAGGAACACGAGTTCGTCTTCCAGACCGGCGCCGGCTCGCCCGGTCCCGGTGGTCCCGAAGGCGACGAGCAGCCAGACGAGTAACGCGCTCCGACACCGGTCGACCCTCCGTTCGACCGGTCCGTCCGACGGTTCTCGGCGATAGTTCGCGGTCGTGTTTCGGACCCCGACCGACGCTACGGGACGGTCACCGAATCGCAGGACAGGTCCGGTTCTCGCGGGTCAACACCCTTCCCACGCCGGGTAACCGTTCGGGCCCGTGTTCGAACACCACCCGCGAGCGAATTGGAGTTCCGAACCCGGATTTCCGAACGTGTCTTCGACGGCCTGCCCGTCGCCGATACAGCAGCGCGGCCAACGGGCCCGGACCGCCCTCACCGACACCTCGTGTTTCCATCCGGGCGGATCGGCTTCCTGTCACGACCGACGACGCCAGCCAGCCGAGTTCACCGCGCCAGCCGGATCTAGTTTGTCGAACGGAACTCTACCCAGGTTTCGTCCGTCGATACGTGGAACAGCTCGAAGCAGTCCGTTCGCGAGTCACGCTCCTCGCCAGACATCGCGCGTGCGAGTTTCGATGGGTGAGCGTCGCGAACGATTCGAGAGCGCTCCGCCGGGGCGGTAACGTCACCCGTGGCTCGGGCCCCGTCACCGTCGTGCCTCTCGGGACAACTCCCCAAATCCCACGATGAGTCCCTCTCGATATCAGATCCGGGCGTTCTCATCATCGCGCACGGGAACCACATTCTTCGAAGAACACCTCGACTTTTGTGTAGCGATATAGAGTTTACTCGAACGGTAGTAGACGTAGAATTCTATCAGAAATATTTAAATATATCTTTTCCCAACTGGAAACTGGATGGTTGCTCCTGGTAAACCGGCGGGAGGGCGCCGCGTCGGTGCGGTCAGTGTGGGGCCAGACGAACGTGGAAGCGCCGGTTGCCGGTTCGGTGTGACCCCAACCGAAGAGAGCCGTCAGTAGGCCGGGGCGTGTCGACTATGCCCGTCGAAATAAGGGGCAGTAAGGGGGACGGGAATAACTGGGACTACCGCCACACCGGGATCAGGCGACCGGCCGATACCACTCTCGGAATTTGACCGCCGGTCCGATGCAAACGGACCGCGTTATCGTGGAGATGTGGCCAGTCGAGACAGAGGCGTCTGACGACGCCAGCATCAGGCGAGCCGAGACACCGCGACAACGCACCATCGGCGTTGAAACAGCTCCCGGAACGGCCCGCCATCGGGCAGCGGCCATCGAACTGGAGACAGGTGATTCGCGGCGAGTGCCGCTGATCCCGAGGTATTCCCGGTGGTCGTTCTCGGTGGGTGTGCAGAATCGAACGCGGAACAGGACCAGACAACTCGTCGACACGGACGCGAGCGGCGCCGTCTCGTGGCTGGCACGCATCTAGTTTTGCCGGCTAAAGCTGCGAAACCAGGCCGGAAACCCCCGACCCAGTGAGCAGATTATAGATGCTTCGGAGGCGGTCAGTCGTGACGGCGTCCTCGAAGACGGTCGACAGTCGGCGATCTCTGAACAGTCTCCATCTTGTACTCTTTGAGACGCTTTGAGTCACAACCAGTGCCACGGCCGGTCACGAACTGACAGCTGTGCCGCCAGTATTCCCTCGGTATCGGTCCGTGTCCGCACCCATCGTCGGCCCAGATCGACGCGTACGTCCTTCGTGAGCCGATTTGGCGGGTGGAGCGTCAAGTGTGCATGACTGCGGGACGGCGGACGCAGAACGGAGACCACGGACTACGCACGGGAGGGGCGCACAACGGCGAGCAACCTGTTCGGTGATTCTGCGACAGGAACCAACGAAAGCGGTCACGGATTCGGTGCGGCCCCTCCCGAGGCGTCGATCCTTTCGGAAATTTTGAATTTACGATGCCGAAGAGGCCCCGTTCGTACCCGACAGTCAGTAGCAAATCGGAGCGGTCTACAGAGCAGATGCCAGGCCAACCGGCTTGCACTCTAATTTATTAGTTGTGCAAGTAGCCTTCTTACGTATTACACCTCCAATCACACGCCTAAATAAGCTGCACGGCGGGTTATTATAGACCCCTTACCACAAATAAGAGCATTTATCCGGGAGTCTGTACTCATCACTTGGAATTCTCTAGTGATTCGGTGTCTGGGTCGAGTGCCAGGATGATCGCCGCTAATTCAGCTTTTGCCAGTCGTGTCTGATTGTCATAATTCCGAGTAGTATAGTAGTTCGCGAGGGCGAGTAGCGTCCGAACCATGCCCTCGCGAGTGTGGATCAGCTTCATGTGCGAGATCCGCCGCTCTCGGCCCCAACGCTCGAAGTTAGGCGGGTACCGCGAGGGAGGGCGTTCTCGCATGCGCTACCCCCAGGGGTTCCGTGAACGTGAGCCGTCGAACACGGTTCTCGAATTGGGGGCCGCGAATCGGATCTCGGGTTGACCATCGCGGGATTCGAAAAATCGAATCACGGCCGGATCCGTTCGAACGGTGTGACAATTTTCTATCGAGGTGCGACCGAGTCGATCGCCGGCTTCGTGAAGCCGTGGTCGGCCGCTGACCCCGTAGCCGAGGGAGGCGGTACAAGGAGAAGGGCGGTGGCCGGTGATGTGGCCCTGAACACGACTGCGGGCAGCGATCTGTTCGGCAGCCCGTTCGAACGAAGTAGTCTCCACCGACAGCTCGACGGTATCGTTCGTCTGCCACTTCGTAGAATCCCTCGATCGGACTGTCTCCTCTTGTAGCTTCGCCCTCCTGCATTCGAAGATTCTCATCGGATGGCAGTCCGCCCGTCAGACGCTGTACACCGGATACCGATATAGCGAGTCAGGCAGTTCGGGTTTCGACAGTAGCAAGATGTATTGATCCGTGAGCGTGGCGGTAGATTGATTGAGGGCGGGTACGAGTAGTGAGACGATGACGGAGAGCGACGTAGACACGTCGCGGACGGCTGTCAGGACGTACGTTCCGGCCTATCAGCGGGAGGAATGGGACGAACACGCCGACGAACTCGGTATGAGCCGAAGCGAGTTCGTCCGGACGATGGTTCAGGCGGGCCGTCGTGGTTTCGGTAGTGAGGCCGCGGGCGCACGCCTCCCCGACGCCGAATCGGAGACGAGATCGGACCCCGACTCCGAGCCACCAGAGGGTGCCGAATCGGGGGGTTCGGGCCTCGAAGACAGAGTCACCGAGGCGTTGCGGTCGAACGACTACCTCTCGTGGGAGGAACTGCTCGAAGCGGTGACCGACGACATCGAGGCGGGGCTCGAAGACGCGCTGCAGACGCTTCAGTCGGAGGGACGAGTTACCTACAGCGGCCGCAACGGCGGGTACACAATCGATGAGTAGGGCCGAGCGCGGTTCTACCGACGCCGAGGACCCGATCGCCTACTTTCTGGACGACATCACGTTTCAGGGGAAAAGCCAACGGACTCGAGACGCCTACCAGCGCGTCCTCCGGGAGTTCGAGGCCTACCTGACCGACCGAGAGCTCGGTCTGGGCGAGGCTAATCACAGGGACTGCATGGCTTGGATCCACCAACTGCGCGGGTCAGTCGGTGAGAGCACGGTCGCCACGTACGCCTCCTATCTCCACCGTTTCTACGGGTATATGACGGAAGTCGGCACCTTCGAGGAGAACCCGATGGCGCTGGTCCTGGAGGAGATCGACGAGTCGATCAACGTCGATCCGGAGCGCCGCGACATCACCGTTCCCGCGATGCGGTCGTTCGTCGACGACATCACTCACCCCCTTGACAGGGCGGTGGTAGTAACGCTGCTGAAGGCGGGGATGCGTGCCGGCGAGCTGTGTAACCTCGACCGGCGGGACTTGGCATGCTCCGACCCCCCCTTCGAGTGGGAGCACCGGGCGCAGCTCGACGGCAAACCCGAATCGCTGTACGTCGACGATACCCCCAGCGCCGGCCAGGAGTACAACGGCGAGCGGCGGACGGCATCGAACAAGCGCAAGCGCGCGACGACGATCCCCGTCGACGACGAACTGGCGAGCGTGCTGAGCGAGTGGCTCGCCGTCCGCCCCGATCCCCGGTCAGACGCGGATCCGCTGTTCGTGAGTACGACCGACGCGTGGGGAAAACGCCTCACTCCGGACATGGTCCATCACCTCGTGGAAACCCACGCCCGCGAACAGGGGTGGTATCGGGACGGTGGCGGCCCCGAGGAGAACGTCACACCCCACTACTTCCGACACTTCTTCACGACGCATCTCCGGGACCGAACCGGTGACCGCGGTGTCGTCAAATACCTCCGCGGTGACGTCGCCCAGGACGTCATCGACACCTATACTCACGACTGGGGCGACCGCGTGCGCGACGTCTACACCGCGAATATCTATCGGCTATTCTGACCCCGGCCCCCGTCTCGACCTCCGGTCACAGGCGAAACCGCTCCCCCCTTCTTCGCTATCCGGTCGTCCAACACCGTACTAGTAAATCATATACCGCTATACGAAATTCTCGTCGTCGGGTATCGGCTGTCGAGTCGAACGTACGAGAATGTACGCTTCGGATTTCGGCCAGTCCCGTATCGGCTCGACTCCCTTCGTTCGTCTTTCGTCTGCAAACGACCGAGCGAATCGCTTCGCTGACCTCCCGAAGATTACATCCGTAGGACTGTCATGCCTGTTAGTCAGTTTCACCCGTCCACGCTCCAAGCCCGAACTTCAGTTCACACATGCTGAACAGTGGTTGATTTTTTCTGGACACTCATCCGGCGCATAATGCGCACCGAGAGACTGTAGTACTGCCGTCCAGTCCCCAGTGACATCCGCATATAATCTAGTAGATGACGAAACTGCGTTCGGGGAAGTAGAACGAATATCGGCGTCACACGGCCGTTCGACCGAAAACACCCGTTGCCGGCGGTGCCGATCCCGTCCGGTCGGAAATGTCGAGTGCGCGTCCGGCGATGTCGAAACGGAATCGTGGCGAGTCGTTGCCGTCGAAAAAATCGGAGTGGGGCGGGCGGTTTACGTGTTGAGGTAGACCGTCTTGATCTCGGTGAAGAAGTCGAGACCGGCGTCGCCCTGCTCGCGGTAGGTGTTGGTCGAGGAGTCCTTCTTGCCGCCGAAGGGCACGTGGAGTTCGAGGCCGGTCGTCTTCTCGTTGACCTTCGCGACACCGGCTTCGGTGCGCTCGATGAACTCGTGTGCCTCGTTCAGGTCGTCCGTGACGACCGACGAGGACAGACCGAAGTCACTGTCGTTGCTGGCCTCGATGGCCGCTTCGAAGTCGTCGACCTCGGTGACAGCGAGGACCGGACCGAAGACCTCCTCCTGGAAGATGCGCATGTCGCGCTCGACGTCGGAGAAGACCGCGGGGGTCACGTAGTAGCCGTCGTCGTACTCGTCACCGTCGAGACGCTCGCCGCCGGTCTCGTGGGTGGCGCCCTCGTTGGCAGCGACGTCGACGTATTCGAGCGTGGACTCGAGTTCGCTCTGGGTCACGTGGGGACCCATGCCGGGGTCTTCGACGCCCGGGCCGATGTCGATGGACTCGGCGTACTCGACGATACCCTCGACGAACTCGTCGTAGACGTCCGTGTGGACGATAGCGCGGGAGCAGGCGGTACAGGCCTGACCGGTCACGCCGAACGCGCCGGCGCCGACGATGTCGACCGCTTCCTCGACATCGGCGCTGTCCGTGATGATGGTGGGGTTTTTGCCGCCCATTTCGGCCTGCGCACGGGCCATGTTGTCGGTGGCCGCGTCGTAGACGTGGTGGCCGACCTCGGAACTCCCGGTGAACGAGACGGCGTCGATGCCGTCGTTGGAGGTCAGCTCGGCGCCGACGTCGCTGCCGGAGCCGGGTACGAAGTTGATGACACCATCCGGAAGCCCCGCGTCTTCGAGTGCGCGGACGATACCGCCGGCCGGGCCGGGAGCCGCGGAGGCGGGCTTGATGACGATGGAGTTACCCGTCGCCAGGGCGGGCGCGATCTTCCAGGCCGGGATGGCGATGGGGTAGTTCCACGGCGTGATGAGTCCGGCGACCCCCAGCGGCTCGCGCTTCGTGTAGACGGAGGTGCGAGCCCCGCTCGGGCCCTTGCGCTTGCCGGCGTTGTCGGCTGCCTTCGAGGCGTAGTAATAGAAGATATCGATGGCTCGCTGGACCTCGCCGCCGGCCTCCGAGAGCGTCTTGCCCTCTTCGCGGCTCAGCAGTTCGGTCAGATCTTCCTTCCGCTCCTCGAGGATCTGGCCGGTCTCGCGGAGGATGGCGCCACGGTCGGGCGCGGGCATCGCTTCCCACTCGCCCTGAGCTTCGCTGGCTGCGGCGATGGCCTTCTCGGCGTCCTCGGTGGACCCCTTCGCGTACTCGTTGACCGTCTCGGTCGTGTCGGCCGGGTTCTCGACTGCGAAGGTAGACCCGTCCTCGGCTGGGACCCACTCGCCGTCGATGTACAGGTTCGTTGTCTCTGTCATGCACGTAAACGGTCGTCTGGCGGCCACTTACGAGTTTCCATACAGGACATTGCATGCGCGTATCTCGATCGGCGCCAGGCGCTCTCCGTCACCGCACTCCCACCGAACGGATGTGGGAAACTTTAAGCGAGTTACGTAAGCACCTATACCCGTCATGGTCGACTTCGACAAGATCAGCGATCCGAACGCTGAATACACGATGCGGGACCTCTCCGCCGAGACGATGGGCGTCGAAAACGAGCGCGGCGGCACACGCGACGCGGAGATCACCGACGTACAGACGACGATGGTCGACGGGAACTACCCGTGGATCCTCGTCCGCGTCTACACCGACGCCGGCCCGGTCGGTAACGGTGAGTGTTACTGGGGCGGTGGCGACACGGCCATCATCGAGCGGATGAAACCGTTCCTCATCGGCGAGAACCCCCTCGACATCGACCGCCTGTACGAGCACATGATCCAGAAGATGTCGGGCGAGGGCTCCATCTCCGGGAAGGTCATCTCCGCCATCTCCGGCGTCGAGATCGCGCTGCACGACGTGGCGGGCAAGCTCACCGACCTGCCGGCCTACCAGCTGCTCGGCGGCAAGTACCGCGACGAGGCCCGCATCTACTGCGACCTCCACACCGAGAACGAGGCCGACCCGCAGGCCTGCGCCGAGGAGGCCGACCGCGTCGTCTCCGACCTGGGCTACGACGCCATCAAGTTCGACCTCGACGTGCCCTCGGGCCACGAGAAGGACCGCGCCAACCGCCACCTCCGGCCCGGCGAGATCGAGCACAAGGCCGAGATCGTCGAGGCGACGACCGAAGCCGTCGGCGACCGCGCCGACGTGGCCTTCGACTGCCACTGGTCGTACGCCACCGGCAGCGCCAAGCGACTCGCCAAGCGCCTCGAGGAGTACGACGTCTGGTGGCTCGAGGACGTCGTCCCGCCGGAGAACCACGACGCCCAGCGCGAGGTCACGCAGTCGACCGCCACGCCGACCGCGACCGGCGAGAACGTCTACCGCACGCACGGCAACCGCGACCTCATCGAGAACGAGGCTATCGACATCGTCGCCCCCGACATCCCACGCGTTGGCGGCATGCGCGAAGGCCGCAAGATCGCCGCCATGGCCGACATGTACTACATCCCCGTCGCCATGCACAACGTCTCCTCGCCAATCGGCACGATGGCTTCCGCCCAGCTCGCGGCCGCCATCCCGAACTCCCTGGCCGTCGAGTACCACTCCTACGAGCTCGGCTGGTGGGAGGACCTGGTCGAAGAGGACAATCTCATCGAAGAGGGTCGCATGGAGATCCCCGAAGAGCCCGGTCTCGGCCTGACCCTCGACTTCGACACCATCGAGGCGAACATGGTCGAAGGCGAGACCCTCTTCGACGAAGCGTAAGCTTCGGCGAGCCGACTGACCTTCGATCCGACACGTTCGACCGGATCGTGCGATCCACTCCGTTTTGCTTCCGGTTTCGACGCCTCGAGAGTCCGACCGAGGCGACGTTTCCCTCGATCGAACGCCGGCGGCCCGCTGTGGGCGTGTTTTCCGATCGCGAACAGCGTACGACAACGATACAGAACGTAGTTCGGTCGAACAGAACAGGTAAGTGGGGCGGCCCGAATCGTCGGGTATGGACGAGCCCAAGCATCCGGTCACGACGGTCGACAGGACCCTACAGATCGTCGAGATCATCCAGGAGCTCGACGGGGCCGGCGTCTCGGAGATCGCCGACCGGGTCGACGTGGGCAAGAGCGCTGTGCACAACCACCTCAACACGCTCGCGAACCGCGAGTACGTCGTCAAGGAGGGCGACGAGTACCAGATCGGCCTCGCCTTCCTCGGACTGGGCGCGTACGCCCGCAAGCGAAACGAGATCTACGACGGGGCACACGCCGAGGTCGACAAACTCGCTGACGAGACGGGCGAGCTCGTCAACCTCCTCGTCGAGAAGGGCGGCCAGGGCATCTACCTCTACCAGGCCCAGGGCGACAGCGCCGTCGAACTCGACACCTACGAGGGCAAGCGTGTGAATCTCCACTGCACCGGGCTCGGCAAGGCCATCCTCGGCTTCCGCCCCGAGGCGGAGGTCGAAGCGATCCTCGACGAACACGGCATGCCCGCCGAAACCGAACACACCATCACCGACCCCGACGATTTCTTCGCGGAACTCGAAGCGGTCCGCGAGCAGGGCTACGCCATCGACGAGGAGGAACGGCTCAACGGCCTGCGCTGTGTCGCCGCCCCGATCACCGACGACGACGACCGAGCCATCGCCGCGATCAGCGTCTCCTGCCCCGTCCACCGCGTCGACGACGATCGGTTCTACGACGACCTCCGCCAGGCGGTGCTGGGCGCCGCCAACGTGGTCAAACTGGAACACAACTACTCCTGAGCCAACCACCGGGTTCCCGGTGAGATGTGCGCGGATTGCCCGTTCCACCGTCCACGGACGGGCGACGCCGTTGCCTATCGGAACGGTCCCAGAGACCGCCGAGCCCTCGCTACTGAGAACGGAAGCGAAAACGGTCCGACGCCTGTGGCCGCATCCGGTGAACCGCGCGTCGCGTCGCTCGGCGTGGATACGGGAAACGAGCCCCGGTATCGAGATGGGTCGGGGCCGAGAGAACAGCAGTAGAAGTACGGTACCCCCAGATCGGGGCAGTTCGGAAGGGCGTGGCAGAACCGGCTCTTACATCATGCCGCCCATGCCGCCGCCCATCCCGCCCATGCCGCCGGGCGGGCCGCCCGCACCGCCTTCGTCTTCGTCCTCGCCGCCGACCGAGAGGTCGCCGGCGGAGATCACGTCGTCGATGCGGAGGATCATCGTCGACGCGTCGACCGCGGAGTTGACGGCCGTCGTCTTGACGCGCAGCGGTTCGACGACGCCGTCCTCGAACATCTCGACGAGTTCACCGGTGTCGGCGTCGATACCGACGTTGGTGTCGCCGCCGTCGTGGCGCGCGGTCATGTCGACCAGCGCGTCGATGGCGTCGTGACCCGCGTTCTCGGCGAGCGTGCGCGGGCCGTCCTCGAAGGACTCGGCGAACGCTTCGACGGCGAGTTGCTCGCGGCCTTCGACGGAGTCGGCCTCCTCGCGGAGCGCGAGCGACGCCTCGATCTCCGGGGCACCGCCGCCCGGCAGGACTGCGCCGTCTTCGAGCGCGGCGGAGACGACGCCGATGCTATCGACGACGGCCCGCTCGACCTCGTCGAGGACGTGCTCGGTGCCGCCCCGCAGCATGATCGTCCCGACGCCCGACTCAGGGAGGTCACCGAAGACGACCGTCGACTCGTGGTCGGCCTGCCGGCGGACGGTCACGTCGCGGATGACCCGCTCGTAGACGCTGCCGGCGTGGCCGAGGTGGTCGGCGGTGAGCAGCTTCAGGTCACCGACGCGCTCGGCGCCCGTCGCCTGGGCGACGCGCTGGCGCTTGTCGTCCTCGACGCGGCGGAAGGCAGTGATGCCGTGCTCGACGAGCAGCTCTGCGGCGTACTCGTCGATGCCACCGTCGGCGAGTACCACGTCGGCGCCCGACTCGACGATCGTGTCGACCTTGTCGGCGAGTTCGGACTGTTCGCGCTCGACGAAGCCCTGCAGGTCGGCCATGTCGCCGACCGACGCCTCGGCGCCGACCTCGCTCTCGGAGACCTCGATGTCGCCCTCGTAGACGAGGACGTTCGCGTCGTCGAGGTCGCGAGCCATGTTCTGGTGGACCGGCTCGATGTCGAAGAGGACGCCCTCGACGAACTCGGAGTCGTCGATCGAGGCGCCGTAGAACTGGCGCACGTCGACGGCGTCCTGGTCGACGGTCCCGTCGTCGCGGACCGCAGCGCGGACGGCGCTGACGACCATCGTCGAGAGCAGGTCCTTGGCGGTCTCGGCGCCCTTGCCGGTCATGGCCGTGCCGGCGACCTGTTCGAGCACGTCGGTGTCCTCGGGGTCGACCTCGGTCGCCATGTCCTCGAAGACCTCGGTGACCGTCTCGGCCGCGTGGCGGTAGCCCGAGACGATCGACGTGGGGTGGATGTCCTGTTCGAGGAGGTCCTCGGCGTTCGCGAGGAGCGCCCCGGCGAGGATGACGGCGGAGGTCGTGCCGTCGCCGACCTCTTCCTCCTGTGTGGTCGCGACGTCGACTATCATGTCCGCGGCGGGATGGTCGACGTCCATCTCCTCCAGCAGCGTGACGCCGTCGTTCGTGACGACGACGTTCCCGCCCTGGTCGACGAGCATCTTGTCCATCCCTCGGGGGCCGAGGGTCGTTCGGATCGTCTCCGCGACTGCACGCCCTGCCTCGAGGTTCATCGACCGGGCGTCCTCGCCCGACGTGCGCTGGCTTTCGTCGGAGAGGACCACCATCGGTCCGTCGGCCATTTGTCGTGCCATGTGTGCTCACAACCGCGTCTCGCGGAAATAAGATTTGCTTTCCGTTCGAGCGCCGTCGCTGGTCGACACGAGAGAACGGAGAGAAATGCCCGCGTCCGACTCAGTCGCCGAAGCCGGCGGACTCCTGGGCGTCGTACTCGTCCTCGTCCGCGTCGGCCAGCTCGGCGCTGTTCCAGTACTCGTGGGACTCCAGCGACCGGAAGCAGGCGGCGTCGCTCTCGCCCGCCGTGTCGAACAGATCCGGCGACTCCTGCGTACAGACCTCACGGGCCTCCGGACACCGCGTGTGGAACTTACAGCCCGAGGGTGGGTCCTCGGGGTCGGGCACGTCCACCTCGCGGACGGGCGGGTCCTCCTGGATGCGCTGTTTGGCCAGGTCGGGGTCGACGGTCGGCGTCGACCACTTCAGGACCTTCGTGTAAGGGTGGGTCGGGTTCTGGAGGATCTCCTCCGGCGGCCCGATCTCGACGATCTCGCCGAGGTACATGATCGCGATGCGCCCGCCGGCGCGCTTGGCGAGATAGCGTGCGTTGGCCAGGTCGTGGCTGATGAAGATGTACGAGGTGTCGAAGGTGTCCTGCAGGTCGAGGATGAGGTCCATCATCCCGACGCGGAGGCTCACGTCCAGCGCCGAGATGGCCTCGTCGGCGAGGATCACGTCCGGGTTCATCAACAGGGCGCGGCCCAGCGCGACGCGCTGTTTCTCGCCGCCCGAGAGCTGGTGAGGGTAGCGCTCGGCGTAGTCCTCCGGCGGCATCATGTCGACGAACTCTAGGAAGCGGTAGATCGTGTCCTCCCGCTCTTTCGGGCCCAGCTCCGTCCGGTACTTCTGGAGCGGGTCCGAGAGGATCGCCTTGACGCGCCGCGAGGAGTTCAGGGCGTTGGCGGGGTCCTGGTGGATGATCTGCATCGCGCGGCGGATCTCGGTGAACTCCATCTCCGCGTCGCGCGGGTTCTCCTTGGACTCCCAGATGTCCTGGCCGCGGTACTTGATCGAGCCGTCGGTCGGCTTCTCCAGGCCGATGGCGGTCTTGCCCAGCGTGGTCTTCCCACAGCCCGACTCGCCGACGAGGACGACGATGTCGTTGTCGTAGAGGTCGAAGCTGACGCCGTCGACGGCGCGGACCTTCTTGTCCGTCAGCGCCCTGGTGACGATACCGCCCGGCTTGTAGTGGACGTTCACGTCTTCGACCGACAGGATCGGTTCGTCGTCCGGTGCCTCGCTCGTCGCGTCGACGGCCGCCCCTTCGGCGGTCACGTCGTCAGTCGTGGGGTCGTCTGTGCTCATCGGTTAGTCCTCCGTCACCCCGTGGTCGAGGGTGTACTCGAGTTCGTTCCGGGCCTGGTCCGTGTAGAAACACGCCGCGGAGTGGTCGTCGTCGACGGACACCAGATCGGGGTCCTCTATCTCACACCGGTCGTCGGCGACGGGGCACCGCGGGTGGAACGAACACCCCGTCGGGATGTTCACTGGGTCCGGCCGAGCGCCCTCGATGGGCTGCATCTCGTCGATGTTCGAGTCGATGCTCGGCACCGAACGCAACAGCGCTCTGGTGTACGGATGGGCGGCGTCTTTCAGCAGCGACCGCGTGTTGCCGACTTCGATGAACTCAAAGGCGTACATGACGCCGATGCGGTCCGAGAGACCGGCGACCAGCGGCAGGTCGTGCGTGATGAAGACGATCGTCAGCTCGAACTCGTCGCGCAGTTCGCGCAGCATCGAGATGATCGACCGCTGCATCAGGAGGTCGAGCGCGGCCGTTGGCTCGTCCATGACGAGCACTTCGGGTTCGAGCACCAGCGCGAGCGCGATGAGCGCGCGCTGTTTCATCCCGCCCGACAGCTCGTGTGGGTAGGAGTTCATCACGCGGTCGGGGTCGAGGTGCAACGCCTCGAACAGGTCCCGGACGTGCTCCATGCGCTCCTCGAGGACCGCGTTGTGGGCCTGGATGGTCTCGTGGAAGTGGCCCTTGATCTTCATGGTGGGGTTGAACGAGTTCATCGCCCCCTGGAACACCATCGAGACCTCCTCCCAGCGGAAGTTCTTCAGTTCGCTGTCGGTCATGTCGAGCACGTCGACCGAGTCGTCGCCGACGGTGTCGTAGGAGCCGATCTGGTCGGCGCTCGGCGCGTCGTCGCTCTCCTCCTCGCGGGGATAGTACGTCACGTCACCCGAGAGGTGACCGGGGTCCTCGACGGCGTCCATCAGCGCGGCGGCGAACATCGATTTGCCGGAGCCGGACTCGCCGACGACGGCGAGGATCTCCTCGCGTCGCACGTCCAGGCTCACGTCGTTGAGCACCCACGCCTGTCCGCGGGACATCCCGAACTGCACGCGGGCGTCGTCCACGCTCATCACGATGTCGTCGGCCGGGTCGTCCTCCTCTGTCGTCTCCTCTTCGGTCGATTGGTTCGGTTGTCCGATTGCCATATCAGCACACCTCCGGTCGTCGAGTCGGTTCGGGGCCGGCCATTAGAGCCCACCCGTGTCTTCCTGTTCGTCCTCCGGGACCGTCTTCGAGTGGCGCGCCAGCAGCCGCGGGTTGAACACGCGGTCCAGTCCCTGCGAGAAGAGGATGAGCGCGAAGCTCACCCCGGAGATGGCCAGCAGCGGGAACAGCAGCCAGTGACCCGCGCGGCCGGGAGCGGAGATCGCGTTGCCCTGCGTGTAGGCCAGCTGCATCATGACGCCCCAGTTCAGCGACTTGAACGGGAGCACGCCGATGAAGTACAGCGCGACCGACTGGAAGATGACCCCGACGGCCGCACCGGCCGCCGAGATGAGCACGAACGGCGCCACCTTCGGCACGAGTTCCTGCCCGACGATCGTCGGCGTCGAGAGCCCGATCGACCGGGCCGCCTCGACGAAGTCCTCCTCGCGCAAGGCCAGCACTTGCGAGCGCAACATCCGCGCCAACCGCGGCCACTGGTCGATGGCGATGATGGTCCCGACGATGAACGGGTCCTCCGGCGAGAAGATCGCCGCGAGGACGATGATCAGCGGGAGGCCGGGCAACGTGATGAACACGTCGGTCAGCGTCATCAGCAGCGTGTCGATAACGCCGCCCTTGTAGCCGGCGATCATGCCGACGAGCACGGCCACGCCGACGGTGAAGACGATCCCCGCCAGCGCCATCTTCATCATCGCCGGCGTCGAGTGGACCAGCGTCTTGAAGACGCCCCGTCCGAGGTTGTCAGTGCCCAGCGGCATCGACCAGTCGACGAACGGGTCCAGATAGTACGGTCCCTCGTTGATCTGTGGCGCCGGCACGAGCCAGACGCCGACGGTTCCCATCATCAAGTAGAGGAACACGCCGATGCCGCCGATCCGCGTCCGCCAGTCGGACCAAGCGACGCGGAACGGCGTCGCGATGTAGAGGTCGAACGCCCGGCGGGCGCGCTCGGCCGGCGGCGTCCGGCGGCGCTCGACCTCCTCGTCGGTTCCGAAGATGCTCTCCTGCGTGACGCCTCCGTCGCTCTTTGGTGTTTTCTCGGACATCGTTAGAAGCTCTCCCTCGACCCGCCGGTCCCTGCGCGCGGGTCGATGAGCCCGTAGGTCAGGTCAGCGAACAGGATACCGAGCACCGTGATACCGGAGAAGAACACGAACGCGGCCATCACGAGCGGGTAGTCCTGGTTGACCGCTGCTTCCAGCAGGAACCAGCCCGCGCCGTGGTACTGGAAGATCCGTTCCGTGATGACGCTCGAACTGAACATCCCGGCGATGCCCATCATGAAGCCGGTGTACAGCGGCAGGATGGAGTTGCGGGTCAGGTACCGACTGAGGATGCGGTTAGTGCCCAGCCCGCGGAGGCGAGCCGACCGCAAGTAGTCGGCACCGACGACCCGAACCGACAGCGCCCGCATCCCGATGGCACCCCCGGCGAAGCCGACGATGAACTGCGACACGATCGGGAGTGCCGCGTGTCTCGTGATGCCGATCATGAAGTCAAGGTTGAAGCCGGGGGTAGCCGCCGGCGGCGCGCGGCCGCCGGTCGGGAACAGACCCCACTGGAAGGCCAGTACCGAGAGCATCACGATAGCCGCCACGTAGTAGGGGATCGAGCGCATCACGAGGATGAACACCGTCAGCCCCGAGTCGATTTTCGTCCCCTCGTGCCAGGCCATGAACACGCCCACCGCGATGGTCGCGGTGAAGCCCAGCAGGAGGCCGTAGACGCTCAGGAAGATCGACCACGGCATCCCGCGGAACAGGATGTCGAAGACTGGGTCCTGAAACAGGATGGACTCGCCGAAGTCCTGGTAAAGCACGATGTCACGGAGCCACTCGAAGAAGGCGACCGGGATCGGCTTGCCGGGGTTGATCCCCGTCAGCTGCTCGGTCATCTCGTGGAGCTTCTGCGTGTTGACCGTGTTGCCGCGCTGTTGCATCCGCTGGACGCGCTCGGCCATGATCATCTCGACCGGCCCACCCGGGACGAGTCGGTACAGCGAAAACGTGAGGAACATCCCCACCACGAACGTCACTACCGCTTGTACGGTACGCCGTATGTAATAGTTCATACTGTGTGTTGGAGTCTCAATGCGTATTAATTCTTCCGTCAGAGTGCAGTGACTACGCTGTAGGCGATGAACAGCACGTATCCGACGGTCGGGACGGCCGCGACCCTGTACGCCTCGTCGGTCGTCAGGTCGCGGACCTCGGCGATCGCGTAGGCGCCGATGTAGCCGGCCCACAGCGCGAAGATGATCCCCACCGCGGTCGCCGCGACGACGATCATGTCACCACCCGCCTGGGACCACACGAACGACGTCACCTCGTCGGAGAGACTCGTCTGGATCGTGATGTCCGAGTCGGTGATCTCCATGGTCGTGCTCGCGTAGTAGATCGCGGCCGAGTGGATCACGTTCGCGATCAGGATCGGGAACAGCGCCCACGCCGCCCGCTTCATCGCGAGATACGTCGTGCCGATGGTCGTGTAGAGCCATCCGACGGCGTACATCCCGAAGCCGTACCAGATCCACAGCACGAACGCGCCGATAAGCGGCTGGATGACCTGCTGTTGCAGCTGGAAGCGGACCTGATCGTTGATCGTGACCGCGTCGAACGCTTCGAACTGGGCGATCAGCTCCTGGAGCATGAAGTAGTTCCCGACCAGACCGATCAGGCCGGCGACCAGCACCAGTGCGAACTCCGATCTCAGCCCGCGCGTTCCGATGTACTCCTCGTAGAACCGCTCCGGGTCCGTCAGCAGCGTCCGGTAGAGGCTCAGCCGCGTGCTGAGATACGTACCCGGGTTCCGAACCGCGTTTGAAACACCCATAGTGTGTCCTCCAGAGTCCCCTTACGCCGGTGCCTCGATGGTCGGGACGGGGATCTCGTCGAGCACTTCGTCGACGATCTCCGATTTGTCCACGTCGTTGACCTGCGACTCGGCGGTCAGGCCGAGGCGGTGGGCGATGACCGGCTGGGACACCGTCTTGACGTCGTCGGGCGTGACGTAGTTGCGACCCTCGATGACGGCCTGTGCGCGCGCCGTCTCGTAGAGTCGCTGGGTCCCGCGGGGACTCATGCCCGTCTCGACGCGGTGGTCGTCGCGGGTGGCCCGCGAGACCTGCGTGATGTACTCCAGCATGTCCTCGGTGACCGTCACCGTGTCCGGCACCGACTGCAGCGCCATGACCGAGTCGTGGTCGAGCACCTGCCCGACCGACGGCGTCGTCGACGTGCGGTCGTTGCGGCGTCGGAGTAGCTCGACCTCGCCGTCGACGTCCGGGTAGCCGATGGAGGACTTGACGTTGAAACGGTCGATCTGCGCTTCGGGCAGCGGGAAGGTCCCCTCCTGCTCGACGGGGTTCTGCGTCGCGATGACGAAGAAGGGCTCGGGCAGCTGGCGGGTGTCACCCTCGGTGGTGACCTGCCCCTCGCCCATCGCCTCCAGCAGCGCGGCCTGGGTCTTCGGCGGCGCACGGTTGATCTCGTCGGCCAGGACGATGTTCGCGAAGATAGGTCCCTTGTTGAACTCGAACTCGCCCTCCTGCTCGTTGTAGATGTAGGTCCCGGTCACGTCGTTGGGGAGCAGGTCCGGTGTGAACTGGATCCGGGAGAACGACAGGCCCAACGCCGTCGCGAAACTGTTCGCCGTCAGCGTCTTGCCCGTTCCGGGTACGTCCTCGAGCAGAACGTGCCCCTTCGAGAGCAGTCCCACGAGCACCGTCTCGAGGAACTCCTCGTCGATGATGACCGACGACTGGATCTCGTCGATCACTGCGTCCAACTGGTCACTGGCCTCCTGGATGGATAGGTCGCTCTGTGCCATGGTAAGATAGCCCGTGCTGTTCCTCTTAACCCTGACGGTGTTCGACGGTTTTCCGTGATGGAAAACTGACTAACACGGCAGTCAGCCGGGCCGTATCACCGGGTTCGGCGGTCGGGAGCTCGACCCGGACTGGCCGCTCGGCGGTGTCGGATCGGTGGGGAAACCGGTCGGGAGACTGCGGTGGTCGTCCGGGCTACTGCCGGATCGACCAGAGGAGGAAGAGGGCAGACAGGAGCAGGAACGTCAGTGCCGGGACCGTCAGCGCACCCCACGGAATCAGGAAGATCCCGTAGGAGAGTCCGGCCGCGATGACGCCGACGAAGACGGTCGCCGCGACGTGGACGGCCTCACCGCGCTGGGTCTCGGTCTGATCCGAGAGCTGGCGGCCGACGCTGAAGGCGTTCGTCCCGAGGTCGAACGAGATGATGCTCGCCAGCGCCGCGAACAGCAGGAACTCCGGCACGTCCGCGAAAAAGCCCGCGACGACGACGCCGAGGAAGACGATGCCGGTCCCCGCGAGCGTCAGCCGCTCGGACTCGAAGACGAACAGGCCGCCGCCGACGCCGACCAGCCCGAACAGGCCGATGAGCGCCGACACCGGCGCGACCAATCCGATGGTGACGGTCGCCAACAGCGCCGCTGCGACCGCGACGATACTACTGAACCGTGCGGGCGAGTGGGTGACCTCCACCGCCGCGAACTCTTCGTCCTGTGTGTCGTAACTCATCAGGCCCACCTCGCTTGCGCCTTCTCGATCTCCAGTGAGAGCCGCTCGTCGGGGTTCCAGTCGAGCACGCGGATCCCCCGCTCGCGGAGGTACCGGACCCGCGCGGTCCGTTCGATGCGCGTCAGCCGCTGACCGACCGTCTCGTCGACGGTCACGTCCGGACTGATGACCGTGACCAGGTGGCCTTCGGAGTCGAGCCGTCGCGCGACCTCCGCCGCGTAGTCGTCCGCCAGCGGCGAGAACAGGAAGACCTGCGACGTGCTCGGCAGCCGACGACGCACGTGAGTCATCGGGTCGATGTACTGGCTCTCGTGGTCCTGGCGCTCGGGCGGCCGGGGCGACAGCGCCGGGTGCTGGGCGAACAGCATCCGCGCGTTCTCCAAGTGTTCGCTCCCGGCGCCGGGCGCGTACCAGCACGGCACCGTGTCGAAGGCGGCGATACCCACGAGGTTCCCCTGGTCGTACAGCGCGCCGAAGATGTCCGACGCGGCGTGGACGGAGTGGTCGACGGCGTGGGGCTCGTCGGTACCTCCCGAGATGTAGGCGCTCTGGCGCGTGTCGAACAGGATTGTGACCGTCGCGGCCTTCTCCTGTCGGAAGTCGATCGTCGCCAGGTCGCCCGTACTCGCGACCTGCTTCCAGTTGATGCGGTTCATCGGGTCACCGGGGCGGTACTCGCGGACGGAGTAGAACTCCAGCCCGGAGCCGCCCTGTTTGGTGTTGACGTCGCCGGCGTACTGCGTGGTCTGGGCGCGCACCGGCACGTCGTTGGTGACCCGCAGCGGTGGGATGACCCGCATCCCCGCGTCGGGCGTGACCAGCGACGTGCGCTCGACGCCCCCGCTGAAGTCGCGGGCGACGACCAGCAGCGGCCACTCGTACTCGCCGCGTTCGACGCGGACCGTGTAGTCGATCTGCGCCTGAGCGCCCGACTGCAGGGCGGTGTGCAGGCGCGGGCAGCCGTCGGTGACGACGAACTCGTCCGGAACGGCGTCGATCAGCCGCAGGTCCGGCAGCATCGAACCGCTCTCGTTTCTGACCGTGAGCGTCACGTCCACCTGGTCGCCCGGCTCGGGGTCGTCGATGTCGTACTCGCGCTCGACGACCAGCCCCTCCGTGCGGGGCACCGCCGAGACGCGCGAGTAGATGGTGTAGGCGACGCCGACGGTCCCCGCGAGCATCAGCCCGGGGGTGAACGTGAGCGTCCCGACGCCGACCGCGACCAGCGCGAACGCCGTCACGCCCAGCCAGCGGTTGGTGTGCTGGAGGGTCACGTCCTCGAACGGTTCGCTCGTGTCGAACGTCGGGAGCGACGAGCGGCTCACGTTCCAGTTGGTGTCGACCGCGTCGCTCTCGTCGCCCTCGTCGCCCGACCGACCGAGCAACTGGTCGAGGAACGACCGCTCGGTCTCCTCCTCGACGTCGACCGACTGGCTCACGTCCACGTCACCGACGCGGATGAGCTCCTCGACGGTGGCGCGGAACTGGTTCTCGAAGTTCGCCACGTCGTCGGTCCCCGAGAGCAGCGACCCTGAGAGGCCGGCCTCCTCGGCGGCCGTCCGCTCGCCCTGGAAGAACCCCGCGGCCTGCTCGTTGCTCGTCCACTCGCCCGCTTCGAGGATGCGCCGAGCCTCCTCGACCGAGCAGTCCTCGCGGTTGCGGACGACCGCGATCGCGAGGTTCTCGAGGCGGTCTTCGAGCACCTCGCGGTTCTCGCTGACGCCCTGGCGAAGCACGGACATCTCGTAGAGCATCCGGTCGACGTCCTCGCCGGGCTTCGGGTTGCCCGCCGGCCGCTCCGGGTCGGGCGTGACCGTCTCTTCGACTTCGCCGCGGAGGCGACGCCGGACGATTCCGAGGCCGGTCACCGTCGCGACGATCCCGACGACGAAGACCGCGGGCGTCCCGAACGGTACTGCCGACCCGATCCCGGGGACCGCGATCATCGCGACGGCGACGACGAACAGCAGCGCCCCGATGCCGATCAGCACCCGGTTCAACAGCGTCTCAAGATCCATGCTGACCCTCCGTGTCGTCGGCGTCGAAGTCGGCGGTCCCACCGCGGGTCGACCCGCCGTACTCCTCCTCGATGTTGCGGAACACGTCGATGGCCAGCTGCTCGCGGCTCTCGGCGTCGCGCTTGCCGTAGCGGACCTCCTCGAACAGCCGCGTCAGCTCGGACACGTCCTCCTCGCCGAGCCCCACGTCGACGGCGGCGTCGGCGAACTCGCCGGGCGTCGCGGTGTCGGGGTTGGGCACGTCGAGCATGCTCGTCATCTCCCACCACGCGCGGTAGACCTCGTTGTCCACGTCGGCGTTGTGCTCTTCGAGGCGGTCGGCAGCGCGGCCGGCGGCCTGAGCGAGGTCCATCACGTCGGCGTCCTCGCTCTCGTCGACGTCTTCTTCGTCCATCGTGGTGATCTGCTGGTCGCCCGAGGCGCGGAACAGGACCGCGGCCGTCGCGACCAGGACGACGCCGAAGACGCCGAGGATCAGCGCCGGGGGCACGTCCACCGCCGCGATCGGCGGCTGGGAGGCGTTGGCGCCGCCGCCGACGGTGCTGTTACCCAGTCCGGGACCACCCACGGTCGCACAGTCGGTTCCCAGGAAGTACCCCAGCAGAACCGGCGGTGCGATCGCGTACAGCCCGAGGAACGCCGCACCGAACGAGTAGCGGCGCTTGACCAGATAGACGAGCATCGCGGCCGCGCCGAAGTACGCGAGCCCGCCGTACCAGGCCGACAGCGGTTCGATACAGGCGGTGAAGGTCACCGACTCCTCGTTGGTCCCCTCCTGGCTCCGGTCCATCCCGCTGGCGTTGCCTTCCGGGCCTCCAGCGCCGCCGCCACCCTGGCGTTGCTGTTCCTGCTGATTCTGCGGCGCCTCCCCGCCGCCCAGGTCACCCGTGTCGACGGTCGCCGTGATTGTCGCGGCGCCCACGGCGATGGCGGCCATCGCCACGAGCCCTATCACGACGAACCGCAGGGCTTCCTGTGACACATAATCATCCATACCTTGATTACTACGATCCACCGTATATGTTTTTTCCGCTTGGGCCGGAACGGCCCTGACACGCCTGTCAGATCTGCGGGCGACAGTCCCCGTCGCCCGCCGACCGCCGCGGGCGTGTCACTGCCCCACTCGCGCGACCCCCGACCACCGACTCGCCACCGCCGACCCGCCACTGTCGACCCGCGTCGCCCTCGTGAGAGCCGCGCCGCTCCCCGACCGACGGAGGCCTTAAGGCCGGTCGGTCACTACGCTCGCGCCGATGAATACAGGTGTGGACGGGCGCGGTGACGACGGGTCGGACGGCGAACTGACGCGCCGGCGATACCTCTCCGCGCTCGGGGCCGGCGGGGTCGGGTTGGCGTCGGCGCTCGCGGGCTGTAGCGAGTCCAACGACATAGTTTCCTCCTCGCAGGTGTTCGGCTTCCAGTTCCCCTACGCCCCGGAGAACGTCCACCTCGGTCCCTGGTCGACCTCCAACCCGAGCCCGTTCTACTCGCTGTTGTACGAAGCCAAGTCCTACAGCGCCCCGGGCCGGGAACGGACGCTGGGCGACGTGATCGACTCCGTCGACTCCGACGGCGCGACCGCGACGGTGACCTTCGACGACGGCTTCTCCTGGTGGTCGGGCGACCCCGTCACCGCCAGAGACGCCTGGATCGAAGAACGGATCCAGTCGTTCGTCGCCGACCGGTCGTACACCGCCGAGTTAGTCGACGACTACCGGCTCCGCTACGAGTTCGACCGACCGCTGGACGAGCCCCTCGTCCGCTCGACAGTCGCGAGCGGCGCCGTCCGGACCCGCGCCGACCGCCACCAGCCCTATCTCGACCGGCTGCGCGACGCGGGCACCGACCGCCAGCAGTCCGAGATCGTCTCCGACATCCGCAACGACAGCCCCGACCTGAAAGAGGCGGCCGAACAGGGGCTCGGTTGCGGCCCCTACGAACTGGTGGAGGTGTCGATCAACCGGCTGATGCTCGAGAAGTACGAGGGCCATCCCCGGGCCGACGAGATCGCCATCCCGCGACTGTGGTTCCCGGTCGTCCAGGAGGTCTCCGTCGAGAACCTCGTCAAGAAGGGGTGGCTCGACGGCGGCAGCGGCCGCGTGCGCGCCCAGCGCGGGTCGGTGCCCGAGTACCTCGAACAGCTGGCGACGTACCGGACCACGGCCGGGACGAAGCTCGTGCTCGACTGGCGCAACGACCACCTCGCCCGCCGCGGAGTGCGACGGGCCCTCCTCGCTGCGCTCCCGCTGGACGACATCGTCGAGATCGTGGACTGGGGAGACCCGGTCGGTCGACAGACCGGACTCGTCGAGCCCTCCGAACGGCGCTGGATCCCCGAGCGTGTCCGCGAGCGACTGCACCGCTACCCCGTCGCCGCCGACGAGGAGACCGCCGCCGCGTACATGCGCGACGCGGGATACTCGCGGGACGGCAACGACGAGTGGCGCGGCCCCGACGGCGGGCGCGTCTCCCTTCGGATGGCCACGCCGGTGTGGGACGACTTCGTCTCGGCGACCGAGGTCGTCTCCTCGACGCTCACCCGCTTCGGGTTCGACGTCTCCGTCGACCGACTCACGAACCTCAACGTCTACAGCGCCGTCACGGGCCACACCCACGACATCACGCTCTGGACGTTCGACGGGACTCCCTACAGCATCTACGACGTGACCAGCGACGACGCGACCGCCGTCGGCCTCGGCGTCTCCGAGCCGGGGTCGACCGACGCCACTCAGGGCAAACCCGTTACCGTCTCCGTCCCCGAGACGCCGGGCGATATCGACGCGCCAGACAGCGACCGCCGGTCGGTCGACCTCGTCGAAACCTGGCGGGACATCGAACGCCCCACCGACCGGGCCACGACCGTCGAAGCGATCACCACCTTCGCGAATTGGTGGAACGACGCCCTCCCCGGAGTCTACCTCGCCAACTACACCGACGGCCTCTGGGGCAACACCCGCGACTTCCAGTGGCCTTCTCGCGAGCGCGACGCCGACTTCGCCACCGTCGGTCCCGCCGGGCAGCCGATATTTCACATGCTGAAACAGGGTGCGATCCGACCCGTGACCGACCAATAAGGGTTCGGGCGCCTCGTCAAGAGTGGTCAGCCGTGTCGCGCCGGTGAGTCGGGACTAATCGGGGGAGCGACTGTCGACGACGAGAATCGGAAGAATCCGGACAGCCCGGGACGGTTCGCGAGCGAGACGACGAACCGCGGTTAGCCGCTTACTGAGGCGGCTCGAAGTCCTTGTCGTAGCTGGCCTGTGCGATGCCGCCCAGGACGACTACGTCCTCGATACCGAACGACCGCTCGTAGTCGAAGGCGCGAGCGGAGGGGTCCGGCCAGTCGAAGTCGCGCACGTCGCCGAACGACCCCATGAGGTACTGGTGGAACACGAAGTGCGGGACGTAGAAGTTGTAGTACTTCGCGCACGTCCGGTAGAGTTCTTGCAGTTCCTCTTCGGAGTTACCCGGCTGGCGGATCGCGTTGACCGTCTCGACGAGGTTGACCTCGGTGGCGTCGTCCAGGTCGGGGGACTTGCCGGCC
>Ga0207813_100010_pt1 | contig 258335 bp, 237 predicted proteins | sample A23E3SouthBayCA_2_FD_187730 | JGI IMG/M metagenome (GOLD analysis project Ga0207813, IMG submission 187730) | Aerobic enrichment media microbial communities from Eden Landing Ponds, California, USA - A23 E3 (4) (SPAdes) | ecosystem: Environmental > Aquatic > Marine > Unclassified | place...
GAGCTTCATCAGGTCCTCGGTGTCGAGGGTCTCGCCTTCCTTGAACTTCTGGTAGATCTCCTCGGCCTCCTCGCGGGCGGCCTCCTCTTTCTCCTGGCGGGCCTCGCGCTCCTCTTCCTCTTCTTTCTTGTCGAGCTCGCGCAGGCGCTTCTGGACGCGCACGAAGTCCTCGTGGTGCTGGTCGGCGGCCTCCTGGGCCTCCACGAACTTCTCGTGCATCTCGTCGGCCTCGTCACGGATGTCGTCGGCCTCGCGGTAGGCCTCGATCATCTGGTTGTGATGCTCCTGGGCCTCGTCGGCCAGCTCGGTCACCTTCTGGTGGTGCTTGGAGGCCTCAGACCGGATCTCCTCGGCTTCCTCTTTGATCTCCTCGAGGTCGCCGCCCTGGTTGAGCTTCTCTTTCTTCTCGGCGAGCTTCTCGCGCTTCTCCTCGATCTTCTCGATGAGTTCGCGCTCGTCCTCGGCCGAGAGGACCTCGGTCTGCTGCTTGAACTCCAGGTCCTCGATCTCGTCTTCGAGCTGCTCGATGTCCTTGCCCTCGTCGAGCTCGAGCTCGTCGCGCTGGTCCTCGACCTCGTCGAACAGCTCGTTGGCTTCGGCGTTGAGCTCGTTGCGCTTCTCCTTGTGCTCCTGGACCTGCTGGTTGAGCTCGTCGCGCTGCTCGCGGTGCTCCTGGGCCTCATCGACCTTCTCGCGGGTCTTCGCGTTCAGGTCGTCGCGGCTGGAGGCGCGCTCCGAGGCCATCTGATTGAGGTCGTTTCGTCGGTCTCGAAGCTGCCCGGCGAGCTTGATGAGCTCGCCCTTCGATTTGTTTTCGAGATCGTCGTCTGTCACCGATACGTTCTTGGATTCGTCTATCGAGTCTGCCATAATTGTACCTCTATGCCATACCCGCTCCGGCGACCGACAGGGCCACCGCTACGAAGTGGCTGACGCCGATAACAAGGGTGTCCTGTCATGCTGGTCGGAGTGCGATACAGCCTGAACGCCGGAGACGTTCTGGTACCAAAACGTTGCGCCTCCCCCTGTTTAAATATTCCGGTGCGCTATGTGGCTGTTTCACACTCCGACGCGCCACAGAACGGCACGTCAGCACTTACCACACGGTAGTCACCGCTTATAAACGGTACGTGTTTTCGACGCCGGCATCGCCGACACGGACGGTGAGGTCGACTGAGGACGCGGATTTCGGGACGTCGACGGTGTCGACGACGGACCGGGCGCCAGCCTCGACGGTCACGTCGACCTCGCCGTCCGCCTCACCGGCCTCCCAGCGGACCGTCCCGGAGATCGCCTCGGGCGCGTCGTTGGCGACGACCACGTCGCACTCGCCGGGCGACGCGCCCACGAGGAAGGCCTGGACCGGTTCGAACGCCGCTGCGAGGCTCTCGACCGCCTCTTTCGGCGTCCCGTCGCGGGCGTAGACGCCCATCCCGGCGTCGCCCGCGTCCCGCAGCGCGTTCGCCACGACGACCGGTGCGCCGTCGGGCCCATCGCTCCCGGCGACGCCGTCGGTCCGCAACCGCTCGGCGATCCCACGGACCAGTTCGGCCTGGTAGGCCTGCGAGGTCGCGGGGTCGTCGCTCCCGACGACCGCGTCGTGTTTCGCCCGGTCGAAGCCCGATAGATCCGGACCGCTGTCCTCGCCCGCCGCGGCCAGGTCGACCCCCTCGGGGAGCGCGCCGGCGCCGAACTCCGCGACTGCCCCGTCGAGGTCGTGACGCTCGCGGACCCACTCGAGGTCGTCGACGCCGCCGTAGTCCCAGCCCGGGTACAGCGCCGCCGCGTCGGGGTCCGTGCCGGGCTCGCCGACGACGGGGTACACCGCCACGCCGTCGGGGACGGCCTCGGCGACCGCCTCCGCCGCGCCGCGGTCGTAGTCGCCGCGCCAGACGCGATAGCGGAAGCGCAGCCGGTCGAGCAGTCCGGACCCGACCCGTTCGGCGAACGTGTCGGTGGGCTCGTCGTGGACGCCGACCGCCGCGAGGCTCGGGTGGTGGGCGTAGGTTCGGACGAGCCCCTCGGCCACCTCGCGCCCGCGCGCGATATCGAACACACCGGGACCGGTCAGCGGCAGGTCCTGCCAGACGAGCAGGCCCGCCTCGTCGCAAGCGTCGTACACTGCCTCCGGGAGCGCGTGGGCGTGCGCGCGCACGAGGTTCGCGTTCACCTCGACCGCCCGCTCGGCGTCGGCGACCGCAGCGTCCGTCAGCGCGACCCCGCGGACGGGCACGTCCTCGCCGTTGACGCGCAGGCCGCCCTCGCCGGTCCCCTCGACGGTCGCGATGCCCGTCGCGCTCGTCCGCGCGGCGTCGTCGAGTTTCGCGCGCACCTCGTAGCGGTGCTGGCGCCCCATCCCGCGGGGCCACCACAGCGACGGGTCCCGGACCTCGATGGCCTTCTCGACGACGGCCCGCTCGCCGGCCGCCGCAGAGACGCTCGCCCGGTCCATCATCCCCCGACCGCGCCGGTCGCCGGCCGGCTTCGTGGTGAGCGTCAGCCGCTCGTCCAGCGACTCGCCGGCGTACACCTCAACGGCGGCGTCGATGGTCGCCCCCTCCTCGGTCGCGCGCGGCCGCAGGTCCACGTCGACGACGAACGGGTCCGGCTGAGCCGTCACGTCGACGCCCCACCAGATCCCCGGGACCGCCCGCTCGTCCGGGACCCGGTCGGTGTCGTGGATCCCGCCGAACCGGTCCTCGGGCGCTCGGCACTCGACGACGAGTTCGTTCTCCGCCTCGGGCTCGAAGGGCACCGTGATCGGCTCGAAGACGGCGCCGGACTCGGCGACGAGTTCGTCGTTGAGCCACACCTCGGCACCGGCGTAGCACCCGCGCAGCTCCAGCAGCGCCAGGTCGTCGTCGGGGTCGCGCGGGTCGTCGAAGACGGTCCGGTAGGCGACCCGGTCCTCGCCGGCGAACGCGGCCGGGCGGCCGGGGACTTCGACCGACTGCCACTCGCCGGGCGTCGGCTTGCCGCCGCCGGGGTCGACCGCCGCACCGCTCCACTCACTCGGCATACCAACGTCCGCGTTCCCCGGTGGTATATCAGTTACGTCGGACGGCGACCGACCACCGGCCGCGGCCCCGAACCAGTTTCACTTTCGCTCAGACAACCGCCGTACGGGAACGGGTGTACCGTTGCAGTCGTGCGATTATACTTTCACTCAGGGTACGGCTCGGGTTGATATGTCTCCGGGTCGAACACCGACGTATGTTGAGCGAGATAGCGTGCCGGTGCGAGTCGGCGAACTGCTCGCGGAAGCTCACCGACGGCGACTGCATGCTCGTCTTCCGGAACGAGGGCGGCGAGCGCCGCGCATACGAGTGCGCGTGCGGGCACGTCACGGTCACCGTCGCCGCCCCGACCGAGTGACCGCTCCAGCGCGGACCGACTTCGACTCCCTGAAGTAGCGGCGTCCCAACCCTCGGACATGAGCGACGACGCCGCAGCCGGGGGTGCCGGGACGACCGACGGATCCATCGCCGAGCCCGACGGCGGCGGGACACTCGTCGAAGTCGTCCGCGCGCACGGGCACGAGAACGTCACCGCCGAGCACGTCAGCACGCTGGAGTTCACCAGCGACGACTTCCTCACTCCCGCCGGCGACTGCATCCTCGCCGTCGAGGCCGACCGCGTCCCCGCCGACTTCGACGAGGCGTTCGTCGACGCCTGCCAGGCCCACGGTGCGACGATCACCGCCACCATCGAAACGGCTGGCCACGCGCACGAAGTGACCGGTCGTGGCCACCCCGATTTCTCCTTCGAGAACGAGCGCAGCCACGTGATCCGCACGAGCGACTACGTCGACGACCGCACGGTTTTGGTCGGCGCCACGGGCGCCGCGGCCGACGTGGACCGCGAGCTGGTCGACGCCCTCGCCGACGGCGCCGACGCGACGCTCACGCTCGAAGTCGACCCGGCCTGAAGAGCGGTCTTCGAACTGGCCCCGGGGTTAAGATCGTCGTCCGGATCCGCCGCCGGTCTGCACCGTTAAGCGTCTGGGGGACTCGGTTCCGGACATGACCGATGACCCCGAACCCGCGGAGAACATCAGCGGTGGCGCCGGCGGCGGCGGCGAGGCCACCGCCTTCGAGCCCGACGACGCCGACACCCGCGCCGAGGCCGTCGTCGACCGCCTGGGGGACATGTACTGGCAGAAGGCCTACGGTGGCCGCGACGGCTTCGAGTGTCTCGTCCGCACGATTTTGAGCCAGAACACCTCCGACGTGGCCAGCCAGCCGGCCCACGACGCGCTGCTGGACCGGTACGGGAGCGAGGCGCGCAGCGCCTCGAACGGGACGGCGGAGCCGTCCCCCGGCCCGCGAGAAGACGGCGAGGAGAGCGACCCGCGGGACGACGCCGGCGGCGACCTGGCGGCCGCGCTGTCCGACGCGGACCAGCAAGTGCTGGCCGAGACCATCTCCTCGGCGGGGCTCTACAACCAGAAATCGGAGCGGATAATCGCACTCGCCGAGCGCGTCTGCGAGGAGTACGGCGGGAGCGACGGCTTCGACGAGTTCGTCAAGACCGGCGAGCCGAGCGCCGTCCGCGAGACGTTACTGGATATGAACGGCGTCGGGCCGAAGACCGCCGACTGCGTCCTGCTGTTCTCGGGCGGTCGCGGCGGCGTCTTCCCCGTCGACACCCACGTCCACCGGATCGCCCGACGGATGGGGCTCGCGCCCGCCGACGCCGACCACGAGGGCGTTCGCGAGGCGCTCGAACGAGCAGTCCCCGCGGAGAAGTGCGGCTTCGGCCACACCGCGATGATCCAGTTCGGCCGCGAGTACTGCTCGGCCCGGAAACCGGCGTGTCTCGACGACCCCGAGGCCTGTCCGCTGGCGGATCGCTGCGACCAGGTGGGAGTCACACCAGCGACGGGTGCGGTCGTCGACCCGGCCGAGGCGGGCAGAGACTGAAAACGGGTCCGCTGTGAGGGCGTTAGCCGTCGGTGACGACGGCGGCCGTGGCGTTCCCGGCAGCGGTCCCGTTGGCCGCGGTGGCGTTCGCGGCGGCGGTCGCTTCGGCGATCGGGTCGTCGGTGTACCACACCTGCAGCGAGCGGTAGGCCGACGAACTGGAGGGCACGTCGGGCGCATCGCCGCGATAGAGGTACGCCCGCAGGCGACCCGGCGCATCGCCGGCGGCCGGTTCTGGGTCGAACTCCAGGTACCGGACGCCCCCGTCGCGCAGCGAGAGGTCCTCGCGGACCCGTTCGGTCGCCGAGCGGACGACGGTCACGTTGTCTGCCCGGTCGACCGTCTCGCGGACGAGCACGACGGTGTAGTCGGTGCGTTCGCCCTCGCCGTTGACGACCTCGACGTACAGCGGCCGGTCGGCGGCGACGGCGCCGGTGTAGTTGCTGGTGACGTACTCGCCGGAGGCGTTCTGGGTCAGCGCGGCGAACTCGGTGAACTGCTCGTCGGTGCCGGCGGCGTTCGTGTCGGTCGTCGCGAGGACGGCCGTCGCGCCGACGGCGCTGGCCACCAGCAGGAGGCCGAGCACGAACGTCGCCGAGAGGCGCGGACGGAAGACGTCAGCGGCCGACCGCAGTCCCAGCGACGGGACGTAGCGCAGGTGCGCGGGGACCCGACTGCGACGGTAGGCGGCGACGGCGACGGCGGCCAGCGTCGCGATAGTGAGTCCCACGAGCATCGGGAGCGGACTGATGCCCCACGGACTCGCGTTGACGGCCAGCGCGACGGCCGCGACGACGGCGACGCTCGCGGCGACCGCGAGCCCGAGGCGGACGAAGGGCCCGATCGCGTCGACCGACGACCCGCTGGCGGGCGACGTGGTCGCGCGCGGCTTCCGGGGGTCGGCGCGGCCCTCGTCGCGAGGGTACAGGGCGGCGACGACCGCGTACCCCGGCGCCAGCAGGAGGATGGGGAGCCCCAGCACGACGCGCAAGGGGGGAAGGTCGATCGGCAGTGCGACGAGGGCGTCGAAGGCGACGACGAAGACGACCACCAGCGCGAGGTCGACGAGGCCGCCCAGTCGTGTGGATGATTCGTAGCTCATGGTGTCAGGCCCCCGGTCGGGTACACAGCTCCGCGTTCTGGTTCTGGTAGACCCGGTTGCTCCCGTCGGGACAGATCTGGTCGTGAGTGACCTGGCGGGTCACGATGGCGCCGGCGGTGGTGGCGAACTTCGGTGCGCCCGTCGACTGGTAGTCGCGGTAGACCACCCTGTCGTGGGGCGGGTCCGTCCCGTCGGCGCGACTCAGGTTGATGGTGTTACTGAAGTACGCGCCGCTGCTCTTGAACGCCGTGCGCCAGGGGTGGTCGGTGAAGACCGCACCGGCGCTGGCGGGCGTCGTCTCGCCGATGGTTCCCATGGCGGCGATCTCGGACTCGGAGTAGGCGTACTGGGACCACTGCTGGTCGAAGGTCGGGTCGTCAAGCGTCGCCTTCTGGCCGGCGACCATCGCGAACGGGAAGACCAGCAGGAGGACGACCAGCACGGCGGCCACCGCGCGGGTCGAAAACTCCGTCCCGAGATAGCGCAGGCCGACGGCGCCGACGACGGCCATCAGCGCGTAGGCGAACGCGAACCACCGACCGGGAAGGAACGTGCGGATCCCGAACAGCGGCAGCCCCAGCGAGAAGAACAGCATCGCCCCGATGGCGACCACGAGGGTGTGAGAGGCCTGGGGCGACCGGTGGCGCCGGACCAGTGCGAGCCCGCCCAGGACCGCCGCGAACAGGAGCACGAGGAACCCGATCGCGTCGACGTAGCTCGCGAGTCGCGTCATCAGTTCCGAGGCGGGAGCGGCGCCGGCGGCCGCGGTCGCGGCGGCGCCCTCGCTCCCGGCGAGGTTCAGGAATCCGGCGGAGGTCCGCAGCGTCAGCGCGACCAGTCCGACCATCCGCGTGAGGAACGGTTCGCCGCCCCAGGGCGTGATCGCCCAGATGGCCCCCGTGAACAGGAGGTGGAAGGCGAACGCCCAGTGGAGGCCGACGACGCCCGGGGTCGTCCGCGATGCGCCGTCGGTGATCGGGTCGCCCGACTCGGCGCCCAGCCCCATCGAGCCCGAGAGCCCGCCGGCGGGGGACGCCCAGCCGACGTGACCGACGACCAGCTGCGCGACCACGGCCGAGCCGACGAACACCAGCGAGACGAACGCCGACACCTGGTGGGTGAGCGTGACCGCGACGATCGACCCGCCCAGGAGCGCCCAGTCGGCCGTGTCGGTCTCGGCGTGGAGCAAGCGCGCGACAGCGAAGACGACCCCGAGGAAGAACACGAGGCCGAGGCTCGTCGGGATGATGTGCATCCCCCAGCGGATCGCCTGGTCGGTCATCGCGAAGGCGCCCGTCGCGACCAGCGCCCAGCGGGCGTCCAGGAAGTAGCGGGCGGTCCCGTAGACGAGCAACACCGAGAGCACGACCGTGCTCCCGACGACGAGATACAGCGAGAGCCGCAGCGGCACGCCGAGCAAGTCCGACCCGACGACGGTGACCAGGTGGTGAAACGGGGCGAACAAGTACTTCGCGCCGGCCAGCGGCCCGAGCGAGTCGGCGGCCTGGACGGCCGCGGCGTACTGGGTGACGTGCTCCCAGCTATCGACGCCGACGAACCCCGAGGTCGTGAACAGCCCGGTGAACCGGACCACGAACGCGTGGGCCAGGATCTGGGCGAGCACGAGCCGTTCGTCGAGCGCGTCGTCGGCCAGGAAGACGGTCTGGAGCAGGACGAACGCGCCGACGGCGCCGCTCGCGAGCAACACGCCGAGCGTCCGCGTCCCCGCCAGCGCCGCCCAGGTCGCGATACCGATCAGCGCGATCCCGGTCAGTTCGGCGGCCGCGACGCCGCTGGCGTCGATCGTCGGTTGGCGCCGCTCGGCGTCGTCGTCACGACGGACCGAGAAGAGGTAGATGCCACAGGCCGCGCCGAGGACGACCGGCACCGTCCGGACGTACAGCGACGAGGTCAGCACGGCCAGCGGGAGCAGGGCTATCGCGAGGGCGAGACCGGCGACCGCGACCGCGACGTCGAAGCGCACGCTCGGGAGCCAGCTCGTCGGATATCTGTTCACGCCGCGGTCACCTCCCCGCCGAGAGCCCGCTCGTAGACGCCGAGCAGAGATTCGCCCATGCGGTCGAGGCCGAACTCGCGGGCCCGATCCCGACCGCTCGGGTCGGCGGTCGCCGCGAGCGCGTCGGTCAGCGCGTCGGCCAGCGCGGCATCGGTGTCGGCGACCGTCGAGCAGTCGGCGCCGTCGAGCAGATCCGGCACGTCACCGACCGGCGTCGCGACCACCGGCAGGTTACACGCCAGGGCCTCCTTGACGGCGTTGGGCGACCCCTCGCGGTCGGAAGTGAGCACCATCGCATCGGCGGCGTTCATGTACGTCGGCACGTCCTCGTGGGGGACGCCCGAAACCGCGTGGAGTTCCACGGGCCCCTCGACCGAGTCGCGGGCCCGCTCGACGACCCGTTCGGCGCGGGGGTAGTTCTTCTCCGCCCGGTCGGTGTCGTAGGGGAAGAGGACGTGAGTCGCGTCGGCGTCCCAGCCAACGGCGTCGACGGCCTCCGCGCGGGACTCGGGGGCGAACCGGTCGGTGTCGATCCCGTGAGGGACGACCGTCGCGTCGCCGTCGAGCGCGCCGGCCATCTCGTCGGACATGACGACGACCTCGTCGGCGAAGCGAGCGCAGTGCTCGCTGACGGTCCCGAACCGGCCGAGGAGATCCGACCCCCACAGCGAGAGGACGACCGGCCTGATCGGCTGAGCCAGCGCCGCCGGCGCGGTCAGTCCGTAGTTGGCGTGGACCAGGTCGATCTCCGGTCCGCGCGCGGCCCTGAGTACCTGGGTGTAGAAGCGAACGTACGCGGCCAGCGACCGGCCGCGACCCCCGCCCGGGACCGCGAGGACGGTACAGGAGACGCCGTTGCGCTCCAGCACCTCCACTTGCTGTTCGAAAAACGGTCTGCGCGACGTGACCAGCTGAAGCGTTCGGACCATCTATCGGATCACCGCCCGTCGCGACCCCCGCGACACGGATGCCGATGGGGCCGACGGCCGGGGACTGCAGCCCCGGCCGGTCGGCTGGTTCGAACCCCTCGGCTGTGCTGTACTTTCGTGCCCATTCACACCCTACCCCTGCCTCGGTTCGTCCATTGTAATGCTGCGACTACGGCCCCGATCACCGGGATTAACGCCGCTCGCGACCGCTCACGTCCCGCTAAAGACGGCAGAGAAATCCAGATCCGTCTCGCGGGATACCGGCCGGCGCGAGTCTCGACGGGTGTGCCCTCGGCGCCGCCGCGGTCAGGACCACGAACCGGTCACGTCCTCGATGGCCCCGCGCATCTCCAGGCGGATCCCCTCGTGGGCGAGCAACAGCAGCGCGTAGATGGCGACGCCCAGCGCGACGCCCAGCGCGACGCGCTGCCACCCGGACGGTAGCGACGGTCGCAGCGCGTAGACGGACAGTCCCATGATCGCCGCCGCGCCGACGCTCCAGGCGATCCGGCCCCAGGGGACGACCACGTCGACGAACCGCGTGACGTAGTTGACGGAGACGACGGCCGCGGTCGCCGCCGAGCACGTCGTCGCGACCGCGGCCCCGAGGATGCCGAACTGCGGCACCAGCGCGAGGTTGAGGACGAGGTTCGCCGCGATGGCGGCGACGCTCCCCCGGTAGCCCAGACTGGGTTTGTCCATCGCGAACAGCGACGGCCCGAGCACGAGCTGGACCGACCGCAGGATCTTCTCGGTCATGAAGACGACCAGCACGGGGTAGGCGACGACCGTCTCCGGGCCGAACAGCGTACCCAGAACCTCCCGCCCGAGGACGACCGCGCCGGCGAACGCGGGGATCGTCAGGTACAGCGGGATCTGCAGCCACTGCTCGAAGGCCGACTCGATCCGGTCGATGCGGTCCTCGGCGTGCCACTGGGAGATCTGCGGGAACAGCGAGGTCCGGATCGCCTCGGTGAGCATCATCGCGACGCTGGCGACGCGCCAGGCGATCTCGTAGGCGCCGACCAGGTCGACCCCCACGAACAGCCGGAGGATCGCGACGTCCATCCACTGGTAGACGAAGCCGCCGACGTTCCCGATGAACACGTACCGGCCGAAGTCGACGAGGCTCCGGGCTCGCGCGACGCTCGGCATCGCCACCGCGAGGTCCATCCGGGCGAGCGCGCCCAGCGCCGTCGCGAACCGCCCGACGATGTAGGCGACGATGAGCGCTTTCGCGCCCCAGCCCTGCTCTACGAGCGCGACGCCGACGACCACCCAGGCGACCTTGCCGAGTACCTTCAGCGCGGCGTTCTTGTCGACGCGCATCTGGCCGGCCAGCAGCCGCAGGGTCAACCCGCGGCTCTGTGCGGCGACGAGCCCGAGGACCACCAGCGGCACGACGCCGACCACGTCCACGTACGACTCGACACGCGGCGTCAGCGCCACCAGCGCGCCGATCCACGGGAGCATCAGTACGCCCTTCGTGAGGGCGGCGGTCGTCAGGATCTCGCCGGTCGCTCCCTCCGAGGAGAGCTGTTTCTCGCTGGCCTTCGAGATGCCGAGGTCGATCGGGATGCCGAGCATCCCGACGACCGCCTGGAAGACGAAAAACGACCCCATCGGGCCGGTACCCAGCGTCTGCGTGAACCAGGCGATCGCGGCGAACTCGACGAGCGCGAGGACGATACTGCCCGAGAACAGCTTCAGAATGGAGTCGCGCAGGTCCATGGGCTACAGTCCGGTCCCGGCGGACCGTCGGTCCCCGGTCGCGTGGCAGCCGCGATCGAGGCGTTCGGGGCGATTACGTCGGTGGTGCGGTCCGGTCCACGGGGAGACTGGGGAACCGCTCGACACGTTCCGACCGGGCTCGTCGGCGCGTCGGTCGCCCCCACTGGGCGGCCGATCGGCGGACCCGAGCCGGCGGGCGGGCGACCGTCGGCTCGCACGGATACAGGTCATTCACCTCCCCCGTCCGCGAGCGCTCCCCCTTGTTAAACGGTCGTTACCTGCTCGTAAGCGGAACGTATCGGGGAGGTACGGCCATCATAGCTAATGGTCGGAGACCGGTCGGGGCGCGTATGGACAGCGAGCGCCCGAACGTATTGGTCGTCTGCGTGGACGCGCTGCGGAGCGACTTCGCGTTCGGGGACTACGGGGCCGACAAGCCGCTCTTCGAGCAGTTCGAGCGCGAGGGGACGGCCTTCGACACGATGGTCGCCGCGGCGTCGTCAACGACGCCCTGCGTCGCCAGCTACATGACGGGCACCTACCCGCCCGAGCACGGCGTCCTCTCGCTGCGCGACTTCTCGCTCTCCGAGGCGTCGACGACGCTCGCCGAGGCGTTCGACGCCGCCGGCTACGATACGTCGGCGTCGGTCACCGGCCCGATCACCGACGACACCGGCCTCGACGCCGGCTTCGACCGCTACGACTACCGCGAGCGCGACACCACCGTCTACACCGACTGGTTCGAGCGCTACCGGCGCGACCTCGAGGAGGCCGAGGGGCCGTGGTTCAGGTATCTCCACCTCTGGGAGGCCCACGTCCACAAGGACCTGCCGCCGGACGCCGCCGACGGCGAGATCGACTACGACGCGGCCGTCCGCGGCGTCTTCGAGCGACTGGAGCGCCTGCTGGAGGTCGTCGACCGCTCGGAGACGATCGTCGCGATCACCGGCGACCACGGCGAGGCGTTCGCCGACGGTACCTGGCGCCACCGCGCGTCGATCATCGGCTTCAACCAGGTGCCGATCCCGTTCACCGACAAGCGCACGCGCAACGTCCGCAGCGACGTGTACGACCAGTATCTCCGCCCGCGCGGCATCGAAACCGAAGAGTGGTACAACTCCCTGCGGAAGGCCAGCGCCACCGAGTTCCCCAACGCCTTCCACCGCATCGGCCACGGCTACCACGTCTACGACTTCCTCACGAGGGTCCCCTTCGCCGTCACCGGTCCCGGAGTCCCCAGCGAGGGACGAGTGAGCGACCAGGTCCGCTCGGTCGACATCTTCCCGACGCTGCTCGACGCCGCCGGGGTCGACCGACCCGCCGACGTGTCGGGACAGAATATCCTCTCGGGCCCGATCGACCACCGACCGGCCCACGTCCGCGCCGTGGGTGCCTCCGGCGAACGCGAGCGGTGGCTCGACGGCGTCCGCTACGAGGGCTGGAAGTACGTCCAGGGCCGCGACCGCGAGCTGTGCCAGCTGTTCGACCTCGACTCCGACCCGAAGGAACTGGAGAACGTCGCCGAGGAGTACCCCGAAGTGGTCGAGCGCCTGCGCGGCGTCGTCGACGAACACGTCGCCCGCGAGCGACAGCTGGAGACGGCCTCGGCGTCCGAGGGCGCCGAACAGCGGATGACCGACCGGCTCGAAGACCTGGGATACCTGTAGCCGGCGTCGCCGCGGCTGTCCGGTCGCGTCGTCGGGACGGAGAGCCCGAGTGGAGGACCGAACGCTGTCAGTTGGGGTGTCCGGCGGCGCGGTCGGTCACCGCGGGCAGCCGATCGTCGCCTCGGACGGCTGCTTGGGTCCGTAGTGGTTGGTGTCGAAGTTCACGTTCCGGAACTGGTTCGAGTGGGGCTGGATGATCGATTCGCGGCCCCGGCCCGGTGCCGGCTGCTCCCGGTTGTGGAACCAGTTGTGGTGGATGTCCGCCACGTCGTCGGGCACCCCGCGGATGCTGATGTGGGACTCGGGGTCCTCGCCCGAGTTGATGTGTTTGGTCGGGACGAACGTGTTGTGGTGGATCTGCAGCGTGGTCGCGCCGGGGCGGTGGGTGCCGACCTGGTAGGCGACGGCCTTGTCGCCGAAGTGGTTGTAGCGCACCTCGTAGCCGGCGGTGCCCTGGTTGGCGACGGAGTGGCGGTTGTAGTTGAATCGGTTGTACTCGATCAGGGTGCTGTCGCCGCCGATACAGAGGACGCCGTAGCCCAACCCGTCCATCGGGTTCGAGTGGATGTAGGAGTGGTGGATCCGCGCCGAGCGCAGCAGCTTCACGGCCGAGTAGGTGAACCCGGAGATCTCGACGTTGTCTATCTCGCAGCCGTTGCCCTCGACGACCACACCGCTGTGGACCGGACGACGGTACTCGATGTACTCGTCGTTCGGCGCGGTGACCCGCAGACCCGTGATCCGGACCTGGTTCTCGGTGTGGATGGGCCCCTCGCCGTACACCTCGTCGGCGCGGATCTCCCCGCCCGCCGCGCCGCCGATCCCTCGGTTCGAGGCGAGTGTCACGCCCGACGGGACGGTGAGTTCGCGCTTGCCCATCCGGATCGTCGCCGACCCGTCCACGTACACTACGTCGCCGCTGGAGGCGCCGTTCAGCGCCGATTCGAGCCCGTCGACCGACGAGACGACCGTGGTCGCCGCCGACTTCGGGACCGCGTCCGGGTAGCCCTCGCCGCCGCCGAGCGTGTCGCTCGCGGCGGGCAGCGACCCCAGCGTCCCCTTCTTCGCGACCGCGGTAGGGTCGACCTGGACCCCGTCGACGCGGAGGTCGAAGTCGCCCTTCGCCGGGGTGAACGACGTGATCTGCCCCTGGAACGTGTACGTGTCACGACCCCACGACCCGATCGAGCCGGTCGCGGTCCGCGTACCGTCGCCGTTCTCGCTCACGGCCTCGTTGCCCCCTGCGTCGCCGCGAACGGGGTCGATCGCGCCAGTCGCGGTGAACTCGTAGTTCACCGCCGTCGAACCGGTGCTGTCGATCTCGATCCGGCGCCGGCCGCCCGACTCCGTCGCGGCCCGCCCGCCCGTCGCGAGCAGCGGCGCCCCCGCCGCCGCGGCGGCGGCGGTCAGGAACGATCGCCGTCCGAGCCCGCCCGAACGCCCGAGTAAGCCGCGGTTACGGTCGCTTCGTACTTCGTCGTCCGCCGTTTCGCTCTGATTTCCAAACACCATATCGCGGTAAGCCTGTGCTTCTGAAGTAAGGCTATCTGCGTTCCCGGTGCGAGGACCGCACGTTCGTGCGTCGGGTACGTATCGGATCCGGACGGTTGGTTGCGGCTTCCCCGGTCGTTGCGTAGGTCCGCCCTGCTGCAGGCGGCCGACGAGCGGAAGGCGCGCGCTCTCGGATGCCCCCTCGGCCGGGGCGACGCCGCACGAGAAAGCGTGGGTTACTCTCGCGTGCGCGCGTGAAGGCGTAGACGCGGTCCGGCCGTCTCAGGGACAGCCGATGTCGTCGTCTGCCGGCTCGTCGGTCCCGTAGTGGTTGTTCCGGTAGTCGAGGTTCGTGAACGACTCGACGTGGGGCTGGATGATCGACTCGCGACCGCGACCGGGGTCCGGCTCCCGGGGGTTGTAGAACCAGTTGTGGTGGATGTCCGCCACGTCGTCGGGCACTCCGCGGATGCTGATGTGGGACTCGGGATCCTCGCCCGAGTTGAGGTGCAGTGTCGGCACGAACGTGTTGTGGTGGATCTGCAGCGTGGTCGCGCCGGGGCGGTGGGTGCCGACCTGGTAGGCGATGGCGTCTTCGCCGAAGTGGTTGTAGCGCACCTCGTAGCCCGCGTAGCCGCGATTGGCGACGGAGTGGCGATTGAGGTTGAACTCGTTGTACTCGATCAGGGTGTCGCCGCCCTCCTGGTTACAGACGATGCCGTAGCCCAGCCCGCCCATCGCGTTGGTGTGGACGTGCGAGTGGTGGACGTAGGCGGCCTCCTGGAGCTTGACCCCGCCGTAGCTGAACCCGGAGATCTCGACGTTGTCGATCTCACAGCCGGTGCCCTTGACGGTCACGCCGCTGTGGACCGGGCGACGGTACTCGACGTACTCGGTGATCGGGCCGCTGATCTGCAGCCCGGTGACGCGCACGTCGTCGCCGGTCTGGAGCGGTCCCTCGCCGTACACCTCGTCGGCGCGGATCTCCCCGCCGTCGGAGCCGTCGATGCCGCGGTCGGAGGCCAGGGTGACGCCCGAGGGGATCGTCAGTTCGCGGTCCGGCACGTCGATGCTCGCACCGGGGTCCACGTACACCACGTCGCCGCTGGAGGCGCCGTTCAGCGCCGATTCGAGTTCGCCGCGGGTCGAGACGACCACGTCGGCCTCGGACTCGGGGACCGTCCCCGAGTACCCCTCGCCACCACCCATGACCACGGCCGGTTCCGACGGGGCGTCGTACCCGCTCAGGTCGACGACGCTGCCGTCGATCCGCACTTCGGCGTGGTCGACGTCCGGTCCGAACGTCAGCAGTTCGCCGCGGAACGTGTAGGTGTCGCCGTAGCCGTTGCCGGTGTAGCCGTCTGCGCGCCAGGTGCCGTCGTCGTTCTGTGAGACGGAGTCGTTGCCGCTGGCGGCGTTGGTCTCGATGTCGGTGACCTTCTGGATCTCGCCGGCGGTCTCGAACGTGTAGTCCAGTTCGGAGGGATCCTCGGTCGTCAGTACCTCGATGGTGTGTCTCTGGGGCTCGAACTGTGTCAGGTCGATGGCGCTGCCGTCGACGCGCACCTCGGCGAACTTCACGACGGGACCGAAGTCCGTCAGCTCGCCCTCGAAGGTGTAGGTGTCGCCGTAGCCGTTGCCGGTGTAGCCGTCGGCGGTCCACGTGCCGTCGTCGTTCTGGGCGACGGAGTCGTTGCCGCTGGCGGCGTTGGTCTCGACGTCCGTGACCGGCGTGATCTCGCCGGTGGTCGTGAAGGTGTAGTCAAGCTCCGAGGGGTCAACCGTCGTGAGCACCTCGATGGTGTGTTGCTCGGGGCCGTCGGGTTCGGTCTCGGGCGCGGAGTCGAACCGACTCAGGTCGACGGCGCTGCCGTCGACGCGCACCTCGACGAACTCCTCGACGGGACCGAAGTCCGTGAGTTCCCCGTCGAAGTAGTAGGCGTCGCCGTAGCCGTTGCCGGTGTAGCCGTCGGCGGTCCACGTGCCGTCGTCGTTCTGTGAGACGGAGTCGTTGCCGCTGGCGGAGTCGTCGCCGTTGTCGTAGTTCGGCGCGATCTCGCCGGTGGTCGTGAAGGTGTAATCCAGTTCGGAGGGGTCCTCGGTCGTCAGCACCTCGATCGCGTGGTCGTACTCGGAGACGAGTTCGTCGACGGTGACCGCTGTGCCGTCGAGGTACAGGTCGTACGACCCCGTCGCCGAGAAGTCGACGACGCGGCCCGAGACAGTGTAGGCGTCGCCGAAGCCGTTGCCGGTCTTCCCAGTGGCGGTCCAGGTGCCGTCGTCGTTTCGGACGACCGAGTCGTTGCCCTCGGCGGAACTGCGGCCGTTCTCCGTGTCCGGCGCGATCTCTCCGGTGGCCGTGAACTCGTATTTGACCGCGAGGTTGCCCAGCTCGCTCGGCTCGCTCGTCGAGACGATCTCCAGGTGGCGCGTCGTCGGTGCGGCCCCGGCCTGTCCGGCCAGGAACGCGCCGGCGGCGGCCGCCCCGCCGGCCTTCAGGAAGCAGCGACGACCCATCCCCTCCCCAGGCGCCGACCGAGTGCGACGGGATTCCTCGTTCGTTTGGTTCGGTTCGTTCCGGTTACCGTTCACCATGTACCGGGTAAGCCCGATCTACTGGCAAAAGGGTACCTGCGAGGCGGCTACCTGATACGAGCGAATCGCGAGGGGTTGCGTTCAGTTTCGTCCCAGATGACTACCGGATACGTCCCAGCCGAGACCGGATACGCGCCACGACCGGTCCGATACGAACGGACCGCGAGCGGGACGGTACCCGAGCGTCCCACCGATGGTAACGGTGGCTTTCGCGGCCGTGGACGCCGGTAATCGCCGCTTACCGGCGTTCGGACCTCGCCGACGGTGTCGGCTGGGCTGTCATCCGTCGTCGACGATCGGTGTCACAGTGACCTCGCCCGGCTGTAGCGTCTCGATGGAGAGGTTCCGCCGCGCGACCGAGGCGCCGTCGGTTTCGATGGGGCGGCCGGTCACCCGGATGGTCGTGTCCGCGACGACGCAGTCGGTTGAATCGGTGAGGACGATCCCCCGTCGGTCGGCACCGGTCTGCTCGATCCGGCAGCCGCGCAGCGCCGTCCCCGGACGGTCGGCGATGTCGACGGCCGCCCCGCGGGCGGCCGTTCCGGTGACGGTCACGTTCTCGAAGGTCAGCGGCGCCTCCGTCCCGCCGTTGCTCGAATCGGTGGCGTCGATCGCGCTGAACTCGTCGCGGTCGACTCGTATCTCCGTGTCGCGGACCGTCGAACTCCCGTGTTCGGGGTGATAGGAGATCGCGCCGAACCCGTGGCCGGCGTTCTCGCCGATCACGACCTTGCAGTTCTCGACCAGCTGGTCGCTGCGGGCCCGCAGTCTGATCCCGCGGACGTTCAGGTGGCGCTCCGAGGGGCTCGGGGGCACCTCGTCGACGACGACGGTCACGTCCTTGATCGTCGACCCGGTCGAGCCGATCCGGACGTTGGCGATGTTGTTGTTCTCGTAGCGACCGCCCCGGACGTGGATGTCCCCGTTGTTGCCGGTGTAGCCGTCGAGCGTCTGTCCAGGCGCCGAGGCGTACAGGCCGTTGTTCGGGAAGTTCGCGATCTCGCAGTCGCGAAACGTCAGCGAGCCCGCGTGGTCCTTGCCGACGTAGATGCCGACGCCGTTGCCGCCGTCGTGGCCGCCGCCGCGGGCGACGACCCGCTCGACGAGGCCCTTCCCCTGGGGGTTCGACACCTCGAACCGGTAGGCGACGTGCTTGCGGTCCTTGTTCCGGTCGGGCAGCTTCCCGTGGGTCCGGAGGTTCCTGGCGACGACGTTCCCCTCGGCGATGGTCCTGATAGCGCCGCCGACGCCCGACTCGGTGAAGTCGAACTCCAGCCCGTCGAGGAGGATGTCACCCACGCCTCTGAAGTCGATGAAGTGGTTGCCGATCTCGTCGATCGTGTCGTTCGGGACGATGAGCGTCTGCTCGTGGGGGATCGAGACGAGCCCGAACTGACCGACGTCCTCGATCTCCACGTAGTCGAGCGCGTAGCGGCCGGCGGGAAAGTACACGAGCGTGTTCTCGGCGATCGCGTCGGTGAGCACGTCGTTGATCGGTTCCGAGCCCTCGGGGTCGGCCCCGGCGTCGACCACGTTGACGATCGAGTCGAACTGGTCGCCGTACTCGGCGACGACCTCCGGGATCGGCGTCGCGGTCGGCGAGTCGGTCGCCGTCGGCGCGGCCGTCGCGGTCGGCGCGTCGGTGGGCGTCGTCGGCTCGACCCGCGTCCGCGGGTCCGCCCGATCGGTCGACGCGCGATCGTTCGACCCACACCCCGCCGCGCCGACCCCCAGCGCGGCCGCTACTGTCCCCCTGAGGAATCGTCGTCGTGACAACCGGTCGGGCGCCATTTGCTTGTTCGTAGCACTTCGACGCATTTGTTATGTTGGCTGTACTCGCCGTATGGAGCGTTTACCCGCCGATATCGGCGACGAGGACCGGATCTGTCCCACCGTCATCGCCGCTCGGGGACCGCCGGCGGGGCGTCGACCTCGGCGGCCGGTCGCCGAGCGACGCCGTCGGCCACCTGCGAGAGGATCACGTCGGTCGTGTCGACGCAGTCGGCGAGCAACCGCTCGCGCCGGCCCGCCCAGTCGGTCTCCTCGTGGTTCGCGAGGATCGAACTCGCGCGGTGGAGCGCCTCGGCCTGGCGGTCCTCGACGGTCGTGTTGACCACGAGGCCGTACTCCGACTCCAGCGCCTGCAGATAGCCGAGTTCGAGCGTCGAGGCGAAGACGGCGGGCGTGCCCAGCACCGCCGACTCGGCGGCCATCGTCGCGCTCTCGCCGACGAACAGGTCCGCGTGGGCCAACAGGTGGTGCATGTCTTCGGGCGCGACGGTCGCCCGCCGGTCGGCGAGGTCCGGCGGCAGGTCGGCTTCGGCGGTGACGACCACTCGGACGCCGTGGCGTTCGAGTTCGTCGACGACCTCGCGGGCGTCCGCGAAGCCGCCGCCACCCACGTCGTGCAGCGCCTCCCAGGCGACCAGCCGCAGGACGACGAACCGCTCGTCGGGGTCGACACCGGCCTCGGCGACGACCGACGGGTCGGGCTCGAAGCGGTCGGGGTGGAGGTAGGCCAGTTCGTGAAACCCCGGGTAGCTGACCTGCTTGTCGCCCAGGTCGTCCATGTAGGCCTCGGGCGTGCAGACGCGGTCGGCGAACGGGAACGTGATCCGGTTCTGCAGCGTCGCGTGCTCGGTGTCGGTGAACACGACCGACCGGCAGTCGAACAGCGCCGAGAGGTGGGCGACCGCCGGCTCGCCGATAGCGGTGACCACGTCGGGGTCCGCACTGCGGGCGCGCCGGAGCAGCGCGAGCTCGTAGCGCAGCTGGGACTTCGCCAGCGAGCCCAGCGAGTCGCTGGTCGGCGCGAGCACCTCGTAGTCGATGTCGTAGCTCTCCAGCAGGTCGGCGGCGATCGCTACGTCGCGCATGAATACGGAGACCTCGTGGCCCGCCGCCTCCAGCTCCGCGATGGCCTCGCGGAAGAAGTGAACGTGTGCGGGGTGCTGGATGGTCACGAACACCTCCATCGGCTCAGACCTCCCCGACGGCGTCGTAGCGGAGTCCGGCGGCCTCGACACTCTGGGCGTCGAAGACGTCGCGACCGTCGACGACCGCGGAAACGCCCAGGTCGGCGAAGCGCTCGGGGTCCAGGTCCGCGAACGCCGCGTGGTCGGTGACGACGACGACCGCGTCGACCGGCTGGTACGGCGACTCGACCGACGACTCCGCCGCCAGGACGGGGTCGTAGGTTTCCACGTCGACGTCGTACTCGGTCAGGCCCTCCCGGACCCCGAAGTAGGGGCTGTTGCGGTCGTCCGCGAGGTCGGGTTTGAACGCGCGGCCGAGCAACAGCGCGGTGGCGTCCTGCGGGAGGACCCGTTCGCGCGTGAGCGCGTCGACGGTCGTGTCCGCGACGTACTCGGGCATCTTGTTGTTGATCGTGCGGGCGACGGTCAGCAGCTCGTGAGTGAACCCGGCGTCCTCGGCCTCGCCGATGAGCAGGTGCGGGTCGACGGGGATGCAGTGGCCGCCGACGCCGGCGCCCGGCTCGAACCCCATGAACCCGAACGGTTTGGTACTCGCGGCCTCGATGGCCGAGCGGGCGTCGACGTCCAGCGAGTCCAGCGAGACGGCGATCTCGTTGGCGAAGGCGATGTTGATGTCGCGAAAGGCGTTCTCGACGATCTTCGAGACCTCGGCGATCTCGACGCTGTCGACCGGGTGGACCTCGGCGTCGAGCAGGCGGTCGTAGAACGCGGTCGCCCGCTCCAGCCCCGGCTCCGAGAGCGCGCCGACGACCCGCGGGATGGCTTCGAGCGGCCAGTCGTCGTTGCCGGGGTCGACCCGCTCGGGCACGGCCGCGAGGTAGTAGTCCGTCCCCAGTTCCAGGCCGTAGGTGTCGAACACCTCGGCGATCTCCCGGCGGGCGGTCCCCGGCGGGATGGTCGACTCGACGACGACGAGACAGGGCTCGCCGGCGTCGCGGCCCCGGAGTCCTTCGGCGATGGTCTCGCTGGCCGCTCGCAGCGGCCCCAGGTCGACCCGTTCGGCCCCGTCGACCGGTGTCGGGACGGTGACGAGGCAGGTGTCGGCCTCGGCCGCGACCGCCGCGCCGTCCGTGGTCGCCGAGACGCGGTCGCGGTCCTCGACCGCCAGGTACGCTCCGGACTCGATCCGCTCGACGACTCCGGGGTCGACGTCGACGCACGCCACCGACCGCCCGCGTTCGACGGCCAGTTCCGCTACTTCCTTGCCGACGAACCCGACGCCGTAGATGCCGATGCTCATACGCCACCCCACCGAATCAGCCGGGAATGTTATTATCAGCCTACGAACGGTTCGACGGTCCACGCGGTGGCCGGGCACTCGGTACAGCGTCTCTAGACGACGGGCCCTCCCGCCGGCAGTCGTTGACGCGTCGTCCCGGGCGGTGGTCGCCGTGACCACGCCGCTGCGGCGCTATCGGCCCGCGAGCGCCGTCGTGTCGACGGTGGCGGGGAGTCGGCGCCTCGTCGAGCCGCGGGTCGACGCGAGACGGCAGGTCGCGAGTCGAGTACCCGGCTCTTACTTATCAGGGTCGCCTCGGTTGCCACCGTCGATGACAGGACCCGCGGACGGGGTTCGACCGACACGTCGCTTCGGGTCGCTCCGATCAGACTCGTCGATGGGCAGCGGGATCGACGGGGGCCTGCGCGAAAGCGGGTAACCACAGATGAGTCCGTACGCCGCGGGCACGGACCGGCGATCGGTCCTGCTCGTCCACCACCGAGCGATCGCCTCACCGTACAGCGCGACGGTCCCCCACTACCTCGCGCGTGAACTGGTGGAAGACCACGATGTCCGCGTCCTGAGCCAGCGGTCGAACGGCGACGGGCGCGACCAGTTCCCAGACGCGGTCGTCCACCACGAGGTCGAGGTCGGGTCGGCCCCGATCCTCTCCAGCCTGCTGTTCGTCCTCGTCTCGGCGCTGTACGCGGTCGCGCTGGGCGCCCGCCACCGGTTCGACGCGGTCTACGGGTTCCAGCAGACGCTCGTCCAGGGGTGGGCCGGTGCCGTCGCTGGCTCGTCGCGGTTCGTCGTCGGCCTCCAGTCGGTCCCCGTTCGCCAGCGGCGCGACATCACCACCAGTCGGGTGGGGCTGTCACCGCTGGCGCGAGCGCGCGTGGCGTTACAGTCACAGTACGCTACGGCTGTCGAGACCGTCCTCGGCCGCGCCGACGAGGTCGTCTGCCTGACCGACGGCATCCGCGACAAGACCGAACAGGAGTTCGGGATCGACCTCGCCGACGCGCACGTCATCGGGATGGGCGTCGACGCCGACCGCTTCGCCGCCGACGGCGACGGAGTGGCCGAGTCGACGATCGGGCCGGCCGTGGATCGCCGGGCGACCGCCGAGGCAGCCGGCGGATCGGACGACACGCTGGTGATCACGTACGTCGGTTCCATCGGCCCGCCCCGCGGGCTCGAACACACGCTCGACGCGCTCGCGAGGACGGACGACGCGGTGGAGTTGCGGGTCGCCGGTGGCGGCGACGACGACTACATGGCGTCGCTGCGCGACCGGGCAGCGGAGTTGGGCGTCGCTGACCGGGTCACCTGGCTCGGGATCGTCCCTCACGACGAGGTGCCCGCCGTCCTCGCGAGCGCTGACGTGGCCGTCTCGCCGCTCTGTGACATCGAGTCCTATCGCATCAGTTTCCCCGCGAAACTGCTGGAGTACATGGCCGCGGGGACGCTCGTCGTCGCGACGGACATCCCCGCCCACAGACGCCTGGTCGACCACGGGGCGAACGGTTTGCTCTACGACGGAACGGCGTCCGGACTCGCCGACGCTCTGACCGCGTGTCGCGAGAGCGAGGTCGACTGCGACGCACTCGGCGACGCGGCGCGGTCGACCGCCGAATCGTACGATTGGGGAGCCGTCGCGTGTGAACACGAGCGCGTTCTCCTGGGCCGGCCGGTTCGCCGGCGGCGCCGCCTCCCGGCGTCGGCTTGACTCCGCTCACTCGACTCACCGACCGCGAGGACCGCGGTTTCGCCAGCGCCGGCGGGTAACGGGACCATAACTAATTGCATTTCCGGTTACTCGGAGGTATGCACTGGTCGAATCCGAAGCCGGTACGGGCCGCTCGGTCCCGATCCGCGGGGTGGTACGCTTGACAGTTCGGCTGCAGTTCTCCGCTCCGAACGCGACCGTCGTCGACCAGGGCGCGACCGTCTGGGCGGCAGCGGCGGTTCCGGATCCCGGCGTTCGCGAGGCCATCGAAGCGGGGGCGGACTTCGAGGAGATCCGCACCCTCCTGACGGCGTCGCCCGGCGAGTACACGGTCGTCCAGTACGACGGTCGCGGCGAGCCGACGGTGCGGGCCCACCGGGGGATCACGTCCACCTACGAGGTGTTCACCGTCCGCGGGTCGAACGGCGACGTCGTCGTGACGGACGCATTCCGGAACGCCGTCGCGGCGCTGGACCCGGCCGACCGGACCGTGAGCCGCGACACCGTCGCCGACCACCTCCTCTTCCGGACGACGCCGACGGGCGCGTACGTCGACGAGGTCGATCGCCTCGGACACGGTGAAACCCTGGAGTGGGACCTCGGGACGGGCGAGGCGACGACCGAGCAGGTCGAGCGGATCCGCACCGCGGGCGAGATGGGGCCAGCGGCGGCCGTCGACCACCTCGACGCGGAGTTCGCGCGGCTCGGCTCGCTCGACGACGCGGCGACGATGCTCTCCGGCGGCGTCGACTCGACGCTGTTGCACTCTTACCGGCCGGCGGGCGCCCCGAGCGTCAGCGGCGGGTTCGACTCCCCGGAGGTCCGCACGGAGTTCGACTACGCCAGGCACGCGCGGGACGTCCTCGACGCCGACCACGAGTTCGAGCTGGCGTCCGAGAGCGAGTTCCGCGAGCGGCTGGAGGACACGATCGAGGCGGTCGCGATGCCGCCACAGATGATCCAGATGCCCGTCAGGGACGCCGTGTTCCGCGGCGGCGACCGCGAACGCTACCTCAGCGGGATGCGCTCGGACTCGCTGTTCGGGATGGGCGCCGACGACGCGCGCCTCGTCTGGCTGACGCGTCACCTCCGGCACCTCCCCACCGTCGTCGGCACCCAGGAGACCCACGGGCGCATCGCGCGGCAGCTGTCGCGGGCGCCCGACGACCACTACGGCTGGGCGACCGGCGTCTCGCAGTACCTCGCGCTGTCGGACGTGGCGACGATGGTCGACGACGACCGCATCGAACGCCGGCAGCGGAACCGCTTCCGGTACGCCCGCGAGCGCGTCGCGGTCGACTGCGACGGCGACCAGTTCGGCGAGCAGATGCACTGGGGCCACTGGATCGAGTTCTTCTGCGAGGGCGCGGTCTCGATCGAACAGCAACTGGCCAGTGCCCGCGGGACGACGATGGTCGTCCCGTTCTCGTGGTCGTCGGTCGCGGAACTCGCGGCCGCGGTTCCCTCCCCGGAGCGCTACCTCCGCCGGCTGACCACGAAACACGTGCCGAAGCGGCTCCTCGACCGGCGCGTCCCGGAGTACGACACGGACAAACCCAAGGGTAACGGGCACCTCCCCGAGCGGCGGTACCTGACGAGCGGGCCACTCCGTCCGGCGCTCGACGAGTACGAGATCCCGGCGTTCGCGGCCCACGACTCCTACGAGGCGGCGATCGACGACGCACGCGGCCTCGGGTGGGTCCTCCTCAGCTACGCCGTCTGGCGCGACCGGGTGCTCGAACGCGAGGTCGACCCGATACCCACCTCGCGGACGGTCGAGGTCGCGCCCGACCGCGGCGTCGAGGCGTCCTGACCCGGATCCGAGGTGCCGTCCCCCGGCAACGAGATGCTGTCCCCGGCGTCGCGGCGCCCCGTTGGCGTGACCGAGGGCGAGCATGCCCCCGTCTCGCGCCCGAAGTGTCGTCCTGCCGTCGACCGATCCGTCCCGAGACCGGGCGTAACTCGCCGATTACTTATCCCCGTCAGCGGCGGAGTCCGACCCGTCCAATCGACTCATGAGTGCACCCAACCGGTCGGTCCTGTTCGTCCATCACCGCGACATCGTCTCACCCTACGGGGCGACGGTCCCTCACTACCTCTCGACGGAGCTGTCGGAGTCGGCGGACGTCCACGTCGTCTGCCGCGGCGGCGACGCCGCGCTCGAGGGGAGGGCGGCGCGGTCGGCGGTGACGTACCACCGGCTCGACACCGGCGACGTGCCGGTCGTCTCCGGGATCCTGTTCGTCGCGCTATCGACGCTTCTCGCCGGCTACCTGGGGGCGCGCCACCGGTTCGACGCAGTCTACTCGTTCCAGTGGACGCTCGTCCACGGGTGGCTCGCCGCCGTCACCGGCGACTCGCGGTGGGTGGTCGGCCTCCAGTCGGTCCCCGTCCGCCAGCGGGCCGACTTCCTGTCGTCTGGCGGCGGCATAGAGCCGCGGAAACGTCTCGCGTTCGCCCTCAAATCAGTGTACGCGGCGGTCGTCGGTGCCGCGCTCGAGCGCTGTACCGAGCTCGTCTGTCTCACCGAGGGGATCAGACGGGTTACCGCCGAGGAGTACGGCATCGACCCCGCCGACGCGACCGTCGTCGGGATGGGCGTCGACGTCGAATCGTTCGCCGCCGGGGAGCCGTCGTCCGAGCGCGAGCGCGACGCGGAGTGGGTGATAACCTACGTCGGTTCGATCGGCGGCGTCCGGGGTATCGAACACGTCATCGACGCGGTGGCGACGACCGACCGCGACGTCGAGTTCCGGATCGCCGGCGACGGTCACGAGGGGTTCATCCGACGGATGAAACGGAAGTGCCGGGAGCTCGGGGTGGACGACCGGGTTCGGTGGTACGGATACGTCGACCACGAGGCGGTGCCCGACCTCCTCGCGGAGACGGACGTGGCCATATCGCCGCTCAAGCCCATCGAGTCCTACCAGATCAGTTTCCCCGCGAAGCTGCTGGAGTACATGGCCGCGGGGACGCTCGTCGTCGCGACGGAGGTGGAGGCCCAGCGGTCGCTGATCGACGACGGTCGAAACGGCTACCTCTACGAGGCGGGGGCCGACGAACTTGTCGCCGCCCTGGACCGCTGTTTCGACGACGAACCGTCCCACCCGACTGTGCGTCGGCGGGCCCGGGAGACCGCCGCCGAGTACGACTGGGACGTGATCGTCGACGCCCACAGGGCACTGCTGTTCGACGGGGCGACCGCGCCCGCACCGCGACGCTCCGAAGCGGGCGCCGTCGGCCGGTGACTCGGTTCCCGTGCGACTCGACCTGCGGTCGGGCCAGAGACGGGCGGGGGCCCGGACGGCAGTCAGTCCGGTGTTCGAGTACGACCGGAGCCTGGTCGCGACTACGCTCGGCCTACCCGGCGCATAACAGGCGAACGCGGCTCCCGTAGCCACTCTATTCTTTAGATAGTTCCATCCGTTTCGGGCCGTATGAAGCGGGTTGCTCCGCAATCTGGTGTGTCTGAAACCGAGCCGGCTGTGGGGTCGGCCGTGGACGGGCCGACGATCTCTCTCTCGTCGACGGCGGTCGACGGTACCCGGATCGAGACGACCGTCGACGTGACCGGCAGCGCCGAGCGGTTCTTCGACGAGCAGCCGTTCTACGTCGAGTACGACGTCGACGTGAGCGACGTGCCCGAGAGCGTCCGCGCGATCCCGGCGCTGGCTCACGTCTGTCCCGTCGCCTGGACCGCGGGGGCGGACGTTCGGGTTCCGACTGTCGACCGACGGTTCCTCTCGTGTCTCGAGACGGTCGGTGCGGTGCTCAGCGAGATGTACCCGTTCGTGCGCGGCGGGCGGGTTATCGCCGAGTCGGCGCCGCGGACCGAGCGGGACACCGACGACGGCGAGAGGGGAATGCTGTTCACCGGCGGGGTCGACTCGCTGGCGACCTACGCCCGCCACCGCGAGAGAGACCCGACGCTGATCAACGTCCGCGGCTGGCTCATCGGCGTCGACGACGACGAGTCGTGGGCGCACACCAAGCGGCGGATCGAGGACTACGGCGACCGCTTCGGCGCGGCGACCCAGTTCGTCCGCTCGAACATGCTGGAGTTCCTCGACACTCGGCTGCTCGACGCGGAGTTCAAACCGCACCACGACGGCGCGTGGTACAGCGCCGTCGGCAGCGGCCTGGGACTGTCCGGCATGGTCGCGCCGCTCGCCGTCGCCGAGGGGATGGAACGGCTCTACATCGCGGCGAGTCACTGGGCTGAGTTCCCGGTGCCCGACCGCTTCGAGTACTGGGACGGCCACGCGATTCCGTGGGGGTCCGACCCGGACATCGACGAGAACGTCGCCTGGACCGGGACGGACGTCGTCCACGACGGGTTCTCGCTCACCCGACAAGACCGGATCGAGGTCGTCGCCGACTTCCTCGACGAGCGCGACGACGACGTACCGATCCGTGCGTGCGAGGCGTCGGCGCGCGGGAGCAACTGCAACCGCTGCGAGAAGTGCGCGCGGACGGCGTTCGGCCTGGCGATGGCCGGCGTCGACCCGAACGACCACGGCTTCGACGTCGACGCGGGGACGTTCGTCCGCGCTCGCCGAGAGATCGAGGCCGGCAACTGGCTCACCGACTTCCACCACAGCGTCTACTGGACGGAGTTCCACCGGCGGGTCGACCCGGACCGCGACTACCCGGTCGACGGCGCTCGGCCGTTCGCGAGGTGGCTGGCGGACACGGACATCGAGGCGATCGCCGACCGTTCCGAGCAGCCGGCGACCGACCGGGCGCTCCGATCGGTCGCCCGTGCGACCCCGTATCCCGTCTACAAGCGTCTCTACTCGATGTACGACAGCGTCAAATCCTGACTCCGCGAGGACACGAGCTCGCCGCGGAGTCGAAACACGGCGGTTCCGCGAGGTCACTCGAGCCACCTCGGACTCTCCAGAGACGCGCGCTCTCTCGAACGCGACTCCGCAGAACCAGTACACTGCGGCGCCGCACCGGCTCAGCGCATCAGGTTCAACGCGTCGCGGACGAACGGTCGGGGGTCGTCCAGGCGGAGATAGTCGAACCGGGGGTACTCCCGCAGCGACGCTGCGACCGCCGAGAACGCCTCGCTGCGGACCGGCCGTTCGACCAGTTCCTCCTCGTCGAACAGGACGCTGTGGAGATAGGAGAGCTCACCGCGGATGAGGTGGCCGGCGGTGCCGACCTCGTAGTCGTCGACGATCCGCTCGCGCTCGCCGCGGGCGAGCAGCCAGTAGTCGTGCGGGAAGTCCGCGCCCGCCCGGACGGAGAACGGCAGCGACGACCACAGTCGCGGGTTGATCTCCATCAGCTCGAACGCCCCCGTCTCGTCGTTGCGGAGGAACTCCACCATCGCCAGTCCGTGCCACTCCAGCTCGTCCAGCAGCGCGCGGCCGGCCTCGTCCAGTTCGGGGATCGAGACGGACTCGCGGAAGGAACTCGGCCCCCCGGCGTAGTTGTACGCGCGGACCTGGCGGTGCTGGAAGGTCCTGACGGCCTCGCCCTCCTCGTACAGCGCGAAGAAGGCGTACTCGTCGGTGGTCGGGAGGAACTCCTGGACGATCGGGGTGTGACCGTTCTGGCTGCGGATCGTCTCGACGTCCGGTTTGTCGCCGTTGAGGTACTGCGTCGAGGGTGGGTCCCGGGAGCGCTCGGGCGGCAGGTCGTCGACGTAGGCGTCTGCGAGCAGGGTGTAGCGGCCCTTGACGATCCACTCGCGGTCCCAGTCGTCGACCTCGTCGAGCAGCCGGGTGTCGGGGACGGCGACGCCGGCCCGCTCGGCCGCTTCGAACAGCTCGACGCGGTCCTGGACCCGCCGCAGCCCCTCGGCGGTCGGCCAGAGCGTCTCGACGTGGGGTTCGAACGCCTCGCGGTACTGAGCGAGGACGTACACGTCCTCCTCGCGGACGGGCAGTATCGTCAGCACGTCCGGCCGCATCGCGAGGGCGAGCAGGGCGTCCTTGTAGGCGACCAGGTCCTCGTGGGGGTCGGGGACGACGACCGTCTCGCCGGCGTAGCGCGACCGGAAGGCGGCGGCGTCCTCGTCCTCGGAGACGACGACGGTGTGGATCCCGCGCTTCCCGAGCGAGCGCACGCAGGCGACGCTGCTCGGTGCGGCGATCGCCGGAACGACGACCGCGGCGGGCCCGTCGGCTGGGTCGATGCTCATCTGCGAGCCCGTAGGACACACCGTCCCGTTAGTATTCACCGCCGGACGGCGAGAAGTGGGCGCCTACCGCAGGCGAACGGCGGCGTCAGACGGATCGCGGTCAGTCAGCGCCACATCGACCGCCCGAATGCGGCGGTCGCCGCGGGTTCCAGTCCGTATCAGGCCTCGGTGGCCTCGTCGATCCGGCCCCACTGCTCGTCGGACAGATCCACCTCGATCGCGTCGAGGTTCTCGTCGAGCTGGTCGACGGTGCGGGCGCCGACGATGGGGACGCAGGTGAACCGCTCGTGGTCCATGAGCCAGCGCAGCGACACCTGCGCGGGCGTCGCGTCGACCTCGTCGGCGACGGCGCGGACTTCGTCGAGGACGTCCCAGGCCTGGTCGTCGAGGTACCAGTCGGTGAAGTGCTCGTCGATGTCTCCCCGCGAACCGTCCGGCGTCTTCACTTCGCCGTCGCCGACCCGTTCGTACTTGCCGGTGAGGAACCCGCCGTGCAGCGGCGAGTACGGACAGACCGCGATGTCCTGGTCGGCGCAGACGTCGAGGTACTCCGAGACGGGGTCGCGATACGTGGCCGAGTACTGCGGCTGGGTGACGGAGAACGCCTCGTAGTTGTTCACGTCGGCCTGCCACAGCCCCTTCGTGAGCTTCCAGGCGTCACAGGAGGAGATACCGACGTAGTGAACCTTCCCCTCGCTGACCAGGTCGTCGACCGCCCGGAGCGTGCGCTCGATGGGCGTGTCGTCGTCGAAGCGGTGGAGATAGAGGACGTCGAGGTAGTCGGTGCCCAGTTTCTCGAGCGAGCCCTCGACTTCGGCCTTGACGTTCTTCTTCGAGAGGTTCTCTTGGAAGCGCGAGACATCGGACCAGTAGCACTTCGAGGCGATCACGTAGTCCTCGCGGTCGCGGTCTTCGAGCCACTCGCCGATCCACTTCTCGGAACGGCCGCCGCCGTAGCCGTTGGCGGTATCGATAAAGTTGCCCCCGCGCTCCTCGAGGGCGTCGAGCAGTTCGTGTGCCTCCTCGCGGTCGGTCTCCATCACGCCGCTGTCTTCGTGTTCGAGGCCGAACCGCCAGGTGCCGAGGCAGATGGGCGATACCTGCAGTCCCGTCGAGCCGAGTCGGACGTACTCCATACGGAGACAGTGTGAGCGGGCGGTGGTAACCGCTTGGGTCCCGGAAGGCCCTTCCGGCCGATCTGGCTCGTCCGCGTGGTCGCGGTCGCGCCACCGCGACCGGTCGGCTGGCGGTCCGGCGACGGCCGGTCCGAGACGGGTGGGTTTTTCTATCGGAAAATCCTACGTCTGCCCGATGCAGAGTGGGGAGACGGAGTCAGACGACGGGTCCGACGACGACCGGACCACGATCCTCGTTGTCGACGACGAGGAGGTGGTCCGCGAGTCGTTCGCGCTGTACCTCGAACCGCTGGGGTACGCGGTCCGCACGGTCGACAGCGGCGAGGCCGCGCTGGCGGCGGTCGACGACGACGTCGACGTCGTCCTGCTGGACCGTCGCATGCCGGACCGCTCGGGCGACGAGGTGCTCGAAGAGGTCCGCGCTCGAAACGTCGACTGTCAGATCGCGCTGGTGACGGCAGTCGACCCCGACTTCGACATCGTCACGATCGACTGCGACGACTACCTGGTCAAGCCGGTCGACCGCGACGATCTCGTCGAGACGGTCGAGCGCCTCGAACTGCTCGACGAGTACGACGAGGCCCAGCGCGAACTCAGTACGCTCCGGGTCAAGCGCAACGTCCTCGAAGTGGAGAAACACCCCTCGGCGCTGGAGGACAGCGTCGAGTTTCGCCGGCTCCAGAATCGCATCGACGAACTGGAGGCCGAACTCGACGAGCTCCAGTCCGAGTTCGACGAGCAGCTCGGCTACGAGGACCCGACCTGACTCCGCGACGGCCCGCGGCTAGCGTTCTCGGGCGAACAGCCATCCGGCCGTCGCCGTGACTGCGAGAAACGCGACCAGCGAGAGGTTCGGGACCGTTAGCCCGACGACACGCAGTTGTACCGCCGCACAGCCGCCGAACGTGCAGCGACCCGCCGCCGCGACCTGCAGCCAGGAGTGATACGCCGCCAGGCCCGTCCCCAGCGCCGACAGGGGGAGGACGGTACGGTAGACGCCGGGGCGCCGTTCGACCAGCGCGACGCCGAAGACGACGACCAGCGGGTACATCAAGGTCCGCTGGTACCAACACAACTCACAGGGGACCAGTCCCATGCCGACGGAAAGGTAGAGGCTCCCGGCGGTCGCGACGAGGGCGACGAGGCCGCCGGCGGCGAGTGGATATCGGGCGTCGAGACGGGCGAAACGCGCGCTCACGGCCGGCGTCTCGCGAGGCGCGGAGAAATACGGTTCGGTTTCGGCGGACGATCGGATCGCGGTTCCGACGGGGTTAGACGAACCGGAACGTCTCGAGGTTCTTCGGGGCGAACGTGCGCATGTTGAAATCGTGATACAGCGCCGACGACAGGTCCTGCGTCGAGGACTCGTCGCCGTGGACGCAGAGGACTTTCTCCGGGCGGGGGTTCATCGTCCGGACGAAGTTCTCCAGGCCCTGACGGTCGGCGTGGCCGGAGAAGCCGTCGACCGTCTCGACGTCCATGTTCAGCGAGAGGGTGTCGGCGCGCCCGCCGCCGTCGTTGATCGGGATCTCGTCCCAGCCGTTCTGGATGCGGCGGCCCATCGTCCCCTGGGCCTGGTAGCCGACGAAGACCATCGTGCCGTCGTCCTCGCCACCGACGTGACGCAGCCAGGACATGATCGGGCCGCCCTCGACCATCCCGGAGGTCGAGAGAACGATACAGGGGCCCCCGTCGGCGACCGCCTGTCGTTCCTCCTCGCCGCCGTCGATGTGGTTGAACTGGTCGGCGAGGAAGGGGTTCTGGTCCTCGTGGAAGATCCGGTCGCGCAGGTCGTCGCGGAGGTACTCGGGGTAGGTCGTGTGGATGGCTGTCGCCTCCCAGATCATCCCGTCGAGGTGGACCGGCACCTCGGGGATGTCGCCCTCGCGCATCGCCTCCTCGAGGACGAGCATGATCTCCTGGGAGCGCCCGACGGCGAACGCGGGGATGAGCACCGTGCCGTCGCGCTCGACGGTTTCGCGGATGACCTCCTTGAGCTTGCGCTCGGAGTCGGCCTGGTCGGTCTGATAGTCGTTGCGGCCGCCGTAGGTCGACTCGAGGACGAGCGTCTCGACGCGGGGGAACTCGTTGACGGCGCCGTTGAACAGGCGCGTGTCCTCGTAGTGGATGTCCCCCGAGAAGGCGACGTTGTACAGGCCGTCGCCGATGTGGAAGTGCGAGATGGCCGACCCGAGGATGTGCCCGGAGTTGTGCAGCGTGAGCTTGATGTCCGGCGCGATGTCGGTCACGTCGCCGTACTCCAGCGGGATGGTGTGTTTGATCGCCTCGCGGACCATCTCGGACTCGTAGGGCGGGGCTCGCCCCTCCTTCGAGGCCACGTCGAGGTAGTCCAGCGTGAGCAGGCCCATCAGGTCACGGGTGGGCTCGGTGCAGTAGATCGGGCCGTCGTAGCCGTACTTGAACAACAGCGGGATGAGCGCCGAGTGGTCGAGGTGAGCGTGTGTGAGCACGACGGCGTCGAGGGAACTCGGTCCGGACCCGAGCGCCTCGGGCACCTGAAGATAGGGGACCTCGTCCTCGGCGCCGGGCTTGTCGCCGCAGTCGATCAGGACGCGGGTCTCGGGCGTCGAGAGGACGAACGCTGCCCGGCCGACCTCGCGACAGCACCCGAGCGTGGTGATGCGGACCCACTCGTCGTCGGACATCTCCTCGCGGTGGATCTGGCGGCCGATGCGCTCGAGGATATCCCGGCGGTCGTCGCGTTCCTGCTTGAGGAAGTTGCGGACGTTCTTGACCGTCGAGGACTCGATGGGCGGGGTGCGGACGACCTCGGGCGTCCAGCCGACCTCCTGGGTGATCTCCCGGAGCGTCGAGCCGTGCCGGCCGATGACCATCCCCGGCTTCTGGGCCTCGACGACGACCTCGCCGGTGTCGTGGTGGAAGTCGAGGTCCGTGACGCCGGCGTCCTCGGGGATGATGCTCTCGATGGTCGCCTTCGCGTCGCTGGGTTCGGAGAGCTCGGACGGGTCGGGTCGGACGGTGATGCGCTTGCGGAGCTTCGAGGCGAGTTTCCGGATGAGGTCGCCGTTGCTCGCGAAGGTCTTGGGGTCGCGCGTGTACACCACCAGTTCCGGGCCCTCGTAGGCGACGTCCGTGATGGAGATGTCGTTCGGAACCTCCTGTTCGATCTCTGCTCTGATATCGTCGAGTTGCTTGTCTACTTGACTCATAGCTGCGAAAACAGGGTCGGGCCGGCCGGTCGCCGGGCGTCGGGAACGCCTGTCCGCTCGCCGTCCCGAACGTCGCGGCGTGCCTGCCGGGATCTGAAAGCAGTATTCATAGGTCGGTTTTCCTACTGGCGGAATCCACTCCGGACCCTAAACGGAAGTGTCCGGAAAACCGGCTTACTTGCTCCTAACCCCCTGGCATTATAAAAGCCTTCGCAAAACAGTAGGTGATCCGAGGAGACGAGCCGATATGCGAATCACGCCAGCCGTCGTCGCCGAGGAACACGAGTGGGTCCGCGAACGGGCGCCCGTCGTCGCGCTGATCAACGCGACCAGACGCGACCTCGGCGAGCGCTTCGCCACCGACGTCGACGACGTGACCGTCGACCAGTACCACCGTGCGGTCGACGAGGTGTTCGCCGACGGCGACCGCGCGGTCAACGTCGCCGCGCTGGTCCGGCTCCTTCGAAATCTCGACGTGGTCGGCGATTACCCGGGGTTCGTCGTCGACGAACTGCTCGGGCGCGAACTCGCGGGGACGATAGCGGGGACCCAGCCGCTCCGCCTGCTCGGCGAGGCGACCTTCCATTACGCGGACGTAGCGATCGAGGAGGCCGACGGGTCGGCAGGCGTCGAGGACGGCGACCCCGCCGGACTCGACGATCTGGACGCCGCGCTCGCCGCGGGCTTCCAGACCCGCCTCCCCGGGTGGGAGTGGCGCGAGGGCGCGAGTCCGTTCGCGGTCGATCCCGCGGACACGGGGTAGCGACGCCTCGACTCACTCCCGCAGGAGCGCGTCGCCGTGGCGCTCGCGGAGCCGCCGTAACTGCTCGCGCTGACGGTCGAGGTGGTCGGGAACCTCGTCGTACACGTCCTCGAAGAGGTCGTCGGGGTGGGGCGGTGCCCGCGACTCCGCCACTTCGATGGCCTCGGCGACGCGGTCGTCGACGCGCGAGTCGAGCGACTCGATCGCCTCGTCGTCGAGTCGGCCGGTTTCGACGAGGAACGTCTCCAGCCGTTCGATGGGGTCGCGAGCTCGCCAGTACTCGACCTCCTCGCTATCGCGATACACGTCGGGGTCGTCTGCGGTCGTGTGGGCGCCGTAGCGGTACTCGACGGACTCGATCAGGGTCGGCCGCAGGTCCTCCGCGTCCGGATCGAGCGCTTTCTCACGGGCGTAGCGAACGACGGAGTAGACAGCGAGCGGGTCCATCCCGTCGACGCGGATCCCCTCGAAGCCGTAGGCGTCGGCCTTCTGCGCCAGGGTCGCACTGGCCGTCTGGCGCGCTCGCGGCACGGAGATCGCCCACTGGTTGTTGTGACACAGGTAGACGGCGGGCGCGTCGAAGACGCCCGCGACGTTCAGCGCCTCGTGGAAGTCCCCCTCGCTCGTGGCGCCGTCTCCGAAGTGGGTCAACGTGACCGACTCGTCGCCGCGGTGGCGAGCCGCCATCGCTGCGCCGGTCGCGTGGGGAAGTTGCGTCGCGATGGGGATGGCTTCGGGCGCGACCGTCGGCCCGCCAGCGGAACCGCAGGGCAACTCGGCGCCCATCAGTCCGCGGAGGATGTCGGGCAGGTCGAACCCCGCCACGAGCCGGACGGCGTGCTCGCGGTAGGTCGGGAACACCCAGTCCTCGTCGGCGAGCGCGAGCGTACTCGCGACCTGGCCGGCCTCCTGGCCGCTCATCGGCGCGTAGGTCGCCAGCCGACCCTGGCGCTGCCAGCTCACCGCCCGCTCGTCGAAACGCCGGGCCGTGCGCATCGCCTCGTACAACGTCACCAGTGCCTCGTCCGAGAGAGCGGGCTCGGTCGCGCCCGGCAGGAGGCGGCCGTCCGGGTCGAGGACCCGTACCTCGCCGCTGTCTTCCGCGTAGTCGTTCGTCCGTATCAGATCCGTGTCTCGTATCGTGCTCATGGGAGTGGTGGGCCGCTGTCGACCGCAGTGCGTGCGCTGTCGAACCGTCGAGCGGTGGGTCGCGGCACGGTCGGCGCGCCGCGGCGTCGAACTATGTTGTCGCGAAAGGCTCCGCCAGCGGTGTCGGAAAGCGTCGGGCTGTCGCGTCGACTCGGTTGCGCTGCGAGAGAGACGCCGTCCGCGCCGGGCTGGCGGAGGACATACGTGAAGGAAAGCGTGGTTTATACTTAATTATTGTGTGGGATGGCGCACCACACCGGACGAACGTCCGTCTCTGTGCTGGTGGGGACATCGGGTCGGTGGGCAACGGCGTCGAACAGCGCTGGGACGGCAACGTCGACTCTCGCCGGGTACGTCAGCGAGTCGCTCTCAAGAGGCCGACGTAGAAGACGACGGAGCCGAGGTAGAACGCGCCTACCGCCCACCCGAACACCGACCAGATCCCACCGGTACCGTGAGACCCGACGGCGACGACCCGCGCGAAGGCGGTGATCCACGCACAGCCCAGGACTGCGGCCGTGGCCGCCCGCCGAACGGTTCGACGTGACCGGTCGGCGACCCCGTATCCGAGGGCGGCGAACGCGGCCAGCGGGACCAGCATTGAGAGCTTCGTCACCGCCCCGGCGTAGACTCCACGGTAGTCCGTGGCCACCAGCAGGGACCCCAGCGTCGCTATCAGGACGGCCACGCCGACGACCCGTATCGACTCGCGTACGCCACGAGTGGAGACGACGTCTGGTGTGATACGTCGTATCGTCGTCGCGGTATCCTCGTAGTACATTTCGGGTGGACCGTCGTCCTCAGTGGGTCCGATCGGTTCGTCCGTTGCCGACTCAGCGTCGTCTCGTTCCGGTTGGATCTCCTCGTGGTCGTTGGACACCAGCGACCGCTGCGACGCGTAGATGAGGGCCGCGAGGGCGACACCAGGCACCAAGACGAACCCGAGTACGCCACGGACTCCGATGAGGAGTATCACGCCACCTCCGAGCGCCAGCGGCGAGAGGAGAGTCCACCGTAACCGTCTGTCGTTTTTCGGTGACCACTCCTCGACTCGCTCGATGCGTTCGGTGTAGTTTCGACAGGCGACGAGCGCAGGGACGAACACGAGCCAGGCCAGTGCGGTCCCTGTAGCGGCAGTACTGCCGGCCCACCGAAGTACGCTCACTGTCGTCGCGACGGTCGCGAGCGCCCCGGGTGTTCCGGGACTCCCGAACACCAGATACGTTCGCGGCGAGACCGGATCGCTGTCCCAGACCAGTCGGTCCCCGCGTCTCGTCGCATGCGTCGGGATGACGAGCGGGTCGGTCCCGGCGGGCGGGTGGACGACCAATCGATCCGTCTCGAACCCAAGCGGTTCGTCGTGGTCTACTTCACCGTCACGGCCACCGCCGTTCTGTCGATACAACCGGTCGGAGAACACCGTCCCACCGACGGACCGCTCGGTCAGTTCGGGGACTCGGTAGCCGACGACGAGGGTGCGGCCCTCCATCCCCACCGAGACCCCTCGCCTGTCGAACGCCGGTCGGCTGTAGCCGTCCTCGGGGAGCGCTCCGTCGGCGTTCGTCAGCTCCGCAGCCACCATGTCCAGGAGCGTCTCGTTCTCGCGGAACGCCTCGGCGCCCGACCCGTCGAGGGAGACTCGCCCCTCGACCCACGGGTCGCCGCTCCGGTTCAGGTACACGTGCGTCGTGCTCTCACGAACGGTCACCGACCGGTTCGTCTGCTCTGCGACCGCGGACACCCCGTCCACGCACCCGTCACAGACGACCTCGTCCCGGTCCGCCGGCCCGGAACACCCCGCCAGCACCGCCAGCGCTACCAGCAGTCCCGCGATCGCTAGCCGTCGCCCCCTGTCCATGGAACCGACTGTATCTCCAGCTGATAAATACCTTCGTACCGAGGCCGGCGTGACGCCCGACCTAAGACGGCTAACCGGGGCTTCGTCAGGTTCAAGAACGCGCTCGGCGACCCTCCGGTAATGACCGACGAGGACCAGACACTCGGTATCACCGAGAGCAAGGAGCATTCGACGGGCGAGTGGTACGCGGAAGTCGTCCAGAAGGCGGAGCTGGCCGACTACGCGCCGATGGGCGGGTTCATCGTCACCCGACCCCGCGGCTACGCGATCTGGGAGCGCATCCAGGACCACCTCGACGGCTGGTTCAAGGACACCGGCGTCGACAACGCCTACTTCCCGATGTTCATCCCCGAGAACTACCTCGAACGGGAGAAAGACGTCGTCGAGGGCTTCGACCCCGAGGTCGCGTGGGTGACCCACGGCGGCTACGACGAACTCGAGGAGCGCCTGGCGGTCCGCCCGACCAGCGAGTCCATCATCACCCCCTTCATCGCCGACTGGGTGCGCAGCCACCGCGACCTGCCCATGCGGCTCAACCAGTGGTGCTCGGTCGTCCGGTGGGAGGCCACCGAGACGAAGCCGTTCTTCCGCACCAAGGAGTTCCTCTGGCAGGAGGGCCACACCGCCCACCGCGACGAGGACGGCGCCTGGGACGAGACGATGACTCGCCTTGACCAGTACGAACGGCTCTACGAGGACGTGATGGCGATGCCCGCGCTGAAGGGCCGCAAGCCCGAACACGACAAGTTCCCCGGCGCCCACACGACGACGAACATCGAGACGCTCATGCCCGACGGCAAGTCCGTCCAGGCCGCCACCTCCCACTACCTCGGCACGAGCTTCGCCGAGGCGTTCGACATCACCTACGCCGACGAGGACGAGGCCGAACAGACCGCCCACACGACCTCTTGGGGACTCTCCTGGCGCTCGATGGGCGCGCTCATCATGCTCCACTCCGACGACCAGGGGCTCGTGCTCCCGCCCACGCTCGCCCCCACGCAGGTCGTCATCGTCCCCATCTGGCAGGAGGACAACAAGGACGAAGTCGTCGAGTACGCCGCCGACGCCGCCGCCGAACTCGACGAGGCCGGGATCCGCGTGAACCTCGACGACCGCGACAACCGCAACCCCGGGTTCAAGTACAACGAGTGGGAGCTCAAAGGCGTCCCGCTGCGCATCGAGGTCGGCCCCAACGAAGTCGACGACGAGGAACTCACGCTCGTCCACCGCCCCGACGGCGAGAACAGCGTCGAGGACCGCGGCGACATCGCCGACACCGTCGAGGACCATCTCGACACCGTCTACGCCAAACTGTACGCCAGCGCCGAGGAGACGCTGGAGGGGGAGATCCGCGAGGCCGACTCCCGCGAGGAGATCCTCGGTACGATCGGCCAGCACGGCGGCTACGTCAAGACCGGCTGGTGCGGCGACGAGGACTGCGAGGAGCCCATCAAAGAGGCGCTGGCCGCCGAGATCGTGATGGTCCCCCTCGACCGCGACGAGGAACCGATCCACGACGACTGCGCCATCTGCGGCGACGACGCCGAGGAGACCGCCTACTGGGCGAAGACTTACTGAGGCCACCTAGTTTCCATCTGTTTCCAGATTGGGGTTCCTGGCGTGCCTTCGGCGCGCTGGGGCGACCCGTGACGGCAGTCTTCGGACCGCCCCGCTCGACTGTAACGGACGGAGAAGCGACCGATTCAGACCGAACTGCGGTCGTACCCGCCGTCGATGGTGATGATCTCGCCGGTCGTGAACGAGGCCGCGTCGCTGGCGAGATACAGCGCGGCGCCGCTGATCTCGTCGGGCGTGGCGACCCGTTCCATCGGGGTGCGTTCGTCGACGCCCTCGCGGAACGCCGAGCCGTCGTCGAGTTTCGGCCCCGCGAGTTCCGTCTTGACGAAACCGGGGGCGATGGCGTTCACTCGGACCTCGGGACCCAGATCCGCCGCGGTCGCACGGGTGAGGCCGTTGAGACCCGCTTTGGCCGAGACGTAGCTCGGGCGGGCCTCGCGGGACTGCTCGGCGGACATCGAGGAGATGTTGATGATACTCCCCTCCTCCATCGCGGCACCGAACTCCTTGATCGCGCGGAAGGCGCCCGTCAGCAGCACGTCGATGTCCTGGCCCCACTCCTCCTCGCTCATCTCGGTGACCGGCGTCGTCGCGACCGAGCCCTGGGAGGTGACGAGCGTGTCGATGGCCCCGAGGGCGTCCTCGGCGGTTTCACGGAGGGTCGCGACCGACTCGGGATCGCGGACGTTGCAGGTGACTTCGACCGTTTCGGCGCCGAGGTCGCGCAGTTGTTCGGCGGCCTCGGCGACCGAGTCCGCCGAGCGGCTGGTCGCGACCACGTCGGCGCCGTTGCGAGCGAACGCGCAGGCGATCTCCAGGCCGATGCCGCTCGTGCCGCCGATGACCACCGCGTTCTGTCCCTCGACGCTGACGCCGCCTGCGTTGTCTGTCATGGTTCCAAGAGCCGCTGCTCGACGGGAGTCGGTTTCGGTTCGCGGTCGAGCGGTGCCGTCACTCCACAGAGTAGGCGTCGACCCTCGCGACGGCGTGGCGGTAGGCTCGCCAGGAGACGACGGCCGCGAGGACGACGGTCACACCGACGCCGGCGACGACCGTCGCGGGGGCGATAGCGTCCGGTCGGGCGTAAGCGCCGAGCGCGCCGAACCCCGGGGCGCTGACGAGGACCATCCCGAGCGTGTAGGCCGCCGAGGCGGACTTGTTGGGGATCTGAACGTCTTCGCCGAGCAGCCCCTCGTCGCCGGGCGGGTAGTGGACGCCCAGCGCCAGCGAGCACAGCGGCGCGACGACGGCGAGGGCGACGGCGAAGACGCCGACGGCCGCGACGACCAGCGCGGAGGAGACGCTGACGCCGATGGCGGTCCCGAGCGCGGCGCCGACGAGTAGCGGCATCGCCGGGAGGACGACGGCGTATGCCTTCGCGCGGATGAACGTCTCGCCGGAAACACCAGCGGTTAGCAGGCCGGGCAGGGCGTCGCCCTCGGTCCCGAGGGGATTGAGCGTGAAGCCGCTCCCGGCGGCCAGCGCCCCGGTAAACGCCACCAGCGGGGCGTACATCGTCGCTGCGAAGGGACCGCTGTAGACGAGCTGTTCGGCCATGACGAGCCCGACGAAGACGGCGGGGTAGACGTACCACAGCGTCTTCGGCGTGCGCTTGGTGCGGCGCCAGGTCGTCTCGACGAGCGCGGCGGTCGGCCGCGGGACGACCGACGCGAGCACGTCTCTGACGGGCGTCGCCGTCACCGGCGCGTCGTCGGACTCCTCGGCGTCGTCGCCGAGCGCGCGGTCGCCGTACCAGACCGCTTCGGCGAGCCGGACGGCGGCACCGATCGACGCGACCACGAGCCCGACCGTGGCGAGGAGGAACCCGCCGGCGTAGGACGGCGAGGCGCCGGCGCCGGGGACGGTCAGCAACAGCAGGTCGCCGGCCCACGACAGCGGCGTCGCTCCGAGCGCCGCGCCGACCGTCTCGCGGGTGAACAGCACGAGATAGAACGCGCCGAGCATGCCGGCGCCGAGGCCGAAGCGGGCGTTCTTCGAGAGGCCGTACCGGTCGAGCATCCAGCGGGCGCCGAAGCCGACGGGTGCGGTCGCGACCCCGGCGACGACGAACAGCCAGAAGCTCCCGGCGACCAGCGAGACGGTCGCGACCGGCGCCTCGGCGCCCAGCGCGAAGCCGACCGCACCGGCGAGCGTGACCGGCCAGAACAGCGCCGTCCAGACGGCGGTCTGGCGGACGACGCTCCCGATAGCGACCGCGCGCGTGCTCGTCGCCGTCAGGAACGTCACGTAGCGGTCCTTGAACTCGCTGTTGCCGCCGGCGGCGCCGAGGGTTCCCATCAGGGCGAGCAGGACGACCCCCGACAGCACCGTCCCGCGGAGACGCGTCACGACCGGCGCGATCTCGCCGGCGGCGAACCGCTGGCCCAAGTCGTAGGCGCCCGGTCCGACCAAGCCGGACACCTGCAGCGCGAAGAAGCCGGGGATCAACAGGAAGAAGGCGGTCATCCGCTTCGACTCGCGGACCCGGCGGTACGTCTGACGGAGGGCGGTCCGCGCGACGACGGCGGACGGGCCGGTCATGGCGATTCGCGGAGGCGCGCCGAGAGGTCGTCGTCGGTCGTCAGTTCGACGAAGGCGTCCTCGAGCGTATTGCCGTCGCGGTCGGCGACCAGCCGTTCGGGCTCGTCCTCGGCGAGCAGTCGCCCGTCCGAGAGCAGCCCGACGGTGTCTGCGAGTTCGTCGACCACCGAGAGCACGTGCGTCGAGAGGAACACGGCGGTACCGCCGTCGCGCAGTTCCGTCAGGAGTTCCTTGAGCGTCCGCGCGGCGTTGGGGTCGAGCCCGCTCGTCGGCTCGTCGAGGAACAGCACCTCGGGCTCGTGGACGACGGCCTGGATCACGCTGGTCTTCTGTTTCATCCCCTTCGAGTAGCTCTCGATGCGGTCGCCGGCGGCCGCGAGGCCGAACCGGTCGAACAGTTCGGGGATCCGCTCGCGGGCGCGCTCGGGGTCGAGCCCGCGCACGTCGGCGACGGCCGACAGCTGCTCGCGGGCGGTGAGCTTCTCGTACAGCGGCGGGGTGTCGGGGACGTAGCCGATCCGCTCGCCCAGGGCGTCCCGGTCGCGCACGTCGACGCCGGCGACGGTCGCGGTCCCGTCGCTGGGTCGAGTCAGTCCGGTCAGCAGTCGCATCGTCGTCGTCTTGCCGGCGCCGTTCGGGCCGAGGAAGCCGTAGATCGTCCCTCGGTCGACGGTCAGGTCCAGCCCCTCGACGGCGGCGACCGACCCGTAGCGCTTCGTGAGCCCGTCGGTCTCGATGGCTGCCACTGGCGAGTGTAGGGGACAGCGCCGCGGTAAGTGTTCCGGTGGTCCGGGCGGTCGAAGGCCCGAGACAGCGGGCGCCACGGCGGAAACCGCGTCAGTGCGAGGGGACGGCCGACTCGGGGAGCGTCGGGTGCCAGCGCACGTCCTCGGGCGTCGCGTCGGCGGTCGACACGCGTCCGGTCGCGTCCGATCCCTCCGTCTCGGCGACGAAGACGGCGATCAGCCGGTAGACCGGCGGACGGTCGGGGTCGTCCTCGTCTCGGACGCCGAGGATCGTCGCGCGGGTGAGGTCGGTCAGCGAGCAGCCGACGCCGGTGGCCTCGCGGATCGCGGCCTCGGTCCCGGGGACGACGCGCTCGGTCGTCGCCAGCTCGCCGTGGGGGACGACCCACTCGCCGTCGCGCTCGACCAGCAGCACGTCCTCGCTGTCGTTGTACAGCTGGACGTACGCGTCGATGATCCCGCGCTCGCAGCGCTCGCCGGCTCGCTCGTAGGCGTCGCTCGGTACCGTCAGCGTCGTCTGGTTGATCGGGAACCCGCTGTACTCGTCCTCGAGCGCGACGAGACGCTCTTCCACCCTGTCGCGGGAGACCTCGGCGACGGACATCGTCCGGACCAGCGTCCACTCATTGATAAACCCGTTCCTTCGTTCAAACCTCGTAAGCCGGTCACACGTCGGTCGATGATCGGTCCGTTCCGGTCTTATACCGGACGCTCGTCGAAAATGAACGTACTATCGACAAGATTCGATCACTTCCCTATCGATACCGGCCGATCGGATACCGGGAGCGGTCACTCGCTCGCCGGATACGGCCGCTCGGCGACCTCCGGGTACAGGGGCGTCTCGGGCGGCGACGCGACCCACTCGACAGCGGCGATCTCGCCCTCCCGTGGGCGCGGGTCGCCGCCCTCGTACTCGCCGGTGAAGATCACGATGAGGCTCGCGAGCGCGGGTCGACCAGGGTCGGTCTCGTCGACGAGTTCGAGGACGTGCGCCTCGCGGACGTCCGTGATCGACGCCTCGACGGTCGTTTCCTCACGAACTTCGCGGCGGGCGGCGGTCTCGAAGGTCTCGTCGGCCTCTCGCTTTCCGCCGGGGTCGGCCCAGCCCGCGTCGCCCTCGTTGCGAACCAGCAGCACTTCGCCGTCGTCGTTCGTGATCCAGATGCCGGCACCGCCGTTTTCGCCCGCTGCGATCCGCTCGCGGTCGCGCTCGTAGGCGTCCGGGGAGAGTTCCCACCGCTTCTCGACGCGGTCGAACCCCTCGTAGCGCTCGCGCAGGTCGGAGAGCCACGCCTCGACGCGCTCGCGCGAACGGGCGGACAGATTCTCGCTCATGGACGGTCTCAGACGTGCTCGTCGAGGAAGTCGACGACGGCCGTGTATGCCTCGATCCGGTTCTCGCGCTTGCTGATCCCGTGGCCCTCGTCGTCGAAGACGAGCTTCTCGACGGGGACGCCCTGGGCGGCGGCCTCCTCGGCGATCTGTTCGGCCTCGTCGACGGGAACACGGGGGTCGTTGGCGCCGTGGAGGACGAACAGCGGTGCCGCGATCGACTCGACGTTGTTGATGGGGGAGATCGATTCGAGGAACTCCCGATCGTCGTCGAGCGAGCCGTACTCGGCTTCCCGCAGCTCTCGGCGCCACGAGCCGGTGTTCTCCAGGAAGGTGACGAAGTTGGCGATGCCGACGACGTCGACGCCGGCGGCCCACAGGTCGGGGTACTCCGTCAGCGCCGCGAGCACCATGAACCCGCCGTAGGAGCCCCCCATCGCGACGACGCGGTCGGGGTCGATCGCGTCGCGGTCGGTCAGCCACTTGACGGCCGCCTCGATGTCGGCCACCGAGTCCATCCGGTTGCGAACGTCGTCGAGATGGGTGTACTCGCGGCCGTAGCCCGTCGAGCCGCGGACGTTCGGCTCGAAGACCGCGTACCCCCGCGACAGGAAGTACTGGGTCAGCCCCGAGAAAGAGGGTCGGCGCTGGCTCTCCGGGCCGCCGTGGATGTCGACGACCACGGGGAGGCCGGCATCGCCGGCCTCCGAATCCCGCTGCGGCGAAGCCGCCGCGCCTGTCTCGTCGGCCTCCCAGTCGTCCGGCAGCGAGAAGTACCCCGGGATCGACCGCTCGTCGAAGCTGGGGTAGCGGACCAGTTCGGGCTCGACGAACGACGATTTCGGGATCCCCGCCGTCGAGGCGTCGGTCCAGCGCTCGACCGCGCCCGTCTCCATCTCGACGACGTAGACGTTGGTGTTCTCGGTCCGTCCGGTCGTCGAGAGCGCGAACCGCTCCGCGTCGTCGTCGAAGGCGACGCCGCCCGCGAGGCCGCCCGGCAGGTCAGGCGCGGGGAACTCGTCGACCTCGGTCGGGCCGGCGAGTTCGCCCACCGTGAGGTCCGTGTAGCCGTCGACGTTGCGCGAGTAGACCACGCGACCGGTGTCGTCGTCCACCGCCACGCCGCCGACGTTCCAGTCGCCGCCGTCGGCCACGGTGTCGAGCGCGTCGGCCAGGTCGGCCTCCTCGGGGTCGTCGCCGAGCGCGTCGAGGTCGAGTCGAGCGAGGAACTTCGTATCCGACTCGTAGTCGGTCGTCAGGTACAGCGCGTCGCCGTCGGGGCTCCACTGCGCGCTGGAGAACCGCACGTCGCCGTCGTGGGGGGTGAGGTGGCGCCGGTCGCCCGACGCGACGTCGAGGACGTAGAGGTCCTGGTCGAAGTTCCAGTGGGCCTGCGAGACGAGCAGGCGGTCGTCGCCGGGCGCCCAGCCGCCGACGGAGAGCCAGCCGTCGCCCTCGTGGACGAGGGTCGCCTCGTCGCCCGTCTCGGTCCGGCCCTGGACGTACACGTCGAAGACGGACTCGTCTCGACGGTTGGAGGCGAACGCGAAGCGGTCGCCGTCGTGTGACCATCCGCCCCACCGGTGTTTCGCCTCTGGCCGGTCGGTGAGGTTCGTGACGGTCCCGTCGTCGGCGTCGAGGCGGTAGAGCTGAGCGCGTTCGTTGCCCCCCTGGTCCATGCCGAACGCGAGTTCGCGGCGTTCGGGCGACCAGGAAGAGAAGGCGACCTGCTCCTCGAAGAAGGTCCGCTGGACCGGCCACTCGCGAGGGGCGTCGAGCGTCCAGACCTGCGAGGTACCGGTCGCGTCGAGCAGAAAGGAGAGCGTTCCGTCGGGGGCGAAGGAAGCGCCGTAGGCGCTCCGCACGTTGAGATAGCGGTCGAGGTCGTACATACCGCGGGTAAACGTCGGGTCGGTAAAGGGTCTACCGGCCGGGCGGCCGCTCCCGTGGCGCGCACGGGTGACAGCGCGACACGGTAGGGGGCTGTTCGACTCCGTCGGGACGGACGCAACGGGCGAAACGTTGCGTCCCTCCCCCGAATGCCCGCCAATAACCAAACAGCGGACCCCCTTTGGGGGAAACGCAATGTACCGCGCACTCGCGACAGTCTGTATCGTCGCCCTGGTCGCCCTCGCTGGCTGCGGAGGGCCCGGCCCGGGCGCTGGAACCGACACGGTCGCCATCGGCGAAGACGGCGGCGACACCTCGCCCGACATCGGTGGCGAAACCGAGAACGGACTGATGGAGACGGAGACCGAGAGCGGACTGATGGAAACGGAAACGGAGGCCGACGAGATGGAGACGGAAACCGAGGGCGGGCTGATGGAGACGGAAACCGAGGACGGACTGATGGAAACGGAAACCGAAACCGGGACCGACGAGATGGAGACGGAAACGGAGACCGACACCGGGATGGCGACGGAGACGACCGACGACGGGACCGCCACCGACGAGGGCGGCGTCATGGGCGGCGGAACCGAGACTGCGACGGACACCGCGAGTTGAAGCGTCGGCCGTCGGTCACCGTATCTCACCCTAGCGCACGCGCGGCACAGTCCGCGTAGCGCAGGCTGAGGCGGCGTTCCGGGGCGGTGCTCTCGACGGGGAACCGCTCGCCACAGACGCTCTCGTCCGCGAGATGGTCCTCGCGGACGTGTTTCGGCGCCCAGAGGTAGCTGCCGACCATCGGACTCGCGACGAGGGCGTCGCCGTCGCGGCGGGCCGTCCCGTGGGCGTGCGTGGCGCCGAGGGCGTGACCGACCTCGTGGAGGAGTACCTGCGTCGTCGCGGCCGGGACCGAGTAGGGGACGACCGGCGGCGTCTCCTCGGCCGGCGGCATCCGGGCGATGTACGCTCCGCCGGTCACGGCGGCGATCCGGGGCCGAGCGTAGCCGGACGGCTGGCGCCGCGGGTCGCCGTCGGTCACGAGTAGATTCACGTCGTCGACGGGGTCGAGCTCGCCCATTCCGACCATCCCCTCGACGACCTTGGCCGGCCAGTCGACGCCGAGCGTCTCCTTCCCACCCTCGTGGGCGAGCGAGACGGACGAGTCCGCGAACTCCAGTTCGACGGCCTCGAGCGCGTGGTCCAGCGCGTCCTCGAGGTACCCTTCGACTCTGGCTGCGAGCGCGTCCTGGGTGGCCGCGGACTCGCTGAACCAGACGCGGACGACGACCGGATCCGTCGGTGACGCGGCTCGACGCCCGGCGACTCCCAGTGACAGCGCCACGCCGGCGCCCCCGAGAAACGCCCGTCGATTCACTACCCCTCCGATCCCGATAGCCGGTGATAAACCTTCCTGCCCGGTAGGTGCGACATACTTCAGTGACGGCCGTGCGAGGCCCTCCCGGTACGACCGCCTTACCGGCCTCCCCGGTGGGATGGCGGGGATTTTTGACACCCGACACCGTCCTCGGCCGTATGCGCGTCGCGTTCGTCGCGATGGAGACGACCCACTATCGCGACACCGAGGGCGCACGCCGACTCGAACGCGTCGCACGCCACCTCGCCGCCCGCGGCCACGACGTGACCGTCTTCTGCACCCAGTTCTGGGAGGGGACCGACGAGGCCGTCGAGCGCGACGGCGTCACATACCGCGGCGTCACCATCTCCCCCGCGCTCACCTCGTTCGCCCTCCGCCTGCCCGCGCTGATCGCCCTGTTCGACCCCGACGTGGTCCACGCCCGGCCCGACCCGCCAGTGGGCGTCCTCGCCGCTAGCCTCGGCGGGACGCTCGCCCGCGCGCCGCTGGTCGTCGAGTGGTTCGGCGACGGGTCGGTCGACGACTCGCGGTTCGCGGACCGCGCCGCCACGCTTCCCGACATGGTCGACACGCCCTCGGAGATGATCCGAACGCGCGTCCGTGAGCGCGGCGCGACTGCCGACACCACGCAGGTCGTCCCCGAGAGCGTCGACATGGCAACCGTCAGGGACACCGAGCCCGCCGCGGAGATCGACGTGGTGTACGCCCACCCGCTCGACGAGAGCGCCAACCTGGAGAGCTTCCTGCTCGGCCTCGCCGAGCTGCGCGACCGCGACTGGTCGGCGACGATCGTCGGCGACGGCCCCGAGCGCGAGGGTTACGAACGACAGGTCCGCGACCTCCGCATCGACGACCGGGTCACCTTCGCCGGCGCCTGCGACCGCGCGGAGCGAGTGGCCTACTACAAGGGCGCCCACGCGTTCGTCCAGACCGCCTCCCGGGAGTACTTCGCGACCGAGCTGCTGTGGGCGCTGGCCTGCGGTTGCGTCGGCATCGTCGAGTACCAGGCCGAGTCCAGCGCTCACGAACTCATCGAGGAGGTCGAGCGGAGCTTCCGCGCGACCGACCCCCAGCAGATCGCCGACGCCATCGTCGACGCCGGCGAGTTCGACCGCCTGACCGTCGACGAGGACTACGCCGAGTTCGACCACGACGCCGTCCTCGAACGGTATCTGCAGACCTATCGGGACCTCCAGGCCGAACACGGGCTGTTGTAGCCCCGTGGCGGTCCCGTCTCCGGTCTACTCCTCGTCCGGCAGCGGGTGCAGGAACGTCTGGAACTCGACGGTGCGGCCGTCCGGGTCGTCGGCGAAGAATCGGTAGATCTCGTACCGCTCGCTCGTCTCGGGCGGCCCCCGCGCCCGGTCCTCGAAGCGCTCGTACAGCTCGTCGACGCGCTCGCGGTTGTCGTAGTAGAAGGTCAGCGTTCCGCAGTCGTCGGTCTCCTCGCGGCCGCAGAAGCCGAATTTGAACGCTCCGTGACGGAGGATCGTACAGCCGTCCTGTTCGATCCACGTCTCGGCGCCGACCCACTTGCGGTAGAACTCGACGACGCGCGCCTCGTCCTCGGTCCGAAAGAACACGATCCCGCTCACGTGTTCCGCTGGGTCGTGCCGCCACAAAGCCGTTGGGCCGACGCATCCTTGCCGCTCGCGTACCTACCGGGATCGACCACTGATGATCCCGCCGTTCCTCCGCGGCTGTCCCGACTGCGGCAAGATCGGCCTGTCGCGGTCGTTCGAGACGGTCGAGGCCGACGGGACGCGTCTCGTCGAGTGCCCGGGCTGCGGGCATCGGTTCCGGCCCGTCGACCGACCGACGCTGACCTGACCGGTCTATCTCGGGCGGTCCGATCCCGGAGGGCCTTCGTCACGCCCGCAGCCGGGCGCGGACGAACAGCCACTCGCCGCCGCCGAGTTCGTCGTCGCGGACGACCGACTCGGTCACGTCGAACCCGACGGAATCGAGCAGTTCGAGGCTCCGCTCGCGGCCGTGGAAGCTCCACTGCATCGCGGCGCCGCTGTCGAGCCAGTCGTCGTTTCGCCCCTCCCAGTCGCCGACGCCCGTGGTGAGCAACAGGTGCCCGCCGGGTCTGAGGACGCGAGCGAACTCCGCGAACGCCCGCTCGTGGTGCTCCCGCGGGACGTGGATGACCGAGTGCAGCGCCGTCACCGCGTCGACGGCGCCGTCGGCGACGGGGAGTCGCGTCAGGTCCCCACGGGCGAGCGACGCCGCGGGCGCGCGGTCGCGGGCCAACGCCAGCTGTTCGCCCGAGAGGTCGACGCCCACAGCCCCGTACTCGTCGGCGAGCGTCTCCAGAACCGCCCGGCCGCCGCCGCAGCCGGCGTCGAGGACGCGAGCGCCGTCCCTGAGGGCGGCCGCCAGCGACTCGACGAGGGCCGCCTCGTGAGTGGGGTCGCGGTCGTCGTCGTACGCCTCGGCGACGCCGTCGTACCCGGACATGACGGTGCTCGCCCACTCGTCGAGGTCCCGCGGTTCGCTCGGCGACTCGTCGTTCATGTGTAGCCAGCCGAGAGAGAGCCGAAAAAGGCTACCGGCGCGCAGTCAGTCGGCCCCGCACCGCGGGACGACGGCGGACGGTTCACTCCCCGTCGAACCGGTCGGGGTCGGCGGCGGCCTGGGCGACGCGGACGGCGGCGACGTTCTCGTGGGCGTCGTGGACGCGGATCACGTCGGCCCCGCGCTCGGCGGCCAGCGCCGTGCCGGCGACCGTCTCGTCGAGCGCGCCCTCGCGGCCGCCCTCTGTGAGTTCGAACATCGACTTGCGGGAGTGACCCACGAGTATCGGACAGCCCAGCGCCGCGAGTTCGTCCAGCCGACCGAGGAGTTCGAAGCTCTCGGCGGCCGACTTGCCGAAGCCCAGGCCGGGATCGACGAGGATCTGCGAGCGGTCGAGGCCGGCCTTCTCCGCCAGCAGGACGCGCTCGGCGAGGTAGTCGATCACGTCGTCGACCACGTCGTCGTACTCGACGCTCGTCGTCGGGTCGACCGGCGCCTCGATGCTGTGCATGACGACCACGGGCACGTCGTGCTCGGCCGCGACCAGCCGCATCTCCGGGTCTTCCAGCCCGGAGACGTCGTTGAGCAGGTCGGCGCCGGCGTCGATGGCTGCCCGGGCCACCGCGGCCTTGCGCGTGTCGATGGAGATCATCGCGTCCAGACCCGCGATCGCTTCGATAACCGGGACGACGCGGTCGATCTCTTCCTCGGCGGGGACGACCTCGCCGCCCGGTCGCGTCGACTCGCCGCCGATGTCGAGGATCTCGACGCCGGCGTCGATCATCCGCTCGGCGCGCTCGCGGGCCGCCTCGACGGTGTTGTACTCGCCGCCGTCGTGGAAGCTGTCGGGCGTGATGTTGAGGATGCCCATGACGGCCGTGCCGTCGGCCCACGGGTAGTCGCGGTCGGCGGCCGACCGGTCGGCGTCGGGCGTCGGCGTCGCAGCCGTCGGCGTCGGTGACGCGTCGATACCGCGCCTGATCTCCTCAGCCAGCGGCGCCAGGTCGTCGCCGCGGTCGGCCAGCGCGTCGGCGAGGCGCTCGAACTGGGTGCGCGTCCCCATCGCGACCGCCTGGACGCGCTCCTCGTCCTGGCCGGCCAGCGCCGACAGCGCGACCTCGCCGCCCAGCGCTCGCAACTCGGACTGGAGCCGGCGGGCGCGGCGCGGTCGAAGCCTGGTTCGGAGGACGCGGTGGACGGCGTCGCCCGCGACCGCGTTCGCGTCCTCGGTCGACACGTGCGCGCGGTCGAGCGCCGCCTCGGCGTCGGCGACCGAGTCGACGTCGAGCGGGACGGTGGGCCGGGACCAGCGGGTCCGCGCCTCGGCGACGGCGTACAGCGACCCGGAGACGACGACGGCGTCGTCGGACCCGGCCGCGTCGAGCGCCCGGTCGAGCGCACCGGCGACCGGCTCGTGGGTCGTCACGTCGGCGTCCGTCTCCGTCTCGAACGCTCTGGCGACCACCTCGGCCGACTCGGCGCGGTCGTGGTCGGGTCGGCAGGCGACGACGCGGCCGAGGTCGGCACCGGCGAACGCCGCGGCGATCCCGCGGTGGTCCTTGTCGGTCATCGCGCCGACGACGAGGTGGGCCGACTCGTAGTCGAACGTCGAGAGTACGTCGGCGGTCGTCGCGCAGCCGCCGGGGTTGTGCGCGCCGTCGAGGACGACCAGCGGCTCGCGGTCCATCACCTCGAACCGCCCCGGCCAGTGGGCGTTGCGCAAGCCCCGTTCGACCGCCTCGGTCGCCGCGTCGGCGTCCAGCCGAGCCGCGACCTGCCGGACGAGCGCCGCCGCGACGCCCGCGTTGCGCGCCTGGTGGGCGCCCAGCAGCGGGAGGCGGGTGTCGACGGTCCAGTTTTCGGTGACGCCCTCGACACTGACCGCGCCCTCCAGTCCCTCCCGACCACCGTACTCGACGACGATGTCGGGATCCCCGGACTCGCTCCAGTCGGCGTCGGCGACCGTCGTCACGTCGTCGACTTCTTCCCGGATCGCCCCCAGCGCGTCTCCGGTCGCGGCGGTCACCAGCGGCGCGTCGGCGGGCGCGACGCCCGACTTGTCGCGGGCGATCTCCGCGACAGTGTCGCCGAGCAGGTCGGTGTGTTCCAGCGTGACCGCGGTGACGGCGCTGGCGATCGGGTCGACGACGCTGGTGGCGTCGAGCGTCCCGCCGATGCCGACTTCGAGGACGGCCACGTCGACGGCCTGGCGGTCGAACTCCCACAGCGCCATCGCGGTGAGCGTCTCGAAGAACGTCGGTGAGTCGCCGTCGGTCGCCCGCTCGGTCGCGTACTCGCGGAACGACCCGACGAACTCGGTGACCGCCGACTCGGTCATCGGGCGGCCGTCCACGCGGACCCGCTCGCGCACGTCGTCGAGGTGCGGCGAGGTGTACAGCCCGACCGACAGCCCCGCCTCGCGTAACGCCCGCTCGACCATCCGGGCGGTGCTGCCCTTTCCGTTCGACCCCGCGACCTGGACGCAGGCGAGTCGCTCGTGGGGGTCGCCGAGGTGGGCGAGCAGCTCCCGCGTCGGGTCCAGACCCGGCCGCGGCGCGAACCGTCGCAGATCGAAGAGAAAGTCCGCCGCCTCGTGAAACTCCATGCCTCCCGGTTCCGGACGGTCGCGCTTTAGCCCTTCGGACTCTCGAACCGGCGCGACGCGACGGTCGACACGAACGGCACGGACGACACGGAGCGGCCCCGTCGCCGCCCCGGGTTCGACCCGCTACAGTTCCCGTCGCTCGACCGCGGGCTCGATACCCGCCTCGTCGAGGTCGATCCGGATCCGTTCGCGCAGCGGCGTCGGCACCGTCTCCCGGCTCACCGGCACCGCCGTCTCGCCGCCCTCCTCGGGCGGGACCTTCCAGTAGACCACGCAGTCGCTCGGGGCGTAGTATTCGACCCCGTAGCGGTCGCCCTCGCCCTCGTAGTGGACGCGAGCGGCGGCGCCCTCGACGCGCCAGCCGTCGCGGTCTGCGAGGGTCGCGAGCGGTTCGTCGGCGGGACCGTCTCCGCCGCCCTCACTCATCGTCGTCGTCGGCGGGGCCGTCGACGAGCGGGTCGTACTCGCGGTCCTCGCCGAACTTCCGGACGACGGCGGCGACGATCGCGAGCGCGGCCAGCCCCACCAGCGCGCCCACGTCCGAGTCGGCGGTCGGCCGCCCGACCGAAGCCGGTTCCTCGTCGTCCGCATCGCCGTCGTCGTCCGCGTCGCCGTCCTCGGCCGCGTCGGATTCGTCGGCCGATTCGGCACGCTCGGCGTGACCGACCGCCTCGTCGACGGGGCGGTCGGCGAACTCCTCGCGGTCGTCGCGACTCGGCGACTTCGCCCGGCGGCGCGCCTCGGGGACCGCCTCACCGACGGCGTCGGCGGTCGGCGGCGACTCGGCCTCGTCGTCTCCGAGCTTGTCGCTCGCGACCGATCTGGCCTTCCCGAGGTAGCGATAGGCGAGGAAGCCGACCACCGCGAGGAGGGCCAGCGCCGCGGTCGCCTTCAGCAGGACCGGCCGGAGTTTCGCCTTCCAGCCGCCGTCCTCGTCGTCGACGTCTTCCGCGCCCGGCGAGGGGACCGGATCCGGCCCGTCCGGGCTGGGCGAGTCCCACGAGGCGCGCTCGTCGGCCCCGCCGGTTCCCACGGGGATCGACCCGGTGTCCGACGAACCGGAGCCGCCGGCGTCGTCCGACTCTACCGCGTCGTCGACCAAGTCCGTGCCAGCCGTCGCGTCGTCGGCCGCCTCCTCGGCTTCGCGCGGCGGTTCGTCGTCGGTCGCGGGGCCGTCGTCGCCCGGCTCGCGACCGCCGTCGGTGAGCTTCTCCAGGTCCTCGTCGGAGAGGAGCCCCTCGATGAGTCCACCGACGGGCGACTCGTCGAGGTCGATCCCCAGCAGCGTTCGTCCCATGTCTCACCGTTGGGCCAGCCTCCGGAAATAACTGCGCCATCGTCTCGTTCGAGGTCCCCTCGGGCGCGCGCTGCGCGTCGGTCGAGTGTCGCCCGCGGTGTCGGACGAGCGGGAGACCGTCGCCGTCGTCACCGGTGGCGCCGGATCGCAGCGCTTTTGTTCGAAACGTCGAGATCACTCGGCGCATGCCCTCCATCGGACCGTCCCGAAGCACAGCCGTAGCGGCCGGACTGCTCCTGCTCGTCGCTCTGGCGGGCTGTAGCAGCCTCTCCGGTGCCGAATCGCCGACGCCGTCGATGACACAGACACCGACCGCGACACCGTCGCCGACGGCGACTCCCTCGCCCTCACCGACGGCAGCGCCGACACCGACGGCGACTCCCTCGCCCTCACCGACGGCAGCGCCGACACCGACGGCGACTCCCTCGCCCTCACCGACGGCAACGCCGACACCGACGGCGACGGCGACACCGACGGCGACGGCGACGGCAACGCCTTCACCTGCAGCGACGGCGACACCGTCGCCGACCGCGTCGCCCTCGTCCGACCGGCTTCCGGCGGGGCTGGCCGACGACGGCGTTCGTAACGTCACGCGAGTGGTCCAGACCCATCAGGCGAACGTGGTCGAGATGCCGGGCGTCGTGACTCACACGACGAACTCGACAGTTCGCGACGGCGCTATCGTCGCGACGGTGCGAGTAGCGGCCGAATCGAACCTCACGCGGGTTCGGTACGTGTCCCACGCGCGGCGCGCGGCGGGGAACGAGACGGAGAACAGAACGACGGTCATCGCCGCGAACGGGACGGCCGTCAAACAGTACACCGTCGCCGGTGGGAACGTCACGCTCGACAACACGCGCAATCGAACCGGGCTGTTCGATCGGTCGCTCCGGGGCCTCTCGACGGCCACGAACCCGCTCCGGGGAGCGCTCCGCCGTGGGAACTTCACCGTCGCCGGCGTCGACGAACGGGACGACACCACGGTCGTGACGCTTCGCGCCGACCGATACGCGGGCGGTCGACTGTACGACGCCGAGAACGTCGCGGCGTACAACGCGACCGTTCGGATCACGACCGACGGAGTGATCCGCTCGGCCACGGAACGTATCGTCTCTCGTGTCGACGAGAGCGAGCGGCGATACGGGTTCACCTACGAGTTCGAGCCGCAACCGGTCGACCTCCCGCGGGTGCCACGGGTCCCGGCGGACGTCCGTGTCGGGTCGGTCGACTCCGCTGACTCTCGAAGCTAGTTCGCCCCGCGTTCGCCTCGCGACGCGTGGCGAACTCGATGTACCGAACGGGTCCGTCTCGAACTCAGTTCCGTTCGGCCTCGCGGAGTTGGTCGTCGATAGTCGAAACGCGGTCGCGCTCGATGCCTTCCTCGTCCAGAATCGTCTGCATGCGTCGCTCGAACTCGTGTTCGGAGAGTTCGCCGTCGACGTAGCGCTCTTTCAGGCGTTCGGTGCGGTCGTCGGCGCGCTGCTCGGCCGAGCGCGTGTCGACGTTCTCGACGAGATCCGCGAGGCCGACCATCCGGGCGTACTCGTTCTCCCGCTCGACGTACGAAGCGACTCGGCCGAGGCGAACGCCCGCGACCTCGGCAGTGCCGCTGACGGCCGAGGACGCGCGTGCGGCGAGGCCGACCGCGGCGGCGATCGTTCCGACGACGGTCACCGGTACGCCGACGACGAGGCCGACGACGAACGGCGCCAGCAGCGAGCCGAGGGCGCCGGCGCCGCCCAGCCCGAGGACCGCGGCGAACAGCCAGCCCGCGATCCCCAGGGCGGAGACGACGGTCAGCGTCAGGAACGCGAGCGTGATCCCCACCGTCGCCAGCAGGTGGTCGCCGGCCCAGTCCGTCAGTCCCATGTTCGGCCGGAGACGCTCCGACAACCTAAGCCCCCCGACCGCGGCCGGGCGGCGGCCGACGGACGGCGTCTCAGCTCCGTTCGGCGGCGTCTCGGAGGCGGTCGTCGAGGGACGAGGGCGACTCGCGCGGGACCCCCTCCTCGTCGAGGACGAGCCGCGTCCGCTCTTCGAGTTCCCACTCCGAGAGGGCGCCGTCGACGTAGCGCTGTTTCAGGCGCTCGATCCGGTCGTCGGCGCGCTGCTCGGCCGAGCGCGTGTCGACGTTCTCGACGAGGGCGGCGACGCCCAGCAGTCGGGCGAGCGGATGTCGCTCGACCGTCGACGCCGCCCGACCGAGACGAGCGCTCGCCGCGCGGTAGTTCGCCGTCGCGACGGCCGAGACGTGCGCAGTCACGCCGACGGCGGCGACGACCGCCGCGGCGACGGTCAGCGGGACGCCGAGGACGGTCCCGAGGGCGAACAGCGGGAGGAGGGTCCCGAGCGTCGACGCCGCGCCGACCTCCAGGGCGGCGAGGACCAGCCACCCGGTCGCGCCGACCAGCGAGACGGCCGACAGCGCCGCGAAGGCGAGCGCCACCACGACCGCGGCCGGGACGTGGTCGCGGGCCCACTGGGTCAGTTCCATATCCCGACCAGGTCGCGGGCGCACCTAAGGCTCACGGCGAAAGGTCGTCCGGATCTCGGCGCCCTCGGGACGGTGCCGCGCACCCGGCTACAGCTCGACGGACTCGCGGGCCTCGGCGAGCAGCGCCTGCGGGTCGACGGCCTCGTCGCGCTCGCTGCTCTCGATGGCCGCCTCGACGAGCGCGACCGACTGGAGGTTCGACTGCACGTCCGTGGCCATCGGCTCGCCCGTGTCCAGCCAGTCGACGAACTGCTCGACGAGCCACGTGTTGCCCCACGTCTCCTGCTCGTCCAGCGGGACCGGCTCGGGGTCGGCGTCGGTCGTGCCGACGACCGACTCGCGGGACTGCTCGTAGGGGTAGCGTTCGATCTCGCGGTCGTCGAGGACCAGCGTCTCGTCGCGACACTCCGCGCGGAGGGAGTCGGACCCCCAGCCGTTCAGGGTGGTCGCGTTGGCCTTGGCGCCCTCCCAGGTGGCCCGGACGCCGTTCTCGAAGCGCATCTGCACGGTGGCCTGCACGTCGTCCTCGTACTCGGCCCACTCGGGGAGCCACGTGTCGGCGTACAGCCGCTCGCACTTCGCGCCAGCCATGTCCGCGAGGAAGTCGAGCTGGTGGACCGCGCCCTCGACGAGCAGCGGGTTCTCCATGTCGTGGCGGAAGGCGCCCCAGGCGCCGTAGGTCCGGGCGTTGCAGGTAAAGCGACCCACCAGGTAGTCCAGCGGTCCGGGCTCGCCCGAGCGCAGGCGCCGACGGAACGTCGTCTTGTCCCGGTCGAAGCGGTGGCTCATCGTCACGCCCATCTTCAGGCCGGCGCGGTCGATCTTCTCGGCGATCCGGACCGACGCTTCCAGGGTGTCCGCGATGGGCTTCTCCGAGAGGATGTCGAGGTCGTGTTCGACCGCGGCGTCGACGACTTCCTCGTGGGTCCACGGCGGCGTGACGACCGTGCAGAAATCGGCGTCGTGTTCGGCGAAGGCCGTCTCGGTGTCCGTGTAGCAGTCGTCTGAGTCGAGGTCGAGGCCCTCGACGGCGTTCTCGTGGGCGTCCTCGTCCACGTCGACGGCGGCGACGACATCGATCAGGTCCGTCTCGACGTTCGGCGGCAGAAAGGTGTCGCACCAGCGGGCGCCCTGCCCCCCGGTCCCGACCTGGATAGCTCGGTAGGTCATGGCGTATCGACCGCCCCACCGGACCGTAAATCGTCCGGTCGGGGAGCGTCTGACCGGTTCGGCCACGCCGAGCGGTCGCGGCCGTCGGCCGCGACCGTCGCGACCGGTGACGCTCAGTAGTCGTCGGGATCTTTCGGCGTGTAGCTCGAACAGGACTGCCCGTCGATCGTCGGGCTGTCGGTACAGCTGAGGCTCGGGGCGTAGACGTGCCCGTGGACCGTCACGCCGTCGAGGGCGACCTGGTTGGCGCTCACGACCGAGCCGTGGACGGTCGCCGTGTCGAGGTCCACGTCGGAAGCGCGCACGTCGCCCCAGATCTCCGCGCCGTCGACCGCGATGTCGTCGCCGGCCGTGACCGAGCCGGTGACGTTCGAGTCGTCGATGTCGACCGATCCCCCGGCCGCCACCGGGCCGTAGACGGTCCGCTGCCCGTTGTCGACGCTCACGTCGTTGTTCTCGCTCTCGACGCGGCCGACGACGACCCCGTTCACTTCCAGGTCGACGTTGCCGTCGGTCACCACGTCGCAGTCGACGACGGTATTCTTGACCGATACCGACGACGTGCCGCCGCTAGTCTCGCGCTGGACCCACGGACACGCCGCGTCGGCCTCGGGAACGCCCGGGTCGACTTCGAACTCCCGGAGGACGTAACTCGCGTCGTACTCGCCGAACCAGACGACACGCAGTCGCTCCTCGGTCGGGAAGACCGTCACGGCGTCGCCCGCCAGCAGGTCCCGGGGAGCCAGTGCCCGCTCGTCGGCGGCGCCGCGGAGTTCGACCTGCTCGCCGTCCAGGCGCTCACCGTTCGTGAGTCGGAGGTCGTAGGCGGCCGGCCGGTCGGCGGGTTCGATCTCCAGCGTCACCTCCGGCGCGGGTTCGTTGCGTTCGGCCGCGCCGAAGGCGACGTACGCCGCGACCGACGCCAGCAGGACGGCTATCGCGACCAGCAGCACCGTCCCGATCACCGGCGAGAGCCCGCGGCGTGCCCGTCGACTGTACACGTTCGACTCACGAGACGCCCGATAGTTCAAACCAACGGCCCGATTTCACGTTCGTGAAATGCTCTCGAACCGGTCGGGGACGACCCCTGAGAGCGGCGACCGCGGCCGCGTCCGTCAGTGGGGCGGAACCACGGTCAGAGCGAGCGCCGGCGAGCGTCGGTCGCTCACTCGCCGGCGCTCAGTCGTGTCTGAACGCGCGCTGGCCGGTCATGACCATCGCGATGTCGTGCTCGTCGGCCGCCTCGGTCACGATGTCGTCGTTTTTCGACCCGCCGGGCTGGATGACCGCCTCGATGCCCGCTTCGGCGGCCTTCTCGATGCCGTCCGGGAACGGGAAGAAGGCGTCACTGGCCATCACGGCGCCCTCGGCGTCCTTGCCCTCGGCGTCCTTCTCGGCTTTCATATCGGCGATCTCGACCGCGTCGACGCGGGACACCTGTCCGGCGCCGACGCCCACCGTCTCGGTCCCCTTCGCGAAGACGATGGCGTTGGACTTGACGTGCTTGATGGTCTGCCAGGCGAACAGCATCGCTTCGATCTGTTCGTCCGTGGGCTCGCGCTCGGTGACCACTTCGAGGTCGTCGGCGGTCAGCCGCTGCGTGTCGCGCTCCTGGACGAGCCGGCCGCCGACGAGCTTCTTCTCGGTGACCGTCTCGGTCACGTCGTAGGAGTCGGAGACGTCCAGCACGCGCAGGTTGTCCTTCTCGAACAGCGTCTCCAGGGCGGCGTCGGTGTAGCCGGGCGCGACGACGACTTCCTTGAACGAGTCGATGATCTGTTCGGCCGTGGCCTCGTCGCACTCGCGATTCAGCGCGACGATGCCGCCGAAGGCGCTCTTGGGGTCGGTCGCCAGGGCGTCGGCGTAGGCGTCGGCGAGCGTGTCGGCGGTCGCACAGCCCGCGGGGTTGGTGTGTTTGATGACGGCGGCGGCGGGCTCGTCGAACTCCTTGATGAGATTCAAGGCGCCGTCGGCGTCGTTGTAGTTGTTGTACGACAGCGCCTTCGCGCCCTCGTTGCGCTGGTCGGCGTGGACGACGCTGGCCTCGTCGACCGTCGCGTCGCCGTAGACCGCGGCGTCCTGGTGGGGGTTCTCCCCGTAGCGCAGGTCGGCAGCGCGGTCTTCGGAGCTGAACAGCCGCGCGGGGAGGTCGCCGCCGGTGTTCCCCTCGACGGAGACGCGGTTCGCGCCGAAGTCGACGGTCACGCGGTCCTCGGCGAACCACTTCACGGCGCGCGGGTAGGCCCTGAACTCGCCCTCGTAGAGGACGCGGTCTGTGAGGTCGTCCTCGTCGTCGCCCTCGTAGACCGGGACCGGTTCCTGCGTGACGACGGGGCCGCCGTCGACTTCCGCCTCCACGATCTCGTCCTCGTCGTCGATGGCGTTGGTGACGACGTGGACGGTACAGCCGACCACGTCGGCGCCGTAGTCGAGCGCGTCGCCCCAGGCGTCCATGCCGGGAAAGGCCGGCAGCAAGGAGGGGTGGACGTTCAGCGTCGTCGGCGCCTCGTCGAGGAAAGTGTCGGAGAGCAGACGCATGTAACCGTCCAGCGTCACCAGATCGAAGTCGTAGTCCGAGAGCGCGTCGAGGACGCGTTCCTCGTGGTCGCGGCGGTCCTCGCGCTGCTCGTGCTCGACGACTTCGGTCGGGATCCCGCGTTCGGCCGCGGCGTCGAGAACGGGCGCCTCGGCGTCGTTGGTCAGGATCACCGAAAATTCGGCGCCCCCGGGGGCGCGGTCGGCGATGTTCAACAGGTTCCGCCCGCGGTTGCTCGCCATCCCTGCGAGTTTCATGTCCGAAGGGGCGCCGCGGCCGCGCAAAGTAGTTGCGAATCGGCTGGGACACAGTCGACACTACCGACACAATCGCTGCGACGCGCCGCGTCGCAGCGATCCGCCGTGCGGTCGGTGATTCCGACCCACGGCGTCCGAGCGATCCGTTGCGGGTGGCGGCGACTGCCGACCGACACGCTCTTTGGCCGACTCACCGCACGGGCGACCATGACCGACCGATCGCCGCTGCGGGCCGTTTCCCCGCTGGACGGACGGTACGCACGGTACACCGAAGCGCTGGTCGACTACGCTAGCGAGGCGGCGCTCATGCGGGCGCGCACTCGCGTCGAGGTCGAGTACCTGATCGCGCTGGGGGACCTGCCCCAGACGCCGCTCGAGATCGACTCCGAGCAGCGCGGTCACCTCCGCGCGCTCTACGAGGCGTTCGACGACGACGACGCGGCGCTGATCAAGCGGATCGAGACGGAGGGCTACGGCGAGTACTCGGCGACCAATCACGACGTGAAAGCCATCGAGTACTTCGTCCGCGAGGGCCTGCCCGAGGGCCTCGACGCCGCCCACTGGATCCACTTCGGACTCACCAGCGAGGACGTGAACAACCTCGCCCACCGCCTGCTCGTCAAGCCCGCGGTCGACGAGGTGCTCGTCCCGCAACTGCGCGACGTGCGCGACGCCCTGATCGAGGAAGCCCGCGAGTACCGCGATCTGCCGATGCTCGCCCGCACGCACGGCCAGCCCGCGACGCCGACGACCTACGGGAAGGAACTGGCCGTCTACGCCTCGCGGCTGGCCCGCGCCGTCGGTCGCATCGAGGAAGCGGCCGACGATATCTCGGGCAAGCTCGCCGGCGCGTCGGGCACCTACGCCGCCCACGACGCGGCCTACCCCGACGTGGACTGGCGCGCCTTCTCGCGGACCTTCGTCCGCGATCTGGGCCTGAAACACGAACCGCTGACCACCCAGGTCAACCCCTGCGACGACCTCGCCGCCGTGTTCGACGGGCTCCGCGGCGCGAACAACGTCCTCCTCGACCTGGACCGGGACGTGTGGCTCTACGTCTCCGACCGCTACCTCGGCCAGGAGGCCGCCGAGGGCGAGACGGGGTCGTCGACGATGCCCCACAAGGTCAACCCGATCGACTTCGAGAACAGCGAGGGCAACCTCTCGAAGGCCAACTCCGATCTGGTCTTCCTCGGCGACTACGTGACGACCTCGCGGCTCCAGCGGGACCTCTCCGACTCGACGGTCAAACGCAACGTGGGCGCGGCGCTCTCACACTGTCTCATCGGGTACTCGAAGCTCGAGAACGGGCTGGCGAAGGTCGTCCCCAACGAGGAGGTGATGGCCGACGACCTCGACGCGACTCCCGAGGTCGTCGGCGAAGCCGTCCAGACGATCCTCCGGCGCGAGGGCTTCGACGACGCCTACGAACACGTCAAGAAAGCGACGCGCGGCCGCGACGTGTCGATGGCCGACTTCGAGGCGATGATCGACGATCTCGACGTGAGCGAGGCCGTGCGCGAGGAACTCCACGCCCTGACGCCGGCAGGCTACACCGGCGTCGCGAGCGACCTCGTCGACGACGCCCGCGAATAGAAGCGCGTCCGGTCCCGACCTCGACCCGCGTCGGAACCCGGCGACCGACGGCCGCAGGCCTTTGCCCGTGTGACTCGTACGCACAGGTATGTTCCGCGACCGAACGGCCGCGGGCGAGCGTCTCGCCGACGCGCTGGAGGAGCGGGGTGTCGCCGCCGATATCGTCCTCGCGATCCCGCGCGGCGGCCTCCCGCTGGGTCGCGCGGTCGCCGACCGGCTGGACGCGCCGCTGGACGTGGTCGTCGCCCCGAAGATCGGTGCGCCGCACAACGAGGAGTACGCGATCGGCGCGGTCGCCGAGGACGGCGCGGCGTGGCTCAACGACGAGGCGCTCGACCGACTGACCGTGAACGACGCCTACCTCGCCCGCGAGCGCGAGCGCGAACGCGAGGTCGCCGCCGAGAAGGCCGCGACCTATCGCGAAGAGGGCCGCGCCGACCTGACCGATAGACGGGTCGTGGTCGTCGACGACGGCGTCGCCACCGGAGCGACGATGCGCGCCTGTCTCGAGTTCGTGCGCGACGAGAACCCCGAATCGCTAGTGGTCGCCGTCCCCATCGGCCCGGCGGACACGCTCGACGACCTCGCCGCGCTGGCCGACGAAGTGGTCGCCGTCGAACGCCCGCGACACTTCCGCGCTGTCGGGGCTCACTACCGGACCTTCGACCAGGTGAGCGACGAAGCCGCGATGTCGTACCTGGTGTAGCTCGCACCTGCGCCGTCGGCCTCACCGCCGCGCCGATCAGGCCGTCGGTTCGGCGCCGCGGAGCCGCGGCAGGAGGATGTGATAGCCGACGTTCAGCGCCGCGTAGATGAGGAGCGCGCCGACAGCGGCCTCCCAGAGGCCGAACGTCGTCTGTCCCGTGGTGAGGTTGTGCAGTCCGGCTCGTTCGGCGATCGCACCGACGACAGCAAGCGTCCCCGCGATCGCGACGTACAGGACCACGTCGAGCGCCTCGGCGACCGGTCCGAATAGGATTTCTCGCATTACAGCCGCGTATGCGACAGCGCATGATATGATTTCCGTGAGAGGAAGTGACAGACTCTCACGGAGAACTTTTGTCCCGACGGGTGATATCGGCCCCCATGTCACACTACGCAAGCCGGGATTATCCGAAGCTCGCGAAGAGCGGGTTCTTCCTCGGTGTCGCGCTGTTCGCCATCGGCGGACTAGGCGAGATCGCCGGTTCGGCCGCCCTCGGCGGGCTACCGGGCTGGGAGCAGACGCTCTTGTTCGACATGGAAGTGCTGGGTATCGCGCTCGGACTGTTCTCACCGTTCCTCTTCGGAATCGTCGCTCCCCTGGTCGAGTAGCGCGGCCGCGACCTGGCCAGCCGTGCCCGATGGCGCCTACAGCAGCGCGTCGACTGCGTCGCGGACGGCTCGTGCGGCCGCCCGGACCTCCTCGCGACGGACGTACTCGCGTTCGCTGTGGGCGACGGCGCCCTCGTCGTCGGCGAGAGCGCCGGGACCGAACACGACGGTCGGAGCGTGTTCGGCGAAGTACGACGCCTCCGTCGCCGCCCCGAACGGTCGCACCTCGCCGCCGCTGGCGGCCGCAAGCGCCTCGACGAGCGGCTCGTCGGTGTCGGTCGCGAAGGCCGTCAAAAAGGGCGTCTCCCGCGGCGAGAGCGCCACGTCGAGGTCCATCCCCGAGGGAACCCACTCCGAGAGGTGCGCCTCCAGTCCGGCCTCGAACGCCTCGGGCGTCTCCGGCGGGACCGGCCGCCGGTCGAAGGTGAGAACGCACTCTTCGGGCACCTGGTTCGACACCTCGCCGCCGTCGATCACGGTCGGCGTGAGCGTCGGCCGGCCGAGCGACTCGTGTTCGTCCGGCCCGCGTGCTCGCGGCTCCCGACTGTCGCCGCTCGCTCCGCCCGAGGCGCTTTGCGCCCCGCGCTCGTCGTAGGTCTCCATCGCCTGCAGAATCGGCGCGATAGCGCGGACAGCGTTCGCGCCGCTCTCGGGCGCGGCCGCGTGAGCGGCGACACCGGTGACGGTCACCGTCCCCTCGTACTGGCCGCGGGCGGCGTTACACACGTCCAGCCCCGTGGGCTCGCCGACGACGAAGCCGTCCGCGTCGAGCGTCCCCGCGAGGTGGGCGGCGCCGGTCTGGACCGTCTCCTCGTCCGGCGTGATCGCCAGCGTCAGTCGGTTTCCTCGGCCGACGCCGGCGCTGAGGAACGCGTCGACGAGCGCCGCGAGCGGCCCTTTGGCGTCACAGGCGCCTCGCCCCTCCACGACCTCGCCGCCCTCGCGTTCGGCGAATGCGACGTGTGGCGGGACGGTGTCGATGTGCGTGTTCAGGACGAGGTGGTCCCCCTCGTCAGAACTGGTTTTCGCCACGTCGCCGGCCTCGTACCCTTCGCCGGTCCGCGTCGCGAGCGTGTTGCCCGCCTCGTCGACGACGGGGTCGGCGCCCGCCCCTTCGAGCGTCTCGACCAGCAGGTCGCGCATCCCCTCGACGGACTCGTGGGACTCGGTCCGGACCGCCCGCTCGTGGAAGTCGAGGGTATCGAAGCTCATCGTCACCGGTCTCCCGCCGCCGCATCGTCGGTCCAGTCACCGGATTCACGCTCGACCCGGGTCACGTCGTCCATCGTCTCGCGCCGGCGGACGACCCGGGTCTCGCCGCCCTCGACGGCGACTTCCGCGGGTCGGGGCTGGGAATGGAACTGGTTGGCGAGTTCGTAGCCGTAGGCGCCCGCGTTACCGATCGCGAGCAGATCTTCCCGCTCCGGGCGCGCCACCGGCCGGTCGGTACAGAACACGTCCGCGCTCGTACAGCACGGGCCGCCGACCGCGACGGGTTCGGCCGGCCTGTCGGGCGCCGAGACGTTCCCGATGGGGTGATAGGAGTCGAACATCGCCGGGCGGATCAGCGTCGCCAGCGACGCGTCGACGCCGACGACGGTCGCCTCCGGCGTCTCCTTGACGGTGTTGACCTCGGTCAGGATGACCTCGCCGTCGGCGACGACGTACCGACCCGGCTCCAGCTTGATCTGCGCGTCCAGATCGCCGACGGCCGCCCGCACTTTCTCACCGACGAGATCCATGTCCAGCGGCTCCTCGTCCTCGCGGTAGGGAACGCCGAAGCCGCCGCCGAAGTCGACGAACGCCAGGTCCCTATCCCCGACTTCGCGGGCCAGATCCGCCACCTTCGCGATGGCCCGGCAGTGGTCGTCCAGGTCGTCGTGCAGCACGCCCGACCCGGCGTGGGCGTGCAAGCCGACCAGGTTGAACCGCTCGCGCAGGTCCTCGGCCAGGTCGGGAACCTCCTCGTAGGGGATCCCGAACTTGGCGTCCTTGCCGGTCGCGACCTTCTCGTGGTGGCCCGTGCCGATCCCGGGGTTGACCCGGATGGCGACGCGACCGTCGTACCCCCGCGCTTCCAGCCGGTCGAACGTGTCCCGGGCGCCGCCCGTGACCGTCAGTCCGGGGTGTTCGGCGCCGAGTTCGGCGGCGTAGTCCAGGTCGGCGTCCGGCGGATTGACCGCCGTGTACTGCAGCGTGTCGGGGTCGGCGCCCGCCTGGATGGCCCGCTGGAGTTCCCCGCGGGCCGCACACTCGATGTCGGCGCCCGCGTCGAGCAGCGTCGAGAGCACCGCGCGGCCGGTGTGGGCCTTCGCGGCGTACATGACGTGGGCGTCGGGGAACGCCGACGCGAACCGCTGGTAGTTCTCGGCGACGCGGTCGAGGTCGACGACGTACAGCGGCGTCCCGTGCTCGGCCGCCAGCGACGACAGCTGATCGAAGTCCCAGTCCGCGACCCGGCGGACGGGGAGCGAGGGATGGCTCATTGGCGGTACACAGGCACGGCGCGATACAAGCGTTGCCATCCATCTTTTTCCGGACGGGGTTTCCTCACACGCCGAAGGGGCGCTGCGGGGAACCCCGTCCGCAAAAACATGGTGAAAAAGGCCGCTCGCGCCGGCGGCGCGAACGGTGAATCGCGCGCCTGTGGCGCGCGGATGCTCAGTGCAGGTGACGTACTGAGAATCGGCGGTTGGCGCGTGCTGTCGAGCGTGCCCGCCTCTTGGCGGGCCGATCGAGACAGTCGCGCGAGGGATGAGCATCGGAGCGAACGCGGTGAGCGAGAAGCGCAATCGGCTGGGGTGGCGTGTGGCTGTTTGCGATGCTGTGCGGGGCGGTCCTGGTGGATTAAAAGGGCGAGGTGCGCTCGCGTTCATTCAGTCGCCTGCGGCGGCACTATTCGAGCGTAGCGAGAATATCCGCCGCAGCGACCGCGAGCGCGCCGAGGGCTTTCATCACACACTGACGAGTGTGCTCAGGATAGTTCCTCCTCGTTTCACGCCAACCCCAACAGAATTCCCTGCTCAACAAGCACGCCGAACCGAACGAGCGTGCGACGAGCCACCGATCGGGAGACGACGCGTCGAAGCAAGCCAGTCAGTCGGGCCGCCGACCGCGAGTCACACGGAGAGCAAAGATGCAGGCAGCCACCGTGACCGCCGCGATGCCGAAGCCCGGGCCGGAACCGCTCGTCGGCGCGCCGTCCGCGTTCGCGGTCGTCGGTCGCGGTCCCGGGGATTCACGGACGGCGAGTCGCCCGACCTCGACGCCGGCGACCGACACCACGCCCTCGGCGGCCGGGAAGGCGATCGAGACGCGCTGTCGGTCGTTCGGCCCGATGCGGACCGTCTCGGCGGCGACTCGCCGGCCGTCGACCGCGACGGGGACGGCCCGCGTGGCCGTCCGGTTCCCGCGGTTGACCAGCGTGACCGTCACGGCGGCGTCGTACCCCTCGCGGACCCAGTCGGCGAGGCCGCTCGCCGCGGCCACGTTCACGGCGCCGGGGACCGCGGTGGCCGAATCGGTCGCCGCGACCACCTGTGCGGTCGCGGGGGTCGGTGTGGCGGTCGCGACGCTCTCGTCCGCTTCGGCGACCGTGAGGGCAGGGAATTCGGTTCCCGCGACCGCGATCGCGTGGTCGCCGCGGCGGTCGAACGACCGCTCGAAGGTGACCAGTTCGGACTCGCCCGCCCCGACCTCGACTTCCTTCGTGGCGACCAGGCGGCCGTCGACCCGGAGCGTCACGAGGTCGCTCACCGCCCGCTCGCTGGGATTGGCCAGCCGCGCCGCGATGACGACCGGCTCGCCGGGCGAAACCCGCCGTTCGGTGAGGCTCGTGCTGCGGACCTCGAAGGACGGACGCGCCGTCGTCTGGACCTGCTCGGCGGTCGAGGACCGGGACCGATCGGTCCGCGTCTCACCGGGCGTCGACGTGGCCGCGACCGTCGTGGTCGTCGGCGTCGGATCCGTCGTCGACGTCGGCGTTGCAGTCGCAGTCGGTGTCGCGGTCGGGTTCGGCGTTGGCGTCGCGGTTGAGGTCGGCATTGGCGTCGGCGCTGCAGTCGGAGTCGGCGTTGGCGTCGCGGTCGGAGTCAGCGTTGGCGTCGACGTTGCAGTCGCAGTCGGTGTCGGTGTCGCGGTCGGCGTTGGCGTCGGCGCTGCAGTCGCAGTCGATGTCGCGGTCGGCGTTGGCGTCGGCGCTGCAGTCGCAGTCGATGTCGCGGTCGGCGTTGGCGTCGGCGCTGCAGTCGCAGTCGGCGTTAGGGTCGGGGTCTGAGTCGGTGTCTCCGTGGGTGACGCAGTCGGCGATCCGGTCAGTGCCGGCGAGGATCGGGGCGTCGTCGTGTTCTCGTTCGAGAAGGCGTCACTCCGGTCCTTGTCGTCACCGTCGCTGCCATCGTCTCCATCGTCGTCGTCCCACAGATCTTCCCAGTCGGAATCACCGTCGTCTTCGTCATCGTCGTCTCCCCGCTCGCCCTCGTCGTCTTCGTCATCGTCACCGTCGTCTTCGTCCTCTCCCTGATCGGCCGGTCCGGTCCATTCGTCCCCGTCGGTCGGTGTCGACAGCGACGGGCCGTCCGCGGACGCCGCTCCTCCGGTGGCCGCGGAGTGGCCGTCTCCCCCGCCGGTGGCCGGCACGGCACCCGCACCGAGGACGGCCCCAGCGAGGACGGTCACTCCGACGACCACGGCGACCGCGGGTGACGGCGTCGCCAGGCGTTCCATGGGAGACGACCGAGCGACTCGCTGATTGTTAATCGCCCACAAGTCCGAGTAACGTCGCCCTGCGACGCCCAGGGAACACACGTCGCCACCTACGACCGCGCGCGGACGAACGCCAGGAACTCCTCGGCCGTCACGTCACAGCGGACGGCCGGCTTGAATCCCCCGAGGTGGGTCCCGCGGTCGCTCGCCGACGCCGGCGCCAGCGCGGCCGCGACTCCCTCGTCCATGTAGTAGTTCGGCCCCGTTCGACGGTCGCTCAGCCGAATCGCTCGGTCGAGGACACCGCCGGGCTCCGTTCCGGGGACGATCACGACCGGCCGCGGCCGCTCAGTGAACCCCGGGTCGTGGTAGTACAGGTCGCCGTGACCGGCGAAGCGCTTGGCGTGAGCGTTGTCCGGGTGGTCGGCGAGGAGCGACTCCGTCTCCGTCCGGTCCGTCCCCGGGTCGAGCACGGTCGGCGACTCGGCGACGGTGAAGTAGCCGAACGCGTACCGGTGTTTGTACTCGCTGTCGGGCCCCGGAAAGCCGCCATAGAACGCGACGATATCGCCCGGTTCGAGTTCGCGGAGTTTCGCCACGTAGCCCGGGCGGTGTTCGCCGTAGGTGAGCGCGTCGAGGTTCGGGTCACGATGGACGGCCTGCTCGCGGACCGCCGCCGGGTCGGTGACCCACTCGCCGTCGCTGCCCGGGCGGACCCCGTCGAGGAGGTCCGAAAGCGTCCTATCGCCGTGGCGCCGGTCGAGCGAACCGTACGTGGCCGTTTCGGTCGTCGCTCCCTTCTCGGGGATGGGGACGTACTCGAAGCGGCCCTCGGCGTCGACGCCCGGGACCGGGCGGACGTTGCCGGTGTCGGCGCCGACGCCGCAGAGAACGACTGTCACGCGTGAGCGTTGGCACAGAGTGCGAAAAAAGGGACCGATACCTCGGGCGCGACGGGTGGTTCTCGCTCCGGTGAATCGTCCGGAAACGCCGTCGGCGGACGGTGGCTGTTCCCGGCCCGCGCCTGACAGCGGGCCGGGAGGGGAGTGCCTGAGGTGGGTGGGGCAAACGGCGGTGACACCGACCGACGGGCGTTCGGAAGCGTGTGACGGGTCCCGTCGGAGGTGTCGGACGCCGACAGACAGCTGTCGAACGACGGCCCGTGGCAGGGCCGGCGCCACGGGAGGGGATGGGAGGACGCGTCGACAGGGCGGCTGTCGGCACTCGTGGATACGATGCGAACCGGAAAAGCGCTACCGGATGGTTCAACGCCGCTTTGAGTCACTGGATGACAGCGCCCAGTCGCCGCGCTACTCTCGCAGCGCGTCCTCGCGCTCGGTCGCCTCGCAACCACCTTTTTCCGACCCGGGTTTCCTCGCTCGCTCCGCTCGCTGCGGGAACCCGGGGCAAAAACGTGGGTCAAAAAGCCGCTCGCTCCCGCCGGTCGCTCGCGGGAACCGCGCACCACCGGCGTGGAACGGTTACTCCCGCAGCGCGTCCTCGCGCTCGGTCGCCTCTAACGTCTCCTCCTCGACGCTCGTGGCGACGACGGCGGGCTTGTAGGCGCCGCCGTCGATGAGGTCGTGGTCCGCGACCGACGACTCGACGAAGCGGGTAAAGGCGCGGCGTTCGGGCGGGAGTTCGCCGTACAGCACTTCCTCCTCGACGAGGTCGTAGACGGGGATGCGTGGCGTGAGCAGGGTGTTCTCGCCGACGACTGAGTTCTCGCCGACGACGAATCCGGAGGTGACGCGACAGCCCGCGCCCAGGGAGACGCCGTCCTCGACGATGACCGGCGCGTCCTCGACCGGTTCGAGGACGCCGCCGATCAGCGTGTTCGCGCCCAGCTTGACGTCGTCGCCGATCTGTGCACAGGAACCCACCGTGTCACAGGAGTCGACCAGGGTCCCGTCGCCGACGTGGGCGCCGATGTTGACGAACGCCGGCGACATCAGGATGGCGTCGCTGCCGACGTAGGCGCCGCGGCGGATGACCGTCCCGTCCGGCGTGTTTCGCGTGCCGCGTTCGGCCAGGTCCGCAGTCTCCCGGAGCGGGAGCACGTCGTGATACGCCACGTCGCCGTACTCGCGGGCCTCCGTCTCTCGCAGGCCGAAGTTCAGAAGGATGCCCTGCTTGACCCACTCGTTGGCCTCCCACTCGTCGCCGGACTTCTCCGCAGCGCGCACGTCGCCGGCTTCGAGCGCGGCGAGGAAGTCGTCGAGCGTCGCGAGGTGGTCGTCGGTCGCGTCGGCGGCCGTCAGGCCTTCCTGCTTTCGTGTCCAGAGGTCCGCGATATCGGATTCGAGGCTCATACCCGAGGGATGCACACCCCGGGGGCAAAACACTCTCGGAGTCGCCGCCACGGGGAAGAAAATATACATCTGTCGATGGAACTGTGTAGGAAGTGACCAGTGTCTCGGTTGATGGATCGACCGATGCGAAACGGGGCGACGGGAACGCCCGACAGCGCGCGATCCGGACGTTCCTCGTGGCGCTGGCCCTCACACCGATGTTACTCGTTCCGTACGCGACGGGGTCGCTCGGCTTCGTCTCGGCCGGATCGGCCGTCACGGCAGTACTGTTCGGCGGCGTCGCCGGCCTCCTCACGTTTCTGGTCGCGGACCGCGTCGATTTCCGTCACGTGGACGACGCGGTCGCACTCGTCGCGATGCTGGCTCTCGTCGTGGTCACGACGGTGGTCGTCTGGCTACTGGTACCACCTGGAGCGACGTCCGCCTTCTCGGTCGGCTGTGTCGCGTTTATCTGGGCGATGGCGCTCGGGGGCGTCACCAGACACGTCGTGTGGTCGCGGTTCGCGGCGAGAACAGGGTAGCGGACCGTCAGGACTCGTCGACGACGGTCCCGAACTCGTAGCGACCCGGCGACTTCTCTGCGAGCCAGACCGCGGCGTCGAGCGCGCCGGCGGCGAAGACAGCGCGGTCCTCGGCGCGGTGCGAGAGCGAGACGACCTCGTCGTTGCCGGCGAGGACGAGTTCGTGCTCGCCGCGGATATCACCCGCTCGACGGGCGAACACGCCGATCTCGTCCTCGTCGCGAGGGGCGTGGCCCTCGCGGCCGTAGACCGGTTCCACGTCGCGCTCGTCCTGGACGGTCTCCAGGATCGTGTTCGCGGTGCCCGAGGGCGCGTCGACTTTGTCGTTGTGGTGAGTTTCCATCAGTTCCAGGTCGTAGCCGTCGAGCGCGCCGACGGCCTCGCGGACGGTGCGCAACAGCGCCTGGATGCCTCGCGAGAAGTTGGTGGCCTTGAGGACCGGGACCGACTCGCTGGCGGCGTCGAGGGCCGCCAGTTGCTCGTCGTCGAAGCCCGTCGTCCCGACCACGAGCGCGACGCCCGCCTCCGTGCAGGCGTCGGCGACCGAGACGGCCGCCTCGGGAGTCGCGAAGTCGACGACCGCGTCCACGTCGTACTCCGTCAGGGCGTCGGCGGCCCCGTCGCTCCCGACGACCGGAACGCCGCCGACCTCCCCGGCGTCGGCCGCGTGGAAGCCGACGACGACCTCCACGTCGTCGCGCTCGTTCGCCGTCTCGATGACCGTCCGACCCATCCGTCCGGCCGCACCGTTGACCGCGATCGCCGTGCTCATCGTTCGATCTCGGCGTAGTCGTCCTCGTAATCGAAGGTTTCGGATTCGAGGCCCTCGAGCACCGCTTCGAGGTCGTCGCGGTACTCCGGCGAGAGGCGCGTCAGCGGCGAGCGCATCCGCGCCGAACTGTACCCGCGGATCTGCATGGCTTCCTTGACCGGGATCGGGTTGGTCTCGACGAACAGTTCGCGAAAGAGCGGGCCCAGGCGGTGGTGGATCCCGCGTGCGCGCTCGTAGTCACCGGCCAGCGCCGCGCCGACCATCGCACAGGTCCGCTCGGGCTCGATATTCGCGGCGACGCTGATGGCGCCCGTCCCGCCGACCGAGAGCATCGGCAGGGTCATCCCGTCGTCGCCCGAGAGCACGTCCAGATCCGTGTCCCGGGTCCGCTCGATTATCTCGCTGATCTGTCCCATGTCGCCGCTGGCGGCCTTGTACCCCTGGACGTTGGGGTGGTCGGCGAGTTCGGCGACGGTGGCGGGCTCGATGTTGCGACCGGTGCGGGAGGGGACGTTGTAGACGATCTGCGGCAAGTCGATCTCGTCGGCGATGCGCTCGAAGTGCTCGACGAACCCGCGCTGCTCGGGCTTGTTGTAGTACGGCGAGATCAACAGCAGGGCGTCGGCGCCGGCGTCGGCGGCCCGGCGCGACAGCGACAGCGCCTCGCGAGTGTTGTTCGAACCGGAGCCGGCGATCACGGGCACGTCGTCGACGGCGTCGATCACTGCCTCGACGACCTCGATGTGTTCGTCGTGGGTGAGCGTCGCCGACTCCCCCGTCGACCCGCAGGGGACGAGGCCGTCGACGCCCGCGCGTTCGAGTCGCTGGGCGTCGGTCCGGAGTGTCTCGAAGTCGATACTGCCGTCGTCGTCGAACGGCGTGCACATCGCGGGGTACACGCCGCGGAACTGAAACGATGTCATTGGTCGGTGTTCGCGTGGGTGGGTGATAGGCTGCGTGGGTCGTGGCCGATGCGGACGGTCGCGGCCCGTTCGGCGACCGGCGGCGTCGAGGGGTCCGCGACCGGACGAAGGTGGCCCGCGACGAGTGCGCTACGCTCGCCGGGAGCCTTCCGACCGTTTGCGTTTCGGAGAAGCGGCCGAGACACCCGGCTCGACGGCGGCGTCGACCGCGAGCGCTGGGTGAATCATGTGCGAGAGAGGGACGCGCAGCGACTTATTCGTTCCGGACGTCGGCGAACGGTCGGCCCGGCGACCGCTGTCAGCGGTCCATGAACGCCCGCAGGACTTCCAGTTCCTCGTCCTCGGTGAGGCGGTCGGACTCCATACACGCGTGGACGACTTTGTGCGCGAGCTCCGGTGAGAGCGACGCGTCGCACCCATCCGTCCGGCCGCTCTCGCGGGACTCGCCCATCCGCGACTCGACGGCGTCGACGCGCTCGGCGAGGTCCGTCAGCGCCCCCTCGACCGCGTCGAGCGCCGCCGGGTCGACGCCCGTTCGCTCGTCCGCACCCGGATGCCCGGCCTTACCGTCTTCAGGGCCAGTCGAGTCGCTGTCGGTTCGCTCGCCTCTCGCCGAGTCGTCGCCCGATGAGTCTTCGTCCGGTGAATCGTCCGGCGAGTCGGCAGCGGCCGCGTCGACGTGGTCCTCGGAGTCCGCGTCCGCGTCGGGTTCGGACCCGAACACCGACTCGGCGAACGCGCGGCGGTCGTCCCACTCGAAGCCGGAGATGGCGTTGAGACGGCGGCTGACCGTCGCGCGGGTCACGTCGAGCTGTTCGGCCAGGTCGCCCTGCGAGGCGTCGGGCTGCCCGTACAGCGCACGGAGCGTCCGGCGCTGTTTCTCGGAGAGGTCGGCTGGCGCCGGCGTGCCGGCGGCCTCGTCGGTCGCCGATCCGTCCTGTTCGTCCACGGCGTCCGTCTCGGCTGGTGTGGGGTTCGCGGCGTTCATGGGGTCGTCGTCCTCCGGTTCGGAGTCGCGGCAGGGGTCGCCGTACTCGTCGAGCACCCGCTCGACGAGGTCCGGCGAAGCGCCGGTAACCTCTTCGGCGATCGCCGCCAGCGACGCGTCGGGGTTCGACTCGGCCACGTCGAGGATCCGTCGGTGGATCATCGCCCGCGGCTGGTCGGCCCCGAGGTCCGCTCGGCTCATTGTCAGATACACAATCCACGGGTGGATATAGGCCTTGCGCTCCGAGCGAGATTCGCAGGACAGCGACGGCACTCGAGTTCTCACCGAAGGTGAAACGATCTGATTGCTCGAGTCCGGGAGCGTACGACCGCCTCAGTCGTCGGCCTGTCCGTGACTGGCGGCGCCGGACTCCGACACGGGGGCGGCCGCCTCGGGCAACTCGGTGCGCACGTCGGCCCCCTCGCGATCCTCGATGATCTCCGCGTAGGCGTCGGGCATCACCTTCGTGAAGTTGTCCAGTTCGTCGTCCCAGTTCGCCAGCAGCGCCGCCGCGCGGTCGGAGTCTGTGTAGGCGGCGTGGTTCTCGACCAGCCGCGTGATCATGTTCCGATCGAGTTCGTCCAGCGTCGGGTCGATCGAGACCATCCCCGTGTTCGCCTTCCGGGCGAACTTCCCGTCGGGGTCGTAGACGTAGGCGACGCCGCCGGACATGCCGGCCGCGAAGTTCTTGCCCGTCTCGCCCAGCACGACGATGGCCCCGCCGGTCATGTACTCGCAGCCGTGGTCGCCGACGCCCTCGACGCACCCTTTCACACCGGAGTTGCGGACGGCGAAACGTTCACCGGCGACGCCGTTGACGTAGGCCTCGCCCTGGGTCGCGCCGTACAGCGCGACGTTGCCGATGACGACGTTCTCAGCGGCCGCGTAGTTGGCGTTGTCAGGCGTGCGGACGATCAGCTTCCCGCCCGAGAGGCCCTTGCCGACGTAGTCGTTGGCGCTCCCGACGAGATCCATCGTGATCCCCTGCTGGAGGAAGGCGCCGAAGCTCTGCCCGGCGGTCCCTTCGAGTCGGCATTCGATGGTGTCGTCTGGCAGTCCCTCGCCGCCGTACTCGCTTGAGATCTCGTTCGAAAGGGTCGCACCGACGGCGCGGTTGGTGTTGTCCACGTCCGTGGAGATGGCGACGGGCTCGCCGGACTCGATCGCGGGTTCGGCCTCGTCGATGAGGTCCCAGTCGAGCGCCTCGCTCACCTCGTGGGTCTGCTCGCGGGTCTTGTAGCGGTCGTCGTCGCCGGCGGGCTCGGCGATGACGCCCTGGAGGTCGACCTTCTTCGCCTTTGGCTGGCTCACGTCCGTCCGCTGGGCGAGCACGCTCGGGCGCCCGACCATCTCGTCGACGGTCGTGAAGCCCAGGTCGGCCATGATCTCCCGGAGTTCCTGGGCGACGAAAGTCATGTAGTTGACGACGTGCTGGGGCTCGCCCGGGAACCGATCGCGCAGTTTCTCGTTCTGGGTGGCGACGCCGACGGGGCAGGTGTTCTCGTGGCACTGACGGGCCATCACGCAGCCCGAGGTGACCATCGACGCGGTGCCGAAGGCGTAGCCCTCGGCGCCGAGCAGGGTGGCGACGGCCACGTCGCGGCCGGTCTTCATCCCGCCGTCGCTGGTCACCTCGATGCGCGACCGCAGGCCCGTCGCGCGGAGCATCTGGTTGGCCTCGGCGAGGCCCAGTTCCCACGGCAGGCCCGCGGACTTGATGCTCGTCTTCGGCGAGGCGCCGGTACCGCCGTCGTGGCCGGAGATGTGGACCTTGTCTGCGTTGGCCTTGGCGACGCCGGCCGCGATGGTCCCGATACCGTCCTCGGCGACGAGCTTGACGTTGACGTCGGCGTCGGGGTTCGAGGCCTTGAGGTCGTGGATGAGCTGCTTGAGGTCCTCGATAGAGTAGATGTCGTGCAGCGGCGGCGGCGAGATGAGCCCCACCCCAGGGGTCGCGTAGCGGACGTGGGCGATCATCTCGTTGACCTTCTTCCCGGGGAGGTGGCCGCCTTCGCCGGGCTTGGAGCCCTGTGCCATCTTGATCTGCAACTCGTCGGCCGAGGCGAGGTAATCGCTGGTGACGCCGAAGCGACCCGAGGCGACCTGCTTGGTCTTGCAGTTCTTCTCGGTGTCGAACCGCTCGGGCGGCTCGCCGCCCTCGCCGGTGTTGGCGTGGGCGCCCAGCCGGTTCATCGCGATGGCGTTGTTCTCGTGCATCTCCGGGGAGAGGCTCCCCAGCGACATCGCCGCGGTCTCGAACCGTTTCACGATCTCTTCGACCGGCTCGACCGCCTCGACGGGGACAGAGTCGCGGTCGGAGTCGAACTCCAGGAGGCCGCGGAGCGTCTGGAGCTGCTCGTTCTGGTCGTTGATCTCCTCGGCGAACTCCTTGTAGCGCTCGTAGTCGCCCGTTCGTACGGCCTGCTGGACCTTGCCGACCGTCGAGGGGTTCCACTGGTGGTGGATCCCCCCGGAACGGTTCTCGAACTCGCCCTGGCGTTCGAGGTCGGGCTCGTCGCCCCAGGCGACCTCGTGGCGGTCGAGGAGGTCCTCCTCGATCTCCTCGAGGCCGATGCCCTCGGTGCGGTTGGCGGTGCCTTCGAAGTACTCGGCGACGAAGTCCGAAGAGAGGCCGACCGCCTCGAAGATCTGGGCGCCCTGATAGCTCTCGACGGTCGAGATGCCCATCTTGGCCATCGTCTTCAGGAGGCCGTCCTCCAGGGCGTTGACGTAGGCGTCGATCGCCGTCGACAGCTCCGCGCCGTCCGGTCCCGCCACCAGGTCCTCGATGGTCTGGTAGGCGAGGTAGGGGTTGACGGCGCCGGCGCCGTAGCCGATCAGCGTCGCCATGTGGTGCACGGTGCGCGGGTCGCCCGATTCGAGGACGAGCCCGACGTGGTTGCGCAGACCGTTGCGGACGAGGTGGTGGTGGACGCCGCCGACCGCGAGGAGGCTCGGGATCGCGACGCGACCCTCGCCGGCCGCCCGGTCCGAGAGGACGAGCACGTCGTCGTCGGTCGCGGCGGTGGACGCGGCTTCGCGGGCGTCCTCGACGGCGTCGCGGAGTCCGGTCTCGTCGGGGTCGTAGGTGATATCGACCACCGTCGCGGACATGCCGTTGGCGTCCAGGTCGCGGATCGCCTCGGTCTGCTGGTCGGTCAGCACCGGCGAGTCGAGAACGAGCTGGCGGGCGTGCTCGGGCGACTCATCGAGCAGGTTGCGCTGGTGGCCCAGCCGCGACTCCAGCGAGGTGACCAGTTCCTCGCGGATGTAGTCCAGCGGCGGGTTGGTGACCTGCGCGAACAGCTGCTTGAAGTAGGTGAACAGGGGACGGTTGAACTGCGAGAGGACCGAAAGGGGGGTGTCGTCACCCATCGAACCGACGGGGTCTTTGCCCTTCTCGGCCATCGGCTCGAGGAGGTGGTCGACCTCGTCGTAGGTGTAGCCGTACTGGGCCTGGTAGGCCCGGAGCTGGTCGATCTCTCGCTGGGGAAGGTTGTCGGGGTCGGAGTTGATATCCGACAGGTCGAGTTGCTCGTCGGCGACCCACTCGCCGTACTTCTCGTCGGTGAGGTCGTCGAAGACCTCCGCGTCGGGGATGACCCGTCCCTCCTCGGGGTCGGCGAGGAACAGCTGGCCGGGCTGGAGCCGGCCGCGCTCCTCGATGTCGGCCGGGTCGGTGTCGAGCGCTCCCGCTTCGGAGGCCATGACCAGCGTGTTGTCGGTCGTCACGTCGTAGCGGCAGGGTCGCAGGCCGTTCCGGTCGAGGACGGCGCCGACGCGGTCGCCGTCGGTGGCGGCCACGAGCGCCGGCCCGTCCCAGGGCTCGACCAGCGAGGCGTGGTAGTCGTACCAGTCGCGGCGGGCGCCGCTCACGTCGTTGGCCTCGCCGCGCCACGCCTCGGGGATGAGCATCCGCAGCGCGTGGGGCAGGTCGCGGCCTTCGAGCATCAGGAGTTCGAGCGCGTTGTCGACGCTCGCGGTGTCGGACTGCTCGGGGTCGTCGATGATCGGCTTGAGCGTGTCCACGTCGTCGAACGCCGACGAGTCCAGGTCCGTCTCCCGAGCGCGCATCCAGTTGATGTTCCCCTGGATGGTGTTGAACTCGCCGTTGTGGATGATGCCGCGGTAGGGGTGGGCGAGATGCCACGCGCCGAGCGTGTTCGTCGAGAAGCGAGCGTGGACCATCGCAAACGTAGTGTCGACGCGCTCGTCGGTCAGGTCGGGGTAGTAGTCGGCGACCTGTTCGCCCTTGAGTAGCCCCTTGTAGACGACCCTGTCGGAGGCCAGCGAGACGACGTAGAACCGCTCGTGACCCGGCGGTTCGGTCTCCTCGACGTGCGTCTCGAGCGCGCGGCGGGCGGCGTACAGCCGGCGGTCGAAGTCGTCGCCCGTCAGCCCGTCCGCGGACTCGACGAACACCTGTACCATCTCGGGCTCGGAGTCCAGCGCCGTCTGTCCCAGATCGGCGTTGTCGGTGGGGACCGTCCGCCATGCGGCCACGTCGAGGCCCTCCTCGTCGAACTGGTCCTCGACGACGGCCTTCAGTTCCGCACGGGCCTCGGCGTCGCCCTTCGGCAGAAAGAGCGATCCGACCGCGTACTCGCCGGGCGTCAGGTCGGCGTCGACCTCGTCGGCGAAGAAGTCGTGGGGCGTCTGGATCATGACACCGGCGCCGTCGCCGGTCGACTCTTCGGCGCCCGTAGTGCCGCGGTGTTCGAGGTTTGCGAGCAGTTCCAATCCGTCCGCGAGGACCCAGTGCCCACCGTCGCCGTCGAGGTCCATTACGACCCCGACGCCGCAGTTGGACCGTGCGTCGGCCGGGTCTGCCAGCCGGTGGTCCTCGTCGTCGCGAGAGAACGCACTCATGTCTCCGGACCTACCCGGTACCCCGGTAAAACGCTTTGCCTGATAGACTATGTGACTGTTATATCCATACTTAGGAGTATAAGGTCCCTCCCAGTCGTACTATGTCTGGATCGTTCGTCATGATTCCGGCGCGTGATCGAACGTGTCGGTATGAGTGGTTTCGTGGCTAAAACAGTATTGGCTGTCCGAATTATATGGACGGTTTGCATTTACACCGCGAGAAAATGAAAAGATCTTACAACGAAGCTGTCTCGAGCGGCTGCGTTCCGGTCTGCGTCGGGCTCGTCGCGTCGGGATCGCCTCGCGAGCGCCGTTCAGGGCCAGGTTCCGGCCTGTTCGGCGGCGTCGAGGACCCGCTGGATCGCGACGACGTAGGCGGCGACCCGCATACTCGGCAGGTCGTGTTCCTCGTGGGCGTCGACGAGCGTGTCGAACTGCTCGACGACGATGTCTTCGAGTTCCTCGTTGACGCGCTCCTCCGACCAGTAGAAGCGCTGGCGGTTCTGAACCCACTCGAAGTAGGAAACGGTGACGCCGCCGGCGTTGGCGAGGATGTCCGGCACGATGACGACGTCTTTCTCTTCGAGCACGTCGTCACCCGCGGGCGTGATCGGGCCGTTGGCGGCCTCGGAGATCACGTCGGCCTGGACGCCCTCGGCGATCTCCTCGTCGATGGCGTTCTCCAGGGCCGCGGGGATCAGCAGATCCACGTCGAGCTGGAGCAGCTCGTCGTTGGTGACCGCCTCGTCTGCGCCGTGGAAGTCGGTGACGCTGCCGGTTTCGCGCTTGTGGTCCTTGGCGGCGACGGGGTCGAGGCCGTCCTCGCTGTAGATACCGCCGCTGGAGTCGGAGACGGCGACCACGTCGGCGCCCATCTCGTCGATCAGCTTCGCGGAGATCCAGCCGGCGTTGCCGTAGCCCTGGACGGCGACGGTAGCGCCCTCGACGTCCTCGCCGAGGTAGTCGAACGCCTCGCGGGCGGCGATGACCGTCGAGCGACCGGTCGCCTCGACGCGGCCCTCGCTCCCGCCACTGGAGAGGTCTTTGCCGGTGATGACACCCGGCTCCGTGGTGTCCTCCAGCGTCTCGTAGGTGTCCTTGATCCAGTTCATCTCGCGCTGGCCCGTGTTCACGTCGGGGGCGGGCACGTCGCGGTCCTCACCGATGATCGGTGTCAGCTCCTTCCCGAACGCGCGCGTGATGCGTTCGAGTTCGTCCTCGGAGTAGTCGTCGGGGTCGATGATGATGCCGCCCTTGCCGCCGCCCAGCGGGATGCCGACGGTCGCGGTCTTGTAGGCCATCCAGCCAGACAGCGCCTTGACCTCGTCGCGAGAAACCTGCGGGTGATAGCGGATACCGCCCTTGTAGGGGCCGCGGTCGCCGTTGAACTGCGAGCGGTACGCGCGGAACACCTCGATCGAGCCGTCGTCCATCTCCACCGAGAGGTTCGTCTCCAGGATCCGTTCGGGGTTCTTCAGCCGCTCCAGCATGCCCTCGTCCACGTCGAGGTACTGCGCTGCCTCGTCGATCTGTTCCTGTAGGCTTTCGAAGGGATTTACGTCGGAACCCATGTGTGGACGGTCGTGGACTTCTAATAAAAATAAATCGGATTCGTCCAGTAAAATCGGCACCTGGAGTTAAATTATTATGCATCAAGGGAATACAGATAATAATAGGTATTTATTCACATAATAGGCCAGCTGGGCGCGGTGCCGAGGCGGGTGCGCAAGCCCGTCGGTCGGGCAGATCAGGGGCGGATTTTCGGGGGGCCGGCGCGTCGGTCGACCCCGCCGTCTCACTGCGATTTCGGGGTCGATCGGGCGGCGTCTGCCGGTCGTCAGCCCGAAGTCTGACGGCCCTTTATGCCCCGCGACGAGACACCTGCATATGCCGGGGGCGCGGCACGGTCACACGCTCCCGTTCCCCGCCAACGGCGACATCCCATCCCATCCTATCCTTCCGCGGTGCATCGATCACTCACGCTCGTGACCCCGCAGTCGGATCCATCGCCAGCGTCACCGCCGACCCGTCGACCGTCCACTCGCGAGTGTGCGCGTACTCGCCCGACGCCCCGTCGCGCTCGGTCCCGCCGCTCGCGTGCACGGACAGGTCGCCGACCCTGACGGCCCGCCGCAGTTCCGCCGACTGATCGGCCACCGCCGCCGCGAGCGCCTCGTCGTCGGTGACGACCGTCAGCCGGACCCGCTCGTCGACCGCCAAGTCGAGGTCGGCACGCATCTCCTGTGCGCGCCGGGTCACGTCACGAGCCAGCCCCTCCCTGCGGAGTCGCTCGGGCAACGACTCGTCGACGTAGACCGCTCCGCCGTCGAACGGGACCCGTCGAACCCCATCGGGGACGCGCTCGACCACTGACACCATCTCCGCGGTCACCTCGTACTCGGCGTCGTCGACGGTGGCCGTCAGCGGCAGTTCCTCGGCGGGTCGCCCCTCGACGGCGTCGGCGACGGCCGCCGCGTCGTCGCGGAACGCCGGCCCGAGCGCGTCCATCTGCGGGACGACCACGCGCTCGCGAGCGGGATACCGATCGGTCAGCGCGACCGATTCGGCGTTGGTGCGGTCGGCGAGCAGTTCCCGATGGGCGTCGACGGCCGCTGCGACCCGTTCCTCGTCGGTCTCGACGACCACCTCGGCGACGGGCCATCGGTGCTTGCGGCCCATCTCCTGGCGAGCAGTCGCGACGCTCCCCTCGACCGCACGGAGCGCGTCGACTCGTTCGACCAGGCCCGGCTCGTCGGGCAAACCGAGCGCGTCGACGTCGGGCCAAGTCGTCGCGTGGACGGTCGGTTCACCGGCGTCGGCAGGCCCGTCGAGCGCGCGATACAGTCGCTCGGCGAGGTGGGGCGCGAACGGCGCGAGCAGTCGGACGCAGACCCCGAGGACGGTCCCGAGGGTGTCGTACGCCGCCCGTTTGTCCGCGGTCGAGTCGGGCGTCCACACTCGGTCGCGGACCGTCTGGACGTAGTAGCGGGACACGTCCGCGACGAGGAAGTCGAGGACGGCGTCGAGCGCGGCGTTCGGCTCGCGCTCTTCGAACCCCTTCGTCGCCCGCTCGGTCACCTCGCGCAGGTGCGCGAGGACCCACTCGTCCAGCACGCGGCGGTCGTCGGGGTCAGCGTCGAGGGCGACCGACGGCTCGTAGCCGTCCTCGGCCATGAACATCGCGGCGAAACGGGCGACGTTCCACACCACGTCGAATCGCTCGCGAGTCGTCCCCACGCCGGTCATCTCCGAGGTCATCGTCACGTCCTGGCCCTGCTGTTCGTGACCCAGCAGGTGCGCTCGCAGCGCGTCGCGCCCGTGGGCGGCAGCGACCTCTGGCGGCCGGAGCACGTGGCCGCGGGACTTCGACATCCCCTCGCCGTCCAGCAGCGCCCAGCCGTGCATCAGCACCTCCTCGTAGGGCGCCCGACCGGCGAGCGCGACGCCCAGATAGAGTTGCATCAGGAACCAGCCGCGGGTCTGGTCGTTGCCCTCGACGACCAGCTCCGCGGGCCAGTCATCGGGACGAGGGGTTTCGCTCGGCGGCTCGCGGAGACTCGCCCACGAGGCCACGGCGGAGTCGAACCACACGTCGAGCACGTCCGCCACGCGCTCGGCCTCGCTCCCGCAGTCCGGGCAGGGGACGGTCACCTCGTCGACGACCGGACGGTGGGGGTCCTCGGGCACCGCGTCGAGTCCGGCCCGCTCGGCGAGGTCCGCCCGCGACGAGACGACGGTGTCACGGCCGCAGGTCTCGCAGTGCCAGACCGGCAGCGGACTCCCCCAGTAGCGCTGGCGCGAGACGTTCCAGTCGGGCGCCGCCTCGACGGTGTCGCGAAAGCGGCCGTCCCGGGCGTCCGCGGGGTACCACTCCGTGTCGCCGACCGCGTCGAGCAGGTCGGCCTTCAGCCCCGTCACGCGGACGAGCCACTGTTCGGCCGCCCGCATCACTACGTCGGTGTCACAGCGGGGACACCGCGGGTACTCGTGGGTGAACCGCTCGCTCCCGAGCAGGGCGTCCGCTTCGTCGAGCGCGTCCACGACCGCCGTGCGGCCCTCGCCGTGGACGGCCAGGCCTCCGAACGGTCCGGCCGCGTCGGTGAACCGGCCGTCGAGGGTCACCGGGGAGTAGGTCGGGCGGTCGAGGTCGTCTTCGCGGGCACGTTCGAAGTCCTCGTGGCCGAACCCCGGCGCCGAGTGGACCAGTCCGGTTCCGTCGCCGTCGGTCTCGACGTAGTCGGCGTGGGCGACCGTTCCCCGGAGCGTCGGGTGGTCGGGCAGTCGATCCGCCAGTGGGTGACGATACGTCGCGCCGACGAGGGCGCTCCCGGGAAGGGTCTCGGCGACTTCGTAGTCCTCGGCAGCGACGCCCAGCGCGTCCATCACGGTGGTGACACGCTCGGCGGCGACGTAGAGCGGGCCCGCCGTGGCGACGGCATCGCCGTCAACCGCCACGGCAGCGTACTCCTCGTCGGCGTCGACCGCGACGAACTGGTTGCCCACCACGGTCCACGGCGTCGTCGTCCAGGCGAGGAGGCGCCCGTCACGGTCGGCTCCCGCGAGCGGAAAGCCGACGTAGACCGCGTCGACGGTGCGGTCTTCGTACTCCAGCCTGGAGTCCGACACCGCCGTCTCGCAGCGCGGACAGGTGTTGACCACCTGGTCGCCCCGCTCGACCAGTCCGCGCTCGTGCAGCGCGGCGAAGGCGTCCCAGACGGTGTCGACGTACTCCGGGTCCATCGTCCGGTAGGCGTCGTCCCAGTCCATCCACACCGCCAGGTCGCGGAACTCCTCGTCCATCACGGCGCGCTGGTCCGCGACGAACGCGCGACACTCGTCGACGAAGCGGTCGACGCCGTACTCCTCGACCGCCTGTTTCGTCTCGAACTCGTGGTTCCCTTCGACGTTCACCTCGACGGGGAGGCCGTGGGTGTCGTAGCCCGGTCGGGCCAGCACCGCGCGGCCGCGCATTCGGTGATATCGCAGGAGTGCGTCCTTGAGTACCTTCCCCCAGGCGTTGCCGACGTGCATCCGACCGCTCGTGAAGGGCGGTCCGTCGAGGAAGTAGAACGGGTCCTCGTCGTTCTCGGCGCCCCGCTGTTCGGCGCGACGTTTGGCGTACTCGTAGGCGTGGCTGGTCTCCGCGGGCGCGTCGACGCCGGGGAAGGCATCGGCGTCCATCCAGTGGTCTTTGACTCGCTGTTCGACCGCGTTCGGGTCGTAGTGGTCGGGTAGTCGCTCTGGCATCGATAGATGTGTCTCGTGGTGTCGGTCGGCGTACGGTGCGAGGCGACTGGGGACCGCACAGACGGATCAGTCGCCGCTGTCGGGTCGTGACTCACGGCACGAGCGGGCTCCGGAGAACCGGTCGCCGGCGTCCGACGGGCGGGCGCCTGACGAGACTGGCGTCACCGAGTGCGGAACCGTCGTGCCACGAGAAAGTAGGTACTACGCCCCTGACGGGGCGATAATCGAGACCGCCGCGGCGGGCACGCGGTGCCGCGTCATTACCTACTGTACTCGTCTCGGTCGGTAAATCCGTTTCGGGCCCGTGGGTATCGGTAGCAGTAAACGGAGTCGACAGAGACGACAGCACCGCGACCGCAGGGGCGATCGTGACTGCGAACAGCGTGAAAGCCCCGACCCGTTCGGCTCCCGGGCCTCGCTGCGCGCGCTCCCTTCGGCCGCGTGCTTACGTCGTCCGGGTTCGCCGAACGCGTCGCCCCTTTCATTCCCACCCGGTTAGACTGTCTGACCAGCCGATACGGGCGAGAATGAAAGGGTCGGGGGGCTTTCACGCTGTTTGGGGTCGTCGCGGAATCAGCGGTCGAGTCGGGCTCGCACGGAGGAATTAGACAGAACGAGCGGCCCCGTCAAATCGACCGATGGGACCGACGACACCCGAATCAGATAACGCCGGTCACGCTCGCGGCCTCACGAGCCGCGGCTTCGCTCATACCGTCGCCGAGGATGGTGTAGCGGTCCCGGATCTCGTGGGCCGTCGTCAGGGCCTCGACGATGGTCTCGTCGTCGATGCCAAGCTCCTCGGCGGTCGTGGGCGCGTCGATGCTGGCGAGCGCGTTGCGGATGTCCTGCCACTGGCCCTTCGGCCCGGAGTGGAGGTACTCGGTCATGATCGAGGCGACGCCGACCTGGTGGCCGTGGAGCGCGGGATCGGGGGCGATACGGTCCAGCTGGTGAGAGATAAGGTGTTCGGCGCCCGATGCCGGTCGCGAGGAGCCGGCGATGGACATCGCGACGCCGGAGGAGACCAGCGCCTTCGTCACGATCCAGGCCGATTCCTCCAGCTCCGGGCGGATGGAGTCGGCGTTCTCGACGAGCATCTCGGCGGTCATCCGCGAGAGCGCGCCGGCGTACTCGTGGTACCCGACGTTCTTCAGCCGGTGGGCCAGCTCCCAGTCCCGCACCGCGGTGAAGTTCGAGATGATGTCCGCACAGCCCGCCGTGGTCAGCTCCCAAGGGGCGTCGGCGAGGATCTCGGTGTCGGCGACGACGGCGAGTGGGGGTTCGGCGGCGACGCTGTGGCGGGTGTCGCCCTCCGGGATGGAGGCGCGGCCCGAGACGATGCCGTCGTGGCTGGCGGCGGTCGGGACGGAGACGAAGCCTTTCCCGACGTCTTCGCCGGCCATCTTCGCCACGTCGATGACCTTCCCGCCGCCGACGCCGACGAGGTAGCCCACGTCGTCGCTCGCGGCGATCTCGATGACCTCCTCGACGGCGGCGAAGGTCGCCTCCTCGATACGGACCACCCGCGGGTCGAACCCGGCGTCGGAGAGGCCCGCGACGACGCGGTCGCCGGCCACCTTGGCGGGCGTCGGGCTGGTGACGACCAGCGGGTCGCCGTGGAGTCGGAGCTCCTCGACGGCCGCCGCGGCGTCGTCGAGCACGCCGTGGCCCACCACGACGTTCCGCGGCAGCCGGATCCACGTCGACTTGTCGAACATGCCGAGGTATGCGCGGCCGGTCGGCAAAACGCTTGCCGTCGCACTCGACGCCGGAGCCGCCAGCCCCTGGTCTGCCGTTCGATCCGGCCGACACATTTAGTAGTCGCCTCCTGCATCGGTCGGATCGGATGGTCCCCAGACGGTTGCGAGCGCCCCTCGACGAGCGGCCGGTCGCACGCGAGACGACGATCGCGGTCGTCGCGGTCGGTGCGTTCGTCATCTGGATACAGGCGCTGTGGTCGCTCGCGTACCGCGTCACGTCGGTCGTCGACCCGGACGCGCTCGCGACGACCGACCTGGGCGAACTGGCGGCGACGGCCCTGTCGAACCGCGCCGTCCTGCTGGCGGGGATCGTCGCGTTCGCGCTCGTTCACGCGCGACTCCGCGGACTACCGGTCGAGGTGTCGCTCCCGGGCCGGAGGGACCTCCCGACAGTCGCGGCCGCCGCGCTGGTCCCGCTCGCGGGGGTCGCAGCGGTCACCGTTCTCGCGAGCGCGACGGGGACGAGCCTCACCGTACTGGAGGGGACGTACTACGCACAGGACACCGGTCCGCTGTTCCCGGCGACGCTCACGCTGTTGACGCTGCTGGTCGGGCTGCCGGCGTACGTGTTCGTCGCCCACGAAGTCGTCCAGCGGCCGCTCAGTGCCGCCGGACGCCCGTGGGCCGCCATCGCGGTCACGACGCTGTTCGTGGGTGCGATCGGACCGCGGGAGATCGTCGGGACCGGTCTTCCAGTTCGGGCCGCCGTCGTGTTCCTGGTGCTCGCCGCGTGCGTCGCGCTCCCGGCCGTCGCCGCGCACGCGTTCGACTCCGAGTGGCTCCCGCCGCTCTGTGCGATTCCGCTGGCGCTGTTCGTCGGTGGTGTCCTCGTCGGTCGGATCGGCGACGCCGACGGACTCGCTGAGGGCGCGCTCGTGCTCACCGGGTTCGCCGTCGTCGCGGTCGCCGCCCACGGCTACGAGCGGACCGCGTCGCCGGTCGTGCCCGCCGTGGCCTACGCGGCCTTCGTCGTCAGCGTCGACGCGGTCGCCTTCGCCGTCGGCATCGGAGCGACACCGTGATCTGTGGTCGGACCCGCCCGAACGGGACCGCTGGCCGATCCTCGGTCACATCGTGTCGAGCACGCCGAGCACGCGCTCCTCGGCCGCCCGGTCCGGGCCCTGCTGGGCCTCGTCGGCCTCCCGTTCCGGCGTCGCCTCGACGGTCTCGGCGACGGCCTCGGCCGGTGGCTGCGGGTCCCACCCGAGCGACCGCAGTTTGTTCGTGTCCAGCACGTGCGGCGGGTCGCGGTACAGCGGGAAGTCCGACGGCTCCAGCCCGCCCGCGGCGAGTTCGCGGTGGCCGGCGGTGACGACGTCCACGTCGGTTCCGAGGGCGTCGGCGACCGTCTCGACGGTCTCCCGGAGCGTCTGCAGCGTCCAGTCGCCGACGTTGTACGCCTCGCCGGGGTCGCCGTCCTCGGCGACGACGCGGAGGGCGCGGGCGACGTTCGCCACGCTCACGCGGTGCCAGAGGTTCGTGCCGTCGCCGGGGACCAGGACCCGGTCGTAGTTCGCGACCCGCTCGACCCAGTAGTCGAACCGCCGGGTGTAGTCGTTGGGGCCGTAGACGACACAGGGGCGGACGCTCATCGCGTTCACGCCGTCTTCGGCGGCGGCGAACACTGCGCGGTCGCCCTCGGCCTTGCGCGCGCCGTAGGTCGCCCCGGAGTCGTCGATCGCCTGCTCGTCGGTGCAGGGCTCCAGGTCGGTCTCGTCCTCCCGCTTGGGGACGGCCTCCTCGCCGTAGGCGGCGCCGCTGGAGACGTAGACGTAGGCGTCGACGTCGTCGAAGACGCGTGTCGCGGTGCGGACGTCTCGTGGGTGATACGCCACCAGGTCGACGACCACGTCGGGGTCGACGGCGGCCGCGTCGGCGAGGTCGCCGTCGTCGGTCCGGTCGCCTCGCACGTGGTCGACCGCCTCGTCGTCGGCGAATGGGCTCTCGTGCTCGCCGCGGTGAAACACCGTCACGTCGTAGCCGGCGTCGCGGAACTCGCGGACGGCGTGGCGGCCGATGAATCGGGTGCCGCCGACGAACAGCGCGTGTCGGGTCATATTCGCGATTGGTCGCTGACCCCGTTAAAGCCGGTGACCCGCGGACGGCTCCACCGCCCGTCCGGGTCCCGATGTCTCCGGCGGCCGTCCCCGGTCGACTCCCGTCGACACGCGAGGTCACCGGACCGCTCCGTCGCGGTTCGGAGCGCTCCCGACCCGGCGTCGAATTCACGCATCCTGTGTCTGTTAGACGGTGAATAACAACGGGGGATCGGGAACGACTATCGTACATGCAGTGCGCGAACTGTCGGGCGGACGGGGAACCAGCGTACACGCTTCGGGCACACGTTGACGACGACGGAGACGGCGACGACGACGCGGAGGCGCGGACGGACGGGGGCGCGAGTACGACCGTGGACCTGCCGTTCTGCTCGCTCGAGTGTCTCACCGCGTGGACCTGAACAGAGCCAAAGAGCTATCCGGGCGGGCGCGCCAGCAATCGGCATGGAAAACGTCCATCCCGGACAGCGCGTCGCGGTGCTCGCGGACGCGCAGAACCTCTATCACAGCGCCCGGAGTCTCTACACGCGCAACATCGACTACGCCTCCCTGCTCGACGCCGCCGTCGCCGACCGCCAGCTGACTCGCGCCGTCGCCTACGTCATCCGCGCCGACTCCCCCGAGGAGGAGTCCTTCTTCGAGGCCCTCGTCGACATCGGCTTCGAGACGCGTATCAAGGACATCAAGACCTTCGGCGACGGCTCGAAGAAGGCCGACTGGGACGTGGGCATGAGCTTAGACGCCGTCACGCTGGCCAACCACGTCGACACCGTCGTCCTCGCCACCGGCGACGGCGACTTCTCGCGGCTCTGCTCGCACCTACGCCACGAGGGCGTCCGCACCGAGGTCGTCGCCTTCCAGGAGTCGACCGCCGAGGAACTGGTCGCCGCCGCCGACGACTTCACCGACATGAGCGAAGACACCGAGCGGTTTCTCCTCTGAGCGCGAGCGCGGCCGCTCGTCGTCCCGTGCCTCCGGCCGAAAACCGAGCGGTGCGGTCTACTCTTCGTCGCCGTCCGTGCCGGCCTCGTCGTCGCTCGCGTCCAGATCCGTCAGATCGGCGTTGGGCGCGTTTCGCTTGACGCTCCGGAGGCCGTCGATGGCTCCGGTCCGAGAGGCGTAGCCCTCGCCGCTGTCGCCGAGGATCTGCCCGTTCTCGTGGCGCAGCCGCCAGCGGAACTCCCCGGCGGCGTCCTCGAATATCTCGAAGGTTGCGCCGTCGTAGTCGAGGGCGTGGGCCTCGTCGGCGTACTCGCGGACCCGTCCGACGGAGTCGCGGGCGCCCCGCTCGGAGGCGAAGCCCTGCCCGCCGTCGGCGATGATCTCGTCGTTGCTCGCGACGAGCCGCCAGCGGTACTCCCCGGCCGCGTCCTCGAAGATCTCGAAGGCGTCCTCGTCGGCGGCGGTCTCGCGGACGCGTTCGATGCCATCCTGCGCGTTGGTGCGTGAGGCGTAGCCCTCTCCGCCGTCGGCGAGGATCTCGCCGTTGCGGTGGATGAGCCGCCAGCGCCACTCGTCGGCGGCGTCGCGGTACACCTCGAAGGCCGTCGGGTCGATCCGCAGGTAGTCGGCGGGGTCGACGTACTCGCGGACGCGCTCGACGGCGTCCTCGACCGCGCCGCGGTCGGCGTACCCCTCGCCGCCGTCGGCGACGATGTTACCGTTGCGGTGGACGAGCCGCCAGCGGAACTCGCCGGCCGCGTCCTCGTACACCTCGAAGGCCCCCTGACTCTCGCCCGGTGGATACGGCGCGTCGGCCGGCTCCTCCTCGGGTTCGACCTCGACCTCCTCGCGGATCGCGGGCGCGCCGGGGGCGTTCGTGCGGACGCTCTCCAGGCCCTGTTCGGCCTTCTGACGGGAGCTGTAGCCCTGTGCGCTGTCGGCGATGATGTTACCGTTGCGGTGGCGCAGCCGCCAGCGCCACTTGCCCCCGCGGTCGGCGAACACCTCGAAGCGCGCCTTGCTCTCCGGAGGTTCCGCGACCGGCTCGGCGTCCGGCTCCTCGGTTTCCGCGGCGTCGATGGATTCGGCGTCGTCGGCCTCCGCGACTGGTCCGTCCGGTTCAGCGACGGCGGCGTCGGTGTCGGCGTCGGCGGCCGGGACCCGTCGCGTCCCGCCGATGACGGGGATCAGGGCCGCGCCGACGGCGATCAGCACGAGGCCGAGCGCGAACAGCGAGATGACGGGGACGGCCAGCCCGGAGGCGCGCCAGCCCGGGTACGTGACCAGGAACCCGACCACGCCGAGCAGGGCGACGATCCCCCCGGCGTAGGAGATCAGGTTGGCCGTCCGCCGGAGCGGCAAACGGATGACCGGCCCGATCGTCAGCAGGACCAGCGAGATCGCCGCCAGCGCGATCCCGGCCTTGCCGGGCGTCGTCGCCGTCGTCACGTCGCTGGTCAGGAACAGCAAGATCCCCAGGATCCCGAGCAGGATCCCGAACACGAACACCCAGTATCCGTACACTTCGTCGTTCGTCGTCGGCTCCGCGATGCGGTCTCGGTACCATCGGACCATCGCGTCCGGACTCGATCGTTCGCTAGACATGTATCGAAGCTAATAATCGAAAGCAGGACAGTTAAAGATGTACTACGATTCAGGGGCGGCCGCGCGGCTCCGGATCGTCGGTGAGAGGGAGAGAACGGGCGGAGACGGGTCGAATCGACGGTTCGGCGTCGGCCGCGTTCAGACCGGGCGGCCCGGGTCGGCGGTGCCGACGAGCAGAGCGCCGGCGGCGAGGCCGAGCGCGCCCGCAGTGATGGCGGCGACCGGGAGGGCGACACCGAGCGTCCCCGTCCCGAAGATCAGAACCGTGCTGATCGCCAACAGCACGACGCCGAGCGCGACTTTCCGTGTATCGGTCTCTGGCATGATACGCGTAGTTTAGTAATCGATCCGTATAAATTCTCCTGAAACCGCGCCATACAACCATGATCGATCGTGATGGAAACATCATATGTCGAGGTGTGATACCGTGGGCCACAGCGATCCAGGAGTGAGACAGATACAAGTCGCGGTGGGGTCAACGGAGGGGCGATGGACGACGAGGACCGAGCGATGCTGACGCGGGTCGCCGACTACCAGTGGGGTCGCGGCGCTGGACAGGCGCTGTTCGGCGAGGGCGACCCCGAGGTGACCCACACGAGCTCAGGGCGGCCGCGCCAGGTCATCGGTGACGGCGGGCGACTGGTCACCTACGCGACCGACGGGCGGTTCACCCTCGGCGTCGCCGGCGGGCGACGATTGAACGACGGGCTGTCCGACGGGCGGTATCGGGTCGTCGTGGGCGACGAGAGCGAGCCGTTCGTCCGCGAGGGCCGCAACGCCTTCGCGAAGTTCGTCACCGCGGCCGACTCGACGATTCGGCCGGGCGACGAGGTGGTGGTGACCCACGAGCGCGGCGCGGTACTCGCCGTCGGCCGCGCCGAACTGAGCGGCGGTGGGATGGGCGAGTTCGAGACCGGCATGGCCGTGCTCGTCCGCGACGGCGCCGAGAGCGACGCCTGACACTCCCAGCCCGCGCGGGGCGAGGCGCGGCCTTTTTTGTCTCGGCCACCGGACGTGAGTGTATGTTCCCAGGAGGCGGCGGCATGAACGACCGCAAGATGCAGCAGATGATGAAGCAGATGGGCATCGACATGACCGACCTCGACGCCGAGGAGGTCGTCATCCGGACGCCCGACGAGGAGCTCGTATTCACCGACGCGGACGTCCAGCGGATGGACGCTCAGGGCCAGCAGACCTACACCATCGTCGGCGAGCCCGAGTCCCACGAGCGCGGCGAGGGCGGCGACGACGAGCCGGTCATCGCGGAGAGCGACGACGATGGCGGGGCGGCGGAGATCCCTGACGAGGACGTCGAACTGGTCGCGACGCGAGCGGGGGCGAGCGAAGACGACGCCCGCGAGGCGCTGGAGGCGACCGACGGCGACCTGGCGGCGGCCATCGAGCGGTTAGAGTGAGCCTGCTGTTCGTCCACGAGGCCGAGGACCGCGAACACTTGCTCGGGCCGGGCGACACGCTGGAGTCGGATCTGGGCGTGATGGAGGTGCCCGAGGACATCGAACCGGGCGACATCGTCGAGACGCATCTGGGCGAACCGTTCAAAGTTCGGAAGCTCCGCGGGCCGGATCTGTTCAACCACTTCGAACGGACGGGCGCGCCGATGATGCCCCGCGATATCGGGCTCGTCGTCGGCCACACCGGCATCTCCGGTGAGGACGACGTGCTCGACGCCGGCACCGGGACGGGCGTGCTGTCCGCGTACCTCGCCCGCTGTGGCGCCGACGTGACGACCTTCGAACGCGACCCCGAGTTCGCCGAGGTCGCCCGCGAGAATATGGCACTCGCCGGCGTGGCCGACCGCGTGGACGTTCGCACGGGCGACGTGACCGACCAGCTGGGCGAGTTGGGCAGGTACGACGTCGTGACGCTGGACACCGAGGACGCGCCGACGATGGTCGAGCGCACGCCCAATCTACTCCGTGACGGCGGGTACGTGGCCGTCTACTCGCCGTTCGTCGAGGCGACGCGCGAGGTCGTCGCCGCGGCCGAGGCGGTCGGGCTCTCGGCGATCGAGACGCTGGAGACGATCCAGCGCGAGATGGACTTCGACGACCGGGGGTCCCGGCCGTCGACCGCGGGCGTCGGCCACACCGGGTATCTCACCTTCGCGCGCCGGGTGTAGCGGTCGCTCGCTGCGCGACGCTCTCGTGTCGGTAACCCAGTTAGCCGACAGCTCGCACGAAGTCGAGTAGCTCCTCGCGGTAGTCGTCGGCCGAGCCGTCGAGCGAGGGGTCGCCGGCGCCGGGGAACCGGTCGGCGAGCGACGAGCGCGGATAGGCGCCGCCGGCGAGGCGGATATCCCCGTCGGCCCAGGCGCCGACCCACCCCTCGACGGGGACCCCGTCCCCGTCGGGGAGCGGTACCTCGCCGGTCACCTGCCGGAGCGCGACACGCGAGCGGTCGTCGGTCCGGATCCGCTCGCGGCGACCCCGCTCGACGTCGGCCACGCCGCGCTCGCTCAGGTCGTCGGCGAACCGCCGGACGGCTTCGGTCTTGACCGACGGGAGTACCATCGCAGGACCGATGCCGGGGGCCAGCGGCGGTCGGAAGGCCAGCCTCGTGGCGAAGCAAAACCGCCAGGACTGGTCGAGGGGCGGATCGGTCGCCCGACGGACGGCGGCCCGGAGGTCGGTGTCCTCGTAGACGACCGTGCGGCCGCGCACGTCGGCGCCCTCGACGCCGAACAGCGTCTCCGTGGTGTCTTCGACGCGCTCCCAGGCCCCGTCGAGACGGTCGGCGGGGACGGCCGGTGCGGGCAGGTCCTCGGCGTCGTCGGGAGCGCGCGCCACGTCGGCCACTCAGGGCCGGTGGTACTTCAGTGGTCGTCCTCGCGCCACTTGTGCTCGCACTCGGTGCAGGTGAAAAAGCGCGTCTCGCTCTCGTCGGCCGCGCGGATCTGTTGCATCTCCCAGCGCGCGCGGTCGTTGCCACACTCGGGACAGCGGGCTTCGGTCGTCGGTCCCATGTCCTCGGCGTCGACTTCGGAGGTGTCGATGACCTCCGTCTCCTCCTGTCCCTGCGTCGTGACGGCGGTCTTGGCCTCCTCGGCCTCGTCGCGCAGCTCCTCGTAGCCGCAGCTGCCACAGACCCAGGCGTCCCCCTCCGTTTTCATCATCGAACCGCATTCGTCGCAGAACTTCATACCCGCCGTAGCGGGCCACCGGTTGAAAAATGCCCGGGTTCGCGCCATCGCACGGCCGACCCGACCGGCGGGAGACGACAGAGAGGTGTGTCCAGTCGGCGTACCGACAGGTCTACGTGGAGATGGACACCCGACGCGTCTACGCCGTCGGCTGCGGGCTGGGGCTGGTCGGAAGCCTCGCGGCCGCGGTCGGGCTGACGCTCGCGGGGTCGGCGGCGACGGGCGTTCTGACGCTCGGGTCGACGGTCGTCATCGGGCTCGTCATGCTCGCCGTCGGTGTCGGTTCGATCCTGGTGTTCTGATGCACCGGCTTCCTCGGCGTCGGCAGTGAGTAGCCTGAATCAGTCAGAAATCGTCAGAACGGGGGTCGCTGGTCCAGCGTTACGTCGACTCGGACCACTGGTCGCAGGCGTCCATGTCCTCCATGAGTTCCTCGTGGAGGCCGCAGTACGGGGTGATCTTCTCGTCGACCTTGACGTACTCGAAGTGCGCGCAGTTGCCGCAGTAGGCGTCGGGACGGCCGCGCTCGTCGGCGGCTTCGACGAACTCGGCGTCGGTGAACTCGGCGTCGTCCGGGCCGGCGGCCCCCCCGTTGTCGACGGTGGCCGAGCCGCCGTCCGCGGCGGCGCCCTGCTGGCTCGTGCGAGCGGACCGACCGCTCGCCGAGTCGGCGATGATCTCGGCGTCCTGCCCGCGGTCGACCGACTCGGACCCCGGCGGCTGTTCGCGGTTGGTCTGCGTGCGGACCTCGCCCTGTGGCTCCGCGCCGAACATGCCGACGGAGCCGAAGCCGCCGGCGGGTTCGGCGTCCTCGACGAGGCGGATGTTGCCCTCCTCGGTGATCTCCATGCGGGCGGTGCCGCCGGGGTCGTTGCGAGTCTTGAACGTGGCGAGGCCGGCGAAGAGGCAGGTCAGCGATACCAGCGCGCCGGCGAAGTAGACGACGACCGCCGCGAGTCCGAGCGGGTCGCCGGCGCCGAACCACTGGTCGGGGTAGGCGACGCGGAACAGCGCGACCCCGAGGACGGCCACGCTGGCCCCGATGGCCGAGGCGGCTCGGGTCACCCTGCCGGCCGGGAGGACGGCGAACACGCCGAGGAGGGTGGCCGGAAGGCCGAGGCCGGCGAGCGTGCCGGCGAGCGTGCGCGCCGCGATTCGGTCGAACCCGAGCGACGGCCCGACGGTCGTCGTCGAGACGACGATGCTCGCGACGACCATCACCGCGCCCGCGGCGAAGAGACTCGCCCCCGCGTAGAACCGACGAGGAGTCGTCACCGTCCGCAGGTGCCCCTCGTACACTTCCGTCAGGCTTGCCATAGGCGACCTTCTCCGTGCGACACCATAACGACCCGTCAGACGCGCGTCCGACTCGTCGGTCGGTGCGGTCGCTGTCGGGTGTGAGCGCACGAAGCGGGGAAAACGAGCGGAGGCGATGCGGTCAGTCGGCGGTCATCTCGACGCGCTGGGTGGCGTCCTCACCGCTGGCCGTCGCGACCATGCGGTAGACCTGCCACGCCAGCAGGACGACCAGGCCGGCGACGACCAGGAACACCCTGAGGTTGGCGTCGACCATCGGCGTCGCGATCACTTCGCCGGCGTCGTTGGTCGTGGGGGCCGCGCCGTAGGGCGGGCCCGCGAGTATCTCGACGATGCCCAGGCCGACGACCCCGAGCAGGATGAGGCCGCCGCCGAGTGCCATCGCCGCCTTGTCGATCGTGGTGATGATGGTGTCTTTCATTGTTCTCACCTCGTCAGCCGAGTAGGTACTTGAGCTTCGGGTGCTGTTCGACCAGCCTGGTCTGCTCGATGATGGCGTCGCCGCCGTAGTAGCGGCCCGCGGCCAGCGCGGCCATCGTGATCATGAGCAACAGGCCCATGAAGTCGCCCGTCACGAGTCCGTGGCCGTAGCCGGCGTTCCCGACCCAGAACAGGGTCATGAAGAACGCCCCGCCGAAGGCAGCCAACCGCGTCAGGACACCGAACAAGATGCCGAGGCCGATGAGCGTCTCGAACAGCGGGACGCCGGGCTTGATGAGCCACGCGAGGTTGTTCCCCATCCACACCGGGAGGGGACCCAGCGCCGTGCCGGTCATCCCCTTCAGGTAGCCCGGGCCGGCCGCGAAGTTGAATCCGTTCTCGATGATCTTGGTCACGCCCGCGTGGAAGAACCACCAGCCGGTGATCACCCGCAGGACCGCGACCCAGTACTTCGCGACCGGGCCGCCGATGTCGAACGCGAACTCCTCGCCCAGTGGGTTCGCCGTGTTGGTTGCCATAGTCGTCACCTCACATATGCAGCTTGCGGGCGAGAGTGCATATAAAGGGGTGCGCGTTCCCGAGGTCTGAAAATTCCAGGACGGCACGGCCCCGCTGCGATCCGGCTCATAAAAACCCCGTCGAACGGGGGTTCCGACGGGGACGGGCGCCGTCGGTGCCGTTGCTCTCGGTTCGCGGACGGAGGGTCAGCGGAGGCCACGGAACGCGGAGCAAGAGGGCGTGGAGGTCGGGAGCGAGGCGGGACGGCCGCTCAGACGAGCGAGGTGCCGTCGAACTCGCCGCGCTCGTAGTCGACGTCCATCAGGTCGAGGATGGTCGGCGCGATGTCGAAGAGATCCACGTCGGAGACCCGCGCCTCCTCGTCGTCGATCAGCAGCGTGGCGTTGTCGAAGCTGTGCATACCGTTGCGGGCGGCGAACTCGACGAAGGGGTCCTTGCGGCCCTTGAACCCGGCCTTGAGGTCGAAGCCGTGGTTGGGGACGATGGTCAGGTCCGGGGCGATATCGTCGTGCTCGCCGCGGAAGGCGTCCTCCTTGGTGACGACGCGGTCGGCGACGGGCTCGCCGTTCGGCCCCTCCATCTCTTCGAGCTCGGCCTTCAGCTCCGAGCGTACCTGTTCGTACTCGTCCTCGGGGACGCTCCCGCGCGGCTCGCGGCCCTCGAGGTTGAGGTAGAAGCGGCCGGGGATGAGCGAGTAGGCGTCGGCCTCGTCGGCGATGTCGGGCAGTTCGGTGTGGGTGAACTCCAGCGCGTCGGTGTCCTCGCTCAGGTCCGTTCCCAGGGCCACACCGTCCGACGGCGTGACGGTGATCTCGAACCCGGCGTCGCTGTCGGCGACGTCGACGCTGTCGACCAGTTCGGTGGTGTCCGCCTTGTCGACGCCCATCGACTTGGGGGTGGCCTCGGTCAGTTCGTCGACGATGTGGTCGCGGACCTCCTCGGTGAGCGCGACGACGGTGTCGCCGTCGACGTAGGCCTCGCCCTCGGCCCGGACGAGGTCGACCTCGATGCGGAACGGCGCCTCGCCGGTCGACTCGGCCTCGACCTCGGCGGCGTCGACGACCGCGACCGAGTCACCGTTCTCCTCGACGACCGCGGGGACGGCGCCTTCGACGGCGGCGACGGCCTCGTCGCGGGCGTCCTCGGAGTCGGCGACCAGGGACTCACCGTCGAAGTCGACGTCGAGCGTCGAGACGTCGACCAGTTCGTCGACGTCGCCGGCGTAGTCGGGGCCGACCTCGACGTGGCCGCCCTCCCGCAGCCAGGACCCGAGCTGGAACGTGTAGTCGCTGTCCTGACTGTAGGAGAGCCAGCCGTTCTCGCGGAGCCACGCGTTGCAGTTGACCTCGTAATCGAGGGAGGTGAACCCGTGGTCGGAGGCGACCATCATCGTCACGTCGTCGGGCAGCAGCTCGCGGAGTTCGCCGAGGTACTCGTCGATCTTCTTGTAGAACTCGACGAACTCCTCGGCGTACTCGCCGTCGTACTCGTAGTCGCGGAACAGGAAGTGGTTGACCCGGTCGGTCGCCATGAAGACGCCGAAAAAGAGGTCCCAGTCGTCCTCCTCGACGTAGTGTCGGAACGACTCCTGACGGGCGTCCAGCGTCGCGTGAGCGTCCTCCATGAACTCGCCTTTGTCCGTGTGGCCGAGGCCGGCGTTGGTGTCGATCCGGTAGTCGACCGACTGGAGGTAGTCGCGGAACTCGTCGGGATAGGCGGACTTCTCGACGCCGGGCGAGAGGAAGCCCGACACCATCCGCTGGACGTCGCGCTGGGGCGGGAACGTGGTAACGACGTTCATCACGGTGGCGTCGCGACCGGCCTCCTGGACGCGGTCCCAGACCCGCTTGGTCTGGACGTCCCGCCGCATCGGGACGTACGTCTCGTAGGAGCCGTTCTCTCGGTCCTGAAAGCCGTAGACGCCCGTCTCGCCGGGGTTCTTGCCCGATGTGAGCGCCGGCCAGCACGCCGAGGACTCGGGCGGCACGATGCTGTCGATGGCGCCCGCCGACCCCTCGTCGACGAGCCGCGAGAGGTTCGGGAACTCCTCGCGGTTGTCGGCGATGAGGCTATAGGGTACGCCGTCGATGCCGAAGAAAGCGACCCGCGGCTCGTCGTCGCCGCCGCGGATACGGTCGAACAGTCCCATACCCCGGATTACCGCGGTGGGGCACAAGAAGCTTCTTTTCGCGGACAGGCTCGTGGGGCGTCGGTGACGGCTCAGCCGCCGCTCGCTACCGTCACTCCGCGGTATCGCCGTCGGCCGAGCGGTCGCCGTCCCCCTCGCCCCGCTCGCCCTCGTCGCCGAAGTTCTCGGGCACGACCGTCAGATGCGCCAGTCCGGTCGTCGGAGTCTTGGTCGCCATACACGTCGACGTACGCACGCCGGCCCCAAGTAATTACCCATGCTCATAATTCATCGGTAGCGTGGGGACGGATGCACGGGGGACATATCGGGTGGCGCGGACCGCGGCTATCGTAGAATTTGACAGACATGGCTCAGATGATCGCACGCTATCGCGCGATCGACTGTGCAAACGCTTTCAAATTCTACGATAGCGGGGGCGAGCGTTCGTGGTGGCTGTGCGGGGCGGTCCCCGGCGGCGATCCAGACGGGCGAATCAGCGCATCGCCTCGCGGTCGAGGGCGGCGTCGGAGACGATCCAGCCGTCGGGTTCGCTGGCGTCGAAGACGACCGTCTCGCCGTCACAGTCGACGGCGACGTACCGTTCGGAGACGGCGGACACTTGTTCGCGCAGTGCTTCGGCGGAGGGGGTGTCGGTGTTCTGCATCGGGGTCACCTCGGACGAATACGACTTGGCGCCGTGGGGACATATAGGGGTCAGACCTCGTACGTGAGTTCGCCACGGTTCGTCCGATTTCAGAACTGTTCACGCCCCGGCGCGATCCGGCGATTAAACCGTTCGAACTACGAATAAAACGTCGTGAACCGTTCACCGCCATCCGGGGAGCCGTTCGGACGCCCGGTCGGGTTCGACGGAAGTAGTGTCGCGACGCGGCTGGGGTTCGGTGGGCCCGGTGCGGCGGCTCGTCGGTTGAGAATCGTGACGGGCCGGTGAAAAATACTCCCGCGGGGACGGCTACTGGAACTCCTCGTCGTAGAGGTCCTGGGCGTGTTCGATCGCGTCGTAGGCGGACTGTTTGTCCTCCCAGCCCAGCGTCTCGACTTCCTTGCCCGCCTCGAGGTTCTTGTAGGTCGCGAAGAACTCGTCGATCTCGTCGAGTTGCTGCTGGGGGATGTCTTCGAGGTCCTCGATGTGGTCGTAGCGGGGGTCTTCGCTGGGGACGGCGATGACCTTGTCGTCCTGCTCGCCGTCGTCGTCCATCTTCATCAGGGCGACGGGCCGGGCCTCGATGATGCAGCCCGGGAACGTCTGGTCCTCGACGAGCACGAGCACGTCGAAGGGGTCCTCGTCGTCGTAGTACGACTGCGGGATGAACCCGTAGTCCGAGGGGTAGTGGACGTTGCTGTGGAGCACGCGGTCGAGGACGACGCCGGGAACGTCCTTGTCGTACTCGTACTTGTTGCGCTCGCCTTTCAGACACTCGACTACTGCGTAGATCTCCTCGGGCGGGTTCGGCCCCGTCTCGAGGTCTTCCCAGAGGTTGGACATCACCCGCGAGTCCGCCTGGCCCCGGCAAAGGCCTTTCCGTTTCGGCTGCGCGTGATCGCCCACGAGCGCGATGGATTCCCGGTAACGGTACGATTATCATTCCGTGATATCACCCGGAAAACGCGTCTGCGGGCGGGGTATCCTCCCGGATAACGGAAGAAAGTTAACAAGTGTTAAATAGCCAGATGACATTCGTCTAACCATGTCAGAGGCACAATCGGTGACTGACAGCCCCGGAATCGCACGCGAGCTAACCGCGTTTCAGCAGAATATTCTCGTTATCCTCGGCGAAGAGCCCCGATACGGGCTGGCTATCAAACGTGAACTCGAGGACTACTACGACGACGAGGTCAACCACGGTCGACTCTACCCCAACCTCGACGACCTCGTCGAGATGGGCCTGGTCGAGAAGAGCGAGCTCGACAAGCGCACCAACCAGTACGCCCTGACCGACGAGGGCTACGAGACGGTGCTCGACCAGCTCTCCTGGGAGTTTTCGAAGCTCGTCACGAGCGGCGACCGCGCCGACGACCTGCGCGGGCTCGTCGACGCCGTGCAGGAGTAAGTCACTCCAGCGGACAGCGTTCCTCGGCGACCGCGAAGGCGACACGGACCGATTTTTCGACGATATCGCGCTGGGCAGCCGTCGGCCAGGCGTTGCGCGGGTAGTACTCCGTCAGAAATTCCCGGAGCTCCGCCGCCGTCGCGTCGTCGATCGGCTTGGCGTAGTGGTTGCCCACGAAGTCGGCCAGCGCCGAGACGTTCGCGGCGTGGTCATCGCCGTGTTCGTCGCGCACGTCGGCGACGATATCGCGGTTGTACTCGTCGATCTCGGCCCAGTCGTCGCCCTCGCCGGGGCCGGAGAGGGGGATCTCGATCCCCCGGTCGATGTCCGCGATCCGCTCGGTCCGGATCTCGCCGCCCTCGACCCACTCCTCGGGGTGGAGCACGAGCACGTCGCGAGTCTCGTCCTCGCGGACGCGGGCGGTGTAGTCGTGAGTGGCCAGTCGCTCGTCGCGGTCGACGCGGTAGGCGGCGGCCTCGTCGCGGTCGACGGCCTCGCGGGCCAGCTGCGTCAGTCGCTCGGCCTCGTCGAGGACCGATTCCGGGGGCAGATCGTCGGGTTCGCTGTCGTCGTCGGCCAGCACGTCGGGGGCTTGGCTGGGGTCCGGTGTTTCGTCGGGCATGGTGTGGTGGGGAGTATGGCTGTCGTCAGGCCTCGTCGAGCGCTTCGTTGGCGAGTTCGTCGGCGCGGTCGTTTATCTCCCGCGGAACGTGTTCGAGCGACCACTCGTCGAAGGCGGTCAGCAGTTCGCGGACGGTGACGCGGTACTCCCGGAGTTCGGGGTCGTTGGTGTTCCACTCGCCGCGGACCTGTTTGACGATGAGCTCGGAGTCGCCGCGCACGTCGATCTCGTCGAGACCGTAGTCGCGGGCGACGCTGACGCCCTCGATCAGGGCCTCGTACTCGGCCTGGTTGTTCGTGGCGCGACCGATAGTGTGACCGCCCTCGGCGACGATCCCGTCGCCGCTGACGATCACCCAGCCGACCGCCGACGGGCCGGGGTTGCCGCGGCAGGCGCCGTCGAAGTAGACGTGCGCCCGGCCGCCCCCCTCGGCGACGAGTCCCTCCAGGTCCGCCGGGTTGGCGCCCTGGATCACGACCTTGTCGTCGTAGGCGACGGCGGTCGCGTCGCCGCGGCTGGCGCGCCAGCGCTCGTGGTCGGTGTTGCCCGACTCGACCTGGACGCCCGCCTCTTCCAGTCGCTTGCGGGCCGCCGTCACGTCGCACTCGACTGTCGGCATCGCCTACACCTCGCCCGTCGGCGGGCATATGGGTTCGGATCCGTTCGCACGGTCCCGGGGCCGGCTGCACACCGAACACCCTCCGTCTGACCGCGGCGCGCCGGCCGACCTCGTGACAGCTTCCGGCAAATTACCGAAGTTACGAAACACCTATTCCGAGAGTTTAGACTGTGCCACTATGTACCACACCGAAGCGATGACACGGTCACACCGCCAGCGGGAGTGCGCTCGCGACCGATACCGCGCTCTCACCGACTGCTTTTGCCCGTCCGGACCGAAGGTCCGGTCGATATCCGTGTCGCTGACCGCGAGACTCGACCGCGCGGTGGGGTTGCCCGCGGCCTACCGGTCGATCGACGCGGCGCTGGTCGGCCTGCTCGTCGCCGCGCTCGCGGCCTGTTACGCGACCGGGATGGCGTTCCCGGCCGTCGCGGCGGTCGCGCTGGCCGGGTTCGGGCTGGAGTACGCCGTCAGCGGCGTCGTCACCGACGGCCTGTTCCGCGGGCTCGAACTGGCCGAGGAGGCGCCGCTACCGTTCCGCCGGACCGTCGACGAGCTCGCCGACGATCTGGGGGTGGCGACGCCGGCAGTCGTCGTGGACCGCGAGAGCGCCGGCGGGGTGAACGTCCTCGGCGACGGCGACCGCGCGGCGCTGGTCGCTTCGGCCCCGCTCGTCGAGCGCCTCGACGAGGCCGCGCTCCGGGCGGTCGTCGCCCACGAACTCGCTCACCTCGCACTCGGACACCTCCACCGGGTGCCCGCCAGGGAGGCCGTCGCCCACGTCGTCGGCCTCGCGGCCTGTTGGCTCCTCGTCCTCCGGCGCCTCGACCCGCGACTCGCGCTGCTCGCCGGCGGCGCCTTCCTCCTGGTCGGCGTGGCGCGCTCGAACGGCGTGAACGTCCTGCTGTACGTCGTCGCCAGCGGGGGCGCCGTGGTCCTCGTCCGCGCGCTCGCCGCCCGCGCGAGCCGGCTGGAGGAGTGTCACGCCGACGACGTGGCCGTCGCCGCGACGAGCGCGAGGGACTTCTGCACCGGCCTCTACGCCGTCGGCGGCCTCGGCGACGCCGACGACGCCGTCGCCGGGGGCTCCCCCTTCGCCGCCCGGCGGACGCGCCTGGAGCGACTCGTCGCCGAACACCCCTCGATCGAGGCCCGACTGGCCCGACAGGGCCTCACGCCCGACGACGTGGCCGACGGGGCCCCGCTGGAGCGACCGGCGGACGACTGACCCGCGCCGCCGGCGGGGCTGCCCCGGACGCGGGACCCGGTTCCCGCACCGACTCATTGAAGCCCGTGGGGACGGTACGGTCGGTCGAATGGCGGGCATGCGCCTCGACGACTTCATCGAGGACTTCCAGCGCGACGAGGCCGCGGAGAAGCGCCGGCTGGCCGAGGAGAAGTCCTACGAGATCACCGAGTACCTCGACGACGTCGAACGGGAGTTCCAGCAGGCCGTCCAGGGCGACTCGCTGTTCGGCTCGACGGCGCCGGAGGTGTTCGTCGGCCGGTCGGGCTACCCCGACGTGTCGACGGGCGTCCTCTCGCCGATGGGCGGCGACGCCGACGCCGCGGACTTCGCGACCAGCGGCGACTGGTACAGCCAGGGCTACGGGATCGACGACGTGCTCCAGCGGCGGACGGGGATGCTCAACTCCACGCGGTCGGCGAAAGTGGACGTGAACGACGTGTGGGACGGCTTCGTCGGCACCCAGCGGGAGGTCGCCATCGCCGACCACCCCGTCGACGTGGAGGTCGGGCTCGACGGCACGCCCGACATCGACCTGAGTCTCGACGACATCTCGACGCCGACCGGCCCCCGGGCGCGGGCGACCAACGCCGACCTGGCGGAGAACCCCCACGTGCCGCGGGCGGTCGAGAAGACCCTGGAAGACGACGACTGGGCCGCCGAGGGGGCGATGACCTATCTCTACCGCCGCGGGTTCGACGTGTACGACATCAACACCATCCTCTCGGCGGGGGCGCTGGGCCAGGGCCACAACCGCAAGCTCGTGCCGACGCGGTGGTCGATCACCGCCGTCGACGACACCGTCGGCAAGTACCTCCGCGGGGGCCTCCAGCACAGCGACACCGTCGACGAGGTGTCGGTGTGGACGAACGAGTACATGGGCAATCGTTACTGGGTGATCGTCGGTCCCGGGCAGTGGGAGTTCGAACTCGTCGAGATGAAGGCGCCCGAGAGCGTCTGGAACCCCGCAGCGGGCGACTACTACCTCTCCAGCGCCCACGAGGGCTGGGAGGGCCGGTCCGGCTACGTCGACGAGACGGCCGGCGCCTACTACGCCTCGCGGCTGGCGGTGCTCGAACACCTCCACGAACGGGACCGCCAGGGGAAGGCCCTCGTTCTCCGGGAGGTCACCGACGAGTACTGGGCGCCCGTGGGCGTCTGGCAGGTCCGCGAAGGGGTTCGCCACGCCTTCGACGGCGAGCACGGCGTCGCCGAGAGCTTCCACGCCGCGCTCCAGCAGTTACTGCCACAGATCCCGGTGCCGCTGGGACAGCTCCGCCGGAAGTCGAACCTCGTCGCCGGCCTCCAGACCTCGATCACCGATTTCTGACCCCCCTGTCGGGGAGAGGCGGGCGCGACGACGGCGTGTCACGGGGGAAAGGTTTTCGCGCGACCGTCCGTAGCCGTCGGTATGCTCCTCCAGATGGGGATGCCAGGCGGCATCGAACTGCTCGTCATCCTCGTGATGGCGCTGATCGTGTTCGGACTCCCGCTGGTCCTCATCGCCGTCGTCGGTGCGCTGTGGCTGCGCTCGGACGACGACTACGACGAACGCATCCGGCAGTTGGAGACGGAGATCGCTCGCCTCCAGGCGCAGATGGGCGAGGACGGCGGCCCGACCGCCGACGACTTCACCGACCCCGACGACGCGAGCGGGTCCGACGGGTCGACCGGCGGCGGTCAGTCGACCGACACCGGGGCGGAGTAGACCGGTCCCGCCGACCCCACCCGATCGAAGTGGCGGACTGACCGGGCCACCGGCTCACCCGCGGAGAGTCGGCGGTGGCTGGGCGGTGACGGGCGGAGAACGGTCACGTGCGGGAGCGACTCGCCGCTCGGCGGCGGGGGCGACCCGCTCCGAGGGCGGTCAGGCCATCTCGTCGCCGGCCACTGTCTCGTCCGACTGGATCCACGCCCGGTGGTTGTCGGCGTCGTAGATGACGACGTCGCCGTTCGCGATCTCGAGTTCGTCGTAGCGGCTCGTCTCGGAGCGGATTTCGTTGGTTGCCATTGTTGTGGTCTACGTTCCGTCGCTGTCTGTCGGTTCGGCGCTATCAGTAGCTACGTCCTATGCCTTGTTAAATGTTACCAATGCTGTGGGTACTGTTCGCACTGATTCGGTTCGACCGTTCCGGCGACGGAGCGGGAGCGAACCGCTATAAACGCTATTCCCGTTTCTTCCCGTTTACAATGATTGACGGGGTTCGGGGGCCAACTGATGGAACGACACCTACGCGGCCGTCGTTGGTCCCCGCGGTACGGTGGGTGGACAACGAGAATCTACGTATGCAACGGACACAGCTTCTGGTAGTCGCCGCAGTCGCACTGTTGTTCGCCGCGTCGCCGGTCGCCGGCGCGGTCACCACGAACGGTGTCGCGGGTACGACCGCGACGGACGCACCGTCGACCGGGCCGGCGGACGAGCCCGCGGCGGTCCAACAGCAACAACAACAGGACAACGTCACCGGCAACCCCGGGATCGACGTGTCGGTGCCCGATACCGACTTCGTCCCCGGCGCCCAGACCGCACTGCAAGTCGTCGTGCTGAACGACGGCAACGTCACCAACGGCTCGCTGGCGAATCCGGGGCTCGAACAGCAGGTGACCACCGCCCGCGCGCTCCGGGTCAGCGTCGGCGAGCACGACGCGCCGCTGACGGTCCAGACCAACGAGCGCGCGCTCGCTCGCCTCCCCGACGGCTCGTCGGCGCCCGTCGAGTTCCGGATGGAGGTCGACCGCTCGGCGCAGCCGGGCACCTACGAACTGCCGATCAACGTCTCGTACAACTACACGCGGTCGATAAACCCGCAGACAAGCGAGTACAACCGCACGAGCACGACGCGGAACTTCACGGTGAACGTGACGATCGAGGAGGCCGCGCAGTTCCGCGTGACGAGCGTCGAGTCGACGGCTCGCATCGGCGCCACCGGCACGGTCGACGTGACGATGCGCAACACCGGGACCGCGGTCGCGCGCAACGCGTCGGTCGCGCTCACCTCGCAGAACGCCGACCTGACGTTCGGTGCGTCGGCGTCGTCGTCGCGGTACGTCGGCGGCGCCTGGGGGCCCGGCGAGACGCGGACCGTCTCCTACCGGGTCAGCGCCGCGGGGTCGGCGAGCCAGCAACACTACGCGTTCGGCGCGACGGTCAACTACGAGGACGAGGACAGCACCCCGATGCAGTCCAACAGCCTCTCGCTGGGCGTCACGCCTGCGCGCGAACAGACCTTCACGGTGGTCGACAGCGAGAGCGACGTGGCCGTCGACGACGACGGGCCCGTGACGATCACCGTCCGCAACGACGGCCCGATCGACGTGCGCGACGCGTCGGTGTCGGTCACCTCGACCAGCCCCGCGCTCACCTTCGGCGAGTCGACGACCGCCAGCGAGTACGTCGGCACCTGGGCCGCCAACGAGACGCGGGAGATCGCCGTCGAAGCGACGGCGACCCCACAGGCCGAGAGCCGCACCTACTCCCTGCAGGCGTCGGTGAACTACGAGGACGGCGAGGGCGACCCCGGCCAGTCGGGGACGCTCCAGTTCGGCGTCCGTCCCGACCCCGAGGTCGAGTACGAGTTCAGCGCGAGCAACCTGAGTTCGACGCTCCGGGTCGGCGAGGAGGGGACGCTCTCGGGCACCATCACGAACGTCGGCGACGCGCGGGCCGACAGCGTCGTGGTCGTCTTCGAATCGGAGAGTCAGAGCGTCTCGCCGCTCGAACGCGAGTACTCGGTCGGTAACCTCCGCGTCAACCAGTCGAAAGAGTTCGCCTTCGACGTGGAGGTCAGCGGGGCCGGCGAGGCCGGCCCGAAGCAGTTCACGCTGCGACCGACCTACCGGAACGCCGACAACGAGCGCCGCCAGGCCGAGAGCTTCGACACCCGCCTGCGCGTCCGCCAGCAGCGGGACGCCTTCGACGTGTCGGTGGTCAACGGGACCGTCGAGCGCGGCGCCGGTCGCGTCCTCGAAGTGACGGTCGCGAACGCCGGCGAGGAGCCCGTCAGTGACGTGTCGGCGGCCATGTTCGCCGACGACCCGATCACCGTCGACGACGGCGAAGCGTACGCCGACGAGATCCCGGCCGGCGAATCGGAGACGTTCGTCTTCGAGGTCAGCGCCGGTTCCGGCGCGCTGACGAAGTCCTACCCCGTCGAGATGGACTTCCAGTACGACGACGCCGACGGCGACACGACCCTCTCCAGCGGCTACACCGTCGCCGTCGACGTGATCGAGCCCACGGACAGCGACGGGAGCGGCCTGCCGGTGCCCGTCATCGCCGGGGCGCTGGTCGTCCTCGCCCTGCTCGTCGTCGGGTACCTGCGGTACGGCAGGTAAGATGGTCTTCGAGTGGTTCACCGACGAGGTCGGCGACGCTATCGCCTCCTATCCGGGGCGGATCAGCCTCGCTTTCCTCCTGCTGACCGCCGTTTTCGTCGCCGGCCTCGGCAACGTCGAGACGGAGGGCGGGAGCAACCAGTTCGTCGAGGACCTCGATTCGTTCGAGGCGTTCGAGGACATCCAGCGGGAGTTCAGCACGGGCTTTGGCGGGGGGTCGACGAGCACGCAGCTGCTCCAGCGCGAGCAGAACGTCCTCTCGCGGACGAGCATGCTGCGGATGTTACGGGCCCAACACCGGTTGCAGGACCACGGCGGGTTGCGCGTGACCGGCGTCTCTAGCCCGGCGCAGACGGTCGCCCGACAGCTCGATCCGGAGGCGACGACGGTCGAAGCGCAGATCGACGCCGTCGAGCGGGCGACGGCGACCGAGATCGACCGTGCGGTCCGCCGGGCCGCGGAGACGCCCGGGTTCACCTCTCAGGTCAGCGACGACTTCGACACCGAGAGCGCGGCGGCGCGCGCGGCGCAGGCCTCGGTGAGCCACGGACGCGACGTGAACGACCGCGAGGAGCGCGTCGAGCGGGTGATCGTGACCGTCGGCGGCGACATCGATATCATCGGGAGCACCCCTAACACCATCGGCTCGTCGCTGGCGCTCGTGCTCCCGGCGGCGTTCCTCCTCATCGTCGGCTTCTTGATCGTCGCCTACCGCGACCTGGTCGACCTGGTGTTGGGCGTCGTCGCCATCCTGATGACGCTGCTGTGGACGTTCGGCTTCCTCGGGCTGGCCGACATCCCCTTCAACCCGCTGCTGGTGGCCGTGCCGCCGCTTTTGATCGCGGTCGGTATCGACTTCGGGATCCACGCGGTCAACCGCTACCGCGAGGAGCGCGAGCGCGGCCAGCCCGTCGGGACGGCGATGGACGTCACCACCGAGCAGCTCCTGCTCGCCTTTTTCATCGTGATGGGGACGACCGTCATCGGCTTCCTCTCCAATCTGCCGAGCGCGCTCGCGCCGATCCGCGACTTCGGCCTCGTCGCCGCCATCGGCATCTGTTTCACCTTCCTCATCTTCGGGATCTTCCTCCCGGCGGCGAAGGTCAAGACCGACCGCCTGCGGGCGAAGTATCCGATCCCGACGATGAGCGAACGCCCGCTCGGGTCGGAGGGGTCGCTGCTGGGCCGCGCGCTCGGCGGCGGCGTCGTCGTCGCGAAGCGCGCGCCGACGCTGTTCATGCTCGTGATCCTGATCGCGAGCGGCGCGGCGGGCGTCTACGCCACCGGCGTCGGCACCGGCTTCAGCCAGGACGACTTCCTGCCGCCGGAGTACGAGGAGATCCCCCAGTGGCAACGGGACCTCCCGGAGCCGTTCAGCCCGCCGGAGTACAGCACCGTCTCGAAGAGCAACTACATCGAGGACAACTTCCCACAGAGTAGCTCGGTCCTGCTGTTCGTCGAGACGCGGATGCACCGCGACGCGGCGCTCGACCAGGTGTATCGGATGGGCGACGACCCACCGCCGACCGTCCTCCGCGACGGCCGCCACGCCCAGAGCCAGTCGGTCGTCACGATCGTCCGGTCGTACGCCGACCGGAACCCGCAGTTCGCGGATCTCGTGGCTCGTAACGACCCCGACGGCGACGGCATCCCGGAGCAGAACCTCCGCGAGGTGTACGACTCGCTCGAATCCGCGCCGGCCACCGGCGTGAGCGGCGTCCTCTCGGAGGACCGTCGGAGCACGCTGGTCACCTACTCGGTAGACGCCGACGCCACCAACCGCGAGGTCGCGGCCGACGCGGAAGCCATCGCCGCCGAGACCTCGCTCGACGCGACGCCGACCGGTAACGCCATCATCTTCGAGGAAGCCTCGGACCTCATCCTCAACACGGTGATCACGAGCCTGGTCATCACGCTCATCGGCGCCTCCGCGTTCCTGATCGCCGTCTACCACGTGCTGGAGGGGCGGGCGTCGCTGGGCGTCGCCAACGTCGTCCCGATCGCCTTGACGGTCACGTTCGTCGTCGCGTCGATGCGCTACCTCGGCATCGATTTCAACGCGATCAACGGCGTGATCCTCTCGCTGACGATCGGCCTCGGGATCGACTACTCCGTCCACGTCGTCCACCGGTTCGCCGACGAGTTCGAACAGACGGATCTGGACACGGCGCTGGACAAGGCCATCCGGGGGACCGGCGGCGCGCTCACCGGGAGTATGCTCACGACCGTCGGCGGCATGGGCATGCTCGTGTTCGCGCTGAACCCGGCCATCGGCGCGTTCGGCGTGCTGACCGCGCTGTCGGTCGTCTACGCCTACATCGCCTCCGTCGTCGTCCTCCCGTCGACGCTGGTGCTGTGGGACCGCATCGTCAACCGCTCGCGGGCCGCTCGCTGGCTGCGTGCCCGCCGCGCGGACGGCCCCGCCCCGCGGACGCCGGTCGAGGACTGAGCGCCGCCGACCTCAGGCCCGTCGTCCGGATCCCGGTCGGTCCGTTCTCCGGCCGTCCAGGTCGCTGTGACGTGTGCGACGGAGAGGCGCCCCGAACGCTTTACCATTGTCGACCGAAGTGGCGGTATGGTTCACGTGGTCATCGTCGGCGCCTACGGCAGCGCCGGCGCCGCCGTCGCGAACTCGCTCGCCGAGGAGCCCGACGTGGAACTGACGCTAATCGACGACGGCGACCCCGGCGGCGGGCTCTGTATCCTGCGGGGCTGTATGCCCTCCAAGGAGGTGCTGTCGGCCGGCGCCCACCGCTTCCAGGCGCGCCACGACGACCGGCTGCACGGCGACCCCCACGAGGTCGACCTCGACCGGACGATCGAACGCAAGGACGACCACACGCTGGGATGGGCCGAACACCGCCGGGAGTCGATCCACGAGATCGCCGAGCGGTCGGACGTGGAGTTCGTCCACGACACCGCCCGCTTCGTCGACGACCACACGGTCGCCGCGGGCGGCCGCGAGATCACCGGCGACTACGTTGTGATCGCGACGGGGTCGGCGGTCAACGTCCCCGACCTCCCCGGTATGGAGGACGTCTCCTACCAGACGAGCGCGGATATCCTCGACGCCACCGACCTCCCGGACTCGGCGGTCGTGATGGGGCTGGGGTACGTCGGCCTGGAGATGGTCCCCTACCTGAGCGAGGTGGGCGGCACCGACGTGACCGTCGTCGAGCACGACGAGCGGCCCATCGACGAGGCCGACCCCGCGTTCGGCGACACGGTCCTCGACCTCTACCGCGAACAGTTCGGCGTGACGGTCCCGATCGAGTGCTACGAGAAGCGCGTCGAACCCACTGACGACGGGGGCGTCCGCCTCTTTCTCGAACACGTCGACGGCGACGACGAGGTCGTCGAGGCCGACGAACTCTATCTGTTCACCGGACGGCGCCCCTGCCTGGGGCGGCTCGGGCTGGAGCACTCCGCGCTGGAGCGGGGCCCGGACTGGGTGCTCGACACGATGCAGGCCCGCGACGACGACCGGGTGTTCGTCGTCGGCGACGCCAACGGCAAGGAACCGATCCTCCACGTCGCCAAGGAGCAGGGCTTCACCGCCGCCGAGAACATCCTCCGGCGCGAGCGCGGCGAGCCGCTGAAAGCCTACGAGAACGTCACCCACCACGTCATCTTCTCGGGGCTGGGCGTCTACCCATACGCCCGCGTCGGCATGACCGAACGCGAGGCCCGCGACGCGGGCTACGACGTGGCCGTCGCGAAACGGCGAGCCAGCGACGACGGCGTCTTCGAGGCGAAAGACACCCCGGAAGGCGTCGCGAAGCTCGTCGTCGACCGCGAGACGGCGACGGTACTCGGATGGCAGGGGCTGCACTATCACGCCGACGTGATGGCCAAGACGATGCAGGTCGTCGTCGAGATGGGGCTGGACGTGCGCGAGGTGCCCGACCGCGCGTATCACCCGACCACGCCAGAAATTCTCGACGGGCTGCTGCGGGACGCGACCGACGAACTGGCGGAGTAGCGAGCCGGGTCGTCTTCACCCCTCGCGTCGCTCGCGGATCGCGTCGGCGAGCGAATCCGGGTCGTCCAGTCGCTCGACCACCTGCAACCCGTCGCCGACCGCCACCGCGCCGCCCTCGACCACGTCGGCGCAAATGCCCCCGCGCTCCTCGGAGAGCGCCGCCGCGAGGTCGTCCTCGCCGGCGACTTCCTCGACGTGGGCGCAGGGCGGCCGGCGCCGCGTCCCTTCGAAGACGGCCTCACCGACGGAAAAACGGGTATCGAGCAACTCGACCACGTCGGAGTCGACCACGAGATTCCGTCGGTGGCGCCCGTCCGAGAGGTCGATGTCGTACGCCTCCCGGACCGTTTCGAGCGCCGCGCTGTCGACGAGCGTGACCTGACACACGTCGTACGGTGAGTAGTAGCCGCGCCCGTGACAGTAGCGGTCGCCCTGTAGCCCGCCACCGGCGACGGCACGGGCCTGCTCGCTGGCCTCCATCGGTGCGCCCCCTTCGGGCGCGGTCCAGATCTGCCGGACGCTGGGCATGGTCGCGCTCGGGACCGTGCGTGCAAAACGGTTCCGTCGTCCCTGTCGGTTCGGCGGGCCGCGAAACCGACTTCCAACGGGCGGTCCACCGTCCGTCCGTGTCCCTCGAACGACGGCTCGGCCTCGGACTGTGCTCGCTGGGTGTCGGACAGGCACTGCTCGCGGTCTCGACGGGCGTCGGCTCCGGCGGGGGTCCCCTAGAGCTGTGGACGACGGCGTGTCTGGCCGGGTCATCGTTCGGTCTGGGTGCCTTGCTGGTCACCGGGCGGCTCCCCCTCGAAGGCACGTCGGGACAGCGGCGAGCGGTCCGGTTTCTCGGTACCGCGTCGATCGTCGGCGGACTCTGCGTGACGCTCGTCGCTCTCATTCTGCTCGTCGATCACTTCGTGGGATAGCCCGACCCGGGCCAGCCGCAGTCCGGTCGGAAACGCGACTCGCCGCTGTCCCGACTCACTCTCCCTCGTAGCTGTGGCCGTCGCTGACCGGCGGCGCACCGACGCCGATCACCCTGGCCGGCCCCTCGGCTTCGTCACCGACGTGGGCCCGATGGGGGCTGCCCGGCTCGGCGACGAAGAACTGGTCGGCCTCGACGCGATAGGTCTCCTCGGGCGTCTCGACGCTGAGCGTCCCGGATATCACGTAGAAGGCCTCCTCCTGTTCGTCGTGGTAGTGCATGCCCGAGAGGGGGATCTCCTCGCCCGGTTCGACGGCGTAGGTCCGCAGTCCGAGCCGCTCCATCCCCGCGGCCTCGCTGACGTACCGCATCTCGGACGGTCGGTCCGGCTCCGGTTCCAGTTCGTCCGGGTCGACGACGTGATAGCTCACGGTCGGCCCGTCGGACGAACGGACCTTAACTGTCCCGCGGTCGCCGGCCCGTCGCGGCGCGCCGGCCGTCCGCGGGGCTGGGACCGGGCGTCGATAGGACTGACACGTCCGCGAGCGGCCCGTGACAAAGCCGAAGTTTTCGACGCGGTCGACAGTGCCGGGCCGGCGGTCGACGGCGACGAAACCGCCGGACGGCGCCGACAAATATCGACCTTCCGAGCGCTGGCTCGCCCTACCGTCGCGTCGGACGGGTGCGTTCGTCCCTCATCGGCCCGTGGTTCGGCGTCCGACGGTCGCGGTCGCGTGCGGCGACGACCGCGGCCGCCGCGGCGGGGGTAACGCGACGTTGTCCGCGCGCCGAGAGGGGGTTACTCGCGGTGGCCGCTGAATAACAACGACCACGGTGTCCGTGCTTCCGGTGGTATGTTCGACTCGCTACTCGGACCCGAATCGACACGCGGGCGCGCCCTCGTGGCCGCGACCGCCGTTGTCTTGCTCGCGAGCAGCGTCGCCGTCGGCGCGGCGGCGCTCGTTCCCGGCCAGTCGGACGGTGACCCGGCCGCCGCGGCGGTGCAGGAATCGCCCGACGCTTACCCGCCGACACTGAACCTCTCGGCCGCGAACGCCACCTTCCGCGGCGAAGCGGCCAACGACACGGCCGGCTGGTCGGTCGCGTCGGCCGGCGACGTGAACGGCGACGACGTCGACGACCTGATCGTCGGCGCGCCGCGCAACGGGTCGGCGGGACCGAACACCGGCGCGGCGTACATCGTCTACGGGCCGGCCAACGAGTCCGCGCTCAATCTCAGCCAGGCCGACGCGGTGCTACGCGGCGCCGACCGCAACGACCTGGCGGGGTGGTCGGTGTCGACCGCCGGTGACGTGAACGGCGACGGCTACGCCGACGTGGTCGTCGGCGCGCCGTACAACGACAGCACCGCCGTCAACGCGGGCGCGGCCTACGTCGTCTACGGCAACGAGTCGATGCCGGCGGCAATGAACCTCACCGACGCCGACGCGGTACTGACCGGCGACGAGGCCAACGCCTTCGCCGGCTACGACGTGGCGGCGCTCGAACGGACGAACGTCAGCGACGCCGCGGCCGACGGCGACGCGAACGCGACGAACGCCAGCGCCGTGCTCGTCGGCGCGCCCGGGGTCGACACCGACGACGGCAACGACACCGGCGCGGCCTACGTCGTCGACGGCGAGTCGCTCGCCGACGCGCCCGGCGACGTGAACCTCACCGACGCGACGGCCGCGTTCGTCGGGGAGCAGCCGGGGAGCAACGCGGGTTGGTCGGTCGCACCGGCTGGCGACGTGAACAACGATAGCGTCGCGGAGGTCGTCGTCGGTGCGCCGCTGTACAACGTCAGCGCCGACGCGGACGACGAGCGCCGCAACCGCACCGGCGCGGCGTACGTCGTGAACGGCTCCAGCGAGGGGACCGTCTCGCTCGCCGACGCGACAGCCACCTTCGTCGGCGAATCAGAGCGCGACCGCGCGGGGCACGCCGTCTCGACGGCCGGTGACGTGAACGACGACGGGATCGCCGACCTCGTCGTCGGCGCTCCCTACAACGACTCGCGGAACCGAACGAACGCGGGCGCGGCCTACGTGGTCTACGGCGACGAGGACCTCGACGACGAGTCGTCGCTCGCCGACGCGGACGTGCGACTGGCGGGCGGCGAGGCCTTCGACCACGCCGGCTGGTCGGTCGCCGACACCGGCGACGACGGCGTGACCTGCGACGGCGTCGCCGACGTACTGGTCGGCGCGCCGCTGAACGACTCGATGGGCTCGAACGCTGGCACGGCGTACCTGGTCGCCGGCAACGAGTCGCTCCCGGCCGAGACGAACCTCTCGACGGCGTCGACGATGTTCGTCGGCGCCGCCCGGGGTGACCGCGCCGGCTACGCGGTCGGTTCGGGCGACTTCGACGGCGACGGATTCGCCGACGTGGCCGTCGGCGCCCCCTACAACGACTCGCTGAACCGGACGAACGCGGGCGCGGCCTACGTCGCCGTCAGTGACTGCGAGGCCGCCGAGCCGACCCCGACGGCAACCGACACGCCGACGCCGACCGCGACGCCAACGCCGACCGCGACGCCGACGCCAACGCCGACCGCTACCCCGACGCCCACGCCGACCGCTACCCCAACGCCCACGCCGACCGCGACGCCAACGCCAACGCCGACCGCTACCCCGACGCAGACGCCGACCGAGACGCCAACGCCTACGCCGACCGCTACCCCGACGCCAACGCCGACCGCTACCCCAACGCCCATGCCGACCGCGACGCCGACGCCAACGCCGACCGCAACCCCGACGCCCACGCCGACCGCGACGCCGACGCCGGAACCGGCCGGAGAGACGATCGACTTCGCCGCCTTCTGTTTCCCCTCGGACCAGACCGAGCGGCGGGTGATCGTCTTCTCGGACGTGACAGAGAACGACGCCGGCGAACCGGTCGCGGCCGAGTACGACGAGGGCGGGAGCGGCCCCGCGCCGGTGTCGGTCGTCCACCAGGCCGGTGGGGGCCTCTACGAGGTCTCCGGGAGTCCCGGTGAGATCGAGGCCGGCCAGGGAAGCGACGTGACCGGCGCGCGCTCGGCGAGCGAGCCGTGCGCCGCGGGCCAGACCGACCTGCGGTTCACCGCGGGCGAGCTCGACGACGGCGCCGCCAAGGCGTTCCCCGACAACGCCGACGTCGACACGCCGACGCCGGCCGGCGGCGCGGGCAACGCGCCCGCCGGCGACGCCACCGCGCTGGAGACGATGTCCCGCTCGCCGCTGTTCCCCGTCCCCCTGTTCGCGATGATGGGCCTCTCGATGGTCGTCCTCGCGAGCAACAAGCTCCGCACGGAGGAGTGATGGAGCGGTAGCGGGACCCTCTCTCGACCACACGTGTTCGCAGCCGCGGGGGACTCCCGAACGACGGCGACCAGTACCGACCGCGGCTTCGCGGTCGGCCTGCTCGTTCGTCGATACCGGCCAACGGGGGCACAAACGCGTGAGGCGCAACCGATTTGCCCCACCGTCGCCGAGAAAGGGGTACCGTGGACGAGACGATCCGCTGGCTGCAGGGCCGGCCCTACTACGACGGTCAGATCACCGAGCGGCGCACGATGCCCGGTCGCGAGGCTACCTTCGCCGACGTGGAGCTGGACTCGCGACTGGCGAGCGCACTCGAATCCGAGGGGATCGACCGCCTGTACGACCACCAGGCTCGGGCCGTCTCGGCGGTCCGCGAGGGGAACAACGTCGTCCTCGCGACGCCGACGGCCAGCGGGAAGTCGGTCGGCTACACCGTGCCGGCCTTCGAGCGAGCGCTCGACGAGCGGGCGACGACGCTCTACGTCGCGCCGCAGGTCGCGCTCATCAACGACCAGGAGGAGACCCTCTCGGAGTTGGCCCACGGCCTCGGCTTCGGCTCGGGCGTCTCCGTCGCACAGTACACCGGCCGCCAGGACCGCAAGGAGAAAGAGGCCATCCGCGACCGGCAGCCGACGGTCCTGCTGACGACACCCGATATGTTGCACTACGGTATCGCCCCCCACGGCCACCGGCTGTGGGACTGGTTCTTCGAGCGCCTGGAGACGGTGGTGATCGACGAGGTCCACGAGTACCGCGGCGTGTTCGGCAGTCACGTCTCGCTCGTCTTCCGCCGACTGGCCCGGCTCTGCGAGCGCTTCGACGCCGACCCCGACTGGGTCTGTTGCTCGGCGACGATCGGCAACCCCGTCGACCACGCCGCGACGGTCACCGGCCAGCCGCCCGACTCGTTCGATCTGGTGACCGAGGACACCAGCGCGACGGGACCGACCCACTGGATCTGCTGGAACCCCCCCGAGTACGACGACGGCGAGGGGTTCGGGAGCGGTCGACGACGGTCGAACCACGTCGAGACCAAGCGGTTGTTCGTCGACCTCGTGACGAAGGGGCACCAGACCGTCGTCTTCACGCAGTCCCGGCAGGTCGCCGAGCGCTACGCGACCGACAGCGCGAGCGACCTGCGCGACCGCGGCGAACACGAGACCGCCCGATCCGTCGAGGCCTACCAGGCCGCGCTCACCGACGAGCGCCGCGGCGAGATCGAGGACGGCCTCGACTCGGGGGAGATCCGGGGCGTCTGGTCGACGAACGCGCTCGAACTCGGCGTCGACATCGGCGGCCTCGACGCCGTGTTGCTGGACGGCTACCCGGGCACGCGGATGGCCGCGTTCCAGCAGGGCGGCCGTGCGGGACGAGGGACCGACCCGTCGCTCGTCGCGATGGTCGCCGGCGAGGACCAGCTCGACCAGTACCTGATGGCCCACCCCCGCGATTTCTTCGACGAGGAGCCCGAGGAAGCCATCTCCAACCCCGAGAACGAACACCTCATGCCCGACCACGTCCTCGCCGGCGCCCGCGAGACGTGGCTGAAACCCGACGACGACGACCACTTCGGCGACCCGTTCCCGGATATCGTCGCCGACCTGACCGAGGCGGGCGACCTCGACCGGCGGAACACCGACGCGGGCCTGCGCTGGCTGTATTCGGGCGAGGGGAGCCCCCAGCACGAGATGAGCCTGCGGACCGTCGGCGACCGCGAGATACAGCTGCGGGACCGACGGAACGGCAATCGGATCGCACAGCTCTCGTTCGCCGACGCGCTCCGGGACGCCCATCCCGGGGCGGTCTACCACCACCAGGGCCAGGACTACGAGGTCGTGGACCTGGACCTCCGCAACGACGTGGCCGATCTGGCGCCCGTGCGGCCGGACTACTACACGCAGGTGCTCCACGACAAGACGATCACCGTCGAGGCGGACCGCCGCGAACAGGTACTACCGACTCACGACGACGTGACCGTGCGATTCGCCGACGTGAGCATGCGCAAGCAGATCACCGGGTTCGAGCGCTACGACCGACAGAGCGGGGAACCCATCGGCCAGGAGCCGCTGGAGTTGCCCGAGACGACGCTGGAGACGGAGGCGCTCTACTTTACGGTCCCCGGCGAGGTGGAGACGGCGATCCGCGCGGCGGGCGACGGTCCCGACGCCTTCCCGGGGGCGATCCACGCCGCAGAACACGGGATGATATCGCTGTTTCCGCTCTCTTTCCTCTGTGACCGGCGAGACGTGGGCGGGCTCTCGACGCCGCTCCATCCTCACACCGACTGCGCGACGATCTTCGTCTACGACGGCTACCCGGGCGGCGTCGGGCTGACCGAGCGGGCCTACGAGACGGTCGTCGACCTGATGGAACGCACGCTCGGGATGCTCCGGGACTGCCCCTGCGAGTCGGGCTGTCCGGCCTGCGTCCAGTCGCCCCACTGCGGCAACGCCAACGACCCCCTGGAGAAGGATCTGGCGGCCGATCTGCTCGCCGCGCTCGTCGACTAGCGGTCCCCCGTACTCCATCGCAGTGTTCGGTGAGCCGCTGGCCTGTCGAACACCGACCCCCTACGTCGAGCGACGACCGCGCGCACGGGTACCTGCTCGCGCGCCGAACCACCGGACGCCTGCGGTCGCCGCCGTCTCGTAACGGTCGAACGTCGGACCGTTTCGGTCGTTTCGGCCGTTCGGTCGTCCGTTGCGACCGTTTCGACTTCCTCGAGGATTCGCCGGAATCGAGTCCGTATGGTGTGATTTCGGCCGTTTCGGAGCGACGGAACGGGGGTGAACCGCGGCAACTGGCGGGACGTGTTTGCGGTTCTTTGGCACTGTCGAGCGTCCGACCTGACACGGGGCGCGGTGGGCCACCGGCGTCGGCGGTGCCGGCCCGGAGCCCCTGTCACGAACCATGTCAGACACGCACTCATGCGCGGGCACACCACGGGACAGCAGACGGCTCGATTCGACGGGCATCCAGACCATGCACGACATCTTCTCCGACTGGGAGCGACGGGCGATCCTCTATCACCTGCAGGACGTCGGCGGTCGGTCGTCCGTCGAGGCGACGGCGGCGCATCTCGTGGGGTGGTGGCGCGGCCGCGAGCGCCCGGCGGCGGCCGACGAGGACCTCGTCGACCGCGTCCGTCGGCGCCTCGGGTGCGCCCACCTGTCGAAACTCGACGAGTTCGGCGTCCTCGCGTACGACCCGCGCTCGGGGACCGTCCGCCTCTCCGAGGAGATGAAACTCTCCGTCAGTGACCCGTGGACCGACCGCGGCGATAGCGACCCCGCTGCGCGCGTTCTCGGCAGTATCACCGACCCCGGCACGGGCGAACGGGAGATCGACGGGCTGTCGAGCGGCGACGGGAGCCCCGCGACGGAGAGCGGGCGGCTCTCCTAACGATACCTTACCGCCCGACGGGACTTCGGAAAGCGGCGATTGACCGCGGAAAGGTCACCATACCCTTCAGACGGGGGCGTAAGGTTCCTAACGCCTGCAACCCAACAAGAGTGACACTCCCGCGCCGGCACGTGCGGTGGCGCAGTCGGGAGCGTTCGGTCGCGACGGCGGCGACATGCAGTCTACGACCCCATGGTACGGAACGTCCACGTCTGGATCCTCGCGGTGCTCGTACTGGCCGGTACCGCCGCGCCCGCCGTTCCGGCGGCCGTCGACGCCGCGGCGCCCGCCACCCAACAGGACGCGCGGATCACGGACGCGAGCTACCAGGGCGACGCCGCTATCGACGGCCTCGGCGACGACCTCGGCCTCTGGCAGTCCGGCGCCCACCGCTTCGCCATCACCGTCGCCAGCGACGGCGGCCTCCCCAACGGCTCGGCCTGCGTCGCCGTCGCCGGCGTCGGCCGCGGACTGGACTGTCAGCCCGTCTCGGTCCCGACGGGTGCCAACCGGACCGTCACCGTCGGAGTCGGCGCCTGGCCCGCCAACCTCACCGGCGAGCAGCGACTCCGCGCCTCGGTGACGGCGGCCAACGCCTCGGAACCGCTGGACACCGAGACGTACCCGATCACCGTCCTCTCGCGAGGCGGCGACCTCGACGGCGACGGCCTCACCAACGAGCGGGAGGCGTCGCTGGGGACCTCGATCCGGGCGAACGACACGGACGGCGACGGCCTCGAAGACGGCGCCGAGGTGAACACCTACGAAACCTCACCGAACAGGGCCGACACGGACGACGACGGACTCAGCGACTACGAGGAGATCGAGCGCTACCAGACTGACCCCACGAAGGTCGACACGGACGGTGACGGCCTCGCCGACCCCCGCGAACTCGAACTGGGGACGAACCCGAACAAGGCCGACACGGACGGCGACGGCGTCCCCGACGGGCTGGAAGTCAACACCTACGAGACGGATCCGACCGAGGCCGACACGGACGGCGACGGCCTCGACGACGGCGCCGAGATCGACGAGTACGAGACCAACCCCCTGGAGGACGACACGGACGGCGACGGCCTCGACGACAATCTCGAAGTCAACACCTACGGGACCGACCCCAATCAGGTCGACACGGACGGCGACGGCCTCGAAGACGGCGCCGAAGTCGAGCGTTACGAGACGGATCCGACCGACCCCGACACGGACGGCGACGGCCTCGAAGACGGCGCCGAGGTCAACCGCTACGACACCAACCCGACGAACCCGGACACGGACGGCGACGGCCTCGAAGACGGTCCGGAAGTCAACCGCTACGAGACGGACCCGAACGCCGCCGACACGGACGGCGACGGCGTCCCGGACCCGCGCGAGGTCGACACCGTCGGCGACCGGCTGACGCTCGCGCTGGCCGTGCTGGCCGGCGTCACGGTCGCCGGGGTCGCGCTCGTCGCCTTCCTCTCGTGGTCCGGCCGCGCCCCGCTCGCCCGCGCCCGCCGAGTCCTCGGTCGGGGTAGCGAGACGGACGACCCCCACGGGACGGACCGGCCCGACGCGCCCGCCGCGGCCGCCGTCTCCGACGACGGCGCCGCCGCGACCGAGGGCGAGCCGACCGCGACCACCGAGGAGGTGCCGACCGAGTTCCTCTCCGACGAGGAGGTCGTGTTCACGCTGCTGGACGACCACGACGGCCGGATGCGCCAGGCGGACATCGTCGAGGAGACCGACTGGTCGAAGTCGAAGGTGAGCCGCGTCCTCTCGGCGATGGAGGACGAGGAGCGCATCGTCAAGGTCGACGTCGGTCGAGGCAACGTCGTCATGCGCCCGGAAGACCTACCGCCCGGCGCCGAGTCGGCGTTCGACAACTAGCCGCCCGCACCGGGTCGCCGTTGGCGGGCACGGCGTCGCCTTCCTGTTCACGGTCGCCGTCGCGGACGGGCCGTTCTCTCTCGAACGCCCGAGCGCTCACACTCGGGGTGTTCGTAGCGGCCGTCGCCGCGGCCGGGGCAGGGGATTTCGACCTCGCAGAGACACTCGCGTTGGCCGGGTGAGTCCGGTCGGGACCGGGGCGAGCGGCCCGTTCACGGGTGGAACTCAGCCAGTACCGGAATTTCCTCCACCCGCTCGTCGGACAGCGCCGCCCAGTCGATCCCCGCGGGGCGCTCGAACGGCGAGTCGGTCCGGATCGTCCGTTCGGGGGTAACGACGATGTCGATGGGCACGTCGTGGGGTGCGGGGTCGATCCCCTCGCGGACCTGTGACTCGTGGACGGTCGTGACGACGGTCGTGTCGGCGTCGACCAGTCCCAGCTCGGAGAGGACGGCGAACTCCAGGTCGCTGTAGCCTTCCCCCTTGCCGACGCGGGCGCCGGCGGGCGAGACGGCGACGCTGCCGACGAGGACGAGGTCGACCCGGCCGACGGCGTCGGGGCCGACCTGCTCGGCGTGGTCGGCGACGCCGGAGACCGTAGCGGCGGCGTCCGGGTCAGCCAGTTCGGTCGGGTCGAGGCGGTAGAAACAGCGCTCGTCGCGCAGGCGCGGGACGGCCATGAAGACGGTCTTCCCGGCGTCGAGGGCGGCCCGGCGGGCGGGCAGTTGCGGGGCGTCCGGATTGGCCTTGAGCCGCTCGGCCTCGGCCCATTCGGGCAGGTCGGCCAGGCGCTCGGCCGCGCGGTCGGCGCCGGCGAAGTTCGGGATGCGACCGTGGGGCGGGAAGGGAAAGCGAGCCTCGCCGCTGTCCTCGAGGTGGTCCCAGACGCGCTGGCGGAGAGGTGCTTTATCCGTGGGCATCGCTCGTCGGTCAGAGCACGTCGGAGGCGGCCGTGTCGGTGTCCACGTCGGTGGTCACGTCGATGTTCTGGATCAGCTGGACCAGGTCGGCCAGTTGCGGGAACGTGTAGACGGTGACCTCCACGTCGGCCTCGCTGGCGACGATGTGGGAGTCGACGACGAAGGCGATCTCCTCGTCGGGCCACCCGCCCATCTCGTCGACGATGTCGCTGGCGGGGCCGAAGACGAACGAGGGCGTGGACATGTCGATGGTCGTGTCGAGGACGTTCGCCCAGCCGTCGATGAAACCGCTGGTCATGATGTTGCCGATCTCCTGCATCGCCGACCGCTCCAGGTCGGTGAAAAAGCCCGACTCGGCCTCGCCGCTGCCCATGTCGCCGACCATCTCTCGGGCGAGTCGTTTGCTGCCGGCGGGTTCGAGCATGAACAGGACGTAGCCGTACGGCGCTTCGGTGAGTTCGACGTAGATCCCTACCTGTTCGTGTTCGCCGAGGTGGGTCCGCACGTCCTCCATGTCGAGGAAGTTGATCTTCGACACCTCGATCTCGGTACGGAGTCCGGACAGTTGGTTGAGGTGCTCGGAGACGGTGGTGGCCCCCTCTCTGGCCATCTCGTTGAAAAGCTCCAGTTTCCGCACGTCGACCTCGTAATCCATACGCTCCGGTTGGACCGAACCACCGTAAATATGCTGGCGTCTCCGACGGGACCGGTCAGCGGCGCCGAGACGGGCGGAGTCGGGTTTCCGGCGGCGACGGGCGGGCGCTGGCGGTCGTCGCGGGCGTCTCCGGCGGCGCCTTCGCGACGGTAGTTCCCCGATACCGGGCTGTAGACGCCATAAGCGACGTATACTCTTGGGCGTGTCGGCCGGGGTAGCAAACGGCGGGTGGGAGGTTCGACCTGCCCCCGGCGACCGACCAACCCGTCGCGACTCCACACACATGCCGCTCGCCACGACCGATCCGACCGCCATCGACCTGTCGGCCATCGACGAGTACCTCGGCACGGCTCCGGGTTCTGTGTCCGACCTGGAGCTGTTGCTGTGGGCGCTCGTCGGCTGGGCGTTGGTGCTCGACATCGTCCTGACCGCGTACGGCCTCTCGATCGGTCTGGTCGAGCGAAATCCGCTCATGCAACAGGCGCTCGATGCGTTCGGCCTCGCGGCGCTCGGCCTGGCGAAGGCCGGTGCCGTCGCCATCGCGGTCGTGTTCCGTCTGCTCTGGCCCGAGTACGCCATCGTCGCGCCGCTGGGCCTCGCCGTCCCCTGGGTGCTCGCGGTGCTGTTCAACGCGGCGCTCCTTGCGTCGCTGTGACGACAACTCCCGCCTGCCCCTGCTCACCTCCGGGGACCGTCGTCTGATAGTGATCATTGTAGCGATTTACCGGTACGCGACGACCCCGGGGTCGTCGCTATCCGGAAATAATCTACAATAATCACTATGAGGCCCGAGCGCCACCCTCGCGAGTGTCTCCCGAAGCGATCCTTTTTTGACAGTCTGTTACGACGAGGCACACGCACGATCCACCCCTCTGGGTGGGGGGTGGCGTGCGGTGGGTACGATGCGCGGCACACCACTGGTAAGTGTAGACAGATCGCCGGGGACCGACGACCGCCTCGGCCTCGCGGCCGACGGTCGGGTCGTCGAGGGAGCGCTGTGGGTAGTCGTCGCCGCGTCGGTGGCACTCGACGTGTACACCACGTGGCTGGGACTGTCGATGGGGCTCTCGGAGGGCAACCCGGTGGTGCGCTGGGCCATCGACGGCTACGGGTTCGCCGCGCTCGGCGCGGCGAAACTGTCGGTCGTCGGCGCGGCCGGCGCACTCCGGACGCTCCGCCCCCGATACGGGACGGCCATCGCACTGGGGCTCGCGCTCCCGTGGACGGTGACTGTCCTCGTCAACGCGGTCGCACTCGCGACCGTCTGACCGACGCCGGCGTGTCCAGACGCCCCGGGACGGCCGTGGGATCCGTTCCGGGCGTCCCAACTCTCCACAGAGGACACGCCCCTCGTTCGGTCGAACACGCCGAGCGACCGCCGAGCGGTCGCTACTCGTCGGGTCGCCGCTCCGCCAGCACCGTCCGGTCGAACTCGCAGACCAGCGTGTCCGCGCCGTCCTCGACGCGATAGGCCTCGACGTGCATCGTCACGACGCCCCGCTCGCCGTCGCTCGTCTCCCGTCTATCGGTCACCGTCGACTCGGCCCGGATCGTGTCCCCGTGGAAGACCGGCGCCGGGTGTTCCACGTCGTCGTAAGCGAGGTTCGCGACGATGGTCCCGTCGGTCGTCTCGGGGATCGACAGCCCGACCGCGAGGCTCATCGTGTAGAGGCCGTTGACGACCCGCTCGCCGAACTGCGTTCCCTCGGCGAACGCGGCGTCGAGATGCAGCGGCTGCTGGTTCATCGTCAGGTCGCAAAAGCGCTGGTTGTCCGCCTCCGAGATCGTGCGGCGCTTCTCGTGGGCGATCGTCTCCCCCACCTCGAACTCCTCGTAGTAGCGCCCGGGCATGTCTCGACGGTCGACGCGACGGCGGTTAACGGTTGGGTGGCCTCGCGGCTCCGGCCGCGCCACGGCGAGTCGAGCCCGGCGACCGGCCGTCGACAGCCACCGGTCGATCGTCGACGGTATCGGGGACCCGTGGCCGACGCCAGCCACCGCCCGTGGTTTCAAGCGTTCGCCACACGGAGTCGGACGTATGGCACGCCGGAGCGTCCTGTTCGCGCCGGGGGACCGGCCGGAACTGCTGGAGAAGGCACCGACGACCGGCGCCGACACCGTCGTCTTCGACCTCGAAGACGCGGTCGCGCCGGAGCGGAAAGCCGAGGCCGGTTCGGCCGTTCGGGCGGCGCTCACCGACCTCGGTGCGGACGGCTCCCGTCCCGGTCCGGAGGTGTGCGTGCGCGTCCGACCGCCGGGACGGGGCGCGGCCGCCGACCTCGACGCGACGCTGGGCGAGGAGGCGCGGGCCGGGCTCGACGCGCTCGTCCTGCCGAAGACCGAATCCGCCGACGACGTGACCGACCTGGCGGACCTGGCCGCCGAACGCGACGCCGACCTGCCGATCCTCGCGCTCGTCGAGACGGCGGCGGGCGTCCTCCACGCGGAGTCGATCGCGGCCGTCGAACCGACCGACGCGCTGGTGTTCGGCGCCGAGGACCTCGCAGCCGACATCGGGGCGACCCGGACCGACGACGGGACGGAAGTCCTCCACGCGCGCGAGCACGTCGTCCTCGCGGCGGCCGCTGCGGGCGTCGACGCGATCGACACGCTACACACCGACTTCGAGGACGAGGCGGGCCTGCGCGCCGACACCGAGTTCGCGCTCGAACTCGGATACGACGGGAAGCTCGCGATACACCCCTCGCAGGTCGGACCGATCAACGAGACGTTCACACCGGCCCCCGAACGGGTCGAGTGGGCCGAACGGGTGTTGGCAGCGAAGGAAGACGCCGACGCCGAGGGGCGAGGCGTCTTCGCCGTCGACGGCGAGATGGTCGACGCGCCGCTGGTCGCGCGGGCCGAGCGCGTCGTCGAGCGGGCGCGCGCGGCCGAGCGGTCGGAGTGACCGCCGGCCGAATCCTTTTGCGCGCGCTGGACCTTGTCTCCGGTATGTCAGCGGAGATAAATCCCTTCGAGAGCCTCCAAGAGCAGGTCGACGACGCCGCCGCCCACCTCGACGTCGACCCCGGCGAACTCGAACGTCTCAAGCGCCCCGAACGCGTGCTGGAAGCGAACCTCTCGATCGAGCTGAATGACGGCTCGATCGAGGTGTTCCGCGCGTACCGCTCGCAGTTCAACGGCGCCCGGGGACCCTACAAGGGGGGGATCCGCTATCACCCGGCCGTCTCCCGCGACGAGGTCAAGGCGCTGTCTGGCTGGATGGCCTACAAGTGTGCCGTCGTCGACATCCCGTACGGCGGGGGCAAGGGCGGCATCGTCGTCGATCCCGACGACTACTCCGCGGCCGAACTCGAACGGCTCACGCGCTCGTTCGCGACGGAGCTGCGGCCCGTGATCGGCGAGGACAGGGACATCCCAGCCCCCGACGTGAACACGGGCCGCCGGGAGATGAACTGGATCAAAGACACGTACGAGACGCTGGAGAACACCACCGAGCCGGGCGTCATCACGGGGAAGGCGCCCGACAGCGGCGGCTCCGCGGGGCGGGTCGAGGCGACGGGTCGGTCGGTGATGTTGACGGCCCGCGAAGCGTTCGACTATCTCGGAAACGAGATCGAGAACGCGACCGTCGCCGTCCAGGGCTTCGGCAACGCGGGATCGGTCGCCGCGGAGCTGCTGGAGGGCCTGGGCGCGAGCGTCGTCGCCGTCTCGGACTCCTCGGGCGCGGTGTACGACCCCGACGGCCTCGACGCGCGGGCGGTCAAAGCGCGCAAGAACGACACCGGCGACGTGGTCGACTACGACGCGCCCGAGACCATCTCGAACGAGGAACTGCTGACGCTGGACGTGGACCTGCTGGTCCCGGCGGCGCTGGAGAACGCCGTCGACGGCGCCCTCGCGGAGGACGTGCAGGCCGACGTAGTCGTCGAGGCCGCGAACGGACCGCTGACGCCCGAGGCCGACGACGTGCTCACCGGCCGGGACGTGGCCGTCTTCCCGGACATCCTCGCCAACGCCGGCGGCGTCACCGTCTCCTACTTCGAGTGGGTCCAGAACCGCCAGCGCTTCTACTGGTCGGAACAGCGGGTCAACGACGAACTGGAGACGGTCATCGTCGACGCCTTCGACCGGCTGACGACGACCTACGAGGACCGCGACCTGCCGAACTTCCGGACGGCCGCCTACGTCGTCGCCATCGAGCGCGTGCGCCGAGCCAGCGAGCAGGCCGGCGTCTGGCCGTAGGCGCTCGCCCCACGGGAGCCGCCGGACCACACTCGTTTGCCACGCCCGTTATACGGCCCGCGCCCCTACCTCGAACTATGCCGGTCTACGAGCGCGAGACGGTCGTCGACGCGCCGTTCGATGACGTGTGGGAGTTTCATTCCGGGGCGTCGGGGCTAGAAGCGCTGACCCCCGACTGGATGCACCTCCGGGTCGAGTCGACGGTCGGACCCGACGGCGAACCCGACCCCGAGGTGCTGGGCGCGGGCTCGAGAGTCGAGTCGACGATCGCTCCGTTCGGCGTCGCGCCGCGCCAGCGCTGGGTGTCGGCCATCACCGCCCGCGAAGTGGGCGACGGCGAGGCCTTCTTCCGCGACGAGATGCGGGAGGGGCCGTTCCCGACGTGGGTCCACACCCACACGTTCCAGGCCGTCGAGGGCGGCACGCGCGTCCACGACCACGTCGAATACGAACTCCCGGTCGTTCGCGGCCTCTTCGGCCCGCTCGGCCGGATCGGCTTCGAGCCGATGTTCCGCCATCGCCACCGGACGACGAAGAAACTGCTAGAGTGAACGCAGTTCGTCGCCGCGGCGGACTCCCGGCGAACGGCCCCGGGTAGCCCAACGACTTTCACGCTCCCCGTACATTGTTCACGCATGACAGACGTAGCCGTCGTTGGCGGCGGTCCCGCCGGCCTGAGCGCCGCACTGTTCACCGCGAAAAACGGCCTCGACACCGTCGTCTTCGACACGGACGAGACCTGGATGCACAAGGCGCACCTGTTCAACTACCTCGGCATCGAGAGCGAGGACGGGACGGCCTTCCTCGAAGACGCCCGCGAGCAGGTCGACTCCTTCGGGGTCGAACGCCGCCAGGGCGATGAGGTCCAGACCGTCGAGCGCGACGGCGACCAGTTCCGGGTCGTCACCGACGAAGACGACCTTGCGACCGACTACCTCGTGCTCGCGACGGGCGCAAACCGCGGCCTCGCCGAGGAGCTGGGCTGTGCGTTCACCGACGAGGACATCGTCGACGTGGACGTGACTATGGAGACGTCGGTCGACAACGCCTACGCCACCGGCGCGATGGTCCGCGCCGAGGAGTGGCAGGCCGTGATTTCGGCCGGCGACGGCGCCGCCGCAGCCCTGAACGTCCTCACCAAAGAGAAAGGCGAGCACTTCCACGACTTCGACGTGCCCGCCGACGCGGAGTGAGTTCCCGTGGTCGAGGGGTCTGCTAGTCGTTCCCGATGTGTTGACTTGGCCGCAGGTGACAGCAAGCGCTGAACGCCCTCGACTCGCTCGCGGTCGCTGAACGGGATATCCTCGCGGGCTTCGGCCGCTTCGGATAGTGCCCGCTCAGACGACTGCAGTGAACGCGAGCGCGTCTCGTCCGTTCAGTCCGCCAGGACCGCACGACACCGCAACAGCGACCGCACCGCAGACGGCCACAGGCCTCCCCAACCGATTCGCTCCCGTCGGTCGCTCATCCACTGTCAGAGCACGCTCTGACAAGCCTTCGGTCACAAGCTCCCGGAGACCTCGCACGGTGCTGTCGCGTCGGGCGAGAGCGAAGCTCTCGCTGACCCTCGTTCGCGTTGCTCACGAGGAAGACGAGACTCGCGACAGCGCGCGCCAAGCCGTCGGTTCCATCCCGTCTAATCGCGGGTTGCACCTCCCGTGGCCACCGCAAGACGAAAGGGGTCGCTGCCGAAAGGGTCGCCAATGGCCGGCGAGACGCTCTCGACGCGGCTCGAAGCGCGCGTGTCGCCGGCGGTGGCGCTGGTCGTGGCCATCCTCGCGGTGTCGACGAGCGCCATCCTGATCCGCTGGAGTTCGGCGCCGCCGACGGTGGCGGCGTTCTATCGAGTCCTCTTTACGGTGGGATTACTCGCGCCGCTGGCCGCCTCGCGACACGCCGAAACCCTGCGGTCGCTGGGTCGGGGCGACGCGCTGGCGGCGGGGGCGACTGGGGTCGCCCTGGCGATCCACTTCGCGGCGTGGTTCCAGTCGGTCGAGTGGACGAGCGTCGCCGCCTCGGTGACGCTCGTGCAGGCCCAACCGCTCTTCGTCGCCGTCGGTGCCGCTGCCTTCCTCGAGGAGCGACTGACGCTCCCGAAGGTCGCGGGGATGGTGGTCGCGGTCGCCGGCGCGGCGGTCATGTCGGTCGGGGAGTTCCTCGCGGGGACCGCTGTCGGCCCGCACCCGTTGGCCGGCAACGCCCTCGCTCTCGTGGGCGCGGTGATGATGGCGGTCTACGTCCTGGCGGGCCGGTCGCTGCGCGCCCGAGTGGCACTCGTGCCGTACGTCACCGTCGTCTACGCGGTCTGTGCGGTCGTCCTCGGCACCGTCGCACTCGCACAGAACGACCCGCTCGCGGGCTACGCCGCGCGGGAGTGGCTGCTCTTCCTCGCGATGGCCGTCGGTCCCGGACTCTTCGGCCACACGGTGATCAACTGGGCGCTCGAACACGTCGAGTCGTCGGTCGTCAGCGTCTCGCTACTGGGCGAACCCGTCGGGAGCACCGTGTTCGCGCTGCTGTTGCTGGCCGAGGTGCCGGGGCGCTGGACCGTCGCCGGCGGCGCGGTCGTCCTCGGCGGGATCTACGTGGTGGCGCGAACCAGGCAGTCCTGAGCGACCGTCACGCGGCGTGTTTCTCGATCTCGCCTTTGACGGCGGCGCCGTCGAAGTCGTGCTCGGGACGGATGTTGACGAAGTCGAGGAACTCGCGGGCCGCCATCAGCGCGTCGGGTTCGTGAACCTCCAGCGCGGCGGCGACGGCGTCGCGGGCACCGATCAGCGGTTCGAGCGCCCCCAGCGCGCAGGCGGTGTCGTAGGCGCGGGCGTCCTCGATAGCGCCCTCGGTGACCTTCGTCGCGTCGATGAAGTACAGTTCGCCGCCGGAGACGAGGACGTTCTCGCGCTGGAGGTCGCCGTGAGCGAGGTTGTTGTCGTGCATCCGGTCCAGGTTCTCGAACAACCCGACCGCGTGGTCGCACACCTCTTCGGGCGGCAGATCGTCCAGCGCACGGAAATCGGGGAGATACTCGAGGACCATGACGGCCACGTCGTCGTACTCGAAGGCCTCTTTGGGCTCGGGGGCGCTGACGCCGATCTCCCGCATGCGCTCGTTGGCCTCCAGCTCGTGTTCGGCCATCTCGATCGGCGTGTCGAACCGCTCGAAGAAGCCCTCGGTCCCCGAGGAGAACGCGCCGAGGTTGCGCCCCGCCGTCAGCAGGGCGTGGACCAGCGAGTTCTGTTCGGTGACGACCTTGACGAACAGTTCGTCGTTGACGACACAGGGCGTCGACAGCCAGTTGTCGGCCTCGAGGAAGACGACTCTGGCCGTCTCGAGGCCGTAGCGGTCCATCACCTCCCGGACCGCGCCTTCGAGCGTCGGCCAGGGGACCGTGCCCCTGAGAAATCGCCGGAACGCCATCTGTCCGTGGAGTCGAGTCCCACCGGTTTATTGGTTCGGTCCGCGCCGCCGTCTCGCGATCGGTTCGTGGTGCGAGTGTCTCGGTGGTTTCGGGTGAGCGTGTGTTGGAACGAAGTCGAGCGACAGCGACCGCAGTCGACAGCAGGCGGTGAACGCCCTCGGCGCGCGGCTCACGCGAGCGGCCCCGCCGCTCGCGCTTTTTCACCCATGTTTTTGACTCGCGAGGAAACCCCCGAGCCAAAAAGATGGTTGCGCACGGTCCTTTTTGATGGTCGCGCTCCAACGCTGTGACATGGCAACACACGAGGCCACGGTCGAGGGCGTCGGCGTGGGCGTCGGCGACGACGGCCCGGGCCATCCGGTCGTCCTCCTGCGCGTCCGCGAGGAACTGGTCCCCATCTTCGTTAGCGCCGACCAGGCCCAGTCGATGCAACACGCTCTGGACGGGACGCCCTTCGAGCGGCCGCTCACCCACGATCTGTTCGTCGATATGGTCGCCGAGTTCGGCGCCGCCATCGACCGGATCCGTATCGACGACCTGGCCGACGGCACCTTCTACGCGAAGATCGACACCGAACAGTACGGCGACGACGAGCGCACCGAGATGGTCTTCGACGCCCGTCCGAGCGACGGCATCGCGCTCGCGCTCCGAGTCGACTGCCCCATCATCGTCTCCGACGAGGTGATCGACGAGGCGGGTCGCGACCCCGACGAACTCGGCTTCGTCGACGAAGAGGAGGCCCGCCGCGAACACGACATCGGCGACGAAGGGTTCGACTTCGACGACGACGAGGACGACCCGGGCTTCGGCGGCGACGACCCCTTCTGAGGAATCGGTCCGTCTCGAACGCCAGAGATGAGCCCACGACCGAGGGTCCGAAGTCCCGCTGACGACGCGGGAGTTCGCGTCGCGACGCCGTTTCGTGTGCAGACGCTCGTCTCGGGCCTGCAGTCGACAGCGACGGGCTAGTGTTGTCGAAAACGGTATCACTGCCTCGCTGGTCGGTGCGATCCGGAACTGCCGCAGACCGTCGCGATACTCGATCGCGGTCAGTCGTCGGCGATGACGCGGTCGTCGCTGGTGGCGACGAGCCGATCGATGGCGTCGACCATGGCCTCGACCGAGGCGCGGGTGATGTCCGAATCGCTGGCGCTCACCGTCACGAAGTCGTCGCCGCGGGACATCTCGACTTCGACGGTGACGATGGCGTCCGTACCACCAGTAATGGCGTCGACGTGGTAGGACTCCAGATGGGTGTCGAACGAGTGGCCGAGCGCCGACTGGACGGCGTTGATCGCGGCGTCGACGGGTCCAGAACCGATCTCGGCCTCGGTGCGCTCCTCGCCGTCGACGACGAGGGTGACCGTGGCCGTCGGCGTCGACCCGCCGGCGACGGTCGTGAGTTCCGTTATCTCGACGCGGCGTTCGTGTTCGCTGTCGGTCACGTCCTCGGCGATGGTGAGCAGGTCGGCGTCGGTGACGCGCTTGCCGCGGTCGCCGATCTCCTTGACGCGAGCGACGATCGCCGACAGCTCCTCGTCGGTCACCTCGAAGTCCTTCTCGTCGAGGGCGGCCTTCACGCCGGCGCGGCCGGCGTGCTTGCCGAGGGCGAGCCGGCGTTCCCGTCCCACCTTTTCGGGCGGGTACGGCTCGTACATCGCGTCGTCTTTGAGCGTGCCGTCGGTGTGGATGCCCGACTCGTGGGTGAAGGTGTTCTGCCCGACGACCGCCTTGTTCGGCGGCAGCGGGATGCCGGTCGCGTTGGCGACGAGTTCGGCCAGGTCGTACACCTCGGTGAGTTCGAGCGTCTCGACGCCGTAGCCGTGCGAGAGGGCGATCGCCACTTCCTCGATGGCGACGTTACCGGCGCGCTCGCCGATGCCGTTGACGGTCCCGTGGACCACGTCGGCGCCGGCGGCGACCGACGTGAGGGCGTTCATCACGGCCAGTCCCAGGTCGTCGTGGGTGTGAGCGCTCACCGGCCCCAGCTCCGAGAGCCGGGAGACCGCTTCGAGGGCGCCGTCGGGCGTCGCGTGGCCCACCGTATCGGCCCAGCAGATGCGGTCGGCGCCCGCCTCCAGCGAGGCGCCCAGCAGTTCTTCGAGGTAGTCGAGATCCGCCCGAGAGCCGTCCTCGCCGATGACCTCGACCCACAGGTCGTGGTCTTTGGCGTACTCGACGAGTTCGACGGTGTCGCGGACGTTGTCCTCGCGGGTCGTCCCCACCTTGTCGGTGACGTGACGGTCGCTCGCCGGGACGACGAGGTTGATACCGTCCACGCCACACTCGATAGCGAGGTCGATGTCGCGCTGGATACCGCGACAGAAGCTCGTGACCGTCGCGTCCAGGTCGAGGTCGGCGACGCGGGAGATGGTCTCGCGTTCGCCGGGGCCGGTGCAGGCGCTGCCGGCCTCGATGTATCCGACGTTCGCACGGTCGAGCGCGCGGGCGATCCGGGCCTTCTCCTCGGGCGTCAGCGAGACACCCGGGGCTTGCTCGCCGTCGCGGAGCGTCGTGTCGAGAAACTGTACGTCTCCGACGTCAGAGAGGTGAGTCGTCTCGGGATGGTCGCCAAAGAGCGTGGTCCCTTCGCGCTCACCGGAGCCGTCACACATGACGGAGAATTTCGCGGCCAGCCGCCGTGAGGCGACTTCCTCTATCCTCCGTGTCGGTATGGTCCGACATCGTACTCTCAGGTGAAGCGAGCCGTCCTCATTAAACCGTCGGGTTCGGCGTCGAACGGGTGCGACGCCCGGCACGTCGGCGCCGGCCCCGCTCGGCGGGCGGACGGCGCTCGGTCACTCCCCGTCGAGGGAGACCCGGTCGCCGGGTTCGACGCCGTCGGCGGCGCCGCCGGGGAGTTCGACGAAGCAGTCGGCCTTGGCGGCGCCGGTGCCGCGCCACGGGTCCAGGGTCTTCACCTGAACGACCTCGTCGTCGCGGAGCCAGATCACGTCCAGCGGCGTGCGGACGAACAGCATGTGCACGTCGCGGTAGCTCGTTCGCCCGAAGTCGAACACGAGCGCGTACCCCTCGGGCAGCGACGACTTGCCCATCAGCCCCTTGACCTTCTGCAGCGGCGAGTCGGCCCGCTCCACGTCCGTCGCGAGGGTGCGGGTGTCGCCGTCGGTCGACTCGTGGACGAGACGCATGGCTTCACTCTGGTGAGAGGGAGACAAAACCGTTGCCCTCGTACGGAGTGTTGCAAGCGTTTGCCGGGTCGACCGTACGGCCGCGTGCGGTCGATCCCGAACCGTCTTGCAGTACTCCGTATCAGTCGTCGGTCGCCGCGGCCGAACCGCGGCCTCCACTCGCGAGTGCCGCACTCCCGTCACCGGCCGCATCGGGCAGGCGGAAGCGCTCGAGGGCGGCCCGGAGGTCGTCGGCGCGGTCGGCGACCGACCGCACGTCGGCCGTGACCGTCGAGACGGACGCGGTCTGTTGCTCGGCCGCCGCCGCCACGGATTCAGCCTCGCTGCGGGTCCGCTCGCTGATGTCCGCAACCTCGTCGACCCGCTCGACCACCTCCTGAGTCGTCTGGGCCCCCTGGTCGGTCGCCGCGCTGATCTCGCGGACGCTCTCGTCGAGGTCTCCCACGTCGTCGACGATGTCTTCGAAGTCGGTGAGCGCGTCCTCGATCGTGGCGACGCTGTCGCCGACCTGGTCGTGCATCTCCCGGACGGTCGCGGCCGTCTCGGCCGACTCGCCCTGCAGTTCGTCGACGAGGTCGCCGACCTCCTCTGCGGCGTCGCGCGTCTCCTCGGCCAGGCCCTTCACCTCGTCGGCGACGACCGCGAAGCCGTCGCCGCTCCCGTCGCCGCCACCCGCCCGCGCGGCCTCGATCGAGGCGTTCAGGGCCAGCATATTGGTCTCCTCGGCGATCCCGTCGATGAACGAGACGATCTCGTCGACCTCGGTCATGCGGTCGGCCAGGCCCTCAACGGCGTCGGCGGTCCGCTCGATCCGGCCCTCCAGGTCGCCGAGCGCGTCGACGGCCTCGGCGGCCGCCTCGCGACCCGAGCGGCCGCGCTCGGCGGTCGTGCCAGCGGTGTCTGCCACCTCGTCCGCGGAGGCGGCGATCTGCTGGACCGTCGCCGAGAGGTCGTTCATCCGCTCGGCGACCGACCGGACCTGGTCGCTCTGGCGCGTCGCACCCTCGGAGATCTCCTGGGTCGAGGACGCGACCTCGTCGCTGGCCCGGTCCAGTTCGTCCATGCTCGCGGCCACGTCGTCGCTGGCCGCCGAAACCTCGTCGGCGAACGCGCGCACGTCGCCGACCGTCGTCCCCAGGGTCCCGACGAGGCGGTTGTAGTTCTCGCATATCTCTCGGTACTGTTCGTCTTCGCCGGCGATCTCCTCGGCGTCGAGCGTCGCGGTCAGGTCGCCGTCCGCGGCCCGATCGGCCGCCTCGGCGAACGCCCCGACCAGCGACTCCAGGCGCTCCGAGCGCCGCTCCAGGTCGGTGGTCATCTCCTCGAGTTCGTCGGTGTACGCCTCGAGGTTGTCGGCCATCCGCGACAGTGACTCGCCGAACGCGCCGGGCACCTGTTCGTCGAGGACGGGCGCGTCGAACTCCTGGTCGGCCAGCGCGTCGGCCTGGGCGGCGACGAGTTCGATGTGTGAACTCATCGCGGCGAACGAGCGCGTCAGACTCCCGATCTCAGAGGGGTCGTCGCTCGCAGAGACCGGTACGTCGACCGCGCCGTCGGCGATCCGGTCGGCCGCCGCCTCCAGTCGCTGAACGGGAACGACCACGTCTTCGCGGGTGATCCAGACCGTGTTCACGAGCGCGAGCGCCGCCCCGACGAACAGGACCGCGCCGAGCGCGACCCTGGCGACTCCCGTCGCCACGAACGGCAGGACCGCCTGGGCGAGCGATATCAGAAACTGGATCCCGGCCGCCGCGACGACCGTACGTTCGACCGACCGGTCGATCCCCATCGTCGACATCCAGCCGCGTATGAACTTCTTGTACCACTTCACCGGACGATCGTACATGTGCAGTCGATCGGCCAGGGGGTCCATAAAAGCGGGAACCCGATTTCAGTATCTGAGAAACTGGGGTGTCGTCGCTCGTGCGGTCACGGCCCCGGGTCGCCGACGGCCGCTTCGATCTCGACGATCTCCGGGCTCACGATATCGAGGGCCACGAGGCCGTCGGCGCCGGTGTGGTACCGGGAATCCCCAGCGCCGACCACCGTCAGCGTCGCGTTCGCCGGTGCGCCGTCGCGAGTCACGCGAACGGTCAGTTCGCCGTCGGCCACGCTCCCACCGGTCGAGAGCGCGTGGCGGACCGGCGAGTCGCCGGCTTCGGGCTCGAACTCGCTCGACCCGACCTCGTAGGGGCTGTCCGGGTTGGGTCGCGGGTTCGGCCGCGGTGTCGCCCCGGGGGGCCGTTCGTCGAGGTCGATCTCGACGCCGACGGTCCGGCTCTGGGCGTCCCTGGCGGTGTGGGCCCTGAACTGTTCCGCGTAGACGCCCTCGACGACGGTGCCGTTGTCCAGCGTCACGACGACATCGCGGGCGACCAGCGCGTACTCGTCGACGGCCGACTCGGGGACTGCGAACGTACCCAGCGACCGCGACCCGTTCAGGTCGGCGAGGTCGACCGTCAGTCCGCCGTAGCGAAGACAGTCGAGGTCGCGGTCCAGATCGGGGGTCGGGGTCGGCGTCCCGAAGCCCCCGCCCGAGCCGAAGTCGCCGTCGCAGTGGTAGATGTTGCTCTCGGCGAACGCGACCGCCAGCGTGACGGTCGCTGCCGCCACCTCGTCGGGGAGGTCGCCCGCACGGACGACGTACTCGACGGTCGTGGTATCGCTCGCGGTCGCCGGCGTCGGGGTTCCGCGGTCGACCGTCGGAGTGTGTGTCGCGTCGGGCGTCGCAGGGGTCGGTGCCGTCGTCGTGCGCTCCGGCGTGGGCGTGTCGGTCGGCCCCGACGTCTCCGGATCCGTACCGGGGGCCCCGAGACAGCCGCCGACCACGACGAGGAGGACGATCCCGAGCGCAGCGGTGCGTGCGGTCATGACGCTCGATCGAGATGTCTCGGGTACAAGTCTTTCGGTGGGTCGGGGCGGGCCCGCGCCTCGAAAATCTCTAACGGGTCGCGGCCCACGTCCGACCATGGAGAAGACGCCCTCGGGTACGTCGGTCGGCGTCGAGGACCCCTACGCCCACGTCGACCGCTGCGACCACTGCACCGACGAGGGCCGTTGCCGGTTCGCCGTCGAGCAGGGCGACCGCGACCCCGAGTTCGCGAACGCGCGCAGCAGCGAGGACTTCCGTTGTCCCGTAGTGTGCGAGGTGCGGAGCACCTCGGAAGACCGAGCGGGGAGCGAGCGGCGCGACGCGACCCGCGAGGCGCGACTCGACGACGAGGGGCTGACCGGTCCCTGGGAGTGGGCCGACTGCCCGCACTTCCGGTGTCGCAACAGGGACCGGGAGTGCGAGCGCTGCGGCCTCGAAGAACACCGGATGGCCCACGACGACGAGCGGCCGCTGCTGGAGGAGCATCACCTGTCCTACGCCGACGGCGCGGCGCGAGACGGCGCGGGAACGCGAGCGGAGAGCGAACGCGATCGGCCAGCGGGCGAGGCGGACCCGAGCCACGAGATCACGGTTTTGCTCTGTCGATGGTGTCACGCGAAGGTCCACGACTCGTGGGCCAGCGTCGGCGACGACGCCAATCCCGACCCCGATGCCATCGCCGAGCGCGAGGGGCGCCGCTCCCGAGAACAGGCCGAACTCGGCTTCCAGTCGGCCGCCGAACGGTTCGAGGTCGACGGGGACAGCGACGGCGCCGACGAGCCCTCGTCCGGTCGCGATGACCGTTCCGAACGCTGACACGGGTGGCCTTATTCCGGTCCCGCCGCCGGGATCGGGAATTCGCGAAGACGCCCCGCCCGGCCGCCGCGCTCGTCCCCCTCGTCGTCACCTGACGGCCGGTCGCTCGCCTCGACGGGAGCGACTCAGATCCCCTTCCCCTCGTCGTCGTCGAGCGGGGCCAGCGGCGGCGGGTCGCTCACCCCGACCGACAGCGAGGCGGCCGCCAGCCCGCCCAGTAGGACGATAAACCAGTAGTTCGACAGCCGGAAGAGGAAGACGGCGGCGGTCGCCGTCGGCAGGCCGACGGGCGCGAGCGCGGCGGTTACGCCCGCCAGCGCCACTTCGAAGCCGCCGAGTCCGCCCGGCAGCGGCACCACGTTCAGCAGGGTGACGACCGGGACGACGAAGACGACCAGCGCGTACGGTACCGGCTCGCCGATCGCGAGAAAGCTCGTGTACAGCGGGAGGAGAAAACAGAGCCAGCCGGCGACCGCGAGCGCGACGGCGGTCCCGACGCGCCGTCGGTCGCCGGCCAGGTCGCCGACCGACCCGCCGAACTGCCCGACCGCGTCGCCGACTTGCTCGGGCGCGAGCGCCGCGTCGACCCGGACCGAGACGCGACCGACCGTCCGGCGGAGGCCGGCGGCGACCCGGAGCGCGACGCCTTCGAGCGTCTCGCGTCGGTACACGGCGAGATAGGTGAGCGCGAGGACGACCGCCGTCACGGCCACCATCGCGAGGAGGACGGTGCGCAGCAGCGCCCCGCTCGGACCGCGCTGGGTGGCGATCAACACCGCCAGGCCGGCGATAGCGAGGACGAGCGACGCGACGACGTTGAGGAACGCGAACACCGACGCCGCGGCCAGCGTCGACTCGTACGGCGCCGCCGTCTCGCGGCTGACCGTGTAGGACATGAGCACGGGCCCGCCGCTCTGGCCCATCGGTAGCACCTGCTTGAGGAACTCCCCGCTCAGGTACGCCGAGCGGTACCGGCGCCCCCGGACCGTGTGCCCGGTGCTCGCCAGCAGCCGCCGGACCGCCTCGCTCCAGATTCCGAGCGCGGCGACCACCCCGAAGAAGCCGACCGACAGCACCGCGAGATCCGCCGACCGCAGCTCCGCCAGCACCGCCTCGGGCCCCACCGCCCAGAGGAATCCGCCGACGGCCAGAAGCGCGACCGTGAACCCCCCGACCAGCCGGACGCGACGTGACATGGCGACAACAGACGCGGTCGTGGCCTAAAAGTCGTCCGGCGCTCGCCCCGGCAGTGTTCGAGACAACTGACGGAGCGGGCCTGAAGGCCACTGACAGGGACGTTCTCACGAGTCCGAGCTCCGTCCGCGACCCGACCTGCAGACCACCGCGACACTCGCGACGCGAACCGAGGGGGCCCTCACTCCCCGTCCGTCGCCGAGTCAGACGGGGCGCCGTCGGAGTCCGTCGTTGGGGCCAGCGGGCTGGGCGCGTCGGCGAGTCGGGCGCCCGACCGACCGCGCCGCGGTGACGGCCGACTGCTGGCCAGTCCTGCGCGTTCCGGACGCCTTTTACCGTCCGGTGGGCTACGGGGGCGTAATGACCCGCATCGACGTGATCGACAACCACGGCCAGTTCACACACCTGGAGCAGCGCGCGCTCCGTGACATGGGCGTGGACGTGGAGATCGTTGACAACGAGACGCCGCCCGGAGAGATCGACGCCGACGGCCTCGTCCTCTCGGGCGGTCCCTCGATCGACCGCATCGGCAACTGCCCCGACTACCTCGACCTCGACGTCCCGATCCTCGGTATCTGCCTGGGTCACCAGGTCATCGCGACGGAACTCGGCGGCGAGGTCGGCGAGGGCGACTACGGCGGCTACGCCGACGTGACCGTCGACATCGTCGAGGACGCCGACCCCCTGATCGGGTCGCTCGCCCCCAGCACCCGCGTCTGGGCGAGCCACGCCGACGAAGTCGTCCGCGTCCCCGACGGCTTCGCCCGCACCGCCGAGAGCGACGTCTGCGGCGTCGAGGCGATGAGCGACACCGACCGCGATCTGTACGGCGTCCAGTGGCACCCCGAGGTCGCTCACACCGAACGCGGCGAAGAAGTCTTCGAGAACTTCCTCACTATCTGCGAGTAGTCGGCCCCGGGCAAACGAGCGCGAGCGCACGTGACTTACCCACACGATCGGTCCCACACGATCGTTCGACACTGACGGCCTATCCGGCGTGTCTGAGCCTCGAACGGGGCGCTGACGGGCGTCTGACGGAACTCCCACGTTTGAAGTAGTCGTGCGGTCATTGGTGGATCAGGTTAGTCATGACGACCACACAGGGCAACCTCGCGAGCCTCTCGCGGTTCGTCTTCCGCGCGCCCAGCTGGTACTCCAGCGTCGGCTTCGCCCTGCTCATCGCGGCGGTCGCCGGCGTCGCGGCCTTCGACTCCCGGTTCGTCTTCGAGGACGTCTGGGAGGGGCTGTTCTACATCGGTGTCCCCACCGTCGTGGCGAGCGTGCTCACTCCGTACGTCGACCGTAAACTCGGCGGGCAGCTCTCGCGCAATCAGGCGTCGCTGCTGGCGCTGGCCTGCGAGCTCATCACGATCGCCGTGCTGACCGTCGCGGCGTTCGTCGCGTTCGTGACGCCGCTGGGCCAGGAGTTCGTCGTCGATGCCCTGCTGGTCGCGCTGGCGTCGGTCTTCGCCCTGCGACTGTTCGTCATCATGGCCGTCTCGCGCCAGCGACTCGCCGTCGCGTCGGCCGCCGCCAGCATCCAGACCGTCTCGGCGGCGCTGCTGTTGTTCATCTACAGCGGAGCGATGCGCTACATGGAGTTCGGCGGCGGTCCCGTCGCCCGTGCGTTCCTCTTCCGCCCCGACGAAGCGCCCCAGCGCATCGCCGAGATGCAGTACGTCGACCCCGGAAAGTTCGGTCTGCTCGCGATCGTCTGCGTCGTCTACGCCGGCTGCGTCTGGCTCTTCCTCACCGTCATCGACCAGCCCTGGAAGCGCAGCCTCGGCGTCAGTGTCCTCGATTTCGTCAGGGGGTTCATCGGCCACGTCGCCGAGGGGAGCCGTGAACTGGAGACGTTCTTCGAGGACATCGGCGAGGACGCCATCGTCCCCGTGAGCGTGCTCTCGGTCCGCAGACCCGAGGGCGGCGAGAAGGCGCGGTTCGTCCTCCCGATGCTCCACCCCGGCCCGATGGGCGACATCGGCGGCGGTAACCTCCCGCGGCGGATCGCCGAACAGGCCGACGGGCTGGCGTTCCCGCCCCACGCGACCGCCGGTCATGACTTCAACCTCGTCACCGAACGGGAGGTCGAAACCGTCATCGACACCGCCGAGAACGCCTACCAGCGCATCGAGTACGGCGCGACGGCGACGGAGTCCGTCCGGGTTGAGGAGGGTGAGGCGACCCTGACCGGGCAAGCATTCGGCGAGAGCGCATTCCTCGCGTCGACGTTCGCGCCGGAGTTCGCCGACGACGTGGAGTACGCCGTCGGGCTCTCGGCGATCGCCGAGGCCCGCACCGACGGCCTGGACGAGGTGATGCTCGCCGACGCCCACAACTGCAACAACGGCCTGGCGGGCGAGGATCTGGGCCACGTCGTCCCCGGCAGCCAGCGTTCGTTCGACATGATCGACGGCGCCCACGAGGTCGGCTCCCGGCTCGCCGCCGCGACCCGGAAGCCCTTCGAGTGCGGCGTCGCCTGGGACGAGACCGACTGGGAGCCCGAGGAGGGCATCGGCCCGCTGGGCATCCGCGTCGCCGTCTTCTCGGTCGACGGCCAGCAGACCGCCTACGTCTTCGTCGACGGCAACAACATGGTCCCCGGCCTCCGCGAGCGGATCATCGAGGCCGTCGACGCCGTCGACCGCGTCGAGGTACTCACCACCGACACCCATATCGTCAACACGATGGAAGCCGAGAACCAGGTCGGCGACGTCCTCCCAGAGGAGGAAATCGTCGCTGTCATCGAGGACCTGGTCGACCGGGCGAAAGACGACCTCGAACCGGTCGAGGCGGGCATGGAGACCGAGACCGCCGAGGTGACCGTCTTCGGCAACGACCGCACGGAGATGCTCGCCTCGACCGCCAACGCCGCCGTCTCGATGGGCGCACCGCTGGCCGGCGCCATCATCACCGCCGCACTCTCCGTGTCGGTGCTCATCTTCCTCGTCGCGCGGCTGTAAGCGGTCGCGGCCGCCGCCGACGGCGACCGCCACCGCCGATGGCGAACGGACCGACGCCAGCCGGCAACCCGCCGACGATACCGAAACGCCGAACAGGGACTCCTCCGTAGCCCCCGGCGTGAGCCGCTCGCTGACAGATGTCGCGCCGGCCGTCCTCGTCCCGGCGGCGTGGGCGCTGACACTCGGCGCCCACGTCTCGCCGCTGGTTTCCAGACACGTCCTGCTGGTCGGCCTCTCCGTGATGACCGTCCTGCTCGGCGCCTTCGCCGTCCTCGCCCGCGACGAGATGACCGGGCCCGTGCTGGCCGTCTGGCAGGGGGTGATCGTCGTCGGATTCCTCGTCACGCTCGTCGGCGCCGTCGATCTGGCGATCACGCCCGACGCCGACCCCGCTCTCCCGGTGACGCTGTACGGGTGGATGGCCCTCCCGGCGCTGGCCTACGTCGCGACCGCCGCGGAGGTCGACCCGCCGTTCAACCGGGTCTACCTCGCCGGCGCCATCCTCGCGCTGGCCGGCGCGGCCACCTACGGGCTTGCGGGCTCCGACGTGGACGCCGCCGTCGGCATCGCCGCCGTCGGCCTCGGCCAGACCGCCGGCATCGTCACCGCCGTCTACCAGAACCCCGGGACCGCCGACTGACCGCCGCGACGACACGCGGACGTCGGATCGCCGACCGCGACCGACTCCTCCACCGAACCAGTTGGACCCTCCCGTTTTGATGGTTCGGCTCGCAGATCCGGTATGACAGTCGGAACGCTGACGATCGACTGGCTGCCCGTCGGCTTACTCGCCGGTGCGGCGGTCGGACTGGTCGCGACGGTCGGTATGGATCTCCCGATGAACCGCCTCCCGGAGGGGCCGACCGCGCCGCGGGTCGCGGCCGGAACCCTCTCGGACGCAACGCTCGATTCGGCCCCCGACGGCGTCGCGACCGCGGCCCACTACGGCGCCGGGGTCGGGACCGGCGTCCTCTTCCTGTCGGGGGTGAGCGCGGCCCGGTGGCTGCTCGACGGCATCGGGCTCGGGGTCGTCGCCGCGGCTGTCGCGCTGTTCGTCCTCATGAACGTGTTCTTCTCGTTCGTCGTCGTGCCGACCTACGGTCGAGTACCCGACGACCGGATCGGTCGCGTGCGCCGCGACTGGGCGCTGTCGTCCGCTGCCTACCTCGTCGTCGCGAGCGCGCTCGCCGGGGGCGCGCTCGCGGTCGTGTGACCGCGGGCGGAGAGACGGGGCCCGGTCAGCGGCGCCCGGGCCGGTCTGTTCAGGCCTCGCGCTCGGCGGCCGCTCGCCGCAGCCGTTCGACTCGCGCGTCGGTCGACGGATGGGTTCCGAGCAGTCGCCGCGCGACGTACCGCCGCGACCGGTCGAAGGCCGGTCGCTCCTCCCAGGGCGGCGGGACGACCGCGAACGCGCTCGCAGCCCCGCGGAGGTCGTCGGCCGGACGGCGGCCGATCTCGGCGTCGAGCGTCTCCAGCGCGCTCGCCAGTGCCGCTGGGTCGCCGGTGATCGCTACCGCAGCGTCGTCGGCCGCGAACTCCCGAACCCGGGAGACCACCGCGGTACAGAACCGGCCCGTCACCGCGAGGACGCCCGCACCGAGCGCGACGATGGGGTTGATCCCGTAGCGCCGGATCGCGCGGGCGGCGGCCACCCGCGGCACCGACAGCGCGGTCACCACCGCGGCGTCGTAGTTGGCGACGTGGGCGAGTTCGTGGGCGAGGACGGCGTCGAGTTCCCGCTCGTCGAGCGCCGCGACCAACCCCGTCGAGACGACCAGCGTCGACTCGCTCGGCCGATAGCCGACCGCCGCCGCGGTCGGCGTCCGCGAGCGCGTCAGGTGGACCTCGGGCGTCGGCGCGTCGGCCGTCGCGGCCAGCCGCACGACCCGCTCTCGGAGCGGTCCCTCGCGCCCGTCGGCCGAGTCACCGTCGTCGACCGCGTCCGACGCCGCGCCGAGTTCCCGCAGGACCGCGCCGTCGGTCAGGTCCGTCCGGACCAGGTCGAGGAGGTGATAGCCGGTCAGCAGCGCCCCCGCTGCGACCGCCAACGGGAGCGACAGTTCGGTGGGTGAGCCGCGTTCGGCGGCCACGTACACCCCCGCGGCCGACCCGAACACGAGCGCGACGACCGCCGCGACACCGACCGGACCGACCCGTCGGGCGACGGCGCGTACCCGCCCGGCGCCGAACCACGCGATCCGCACGTAGTTGCGCGGTGCCGACCGCTCGCCGGGATCGGTCTCGATCCCGGCCAACACCGACGGGACCGCTTCGCCGTCGTCGGAGTCCTCGTCGAGCCACGCCGGCGTGCCGTCGTCTTCGTCGTCCTCGCTGGCGATCCGGACACCGAGAGCGGGGTAGACGAAGGCGATCAGCGTGACGAGGACGACCGCGAACAGCCACCGCGGGAGCGCGAGTTCGACGATGACCCAGTAGGTCACCGCCAGCGACGCGCCGACGAGCGCGAGCGACGCGTATATCAGCAGTCCCGGCGCCACGTCGAACCCCTCGGGCGACGCCCGCGCGGCGTGATAGGCCGAGACGACCAGAAAGACCAGCGCGGCGTACCCGCCGAGCGCCAGCACGGCCGCGACCCCGTCCGGGATGGCGTGAACGGCCAAACCGGTCGCGGCCCGGAGAACTGCGAACGAGACGGCGCCGAAGACGGCCGTCTCGAAGCCGACCAGCAAGAGCGCGACCGCCGCGAGCGTCACGAGCGCCGCTGCGACCGCGGTCCAGCGGCCGACACGCGCCAGTGTCGATTGGGAGGGCATCAGTCGAAACATCGAACAGGTGTTACTTCAGTCGTACGGGTCCGCGCCGGATTCACCGTGGGGCCGGCTGCGGCTCTCGTCGACGGAGTGGTCCGCGAGAAACGCCGAGGAGGAGATTTGAACTCCTGAGTCCTTGCGGAGACCTGCTCTCGAAGCAGGCGCCTTGGCCAGGCTAGGCTACCTCGGCTCGTTCGTTCGTAGACGCAAGCCGACTTTATGGGTTACGATCCGTCGCCGGCGAGCGGTCGACCCGAGAACCGCGCCCGAGACTCCGTATCAGTCCTCGTACCAGTCGGGCGCAGCGATGTCGACCGCCCCGTAGCGCTCGTAGGTCAGTTCGTAGATCGTCGTCTGCGTTCCCTCCTCGGTGTCGAGCGTCGCCTCGTAGCGATACCGGGTGATCAGGTCGGTGTCGGGATCGACGAACGCCTCGATCGAGACCGAGTCGTACCGGCTGGCGTCGGCACCGAGCTGTGTGGGGTCGTCGACGACGTACCGTTCTCGGGGCCCGTCGTCGGTCTGCACGGTGCCGGTCGCCCGGAACGTCGGCGTGTCGGCGGTACCGGCCGACCCCGCGGGCGCGGAGACGTTGTAGAACGACCGATTCGTGGCGCTGTCGTCGTCGAGCGTCTGCTGACGGTAGCACTCCCCTTGGAACCGCGTGCAGGTGTAGACCGTCGACGAGTCGGGCGGACGGTAGAGCGCCCACCCGACGGTCTGCCCGGACTCGGGCCGGACGGTCGTCCGCTGGAGGCGCTCGTCGGTCGTCAGGTCGACCGTCAGCGCGCTGGAGAGGTTCGTCCACCGGCCGTCCGCGGTCGAGGTATTGACCACGAACTGCGCCTCGTAGCCCTCCCTGTCGTCGAGCGCGTCCGCGTGCTCGCGCAGGAAGGCGTTCGGCTCGGTCGGCGTTCGCGTCAGCGTCGCCGTGGCCGTCGGGGTCGCGGTCGGAGTGGCAGTCGCCGTCGCCGTGGGCGTCGCGGCCGTGGCTGGCGTGTCCTCGGCCGTCGGTTCGAGTGTCTCGGTCGCCGTGTCGACCTCCGGTTCCGCTCCCGCTCCGTCGTCGCCGTCAGCGCCCGGCGTCGCCGTCGTCCCACCGCCCCCACACCCGGCGAGGACGACGAGGAGCCCGACGGCAACCGTCGCGAGATATCGGTAACTCGATGCCATGAGTGTCGAACGGTTCACGAGCCACAGGCATATCCCTACGTCCCAATTACACTTTGGGTAGTTACCACAGGCCAATATCGGAACGACCGACAAATCGTCGTCTGGAGCGCGAGCGGAGTCCAAACGCCTAACTTGTCGGCGAACTCACGGGAGTCCATGGACGTAAGCGAAGCGAGCGCGGAGTGCGACCGGGTCCTCGACGAGATCGGTTCGGCCGTCATCGCCGACCGGGAGTTCCTGGAGACGGTGCTTCTCGGATTCGTCGGCCGCGGGCACGTTCTCATGGAGGACGTGCCGGGGACCGGGAAGACACTCACCGCCCGCAGTATGGCAACCGCGCTCGGCCTCGACTTCTCCCGCGTGCAGTTCACGCCCGATCTGTTGCCCGCCGACATCACCGGCACCCACGTCTTCAACGAGCGCGAACGGGAGTTCGAGTTCAACGAGGGCCCCCTGTTCGCCAACGTCGTGCTGGCCGACGAGATCAACCGCGCCCCGCCCAAAACTCAGTCCGCCCTCCTGGAGGCGATGGAGGAAGAACAGGTCACCGTCGACGGCGACACGTACGAGCTCCCGTCGCCCTTTTTCGTCCTCGCCACGCAGAACCCCGTCGAGATGGAGGGGACCTTCGAACTCCCCGAGGCGCAGGTCGACCGCTTCCTCGTCAAGAGCTCTATCGGCTACCCCGACGAGGCCGGCGAGGAGGAACTGCTCCACCGTCGCCTCGGCCGGAGCGAACAGAGCCCCTCGGTGTCGCCGGTCCTGAATCAGGAGCTGGTGACCGACCTCCGGGACGCCCCCGAGCAGGTCCGGGTCGACGACGACCTCGTCACGTACGTCTCGGCGATCGCCCGCGCGACCCGCGAGGACCGGCGCGTCGAGGTCGGCGTCTCGCCGCGCGGGACCCAGCGCCTGCTGGAGGCCACCCGCGCCCGCGCCGCCATGGTCGGCCGCGAGTACGTCACCCCCGACGACGTGAAGCGAGTCGCCCAGCCGGTGTTGGCCCACCGCATCGTCCTCACGCCCGACGCGCGCGTCGACGAAGTGCAGAAGTCCTCGGTCGTCGACAGCGTGCTCGACGAGGTTCCCGTCCCGACCGTCTGAGCCGCCTGCGCGGTCACTCGCCCGTCTCGTCCTCGTCGGCCAGGTCGTCCTGGTCGGAGCCGCCGCGGTCGGAGTAGCGCTGGCGGCCCACCGACTCGGCGGGCATCATGTTGAGCATCCCCTGGCGGAGTTCCTCGTCCGACTCGAACGACTGCTCGCCCGCTCCGGCGAAGAGATCCCGGACGGCGATCGAGTCGGCGCTCGTGCGCTCGATCTCCCGGTCGCCGAACTGTTCGACGAGTTCGCTCGCCGTCACCGGGTAGGACAGCTCCTCGAACACCGACTCGATAGAGCCGAACTCGACACCCTGCTCGTGGTCATCGTCAGTTTCGGACATACCCCCGTTCGGGTCGGCTCGCGCAACTGCCTTCACCTTGCAAATGTGGGGTCGTCCGAGTGCGACGCTCGCTCGATGCGCTCGAACCGAACCGTGTGCGAGCGGCGCCGGAGCCCGCGTGCGGCGAAGCGACCCGAACGCGGGCGAGCGGCGGACGCCGAGGCGTGGAAAACCATTATGTGAACGTGTGGGACATATCACTGCATGTCTGGGCGGGACGAGGGTCTGGAGTCCGAGAAACTGAGCGTCGAGCTGGCGTCTCCGGAGGCGTACCCGTCCGAGGTCGTCGTCGACGTGCGAGAGTTCGTCGAGTTCGACTGGGAGTCCGCCGTGGCGGAAGCGTTCGACGAATTCGAGGTCGTCGACAGCGTTCCCGGTGGGAGATTCGCGTCGATACTCGCGATCCCGCATCTGTACGTGAGAGATCACATCGACGGCTATCGGGGGGGAGATACGCCGAAATCGCCGCGGCAGACCCGCCGCGAAGGCGGCGTCTGCTACAATCAGGCCATCGCCCTCTGTTCGATGTACGCGACGCTGGACATCCCGACGCGGAAACTGAAGATCGTCTCGGACGACGCCGCGCATTCGACCGTGTGGGTCGGGGCGGATCCGGACGAGGTGAACGTTTCGAGCGCGGAACTGCAAGCGGGCCTGGGGGAGTTCTACGCCGCGAACGGGTACGAAAACCCCCGCCGACTTCCCGACCGAGCCGCCCGAAGCGCGAATCGTGAACGTCTCGAACGACGTCCGAGACGACTACGCGTGGTTTCTCGCCGATCCGGTCTTCTCGACGCATCTCGGCGACAAGGAGGCGCTGGCCGCGAAGGGATACGTGGCCGAGTCCGCCGACCGATACTGGAAGCGTGCGACCCCACACGAGGTCGTGATCGTCGACCGGGACTCGATGTACATGGTCGGCGAAGAGGGTATCAAAGACCTGATACGGCAGCACAACGAGGTACAGGAGCAGTTCGCCGCGGCCGGAGACGAACTCGATCGCCACGAGGAGGCGGCGGAGCGTCTCACGGCGCTGCGACGGAACCTCACGGCGATGCGGGAGGCCAGTCAGCGAAAGCGGGAGCTGACCGAGGAGTATGAACGGGTAGACCCAGGGGAGGACTTCGACGAGTCGATCCGCCTCGCGTCCGAGATCAACGAGCGAAACGAGGAGATAGCCGAGCGAGCACGACGGATCGAGTCGTTGCTGTCGAGTACGTCCGACGGCGATCTCCGGCGGTTCTTCGAACCGTCGGAACTGGAAACCATAGCGGAGACGGTCGACAACTTCGTCGACGACCACGACCTGTGACGACGGTCGTCGGCCGGACGCCTCCGCTGTCGCCCACGAGTCTGCGACGCGAACCGCTCACGGCTCCAGCGCGTACAGCAACAGCGCGCTGCCGACCAGCAGGAGGACGAGGGCGCTGGCAGAGAGCGTGGCGGTCGAGAGCAGGAAGACCCCGAGCGCGATCCCGCCGGCCACCAGCGTCGTGAGCGTCGCGCCGCCGAGGTGGACGAGGATCGACCGCTGGACTGGTGCATCGCGGCCCAGGTGCTCGGCGAGGCCGACGACGTGCTCGGCGGTCGTCCACGTGACGACCGTCGCGGCGGTCACGAGCAACAGGACGGCCGGCGGCGCGCCGCGGGCGCCGGCGTTGAGGACGCCGGCGAATATCAGGCCGCTGCCGGCGGTCACGAGCGCGCGCGACGCCCGGTCGGTCCCGAAGCCGACGACGGCCAGGCCCGCCGCGGCGACGACGAACGAGACGAGGTTGACCGCGAGCCCGAGGACGGCGACGACGGCCGGCGCGAGCGCGATCCACACGGACTCTCTGGCGGGACGATTGACGACGCTCACGCCGACCACCGCCGTTGTGCGGCGTCGATAGCCGTCTCCAGCGGCTCGGCGGTGTCCCAGTCGACGACGCGGACGCCCGCGCGGCGCAGCCGGGAGAGACGCATCGCGCGCTCGACGGTGGCGAGCCGCTGGCCCGTCGAGGCGCGGGCGGTCACGTCGGGGCTGAGAACCGTGACCGGGAACCCGCGGGCGTGTAGCTGGCGAACGATGTCGACCGCGTCGTCGTCGGCCAGCGGCGAGCAGAGGACGAGCTGGGCGTCGCTCGGGAGCTCCCGACGGAGTCGGCGCTCGGCGAACTCCCCGTAGAAAGCGCCCTCGGGTCGGTTCCCGTCGAAGGCGGGGTGGCGTTCGAGCAGGCTGCGGGCGCGGGCGGCCTGGGTCGCGCCGCCGCGGGGTTCGAGCCAACAGCGCTCGGGCGAGAGGGCAGCCAGACCCACGGAGTCGCCGGCGGCGACCAGCGAGGCGACGACCACGTCCGCGGCGGCGACGGCGTAGTCGACGGCCGAGGGGGCGTCGACCCGCGGAGCGACGTACGCCTCCGCGCGGGCGTCGACGAGCACGACCACCGTCGCGGCGTGTTCCTCGCGGAAGAGGAGGGTGGCGAACTCGCCGGACCGAGCGACGCGGTTCCAGTCGATACGGGAGAGCGGGTCGCCCCGCTGGTACTCCCGGACCGAGTGGAGTTCGACGCCGCTGCCGCCGGTGTCGGTGACGACGCGACCGACCCGGCGAGCCGTCTGGGGGTGGACGGGGATCTCCTCGTCGGCGCTCAGGTCGAGCGGTGCGGAGAGGACCGTCTCGGACTCGCCGGGGACGTGCCGTTCGCGTTCGAGCGCGCCGCTGAAGTCGCGAAGGATCACCTGGACGGGGTCGAACGGGTGGTCGCCCCGCACCGCCTCGACGGTGTAGGAGAAGCTGACGGTCTCGCCGGCCCGGAGCGCGGTCGCGAACCGCGGCGAGCCGTCGACGACCCGGACGGCGGGCGGGACGCCGTCGACGAGGCGCAGGTCGGGGAGGAGTTCGTCGCTCTCGTTAGTGATGCGGACGGTCACGGTGACCTCGTCGCCGGGCGCGGGGTCGGTCGCGGAGAGCTCGCGCTCGACGGCCAGCTCGACGGGGGGCGGCGAGGAGAGGTAGACGTAGCCGGCGGCCCCGACGACGGTCGCGGCGGCGACCATCAGCGACGGTGGCACCGCCGAGTGGCCGGCCCAGATGCCGACGCCGACGGCGAGCAGCCCCAGCCCCGTCAGCCCGGTCCAGCGGTTCGTCCGCCGGTCGACCTGCCTGCGCTGGCGGTCGGTCGTCCGGTCGGTCGACGGGCGCCCGGCCGCCGAGTCGGTCGCGTCGACCAGGTCCTCGGGGTCGAGGCCCGGTGCGAGGGCGGCGAGTTCGGCCAGCACGCGGTCGATCCCGGTCGCCAGTTTCGGTCGGCGACCGACGAGCGACCGGACCTGGTCGCCGGTCGTCGAAACGGGCGACTTCTCGGCGAGAAAGTCCGCGGCGACCGGGTCGTCGGTCCAGGTCCCGTCGGCGATCCGCTCGCGGGCCACCGATTGAGGGATCCGCTCGGCCTGGGCGTAGATGGCGGCGGCGGCGTTACGGAGTCGGTTGGTCACGTCCCGACGCGCGTCGACGCGCGTCCGGCTCAGCCCGTGGATGGCACCGGCGAGCGTGTCGTCGAAGTTCGCGCCCGGGACCGTGACGGACTCGCGGTACTCCACGTCCGCCGTGGCCGCCGTCTCGTAGGTGGTGAACAGCCGCCGGATCAGCGCGGTCGACCCCGCGACGATCGCCGAGACGGAGATCCCTGCCACCACGCCGTTGCCGAACGGGAGCCCGGGCACCACGTCGAGGCCGACGACGGCGGCCATTCCCGCCACGACGACGACCAGCCCGGCTGCGGTTTTGGCCGGATTGTCGCGCACCGACGGCGCCCGGAAATCGATGTCGCCAGTGACCCCCGATTCGACGGCCTCCATCGTCTCGCCCATCGCCTGGCCCTGCTGGAGTCGCTGCTCGGTGACGCTCCCCGGGTCGCGGTCCACGTCGTCCGGACTCACGCCCGATCACCCGAGCCCTCGGGCGTGTCCGCGTCGTCGGCATCGGTGGCGTCGGCGCCGGGGCCGGCCGCCACGTCCGCCGGCGAGTCCCCGCCGGCGCCGGCGACCGCGACGACCGACTCGGCGTCGACGCTCTCGTGGGCGGCCTGGATCGCCCGCAGGGTCTCGACTGCGCGCCGCTCGTGGTCTGCGGTGACCGGTTCGGAGCCGTAGCGCACCCGCTCGAAGAGGTCGGTCAACTCGGCGACACGGGCCTGGTCCATCCCGGCCGCGGCCGCGGCGGCGGCGAACTCGCCGGGCGTACTCGTCGCGGGGTCGGCCACGTCGAGCGCCATCGTCATCTCGACCCAGGCCTCGTAGACGGCGTTTTCCGCGTCGCCTCCGTGGTCGTCGATGCGGTCGGCCGCGCGGGCCGCCGCGGCGCCGACGGGCGTCCGGTCGGGCGCGTCGGGGGCCGGGGGCGGCGACGGGTCGACCGACGCATCGACGCTGGCGCTGGCGTAGTAGATCAGCCCCAGCGCGGCCAGTAACGCGAACCCTACGACACCGAACGTCACCAGGGAGGGCAGGTCGCGCTCGTTGTCCGCCGCGCTCTCGTCGACACTGCCCACGTCCCCGCCGCCGGCGAGCGGACTGCCCGAGACGTTCGGGAGTTCGCCACCGATCGACGCGCCGTCGAGCGCCCCCGAAAACAGCAAGTACAGCCCCAACAGCGCGATGAACGCCACAACTGCGAGGACGAGGCCGAGCGCGTTGTTCCGCCCTACCAACAGCGCCCCCGGGATCGCGAGCACGACCGCCGCCGCGATCAGGATCGCCACCCAGTCGGCCGGGAGCCCGGGCGCGTCGGGCGCACTCTGGTTGGTCGGCGTCGGCTGTCCCAGAGGCTCGTCGCTGGCCCCGACCCGTTCGCCGTCGCCCGTACCCCGCTGGTTGCTCGACGTGGCCGAGAGCGTCGACGCCGTCAGCGCCAGCGCGAGGACACACAACACCACCACCACGACCGCGGCGAGACGGTCTGCCATGTCCTGACCAATCAGTCAGGAGGCCCTTAACGGTTCCCGTGATGCGATCCCGTCCGGTCACCGCGGCGTCGTCCGGTCACGCGCCGGGGTACCCGCTCACGCCGAGTCGAGCGCGTCGTCCGCCCCCGCCGACCGCTCCGGGTCGTCGGGTCGTCCGTGCCCGCCCCCGCCGGGCGTCTCGACGGTGACGGTCGTGCCGGCTTCGACTTCGCGGGTGACTTTCGCCGGAACGCGTTCGCCGTCGATTCGGTTGACCCCCGGCCGGCCGTCCCCGCCGCCCGCCACGCCTCGCGGCGCGTGCCGCCGCCGTTCGGTCAGTAGCGAGACGGTCGCGTCGGTCTCGACCCGCACCGTGCGGACGAGCCCGTCGCCGCCGCGATACCGCCCGTCGCCGCCGCTCCCGTCGCGGAGCGCGTAGCGATCGACCCGGAGCGGGTACGCCGCTTCGAGCGCTTCGACAGGCGTGTTCAGCGTGTTCGTCATCCCGACCTGGACGCCCGAGAGCCCGTCGCCGTCCGGATCGGCGCCCGCGCCGCCGCCGACCGTCTCGTAGTAGGCGAACTCCGAGTCGCCGACGACGAGGTTGTTCATCGTCCCCTGCCCGCCCGCCGGCACCCGGTCGGGCGCCGCCGCCGCCAGCGCCGCGAAGACGACGTCGGTCACCCGCTGGCTCGCCTCCACGTTCCCGCCGACGACCGCCGCCGGCGGCTCCGGGTTCAGCAGCGATCCCTCGGGGGCGCTGACCGTGACCGGGTCGTAACACCCCTGATTCGGCGGTATCTCGGGATCTGTAATACACCTGATCACGAAGTATACAGCGCTCTTGGCGACGGTGAGGGGGGCGTTGACGTTGCCGGCGACCTGGTCGGCGGTGCCGGCGAAGTCCACGTCGACCGTGTCGCCGTCGACGGTGACGGCCACCTCGATCGGGATGTCCGCGTCGGTGACGCCGTCGCCCTCCAGGACGTCGCCGGCGCGGTAGGTTCCGTCCGGGAGGTCGCGGAGTTCGGCCGCGACGCGCTCGCGGGAGTAGTCGATCACCGCATCGAACGCCGCGAGCAGGCGCTCGCCGTGGGCGTCGAGCAGGTCGCCGACCCGTCTCTCGGCGCGGTCGGTGGCGGCGATCTGCGCTCGCAGGTCCGCCTTGCGCTCCTCGGGGTTGCGGACGTTCGCCAGCAGCAGCGCCTCGATCTCGTCGTCGACCTCCCCGTCCGCGACCAGCCTGACCGGTGGGATCCGAAGCCCCTCCTGGTGGATGTCGCGAGCTCCGGCGGGCATACTCCCCGGTGCCATCCCGCCAACGTCGGCGTGATGGGCGCGCGCGACCGCGTAGCTGAGGATCCCGGGTCCGTCGCCTCCGTCGGCGTCGTCTGCGTCGGGACCGGCCGCGTCGGCAGCGCCCACGCCGGTGTCGGGCGCGATCGGCGAGACGAGCGTCACGTCCGGCAGGTGCGTCCCCCCTTCGAACGGGTCGTTCAGCACGAACACGTCACCGGGTTCGGGGTCGCGGTCGAGCACCGCGTCGACCGCTTCCGGCATCGCGCCGAGGTGGACCGGGATGTGTTCGGCCTGTGCGACCAGCTGCCCCTCGGCGTCGAAGATCGCCGTCGAGCAGTCCCGTCGCTCGGTGATGTTCGGCGAGTAGGCGCCTCTGATCAGTGTCTGGCCCATCTCCTCGGCGACGCTTTCGAGTTGGTTTCGCAGGATTTCGAGTTCGACCGGGTCTAAGTCGTGTTCGTGGTCGTCGTGGCTCATTCGCCGTCCCCTCCGCTGCTGTCGTTCGAGTCGGTGACGTGGTGATCGGGCGGGTTTGCGAAGGGGTCAGACAGCGCCGAAAGCCCCCGCTCGCTCCGGTTTCGGGGTCGCCGGCGCGCACAGCGCCGGCTTCCAGCGAGGTCTTCGACCTCGCCCGGCTCGCTGCGCTCCTCGCCTCGCTTCGCTCGGCTGTGGTGCTTACTTCGCCCGGGTTCTCGGAGCGAACAGCCCCTTTCAGTCCGCCCGAATCGACTGCACGGCACCGCGGACGGCCACGGGCCTCCCCAACCGATTGCGCTTCTCGACCTGCGGTCTGCGATGCTCATCCCTCGCACGGCTACGTCGCGCGCATGGGAGCGCGCGACAGCGCGCGCCGGTCCGTTGATTGGTAGGATTGCGATCCTGTTCATTTTTCGTTCGCCTCCAGCACGAGCGTCCCGTCGTCGTCGGCATGGGCCGCCCAGCCGGGCGGGAGGACCACGGTGCTCTCGCCGCCGGCGAAGATCGCTGGCTCGTCGACGGTCGCCCCGACGGGGACGCGAGCGCGGTGGTACACCGGCGCGCGGTAGAAGCCCGACTCGAAGAAGACGTCCCGTTTGCCGAGCAGCGGGTCGCCCTCGGGTTCGTAGGACAGGCCCGGTGGGTCGCCCGGAACCGTGGCGGTCGCTCGACAGGTGACCAGGTCCACGGGTTCGTCCATGCGGTAGCCCCGGGCGCGCTCGTGTTCGTCGTGGAAGCGCTCGCGGACGGTGTCGGGGTCGAACGGCTCGGGCGCGTCGACGGCGAGTTCGAAGCTCTGGCCGGCGTACCGACACTCCGCCTCGCGTTCGACCGTCGCGGCTCCCGGGTCGCTCGTCTCGGCGAGCGCCTCGTCGGCCAGTTCGTCGAACACCGGCTCGACCGCTCCCGCGTCCGCGCGGCCGAGCCCCGCTCGAAAGGTCCGGGTCGCGTCGTGGCGCTCGTCGGCGGCGAGCAGGCCCAGCGCCGAGAGGACGCCGTTGCCGGGCGGGACGAGCACCGTCTCGACCCCCAGGCGGTCGGCCAGCGTCGCGGCGTGCATCGGGCCGGCGCCGCCGAACGCCGCGAGGGCGAACGCCCGGGGGTCGTGGCCCCGCTCGACGGTCACGCCGCGGATGGCGCGCGCCATCGTCGCGTTGGCCACCCGGTAGACCCCCTGTGCGGCGTCGATGACCGTATCGAGCCCGGCCTCGTCGGCCAGGTCTTCCAGCACCGCCTCGGCGCGGTCGGCGTCCAGTTCGAGGCCCTCGCCGAGGGTCGTGTCGGCACCGAGATACCCCAGCACGACCGCCGCGTCGGTCACCGTGGGTTCCGTGCCGCCTTTCCCGTAGCAGGCCGGGCCGGGTTCGGCGCCCGCGGATTCGGGCCCCACTCGGAGCGCGCCCCCCTCGTCGACCCGGGCGACCGAGCCGCCGCCGGCGCCGACGGTCTGCACGTCGACCATCGGCACGCCGACGGGACGACCCCCCACCTCGGCGTCGGTGGTCCGCTCGGCGCGCCCGTCGCGGACGAGGCTCACGTCCGAAGAGGTCCCGCCCATGTCGAAGGTCACGAGGCCGGCGTGGTCGTCGCGTTCGAACCGCGCGGCGCCGACGACGCCCGCCGCCGGTCCCGACAACAGCGTCGTGACGGCGCGCTCGCGAACGGTCTCGGCGTCGGCGATGCCGCCGTTGGACTGCATGACTCGTACCGGTGAGAGCCCCCGGTCGGCCGCCCGTTCGTCGAGTCGCGCGAGGTAGTCGTCGACGACCGGCCCCACGTACGCGTCGGCGACCGTCGTCGCCGTCCGCTCGTACTCGCGGAACTCAGCCAGCACCTCGTGGCTGGCCGACACCGGTACGTCCAGCTCCTCGCGCAGGATCTCCGCGGCTCGCCGTTCGTTGTCGGGATGGGCGTAGGCGTGCAGGAAGGCGACGGCGACGCTCTCGCAGTTCCCCCGGAGCGAGTCGGCGACCGCTCGAACCGCGTCGGGGTCGACGGGCCGCTCGATCCCCTCCGTCGTCGCCCGCTCGGCCACCTCGTAGCGGCGCTCGGCCGGGACGAGCGGGTCGGGCTTGCGCGCCGAGCGGTCGTACAGATCCGGGCGGTCCTGACGGCCGATCGCGACGGCGTCGGCGAACCCCTCGGTCGTGACCAGTGCCGTCTCGGCGCCCGTCCCTTCGAGGACGGCGTTGACGGCGACAGTGGTGGCGTGGCGGACTCCGACGACTGCGCTCGGGTCGATACCCGCGGCGTCGCAGGCGGCCTCGACCCCGGCGAGGACGCCGCGGAACTGGTCGTCGGTCGTCGGCACTTTCGCGGTCGTCAACTGGTCGTCGGCCACGAGCGCCACGTCGGTGAAGGTGCCGCCCACGTCGACCCCCAGGCGAGCGTCGGCAGCGTCGGCTGCGTCCATACCGATCCCAGCGACGGCGCGCCGATAAGCCTACCCCGTCCGGGGCGGCGGTGGACGCGCGTCCACCGGCCGCGAGCGGTCGTGCCACCGGCCCAGCGGTCCCCCGTGCGTAGGTTTTTGCGCGTCGAATCCTCAGTGGCGTGCGTGCACCGCCGTATCGTCGTCGCACTCCTGGTCGTCCTCGCGGGCTGCAACGCCTTCGCCGACGGGAACGGCGAAGCCGAGCAGTCGGCGACGTCGACGCTGACGCCCGCGGAGGTCCCGACGGCCGAGTCGCTACGGACGCCGACATCCACGCCGACCGAGTGCCTCGCCCCGCGGGTCGCGGCCGACGACCGGACGCCCCCGCCGACGCCGGCGACGCCCGCCCCCCTCCCGACGACGAACGGGACGGTCAGCGGCGCCGACCTGGTCGCCAGTCACGCCGCCGCGCTGGACAACTACAGCTTCGCCCTCCGGATGGACGGCACCCGCGTCCGGGCCATGCCCGGCGCCGTCGCGTTCACCTACGAGGGCGTCACGCTCGGCTTCCGGTCGGTCCGGGTGTTCGCCGTCGCCGGAACGGTCTACCGGCTCCGGCAGGTCGAGGACGGCGTCGCCGTCGACCGTCGGCCCTACGGCCCCGACTCGCCGGAGTCGGCCTGGTACCGCGACGCCCTGACCGGACAGAACTGGCTCGGCGAGCGGGTCGGATCGTACAACTACACGCAGGTGGCCACGCGCGAGTGGAACGACACCGAGGTGCGCGTCTTCGAGGAGGCCCGGGAGATCGAAGTCCTCGTCGGGTCGGGCGAGGCGCTGACCGTCGAGTCCACCGTCATGGTCGACCGCCACGGCGTCGTCCGCCACGTCCGCCAGGAACGGACGCTCCAGCGCGACACCCTCGAGGGCATCGTCAACACCACCGAAGTCGAGACGTTCACCGTCGACGAAGTCGGCGGCGTCGCCGTCCGCCGCCCCGACGCCTTCTGCGTCCCCCGCTCGGCGGTCGTCACCGTCACGACCCCGCGCGCGAACCGGACCGCCGTCACATCCACCGGTACCGACCGAGCGCCGACGGCCACCGCCGCGACCGGCACCGAGTCCGCGCCGTCGGCGACCGGATCCGCCGGACCGTCGGCCGACTGACGCTCGCCCGAAAGGTCACTCTTCGGCGGACTCGGACGTGCGCTCGTCGGGCGAGGCGGGCGGGACTGACGGGTCGACGACGGTCGTCTCGGGGATCGTGACGTCGGACTCCGGGGGCCTGGTGACCAGTCGCTCGAGGCGCGTCTCGTCGTCGGGGTCGGCCTTGTCGATCACCTCGTAGTCGACGCGGACGCCGCCGTCGTCGGCCGCGGTGAGCCGGAAGTAGTTGAGCCGGTAGGACGCGTAGTACACCGGCGGGAGGAGGCCGATAGCCGGGTTGACGCGATGCAACCGCTTGAGCCACGTACCGGTGTTTATCACCAGCCGGTCGTCCACTTCGGTCGCCGACGGCCGATGTGTGTGACCGTAGACGTAGACGGCGACTGCGGGGTCGGCCCGGAACACTTCACGCGCCCGGTCGAGATACTTCTCGACGGGGTCTTCGCCGTCGCTCTCGCGTACGAGCCCGAACCGACGGAGCGTCTTTCGAACGTCCCTGAAGAAGACGTACAGCGGGGCGGCGATCACGGCCAACAGGCCGATGAGCACCAGGTTCGCCGTGAGGACGATGTCGACCAGATATCCCACCGGGCCGAACAGTGCGAGCGTGTCCTGTACGGCCGCCATCGGGGCCGACCAGATCCCGGTCGCGTCGAGGGCGACGACACCGACGTACCACAGCGCCGCGTTGAACAGCAGCAGGAACGGGACGACCGCGAACCGCAGCCAGGCGCTCATCTCACGGTAAAAGTAGTTCGAGGCGAGCCAGTCGGGGATCTAGGTCATCGGCGTCACCGCCTGGATGTCCCTGAGCCAGTTGTACTTGCCCCGGCCCGAGAGCCGCCCCGCACGGCTCGTGATCTGGCGATTGACGAAGTAGCCCGGCGGGTTCGCGTGGGGGTTTCCGAAGTCTGGGATCCGGTTGTTCGGGTCCTGTTGCATCCCGTGTTCGACGTGGACGACGTGGTCGCCGACCTCGCGCGTGATCGATACGGACTGCTCGAGCGTGACGTTGTACTCGGCGAGGCGCTCGACGTACTCGTCGTGAGCGGCGAGTTCGTAGTCGTGGTTACCCGGGATGAGCGTGATCGGGACCCGCTCGCCGGTCGCGCGCAACTGCGCGAACAGTTCCGGGTACTCCGCGACCAGCGCGTCGAATTTCGCCAGCCCCTCCACCTCTGTGAACTCCCACAGCCCGAACGCGTCGCCGTTTATCAGCAACTCCGCGTCCTCGTCGCCCCGCTCCAGCTCACGGAGGAAGTCGATCAGCTCCTCGCGGAAGTCGACGTGTCGCAACTGCTCGTCGCCGCCGATGTGGAGGTCGCTGATGAGGTAGTACGTGTCGGTCACTCGCGATCCCTCCGCCGCCCGCCCGCCGACTCGACGACGGCGGCGAGCAGGGCGTTCGACCGCCTCCGTACCCCCGCGCTCGCCCGGCGACGGGCTATCTTGAGGGTCGCCGGTGGTGATGAAACCCGTCCCATCTCGTTTTCCGGTGAGGGTCGGGCGCGACAAGTCGATTGTCCCCAGTTGGAACCCGGCCTGTGACCGCCCGCGGAGGACTGACCGGGGACGCCGGCCGTTCCACGGGAGCCGTATCCAACCGCTCTCACACATAGCCGAACGGACAATGACACCACCGGATCACGACACCCAGTGTGTCCTAAAAACGCTTCTGGCCTCGACCGTCGTCTGTGAGGCGCCAGTACAGGGGTTTCCCCTCACTGTGAGATCCTCCGCGTATGACAGAGATACAGCTTTGAAGCGGGTGTGCACTCGATCGCACGCAGTCACGCGGTCGTCCGAGCGATGTCCGTCCTGACCGGACACCACCTGCTGTCGATGAGCCTGCGGCTGGTGTACGTCGCCTCCCTCGGCCGACACGCGGGCGTCGCGATCGAGGGCGAGACGGTGGGTGGCGAGCCCCGAAGCGGCTGCGCGGCGGTCTCGTCTTTCCGTGGCGGTGGACCCGCGGTCGGCCGTCCCCCGATCGAACTGTGTGGGTACCGTCTCTATTGTGCGAGTCCCTTTAGGAACAGTAACGGCCCCGCTTTCGCCATGACACAGCTACGACCGGTCGTCGGCAGCGTCGACGACTACGAACTCGACGAGGACAACCGCGTCCCCTGGGTCCTCGGGACCCACCTCCACCCCGAGGTCGGGCCGCTCGGCCGCGCCCCCCAGGGCTCGCGCGTCTGCATGATCGAGGCCCACGGGTTCGCCCGGCGCAAGCCCTACCACCACCACAAGCTGACGCTCGTCTTCGCCGCGATGCGCCACGCTCGCGACGAACTCCGCGAGGCGGGCTACGAGGTCGAGTACGTGCAGGCGGAGACGTTCCGCGAGGGGCTCGCGACGTACGTCGACCGCCACCCCGACGACACGCTCGTCGCCATGCGCTCGCCGAGCCACCGCAGCGGCGCCCGCTTTCGCGACCTCGTCGACGCCGTCGGCGGCGACGTCGAACTCGTCGGTAACGAACTGTTCTGCTCCACCCGCGCGGCCTTCGACGAGTGGGCGGACGGCCAGACCGACGCCTTTCGCCACGAGAACTTCTACCGGTGGATGCGCCGCGAGAGCGGCGTTCTGTTGCGCGAGGACGGCACCCCCGTCGGCGGCGAGTGGAACCTCGACGAGGACAACCGCGAGGTCCCGCCCGACGAGTGGGAGTCGCCGCCCGTCTACGAGCCCGAACTCGGCGACCTGACCGCCGAGGTGAGCGACTGGGTCGCCGCCGAGTTCGACACCTGGGGGTCGACCGACGACTTCGCGTGGCCGGTCACCCGCGACGACGCGCTCGCCGCGCTCGACCACTTCGTCGCCGAGCGCCTGTCCGAGTTCGGTCCCTACCAGGACGCGATACGCGCCGACGACCCCGCGATGGCCCACGCGCTGCTGTCGTCGTCGGTCAATCTCGGGCTGGTGCACCCCTGGGAAGCCGTCACCGCTGTCGAGGAAGCCTACGAGCGTCGCGACGACGTGCCGCTCAACTCCGCCGAGGGGGCCGTCCGCCAGTTCCTCGGCTGGCGGGAGTTCATGCGTCACGTCTACCGCCACGCAATGCCCGACCTGGCGGAAGCGAGCCAACTCGGCGCCGACCGGTCGCTGCCCGACGCCTTCTGGAGCGGCGACACCGACATGGCCTGCGTCGGCGGCAGCGTCGGCGACGTGCACGACCGGGGGTACGCCCACCACATCCAGCGGCTGATGGTCCTCTCGAACTTCGCGACGCTGTGGGGCGTCGACCCCGCCGAGCTCAACGAGTGGTTCCACGCCACCTACGTCGACGCCTACCACTGGGTGACCACGCCCAACGTCGTCGAGATGGGGTCGTACGGCAGCGGCGTCTTCGCCACCAAGCCGTACGTCGCCTCGGCCAACTACGTCGACCGGATGAGCGACTACTGCGGGGACTGTGCCTACGACCCCGACCGCACCACCGGCAAGGGCGCCTGCCCGTTCAACGCGCTGTACTGGGACTTTCTCGCGCGCAACGAGGACGAGCTGCGGGGCAACCACCGCATGGGCTTCCTGTACGGCCACGTCGACGATAAGCGCGAGGACTGCGAGATGGACGAAGTCTACCAGCGCGTCAGCGAACTCCGGTCGATGGAGCGCGAGGGCGAACTCTGAACGAGTCCGACCGGTGACCGTCCGATACGCCGGTCCGACGTGAACGCGATCCGGTACTACCGTTCACCGAGAAGTAGCAACAGCACCAAATTTCATTATCCCTGAGAGATACTCGGTGTGATATGGGCTTCAGAGAGGTGCTGGGTTCGGGACTCAGCGGGACGGTCGTGGCACTGGCGCTCGGGATGGTGACGCTACCGCTCGTCGCGATAACGGGTGGGGCCGTGACCGCGTTCGTGGTCACGAGACGGGCGGGTGTCCAACGACACTACGACGCCGTGGGGACGGTCTACTACCTGTCGCTGGGACTGCTGGTGTTCCTCGTTCCGGTGATGCCGGCCGCCTTCGAGCAGACGCCTCAGCTGTTCCTGACGGTCTTCGGCCTGCTCAGCGCCGTCATCGTGCTCACGAAGCGAGCGGTCGCCTACCTGCTCGGCGCCGTCGCGAACCGGCTCGGTCGCGGTGACAGCGCGTCGTCGTTGTGGAACGCCGTCGGGTCCGTCGTCGGGACGCTCGTGCTGGTCTGGAGCGTCGTCAAGCTCAAGTACCGCCTCGTCAAGACCGGGCTGGCCGGCGCGGCGACGCCGCTCGGCCTGCTGCTCAACGTCCTCGCCCACTTCGTCGAGCTGCCGTGGGTCATCGAAGTCGGGATCGACATCACCGCGATGGTGTTCATCGGCGCCGTCATGGTCGGGTTCCACACCCTCACGTCGTGGTACGAGGTCCTCGCGCTCCGTCGCGACCCGCTGGTCCAGGCGTTCGCCGAGCGCTCGAAAGACGCCGCCGGCACGGCGGCAGCGAAGTCGAAAGACGTCGCCGAGACGGCGTCCGAACGGTCGCGGGACGCCGCCTCCAAGACCGCCGAGACGGCGTCGGACCGCGGCGAGGAGATCGCAGAGAGCGACGTGATCGGCAGCGACGTCATGTCGCGGCTGCTGGACATCGAGGAAACCGAGGGTCGAACGGCGTCGTGACGCGTCGAGGACCGCCGGGCCGACGGTCGGGACGGGGCCGCGAACGGCGACGCACCGCCCCGACGGTCGCCGGAGGTCACCCGCCGACCGGGCCGGCGCTGTGGCGCCTGACAGCCGTGGCGAACGCGCTCGTAGTCGGACCAGGGTCGACTCACCGCTCGGCCGAGGCGTCGTCGCCGCCGAGTCGGTCCCGGAGGAAGCCGGTGAACCCGCCGACGTAGTCGCTGCCCCACAGCGCGACGAGTATGCCGCCGACGCCGTTGAACACCATGTCGGTGACGATGTCGTCGATGCCGTAGACGACCAGCGGCGCCTCGGCGGCGAGCGCGCCCGCCAGCAGTTCCGAGGCGAACTCCAGCAGCTCCCAGACGACTCCCGCTGCGAGGACGAAGACGACGACGAACGCAGCCCGGACCGACGGGGGCGCCGCGACCGCCCCGGAGTGGTCCTCGACGGCGCGGAACGACGCGTACCCGACCCCCGCGATCAGCGTCGCCGAGACCGTGTGGGTGATCTCGTCGTACCACTGGAAGCGCTGGTAGAGGCCCAGAAAGCCCAGCGCGTTGAGGAAGACCGCGACCGCGATCCACAGCGCGAGTCCGGGGTCCATGGCGTAGCCGTACTCCCGGCGGAGCAGCGCCGGGAGGAAGGTCACCGCCAGCGCCGAGACGGCGTTGACGGCGACTCCCCAGTCGCCGGTCGCGACCCGTAGCCCGACAGCGTCGCCAGCGCCGCCTGCAGGCCCCGCGTGAGCAGCCGCTCCTGGTCGTCCGAGAGCCCGAGGGCGTCGCCCAGCGTCATGTCGACCCCGACCGCACCGGCTCGTTCGGCGAGCGCGCGTACTCGAAGCGCCCGGCGTACCACAGGAACGCGACGCCCGCGGCGACCGCGACGGCCGTCGCGGCGACCAAGTCCCACTGGAGTTCCGCCTTCGACACGAGGTAGCCGGTCCCGAGCCAGCGGTCGGCGTAGAACTGCGCGACGGTCCAGACCGCCTGGGCGGCCATCGTCGTCAGCGCGACCGAGGCGGCCGCGAACCGGCGACTCAGCTCGACGCTCGTGAACGCGACCAGATCGACGACCGTGGTCGTCGCGAATGCCGCGAGCGCGAGATAGCCCGCGATCTCGGTCGGGACGCCGACCGACGGGGCAGCGACCGCGACGGCCGACGCCAGCGCGAACGGCCACGGGACCGTCGCCGTCGGGTCGCGCGCGGCCGCCGCGGGAAGCGCGAACGGTCCGACGAGCGCCAGTGCGAGGAGCGACCACGGGAGGTCGTCCGCGAGCGCGCTGGCGGCGGCGACGACGACCAGCGCGCCGACGGACACCCACGAGAGCGCCGCGGTCGCTCGCCCGCCTCCACGGGGCGATCCGAGCCGGTCCATGAGTGCCGTTGCGGACCGAGCGACAAAAGCCGGCGGCCGGCGATTGCGTCCGCGGACCCGCATCCACGGCGCCGGACCGCCCGGCGCACGCCTCCGGGTCGAGCACTGTCTCGCGGAGTTCGTCTCGCGCTCGGTACGGACCTCAAGGAGGTAACCGCCGTCCGACCCGGCGGGGATGCCTCCCGGCGGTCACTCCGGCCGTACCGTGATCGTAAACTCGACCAGCTGCTCGGCAGTCGGTTCCGTAAAGCGGGCCGTGTTGTCGAACACGAGCACGTACGACCCCGAGTCGACCGTCCGATCTCGCCTCTCACTAGTCGTGGGGAATTCGGACAACTGCGGGATATACGACACCGGGCCACCGTTCTCGTAGTCTTCGTACTCGCTCTCGGTGAGCAGGACGATACCGATCTCGCCGTCGGTGAGCACACCCACGTCGTAGGAGACGCGTATCTGCCACGTCGTTTCCGTGCGGAACTTGAACGCCAGGTGTCTCCCCTTCTCGATCTCCGCTTGACCCCTGTCGGAGAACACCGGTTTGGCCGTCTCCGTCGGCGTCGCCGTCGACCCCGACAGCCCCGAACAGCCCGCGGTCGCCAGCGCGCCGGCGACGGCGAGAAAGCCGCGTCGAGTGGGTCTCGTCGGCCCGTCGGAGAGACCCGAACACCCTCCCCGGGAACCACTGGATCCCTGCTTAGCCACAGAAATCACACTCGGTGGTCACCGGGAGGTACTTCGCGATGTCGTCGGACGCCAACGGGTACCTGTCTGTCAGCCCCATCTCACCTGGTATCGGGTACGGGAGATCGACGATGTCGTCGCCGTTTTCGTCCGACTTGTCGAACACGCTGTAGTAGTTCCCGAGTTCCGCGGCTTCGAGATAGGGGGAGGTCTTGTATTGGAAATCGTCGTGAAGCGAGTCGACCCGGATGCCGGCGCCGTCGAAAACGTTCGCGACGAACTCCGCCGGCGCTCGCCCGTCGATGAAGTACTCTATCTCCCCGTCCGCGGTGAACTCGTTCGCGAACAGGGCCCGGCAGTTCGGGTCGCAAGCCCCCTCGAACTGACAGAACCGCACGTCACACTTGCCGGTGAACGATGCGACCTGCGCGGAAGCATCCGGCTGCCGGAACCGGCAGTTGATGATCAGGCCGGGGTCGCGAGCATTGAGGGTCTCGACCGACACCCCAGTGAATACCGTGTCGGATACCGCTTCTCCTCCCTGTAGACGCAGGTCGACGGGAGCCTCGAAGACGCATCGCTCCAGCGATTCGGCGTTGAACGGCTCCGCTCCCGACGCGAACCGACAGTCGCTGACCCGCATATCTATCGGACCGATCTCGCTCTCGAACAGACAGCCGCTGGCCTCTAACAGTTCGGCGTCGACGAACTCGCGAAACCGACACCGAACGGCGTGGACGCTGTAGCTCCGGCTGCTCCGGACGGCCGGAATCGAAGTTTCGACCAGACAGTCGTAGAACCGGAGCGTCGCCTGTCCGTCGACAGCGGGCATCTCGGCCACAGTCAGGTCGTGAAACGAGAACTCGGGATCGTCGATACTGTCTGCGGTGACGGTGACCGTCGTCTGCGATCGTCCGGCGCCGACGAACTGCACTTCTCCTTCGGACGTGATCTCGTAGGTCCCGGCCTTCAGTTCGATTACGTCCCCGTCCTTGGCGATCCGGATCGCGTCGTCGACGGTATCGTAGTCGCCGCTGCCGTCCGCGGCGACGACCCAGTCTGGATCCGGTTGTTCCGGGGGGTCGGGCCGCTGGCGGTCGATTGCCTTCGAGACGCCGATCGTGACCGACGATTCGGGCGTCGGGGTCGCTGTCGGTGCCTCGGTTTCCGGCGGCTCCGATCCCGCCGTCTGCGTCGCCGCCCCGGCCGGAGTGTCCGTCTCGGTCGACGCCAACCGGTCGACCTCTGACGTTTCGCCCACGTCCGGCGGCGTCGACGTATTCTCTTCTAACACGCTTGCACAGCCCGCGACCCCGATCGACCCCAGAACCGCACTGGCCGCGAGAAATCGCCTGCGACTCGGCTCGTTATCTCCCATCGCATCGCAACAAAGTAGCAAATATATTGGTAGTTGTGGTTTCTGACCCGGCAGCCGCCGAACCTACACCTCCCCGAGCGGGACGTAGTGACGGTCGGCCCCGGAGTACTGGCCGGTCATCCCGGTCCGGAACAGGTACGTCTTGCCGCGGTCGACCTCGAACGCGACGGTCCGGGTAACGTTTGCGCCGGCGTCGAGCGTCGGTCCGGACGAGGTGGGGGACAGGTCCAGACCCGGCGCTCGGTACGGCTCCGCGTCTCGGATCGCGTTCGTATCCACGGTCATCAGATGTTCCTCGCCGCCCGTGCTGACCGCGACGAAGTTGGAGTTCTGGAACGAGACGTGTTTGTCTCCCACGACCGCTATCTGCATCGTGAGGACGAGGTACACCTCACCGGCGGGCCCTGGTCCGCCGGGCCGCTCCAGCGAGTTCGTCTGCTCGACGGTCTCGATCGTGAGCGCGAGTTCCGAGTCGTCCACGTCGACGGTGAAGCGGTCCCCGACGTCGTGAACCACCGGCTCCTGGCCGAGCGTCTCGTCGTTCGCCATCGCGAGTCCCGCGGCGGTCGCCGAACCGGCCGCGGCAAGGACGATGATCCCGACCACGACCGCGCGCCGGAGGGAGAGCCCTGTCCGAGTCGCCACCTGCCGGCGGAGTGGTGGGAGTGCGAACAAGCCACCCGCGATTGCGGGCGCGCCCGCCACCGGGATCCGCTGGGCGACGACGAGACCGAACAGGAGCAAACCGATCCCCCCGACCCAAGCGACGGCCCACGACGGCGCAATATCGACGTCGACCCGACGATTGACCGGCGGCAGGACGTACAGTCCGACCAGCACGACGACGATACCGACCGGCGGAGCGCCGACCAGAAGCAACAGTCCCAGCAGCGTCAGTGGAACGCCGAAAACCCACGCCAGGACCGCTCTGCCGTTCATAGCAGGTTACTTACGATCTTCCATCAAAAGCGCTTCGGTCACATCAGTGTCCCCGGGAGGCCCACTGCCCGGTCGTCTCACCCCGTGACCTGCAGCCTCGGGACGGTCCGTCGGCATTCGAGCTGCCCCGACGAGCGACCGGGCCGGATCGCCCGACTGACGGCGGGGCGGGACCGAGCTACCGGTTCAGCGCGACGACGAGGACGGTGCCGGCGACGAGGAGGACGAACAGCGTGGTGACGGGCTGGCGGGTCGGGCCGATCTCGAAGAGGATCAGGCCGAAGACCGCGGTGACGAGGCCGACGAGGGCGCCGGCCATCGCGTGGAGGTTCTCGGCGCGGACGGTGTCGGCCTCCGCTCCGAGTTGCCGGCCCAGCGAGACGGCGTTGGTGCCGGCGTCCCAGGCGACGACCGCCGCGGCCGTCCCGATCAGGACCGCCGCCGCCGGCGCCTCCGACAGCGCCGCGAACGCGACCCCGAGGAACGCGACCAGCCCGCCGACGTCGACGACACGGTGGTTCGCCCGCCGAACGCCGGCGAGCAGCGCGGCCGTCCCAAGCGCCGCCACGACCGCGCCCGCGCCGCTCCCGGCCAGCGCCATCGCCGCCGCCGTCGCGCCCGCGACCCCCGAGACGACCAGCGAGTGGCGGCCCGGTCGGCGGGTGATCTCGGTCCCGCTCACCCGGACCACCGCCTCCGCGCGCGTTCGAGCGCCTCGGCCAACCGCTCGTCGTCGTCCCAGTCGACGACGCGCACGTCGCTGCCCCGCAGGTCGTTCAGCCGGTTCGACCGGTCGATGGCCGCCAGCCGTCGCCCCGGCGTGTCCCGCATCGTCGGGTCCGGGCTGACGACGGTGACGGCGTGGCCCCGGACGTGCAGCGAGCGGGCGATCACGGCGCTGGTCTCGTCGGGCATCGGCGAGACGAACACGACCTGAGCGTCGTCGTCGAGCCGCTGGGCGAGCCGGCGCAGCTGGGTTCGGACGTACACTCGCCGCTCCGGCGGCGTCGGCGACAGCGACGGGTGCGTCGACAGCAGTTCCCGGGCGCGAGCGCGGTGTGTCGTCCCCGCGCCGGGGGGCAGCCAAACGGTGTCGGCCGCGAAGGCCGCCAGTCCGACGCGGTCGCCGGTGTCGAGCAGCGAGTTGAACACGCGTCGAGTGGCGTCGATGGCGCGGTCGACCGCGTGGGGACCGTCGTCGCCCGCACGGAGGTACGCCTCGGTGCGCAGGTCGAGCACGAGCACGACCGTCGCCATCCGCTCCTCGCGGAACTCCATGGTCGTCAGCGTCTTGTCGCGGGCGTAGGTGTTCCAGTCGATCCTCGAGAGGGCGTCGCCGTGCTGGTACTCCCGCAGCGACGCGAACTCCGTGCCCTCCCCCGACGAATCCGTCGAGACGCGGCCGGTGTACGGCGAGGTGAGCCCGCGCAGCGGGACCGCGTCCGTCGCGTCGACCGGCGCGAGGGAAGTGACCGACGCCGGCGCCGTCTCGACGTCGAGTTCCCGCTCGCGACTCCCGCTGGCGTTGCGCGCGATCACGGTCAGCCCGTCGAAGCGGTAGTCCCCGCGTCGCGCCGCGAGCGTGTAGGAGAACGTCATGCGCGCGCCCGGGCGGAGCGCGGTCGCTGCTCGCGCGGGCCCCTCGGTGACCGCCAGCGCCTCGGGCACCTGCTCGACGACCCGCAGGTCCGGCAACACCGCCTCGCCGACGTTCTCGACGACGACCGTCACCTCGACGCGGTCGCCCGGCTCGGGTTCGGCCTCGGAGAGGCGCCGCTCGACGGCCAGTTCGGGGTCGGGCGCCTCGGTCGTGTTCGCGTAAGCGAGGTAGCCGACGCCGACGACCGCCGCCAGCAGGAGCGGTCGCGAGCGGGTCAGCGCCCCCAGCCCGGCCGAGAGGAAGACCAGCGTCGCGAACCCGACCCAGTGGTTGGTCGACCTGATACGCGAGGAGCGGACCGTCACTCCCGTCGGTCCCGTCGCCTCCGCGACCGCCGTCCCGTCGGTCGTCGCCCCGTCGGCCTCGTCGGTCGCCTCGCTCGTCTCCCCGCCCCGTTCGGTCCCTTCGGCAGACCGCTCGGTCGCGCCGTCATCGGGTTCGACCGAGCGCTCGCCGGCCTCGTCGAGCACTGCCCGCCCGCCGTCCGGCCGTTCCGAATCCGAGCGTTCCGAGTCCGCTCGCTCGCCGTCCCGGCGGCGGGGGTCGTCCTCACTCATCGTCGCCCTCCGGCCGGTCGGCGTCCCGCCGCTCGTCGGCCGCCGACAGCCGTTCGAGGGCGTCGATGGCGCGGACGGCCCGGCGTTTGAACGGCGACTCGCGGTCGAACAGTTCGCGCAAGCGGTCGGTCGTCGGCGCCTCGGGCACCCGTCCGGTGAAGAAGGCGGCCGCGAACGGGTCCGCGGTCCAGGTCCCCTCGTCGAGCGCCCGCTCGGCCGCCTCGGGCGAACCGCGCTCGCGGCGCCGGATCGTCTCCGCGGCCACGTCGCGGATCTCGTCTCTGATACGGTGACGCTCGGCCTCGTTGAACCGCGTCAGCCGCAGCCGGTCGAGCCGCCGGTCCAGATCGTCGCCCGGCGTCGGCAGCTCGATCGACAGCTCGGCGTCGGGCGTCTCCGCGTACTCGATCTCCGTGTGGCGCCGCCGCTGTGCCTGAACCACCGCCCCGAGGATGAGCACCAGCCCGATCAGGATCACGAACGCCTCGCCCGTCGGCAGCGGCGCCGTGATCCCCGGGACCGCGAGCGCGGCGATCCCGACGACGCCGAGCAGCACCCCCAGCGTCGCCGTGACGTTCCGACTCATCGGTCACCCGCCCTCCCGCCCTCGTCATCGTCACCGGCGCCGTTCGGACCGTCGCCGCCCGACCGCCCGGCCGCCCCGTCGGGAGCGCCGGCGTCCGCGTCTGCGTACGTCGACTCGATCCGTCGCAGCGTCTCGACGGCCGCCCGCTCGCGCTCCGCGGTCGGCTCCGCGCCGCCGTAGCGCACCGCCTCGAAGACCTCGGTGAGCCGGGCCACGTCCGCGGGGTCCATCCCCGCCGCGGTCGCGGCGGTCGCGAACTCCGCCGGCGTGCTCGACTCGGGCCGGTCGACCGCGAGGTGGTCGGTCATCGCCGCCCAGGCCCGGTAGACCTCGTTCTCGAACTCGTCGCTCGCCTCGATGCGGTCGGCCGCTCGGCCCGCGGCCGCGCCGACCGCCCGCACGTCCGCCGACGGCTCGGGCTCTGGCTCGTCGTCGCCGTCGGACTCGTACTCGTCGCGCTGGTCGTGGTTGCCGGTCAACACCAGCGCCGCGACGGCGACCAGCGTCCCGACGACGAGGACGAGCAGCAGCGTCGTCGAGAACGAGGGGGTCGCGACCGTGCTCTGCCCGCCCAGCAGCCCGCCGCCGCGCTCGGCCGGCCGGCCGCCGTCGGCGAACGCGAGCAGCCCCGCGTCGTTGCGACACGTCGTGAAGAGGAGATACAGGAAGAAGCCGGGGTAGCCGACGACGAAGACGGCGGCGAGGCCGGTCGCCGCGTCGTCGAGCCAGCGCCCGACCGAGAAGATACCGATGACGCCGAACAGCAACAGCAACTGGACGAGCGGCTGCTTGAGCCACGGCTGGCAGAGCCGGAACGGCGTCCCGGGGTCGGTGTCGAGGTCGAGCAGCGAGTCCCGCGGGCTCCGACTGTCACCGGTCGACTCGTCGGCGGGCGTGCGCTCCCCACCCAGCTCCTCGTCCACACCGGCGTACCCCGCGCCGGCCGACGGGTTCGGGTTCGTCGTCGAGTCCAGCGTCGCCGCCGCGAACGCGATCACCGCGACGCACAGCACCGCGAGCGCGACCGTCCGCGGACTCACGCGTGACGGATCCACACCCGTCCTAGCGGGTAGCCGCCCTTATGGGTACCGCAGGGAAACCCGGACACCTCAGCGGTTCGTCGACGGCTTGGGCGGCATGTGGCGCTTGTGTCGCGTCGCCGCGCACCACTCGGTCAACCGCGCCAAGACCGATCGGTCGATACCGAGCCGGTCGGCCACCGCCCGCGGCTCGCGGCCCTCGTCGACGTGGAGGCGCAGCGCGCGGTCGACCGTCTCGGCGTCGACGTCGAGGCGCGCCGCGTCGGTCGCGTCGCCCGGCGGCGCGCGCTCGGTCGCAAGCATGTCGACGGGCAGGTCCATCGCCGCCGCGAGCGCGCGGACCTCCGTCCGGTAGAGGTCGCCGAACAGGAAGCAGTCCACGCCCGTCTCGCCGTACTTCGTCGCGGACCCGAGCAGCCGCGCGGTGCGGTCGACCGGCCCGACGACCAGCGCCTCCCGGCGGTTGGCGAAGTAGTAGGTCGTCGCCGTCCGAAACCGCTCGACGGCGTTGTCGGTCGCCACCAGGTCGTCGGCCGGCCCGTCGGCGTCGCCGACCGTCTCCTGAAAGGCGGCGACGACCGGCTGGAGCTGCAGCCGCCGGTGGTCGATCCCCAGCATCTCCGCGACCGTCTCGGCGGTCCGCGCGGTCGCCTCGTCGGTCAGCCCCGCGGGCATCGTCAGCCCCAGCACGTCGTCGGCGCCCACCGCGTCGACGGCCAGCGCCGCCGCCGTCGCGGTGGCGACCCCGCCGTCCAGCGGGACGACCAGCCCCTCGGCGTCGGCGTCGCGCACCAGGTCGACCAGGAACTCCGGTAACAGCTCCTGCAGCCGTCTGAGCGCGACGGTCGTCGTCGCCAGTCCAGTCTCGTCGCGGGGCAGGTCCAGCACGCGCGGATGTCTGGCCGCGTCACTCACGGCGTACCACCGCCCCGGGCCGTCGGTTCGCGTCGGTCGCGTGGCGTTGTTCGGTCACACTCCAAGCGGGTGGCCAGTGACTCTTAGAGGTTGTCTCCATACCACTTAGGGGTCCCCGGCAGGCCTGATACTCCTAATATGCCGTGTGGCCGGGTCGGTCCAGCAGCGTGTCACTCTCACCGGCGATACTCGCAGCCAAACTGTTAAGAACCGTATTCACCATGAGCGAATAGATGGGCGATTCGTTTTCCGGACCTGTCCGTCTTCTCCACGTCGACGGCAGTCCGGACGTTGCGGAGCTGACGACGTCTCTCGAGCGACGGAACGAATCGTTTCGAGTCGAGACGGCGCTCGACGCCGACGAAGCACTGGACCTGCTCTCGGAAACCGACGTCGACTGTGTCGTCTCGGACTACGAGCTGCCCGGACGCGACGGCATCGAACTGCTCGAAGCGGTCCGAGAGCGGGCGCCGGACCTCCCGTTCATCCTGTTCACGGCGGAAGGGTCCGAAGAGCTAGCGAGCGAGGCCATCTCCGCCGGGGTCACCGACTACCTCCAGCGGGGGACCGGGACCGAACAGTACGCGATACTCGAAAACCGCGTCGAGAACGCCGTCGAACGGTACCGCTGCCAGCACGCGCTCGAAGCGAGCAGACGTCGCCTCTCGCTGCTGTTCGAGGAGTCGCCGCTCGGCGTCGTCGAGTGGACCGACGCCCTGGATATCAAGCGGGCCAACGACACCGCCGCGGAGATACTGGGGTCCGACTCCGCGGCACTGGTCGGTCGGTCCTGGGAGACGCTGGTCCCCGAGAGCGAGCGCGAGGAGACCGGGGAGATGCTCTCGACCCTCCTGGCCGACGAGGGTGGCCACCACGGCGTCACCGAAACGCTCCGGGTCGACGGCGAGCGAGTCGTCTGCGAGTGGCACAACCGGGTAGTCACCGGTGACGACGGGTCGGTCCTCGCGGCGTTCACCCAGTTCCGCGACGTCACCGACCGCGAGCGCCGCCACCAGCGCAAGGACCGCCAGCACGAGGCGCTCGTCGAGCTGGCGACCGACGAGGCCGTCGTCGACGGCGACTTCCGGACGGTGCTGAGTCGAGTCACGGAAACCGCTGCCGCCGTCCTCGACGTCCCGCGGACCAACGTGTGGCTCCTCGACGACAGCGGGGAGACCGCCCGCTGCATCGACCATTACGACCGCGAGACCGACCGCCACGAGCGGGGACAGACCCTCGATATCGGGGACCACCCGGCATACTTCGAGGCGCTGACCACGGAGTGGGCCATCGACGCCGACGACGCCCGGACCGACCCCCGCACCGCAGAGCTGACCGACGACTACCTCGCAGCCAACGACGTCGGTGCCCTGCTCGACGCCACCTTCCGGTCGGGTGGGGAGTGTCTCGGGTTCGTCTGCCACGAGCACGTCGGCGGTCCCCGCGAGTGGACCGACGACGAGATCGAGTTCGCCGGCGACGTGGCCGACATCGTCAACCGGGCGCTTCGCAACCAAGACCGCGACGAACGCCGGCGACAGCTCCGAGAGGAGCGAGCGTTCATCGAACAGGCGGTCGATACGCTCGACGACATCTTCTACGTCGTCGGCACCGACGGCGCGGTCCAGCAGTGGAATCGTCGCCTGACGGCCGTGACCGGCTACGACGACGAGTTCGTCGACGGTATCGACGCCACCGAGTTCTTCCCCGAGCGCGAACGCGAGCGAGTCGCAGCGGCGGTCGAGACGACCGTCGAGACCGGCCGAACCACCTTCGAGGCGGATCTATCCACCGCCGACGGGCCGACCCCCTACGAGTTCATCAACGCGCGGCTGACCGACCCCGACGGCGACACCGTCGGTCTGGTCGGCGTCGGTCGGGACATCAGCGACCGCCGCGAGCGCGAGCGCGAGGCCGCCTTCTTCACCGAGCTCGTCGAGACCGTCGGCATCGGCGTCGCCGTCTACGGCCAGGACGGGTGCTACGAGTACGTCAACGAGGCCTACGCTTCGATACTGGAGACCGACGTCGAGACGCTCGACGGCACGCCGATCTGGGAGATCAACCCGCGGCTCGACCACGAGTGCTTCGAGGCCTACTGGGAGGGCTTCGAGGCCGGCGAGACCAAGATCGACGAGACCGTCCACAACCTGGACGGGACCGAGCGACCCGTCCAGACGGTGACGACCTGCCGGGAGATCGGCGGGACGACCTACCACTTCGGGACGATCACCGACATCACCGAGCGCAAGCAGCGCGAGCGGGAGATCCAGCGCCAGAACGAACGCCTGGAGGAGTTCGCCAGTATCGTCTCCCACGATCTGCGCAACCCCCTCCAGGTCGCCTCGGGCCACCTCGAACTCGCCCGACGCGAGCTCGACAGCGACTACCTCGACGACGTGGCCGACGCACACGAGCGGATGGACGCGCTCGTCACCGACCTGCTGACACTCGCCCGGGAGGGCGGCGAGGACCACGACCCCGAACCCGTCGTCCTCGCCGACCTCGTCGCCGAGTGCTGGGGGAACGTCGAGACGGCCGCGGCGACGCTCTCGACCGAGACCGACCGGACCGTCGTCGCCGACCCCCGCCGGCTCCGGCGGCTGTTCGAAAACCTGGTCCACAACGCCGTCGAACACAGCTCGGCGAGTAGCCGGCCGGGAGCCGACGACGCCGCCGAACACGGCAGCGACGCCGTCACCGTCACCGTCGGCGACTGCGACGGCGGTTTCTACGTCGCCGACGACGGTCGCGGTATCCCCGAGAGCGACCGCGAACAGGTCTTCGAGAACGGCTACACGACCGCCGAGACGGGGACGGGGTTCGGGCTGGCCATCGTTAAGGAGACGGCCGCCGCCCACGACTGGGACGTGACCCTCACGGAGGGCGCCGAAGGCGGCGCACGCTTCGAGTTCACCGGCGTCGAGTTCACGTCGTAAACGGCGGTCAGCCCGGTGCCACCGTAGCGTACGCCGGCCGGAGCGTTTTGCCCGCCGGTCCGGTACGTATCCCACGGAGGCCACACGATGTCCCAGCTATCGTCGACCGGGCAGCCGGCCGCGGACCTCCACGACCACCTCGCCGACGGCGACGCGATCACTATCGTCTGTCACAACAACCCCGACCCCGACTGCCTGGCGAGCGCGCTCGCGCTCGGACGGATCGCCGCGGTCGCCGGCATCGACGAGCGGCGTATCTGCTACAACGGCGAGATCTCTCACCAGCAGAACCGCGCGTTCGTCACCCTGCTCGACATCGACCTGGAACGGTTCGACCCGGCGATGGCCCGGGACCGGCCGTCGGGATCGCTGCTCGCGTTCGTCGACCACTCGGTCCCCGGCCGGAACAACCGGGTCCCCGAGGGGACGCCCGTCGACATCGTCGTCGACCACCACCCGGCCGAGGGGATCGACGCCCGGTTCGTCGACCACCGGGAGGGCGTCGGCGCGACCGCGACCATCTTCACCGAGTACGTCCGCGACCTCGACACAGACCTCGACGCGGAGCTCGCGACGGGGCTGCTGTTCGCGATCCGCCGGGAGACCCTCGACTTTCTCCGCGGGACGACCCGCGCCGAGTACGAGGCCGCCGGCTTCCTCCACGAACGGGCCGACACCGACCTGCTCCGACAGCTGGCCAGCCCGTCCGTGACCGGCGCCACGCTCGACGCCATCGCCACCGCCATCGACAACCGCCGCACCCGCGGCTCGGTGCTCATCTCACACGTCGGCCGGACCACCGAGCGCGACGCCCTCCCACAGGCCGCCGACTACCTCCAGACGCTGGAGGGCGTCGAGACCGCCATCGTCTTCGGCATCGTCGGCCGGTCTATCCACCTCAGCGGGCGGACGACCGACCCGCGTATCCACCTCGGCGACGCGCTCGAGGACGCCTTCGCCGACGTAGGCACCGCCGGCGGCCACCAGGACATGGCCGGCGGCGAGGTCCCCCTCGGCGTGTTCGCCGACTACACCGCCGACGACGAGCAGCTGCTCGCCATGGTCGAAGCGGTCGTCAGCGACCGGCTCGTCGCCGAGCTACGGCTCTCGGAAGGCTCGTCGGGGTGAGCGGGGACACAGTCGGTTCAGGCGTCGACCGCTCACATCGTCGTGTACCGGTCCTCGGCCCAGGGGTTCGCGGTGTTCGAATACCCTCGCTTCTCCCAGTAGCCTCGCTGGGGTTCGGTGAGGAAGGTAACGCCGTCGACCCACTTGGCCCCCTTGTAGGCGTACTTGTGGGGGGTGACCACCCGCAGGGGGCCGCCGTGGTCCGACGGCAGCGGGTCGCCGTCGAGTTCGCGGACGAACAGCACCTCCCGGCGCATGCACTCCTCCAGGGGCAGGTTCGTCGTGTAGCCGTCCATCGCACCGAACATGACGTGGACGGCATCGTCGGCGACGCCCGCTCGCTCGGCGATCTCCGGGAACGGCACGCCCACGAACTCGTTGTCGAAGCGGCTCCAGCCCGTGACACAGTGGAAATCCTGGCGCTGAGTGTCCGTGGGGAGGTCGCGAAACTCCGCCCACGAGTAGGTCAGCTCCTCGTCGACGGCGCCGCGGACGGTGAACTCCCACTCGTCGGGGTCGAAGTCGGGCGTGTCGTTCAGCGAGAGGACGGGGAACCGCTCGGTCTCGCGCTGGCCCGGCGGGAGCCGGTTGCCGTCGAACTCCTCGTGGATGTCGGTCACGTCGCGGATGCCCATAGATTCCTTTGGGCGGGACGAGTGGTAAGCGACCGGACTCACAGCGCCGAGTCGCTCACCTTCGCCGGCCGGCCGACGGTTTATCCGCCGGCCACCGCTACGTTCGGCCGACCAGCGATGCCCGTCATCAGACTCGAAGCCGACTCGCCCGAGCGCACGCAGATCGGCGAGGGACTGGTGAAGTTCGCCGTCCAGGCCGGCCGCCTGGAGACCGGCCGCGAGGAGGGGCGATACTTCCTCCGCCACGACGACGGCTGTGCCGTCGACGGCCGACGGATCGCTCCGGGCGACCCCTTCGCGTTCGACACCGACACCGGCGAGATCCGCTGTCTCGACCACGTCGAGGACCGGACCGAACGCAAGCACGCCGACGGCGAGTGACGGCCCCGGGAGCGGTCGGGAGTCGCCGATCGCTCGGACGCACGCGCTCAGTCGACGGCCGCCCGGACCGCTTCGACCACGTCGAGCGCCGGCCGAATCTCCTCGACCGACTCGACGAACACGAGGGTGCGCGGGGGCTTGACCGCTTTCGGGCGCACACGCAGGTCGGCGTCGGCGCCCGCTCGCGCCGCGACGGCCGGCGTCGCGGTGAACTCGACGCGCACGCGCGTCGGCGCGACGAACACGTCGGCGAACCGACACTCATCGCCGCCGAGGGCGTAGGCGAACGCCCCGTCGGGCGCCGGGTCGAGCCGCGTCGCCCGGTCGACGACTCGCAGGTCGCCCGCGCCAGCGGCGTCGTCGAGCGCTGTCGCCAGCCGCTCTGCGAGCGCGCGTCCCGTGACCTCGACCATACCGGGCGCAGGACCGCCGCCGGGAAAACTCGCTCGGCGCGGGCCGCCACCGTCGCTGATAGAGATCTATCGACGACCGCGTCGAAAAGTCGCTGCAGAGCACCGCCGGGACCGCGATCGAGCGATGGAGTCCCGAGAGAGCTGACGGGGGGTCACATGGAGTACTGCAAAAAAGTCCGGGATCGGCCGTGCGCAGTCGTACGGTTGGCTCGTGAACCGGGTGCGATGCTCCGTATCAGTCCCCGCCTTCCGCGGGGATCGATTCGGCGTCGGTCGCCGAGGCGGTCGCGTTCGCCTCGAGCCACGTCTCGGCGTCGAGTGCCGCCATGCTACCCATGCCGGCGGCCGTGACAGCCTGCTGGTACTCGCGATCCATCACGTCGCCCGCGGCGAAGACGCCGTCGGCCGCCGTCACGGTCGTCGCCCACGCGTCGCCCGCGGCGGCGGTCTGCACGTAGCCGCCCTCGTCGAGTTGGACCGGCGTGTCCCGCAGGAACGCGGTGTTGGGCTCGTGCCCGATAGCGTAGAAGACGCCGCCGATATCGACCGTCTCGACGGTGACGTCCTCGCCCGCTTCGCGCCGCTCCGTCGGGTGCCCGTCCGGGTGGGAGACGAGCGTCGCCCCGGTCACGCCAGTCTCCTGCGAGCCGTGGATCTCGAGCAGTTCCGTGTTCCACTGGAACTCGACGTCCTCGTGCTCGCGCGCGCGGTCGGCCATGATCTCGGATGCTCGCAGCTCCTCGCGGCGATGGAGGACCGTCACTGAATCGGCGAACTTCGCGAGGAACAGCGCCTCCTCCATCGCGCTGTCGCCGCCGCCGACGACCAGCACGTCGTCGCCTCTGTGGAAGGCGCCGTCGCAAGTGGCACACGTCGACAGGCCGTAGCCCATCAGCTCGTCCTCGCCGTCGGCGCCGACCCAGCGGGCGCTGGCGCCCGTCGCGACGACGAGCGCGCGGGTCCGCAGCGTCGCACCCGTCGACAGGTCGAGCTCCGTAGGCTGCCCGTTCAGGTCGACCGACTCGATGCTCCCGTGCTGGAACGACGCGCCGAAGCGCTCGGCCTGTTCGCGACCCCGCTGGACGAGGTCCATACCGCCGACGCCCTCGGGGAAGCCGAGGTAGTTCTCCACGTCGGTCGTCAGCGTCAGCTGCCCGCCCGGCTCGTCGCCCTCGAGGACGAGGGGGTCGAGGTCCGCGCGCGCCGCGTAGACGGCCGCCGAGAGCCCGGCGACGCCGGACCCGGCGATCACCACGTCCCTGATCGCCTCGCTCATCTATTCGGTGTACCGCCCGACCAGCTCCCGGAGCTGGTCTTCGCCCTGGACACCCACGACTTCCTCGACCTGCTCGCCGTCGGCGAACAGCACGAGCGTCGGGACGCCGCGGACGCCGTATGCGCCGGCGAGCTGCTGGTTCGCATCGACGTCGACCTTCGCGACGGCGGCTTCGGTCTCGGCCGCGAGCGTCTCGACGACCGGCTCGAGCATTTTGCAGGGGCCACACCAGTCGGCGTAGAAGTCCGCGAGGACCACGTCGTTGGCCGCGACGAACTCGTCCAGATCGGTCTGCCCGTCAATGTGACGAGGCTCACCGGGGACGGTGGCGTCTGCGTCGGAGGCTGGTTCGACTGTCATCACCCATCTGTACGCACCGGCGGTAATTAAGAGTTTTGGGCCATATGTACAATACTAACGACCATCCGACAGCCGAGCATCGCACTCGTCGAACCGGAGACGGTCGGGAAAGGCGGGCAAGCACGGGTGACGGCCGGACGAAATCGGGCGTTCGGACGGTCTACGACGGAACATCCGGTCAGAAGAGAGAAAGCAGAACGAGACGCGGCCGGACGAGCGGGTCAGCTCTCGACCGACTCGGCGGCGACCTCGGTCCGGTCGTACTTCGTCTCGAACTCCTGAATGAGCTGGCCCATCTTGGCGTACCAGTCGTTGAGCATGCGCTGCATGTCGTCGGCGATCTGCTCGGGGTCGGTCGGTTTGTAGACGTGGTAGTAGCCGCCCTGGTCGTAGTTGACCTGCTCTTTCTGGATGAATCCGGCCTGGAGCAGCCGCTGGACGGCGCGGTAGGCGGTCGATCGCTCGCGGTCGACCCGTTCGGCGACCTCGTCGACGGTGAGCGGTTCGTCGGTGCCGACCAGCGCCTGGAAGACGTCCCTGTCGAGCTGCTTGAGTCCGTGGAAACACTCCAGGAGCCCCTCGCACTCCATGTCCTGTTGCAGTTGTTCCGACATCGAATCTGGCATCGTTATCACTCGAACGTATGAAATACGCGGTTATAAGATTTGTGCATAGAATGCACAATTGCATCCACGAGTCGGGAGCGCCCGAAGGGACGCAGAAACGGTCGTCGTCAGTCCGCGGTGGCGGTCGCGTAACCGGTCTCCGCCCGGAGGGCCCGGACGGAACTGACCACGACCGCGCCGGACACCAGCGCGGCCGCGCCGATGATGACGACCAGCGAGACGGTCTGGAGGACGGGGATATCCGCGAACTCCCCGACCTTGCGGATCGCGACGGCGAGCGCGCCGAGCAGGAGCATCACGCCGAAGTACACCTTGATCTCGTCTTCGTCGACCAGATCGGTCGCCGCGGCGCCCAGCCGCGCACCGAGGGCGCTCCCGGCCAGCAGCGGGACGACGATCGACAGGTCGACCGCCCCGTCGATCGCGTAGAGGAAGCTCCCGATCCCGCCCGAGAAGACGATCTCGAACAGGTCGGTCCCGACGGCAACCGGGACCGGGACGCCGATGAGGTAGAACAGCGCGGGCATCCGGATGAACCCCCCGCCGACGCCGAGGAACCCGGACAGCAGCCCCGTCGCGAACGCCACCGCGAGGATCATCCACAGCGACACGGAGATGCCGCCGCGGAGGTTCATCATCGGGGGCACCCGGTAGGACTGGATCGTCCTCGCGACGTCGGGGATGTCCTCGTCGTCGACGTCGGTCTCGCCCTCGGCATCGTGGCTGATCCCACCGCCGCTACCGCCTCGCGTCGCGGTGTAGGTGATGAACACGCCGATGCCGCCCAGGAGCGCGACGTAGATGACGCTGACCACGGTATCGGCCAGCCCGATGTCCTGCAGCCAGTGGAGCCCGATCTTCCCGACCTCGATCCCCGCGGTCGTCCCGGCGATCATGAGGACGCCGAGCTTGTAGTCGACTTGGCCGAGGTCGCGGTGTTTGAGCGTCGCGATCACCGACGTGGCGAACACGAACGCCAGCCCGGAGGCGACGGCCACGTCCGTCTCGTAGCCCATCACCATCAGCGCGGGCGTGACGAGGAACGACCCGCCCATCCCGAAGAAGCCGAACAGGAGGCCGATCAGCACGCCGAAGCCGGCGAACAGCGCGAGCAACGTGACCGCGACACCGAACAGTTCCATCACGAGCCACCCCGTAGCGCTTCGACGAGCCGCGGGCCGACGAGGCGTTCGAGGAACCCGTAGCCGACGTACAGGACGATCGCTTCCGCCAGTACGACGCCGATCACGAGCGCGGCACCGGTGAGACCGGTCGCGCTCTCAAGCCCGAACATTCGTCGACACCTCGATCGATATTGCGTGGTTCATGGATTTCTACTCACGTCCCGCTAATCGACTACTGCATTTAACGGTTTTGGGGTTGGAATACAATATTACCACGACGGATGGAACCGCTAACCCACCCGAATATCTCCGTACGTTATCGAGATATTCAGGTCCCGTGGGTATGACGAGAACGGTGTGTTTACGGGGTATTATTCGCTCGTGCGCGGATCTGTGGTGGTCGACGGCGACGGTCTCGAGACCATATCGGGACCACGACAAACGCGACGGGCACCCTCGAAGACGGGACGCACTCCCGCCTATCGGTACATCTATATTGTACGATAGAAACAATATTATGTGGCCGGCCCCTCGGTCCGACTATGAGAGCGATCTACGCGACGGACCTCTCGGCGGCGAGCGAGGCGGCCATCGAGAACGAGACCTGCCTGGAGTGTCTCGACCGGATCGGCGTCGAGACGGTCCACCTGGTCACGGTCGTCCCGTCGAACGTCCATCCCGGGATGCCGGGGATGGACCTGGAAGGGCGCCGCGAGCGCGCGCTCGACCGCTACCGGGGCGTGATGGAGGCGGCGGGCGTCGGCGTCGAGACCCACGTCGTCCGCGGGACACCCTATCGGCGCATCAACGGCATCGCGGAGACGGTTCACGCGGATCTGACGATCGTCGGGTCGCGCGGACAGAGCCCGCTGGCCAATCGCGTCATCGGTTCGACCGCCCGAAACCTCGCGCGGACGACGGTCGTGCCGCTGCTGGTCAACCGCGTCGAGCGCGAGGACGAACAGCCGGAGGTGCTTCGCGAGCACCTGTTCCAGCGGGTGCTCTACCCCACCGACTTCTCCGAGAACGCCGAGCGGGCCTTCGACGCGTTCTCGTATCTCCGCCACGCGACCCAGGAGGCGACGCTCGTCCACGTCGAATCGCCGAAAGACCGGGGAGAGACCGACCCCGAGGACCGGCTCACCGAGCTGGCCGAGACGCTCGAACAGTGGGACATCGAGACGGCGATCGAGGTCCGCCAGGGCGACCCCGCCGAGGAGATCCTCGACATTGAGGCCGACGTGGTCCCGACCACCACGCTCGTGGGGTCGCGCGGGCAGAGTCGGATCCGGCGGCTGATGCTCGGGAGCGTCTCCGAGGACCTGGTCGCCCGGGCGACGGGGAACGTCTACCTGGTGCCGCCGCCCCGGACGGCCTGAGAGCGCTCCGCTCGAACCCCCGAGGAACCGCGGCACACTTTTCGGCGTCAGCGAATCAGGAGAAACCGTCTCCTCACACCGGCAGTACCGCGATCGCGCCGAAGCCGAGCGCGAACGCGAGCGCGAACGACCCGGCCCAGGCGCCGACCGTCACAAGGATTTTGCGCGCGCTGACCGCGTCGCTGCCGCCGACGGCGGCGCCGCTGCCGATGATCGCACTGACCACGATCTCGTTGAACGAGACTGGGACGCCCAGCAGCACGGCGAGCTGGGCGATCAGAAAGGAGGGGACGAGCGCGGCGATCGAGCGACGGGGGCCCAGCGAGGAGTAGTCCCGCGCCAGCGACTTGATCATCCGCGGCGCACCGGTCCACGAGCCGACGAGGATCCCGAGCCCACCGCCGACGAGTACGGCCATCACCGGGACCATCGTCACCGAGTCGAGCAGCGGGAGCAGCGGTCCCACGGCGAGGCCGACCTGACTTCCGCCCGCGGAGAAGGCGACGAGCGAGCCCAGTGCGAGTAATACCCGCCGGAGGCCGCCGCTCGTGTCCCGACGGATGTCCCACCACACGAGGACGCCGACGGAGAGCGCGACCGCGCCAGAAACCGTGACGGGACCCACCATCGGGAACTCGGCCGCTCGGCGGGCGAGGCCGACGAACGACCCCGCTGCCGTCCCGGGCCCGAGGGAGGCGAACTCGACGTTCGCCAGGACCGCGCCGACGAGGGCGGCCAGCACCGGGACGCTGTAGCGTTCGGGCACGTCCGTCCGGGGGAGAACGCTCGCGATCGCGTAGGCCAGCCCGCCGCCGACGACCGGCGTCAACAGCCACACCCCACCGATCTGCAGGTACTTCGACGGGACGGGCGAGCCGCCGAGCGCCAGTCCGACGCCCACGACCGAGCCGGTGACGGTGAACGCCGTCGCGATCGGATATCCGGTACGGATCCCAACCGCCATCAGCCCCGCGCCGATCGCGAGGACGACGATGACGCCCGTCACCGGGAGGGAGATCCCGCCGACGAGACCCCGGCCGACCGCCTCGGAGACGTTCGCGCCCTGGACGACCGCGCCGGCGAACCCGAAAATTCCGACGATAAACGCCGCTCGCATCGTCGAGATGGCGTTGGCGCCGACCGCGGGGGCGAAGGGCGTCGCGCCGCTCGACCCCGCGCCGATGACCCACGCCATGAAGAGGCTCGCCAGTCCGGCGGTCAAGAAGAGCCCGATAACTGATGGTTCCATGAGCGAAGCGTGAAGTGGGTCTCAGTCCGCTCCCGACGGTGCGGGCGCGGCGTCGGTCGCGCGACTCCGCCAGTACCCCTGGAGGTGCGCGCCGACGAACATCCCGGCGAGCGCCCAGAGGATCGTCACGTTGCCGGTCCCGAGGCTGGCGTAGGCGGCCCCCGGGCAGATACCCGACAGGCCCCAGCCGACGCCGAAGATCGCGCCGCCGATCAATACGTTGCGGTCGAACGACTTCAGTCGGCGCTCGAAGCCGTCGCCCGTCAGGGGGGCGCGGTCGAGCAGCCGCGGTGCGAGGAAGAACGTCAGCCCGGAGACAGCGGCGCCGCCGAACATCACGAACAGCAGGCCGAAGTCCTCGAACTGGAGGAAGTTCAGGACGACCTCCGGCCGGGCCATGTGGCTGAACGCGAGGCCGAACCCGAAGATCAGGCCGCCCACGAGCACCAGCGGCATGAAGAGGGGATTGCGCTCGCTCATCTACGGGCTCACCCCCAGCGCCGACACGACCTGGGCGGTCCCGATCGCCACAGTCAGGAACGTCAGGACGCCGACGATCGACGTCTTCGACGCGGAGCCGACGCCGCAGACGCCGTGGCCCGAGGTACAGCCCTTGCCGACGCGCGTCCCGACGCCGACGAGGACACCGCCGACCAGCAGCCGCCAGGGCTGGACGTCCGTCGACCAGAACGTGATCCCGGCGACCTCGTACAGGGTCCCGGTGGTCCCCGGCTGGTAGAGCGAACTGGACACCAGCCCGGACTGGACTGTGGCCGCGAACGTCGCCGCACCCAGGACGATCCCGAGCGTGAACACCACGCGCCAGTCCCGCGAGGCGACGTACTGCTGGAACCGGGACTGCCCGGAGACGTACGACAGCGTCGACTCCAGGAACGTGCTGGCGCCGGCGCTGATGCCCGTCCCCAGGTAGATCACGACGGTTCCGAGCCCGACGAGCAGGCCGCCGACGGCGTAGCGACTGACGCCGTTGGGGAACAGGTCGGCGGCCAGCTGGAGCGGGACTGGATCAGCCACCATGGGCGAGTTCAGTCACCCGCGAGCGATTCCTGGCTCGCGGCGCAGTTGTTCGGGCCCAACTCGAGCGTGAACGCCTCCTCGTCGTCGACGGCGTTCCGGCCGAGGTTCGTCGCGATGATCTGCTCGTAGTTGGCCGGTCGCGGGGGCATGTCCGAGAGGATCAGCTCGACGAACTCGGCTTCGTCCATCGTGAGCGCGTCCATCTCGTCGACCAGCTGGCCGACCGGTGCGGTGTAGGTGCCGTCGGCGGCCGGCTCCGCGGCGTCGCTGAAGTGCGCGCCGCCGACGAGCGTGTCGTCGGGCAGCGTCAGGACGCGTTCCTGCAGGGACTCGTAGAGGGTGCGGGCGGCGTCGGGCGCGCCGTCGTCGCCCTCTTCGAGGTCCGGGCGGGCGACGCTCTCGACGAACAGCCCGTCGCCGGTGGCGAGCAGCCCCTCCCCGATCAGGTACGAGGTCATACCCGTCGTGTGCCCGGGCGTGTGGACCGCCTCGATCGTGGCGTCCCCGACCTCGAAGGTGTCGCCGTCGGCGGCGGTCGTCAGTTCCTCGGCGTAGGTGACGCCGCGGTCGACGGCGGCCTCGGGGACGACGCCCTCGACGCCCTCGTCGTCGAGGTCACGAACGCCCGAGATGTGGTCTGCGTGGATGTGGGTGTCCAGCGCGTACGTCAGGTCGACGCCGAGGTCGTCGGCGTCGGCGAGATAGCGGTCGGTGAACGCGCGCAGCGGGTCGACGACGGCGGCTTCGCCGTCGTCGTACAGCAGGTAGCCCAGACAGCCCGAGGAAGGACGCTGGTACTGCAGGAGCGTCCCCGCACCGCTGTAGCCCTTGACCTCGACGGTCTCGTAGATGCTGGCCCAGCCGTTCATGCCGTCTTCGAGGTGGTCCACGTCGTAGCCGCGCTCGGCGAGCGTGCCCGCGACGTACTCGCTGGCGCCGCCCTTCGCACAGAGGACGGTCACTTCGCGGTCGTCGGGGATCTCCGCGAGCACGTCCTCGTCGACATCGTCCTCGAGGAACTCGAAGTACGGGACGTTGATCGACGTGACGTTCTCGCCGTCGATGCGCCACTCCTCGTAATCCGAGGCCATCCGCGCGTCGAGCAGCGTCACGTCCTCGCCCGCGTCGATGCTATCTTTCAGCGTCTCCGGGGCGACCGTCTCCACGTCGGCGTCCGGAGTCGGGAAGTCGTCTGCGTTCATGTCGTGCATCCCTCTCTACTGGATTGACGTACTAAAGAGTTTGCATAGAAACCCACTAACTATACAATATAGTGGACGGCGGAGAACGGTAGTGGGTCAAATATACCCACATGAACATGCTATAGGCCGTGAATTCACCGCCCGTCGCTGACACAGTTGTTTGTGCCTGTCACAAGAACCAACATTCTTTTAACCACGGGGCAGGTATTGTGCGTTAGCTCCAATACAGACCAACGGAGCGGACACAACAATGAGTGCTGAATACGACATCGCGGAGACGCTCGACGTGAAAGGCGAATCGTGCCCGATGCCGGTCGTCAAGACCAAATCGGCCATCGACGGACTCGCAGCCGAGGAGGTCCTGGAGGTACTCGCGACCGACTCGGGCAGCATGAGCGACATCGACGGCTGGGCCGACGGCACGGCGGGCGTCGAGTTGCTCGCACAGGAGGAGGACGGCGACGTGTACAAACACTACGTGCGCAAGACGGAGTGAAAATGAGCACGGACACTTCGGACACGCCGGCCGACGACGCCCCCGACGCGGCCGAGGGCGACGCCCCCACACGCGCGGAGCTGGCCGCACGCGTCGCGGAGCTCGAGGAGTCGCTCGCGGAGGCGACCGACGACGACGACGGCAAGAAGATGTCGATCATCGCGACGAAAGGGACCCTCGACATGGCGTACCCGCCGCTGATCCTCGCCAGCACCGCCGCCGCGTTCGGCTACGACGTGACGGTGTTCCACACGTTCTGGGGCCTGGATATCCTCCACGAGGAGCGCTCGAAGAACCTCAAGCTGAGCTCCGTCGGGAACCCCAACATGCCCGTGCCAAACGCGGTCGCCGCCCTCCCCGGGATGGACCGGGTGACGACGAAGCTGATGGAGCGGAAGATCGACGACAACGACACCGCCACCATCGAGGAGCTCCTCGAGACGAGCCTCGACATGGGTGTGGAGTTCCAGGCCTGTCAGATGACTATCGACCTGATGGACTACGACGAGGCCGACTTCTACGACGGCGTCACTACCGGCGTCGGCGCGGCGACTGCGCTGCAGGACATGGCCGACGCCGACATCCAGCTGCTGGTCTGAGCGACGTCGGACGACGACCTTGTCGATCGCATCGTCACCTCTGTCGCCGACGAGGAAGGCGCCGACCCGACCGAACTGGACCCGCCGCTGGCGACCGTCGTCGATCCGGAGACCCTCACCGAACTACTCGACGCGGACCCGCCCGCCGACGCGGTGGGCCTCGAGATCCGGTTCCCCTACCGCGGGCACACCGTCGTGGCCCGCCCGAGTGGCGTGTCGGTGCTGTAGCTCGACTGGTTTCTGGTCCCGCTCGGCCGCCGGCCTCGGCGGGACGCGGGCGCCGCTCCAGCCGATCCCCTCGGCGGTGTCGATTCTGTCTGGGTGGTCACGTCTATCGGGCGAGCCGTTGCTGTCGGACGAGCGTACGCGAAACCGGATCGGCGGCCTCGTTGAAACGCTGGGCGGGTGATGGGTTTCAGGCCGCGTGCTGCATACGACGCGCAGATCCATTACTGGGGACTGGATGTTTAGGTCGGTGAGTAGCCAACACTCGACCAACACAGTAGTTACGAAACCTCGATAATTTCGGAGAGATCGTGTTCTTCGACGAGTCAATTCGAACAGCGGAACGCTGTGATACTAGTTAACATACTTATAGCAAGACGCTCATCAATTCGAATATCCATGAACGAGACGACGGATACAGTCCGCGTTCTCCACGTCGACGACGAGCCGGACTTCGCCGACCTGGCCGCTACGTTCCTCGAGCGCGAGAGCGACCAGCTGGATGTTCAGACTGCGACCAGTCCCGCCGAAGGACTGGCTGTGCTCGCGGACACGGAGCCGGACTGTATCGTCTCCGATTACGATATGCCCCAACAGAACGGGATCGAGTTCCTCAAAGCAATCCGCCAGGAATATCCCGATCTCCCCTTCATTCTCTACACTGGAAAGGGGTCGGAAGAGATCGCTTCAGAGGCGATATCGGCCGGCGTGACAGACTATCTCCAGAAAGACACCGGGTCCAGTCAATACACGGTCCTTGCCAATCGAATTGTCAACGCTGTCAGGCAGTATCACTCGCAACGACTCATCGAAGAGACTGAGCGAAAGCTCTCCCAGATCGCCGATAAATCGGAAGACGTGCTCTTCCTGGTCAACGCGGATTGGAGTGAATTTCTGTTCGTCAGCTCGTCGTATGAAGATCTCTGGGGAGAATCGATCGCTGAGCTGAAAGCGAATCCGGAGTCGTTTCTGGAGAGGATTCACCCCGAAGACCGGGAGAGAACCCGCGAGGCGATGGAACGCCTCATGGACGGCGAGCCGGCCGAGATCGAATATCGCGTTCGCGATGCGGATGGAGAGTATTTCTGGGTTCGCGGCCCGAGCAAACCCATCTTCGACGAAGACGGGAACGTCAGTCGAATCGTCGGCTTTGCCCGAGATATTTCTGACCAGAAGGAACACGAACAGGAGCTTCAGCAGGCCCGGACCCGAATGGAATTCGCGCTCGACGCCACCGACGCTGTCGTCTGGAGCTGGAGCGTCGATACCGACGAAACCGAGTTCTATCCATCCCCCGAGACCCTGTACGGGGCCGAGATGGACACCCGGGAGGAATTCCTCGAAATCGTCCACCCGGAAGATCGAGAGCGAGTCCAGGACACCCCGAAGCGGGTACTGGAGACGGATGAGCTAGACAACGAAGAGTTTCGGATCTTCCGGGATGGTGAGACGCGCTGGATCGCCGCGGCGGGCCAGCCGATCCTCGAAGATGACAGGCCGGACCGAGTGCTCGGTGTCGCCAGAGATATCACCGAACGCAAAGAGCGCGAGCAACGCTATTCACAGGCGACGGCGCGGCTTGCGGCACTCTTCGAGGAGTCCCCCGATATGATCAATATCCACGATACGGAGGGAAACATCATCGATCCGAACCCGCTTCTATGCGAAGAAACGGGATACGACGAGGACGAACTGACTGATATGAAGGTGTGGGAACTCGACCAGATGATCGACCCTGACGAGGCACGCACCCTGTGGGACGAGATGGACCACGGCGACCGGAGACGGTTTGAAGGCATCTATCAACGGCGAGACGGCTCCGAGTTCCCGGTCGAGGTTCATATTAGACGCCTCCGTGTGAGTGGAGAAGACCAGTTTATGGTGATCAGCCGGGAGGTCACCGAGCGCAAAAAGTACGAACAGCAACTCCAGCGGGAGCGTGATCTCTTTCGAGCGGTCTTCGAGGAAAATTTCGATACGATGATCCTGACTGACGACGACGGACAGTTCGTCACGGTCAATCAGAGTGCGTCCGAGTTGTTTGGACTCGCAGAGAAAGCGTTAGTCGGCCGATCGATCGGGGAGTTCACGCCGGTGGATTTCGGTTTCGAGCAAGCATGGCAGGAGTTCCAACACTCCAGTGAGCACCGCGGGACGTTCCCGATTGTTCGACCTAGCGGCGAAGAACGGATCGTCGAGTACGCCGCGACGAGGGATGTGGCCTCGGGCCAGCACTTGGCAGTTCTCCGTGACGTGACTGAGCGGGAACAGCGACAGCGAAGACTCCACCGACAGAACGAGCGGTTGGAAGACTTTGCAAGCGTCGTCAGCCATGATCTCCGGAACCCGTTGAATGTCGCTGAAGGTAGTCTTGAGCTTGCTCAGGAGGAGTGTGACAGCGAGCATTTAGCGAGCGTCGACCGCGCGCTGGATCGGATGGGGGCCCTGATCGAGGACCTCCTGACGCTGGCTCGTGAAGGCGAGGCTGTCTCCGACCTTGAGCCGGTCGATCTCCAGGCGCTCGTCGAGAACTGTTGGGCAAACGTCGAGACGACGGATGCAACGCTTGTCAACGACGTTGTGAGACCGATCTGCGCCGATGAGAGCCGTCTGAAGCAGGTCGTCGAGAATCTCGTCCGTAACGCCGTCGAACACGGCGGCGACGATGTGACTGTTACTGTCGGTGAACTGGACGACGGCTTCTACGTTGCGGACGATGGATCGGGGATCCCAGAGACCAAACAGCAGACTGTGTTCGACACCGGCTACTCGACGAGTACCGAGGGAACCGGCTTCGGGTTGAGTATCGTCGAACAGGTCGTCAATGCCCACGACTGGGATATCCGGTTGACTGCGGGTTCGAACGGTGGTGCGCGGTTCGAGATCACGAGCGTCGAGGTCGTAGCTGAATAGACACTCTGTATTTACCGGTCCATTCCTCTCAGCACTCGGGACGTTCACACTCTCTGTGGGAGATATCGAAGCCGCGTTCCACGTTGTGAACGACGCACCCGATAACGAGTTCGCGGAACTGGTGGCCGAGTGTGAGCCGCGTCCGTCGATAGCGTGTCGAGACTCGTGCTACAGTACGGCGAGCCAGTACTACCCAACGTTCGACGAACTGGCGGAGTCGTGACTCCGGGAGATCATCCATCGTCTCTCCAGGGGTCACCGCTCGTGGTTGTCAGTAATGATTTCGGCAAGGCCGGATCAGCGAGACGGTCCTGTTCGACCCTTCGGGAGCCGGTCCGCCGTCACGCTGTCTGTGCCCGACCGAGCGCCCGCGCGACCGCGAGCAGGTAGCCCAGGCCGTGCTGGACCTCGGGGTCGCGGGTGGCTCTGACCAGCCCGACGGGACCGACGCGTTCGGGCGACTCGCCTTCGGCCGCACTCACGCTCTCGATCATCGTCTCGACGCCGTCGCGGGCGTCGTCGTCGGCGGCGGTCTCGGCGACCTCGCCGAGCGCGGCGCCGGTCCCGGCGAGCGACCGGACCATCTCGTCGTCGAGCGCCGCGGTCAGCAGCGACACCACCTCGGCGATCTCCAGCAGTTCGTCCAGCGTCCCGCTCTGTTGCAGGGTGACGAGCGAGTCGAGGGCCTCGCGCAACTCCGTACCGTTGTCCCCGACGGTCTCGGCCAGCGCGACGGTCTCGTCGGTCGCGAGGCCGTCGGCGGACTCGGCGAGCGTCGCCCCCGTCCCAGCGAGCTCCCGCACCATCTCGTCGTCGAGGGCGCCCTCGCCGAGCGCGAGCACGTCCAGCAGTTCGTTGACCGCGTCGAGCCGTCGAACCAGATCCGCGACCGCCTCGGGGTTCTCCTCGATGGCCGCCGCGAGTTCCCCGTCGGCGGCTGCGACGTTCTCTGACATCTCAGAGCAGCCCCCGCGCGGTGAGCCAGTAGGACTCGTTGTAGGCCAGTTTCGACCAGTGGAGCTTCTCTGAGGGCGGCGCCGGCGACGGCGGGTGCTCGTAGTCGAACTCGACGAACGACGCCGCGTCCATCCCCGTCTCGATGAAACACAGCGTCTTGCCGTCGTAGGTCGCCGTGGCCGGCCGGCCCCGGACCTCGCTGGCGATCCGCTGACCGACGACCCCGGCCTGGTAGTGGGCGACGCTCCCGGCTTTGGGGACGCCCGTCGCGGCCGCGTCACCGAGCGCGTACACGTCCTCGGCGGCCTCGGCTTCGAGCGTGTGCTTGTCGACGTCGACCCAGCCGTCGTCGCCCAGCCCCGACTCCGCGATCAGGTCGATGCCCCGGTGGGGCGGGATGGCCACGAGCAGGTCGTAGTCCAGGTCGGTCCCCTCCATCGAGGTGACCGTCCCAGCGTCGGTGTCGACCGACTCGGCGTTGAACAACGTCTCCGTCCCGATGTCGCGTTCGTCCATCAGCGGCTGTGCCCACTCGGCGATGTGGGGGTTGCCGTGGACGCGCTGGATCGGGTAGGTGTAGGTGATGTCGACGTCCTCGCGGAGCCCGCGCTCGCGCAGCCAGTCGTCGGCCATGAACACGAACTCCAGCGGCGCCGCCGGACACATGTGCGGCGTCCCGACGACGCTCAACACGAGGTGGCCCTCGGTAAACGAGAGTAGTTCCTCCCGGAGCGCCTCAGCGCCGGACTCGCTGTAGTAGTTGTGACCGCCCGCCACGAGTCCGGGGATCTCCTCCGGTGCGAGCGTCGACCCGGTCGCGAGCACGAGGTGGTCGTAGTCGATCGGGTCCGGCGCCTCGTGGTACCGGACCTGCTTGGCCTCGGTGTCGATGTCGGTCACGCGGTCGACCCGAACGGCGACCCGGTCGTCGACCAGGTCTCGGAGTCGCCGGCGGCCGTCCTCGGGTTCGCGCTGGCCGAAGGGGACGTACAGCCACACCGGTTTGTAGACGTGGTCGGGGCCGTCGTTGACCAGCGTCACCGCGACCTCACCCGCGTCGATCTGCGGGCCCAGCCGGTCGGCGAGGTCGTTGGCGAGGACCGCCCCACCGGTTCCTCCACCGACGACGACGATCTGCTCGGTCATGCTTTCTCCACGTAGAACGCGTGGTGATCGTCGCCCTCCTCGGTCGCGAGCAGGTCGTTGTCGGTCTCGTCGATCCACTCGGGTACGTCCGTCAGCGACCGCTCGTTGTCGCTCAATAGGCGGACGACGGCGCCGGACTCGGCGCTCCGGACCGCACCGATCAGGTCCATCAGCGGCCCCGGGCACGCCGAACCGCGCGCGTCGACGGTTTTCGCAGGCTCGATATCGGTCTCGCTCATAGGTACGTGTATCTCTCCGAGCCGAACGCCATTAGTATTGTACTACAATTCCAAGATTGTGAAAATGCGCTCAGACAACTGCCCGGGCGCTGGGAGTCGCGGCCTGGACGCGTCGGCAGTCAGACGCGCTCTCGTTCGAACACGACCCCGTAGTGATACGGGGGCAACTCGTGGCGGTCCGCGATCGAGAACGCCGCCGCGTCAGTGACGACGTCGGCCGTCTCGGCTGGCGACAGTCGCAACGAGGTCGGTGGGCCGCGCGGGTCACCGTCGACGGTCGTCGCCGCGCGCGGCCGGTCGTGCCAGTTGACGACGACGAACCGCCCGCCGGGGTCAAGCACGGCGGCCGCCTGGCGGACGAACTCGGCCGGATCGTCGGCCCCGTGAAACGTGTTCGCTATCAGTATGACGTCGACGGAGACGTCGAGAGCGCCCGACAGATCCCGGGCGTCGCAGTGGACGGGAACGACGTTGTCGATGGCCTGTCGGTCCGCGAGGCGGTCGAGTTCGCCGAGCAGCGACTCGTCGAGGTCGAGCGCGTACGTCTCGGCCGGCGCGGTGATCCGCGCGGCCGGCAGCGCGAAGTAGCCGTTGCCGGAGCCGACCTCGGCGAGCGTGTCGCCCGCGGCGACGCCGAGGCGCCGGAGCGTCGCACCCGGCGTCGGCCACAGCCGGCCCCACCAGTCCCAGTCCGGCTGACCCGTGTTCCGGAAGCGCTCCACCCTACGTGGTGTCGACGCCGACGAGCTTGTACAGGAGACAGACGTTCGCCAGCGCGGTCCCGACCAGGATCGCACCGACGAGGAGCGCCAGCCCACCGACCAGCGCCCCGAGGCTCGATACCCCGGCGAGCACGGCGACGCCGAACAGCGCCAGCACGCCGCCGGCGACCAGTCTGACTGTTTTATCGGTCGTACCAATATTGGTTTTCATACCCACATCTACGCACGACAGTCTGATAAACGTTGCCCGCGCGGGGACTCAACCGTGGATACCACACTGCTCCGGTTCGAGCGGCGCGACCAGCAGTCAGGTCGTCGCCACGCTGTCGGCGAACGCCCGGGGGAGCGACGCGTAGACGAGGGCGTTGTCGACGAGCGCGTCGACCGTCGTGTACTCGTCGACGGCGTGGGCCGTGTCGGTCCCGAAGGCGAACTCCACGGTCGGGATCCCGGCCGAGCGGAGTCGCTTCGCGTCGCCGCCGCCGGTCGCGCTCCGACGGTAGACCCGCTCGCCGCCGACCGCTTCCGCCGTCGACGCGACGGCCTCGACGAGCGGACTGTCGATCGGTTCGACCGACCCGACGCTCCAGGACACGTCCGCGATCGTGATCCCCTCGCAGTCGGCGACGCAGGAGCGGATCTCCGAGAGCATCTCGCCGGTCTCGACGCCCGCCGTCAGTCGGATGTCTATCTCCGCACGGGCGGACTGGGGGACGCTGTTTATGGCCTCGCCGCCCTCGACGGTCCCGAGGTTGATCGACGGCGAGGTGAACAGATCACGAGCGGGACCCTCGCCCATCGTCGGCGCGTAGAACTCTACCGATTCCTCGACGATCGGCGCCAGCTCCGGGCCGATGTCGAGGTCGCGCCGGCCGAACCGCTCTCGGAGCGTCGCGACCGCGCCGTAGAGCCGGTCGATCGCGTTCTCGCCGAGCACCGGCCGGGAGCCGTGGGCCGCCTCGCCGCGGGCCTCGAGGGTGAGCCAGATGCTCCCCCGGTCGGCGACGGTCACCGAGTGGCGCCCCAGCTCACAGGTCGGCTCGCCGATGACGCAGGCCGCGGCGTCGAGCCGGTCCGCCGACAGCAGCGCGGGGAGCCCGGCGTCGCCGCCGACCTCCTCGTCGCTGACGAACGCGAACTCCAGCGTGAGCGGCGGCGTGGTCCCGGTCTCCGCGAACGCGGTGATCGCGAACACCATCGCTGCGAGCGCGCCTTTCATGTCCGTCGCTCCGCGGCCGTAGACCCGGTCGTCGACGCGCTCGCCGAGCGGCGCGTGGGTCCACGCCTCGGCGTCGAACGGAACGGTGTCCAGGTGGCCGTTGTACAGGAGCCGCTTCTCGCGGTCGCCCGGCACGGTCACGAGGAGGTTCGGCTTCGCCGGGTCGACGGTGACTCGCTCGACCGCGACCGCGTGGTCAGCGAGACGGTCCTCGATCAGCTCCGCGAGGGCGGTGGTGTCGCCGGGCGGGTTCGACGTGTCCACCGCGAGCAGGTCCAGCGCCAACTCGACCAGGTCTGCACGGTGGGCCTCGACGTAGACGGTCGGGTCCGACACCGTCACACCCCCTCCGACAGTCCGGCCGGACGGTCCCCGCTGCGCGAACGCGACACGCTGACCACTGCGAACTGGCCGTTCATGCGAGTCGATTGAGTCGCTCACGGCTAAAGTATTTCTAAAAACCCACAATACTATCACGGCCGCCGTCGCAGTCGTGCGACCGGCCGGTCGCGACGGCCGCTTGATCGCCCAGTGACGGCCGGACCCGAAAGGGATTTGTTTGAACGGTCCAATACTCTACAGGAATGACGCTCCCTATCGACCCGACCGAAATCGACCCCGACGACTTCGGCGAGGCACAGACAACCCTGGAGATGGACCACGAGGAAGCCGTCGACCACGTCCGCGAGGTGTTCACCGACGCCGGGTTCGGCGTTCCCGTGGAGTTCTCACCGTCGGAGATGCTCAACGAGAAGGTCGACGCGGACCGGGACCCCTACTACGTGCTGGGTGCCTGTAACCCGGAGATCGCCGACAGAGCGCTGGACGCGACCGACGACAGACTCGGCGCGCTGATGCCCTGCAACGTCGTCGTCTGGGAAGAAGAACCCGGCGTCCAGCGCGTCTATCACGTCTCCATCATGCGCATCGCGCGGCTCCTCGGGATGGCCGACGACGCGGAGGCGATGGACGAAATCGTCGCCGAAACCGGCGAACTCGTCGACGAGGCCTTCGAGAACCTCGGCTGAACGCACCCGCCACCGCCGCCGGGTCCGCCGTTCTGCGTCCGCCGCCGGCCGCGGCGACGCGACGGCCAGCCCGAACCTCTCCCCCGGTTTCGTACAGTTGCCAGTCGTGAAGCTGTACGTACATTTATATAGAAGCGGCGTGCGACGGTCCGGATACGATGCGTCCCCGAAACGCCCTCCCCTCCGGTAGCCCCAGCCTCAGCCGTCTCCGCCGGACGCTCCGTCGCGTCGGCACCGCGGCCCGAACGCTCCGCCCGAGATCCCTCCGCGAGGCGGTCGACGCGACGGCGTACGTCGGCCTCGTCGCCGCCGTCGTCGTCGCCGGATACCTCCAGGGCGGCATGACCGTCGTCGTCGCGGTCCCGACAGTCCTCGGACTCGGACTCGGTAGTATCATCGTCGTCCAGGCGGTGATGGCCTGTTTCACCGTCTCCGGGATGTTCGGCTGCTCGGCGCTCGCGCTGTTCGGCCAGCGCGCCGTCGAGCCGACCGACCGTCGGCCGGCGACCGGTCCGACCGTCACCGCCGTCGTCCCCGTCCACCGCGACGCCGAGATCCTCGACCGCAGCGTCGAGAGCCTGCTCGCCGGCCGCTACGAGGACCTGCGAGTGGTCGTCGTCGCCGAACCAGACGACGAGGCGTCCATCGCACGCGCCCGCGAGTGCGCCGCCCGCGAGGCCCGCGTCGAGGTGCTGGTCAACACCCGCTACCCCGGTAGCAAGGCCGGCGCGGTCGACTACGCAGCCGAGGTGACCGACTCGGCGTATCTCGCCGTCTTCGACGCCGACGAACGGGTCGACCCGCGCTTCGTCTCCACGGCCGTCGCTCGCCTCGACGACTGCGACGTGGTGCAGGGCCGAACCGTCCCCGAACCCGACGGGCTCGTCGAGACGGTCGCCTACTACGAGTCGGTCGTGCTGGGTGACCTGAGCCAGCGGCTACTCACGCTGGTCACCGACTTCACGATGGCCGCCAGCCGCACCGTCGTCATGCGCCGGTCGGCCTTCGAGGCGGTCGACGGCTACGACCCCGCGATGCTCACCGAGGACTACGCCTTCGCCTTCGACTGCTACGAGGCCGACCTCGACGTGGTCGAACAGCTCTCGCAGGCCTCGACCATCGAGGGCGCCCACTCGGTCGCCGACTGGTGGGGCCAGCGCAAGCGCTGGATGACCGGGTACGCCCAGACGCTCCACACCCTCCTGGTCGAGTGTCGCTCGCCCCGCAACTACCGGACACTGCTGGCCCCGCTGCTCTGTGCGGGCTCGGTGTTCGGCAACGTCTTCATGCTCTCGCTGGTCTCGAAGGCCGCCGTCCTCGTCGTCAGCGGCGCGGCGACCTGGCTCGCGCTCCCCGTCGCGACGCTGGCCGGCGCCGCCCTGGCGCTGCGGGTCAGCGACGCCCGCCGCGGCCGCGTCGACCGCGTCGGCCTCGGCTGGCTCGCAACCCCGCTCGTCCTCCCGCTGTACAGCCTCGCCGGCATCCGCGCCGCCGTCGCCTACCTGTTGACCTGGGACGGCGAGTGGTACAGCGTCGCCAAGGGAGTCTGAGCGCCGGCGCGCCGCCGACGACCGACTCGGTCGCACCGGACCGCCGCGGTCCGCGGCGTTCACGCACCCAGCGCGAAAAGCCGGTCGCCGACGACGGCGAACAGCCCCCCCTCGACGACGGCCGGCGGCGAGACACCGATCCGCGACGGCGGTAGCGCGTCTCCCTCGTACGACTGCGAACGGTCGAACTGCCACAGGAGCTCGCCCGACGAACGGTCGTACGCGGCGATCCGCCCCGTGCGCCGCTCGGGCCGACCCCCGACGTACACCGTCTCGTCGGTGACCGTCGGCGCCGTCGTCGCCGACGCCTCGGTGCCCCAGCGCCGTTCGCCCGTCGCCGACGGCCGGCGGTCCCGACGTGAGGGGTATCGCCCCCGCCGTGACGGCTACCGTCCAGTACACCCGCCGCGACTCCCGGGGCCCCGTCGTCGGGTTGTATCCCGTGTTCGCCGCGTCGTACCGCGGTTGCGGGTAGCTCCCGGACGCCGGCAGCGACCGGAACGACCGGGCGATCCCACAGCCCGCCAGCGACGCGAGGCCGACGGCAGCCGTCCCGAGCAGAGCCCGACAGCGCATTACTAGTCGGTGAGTTAACAGGTATAAACCGGTTGTGACCGCGACGAAAAACCACCGCCCGAGAGCGATCACACCCAGACGGGGTCGGGGGCTGGCCACAGTGAGCGGACCGGGAGCGACGACCCGCGAACAGCGGCCGCCGACCACCGCCTGCGCGGGATTTCGATCCCGGACCGGACGCTCTCGACGGCTATCGAGCGGGCCGACGCCGGCGAAACCGCTCTCCGACGGTTCGATCCCGGCGCCACCCCGCTCCGTCCGGTCGGCGAGTCAGCCGTCGTCGTCCGACGGCGTCGCCAGGAGATCGGCCTCGTATGCCGCGATCGCCTGGACCACCTCGTCGGCGTCGTCGTCGGGCACGTCGAACGCCGCGAGCGCCTCCTCGAGGATGTCGATCGCTCGCTGGACGTGCGTCGCCGTGAACGGGACGTGGAGGTGCGCTTCCCGGACCGGCGCCGCGTCGTAGCTCTCCGGTCCCCCCGCGGCCTCACAGAGGAAGTCCGTCTGGGTTCGGCGCAGCATCTCCAGGTCCGAATCCTCGAAGAACGGCCCGAGTTCGTCGTCGGCGACCAGACGGTCGTAGAACTCGTCCACCACGGCCTCGATCCCCTCGCGTCCGCCGAGCCGGTCGTACAGCGTCGTTTCGGTCATAAGCGTATGACCGTGGCCGACGGGTTTGGGTCTACCGCTCGTTCCCACACGCTTGTAACTCTCGCCGCCGACCCGATCGTCTCCGAACGCGACCGTCGAGCAGACAGTGGCGGTCTCGTGTTCGCTCTCCGTGGGTCGGGTGCGAGCGGTCCGGACGTTCCACACGGGCCGTCTCGGAAGGGAAGATTCTTACTCGCGCTCGTACTGAGTGTAGGTATCGACCCGGCAGCCGCCGGGTTTTTCAGCGGATCTCGCGGAGCGTACGCGCGGATTCGAAGGAAACGCATGAAAACGACACACGATTCGATCGACGAGATCCACGCGCGGATCGACGAGGAGACACCGGACGATATCGAGATCGCGAGCGTCCAGTTCGAGGGGCCGGACCTGGTCGTCTACACCCCCGACGTGGAGACGTTCGCGGACCGCGAGCGGCTCGTCCCGAAGCTGGCGAGCACGTTCAAGAAACGCATCACGGTTCGCCCGACCGCGGACGCGCTCGTCCCCGAGCGGGAGGCCGAGGGGGCGATCCGGGAGACGATCCCCGACGACGCCGGGGTCCAGTCGCTGGACTTCGACAGCTCGACCGGCGAAGTGCTCATCGAGGCCGAGAAGCCGGGGCTTGTCATCGGCCGCCACGGCGAGACGCTCGACGAGATCAGAGCGGCGGTCGGCTGGACGCCCGAGGTGGTTCGGACGCCGCCCATCGAGTCCTCGACCGTCTCGAACGTCCGCAACTTCCTCAAACAGGAGCGCGACGAGCGCCGGGACATCCTCGAAGACGTCGGCCGGCAGATCCACAGTCCGTCGACGACCGACGACCAGTGGGTCCGCATCACCACACTGGGCTGTTGTCGCGAGGTCGGCCGGGCGGCGTTCCTCCTCTCGACCCCCGAGACGCGGATCCTGATCGACTGCGGCGACAAGCCCGGCGCCGAAGGGGAGGTGCCGTATCTCCAGGCCCCCGAGGCGCTCGCGGCCGGCCCGGACTCAATCGACGCCGTCGTGCTCACCCACGCCCACCTCGACCACTCGGCGCTGATCCCGATCCTGTTCAAGTACGGCTACGACGGCCCGATCTACACGACCGAGCCCACGCGGGACCTGATGGGCCTGCTCCAGCTCGACTACCTCGACGTCGCCTCGAAGGAGGGCCGGACGCCGCCGTACGACAGCGCGATGGTCCGGAAAGCGCTCAAACACACCATCCCCGTCGAGTACGGCAACGTCACCGACATCGCGCCCGACGTGAAGCTGACGATGCACAACGCCGGCCACATCCTCGGGTCGGCCGTCTCGCACTTCCACGTCGGTGAAGGCTTCTACAACGTCGCCTTCTCGGGGGACATCCACTACCGCGACACCCGCCTGCTCGACGGCGCCGTCAACGACTTCCCGCGCGTCGAAACCCTGGTCCTCGAGTCGACCTACGGCGGGCGCAACGACTACCAGACCGACCAGGAAGACTCCGAGCGCAACCTCGAGACTGTGATCAACGAGGCCCACGAGAAGGGCGGAAAGATCCTGATCCCCGCGTTCGCGGTCGGACGCTCCCAGGAACTCATGCTCGTTCTCGAGGAGGCGATGCGCGAAGACCGGATCCCGACGATGCCGGTGTACCTCGACGGGATGATCCGCGAGGCGACGGCGATCCACGCCGCCTACCCGGACCACCTCCGGGAACGGCTCCGCCAGCGGATCCTCTACGAGGACGACAACCCCTTCCTCGCCGACCAGTTCCGGCCGGTCGACGGCGGCGACGAGATGCGACGCGACGTCGTCGACGACGAGCCCGCCATCGTGCTGACCACCTCGGGGATGATCACCGGCGGCCCGATCATGTCCTGGCTCCGACTGCTCGGCGGCGACCCGGAGAGCACGCTCGTGTTCGTCGGCTACCAGGCCGAGGGGACGCTGGGCCGCCAGATCCAGCAGGGCCGCGACGAGATCTCGCTGAACGACACCGCCGGGCGCGGTGCCAACCGAGTCGCCCTGAACATGGCCGTCGAGACGGTCGACGGTTTCTCCGGCCACGCCGACCGTCAGGGCCTGGAGAACTTCGTCCGCACGATGAACCCCCGCCCGGAAACGGTCCTCTGCGTCCACGGCGACGAGTCCTCGACCGACCACCTCTCCTCGGCGCTCTACGAGGAGTTCGGCATGCGCACCGTCGCCCCGAAGAACCTCGAGACGTTCCGGCTGGACTGACTCCGATCCGGGGATTCGCCCCCCGAGCGTGGCGCCGCCAACCCGGTGGACCGACGGATCGTCGGCGCCGGCCGTCTCCTCGCTCTCTCAATCCGAAGTGACGTCGACGGTGACGCCATCCTGCTCCAACACGTCGGTCCCGAGTATCGCCATCGTCGTCCTCTCCGACCGGTCGCTGAGACTCACCGCCAGTTGCTCGTCGAACCCCCCGACCTCGACCCACACCGTGGCGACCGGCCGCCGGTGTTCCCCGTTGACGACGACGCTACTCGTCACGGGCCCCGCGCCGATCCGCGCCGCGATCTTGTGGTCGATGCTGGTCCGGGCCGCCCCGGAGTCGACTTTCGCTTCGATAGTCGTCTTGCCCGACTGCCCCCTGAACGTCACCCGTTCGCGACTGTCGAGTTCGATCATCGTCTGGGCGGTACGTGCGGATCGGTCGACCTAAGCGTTCGGGAACGAACGCCACCGGACCACGACCCGACCCACGGCACCCCTTCTGGACCGGGTAGCGGATCTCGCGGACTCCCCCATCGACCAGGCTCTGATCCGGAGCGTCCGGGGCGACGCCGCGTATCGGTGTCCCGCGACCGTCCCCGGCGATCGTGCGACCGCGAGGACCGCGTTCCGATCGCGCTGGCTCGGTCGTCGACCGCCCGGCCGTCGCCCCTCGGGACGGGTGGCGGCCGCCAGGCCCGGTAAAATGATAGTTTAGAAACCAGTTACGTGTCGGAAGGCATGCAAGATTTTAAGACATATCGGACGACCAGACAGTCACAGATGTCGAACGAGCGACTCGAACTCGCCGACCGGGGGTCGGGTGGGGCGGTCGCGCCGCCGCTGCCGCCCGACGACCCCGAGGCGTGGTACGCACCGGACGTGCGCTCGCAGACCGAGGTCGCGCCCGGCGTCGTCGTCACCATCCGCGAGACGGCGACGGGCTTCGACTACGAGGTTCGCGAGCCCGGGCTGGCTGACCCAGGACGCGAGCACCTCGACCGCGTACTGGAATACTTCGGCGACGCGAGTCTCGAACGACCGCGCACGCGCGAGGGCGCGGTCGAACGGATGGCCGATGGGTTCGACCCGAAACACCGTCGCGTCATCGACCGGCTGGTCGACGCCGCGCCGGGCGTCCGCCGTCGGGTCGAGTACCACGCGCTGGCCGAGCTGGGATGTCTCGGGCGACTGACGCCGTACGCACTCGACGACCGGATCGACGTGGCAGACGTGGCCGGCGACGGCGTCGTGGTCCACACCGAACACTTCGCGCCCGCCGAGACGGATCTGCCGGCCGACCCCGAGTACCTCGATCGGTTCGCCAGCGAACGGCTCGACCACCACACCGTCGCGTTCCACGGCTTCGAGATCCCCGTCGTCGTCTACCGCGAGAACCTGCTGGGGACGGACAGCTTCATGACGAAGTACGCGGTCCGCGAACCGGACCTGCTCCCGGGCGACGCCGATCTGGTCGCCGAGTGCAAGGAGCGCATCTGGGAGACGGACGTGGACGGGGTCGTCGACGACGAGGCGGCGTTCGTCCGCGAGCGCGCCCGCGAGCTGCTCTCGCGTCGGCTCACCGCCCGGAACACGCGCGCCTGGCTCGACGCCGCTCGCCACCGGATCCGGGCGGCGCTGGCCGAGTGGGGGCTGGCCATCCCGCCGGTCGACGAGCGGTACGCCGCCGACCGGCTGGACGACCTGGTGTACTACGTCCTCCGCGATTACGTCGGCTACGGCAAGCTTACCGTCCCGATCCGCGACGACCGCCTCGAAGACGTGGAGGCCAACCGCGTCGGCGAGCGCGTCAAGGTCGTCCCCCGCGACGACGTGGGCCACACCGAACGGATCCCGACGAACCTCGCCTTCGAGGCGGAGAGCGAGTTCGTCAACGTCGTCAAACAGCTCGCCGCCGACGACGGCACCGAACTCAACGCCGCCAACCCCAGCGCGAAGGTCAACCTCAGCCCGCCCGGCGTCTCCGAGACGATCCGCTGTGCGGTGGCGCTGCCGACCGTCAGCGAAGACGGCCCGCACATCTCCATCCGCAAGCAGGCACCCGACGTGATGACGCCCGTGGACCTGCTCGAACGGGGGAGTCTCCCGACGGAGCTGGTCGCCATGCTCTGGCAGCTGTACGAACACCACGGCGTCGTGCTGTTCTGCGGCCCGACGGGTGTCGGGAAGACGACGCTGATGAACGCCCACATGCCGTTCGTCAGCTTCCGCGACCGACCGGTGAGCATCGACGAGGGATCCCGGGAAGTGTGGCTCCCACACGAGACCGGCGTCTCGCTGACGACCCGCGACCACCAGGACGACTACAAGCAGGTGACGATGGCCGACCTGATGACCGAGACGAACTACCTGAACCCCGACGTGGAGCTCATCGCGGAGATCAACACGCCGGCGAGCTTCGAGACGTTCGCGGAGGTGCTCAACACCGGCCACGGCGTCATCGGGACCACCCACGCCGGCGACGTGGAGACGCTCGTCAACCGCGTCGTCGAGCAGGACCTGCCGACGTACCTGCTCTCGGAGGTCGACCTGCTGGTCTTCCCCCGGAAGGCCGAAGGGGAGCGCTACGTCGGCGAGGTGATCGAGTTCGTCGACGAGACCCGGTATCGGGAGTTCGAGCGCGAGCGCGACGGCGACGCGTGTGGCGTCGTTCGGAAGGGAGAGACGACGGTCTACTGGAACGCCGTCGCCAGGCGGACCCACGACGGCGGGTACGACCTCGCGTACGAACACCCGGACCTGGGCGACGAGGAACGCAGCGTCGAGACGGAGCTGTTCGACCGGCTCGCTGACCTCACCGACCGCCCCGCCGACGCCGTCGAGGACGCCTTCCACCGCAAGCACCGCTACGTCCAGTACCTGCAACGCGAGGGGATCGCCGACGGGGACGAGCTGTTCGCGTTCCTCGCCGACCTGCAGACGGACGAGGCCGCCACCGTCGAGCGTATCGGACAGCGAACCGGCGACCGGTCGTCGTCTCTCGCCGACGCCGACGGCCGGACGACGCCGGTAGTCAGCGGCGCGGACGTCGGGACGATCACCCTCGACGACGGCGAGGCGGGCGTCGACGCCGACCACACGGAGCGACTCGACGAGCGCGGTGGCCGGCGCGAGTCGGCGGAGGACTCCGATGGCGGCTGAGGACGGCGCGAGTCCCGACGGGACGCTCGCGTTCGTCGACCGCGCGCTGTACGCGCTGTTCTCCCGGCGCGCCGACAGCGCGAGACACGAGCGCGACCGCCACCGGTACCGCGCGGCCGACCTCGGGACCAGTTTCGACATCTACATCTCCCGGGTGTACGGCCTCTCGTGGGCGGTCGCCGCGCTCGCCGCGGTCCTCGTCGCGCTCGTCGTCGGACTGCTCCCGGTGTCGACGTTCGCTACGGTCGTCGAGTTCGGCCACGGGGCCGTCCCGGTCCTCGAGCGGGTCGCGCTCCCGGTCGTTCCGCCGGTCGCGCTGGCGCTGACCGGCGGCGCGGTCTCGGGGGTGGTCATCCGGTGGGGTATCGTGCGCGCGGGCGGCCTCTACCTCCGCTGGCAGGCGGACGCTCGACGGGCGGACATCGAGGCCACGCTCCCCGGTGCGGTGCGGTATCTCCGCGTCCTCGCCTCGGGGAGCAGCGACCAGCGGACGATGCTGCGGCGCGTCGCCGACCAGCGCGCCTACGGCGAAACCGCGACGGCTTTCCGCCGCGCGCTCAACGAGGCGGCGCTCACCGGCAGCCTCGACGCCGGCCTGGAACTGGTCGCCCGTGACACCCCGTCGCGCGACTTGCTCGCCCCGTTCCTCTTGAAGTACCGCGAGCACGCCAACCAGGGAACCGACGCGCTCGCCGAGTACCTCCGGATGGAGAGCCGCCTGCTCTCCCACCAGCAGTCGCGGACCCACGACCGCGTGGCGGGCTATCTCGAACTGCTCGCCGAACTGTTCGTCGTCATGTTGGTGTTCCCCGCGCTCACGGTGCTGATAATCACGGTCATGAGCGTCCTCGCCCCGGGGCTCTCGGCGACGGTCGCCACGCCGCTGGGCGCGGTCACGACCCGCGAAGTGCTCATCTACAGCAGCATCGCGTTCGTCCTCGGCGTCGGGGTCGCGACGGCAGCCGTCGTCGCCAGCCTCCGGCCGTCCCAGCACGCGATGCCGGACTACGAGGTCCCGCGGAAACCATCCGATCTGGTCCGGTCGGCGCCGGCGAACCCGGCCAGCGCCGCGGTCGTCTGCGTTCCCGTCGCGGCCGCGCTCGCGTGTGCCCTCTGGGCGCTCGGGTACGCGCCGGTCAACGCCCTGCTGTTGAGCTACGTCGGCTTCGGGCTCCCGGTCGGGGCCGTCGCGGTGCGGCGAGCGCGGATCGACGACGCGAAAGACCGCGAGATCCGCGATTTCGTCCACGCCATCGCCGGCCACGTGGCCCTCGGGCAGCCGTTCTCGGCGGCCGTCGACGAGGTCGCGGCGGAAGTCGACCACGGGGCACTCCAGTCCGACGTGGAGTCGCTCGCGTTCTCGCTGTCGCTGACGACGGACGCGGGGTCGGGCGACGGCGACGTTCGCGCGGCGGCGCTCGACAAGTTCGTCGACGACGTGGGGACGCCGATGGCCGAGCAGACCATCGGCCTCGTCGTCGGGGCGCTCGAATCCGGGAGCGACACCGAACAGGTGTTCGAGGCCCTCCAGACGGAGATCGGGACGCTCTACCACGAGCGCAAGAAGCTCCGCTCGACGCTGCTCGTCTACGTCGCCGTTGGGTGGACGACCGGGTTGCTCGTCCTCGGCATCATGGTCGCGGTAAACGTGTCCGTGCTCGACGGCTTCTCGCAGCTGGCGTCGGTGTCGAACATCGAGGGATCGGCGAGCGGCTTCGCGCTCGACCCGGACGCGGTCCGGCCGGCCCGGGAGCGATGGCGGTTCTATCTCGTCACCCAGGCGACGATGCTGTCCTGTGGCTGGTTCGCCGGGATGGCCAGCCGCGGTCGCTACGAGGCGCTGTTGCACTCGGCGGGGCTTGTCAGCGTCACCTACGCCGTCTTCGCGGGGGCCGGGATGCTATGACTCGCGGCCACGGCGGGACGACCGGCCGCCGGTCCGATCGCGGCCAGTCCAGCGTGGTCGGCGTCGCGCTCCTCCTCGGGGCGACGGTGATCGCACTCGGCGCGCTGACCGCCAGCGTCGGCGTGTTGGTCGATGGCCACGCCGCCCGTGCCGACGCCGACCGCGTCGCGGCGGACCTGCAGTCGGGGCTCCGACCGGTCGATTCGACCGGCCATCGGACCGCGACAGTCCGGTTCGGCTCGGGACGGCTCTACACGGCCGAGCGACAACTCCGTGTCTCTGACGCGACCGGCACCGTGGCGAACGTCGATATCGGCGCGTTGGTCTACGAACACGGCGATCACCGCGTCGCGGCGGTCGCGGGCGCGGTCGTCCGCGGTCGCGACGAGAACGCGTGGCTCGTCGACTCGCCGCCGGTCGTGGGGTCGGAATCGAACGGCGTCCTCGTCGTCGGCGCCGCGAACCTCTCTGCGACCCCCTCGTCGGTCGGCGGCGGTCGTGTCTCCGCCACGCTCGCGACGAACGTCACCCACGACCGCCGCTCGCTCGGCCCCGGGCGGTACCAGGTGGCCATCGAAACGGAGGCGCCCGCCGCCTTCGAGCGGTACTTCGCGGACAGGGGAGCGACCGTCGACCGGACGGACCTCGACGGGGACGGCGTCGTCAGCGTCGTGGCGGCGTTCCCCGGCCGGCGCCGGGCGTACCTCGTGGAACATCGACTGCGGCTGGAGGTGACGAATGGCTGACCGAGCGCCGCCCCGCCGGTCGCGGCCGAACACGGGGATCGGCCGCGGGACCCGGGCTGTCACGCCCGCAGTCGGCAAGACTCTGGAGATCGGGATCGTCGTCCTGTTCGTCGGTCTGGTCACGACCGCGCTGCTGGGCGGCGTGGTCCCCGACTATCGGACGGCGGCGGGAGCGGAAGTCGGCGACCGCGTCCTCGCCACGGCCGCTCAAGAGGTCGAGCGAGCCGTCCCACCGTCCGCACGGGATCTATCGGTCCGTCGGACGGTCGATCTCCCGAGCACCATCGCCGGCAGCGGGTACGCGATCCGGGTCGACGGACGGGCGCTCGTCCTCGATCACCCGGACCCGGCCATCGGCGGCCGCATCGACCTCTCGTTACCGCGACGCGTCGACCGGGTGACCGGTCGGACCGAGGGCGGTGCCGAGACGGTCGTCGCAGTCCGTAGCGGCGGCGGACGGATCGTGATCGAACTCCGGGAGGCTGACGGCTCGTGAGTCACTCGCCGCCGAACGCCCAGAGGAGCGCCGCGGCGAGGACCCCGACGGCGAGGAACGTGAGCCCGAGCGCGCCGAACCCGTACGCGAGCGCGACCGCCGATGATCCCGGAAGCGCGACCGTGTACACGAGCGCGGCGACCGCGCCGCAGATGGCCGCGAGCATCACGCCCAGAAACAGCGGGAAGTCGGGAGTCAGTTCCGCGGGCACGGCCGAGGGGTCGAAGCCGACCCCCCTAAACCCCGGCGTTCCGGGGCGGGCGTGTGGCAGTCGGGGGTGTGAGCGATGACTCGCCCCGGCCGGAAGTCGGCCGCCGGGCGGAGCGGACTCGCCGTCGGCCGCGGCCAGGCGAACCTGGCCGCGCTGGCCGCGGCGTTGTTCGCGGTGACGACGGTAACAGTCCTCGGCGTCGCGGCCGCGAACGGCGCCCTCGTCGGCGAGGGTCGCGATACCGACGAACGCCACGCGGCGTCCGTAGTCGCGGACCGGATCGTCGAGGACGCGTCGCCGGTGACCAACCGATCGAACGTCCTGGACCGGGGCGCGGTCGCGTCGCTCGACGCCGCGGCGCTACGGAGTCACTACCCGATACTGGACGGGCGGTCGTTCCGAGTCACCGTCGACGGTCGCGTCGCGACGACCGCGGGGTCGCCTGCGGGCGGGACCACGCACCACCGGGTCGTCCTCATCGAACGCCGGACGAACGAGACGGTCACGCCGTCGTTCTCGGGACCGAACCGGGTCGCACTCCCTCGGCGGGCCCCGTGGGTCGCGCTCGATATCGCTCCGCCCGACAACGTCTCCGTCAGCGCCGTCCGGGCGAACGAGCGGACGGTGCTGCGGGACCCGGACGGGCTCGACGGTCGGTACACGGTGTCCGTCTCCCGGCGCGAAACGGTCCGGTTCACCTTCGTCGCCAACGCCAGCCTCCAGCGGGGCGACGTGACACTCACGTACGCACCGAGCAACACGACCAAGGCGCGACTCGGGGTGACCGTCGATGACTGACCGCAGCGACCGAGTGAAGCGTCGCGCGACCGTCGCGTTCGACGCTCGCGCGCAACTCCCGATGCCGGCGGTCGAAGGGGCGCTCGCGGTGTTGCTGGTCCTCGCTGTCGCCGCCGGGTTCGCGCTCGGGGTCGCCGAGTCGGACGACTCCCGGCAACTCGGGGCCTACGCCGAGGACGCCGCGACGATCCTCGCGCAGGAACCGCCGCGTCACCGCGGCGGGACGCGCCTGGCGGAGGTGACGCGGTCGGCCGAGGCATTCCGACGTGAGCGCGCCGCCCTCGACCGCCGCGTCGGGCGCATCCTCCCCGACAACGTCATGTTCCGCGTGGAGACGGCGTACGGTCGCGTCGGCCACCGCAAGCCGACGGGTGTCGAAACCGGCGTGGCGACGGTGACGACCCGACACGGCGACGTGACCATCAGGGTGTGGTACGCGTGAGGAGACGGCTCGCCGCGCCGGCCGGCGACCGTCGCGGCCAGATGGTCCTCCTCGCCGGCGTCGTCGTCGCCCTGGCCCTGGTCGCCATGCTCGTCGCGTACCTCCAGCTGGGGTACCACGCCGACGTGCGGACGGCTAGCGTCGACGACGACGCCGCGGCCGACGGTCGGTCGTATCTCCAGCGAGCGGTACACGACGCCGCGCGAGCGCTCCGAGACGGGTACGCCTGGAGCGAGCGCGGCCAAGCGGTCACCGCGATGCGGGATCGACTCCGTCCGCGGATACGTGCTCTCCAGCGGTCCCGCGTCGAATCGGGTGTCGTGTTCACGACCGAGTTCAATCGGACCGCGGCCCAGCGGTGGGCGACTGCGAACTGTCCCGGCGGTCGCGGCCGGGCGTTCGGTCCCTGCGTGGCCGACCGCGGCGTGGTCGTCCAGGAACGCGGCGGACGAACGCTGGTCCTCGCCGTCGGCTACGACCTGAGCGTGACGACCGACGACCAACAGCTCCGGATCACGACAGTCACACCCGCTGTCCGGTGAGGGGCTCCCGGAGCAACCAGGGGGAACCACCGCTCCGGAGCGGCGAGCGCCGGTGTCCAGTCGGCCGCATCGGTCCGATACCGATTTCCCCGACAGAGCGGTCGACGCCGAGCCGTCGGACCTTCCCTCGTGGGAACCACTAAGAGCCGAGCGACCCAATGGCGAGTATGGTCGACCCCGGCCGCGAGACACAGTACACCGAGTCTGACGTCATAGAGGTGTTCCGTGACCGCACGGACTACGCGGAGCCGCTGACCGCCAGCGAAGTGGCCGAGGTGTTGGGCTGTTCCCGCCGCACCGCGCTGAACCGACTGCACGACTTGCAGGAGGAAACCGACGTAACGAGCAAGAAGGTCGGCGGTCGCAGTCGCGTCTGGTGGATCCCGGTCCGGATGGAGGAGTAGCAACGGCTCTCGACAGAAAGTAGCAGTCCTGCTGACAGCGATATAAATCGCTACGGCACCAACACTCGCCTCCGAAAACGGACACGGACGGCCGCCGACCGGAGTATCACGATCCACACCATCGGCTTCGACACTGCAAACGAAGACCTACTGCGGTCGGTCGCGAACGTCACTGGCGTCGAAGTGGACTTCGCGACCGATGCAGCCGAGATCTCGTCCCTTCTCGCGGGTCGCCGAGAACGTCTGCGGCGGCACCGACTCCGACGGCGACGGCCTGGCCGACGCGACGGACCGCTCCGGGTTCACCGACGAGACGCTGCCAGTGACGGCGGCCGCTCCGGCCGGAGAACCTGGAGACGGCGTTCGACTCCGTGTCCGTCTCGGTCCCCGAGGCCAGTGTCCGCGAGTACGAACGGTGGGTCGAGGAGTCTCATCCGCGACGGCGCGAATCAGTTCTGTTCGCCCTCGTCTGTACGGAGGCCCCGTGGCTCGCTGGAACGCTTCGGGGTTCCGGGCGGGTCCGGGCGCCGTGTCGTATCGGGGAAACGTTGACACCGAGCCGGCGGGTAGACGGAGGCATGCCTCGGTGTCGGTTCGCCCCCGCTGGTCTCGAGACGGAGTTCGTCTATGGGGCCTGTGAGCCCGGCTTCGACCACTCCGTGTCCACCGTCGACGAGTGGGTCAGCTTCGTGCAACAACAGGGGATCGAGCGCGTACTGTGTCTGCTCCAGCACAGCCAGTTGCGCGACCACGACGACTTGCTGAGCCAGTACAGAGCCGCGTTCGGCACGGAGGCAGTCTGTCACGTCCCTGTCTCCGACCACCGCCTGGTACAGACAGCCCGTCTATCCGATGAGATACTGCCCGTCCTCGACGACTCGGCGTGCCAGGAGGAGCCAATCGTCGTCCACTGCAAGGCCGGGATCGGACGGACCGGGCAGACCCTGGCGGCGTGGCTCGTCCACCGGCACGGCTACGCCCCCGAGGACGCAATCCAGACGGTGAAAAAACGCTATCGACGACCGGACGAGGCCGTCCAGCGTGGGAACGCCCGGCGGTCGGATCTGATTCGCCTGCTCGAGAGCGTCGAGTAGTCGCCCGGGGTCACCGCCACGGGTTTCGAGACGGCCGTCGCTCCCGCTGGGGGACGAGCCGCTGGGCGGCGGAATCCGGCAGCCGCGACTGTCGGATATCGGTGGCCGCCCGCTCGATGGAGTAGCTCGTCGCGTACAGGTCGACCGCTGGGGAGTCGGTGTCGACGACGGCATATTTCGCGGCCGTACCGTCCCGTGGCTGTCCGACGCTCCCCGGGTTCACGACGACGCCGTCGTCCGAAGCCAGTTCGTGCTGGACGTGGGTGTGCCCGAGAAGGACGCCGCTGTGCTCGTCGAGATAGGGCCGCAACTCGGCTGCGTCTCCTGGAAACACGTATATATCCGTGCGTTCCGGGTGACTGTGGACGGTTAGGAACTCGTCCACGACGATGCGCTCCGGAAGGGTCGAGAGCCACTCGATCTGTTGGTCCGTTAGTTCCGCCTCGGCGTACCGCAGGCCGGCCTCCGCCTGGGGGTTGCTGCCGTACGCTGCGGGGTTCCGGATCTCCCTGTCGTGGTTGCCTTGGACGACGTGGTCGCACTCCTGCCTGACGAGGTCAACGCACGGACCTGGGTGTGGGTTGTAGCCGACGATGTCCCCGAGGCAGATCAGCTCGTCTACTGCCGGCATGTCGTCGAGGACGGCCTCCAGCGCAGGGAGGTTCGCGTGAATATCCGAGATGACGCCGACACGCATCTATCGTACACTCCCTCGACGCTATTCCGGCAAAAACGTACCCGTCCCGTGACCGCTGGTCGCTGCACTCGACACGCTGTGACGTCTACGCTTCACCGACGGTCGTGCCCGAGCTAGCCTGTCCAGGGTTTTGCGACCGACGACTCGGTCGCGTGCTCGCTTGGTTCACTCGAGGTCTTCTTGCAGCCGTTCGAGCTTCTCGTCCAATTCCTTCTTGCGGCGTCGGTGTTCTCGCTCCTGTTCGACGGCCGTCTCCCAGTCGGGCGACCAACGGCGCTCGGTATCGAGTTCGTCGAGTTTGTCGACGATCTGTTCCAGCGCGTCCACTGCGGAGTCCCGCTCCGCAGCGATTGCCTTCGCTCGTGCCGCCCACATCACCGTCTCGGCTTCGAGTTGATCCTGTTCGGCTGCGAGTTCCTCGACCGCTTCCGCCGCCCCTTCCGCACCACTCTCTGGAAGCGCCGCCGAATCTATCTCCGCGGCGCGAAGGTAACACTGGCAGACGCGCTGGGACAGGGCAATCGTCTCCTGCTGGAACGCCTCGGGGATCGCCGCTCCAGGATCGAGAGACTCCTCGGCCGCCAGGTGCTCGATCTCCTCGGCTCGTGTGGCGAGGTCGCCGGCCGTCTCACGGATCTCATTGAACGCGGGGTCGTCGATAGCGTCAGCTTCGAGCAAGTCCGCCAGTTCCCGTGCTCGATGGCGAAGTGCCGACGGGTCCTCGTCCGAGACAGCCTCCTGTAGCCGCTCGCAACACTGAACGACGGCGTACGGGTCTGTCATATCGGTAATACAGAAGACCTGACTGAAATCCGTTTGGGTGCCCGAAACGTGTATACGCAGCCGCTGGACGACAGTCGCAGTTCCCGGGAGCGAGCGCCGACGAGCGACCGGGTCGACCCGTCCGGAGCCGAAGCAAGCCGTGGCAGGCGAGACTCCCGACCCGGAGACTACCGTTGCGACTCCGTGGAGTCGGAGTCCTGCCACCGGAGAAAGAATCGCTCGGTTCGGTAGGCGACGCTATCGATGCGCTGGTACAGGTCATCGGTCGGGTCGAGGTCGGTGACGCCGTCTGACGAGACAGCAACGTCGAGGCTCGTGACGAGGGCGTCCAGCGCGTCGCTGACCTCGTCGTGCGACTGACCGGCCACCCCACCGGGCTGACCGTCGACGAAGTCCCGGAGTTCTCTCGCGCGGTCGCGACACGTCCTGATAGGGTCGGTGTCGAGGTCGCGGGCGTCACGGAGGTTCTCGGCCATCTTCAGCGGCAGATAGACGCTTCGGGTAGCGGTGGCGTCGACCGACCCCGTGACCGATTCGTCGGTCACCGAGCCGCTAGTGGCTTCCGCATCCTGTGGGTCACCCGATTGTGCGACGGGTTCGCCGTCGTCGAAGTCGTCCCTGTTCCAGGTGGATGGGACGAATAGCTTCTCTGTGGTCTCTTCGTCGGTCGTCGTCCCTTCGTCGGCTGTTGCTGTCGAGGAAGCGTCGCCTCGCGGTCCATCTGGAGTCGTCGCGACAGCGTAGAGCGTCCCGTCGTAACTCCCGACGTAGGCAGTGTCGTCGGTGACCGCTGGCCCCCAGTTCACCCGTCCGCCCGTCTCGAAGCGCCACTGCTCGGTCCCGTCGTCGGCGTCGACTGCGTACAGGGAGCCGTCCTCACTGCCGACGTAGACCCGTCCATCGACCACCGCCGGCGAACAGCGAACGTCCCCGTTCGTCTCGAATCGCCACCGTTCGGTCCCGTCGGTCGTCCTGACCGCGTACAGGTGGCCGTCCTCACTCCCGACGTAGGCAGTCCCGTCTGCCACTGCTGGTGCTGCTTTGATCCCGCCTTCCGTCGAGAAGTGCCACCGTTCCGTCCCGTGGTTCGTCTCGACTGCGTACAGGTTCGAGTTGCTACTTCCGAAGTAGACCGTCCCGTCGACCACCGTCGGCGCCGACGTGTACCGGGCGTGGACGTACTCCTCGGCCTCGAATCGCCAGTGTTCGGTGCCACTGGCGGCGTCGACCGCGTACAGGTTTCCGTCACGGTTCCCGGCGTACACGAGCCCGTTCGAGACACCGGGAGCGTATTCGAACCGCCGGCGCGACTCGAAGCACCATCGCTTCTCACCGGTCTCGGCATCGACCGCGTACAGCCCGTTGTCGCTACCGCAGGCGTAAGCGGTCCCGTCGGCGACTGTCGGTGTGTACAGTCTTCCGCCGTCGGCGGACCCCTCGACTTTCGACCGCCACTGTACGGTGCCGTCGGTACCCCTGATGGCGTACAGAGTGCCGGCTTCGCCGCCGACGTACACCGAACGACCCGCCACTGCCGGCGAGGAAATCCACGGGCCACCGAGCGTCAGCCGCCAGAGCTCTACCCCTCTCGTTCCGTCGATCGCGTACAGCGTCCCGTCGTTACTCGTCGCCAACACCGTGTCGTCCACGACCGCCGGTGAATACACGCCGTCCCCCGTTGGGAACTGCCACCGCGCGGTCCCCGCGGGCGCGGCCGACTGCGCATGTGCTGGTTCGGCTCCCGACCGTTCGTCTGCACCCCCACCGCGGTCCCCGGCGGCGGTTTCTCGGGTCGGTGACGACCGGCTGGCGCGGGCGAGCCCGTCGCGAACCGCGGCGGGATCTTCGACGACGAACCCACCGTCCACCGATCTGACGACCTCCGTTTCGATCAGACGCCCCCACTCGCCTGCGGTCACGTCGTCGGTGACGTCGTGATACGCGAACTGTTGGTGGTCTTCGGCGAGTTCGAGCAGTGACTCTACGACCGACGGCTGTATGTCTCCTTGGTGGACGAGCGCCGCGACCGTCTCGGCCGTGTTTGGCATCCCCGACAGGTATGCAGAGGCGCGACAAATACGTTGGGCAGGCGCCGTGCATCCCGCCGGCAACGACGCCCGCACACCGGACGTGCTGACCGCGACATCAGTCGCTGGCCGCTGTAGAACACAGCGTTGGACGGTCCGCGATCGGTCCCGACCGTATCCTCGATCAGACACTCTAGTTGAAACTTACGGCAAGTACAACCATCTGGAAGACAAGTATATTCAACCCATCAGTGAGAGAGAGCAATGGCACCACTGGGTCGGATCGGGGCACTTGGGTGTGCGCTGATGCCGGTGATGGCAGCGATTCCCTCTGTCGTAGGTGGTATGACTGGATCGACAGCGATCGAGAACGCGGGCAACGAGGCGACGCTCGCCGGCGCGGGCAACGTTCCGTCGGGACCGCCGGCCGCGCTGAAAGCCGAGGCCGCGGCGGCGCTCGACGACGCAAGTGTCGAGAAACAACGGTTCGTGTCGGCTCGTGACCGGGCGTTCGAGCGGATCGACGGAACGGTCGACGACTATCGCGATCCCGTGCGGCTGACGTCGATGGGGTCGTTCACAGACGACGCTGTCGGCGTCCAGGCGCTGGCGAAACTCGCGCGTTCGGAGGCGAACGTCACCGCGTTGCGCGCGAGTCGCTACGTCGCGTTCGCGGCCAATCGGACGACCTATCGAACGATTCTCGACGCCCGACGGGCACTGAATCAGACCGAAGGAGACCTAAAGAATCGGGGGTTGCGTCGGAGTGCTGAGGCGCACTTCGATAACGCCGAGCGACAGTTCGACCGCGCACAGCGGCGGTTGGACAGGGCCAACAGTTCGGAGGGGCGGCGAGCGCTCAGCCAGTACGCCCAGGCGATTCGAGCGCTCCGAACCAGCTGGCACTAGGCGCAACTGACGTTGCGCTTCCTCGACCGGGAGATCGATCCAGGCGTGGCGATCGTCAACCGTGCGGACCCGATTCGTAACGGGTCGGATACCGTGACACGGACGGTGAGAGTACAGTTCTCTGACCCGCGGCCGTGGACGCTCGGGAACCGCACCGTCCACGCCGACGGCGAGCAGCAACGCTCCCAGCCGACAGAGCGGCTACGGAACGGGCCGATGGAGAACCGAACGGTTGGTGTGACCGTCCGCGTCGATGGGTCCAGTGAGACGTACACCACCGACCCGATCGACCCTGACACGGACGGCGATGGCTACTGGGACGGCTGGATCGGCGTCTACAACGTCAGTTACGACCACGACCGTGGGATCGACCATGCCGAGAACGTCATCCTGTATCGCGAGCACCTCTCTTCAAACGGGATTTCTGGCAGTGAAATTGTGCAGGAGCAAGTCGGTTTCCACGATATAGACCGTGCCCCGAGTCCGTTTGGGGCAGATATCGATGGAGATGGAGATGCTGAGCATTCTAACATCCACATTGGAGAGTTACAGTGGAACACCGATCCCACGGTCTCGAGTGGCTCTGAACGTCCGGATCTGGAGATACCGATAGAAATAGACTATCACAACCGGAGTGAAGATCCTGTCCGAACAGCGGAGTGAGATCCCTCATCGAAAGAAACTACGCACTCTACGGGATTCAGATTGAGTTCGACACCCAACACACTGACGTCATCACCGACGAGGAACTAACCGGCTGGAACGACGCCACGTTCGGATGCACGTTCGCTCAGTGTTATCATTCACGTCCGCCGTGGGGGACTGACGAGATCACGAATATCTCGAGTAGCGAACGATTCCACCAATCAGAGCATCCATATATGATCATTGGACCGAGAGCCGGAGAGGATCTTAGTTACACCCAGTCAGGCCGTCGTCAGTGGAGGGATAACCGAGAGGAGACACTCTGGATAGCGATCTTCACGGACAGCCCAGAGCACGATCCGTCGGATGTGCCGTCACGGTTTGGGCTTACTGAGGCCGAAAGAACTCGGGCCGCTACGGCAAAAACAGCGGTTCACGAACTCGGCCATCACCTGAGAGTTGGCGAAGCCGAGCCATACGATGCAGCACACCTGTACGAGATATACAGTGGTGCACAGAATGATTCGACTCCCGAAGAGATCGAAAATCGACTCGGAATTTTCGTCGATGACTGGTGTGTGATGAGCTCAGGTGTTCGATCTTCCAACTTCGTGCCCCCAACGGGCGAAAAATATACCGCTTTCAGTATTGAAGAGCTACTCACGATTCGCGATCCACGATGAAACAGTTACCAATTGCCACGCTATTTGCGGTTTCGCTCTTGCTTGTAGGCGGTTGTATGGCTCCAGCCACACCGACAAAAACGATTGGAGGGACCCAGACCTCAGTCGGAGAAGGGCACGATACGAACTCAGGATCTATCGATATGTATATTCAGAAACTTGAGAGTACAGACACGGGGTTCGAGTTTCGCGCTCGCCCCACATTGAGTTTCTATATCGAAGAGCGAACCTTTTCCGATGTGACGCACTGTCTCTACAACGCCAGTGGAGAGGTACTCAACTCGACTGTGATCGGCGATCTCAGCTCGCCGGTTGATCACGAGCCGGCCAGCATTTCTGCGAACGAAATTCCGAAGTATATTGTGGTCGATCACCCCGGATTTAACGAATACGAGACAATGACACCAGGAGTTCTCGTTCACCAGCAACGTGGATTCACGTCCACAAATTCGTACGACACGATCGGGTTTGACTATCCGCGGCCGGATCGACCCGGAATGTGTCTCTGAGGGAGGATATCGAATTCTTCGGCGGTGAGTGGTCGTTTTACAGGCCCAATTCAGTCGGTCGAGCGCTTCTCGAGAAGCCTGCGGAAAGTAACTTGACAGCGACGGACTCAACGGGTCGACCGAGGCCGTACTGGGGACCGGCTCACTCGACCCCGACAGCGACTCGTCGAGGACCGAGCGCGACGAGAGTGACGACGGCGATTGTGACCACCGACCGGAACCGCGCACTTTTATTTTAGGTTTGCCTAAAAGCGACCGATGAGCACTGGCAGGCAGTCACGCGCGGTCGATCGGGGACCGGAGCGGTCGGGACAGCCAGAGGTGGCCGTCCGCGAGGGCGCGCCCGGTCGGTCTTCGTCGAATCGGGGAACACGGACGCCTGGATCGCCAGCGACACCACGGTCGATATCGCGGACCGCGTCTGAGACGGACGAGCCCGACGACGAACGGACGGCGGTCGGGTCGGGCCGCGGGTTCGAGCGGACCGACCGCCTCGACGCGAGCGAGCCCGGCGACTTCCTGGTCGAGCTCGGCGAATAGCTCCGCGGGGGCGACGAGCTGACAGTCGCGGCCGACGAGTCGGAGTCGCTCTTCGCGTTCGGCGAACCGGTCGAACTCGGGGTCGATTCGACGGCGTCGACGACCCCGAACTAGAGACCGAACTCGAACTCCCGGATGCCCTAACGACGCGCCCTCCACGGTCGAATCGGGCCTCAGGTCACGTCGTCGAAGCCCCACTCGTCGGCCCGGTCGGCGGCCTCCTCGCGGGCCTGCTCGCGGATCGCTTCGATCTTCTCCTCGTCGTCGAGGAACGCCTCGACCGCCCCCTGGCGCTCGTCGGGACCGGCGCCGGCGTCGTCGGTCGCCGGCCCGCCCGACTCCACGCTCTCTGCCTGGCCATCCGACAGGCGGGCGGGCGGTGCGGCGGCGCGGGTCCGGTCGGCCAGCGCCGGATCGCCGGCGAGCCGTTCGGCGGCCATCCCGGGCGGGACGTGGAAGGTCGCCCGGTCGTGGACGGCTTCGAGGTCCGCGGGCGCCAGCGCGAACAACCGGAGCCGGAACGGCCCCGCCGCGGCCAGGTCCGCGAGCGCCGGCGGCCCGGCGCGGTCGGTGCCGGTGTGGTAGGCGACGACCGGGACGCCCGCACGGAACGTCAGGACGCCGCGGCCGCTGTCGTCGAGCAGGAGCGCGTCCCCCGGTTCGAAGACGGCGTACCCCGTCAGCTCGCGGTCCAGCGCGTCGACCAGAACGGTCCGGGGGTCCTCGACGACCCGCGAGCGGACGAGTCGACCCTCGGGCAGTTTCATGGTGACTCTGGGACGACCGCGCTGCGGAAGCGGTCGGCGACCGACTCCGAGTCGCCCTCCCGAACCGTCAGCGTCGCGGCGGCCTCGCGATAGGCGCGGGCGGGCTCGCTGTCGGGCGCGTGGCCGAGCAGCGGCCGACCGTTCCGGCGGGCCGCCCGCACCCGGTCGCTGGCCGGCACCGTCGCCAGCGTCGGCCCCTCGAAGTACCGCTCGGCCTTGGGCGCGATGCGCTCGATGGCGTCCGCGTCTCTGACCTTGTTGAACAGGATCCCGGCCGTCTCGGTCCCGTAGGAGGTGGCGTACTCCTGGACCTTCAGCCCGTCCGACAGCGCCGGAATCGTCGGTTCGAGGACGACCACGACGCGGTCGGCGAGCACGACCGGGAGGACGGCGGCGCGCGAGGAGAGGGTGGCCGCCGAGTCGAGCAGGAGCACGTCGGTGTCGGCCGCCAGCGTCGCGACCACCTCGCGCAGACGCGCGGGGTCGGCCGCCTCGAAGTCCGCGAGGTTCGTCCCACAGGGGACCACGCGCATGCCGTGGCGCTCGTAGACGGCCGCGTCGATGGACGCGCCGCCCGCAACGAGCACGTCGTGCAGCGTCGTCTCTACCTCGGCGAGGCCGGCGTGAAAGAGCAGGTTCGCCATCCCCATGTCGGCGTCGACGACCGTTACGTCGTACTCCTCGGAAAGCGCCATCCCCAGCGCGAGCGTGCTCGTGGTCTTGCCGGTCCCCCCTTTCCCGCTGGCGACCGCGAACGCCTCGACCATCACCTCGGGGTGGCGCCCCCTGGCTTAAAAACGTTCGTGTGGCCGACAGGTCGCCGCCTCGACCGGGCGACAGCCGCGATCGATTCTCCCGACGGACGCACTCGGGACGGGGCGACGGAGTGTGACGATCCGAGTCAACACCACCGTCTTCCGTGGTCCGGGTGAATGTTTAGATCCATGTTCGTCCGCCGTGGACTTCACAGCGAATGTGGAGAGAGGTCCCATGCAATCCGACAGTGCCGACATTACGACCGAGGCATTACTGCGAGCCGTCGCTGATTCCCAGCGGCGCACATTACTACGCTACTTCCGGGACGCCGACACCGACGCGATGACGGTCGACGAACTGGCGCGGGCGCTTGCGAACGCGGGCGATAGGGGGATCGACCGGCCGCTGGACGAATTTCGTATCACCCTCCAACACATCCACCTCCCGAAGCTATCCGAGTTGGGAGTCGTGCGGTTCGACGCACCGACGTCGACGGTGCGCTACGTCGGCGACGACCGCGTCGAGGCGGTCCTGCAGTTTATCGCGACGGAACTGGAGTAACGGCCAGCCGACGTGGCCCTCACAATCGCTCGCGGCCCACGACCAGAGGACAAGCGAGTGGCGTCAGTGTTCGTCCGGTAGTCGGACGGTTATCTCGCCGTCGGACGCGACCCGCACGTCGACGCCCTCGTAGCGAAACGCGACGTGGAGCGACCCGTCGCCGCGACTGCCGGCCACCAGTTCGTCCAGCGCGTCGGTGTCGACCGAGTTACCGAGCGGCGCCATCTCCGTCACGTCCCGGTCGGTCGCGACGGCGACGGCGGTGGCGACGGCGACGCTCGGCCCGTCCCCGCTCGTCCAGTCCGAGCGGACGACGGTCCCGTCGGCCGTCGCCGGATCGCTCGCTCGCCCCCCATCCGCTGGGCCGTCGTCCCGCATCACGCGCGACCCCCGAACGCTCGTCGACCCTGCGTCCGAACCGGCTCTCGCCGACAGTCGGATCGCGATCGTTTCATGTCGTGTGAATAAGTATCAAAGTACATATACCTGTTGTGATGATTCGGGTGACACATTCGATCACTGGCGGCTGCCGTCGAGCTGCCACGTGAACATCGCCCGGAGGACGACGACGAGGCTGTTGGCCTGGCCGGTCCCCCAGATGGCCGTCTCGTCGCGCTCGGTGGAGACCGACGAGTCCTCGTCCGTGACCTCGTCCGTGAGGCGCACGCTCGCGAGCGTCTGGGTCTTGTCGACCATCAGGAGGCGGCCGGCCGGCGTGTCGGACCAGTCCCAGATCGACTCGAAGAGGTCGACGCCGGGGACCCGGTCGCGGATCTCCGCTTCGACGCTGTCGGAGAGACCGGCGACGCGGATCGTGACGCCGCGGTCGCTGGCCGCGCGCAGCGCCGCGACGATGTCGTCGGTGAGCAGGGGTTCGACGGTCATGAACACGACCTCCTCGTCGGCGTCGTCGACGAACTCGACGACGCGCTCGGCGACCGTCCCCTGACCGGTGACCGTCCAGACGCCCTGTTGCTTGTCGGCCCGCACGGGGTGTTCGAGGTCGTCGAGCGCGTCGGTCAGCGCCTCGACGCGGCGGTCGTAGATGCGCTCGAAGTGGCGGCCGGTCGTCTCGGCCGAGACGGCCCAGAAGCGCTTGGGCGTCGACTGCTGGACGTCCACCAGCCCGTGGTCTTGCAGTTCTCCGACCGCGTCGTAGACGCGCGTCCGGGGGACCTCGGCCACATCGCTCACCTCCTGGGCGGTGGCTCCGGCGAGGCTCTCCAGCGCCACGAACGTTCGCGCGGCGTAGGTACTCAGACCGAACTCGGTGAGCTGTTCGACGGCGACCGACCGGGCCGACTCTGGCGGGTCATCTGACATAGTAGTACTCTCGACGCGGGGCCGCTCGTCGAATAGGACTCGCGGCCGACAGCGTGGTTGGGACCCTACTGGTGGCCGCGAGCCATCGATCACTTGGTTGCAGAGCCCTATAGAAGTACTGTGATTATCTGAGTTAACCTTTGCGTGGTGGCGGTCGCTCGTCGCTCCGGCCACCGCGGGAGCCGTTCGGCGACAGCGGCGCCGGAAAATGGGCAGAAGTGGCCCTAAAGACACTCTTCCTCCAGATTTGGGCGATCTAGCGGGGTTGGGAGGGCTGCGGCGAGCGTTGTACAAGGGGAAGTGGTTTTCATCTGGAGGAGTTACACATAGTAGTGACCGGGCGACCGGACGCTGAGGTTGGGACCCTATGAACGAGATATCGAACATGGACGAGGCGATCGAACTGCTCCAGGGGCTCGGACTCAAGGAGTACGAGGCCAAGTCCTTCGTGGCGCTGACGCGGCTCCCGAAGGCGACGGCCAAGGAGATAAGCGACGTCTCGGAGGTGCCGCGGACGCGCGTCTACGACGCGGTGCGCGTGCTGGAGTCGAAGGGGCTCGTCGAAATCCAGCACGCCAACCCGCAGCAGTTCCGCGCCGTCGGCATCGACGAGGCCACGCAGACGCTCCAGGCCGAGTACGAGTCCAAGACCGACACACTCCGGGAGACGCTCCAGGGGCTCGAACCCGCGAGCGAGGCCGCCGAGCCCGACTCGACCCACGAGGTCTGGGCGCTGTCCGGTCGCGCCGCGACCGACAGCCGGACGGAGCAACTGCTCGGCGAGGCCGACGAGGAGGTCCTCATGATCCTCGGGAGCGAGTCGATCGTCACCGACTCGCTGCTCGCCGCGCTCGAGGCCGCCGCCGACGCCGGGGCGTCGCTCGTCGTCGGGACGGTGACTGACTCCCTGCGCCAGGAGATCGAGACGGTACTCCCGACGGCCGAGGTGTTCGTCTCGGGACTGGAGTGGCTCCAGGGGTCGCTCCCGGACGACGACACGGAGATCACCCGCATCCTCCTGGTCGACCGCTCGACCATCCTCGTCAGCACCATCCAGGACGATATCGGCGGAACCGAGGAACACGCCGTCTTCGGCCGGGGCTTCGACAACGGGCTCGTCACCATCGTCCGCCGCCTGATGGCCACCGGCCTGCTCCCCATCGACGACCCCGGCAGCGACTGAGCGTCGGCGAACGGACACCCGTTTGGCGCCCGACCGAGCGGCCGCGGGTCCGGTCGGGACGGGCACCCGGACCAGCGCGGGCGACCGGAGCGGCTCCGAAGGACGCAACTGACGGCACCGGCCGCGCGGACACCGGGCCAGTCGAGATCACCGTCGAGTGACGACCGGGGAGCCGGCGTCGGGAGAACGGTCACTCGCATCACCTGCACAGTGGTCGAACTCACCGCAGAGCCACTGGACGACGGTCTCGGCGAGCCGGCGGTGGGCCGTAGCGGTGCCGATCCGCGCCGGGCGGTCGCCGCGCTGGCCGCCGTAGGCCCCCGCCTGGGAGTGGTTCATCCCCTCGATGCGCTCGACAGTGGCGCCGGCCGGCAGGTTCGCCCGACTGTCGGCGAACTGCTCGCGGTCGAGCACCGAGTCGCGCGTGCCGAGAACCGCCAGCGCGGGCAGCTCACGGACCGGTTGGTCGCAGTAGGCACCGACGAGCAGCAGGCCGTCGACGGCCCCGGGATGGCTGCCGGCATACCGACACGCCATCGCCCCGCCCAGCGAGTGGCCGCCGACGATCCACTGCGAGACGTTCCGTTCGCCCGCGAGCACCGCGTCGGCCCGCCCGATCGAGAACACCGCGAGGTTCGCCCGCATCTTCGGGACGACGACGGTGACGTTCGCGCGCTCGGCGACCGCCGCCGCTGTCGGCAGGTACGCGTCCGGCGCCACCCGGCCACCGGGGTAGAACACTAGGCCGAGCCGTTCGACCTCGGGGTCGGCGTCCGAGACGACGAACCCGCCGTACGCCTCGGTCACCGTCACGTTCCCGTCGTCGCGGACCGACTCGCGGACCTCGTCGGGCGCGTGGTGCGCGAAGACCCCGAAGTACGCGTAGAAGGCCAGCCCGCCAGCGAGCGCGAGGACGGCGACAACTGTGACGACTCGGAGCGCGAGTCCCCGCGCCGAGCGAGCGGCGACCCACGCGCGGGCGTCGTCGACTGAGGGGAGCGACATGGTCGACCCACGGTCCCCGGTCGCGTCAGCTTACCGGAGCGCCGCGTCATCGAGCGCGGCGAGTCCGAGCCCGTCGACGAGCGTCTCCCGCCCGAGTCCTGCGACCAGGTCTGCAGCCCGGTCGTACGGTGATCGCCTCGTCGACTCACGCTCCGATCGTTCGATACCTACGTGGGAATATACCTCGCCGACGAACGCCTCGCGGACGATGTCGTTCTCGAACAGCCCGTGCAGATACGTCCCGAGTACGCTGTCGGTCGCCGCACCCGTCCCGGGGTCGGGGAACGGACGTTCGATGTCGACGGCGTCGCCTTCCCCGTCGGTCGGACGTGTCTCACCCATGTGGATCTCGTACCCCGATATCGGCCCTGCAGCACCCGCGAGCGGGCCGACGCCGTCGACCCGCCGGGTCACCCGTTCGACTCGTTTGTCCGGTGAGAAGTGGGTCTCGACCGGTAGCAGTCCGATACCTTCGAGGGTATCGATATCGTCGGTGCTCTCGACGCCCGCCGATCGGATGCGTTCGCCGAGCATCTGGTAGCCGCCACAGAGACCGACGACCGGGCCGTCGAACGCCCGGAGCCGCTCTGGGAATCCCGCCGCCCGCAACGCACGCAGGTCGTCGACCGTGTTCTTCGTGCCCGGGAGCACGACCGCGTCGGCGCCGCGGCCCGTCCCCGTGCCGACGGCCTCGCTCTCGTCGAGGTCGGCGTCCAACGGCAGGTAGACCACCCGGACGCCGGGCTCGCGGGCCAGCGGCTCGAGATCGGTGAAGTTCGAGATCCGCGGCAGCCGCGGGACGGCGACGGTGACCGCCCGGTCCGCGGACACGCCGTCGTCACTTCCCCGCACCGCTCGTTCGTCTTCCGCCGGGAGGTCGACGCTGTCCTCGGCGGGCAGACCGGGGTCGTCGTGCGGTAGGACGCCCAGGATCGGGACGCCCGTCCGCTCCTCGACCTCCGCGATGGCGGGGTCGAGCAGCGACGCGTCGCCGCGGAACTTCGTGAGGACGGCGCCGGCGACCCGCTCGCGCACGTCGTCGGGGAGCAGTTCGACCGTCCCGACGAGGCTGGCGAACGCGCCCCCGCGCTCGATGTCGACCACGAGGAGAACGTCGGCGTCGGCAAAGCGCACCGTCTCGATGTTCGCGAGGTCCCGGTCGCGCAGGTTCGGCTCGGCGATCGACCCCGCGCCCTCGGCGACGACCACGTCGCGGTCGGCGGCGAGTCGCTCGTGAGCGCGGCGGGCCGTCTCGCGGGCGCGCTCCCAGTGGTCGTCGTAGTACTCGCCGGCCTCGTAGTGGGCGACCGCCTCGCCGTCGAGGACCAGTTGGGACTCGCCCCCGCCGCGCGGTTTGAGCAGGACGGGATTGTGGTCCGTGGTGGGCGCGACGCAAGCCGCGCGGGCCTGGACGTACTGGGAGACGCCGATCTCGCCGAACGTTGCCCCCGCTTGGCCCTCGTCGGCGACCGCCGCGGCCCTCGGCACCGCCCGGGCGTTGTTGCTCATGTTCTGCGCTTTGAACGGGGCCACGTCGACGCCTCGGTCGGCGAGCAACCGACACAGCCCGGCGGCGACGGTGCTCTTGCCGACGTGACTCGCCGTGCCCGCTATCAGGATCGTCCGTGCCATCCGGTAGTCGCTCGTCGGTTCGGCACCGAGGGATAAATACGGGTCGGAGGCCGGCGGGCCGGTCCCGTCGCTCTCGGTCGGTGTCCGTCGAACGACGACCAGTCGGCGGGGAGGATCGCTTCGTTGTCTTCCAGTAGCGTCAGTGCCGGCTCGGTCCCGTCGACGGCCGGACCGCTGGTCACCTCGTGGGTCGCTTCGACCCGGCGAGTGGTGGGGCCGTTCGGTCAGAAAGAGGGGTGGAGACCGGGACGCACGAGCGATAGCTCGCGGTGGAGTCGTCGACGGTCTCCGTGTAGTGGTGTGCTGGCTGCGAGGAATAACCCCGTGTTCACGAAGATGCTCAAACGTACGAGCGCCGACAGCTGGCCGCTCTCCCTGGAGCCGGACGGCACCGTCGATACGCTTACCTGCCGGCGGAGCACACCGGACCGCAGACGCCCCTCGCATGTCCGACGACCACTACGACGCCCTCGCCGAGGACTGGAGCGACTACACCGAGGCGCCGTGGCGGGCGCAGGTGCTGTGGCCGACGCTGACCGATCTGCTGCCCGAACCGGACGGTCTCCGCGTCCTCGACGCCGGCTGCGGCGACGGCTCCCATGCGGCCGCACTCGCCGACCGCGGCGCCGACGTGATCGGGGTCGACGCGAGCGAGGGGATGGTCGACCGCGCCCGCGAGCGCTACGGCGACCGCGACCGTCTCGAATTCCGTCGGGGCGATCTCACGGAGGGTCTCGACCCGATCGCCGACGACGGCGTCGACCTGATCCTCTGTCAGCACGTGCTCTCGCACGTCCCCGCCCTCGAACCGGTCGCCGCGGAGTTCGCCCGGGTTCTCCGTCCCGGGGGGTCGGTCGTCCTGTCGACCCACCACCCCTTCCACGAGTACCTCGTCGTCCGCGACGAGGAGTACCCGGACACCCGACCCATCGACGACCTCGACGCGCGGCCCGCCGTCGAGGCCCGGTCGGAGTCACCGACCTACGCCGACAGCGAGCGCTACGACCTCTACTGGGGTGGGTCGGTACCCGAGGAGGGGGCCGACAGTGACGGCGCCGGCGGGGCCGACGCCGCGACGCCGACCACCTTTCACCGGCGGCCCCTCGACGCGCTCTCCGGCCCGCTGTTCGACGCCGGCTTCGTCCTCACTGGCCTGCTCGAACCCGACCTCTCGGAGCGACTCGACGAGGAGCTGCTCGACGAGGAGCTGCTCGACGAGGTGGCCGACCTCGCCGAGCGACCGCCGCGGTCGCTGTGTCTCCGCGCCGAACTGCGGTGAGAGATCCGCCGGGTCCCGAAAACCGGCACCGCGACCGATCAAATAAGGGACAGACGCGTGAAGTCCCGATATGGCCCCCGAACGTCCTCCAGACGGCCCCGCGATCGAGACGACCGACCTGACGAAGCGGTTCGGCGACGTGCTCGCGGTCGATGGCCTCGACCTGTCGATCGACCAGGGCGAAGTGTACGGCTTCCTCGGACCGAACGGCTCGGGGAAGACGACGACGATGCGAATGCTGACGACGCTGACCCGGCCCACGAGCGGGTCGGCCCGCGTGATGGGCGTCGACGTGGCGGATCGTCGCGAACTGATCTCCGTGGTCGGATACCTCCCCGAGGAACCGCCGCTGTTCGACGAACTGACCGCCCGCGAGCAACTGCGCCACGTCGCCGCCCTCCACGACCTGCCGCGCGACGAGGCGAACGACCGCATCGAGCGCTACCTCGACCGCTTCTCGCTGACCGGCGAGGCCGACCGCCGGCTCGAAGGCTTCTCGACGGGGATGCGCAAGAAGGTGGGGCTCATCGCGACGGTGATCCACGAGCCGCCCGTGATCTTCCTCGACGAGCCGACGAGCGGGCTCGACCCCCGCGCCGCCCGCACCGTCAAAGACCTCATCGCGGAGCTGTCGGGCGGCGAGACGACCGTCTTCCTCTCGACGCACATCCTGCCGGTCGTCGACGAGTTGGCCGACACGATCGGCGTCCTCCACCACGGCGACCTGGTCGCGGAGGGACCGCCCGACCGGCTCAAACAGCGCGCCGAGCGCGGGGGCGCGGGTTCGCTGGAAGACGTGTTCCTCGAAGTGACGACCGACCACGCCGAGGAGGCGACCGCGACGCCGGACACCCAGTCATGAACGTCGGCCACAGCCTGCGGCTGACCCGCATCGACGTGCGGCGGATGATCCGCGAGCGGACCGACCCGGACAGCCGGCTCACGTCGGTCGTCTCGGTGGGCGTGTTCGTGCTGTTGACGATCGGACTCACCGCGGGCGGTGCCTACGGCGGCCGTGCGCTGGGCCGGGCGCTCGCCTCTGGATCGCTCGATCCCTCGGGCGGTGGCGTCCTGACCGTGGCACGCGGCTCCTTCGGCGTCCTCTGGGTGATCACCGTCGTCATGTTCGGCGTCCGCGCAGTCGGCCAGCGCGGCACGCTCACCAACGCCGAGGGCGTGCTGACTGTCGTCCCAACCGCCGAGGCGTATCTCGGGCTCGTCGCCAGCGAGTTCGTCTACCTGCAGGTCTGGACGCTGTTACCCGCAATTGGAGCGGGAGCGGGACTCGCGCTCGGGGCCGGGACGCTCTGGCCGGCCGTCGGGGTACCGCTCGCGCTCGCGAGTGCCGGCGCGACCGCCGTCGCCGCGGCCTACGCGCTCGGCCTCGGCGTTCGCCACGTCGTCACTCGCTTCCCGTTCGTCGCCCGGCACAAGAATAGCCTGATCGCTCTCGTCTTCGTCCTCTACATGGCCGTCGCCATCAGCGGCTCGCTCAACCGTGTCGTCGGGGGGCTGTTCAGGCCGATGGCCGCCTCGCCGGTGGGCTGGTACGCGGACCTGGGACTGCTGGCCTTGCCCGGAGTCACGTTCGACCCGACGCGAGCGGCGGGCGCCGCCGTCGCCTCGGCCGCCTTCGCAGCCGTCGCCGTCGCCGCGGGCACGGCGGTCGCCCGCCGGCACTGGTTCGCCGACCCCGCCCTCGCCGGCGAGAGCGAGGACGAGGACCACGAACCCGCCGGCTCCGACACGTCCGGCGTGGCAGACGCGGTCACCCCGGCGACGACCGACGACGACTGGCTCGCCCGGCGACTCGAAACCGTCGTCGACCGGCCGACCGCGGCGCTGGCCGTCCTCGCGTGGCGCCGGGCCGCCCGCGCGCCGCTCAAGCTGATGTACGCCGCCTACCCCCTCTTTTTCGGGACGGGCGCGTTCGTCGAGATCCTCCAGACCGGCGAGATCCCGGTGTATCTACCCTACGCGCTGCTCGTGTTCGTCGCCTGGGCCGGCGGCGTCGTCTTCACGCTCAACCCGCTGGGCGACCAGGGGTCGGTGCTCGCGCCCACCATCCTGAGCGAGGTGACTGGCCGGAAGTTCGTCCTCGCGCACGTGCTGGCGGGTCTGGTCGTCGTCGTCCCCGTCGGGACGGTCCTTGTCGGCGCCGTCGCCGTGCTAAGCCCGGTCGGGACCCAGAAGACGGCTGTCCTCGTCGGGCTCTCGCCCGTGGCGATGGTCGTCGCCGCCGGCCTCTCGGTCGGGATCGGGACCGCCTTCCCCCGCTTCGAGGCGACGAACGTCACCACGTCGATGGAGGCCGTCGTCCCCAGCCCCTGGGCGTTCGTGCTCTTCAGCGCCCACGTCCTCCTGACAGCTGTCGCTGCCGTCTTCGTCGGCCTCGAAGGCGCCCGATCGCTCGGCGCGACGCTGATCGGTGGGTTGATCTCGTTCGTCCTCTCGACGCAGGTGTCGCTGTCGCCGAGCACGCTCTACACCGTCAGCACCGTCGCGCTCGTCGTCCTCCTGTTGCTCCCGGCGCTGTCCTACCGCTACGCCGTCCGCACGTTCGACCGCTACGAAGTCGCGTGAGCGGCGGCGGCGATCGGTGGACGCGCCGCGGCCGCGACGCCAGCCGACGCGTCAGTACTCGGTCCCCTTCCGAGCGCTGTGGCCGGACTCGATGGGGTGGGCCTCCTTGCGGACGTTCGTCACGAGGTCGGCGAGATCGGTCACGAACTCGGGGCGCTCGTGGCCGCCGGTCAGCACGAGTTCGAGGGTCTCGGGTTTCGACTCGACCAGCGCTCGCACGTCGTCGGGGTCGACGAGCCCGCGGTTACCGGCGTAGCAGATCTCGTCGAGGATCAGCATGTGGACGCCGTCGTCGGCCGGCCCGTCGAGCGGGAGCGGCTCGGTGAGGTCCGCCTGGCCCGCGGCGTCGACCAGCTCGCGCGCTCGCTCGAACCCGCCCTTCGCGCGGGCGGCGTGCTCGTCGTCGTCGGTGCCGTCGTGGAAGCGGTGCCAGCCGTAGTGGCCGCTGTTCTCGTAGGAGTAACCCGGCAGCGCCGCGATGGCGTTGTACTCGCCGCGCACGTCTTCGACGGTGCTGGTCCCGCCCTTCATGAACTGGAGCATGTGGACGCGGTAGCCGTGACCGGCCGCGCGCATCCCCATCCCCATCGCCGCGGTCGTCTTGCCCTTGCCGTCGCCCCACCAGACCTGGGTCAGTCCGAACTCTTCGGGCGCGGCCGGTTCGATGGGGCGGGGTTCCAGCGGGTCGTCGCCGTCGGCGGTCGCGTCGTCGCTCATGGCGCGACCGTCACACCCCAGGCCCGTAGCCGCTTCGACCCGGCCGGCCCCTCACTCGCCCACGCGCGAGACGGTCGCGCGTTCGCTCGCTCGGACGCCGTATTCCGCAGCCGCGACCGATTCGGGGACCGCGTCGCCGCTTTCGCCGTCGTACCGCGCGGCGAGGGTCGCGCGGACGGCGTCGCGCACGCAGACCCGCGCGGCCCGTCCCACCGGCGTCGCGCTCCCGGCGAACGCCGCGGGCTCGCCCGATGGGTCCGAGCCGACGACCACGGCGTCCGACGTGGTGCCGGTGAATCCCGTCTCCGCGAGCAGCGTCGCGGTCTTGGCTTCGACCGCCGTCGCCAGCAGCGTCGCGAGCGCGCCGTCGGAGAGCGCTCGCGTCGTCCCGACGAGAAGGTTCACCGTCCCCGACCGCGGGGAGTCGTCGCCGTCCGCGTCCACGGCCGGTGATGCCGTCGACGCCGACTCTGCGGTGTCGTCCATCGGCAACTCGGCGGGGTTCGAGACGCCCGCGGTCGCCACCGCCTCGACACCGTCCAGGCGGGCACGGCGCGCGTGGCGCAGTTCGACTCCGGTCAGCATCGCTGGCCCCTGCTCGGGAAAACCCGCCCGCTCGCGGCGCTCGGCGACGTAAGCGGCCAGATCTGTCCGGTCGAACCCCTCCGGAACCGTGCAGTTGTAGGCCGCGTCGGCGGTTTCGTACCCGCCGGCGAAGCCTGTCGAGAGCCAGCGAGTGTCCGGTCGCCGGACCTGCAACACGTCCGCCGACACTCTACTCTCGAACATCCAGCGCCCCCAGCAGGCGGTCGTGCTCGGCGGGCGTCCGCACGGCGACACGGACGTGCGTATCGAGCCCCGCGAACGACCGGGCGTCCCGGAGTTCGATGTCGGCCGCCCGCGCCCGCGAGAGCAGCTCCTCGACCCCCTCGGTACTCCCGCAGTCCAGTAAGAAGAAGGGCGTAGACGCGTCCGCCATCGGCGGGTCGGGGTCGTACACCGAGAATCGCGGGTCCGCGTCGAAGGCTCGGCGGAGTCGCTCGCGTTCGCTCGCCACGCGGTCGCGCGTCTCGGCCACGAATTCCGGGCTGTCCATGCAGTGGGTACTCACCGCGGCGGCCGGCCACCCGAGTCCCCAGGTGATCGCAGCCGTCCGGATCCGGTCGCCCAGCTCGTCCGGCGCGACGGCGAACCCCGCCCGCAACCCCGGCAGGCCGAACAGCTTCGTCAGCGACCGGGCGACGACCACGCCCGGCTCGCCCGCCAGCGACGGCCGGTCGGTAAAGCCCAGAAACGCCTCGTCGACCAGTAGCGGCGTCCCGGCGGCCCGACAGCGGTCGGCGAACGCCGCCAGCGCCTCCGGTTCGTAGGCGTCGCCGGTCGGGTTGTTCGGGTTGCAGACGACCGCGAGCGCGAACTCGCCGGGGTCTCGCTCCAACGTCGCGTCGTGGTCCACGGCCACCGCTTCGCCGCCCTGCAACTCGACCTCACGGGCGTACTCGCCGAAGCTGGGTGCGGGGACCAGCACCTGGTCGCCCGGGTCGACGGTGACCGAGACGGTCAGCCGGATGGCCGCCAGTCCGCCCGCAGTCGGGACCACGTCGCCCGCGTCACAGCCGACGTATCGGGCCGCGGCCCGCCGATACTCGGGGTAGTCCTCCGGGGGGTAGGTCCGCGCCTCGTCGAGTGCCCCCGCGTAGGTTTCGGCGACGCCGTCGGGGACCTCGGGGTTGACGTTCGCACTGAAGTCGAGTACGTCGGGGTCGTCGCTGCTGCCGTGGGTCACCGCCGTCCCCGCCAGCCGCGCGACCGCCTCGGTATCCATACCGATAGGTCGGCGAGCGGCGACAAGAAGCTCCCGCTCCGCCCGCAGTCTATCAGACGAAACGTCCGTAGCGTCGCTCGCAACGCCCGCGAGCGACGTTTCGGGGTTCTCCGTCTGCTCGGTCAGTCCCAGGTGTAGCCAAAGGCCTCGGAGCTCCGGTCGACGTAGCGGTTCTCCAGCACCTCGCTGACGGTCCGGCCGAGTTCGTCGAACGCCTCCTCGATATCGGCGCGGTCGTTCCGGTCGAGCCGGTCGTCCCACGGCTCGGGGAGGGCGGTCGCGAGTTCGGGCGCGCGATACCCCACGTCGCCGGCGGCCTCGTTCCAGTAGAAGTCGAGGGCGTCGACCAGCCCCAGCGCGCGGGCCGCCGCGAACTGCTCGTCGTCGAGGTAGGTGTGGTCGACCCACTCGACGAAGCCGTCTTCCCAGGCGCCCTCCGCGAGGAACTCCGCGAGCGCGTCGCGGCGTCCCTCCTCGCCCGGTCGGTCCGCCGGTTCCTCGACGGCGTCGTAGTCGCCCGGGTCCTCGGCGGCGTCGAGTCGTGGCGGGTCGGGTACCTCGGGGTCGAATGACATACCGGCCCTTCGGCGGTCAGTGCATTGAGGGTTTCCCAGGGTCGCCCGTGTGACGGGGACGCGCGTCGCCGCCTCAGAGCAACAGCCGTTCGGCGACCGCGGCGTCCTCGCGGCGGTTGACGTTGACCGCGAGTCGGGCGTCGTCGCGGATGAGCGTCCGGTCGGGGCCGTCGCCGACGACGTTGACACCCGCCGGCGCGAGTTCCTCGCCCTCGTGGACGAACGCCGTGTCGACGCTCACGCCAAGGGCGCTCTTGAGGAACGTCGGCGTGGCGACCGTCAGCGACCCCGACTCGTGGGCGTCGAGCACGCCGTCGACCGCCTCGCCGTCCAGCAGCGGCAGGTCGGCGGCGACCGTCAGCACCGGCTCGTCGACCCGCTCGTCGGCCAGCGCGTGCTGCAGGTCCGCGACGTACCCCTCGCCGGGCGTCTCGATCGTCGGACAGTCGACGTGGGTTGCGGTCTCCGGCGCGTGCGGCGAGACGACGGCGTACACCCGGTCGATCCGGCTGTCGGCCAGCGCAGTGAGCACCCGGTCGACCATCGGCTCGCCGTCGACCGGAAACAGGGGCTTCTCGCCGTCGGAGTCGAGCCGAGTGCCCTCCCCGCCGCAGATCACCAGGGCGTCCACGCGACCACCTCCCCGAGACCCACCGACTCTCCGAGAGTAACGGGCATCGTGAGGTCGGCGCGCCAGGCGACCAGTCCGGCGTGGAGCGCGGCCACTCGCGCGAGTTCGTTCGCCCCGCCGACCACGTCGCCGGTCACGCCGCCGAGCCGCTCGCGGGCCCACCACAGCAGCGCGAGGGCGACTGTCAGTGCGGTCGCAAGCCCAGCGAGGGCCGCCACCGACGGAAGCGTCAGCGCGACGGCGGGCGCGGCCAGCGCGAGCGGAGCGACGAGTCCCCGAGGGCGCGTCTCGTCGGCGACCGCCGCGCCGAAGCCGTCGTGGGCCGCCGAGCCGAGCGCGACCAGCGTCGCCATCGCCGCCTTCGCCGCGACCTCCGCGGCGACGACCAGCCCGACGGCGGCCGCGACCGGCAGCGCCGCGAGCCCGACCCCCGCCAGTGCCAGCCCGCCGACCACCACGGCGAGCGCGAGCGTCCCGCCGACGCCGAGGACGGTGTCGCCCATCACCTCGCGACGGCGCTCGGCGTCGCCGTGGACGACGGCCGCGTCGCCCAGGTCCGCGACGCCGTCGAAGTGGTTGATCCCCGTCAGCGCGACCACCGCGAGCACGTACGCGAGCGCGACCGTGACCGCGGGCACGGGTCCGAGCGCACCGACGGCGACCGGAACGGCGGCGAGCGCGCCCAGCAGGTAGCCCGCGACCGGGAGCGTCCACGGCGCCGTCCGAAACGCGTCCCACGCCCGTTCGGTCCGACCAACGGGGAGCCGCGAGAGGAAGCCCAGCGCGCCGCGGAGTGCCAGCGAGCCGTCCCTCAGACCCACGTGAGCACCCCCACACCCAGATACGCCAGCCCGCCGGCCAGTCTCACCCGGCCGACCGCTCGCTCGGCGTCGTCGACCGTCGGCAGCGGCGCGCCGGCGTTGATCTCGTACACGCCGGGCTTGACGAGTCCCGCGCCGAGCGCGGCGGCGACCGTCCCCATCGGCCACCCGGAGTTGGGCGACGGCACGCGGTCGAGCCAGCGCCGCGCGGCCACGAGCGACCCCGGCGCCAGCGCCGCCGCGGCGATCAGGACCGCGCTCGCCCGCGATGGCGCCCACATGACCGCGTCGTCCAGCCGCGCCGGCGCCCACCCGACGGGTTTCGACCGATAGCCGAGCATCGAGTCCATCGTGTTCACCGCCTTGACCCACGCCGCCCCGGCGGCGCCCAGCGCGACCGCCGTGACGGTCGGGTCGAGGCCGGCGGGGAGCGACCCCGAAGACAGCACCAGGTCGGCTGCGACCGCCAGCGCACCGAACGCGCCCAGCGGCGCGACCAGCCCGTCGGCGAGGTTCTCTGCGACGCTCTCGACGACTGCGCTCCGCACCTCGCCGGGCGACAGGGTCGCGGCGTCCCGGCCGGCGAGGGCGCGCAACTCCGACCGGGCCGCGTCCAGATCCGTCTCGGTCAGCGCCGTCACCTCGCTCGCGACCGTCAGTAGGCGCCGGAGACTTGTCGTCAAGAAGAGGGCGATCCCGCCGGCGACGGCAGCGGCGGACGGTCGCCACGCGCCCGCGACGGCGACGAATCCGCCGACGAGCAGCCCTGCCGCGAGCGGAAGCGCGAGGGCCGCGAGCGCGCCGACGAGTCGCGGCCGGGTCCACGCCCGGTCCAGCGGCCCGACCAGCCGGCCGAACCAGGCGACGGGGTGGAGCCGCGTCGGCGGCTCGCCGACCGCCGCGTCGAGCGCGAGCGCTAGCCCGACCGCGACGGTGCTCAGCGACACCCCATCGCCTCCAGTCGCGCCGGTAGGTCCGGCAGGTCGGTGTCGGTCAGGAGGACGCTCCTCGCGCCGGTGTCGTCGGCGCCACCGTCGGTCGCGGGGTCGTCGCCGACGTGGACCAGGTCGGCGACCGGGACGCCGAGCGCGTCGGCGACCGCCTCGAACGCGCGACGGTCGGGCTTGCGCCACCCGCAGTCGACGCTCGCGACGACCGCGTCGAACCGGTCGGCGTCGAGCCGTGACCGCGCCAGCGTTCGCTCGACGAGCCCGTCGACGCTGCAGTTCGAGAGGACGCCAACCAAACCGTGCTCGGCGGCGGCCGCGACGGCGGCCTCGGCGCCCTCGCGAGTGTCGACCGGTCCGTCGAACGCCCCGCGAATGGCCGCCGCGACCGTCTCCGCGTCGGCGTCGACACCGCGGCTCGAGAGCGCCCGTCCGACGTGGTCCGACAGCGCGAGTTCCGCGCCCGCTTCGACGGTGACCTGCGGCTCGCGGTAGGCCGTCGCCCAGTCGTCGGGGACCGCGACCCCGCGCTCGCCCAGCTGGCGGGCGACCGCTTCGGCCGGCTCGGCGGGCCGGGCGACGGCAACGAGCGTACCGAACAGGTCGAACGAGACTGCCACGCACCCCCCGTCGAACCGCCGCACCTTGAACGATACGGACTGTTCAGCGCGCTCGCGCTCCGGGACGGCGTGCCGCGCGGGCGGCCGACCGTCGGCGCCGTCGCTGCGCGGTGATTTTGCGATAAATAAAGGGGTGTGCGGGCCGGTTCGGCCCCGGGTCACATGGGTCGTGGGCCGCGCGCTCGGCTTCGGGCAGGCCTGAGCTGCCGGCGAGGCGTCCGGACGGCCGTCGTCAGCGACAGTCGCCGTCCGCGTTCACCCACTTGGCCCGTCGGATATCGTACGTCCCACAGACCGGGCAGGTGTGATACTGGATGTCGAACTGCGTCTCGCACCCGAGACACAGATACGGTAACGCCTCGGACTTCGACAGCCCTGAAGCGCGTTTGGCCCGTTCCAAGACGCCCATCGTGACCACACAGGTACCAGGGACGCACCCACTAAAAAGAGCGAGGATAGTTTACACCCGTCGAAAACGCTCCCGTCGGGCGCTACAACCGCTTTGAGTCGTGTTCTCGCCGGCGGAGTCCTGCCGTCCGTTCGCCCCCGCTGGCGCGCGTCGAACGAGCGGCCCGGCTGGTCGATCCGCCGCTCACTCCCCGTCGTCGTCCGCCTCGTCGGCGTCGGTGACGGGCACGCGCGTCGGCCCCTCGTCACTGCCCCGACCGTCGCCGGGTCGGTGTTCGCCGTCGCCGCCGACCGGGAGTCGGTCGCGCATCTCGCTGGCGAACGACTCGACGCGATTGCGGACCGTCGAGGCTTCGTCCTCGAAGCGCTCGACGCTGCGCTGGACGGAGTGGACCCGGTCGCGAGGGATCTGTTTCATCAGGTCGTTGCCGTCGTCGTCCGTCCCGGACTTGAGCATCCAGTGGTCGCGGGCGTAGACAAGCTCCTCGTTATCGACCGTGACCTCGGTCGTGCCCTCCTCGGGGTCGTCGTAGACGATCGTGGCCTGGCCGAGTTCGATTTCGTCCATACCCGTGCTTGTGGTCCCAGGGGTTTACACTCGGCGACGCCGGAGGCGGCCGTCCGGTGGCCACCACCGGGATCGTCGCGAGTCTCCGACGGTGACCCACCGCCCGCGAGCGCACGCGGGGGCACCGCATTCGATCGCCGGCCAGCGGCTTTTGCCCCCGGCGCCCCGATCGATCGCGTGGCGGAGCAACTGGATCCCGCGGAGGTCTTCGAACGCGCCGTCGCGGAGGGCGAGCGCCGGCTCGACCAGTCGACGCTCGAACTCGCCTCGACGAGCTTCATCGCCGGTTTCACCGTCCTGTTCGGCGTCGTCGCGCTCGGTATCGTCCAAGGACTCGTCGAACCGACCGTCGACCACGCCGCCCGCGTCGCCGGAGCGCTAGCCTTCGCGCCCGGGGTCGTCTTCCTCGTCGCCGGGCGGACGGAGCTGTTCAACGAGAACTTCTCCGACCCCGCCGCCGCGGTCGGCCGGGGTATCGATGCCGTCCCGTCGCTGCTCCGCCTGTGGACACTCACGTTCGTCTTCAACCTCCTCGGCGGGGGTCTGCTCGCGCTCGTGTTCGCCGTCGACGGCGCGATCCCACCGGCCGGAGCCGACGCGCTCCAGCGCTTCGCCGAAGAGACCGCACACCGACCCGCGCGCACGTGGTTCACCCGCGGCGTCGCCGGCGGCGCGCTCGTGAGCTTGCTCTCCTTTCTCGTCGTCTCCGTCCGCGGCGACGGGAGCCGGCTCTGGCTCGCCTACGCCGTCGGCGTCATGCTCGCGCTCGGTCCCTTCGACCACGTCGTCGTCTCCATCCTCCACGTCGTCCTCGGGACGCTGCTGGGCGCGACGGTCGACGTGGAACGACTCGCCGCGATGACCGCCGTCGCCACCGCCGGCAACCTCGTCGGCGGCCTCGGCCTCGTCACCGTCACACACGTCACACAGGCGATGGGCACCGATGGGTCCGACAAGTGAGACGATAGGTGTCCCGGACCGTGACCGCGGTCCGCCAGCGCGCGTGTGGAAGGGGTCGGGGGTCGGTCGCGCGCCGACGCCGGGACAGAACTGTGGACTGGCAGAGACCAGCCCCAGGGGACTCAGGGCTGGTCCGTCATAGTCCCTCTGACGCCCACGCGGCGCCCGAACCCGATCGCACTCGAAGCGATGGGGCTCGTCGATCGACAACAGTTCGGCTGAAAACCAAGTCCGCCCTCCCCGATTTGAACGGGGGGCAAGTCGATCTACAGTCGACTGCTCTACCAGTCTGAGCTAAGGGCGGGCGTACTTGCAGGTAGCCGCCGTCTCGGACTTAACCGTTTTGACTCGCGGCTGGGTTGAGAGAGTAACCCAGTCACACGCCCGACCGCGAACGCGCCCACGGCGACAGACACGCGTCAGACACCGCGGGAAGATTGAAATACCCGGGCGACGACGGATCCCACGAGTCGAATGAGCAAGATAACCTTCCGCGCGGACGACGATCTCATCGAGCGACTCGAGGGATTCGACGCCTCGAAGAGCGAGATCATGCGGGAGGCCCTGCGGGAGTACCTCGGCGAAGCGTCGGACACGCGGCCGAGCGCGACGACGGAGTCGACGCCGACCGCGGAGTCGTCGGACACGAGCGAGTCCATCGACGACCTCATCGCCGAGCGGGTCGACGCCATCGTCGCCGACCGGCTGGACGGCGCGTTTACGCCGAGCCAGCCGCAGGACATCAACGTAAACATCGCTCTCGACGGTGAAAACGCGGGTTCGAGGGGTTCAGAGGCGAACGCGTCTCCCACCCCGACGACGGAGGCGTCCAACGCCGATCCCGGCCGTAAGACAGGCGCGGACGCGAGCGAACGAGCGTCCGAAGACGCCGACCGTTCGTGCGCCAAATGTGGCGAAAACGTCTCCACAGACCACGTTTACTGCCCGAACTGTGGTGAGAAGGCGTCCCACCGCGTCTTCTGTGACTGCGGGGACGAACTCCGGTCGGACTGGGGATTCTGCCCCAGCTGCGGTCGACGCACCCCAGCGGCCGACGTGCTCGACCAATCCTGAAAACGCCGTAAACACCCTACAGAACAGATTAGACGGCGTAAACGTGAAAGTGTATGACGCTCGCCGTTACCTTTATAACCCTACACCCAGATGTAATTCCTGCGTAAGACGGTCGTCTTACACGGGTCGTGGCGCGGACGTGTGACCCGCGCCATCGTGCGATTACGCCGGATGGGAGATCGAAGTCGCCGTGTAAGACGAACGGGCGACCGCGTCCACGGCTGCCGTCTTACCCAAAGGGGAACAACAAACATGGAGCGTGTGACACTACGGATTCCGAAGCAGCAGATCGAAGAGGTCGAGCGAATGGTCGAAACGGGGGAGTACCCCAACCGGAGCGAAGCCATCCGGGCGGCCGTCCGCGAGAAACTAAACGAGCAGGACGGGAGCAAGGAGCGCCCCTCCGAAAAGCGCAAGCGGCGCAGCTTCCAGAGGGCCTGACCGATGCAGGATATCGTCAAGGAAGCCCTCGAACGCGACGAGGCCGAGCAGAATCAGATGGAGGAGACCGAGGGCGACGGCTTCGGTGACCCCCGGATCGTCATCGTCGGCTGCGGTGGCGCGGGGAACAACACCGTCAACCGCCTGTACAACATCGGCGTCGACGGTGCCGACACCGTCGCCATCAACACCGACAAGCAGCACCTCCAGATGATCGAGGCCGATACGAAGATCCTGGTCGGGAAGTCGCTGACCTCCGGTCTCGGCGCCGGTGGCGACCCCGAGATGGGCAAGCGCGCCACCGAGATGGCCCAGGGTACCATCGAGGAAGTCCTGGGTGACGCCGACCTGGTGTTCGTCACCGCCGGCATGGGCGGCGGGACGGGGACCGGCGCGGCGCCGGTCGTCTCGAACATCGCCAAAGACCAGGGCGCCATCGTCGTCGGCATGGTGTCGACGCCGTTCAACGTCGAGCGCGCCCGCACGGTCAAGGCCGAGAAGGGCCTCGAAACCCTCCGCAGCGAGGCCGACTCGATCATCGTGCTGGACAACAACCGGCTGCTGGACTACGTCCCGAACCTGCCCATCGGCAAGGCCTTCTCCGTGATGGACCAGATCATCGCCGAGACGGTCAAGGGCATCTCGGAGACGATCACCCAGCCGTCGCTCATCAACCTGGACTACGCCGACATGACCGCCATCATGAATCAGGGTGGCGTCGCCGTCATGCTCGTCGGCGAAACTCAGGACAAGAACAAGACCGAGGAAGTGGTGAAAGACGCGATGAACCACCCGCTGCTGGACGTGGACTACCGCGGGGCGACCGGCGGCCTCGTCCACATCACCGGCGGCCCCGACCTCGCACTGAAGGAGGCCGAGGGCATCGCGCAGAACATCACCGAGCGCCTCGACGCCAGCGCCAACGTCATCTGGGGCGCGCGCATCGAGGAGGAGTACAAGGGCAAAGTGCGGGTCATGGCCATCATGACCGGCGTCAAGTCCGCGCAGGTCCTCGGTCCGACGACCCAAAAGCAGGCCGACAAGTCCCGTCAGGCGCTCGACGACGTGGACGACTCGACCTTCGACGCCAGCGAGAACGTCGACACCGAGTTCGGCGACTCCGGCGGCATGGGTGGCGGCGGCCGCGGCGCGGGCGGGAACTCGGGCGGCGAACCCGACTACGGCCACACCGACGGCGGTCGCGACAACCTCGAGAAGAACAACGGGCTGGACGTCATCCGCCCGGACTAACGGCTCCCGGGTCGACCCCCACTGGAGACCCCTCCACCGGTTCCACGGGCCCGCTCGACCCACTCTCTCTTTCCGTTTCCGACCGGTCAGTGACGACAGCGTCCGACTCGCGGGCGCTCGTCCGACACCGCAACCCTGGGGCTCGTCACACAGTGTCTGACAGCGGAGACGAGTGACGACGCGAGCGTCAGCTTCGAAGGCGACGGGCGTGCCGACGGGGCACGCCGACCCCTTCAGATCGCTTCCAGCGCGTCGAGGAGATCACACTTCCGGCAGACCTCTCGGCCGGTCGGCGCACCGCAGACTTCGCACTCGCCGTAGTCGGGCGCGTCGGTCCCGCCGAACGCCGAGGCGGCGAGCGCCGCGAACTGCTCGTAGCCGGCCATGACCGAGTGGCGCGTCCCCGGGTGGTTGTCCTCCATGTCGAGCAGGAGTTGCTGGACCTCGCCGCGATACGCTTCCTCGGCGTGGGGACACTCCGTGATGTGAGCCGGCAGGTCCCGCAGGTGAGCGTACAGCGCCACCTCCTTCTCGGGCACGTCCCGCAGCGGCTTGGCACGCGGGACGTGGTGGTCCTGAGCGTGGCGCGGTCGCTCGGTCGGGTCCGCCGGCGGATCGACCGGCTCGCCGTGGCGGTCCTCCTCGGGGAAGGGCCCGAGCGAGGCGTCGTAGTGGCTGGCCATCTGCTGGACGTCCCCCTCGAAGACGTTCATCAGCGCGGTCTGGGCCTCGTCGTCCAGGTTGTGACCGGTCAGTAGCTTGTCCGCGTCGAGCCGCTCGGCGTAGCGTTCGAGCACGTCGCGACGGAAGACGCCGCAGTAGGCGCAGGCGGCCATCCCCTCGGGGTCGTCTTCGACCACGTCGTCCATCTGCACGCCGAACTCCTCGGCGTAGGAGACGACCTCGTGACGCAGGTCCAGGTCGGCGGTCAGCTCCTCGCAGGCGTCGATCGACTCGTCGCGGTAGCCCTCGATCCCCTCGTGGATCGACAGCGCGACGAGTTCGATCCGCGGGTCCTCCCGGAAGGTCTCGTGGATGATCTCGGTGAGGACGACCGAGTCCTTCCCGCCGGAGAGCCCGATCACCCAGGTCTCCGGGTCGTCGGGCGTCGCCGAGCGGGCGAGGAGGTTGTCCTCGCGGACGCGACGACGGACGCGGGTCTCGACGGTCCGACAGAAGTGGTCCTCACAGAGGTGCAGCCCCGAGTAGGCGGCGTGCATCACCGCTTCGGACCCGCACTTGTCGCAGTCCATGGTTCCGACGTATCGGGGCGACAGGTGTGAGAGTTTCGCTCCGGACTCGTCGTCGGACGTCATTCGGCGGGCGGTTCGTCGGCTCCATCGTCGGGGTCACAGGGGACCGCGACGGTGACGGTCGTGCCGCCGTCGACATCGACGGACACCTCGCCGTCGGCCCAGTGGACCAGCCAGGTGACCAGCCAGAGGCCGAGCCCTGCACCGTGCTGGGTGGGCGTCTCGACGAAGCTGTCGGCGAGGACGCGCCGCTCGACTGCGGGCATCCCGGGCCCGTCGTCGGCGACCGTGAAGGTCACCGTCCCGTCGTCGACCGCCGCGCCGATCTCGACAGCCGGCGTCGGCGCGTCGTTGTGCGTGATCGCGTTGCGCGCGAGCTCGTCTAGCACAACGAGCAATAGGTCCCCGTCGGAGACCGCGACCGGCCGCTCGGGGCCCGACGACCGCACGTCTGCGTCGGGGAACTCCTCGCGGAGCGTCGTCGTCACGTCTTCGACGATGGCACCGGCCGGGCGGGTGGCCGTCGGTTCGGGGCGCGCACTCAGCGAGGATTCGATGGCACGCGCGTGGTCGGCCAGTTCGAGCAGCGACTCGCCGCGCTGGCGGATGCGGTCGGCCTCGGTCCGGGTCGTCTCGTCGTCGGTCCGCTCGGCGATGCGGTCGGCGTTGCCGACGACGACCGTCATGGCGTTGCGGAGGTTGTGGCGCAGCACGCGGTTGAGGACGATGACCTCGGTGCGCCGCTGGGCGAGCACCTCGCTCAGGTCGTTGAACCCCCCTTCGAGCTCGGCCCACTCGGTCGCGCCCGTCAGCGAGACGGTCGACCCGTAATCGCCGTCCACCAGCGCCCCGAACCCGCCGCGGAGCCGCTCGATGTTGCCGACGAACTCGCGGTAGAGCCAGACACCCAGAGCGGCGATCGACAGCAACACCAGGCCGAAGGCGGCGATCTGGGCGACCGTGGCGGACCACAGCCGCGACTCGAAGGCCGCCTGCGTCGTCGTCGCCGAAACCGTCCACCCGGTCGGCCCGACCGTCTCGTTAGCGACGATCAGGTCGGCGTCCGCGTCCGCTTCGGTGACCGGTCCGGCCGCGTACAGCGTCGTCCCGTTCGCGACGATGCGGACCCCCTGCGTCGGGCCGGAGTTGGCTCGGACGATCACCGACAGGTCGCCCCGGTCCAGGTGGAACGCGGCGTTGAACGTCCCGACCGTCTCGCCCGCCGCGCGCAACGGCGTGCTCACCGTCACGATGAGGTTACCCGTCTCGGCCCGCACCGGGTCGCTAATGTACGTTTCGCCGCCCATCGCTCGCCGGAAGTACGTTCGATCGCCGAACTGCCCGCCGACGATCTCTGCCTGTCGCGACGACGAGAGCCCGTCCGAATACAGCGCCGTCATGGTTCCGTTGGCCGCGATCACGGAAGCGCCGCTGAACTCCGTGGTCCGCACGAACGACTGGAGCCGGGCGCTCTGTGACGGGGCCCCGTGGTCGACCAGCGACGGCGCCGACCCCCACAGCTCGACTTGGCGCTCGCGCTCGGCGAGCACGGCGTCGAGCTGGGTCGCCACGGACTCCGCCGAGTGGGACAGATCACTCCGCTCCTGCGCGACGACCGCGTCCCGGTAGAGGACGAACCCGACGAGTGACGTGGCCGACAGCACCAGCGCCACCAGCACCAGCGCCAGCGCGAACCGCGTCCGGAGTCGCATCGCTTATCCATTTCCAGAGAACGCATAAAACTGCGCGCATCCGAGATCGGTCGCTGATAGCTGCGGTCGTCCGTCCGACTCGGGGCGGTTGCGGCGCCGACACCGACGGCGAAGCGCCTCCATCGAGAAACCGTTTTGCCCCTCCAGCGGCTACTTCGCGCAGATGACCGACCTCTCGCGCGAGGAGGCCGTCGGCCGCGTCGAGGACCTCGTCGCCCGCGTCGAGGACGACCGTATGCCCGTCCCCGTCCGGGAGATCTGGGTGTTCGGCGACGCCGCGCTCGGCCTCGACCCCGTCGAACGCCTCGATATCTACCTCACCAAAGACATCCTCGTCGGCGGCGACGACTCCGAGGTCGACCCCGACGAGTTGGCGCTGGGCGTCGACGGCATCGGCGAGACGGTACGGGCCGACTGGGCCGCCGAGTACCCCGAGCACATCCGCACCAACGCCAACGGCTACGCCGCCCCCGAGAAGTGCCTCGCCGCCCACCTCGTCGACGACGACGAGCCCGTCCACCTCGAAGTGTGCAACGCCTCCTTCGACGACAACGTCACCCAGCGCCTCGAGGGCGCGCTCGCCACCGGCAACTACGAGCAGATCCTCGACCCCCGCGGCGCCTGCCTGTGGGTGGACGACCGGCGCAGCGAGGAGGCCTTCCGAAAGCTGCGCGACGGCGAGTTCGTCCTCCCGACGCTGTCGGGCGCCCTGGAGATGCTCGGCGCCGACCCCGACGTGGCCGAGGAGGCCGCCGACGCGCTGCGCGCCTACCGCGAGCGCCAGGAGGGCGCGACCGTCCGCGGCGACGTGGTCTGACCGCACCGGTCGCGCTCCAGCGGTCGCGCCGGCTCCTGATCTCGATACCGGCCGCGTGCGAGACGAAACGACCGCTTGACCGCGGGCAAGCGGTGTATAACAATCCGCCGCGGCCCCGTCGATCGGGGTATGCTCCTGTGGGCGATCCTCCTCGGCGTCCTCGCGTGGGCGCTCCTCACGTCGCTGTTCCTGGCGCTCGTCTACGCACACGGTACCGGACACGACCGACAGGCCCGCGTTTGACCGACGCGGTCCGACCCCGTGGCGCGGTCCTCCGGGGTCGCGTCCCTCGGGGTGGGTCCCGCGACGGTCCGATACGACTTTGCCGGTCGACTCCCTGCGGTCGGCCATGACCCGTGTCGGCGCACACACCTCGATCGCGGGCGGCGTGCCGAACGCCGTCGACGAACAGCTGGAGATCGGCGGCAACTGCGGCCAGATCTTCTCCCACTCACCGCAGGTCTGGCAGGACCCTAACATCGGCGACGACGAGGCGGCCGAGTTCCGCGACCTCGTCGGCGAACACGACCTCGGGCCGTGGGTGATCCACTCCTCGTATCTCGTCAACCTCTGCACGCCGAAAGACGACCTGCACGAGAAGTCCGTCGACTCGATGCAAAAAGAGGTCGACGCCGCCGACAAGCTCGACATCCCGTACGTCAACGTCCACCTCGGGGCCCACACCGGCGCGGGCGTCGACGGCGGCCTCGACAACGCCGCCAGCGCGCTGGACGAACTCGACATCCCGGCGGGCGTCACCGTGCTCGTCGAATCCGACGCGGGCTCGGGCACGAAGCTCGGCGGCGACTTCGAGCACCTCGCCGAAGTGCTCGACCGCTCGGCCCAGGATCTGGACGTCTGTCTCGACACCGCCCACGCCTTCGCCGCCGGCTACGACCTCTCGACGCCCGAGGAGGTCGCCGACACCGTCGCGGAGTTCGACGACGTGGTCGGGCTGGAGCACCTGGAGTGTATCCACCTCAACGACTCCAAACACGCCTGCGGGACCAACAAGGACGAACACGCCCACATCGGCGAGGGCGAGATCGGCGAGGACGGCATGCGCGCGTTCCTGAATCACGAGGAGCTGCTCGACGTGCCGCTCGTGCTGGAGACGCCCACCGAGGACGGCAAGAGCTTCGCGTGGAACGTCGAGCGAGTGAGAGAGTTGCGAGACACCGAGTGACCGTCTCGGTGGCGAACGGCGAAGCCGTGAGCGGAGTGAGCCGTGAGTTGCGGGACGCGGAGTGACCGGAAGACGGAGCGTCCCGGTAACACGAGCGGCGAGCGGAGCCCGGTGGCGGAGTCCGTGCCGCCACGCGAGCGTTTATTGTGGTCTGTCCGCAGTGAATCGGTGTGAACGGACAGGGTTTCGATAGAGCGCCGGCGAGCGGGTCGTCGGGTGTTGACGCCAGCCGAATGGGTGCGAGCGGGTCGTCGTGGCCGCAACCGCACTACGACGCGCGCAACAGCGGGTACACGCCAGACGCCGCTGTACCGGAGTCGGAGCCGGGACGACTCTGGACCTTCGGGGTCGACGCCGAACTGGAGACCGACCCGGTCGTTGCCGGCGAATCGGCGTTCGTCGTGCCCCGGGACGACATCCTGTACGCCGTCTCGCTACAGGACGGCGCGGAGCGGTGGCGCTTCGGCCCGGACAGCCAGGTGTTCACCGCGCCCGCCGTCGCGGACGGCTCGGTCTACGTCGCACCGAACAACGGGCAAATTCGCGCGCTCGCCGTCGAGGACGGGACCGAACGGTGGGCGGTGAACCCCGGACGGAGCGTGAATCCCCAGGTCACCGTCGCCGGCGGGACGGTCTACGTCGCGACGTACTACGGGAACGTCTACGCGCTGTCGGCCGCCGACGGGGAACTCCAGTGGACGGTTTCGCTCGACGAGCGGGTCGCGGCGCGACCCCCGGTCGGCGACGGGGCGCTCTACGTGAGCACGCAGAGCGGGAACGTCTACGCGCTGTCGACGGCCGACGGGACTCGACGCTGGCGCTTCGAGACGGACAGCGAGTATATGTTCACCGCGCCGACGGTCGGCGACGGGACGCTGTACGTGCCGGTCGGACGCGTCGACGACGGGAGCTACTACTGCGCGCTGTCGACCGACGACGGGTCCGAACAGTGGGCACTCGAGCGGTCGAGCGGAAGTCTCGACCTGTCGCCGGCCGTGACGGACGATGCCGTCTATCTCCAGGATAGGGACGGGATCACAGCCCGGTCGCCGGCCGACGGGAGCGAGCGGTGGACCGGATCGGTCGAGGGCGAAGTGACGGCGGTGGCCGTCACCGAGTCGGCGGTGGTCGTCGGTGGCGCGGGCGACGTGGTCACCGCGTTCGCGCGCTCGGACGGGTCGGTCCGCTGGCGTCGCGAGGTGGGCGGTACGACCGCGCCCGTCGCGGTCGCCGGCGGCGTCGTCTACGTGGCCAGCGGAAACCGCGGGCTCGTGGCCCTCGGCGACGACCCCCCGCCGACGCCCAGCCCAACGCCGTCGCCGACGCCGACGGCGAGTCCCACGCCCACACCGACCGCAACACCGACCGAGACGCCGACCGCGACACCGACCGATGCACCGACGCCGCCCGAGACCGCGACGCGAACGGCCGCCGACGTGCCGTACGCCCTCCGAGAGGGCGTGAAGACGGTCGTCGACACCGGGTACGGGACCTACTACCTGATACGGGAGATCCCCGAGGTCGACCCCGAGCGGGTGGCGGTGACGACGACCGACTACGGACTGGTCGGGCGGACGACGACGACGGACGTAGTCGCGCTCGATACCTTCTCGGAGGGGCTGTGGGCCGTCGACTGGGACCGGGAGGTCGAGCGGATGCGGACGGTCCGCGACGCGTCGGCCGCCTACGAGACGCTCGGCCGTCTCAACGAGGTCGGGTGGGACCTCGTCGAGATCGTCGTCTTCCTGGCGTCGCCGTACAAGAAGGCGGCGGTGGGGCCGGCGCTGGACATCGCGACCGACGCGATCGAGTGGAGGATGGACGAGGTCGATCGACCGTACCGCGAGGCGTTCCAGGGACTCACCGCCTGTCTCAACAACACGGCGTCGGTCGACGAGCTGGCGCGCGGTGTTGGCACCCACGGGAACCTCCCCGGCGCGATCGAGGACTGGGTCGAAGCGGCACAGCTGATGCAGGAAGCGTACTCCGCGGGGTCGCAACTCGCGCCCGCCTGGAAACAACTGTTGACGGCGCTGCAGACGGGCGGGGGGTACTCGGTGGCTGCGTCGACCGCGCTGTCGGCGGCGAAGGGATTCTTCTTCGGGCTCGCGGTCAGCGCGACCAGCGGGATGATCGAGGGCGACGTCGAGAAGAAGACCTCCGTCCACGCGCTCCAGAACGCCTACGCGAACATGCGGCTCCCGGTCGTCAAGACGCTGCGGGACTTCCAGGAGCGCTTCGACCGTGACGAACAGGTCGTCGGCGACATCTACTGCTACAACGGGTACCTGCAGTCGGCCTACCAGATGAACGCGCTCGCGTTCGAGGCCGCGTCGCTGTACTGGGAGTCGATCGCCGACGGATGGCTCGGGGCGGTGTGGAACCCGTGGGCCGGCGCCCGACGCAAGGCCGACGAGTACGCGGCGAGAGCCGACACCGCGAAGCGGACCGCCTGGAAGACCCAGCAGTTGTTCGGACTCGCCCAGACCGAGATCGGCGAGGACGTGGCCGAGTCGATCAACGCCGAGTTCCGGACGACGGGAGGCGGTGCCTGATGGACGCCGAACGGCGCGACCTGCTGAAGGTTCTCGGCGTGCTCGGCGTCGGCGGCGGGGCGTCGGCGCTGTACCTCTCCGGTGACGGCGACGAGCGACCGGCCGAGTCGGAGCAACGGACCGGTTCGACCGATACGACAGGGGCGGCGACCGATGCACCGACCACGACGGCCGCCGACGCGAACGGCTACGCCGCGGCCGTCGAACGCGCGAGCAGCGACCTCGGCGGAACGCCCCCGCTCCCGTCGGTCCAGCCCTTCGACTACGAGCCGGTCGACGTGAGCTTCGACGACCGGTGGCTCGCGCGGTTCGTCGCGCGGCCGACCGACGACGCCGACGGCGACAGGCTGCGGGCAACCCCGGCGACACAGTCGGCCAGCGAACTGGCTGGCGCGCTCCGTGACTGGCTCGGCCTCCCTGACGAGCGGTGGGGAGAGACGACACTGGCCGGTGAAACGATCGCTCTCCACGGCGGGACGGTCCGCGACCGCGTGGCCGTCGTCGGGACGGTCGACGGCCGAAACCTGGTCGTCGGTGCGCGGGCGACCGACGAGGCGACACTCGACGAGATAACGTCGTCGTGGGACCTCCCCGAGTCGTAGGGCGCGACCGCGACTACTTTTCGACGGCGTCTGGACGGTTCTGCACTCGCGGGTACCTGACGCCCAGCGCCGTCCAGTCGAGCCAGCGAGCGCCCGGGCGGTCGTCGGCCAACTGCCCGTACGGGGGGTCCCCACCCGTCGGAACCTCGTCGACCGGACCGCCGGGATCGACGGCGTCGGCGACGTAGTCGACCGCCTCGTCGGTCGCCCGCCAGACGCCCGCCGCACACGAGGGGAGCGCGACGCCGACGTTGTCGACGCCCGCGAGCGGTTCGGCGTGGGGGACGGCCTCGCCTTCGACGCGCTGCTGGAGCGTCGCGTAGGCGTAGAACGCCAGGTCTGCGTCCTCGGCAGCGCGGTTCTTGACCGCCGGGGCGAGTTCGAACAGTTTGTTGTATCCCACCTCGACCTTTTCGGGGTCGAGCGTTCCAATCGCCTCGTCGGTGGTGTCCTCGGGGTCGACTTCCTCGGTGGCCGAGTCGTTGGTGACGTACCAGGTGACGTAGTTCTCCTCGCGGTAGCGGTGGCGACGCGGGACGACGGACATCCCCTTGTGGGGGAGATACGCCCCGACCGCCGGCAGGTCCTCGGCCGGCCCGCGCACCGCGAGGACCAGCTGGTTCCGATAGGTCACCGGGTCCAGCGACGCCCGAACTTCGGCGGCGTCGCCGCCCGCTTCACGAAAGCCCTCGCGCCCGACCAGCGAATCGACGAATCCATGGGTGCCCGTGCCGGTCGCGGCGACGACGTAGTCCGGTGTGACCCGTAGCGTGAGGTCCTGATTGGTTTGGACGGTGAGTCGCTCGAGCCTCGGCGTGGACGATCCGTCCGCCGCGAACGTCGCCTCGGTGATATCGCCGACGACGATGCGCTCGGCGTGGTCCGCCGCGAGCGCGCGAACGAGCGCCTCGCGGTCGATCACGTACTCGTCGACGGCGGCGACGTGCTCGCCGCTCCCCTTCGCGAAGACGGTCCCGTCGCGATAGATCTCGTGGAGGCCCTCGACCCCGCGTTCGTCGTACTCGTAGCCGGCCTCGTCCCACTTGTCGACGAGGTGGGTGTACGGGTAGTCCGTCGAGGCGACGTACCACTCGCCGCCCTCGACGGGGACGCGGGCGTCCTCGGCGAACGGCAGCCACCGCTCGTCGACCGCCTCGCGACGGGCGCGGTCGGGGTTCAGGTACCCCTTCGAGAGCACACCGGGCCAGTCGAAGGTCTGCCCGGCGCCCAACGGCGTGTTCGAGACGAGCGCGGCCGCGTACCCCCGTTCGACGAGTTCGTCCAGCAGTACGAGCCCCTGGACGCCGCCGCCGACGACCAGCACGTCCGCGTCGGCGGTCGGGTACCACTCCAGATACTCCCGAGCCTGCTCCCACAGCGTCACCCCGCGGTCGAACTCCGGCTCCTCCGCGTGCATCGGTCTTGCCCCCTCTACTGCCCGGGCGACCATAGGTTTGGCCACCTGTCGGTTCGCCGCAGACGCTGGCGCCCGGCGGGCGGTCGAGGGCGGTCCCGCCCCCTGGCGTCGGAAGAAACGTCGGTTCCAGGACCTACGGCCAGAGCCCGCGGCTCTCGTGGGCCTCGGCGATCCGCGACAGCGCCACGACGTACGCGGCGTCGCGCCAGGTGCAGTCGCGGCTCTCGACTTCGCTGCGGACGGCCTCCCAGGCGGCGATCATCTCGGTTTCAAGTTCGTCGTTGACCCGCTCGCGCGACCAGGCGCGGCGGTTGATGTCCTGGAGCCACTCGAAGTAGCTCACCGTCACGCCGCCCGCGTTGGCGAGGATGTCGGGCACGACCGGGATCTCCCGGTCGGTCAGGATCGAGTCGGCGCCGAAGGTAATCGGGCCGTTCGCGCCTTCGACGATCATGTCGGCCCGGATGTCGTCGGCGTTGTCCTCGGTGACGACGTTCCCGACCGCCGCGGGGACGAGGAGGTCGACGTCGAGTTCGAGTATCGCCTCGTTGCTGATCGTCTCTTCGGCGTGTCTCGTCACGGCCTCGGGCTCCTCGTCGTGGGTCGGGATCGAACGGGTATCGAGCCCGTCCGTGTCGTAGGCCGCGCCGTTGACGTCGCTGACCGCGACGACGGTGGCCCCCCAGTCGTCGAGCAGGCGGGCGGCGTTCGCGCCGACGCTGCCGAAGCCCTGCACGGCGACGGTCGCGCCCTCGATCGGGTAGTCGTAGTAGTCGAGAAGCTCGCGGCTGACGATCGCGACGCTGCGCCCGGGCGCTTCCTCGCGGCCCTCGCTCCCGCCGATCACCGGCGGTTTCCCGGTCACCACGCCGGGCGTCGTCTCGGCTTCCTGGACGCTGTAGGCGTCCATGATCCACGCCATCGTCTGGGCGTCGGTCCCCATGTCCGGCGCCGGGATGTCCGTCATCGGACCGATGACGTTGCGGAGCTCGTTGGTGAACCGACGCGTCAGCCGTTCCATCTCGTCGTCGCTCAACTCTTTGGGGTCGACGATCACCCCGCCTTTCGCGCCGCCGAAGGGGATGTCGACGACCGCGCACTTCCAGGTCATCCACATCGAGAGCCCGATGCACTCCTCGCGGGTCACGTGGGGGTGAAAGCGCAGTCCGCCCTTGTAGGGGCCCCGGACGCTGTCGTGTTGGGCGCGATACCCCTGGAACATCTCGACCGTCCCGTCGTCCCGTTCGAGCGGGATCGTTACCTCGTGGACCGCCGCGGGATAGTTCAGCCGCTCGACGATGTTCGGGTCGACGTCGACGTAGGACGCCGCCCGATTGAGCTGGTGGCGGGCGGTGTCGAGGGCCGTCTCCGGCGGCGATTCGGCTTCCCGCTCCGGGCTACCCGCTTCTGCTGGGGGTTTCTGTGTCATGATAATCGGACCGTGTGCGGTTATTCGAGCGACTTCGCGCGGTTCTGGAAGGCGCCGCCACAGTCGCAGTCGCCGGGGTGTGATTCCGCCTCGACGATGCTGCCACACTGGAGACACTCGTACTTCGACGCGGACTCGGGGTCGTTCTCGCCTTCGACGTCTTGGCCGTGGGGCATAGACTACCTTCGAAGCCCCAGACACAAATATTAATCGTAAGTAGAATATAAGGTAGTATAATCACCATAGGTATCGCTCGTTTCGACGCCGGGACGACCACGCCACGCTCGCGGGCGTCTGGGCGCTCCGTCGACGGGACCGACGGACATTTGCCGTCGGGTCGCCCACCCAACGCTCAGTGCGAGAGTTCAGCGCCGACTACCTGGAGACGACCCGCGAGGGGATGTGGGCCGACTCCCGCGAGGCCCTGTCGGGTCTCGACCTCGACGCCCGCGAGCGCGTCCTCGACGTGGGCTGTGGCACGGGCGAACTCACCCGCGTCCTCGCCGAGGAGAGCGGTGCCGACGTGATCGGCGCCGACGTGGACCCGCGGCTGCTCGCCGCCGCGAGCGAGGTCGCCCCGGTCGTCCAGGCCGACGCGACCCGGCTCCCCTTCGTCACGGACGCCGTCGACCTGGTGGTCTGCCAGGCGTTGCTCATCAACCTCCCCGACCCCGTCGGCGCGGTCGAGGCGTTCGCGCGGGTCTCCTCGGAGCTGGTCGCGGCCGTCGAGCCGGACAACGGCGCGGTCACGGTCGACTCGACTGTCGACGCCGAGCCGCCGCTGGCCCGTCGCGCCCGCGAACGCTTTCTCGACGGCGTCGGGACAGACGTGACGCTGGGCGCCGGCGCTCGCGGCGTGTTCGAGGCGGCCGGACTGGACGTCGTCTCGACCCGCCGGTACGACCACGAGCGCGTGGTCGCACCCCCCTACTCCGAGGCCGCCGTCGAGGCCGCCCGCCGGAAGGTGACCGGCGAGGGGCTGGCCGACGACCGCGACACCATCCTCTCCGGCGATACTTCCGAAGGAGAGTACGACGACCTGCGCTCGGCGTGGCGCGCGATGGGCCGCGACGTGGTCGACCAGATGAGCGACGAGGCGTACGTCCGCACCGAGACGGTCCCCTTCTTCGTGACCGTCGGTCGCGTCGCGTGAGCGGTCGGGGCCGGCGACGGCCGACCGGCGAACCCGCGCCCGCGTGACCGCTCACTCCCGGGGCGCCAGCGACTCGCTCCCGTCGTCGTCTTCCGCTTCGCCGCCGACCGTCCCGCCGTCCCCGCCGTCGCCGCTGTCGCCGTCTTCACCGACGCCGCCGTCTTCCGCTCCTTCCCCGTCCGTTTCGACGCCGGGACCGGGGCCGCCGCAGCCGGCGATGCCGACGGCGGTGACGGCCCCGGCGGCGCCCGCGATCTTCGTCAGGTAATCTCTGCGTGTGGACGCTCTCTGGACTGATTCGTCCATGAGCGGGAATCGACGCGGGTCGGCAAAACGATTCACGCGGCTCTCGCAGGTGCCGGATGGATAGTCTCTCGGCCGCGCCGCGATCGGGCGATCGTCGCTCAGTCGTCGGCGGGCACGGGCTCGCTCGCGTCCCAGTAGCTGACGTTCGCGGGCTCGAACAGGTCCGTCGAGAGGTAGCGCTCGCCGGTGTCGGGGAGGACGACGACGACCAAGTCGTCGGGGCGCTCGCGGGCGACCTCGCTGGCGGCGGCCAGCGCGGCGCCGGCGGAGACGCCGGTCAGGACCCCCTCCTCGCGGGCGAGCTTGCGCGTCGTCTCGACGGCCCGTTCGTGTTCGACCGCACGCACCTCGTCGACGAGTTCGGTGCGGAGGATCTCGGGGACGAAGCCGGCGCCGATCCCCTGGATGGAGTGCGACCCGGCCTCGCCGCCCGAGAGGACCGGTGAGTCGGCGGGTTCGACGGCGACCGACGCCACGTCGGCGCCCCGCTCCTCTTTAAGATACTCCGAGACGCCGGTGATCGTCCCACCCGTCCCGACGCCGGCGACGAAGGCGTCCACTTCGCCGTCGGTGTCGGCCCAGATCTCCGGGCCGGTGGACGAGCGGTGGGCCTCGGGGTTGGCGATGTTCTCGAACTGGCTGGCGAGGACGCCCTCCCGTCGGTCGGCGATGGTCTCGGCGGCCTCGATTGCGCCGTCCATGCCGCCCTCGGCCGGCGTGAGGACGACCTCGGCGCCCAGCGCCGACAGGAGCGCGCGCCGTTCCTCGCTCATCGACTCCGGCATCGTCAGCACGAGGTCGTAGCCGCGGGCGGCGCAGGCCATCGCCAGCCCGATCCCGGTGTTGCCGGAGGTCGCTTCGACCACCAGGTCGGTGTCGTCGAGGTGACCCATGCGCTCGGCGCGGTCGAGCATCGCGGCGCCGATCCGGTCTTTCACCGAGTTGGCGGGGTTGAACGACTCGACCTTGGCGGCGAGGTTGTCGGCGAACGAGTCCAGCCACACGAGCGGCGTGTCGCCGATCTCCGCGGCGATGTCGGCTGCGATATCCATCGTCTCGCCGTAGGCGCTCGTGCCGGTTGGGTCGCCGCCCTCAACATCGGGGAGAACGTCCCGTTCGAGTCGCCGCCCGGGCACCTCGCGGGCGGCGTGGAGCGGTCGTCGGGGAACTGTTAACGGACTGCCGTCCCACTCGCCGATATGGACCCCAGAGTCGAGGACCACGCGGACGTCATCGTCGACCACTCGGTCGGGATCGAAGCCGGCGACGAGGTGCTGATCTCCGCTCCCGCGGTGGCCGAGGATCTGATCGTCGCCCTGGAAGAACGGCTCGCCGAGCGAGGTGCCCACAGCGTCACGCTCGGCGGAAGCAGCCGCGGTCGGCGGGCGTTCATGCGCGCGATGGACCCCGAGGATTACGACGAGCCGCCGGCCTCGCTCATGGCGATGGTCGAGGAGATCGACGCCGCGATCGGGGTTCGGGCGTCGACCAATACCCACGAGACTGGCGACGTGGCGCCCGAGAAAAACGCCGCCTACGCGCAGGTCATGAAGCCGGTACAGGACGCCTACACGGACAAGCGCTGGGTCGGCACGCAGTACCCCGCGCCGGGCAACGCCCAGGCCGCCGAGATGAGTACGGAGGCCTACGAGGAGTTCGTCTACGACGCCGTCACCAAAGACTGGGACGAACAGCGCGAGTTCCAGGCCAACATGGTCGAGATTCTCGACGGTGCCGACGAAGTCCGGATCGTCTCCGGCGATACCACCGACGTGACCATGAGCGTCGCCGGCATGAACCCCGTCAACGACTACGCCGAGAAGAACCTCCCCGGCGGCGAAGTGTTCACCGCACCGATCCCCGACAGCGTCGAGGGCGAGGTGCTGTTCGACATGCCGCTGATGGCCCAGGGGCGGGAGATCGAGGACGTGCGCCTCGTCTTCGAGGACGGCGAGGTCGTCGACTCGTCGGCCGCGAAGAACGAGGACGTGCTCGCCGCGGTGCTGGACACTGATCCCGGCGCCCGGCGACTGGGCGAGCTGGGTATCGGGATGAACCGCGACATCGACCGCTTCACCTACAACATGCTGTTCGACGAGAAGATGGGCGACACCGTCCACATGGCCCTGGGCCGCACCATCGACGAGAACGTCCCCGACGACGGCGACGTCGAGGGCAACGACTCCGCGACGCACATGGACATGATCGTGGACATGAGCGACGAGTCGTACATCGAGGTCGACGGCGAGCGCGTTCAGGAGGACGGGACGTTCGTGTTCGAGGAGTAGCGAGGTCAACCGAAGAGAGACCTCGTCCCGGAGCGGCGACCGGAGGGAGCCGCGGAGGAGTAGGGCGGTCCGAACGAAGTGAGGACCGCCGAAAGCCGAGCGGGGAATAGAGTGACCCGCGAGGAGAGCGAGGAATGAGCGAAGCGAAGTCCTCGAACCGGAGCGAGCCGAGACACGGCTTCGAAGCCTGAGCGGCCGCCCCGACCCCCGCCCGCGCCATCGCCGACGCCACACCGCTCTCACAGCGGGTCGTCGCCCTGCTGCGTCCAGCCCTCGTCTTCGTACTTCTCTCGCGCCCGCTCGCGCGCCCGCGAAATCTCCGCGTCTGACCACGTTCCTTCGTGGGCACCGGCCCACGACCGGAGCGACGATTCGAGTTCGGCGACGGCTTCGCCCCGATCGATATCCGACTGCTCGCGGACGCTCGTCACGCGGTCGTCGAACTCGGCGGCGGTCGCGTCGGGGTCGGCGAAACAGTTCAGGTGTCGGTCGGTCGTCCGTGCGAAGGTAATCGAGCCGTGCTGGACGACCGCGTCCTTCTGTCGGTACTGGGCGTTGCCCGATATCTTCCGGCTGTCGCCGGCGACCACGTCGTGAGCGGGGTGGAGCGCCCGGAGGTAACACGCCGGTTCGTACACCGCCGGCCGCTCCTCGTCGGCGAACCGCGCGTCGACCCCCATGCCTTCGAGGGCATCGAGCAGCGGTTCACAGAGCAGTTCGTACGACTCCATCAGATCACCTGGCAGTTCCTCGGCCGGTGCGACGATGGAGTAAGAGATGTCGCCGTAGTCGTCGTGATAGATCGCGCCGCCGCCAGTCGGCCGGCGGGTGACCGTGACGCCCTCGCGCTCGCAGTAATCCCAGTCGATCGTCGCGGGGTCCTGATGGTAGCCCAGCGAGAGCGTGCTCGGTTCCCAGCGGTAGACCCGCAGCGTGCGGGTTCCGTCTTCGGCGGCCGACTCGGCGGCCACCTCGTCCAGCGCCATGTTCAGCGGCCCCGGACGAGACTCCTCGGTGATCAGCCGCCACTCCCGGTCGGCCAGACTCATACGCGAGGTTGGGACGGTCGCAGGAAATCGGTTACGTTCGTCAGACCCGGCCGCGGGCGACGAGTACGAGCGCGACGGTCCCGGCGACGACGAGCGGCCCGACGACCAGCGGGCTCGTCAGCCGCGAGACGAGGAAGTCGACGAACTGCGCCAGATACGGGCGCCCGACGACCGCGAACCCGTAGCGGGCCGCGATCGCCGCCGGCGATCCGGCCAGGTTCGGCCACACCGGATCGGGATCGAAGCGGAGGAAGACAGCGAACAGTATCGACAGCGCCAGCAGGACGGCACCGAGGCCTCTGCCGTACGCGCGGAGGTACCACCGGCGTGGCTCGTCGCGCTCGCTCGCCCGTCGGGCGGTTGGTGTCGCATGGACGGGCGGATGGCTGCCCGGGAGATTACGTCTCGGTCGCTGTCAGAACGGCCCCGTCGACGCGACGTTCTTCATGACCGAGCGCTCGGCGCGCCGAAGCAGTTCGGCCGCGGTGCCGGGGGCGCAGTCGAGGCGGTCGCCTACGTCCTCGACACCGGCCTCGCTGGGCGTCTCGTAGTACCCGCAGTCGACCGCCGCGAGGACGGCCTCGAACTGCCGGTCGGTCAGGTCGCTGCCGGCGTCCAGTCGACGGGCGTCGTACTCCCCGATCTCCAGCACCTCGGCGTCCATCCCGTCGGGGATCTCGTCGACGGCCGTCTGGAGCATCGCCGCGGGACCGACTGCGGTCAGCCGGACCGTCCCATCCGCGCGATACTCGACGGGCATCAGCCCCACCAGCCCCGGCTGGGTGAACGCACCGACGAAGTCCTGACTGTGTTCGGGGATCGTCTCGCGGACGTAGAGGTAGAACGTGTCGTCGGGACAGCGGGATATCTCGTAGGTCGATACGCTCTCGACGTCGTCGAGGATGGGCTCGTAGGGGTCGGGGTCGCCGTCGACGTGGAACAGAAACGCCGGTTCCTCGGCCAGCGCCGTGTTGTACTGGAGCAGTCGCGAGACGGTGTACCCCTCGTGTTCGACGACGAACTGGTGCATCGGGTGTCGCACGGTCGGTTCCTGGTGGACCGCGACGCGCAGGTACCGCATCGCGCGATCGAATTCGGCGGGTCGACTTAAACCCCGCCCACTCGTGAGGGCCAACGGCGATTGGTCGGCCGCGCCAACGGCGCGTATGGACCAACGGCAGCGACAGGTGGGCGAGACGAGAGAGACGACCCCCGCGGCGGTCGCCCAGGCCGACGCCGACTCGCCGCTGGACGCAGCGCTCGCGGTCGTCCCCGACGACGCCGTCACCGACACGGAGGAGCATCTGAACGCGCCCGCGCTCGTCGTCCGGGCCGACCGCGTGCAGGCAGTCCTGTCGGCGCTGCGCGACCGGGCGGGGTTCGACCACTGCGCCTGCGTCACCGGCCAGGCCTACGGCGACCGCTACGAGTCGATCTATCACCTCCGCAGCTACGACGACCCACAGCGCGAACTGTCCGTCGTCGTCCCGACCCCCGCCGCCCGGCCCGAACAGGAGAGCGCGGCGCCGGTGTACCCGACCGCCGACTGGCACGAGCGGGAGGCCTACGACCTCGTGGGCATCGAGTACGACGACCACCCCGACCTGCGACGGATCCTCCTGCCCGAGACCTGGCAGGGCCATCCGCTCGGGCCGGATTTCAGCGGTGAGGAACCACAGATCGTCACCTTCCGCGAACACGAGAATCCGCTGGCCGAGGACCACCGCGACGGCGACACCATGTATATCAACCTCGGTCCGCATCACCCGGCGACCCACGGCGTGCTCCGCGTGGGCGCCACGCTCGACGGCGAGTACGTCGCCGAGGTGACCCCGGACATCGGCTACATCCACCGCTGCGAGGAGCAGATGTGTCAGCAGGGCACCTACCGTCACCAGATCATGCCCTACCCCGACCGCTGGGACTGGACCGGCGCCGGCCTCTGCAACGAGTGGGCCTACGCCCGCGTCGCCGAGGACCTCGCCGACATCGACGTGCCCGAGTACGCCCAGGTGATCCGGACGATGAGCGCCGAACTGTCGCGGCTGCTCGGCCACTTCCTCGCCGTCGGCACCTACGCGCTCGACGTGATCGGCGAGTTCACCGCCTCGTTCATGTACGCCATCAAGGAGCGCGAGCGGATCCAGTCCATCCTCGAGGACCTGACCGGCCAGCGGTTGATGTTCAACTACTTCCGGCTCGGCGGCGTGGCGTGGGACCTGCCCGACCCGCGCGCGGACTTTTTCGCAGAGATCCGCGAGTTCCTCGACGGACTCCCCAACCGACTGGCCGAGTATCACGACCTGCTCACCAGCAACGAGGTCTTCCAGCTCCGCACCGTCGAGACCGGCGAGCTATCCGCCGAAGCAGTGAAGGAGAACGGCTGTACCGGGCCGGTCGCCCGCGGGTCGGGCGTCGACTACGACCTGCGACGGGACGACCCGTACGGCTACTATCCGGAACTCGACTGGGACGTGGTCACCGAGGACGGGGGCGACAACTACGCGCGCGTGCTCGTGCGCTTGCGCGAGATAGAACAGTCCGCCCGGATCATCGAGCAGTGCGTCGACCTGCTCGAAGAGTGGCCCGCGGACGAACGCACCGTGCAGGCCAACGTCCCCCGGACGCTGCGGCCCGACCCCGATACGGAGATCTACCGCGCCGTCGAGTCCGCCAAGGGCGAACTCGGTATCTACATCCGCGCCGACGGCACGGACAAGCCCGCCCGCTTCAAGATCCGCGGCCCCTCCTTCTCGAACCTCTCCGTCCTTGAGGAAGCCGCCCGCGGCGAGTTCGTCGCCGACCTCATCGCCACCATCGGCAGCCTCGACCCCATCATGGGCGACGTGGACCGGTGACTGCGTGGAGCCATTTGATGTTGTTCGGTACCACGTACCACGATCGACGAAGCCGAATGCGAAATCTGTCGATAGAGCGGTTTTGAACGGTGAAACGCGCCTTTGATCCATCGTTGACCTATTAATCAACATGAACGATCGTGGTGTATGCGTCAGGCACTACTCGCGGTGGCGGTGGTCGCGCTGGTTGTCCTCGCCGGCTGTGGGAGCGCGTCGAACGGTTCGGGCGGTCCCGGGCTCGGCGGTGGCGACGGGGGCAGCGGCGCGATGGCCGGAGACGGAGCCAGCGGCGGGAGCGACAACATCGGGGTCAGCGTCGGCGGCGCCGCCGACGCCAACACCTTCCGGAGCAACGTCGAGGAGGGCTACGTGCCTCAGCCGACCGACCTGACCTACGAGGGACTGTTCCACGACTACTACTTCGACACCGGCCAATCAGGGCCCTGCGAGGCGCTCTTTTGTCCCTCTTACAGTACGGCGGTGACCCGGGACCCGCTCGCCAACGACACCGAGCGGTTCGTCACCGTCGGGCTGAACTCCGGGGTCACGGAGAGCGACTTCGAGCGCAAACCGTTGAACCTCGTGGTCGTCGTCGACACCTCCGGGTCGATGAGCGAGCAGTTCAGCGAGTACTACGACGACGGCGGTGAGAGACGGCGCGTCGAGGAGAACCAGCCGAAGATCGACGCCGCGGGCGACGCCGTCGTCTCGATGCTCGGCCGGCTGAACGCGAGCGACCGGGTCGGCGTCGTCGCCTACGACAACACGGCGCGCACGGTCCAGTCGTTCCGGCGCGTCGGCGAGACGGACCGGGGCGACCTCCGGAGCGAGCTGCGGTCGCTGCGCGCCGACGGCGGGACGAACCTCGACGCGGGGATGAGCCGCGCCGAGGAGATGGTCTCGGCGGACGCCGACGATAGCGAGCGCGAGACCCGCGTGGTCTACGTCACCGACGCGATGCCGAATCTCGGCGAGACCGACGGCGGCGCCCTGGAGTCACGGATGCGCTCGTACGCCGACCGGGGGATCCACACGACGTTCGTCGGCGTCGGCGTCGACTTCAACTCCCGGCTGACCGAGACGGTCTCGACGGTGCGGGGAGCGAACTACTACAGCGTGGACTCCCCGGCGCAGTTCGACGAGCGCATGGACGAGGGCTTTGCCTACATGGTGACGCCGCTGGTGTACGACCTCTCGCTGGAGGTGGCCGGCGACGGCTACCGGATCGAGAACGTCTACGGCTCGCCCCAGGCCGACGCCGCCAGCGCCGAGCTGATGGAGGTCACCACGCTGTTCCCCTCCCGGCGCGAGGGCAACAAAACGGAGGGCGGGGTCGTCCTGCTGGAGGTGGCGAAGACCGGCAGCGACCCGACGCTCGGCCTCGTCGCGAGCTACGAGGACCCCGGTGGCGGCGCTCGCACGGTGACCCGGAACGTGAGCTTCGAGTCGCGAACGGCGCCGTACTACGAGTCTACCGGCGTCCGCAAGGCGGTCGCGCTCGCCGAGTACGGGAGCCTGATGCGAAACTGGATGGCCCACGAACGCGCCGGCGGTGACGCCGGTGCCGACTCCGCCGAGGAGGCGGTCGAGTACCGCGAACACGACGACCAGTGGGTGCAGTCGCCGGTCGACTTGACTGTCAGCGCGCCGTACGACCGACGGATCGACCGCTTCCACGAGTACTTCCGCGCCCAGCAGGCGGCGCTCGGTGCCGACCGGATGGGCCAGGACCTGGCGGTCCTCGAACGGCTCGCCGAGGCCGGCGACGGGGCCGAGAGCGGGGTCGACGACGGATCGGCGGCGCCCGCCGATCGCGACACCGCCTCGCCGGTCCCGTCGGTCACGGAGCCACCCGACGACGACTCGGATCCGACCGCCGCCCTCGCGGACGAGGGCGGTGATAGCGAGTCGGCCTCGAACGCCGAGTTCCTCGGCCGATTCGGTGGCGACCTACCCCTGCTCGGAGCGATCAACCTCCTCGTGACGCTCGCGGTCGCCGCCTACGGAATCTCCCAGAAGCGCCAGTCCAGAGCGACCGCGAGCGAACGGATGGAGTGAATCGATGACCACCGGAACTGGGATCGACCGCGTGACGCGCTAGAAGAGACCGACGCCGACCGCGTAGGGCCAGGCCTGCCCGCCGAGTGCGAGGAATCCGAGCGCGCCGCCGGCCAGCGCGACGTTCTTCAGGAAGCCGGTCATCTCGTCTTGCGCCTGGTCGTCGGGGACCGCCCAGAAGTCGTGCATCGTCACCGCCGAAACCAGCAGGAAGGTAGCGAGCGCGCCGGCCGAGAGTACCGGCGCGACGCCGAGCGCGACCCCGACACCGCCGAGGACGAGCATCACGCCCGAAGCGACCACCGAGAACGCCGGCGCGGGGATCCCCTTCATCTCGGCGTAGCCGGCCATCCCCTCGACGCCCGAGAAGTGGTTGATCCCCATGAACGCGAGGACGCCGCCGAACAGCACCCGAGCGAGCAGGAACGCCACGTCGCCCGCCGCCGACTCGGCGACCATCAGGCCGTCACCGCCGTTCGGGCCGCGGTGTGTTCGTCGTCCGTGCTGCCGTCGTGAACGCGTGCCTCTGTCATCGACAGCACGTACTCCACCCGCAAATTATATACTTTATCTGACATCAGTGTCACCGGGAGACACCGGTGTTACCGGCCGCGTGGTGGTCCACAGACACCACCGGGGCTCCGTCACGGCGTTTTCGGGTCGGCTCTGGCCGGCTCGGGTCACGTCGGGGAATCAGGTATTGCGGTGTTATCGGGTTCGTGAACGAACCACCTAAGTAGGTGGGTGGAGTAAGGGCAATCACATGGCGACGAACGCGAACTCCGAAGCGGCGAACCCCGAGGCCTGTCCCGTTGTCGACTCGCTCGAGCAGATCGGTTCCCAGTGGCGGCTGGTCGTGCTGTACGACCTCCAAGAGGGCGAGAAGCGGTTCAACGAACTCAAGCGGTCGACCGGCGCGAGTTCGCGCACGCTCTCGCGCGTGCTCGACGACCTGCAGGAGCTGGACCTGGTCGACCGCCGGCTCGAGGAGGACGCCCCCGTGGCGACGTTCTACTCGCTGACCGCCAAGGGCGAGTCGCTCTGTCCGGTCTTCGAGGCCATCGAGGGGTGGGCCGACGAGTGGCTCGGCGAGGACGCCGACGAGAAAGAGGCGATGGCGGCCGTCGAGGCTGTCGCGGGCGAGTGAGTCCGGCGGACCGCGAGCGGCGTGTTCCCGGACGTTTTTCGGACGCTTACTCCTCGACCGGTCGGAGCCGAACCGATTCGGCGCGATAGTCTTCGAGGAACCCGCCGGGCGCGCCGACGCTGACAGTTCCCTCGTCGGTGTCGAGGACGAACCCGTTCTCCAGCGTGAACTGGTTGGTCGCGGGGTCGACCAGCGCCTGACGCACGTCGTTGACGCGCCCGACGACGCGCTCGCCGGACTCGGTCTGGACCTCGGCGCGCAGGTCGGTCCCCATCCGCCGGTGGCGGACGGCGGTGAAGGTCGCCGCGCGGAACCACTCGAAGGTCGCCGGCAGTTCGATCGGATCGGCGACGTGAACCTCCCAGGGAAACGGCCAGTAGGCGCCGAGGAAGGTGGCGATGACCGCGCCGGTCAGCCCCCACTCGGAGACCCAGACGACGCCCTCCTCGAAGTACGCGCCGTCGAACACGTCGGGGCTCCCGATCATCGCGCGCTCGTCGTCGACCGCGTAGACGAACGCCATCTCGTTCCCCCAGCAGCGCACGACCGTCGCGAGCCCCGCGTAGCGCTCGGCCGCCGCGTCGATGTTCTCGACTTCGCCGATCAACAGGAGGACGAGCGCCCCCCGCTCACGGGCCGCTCGCAGCTCGTCTTCGATCTCGGGGACCACCTCGGCAGGCACGGAGATCAGCACCTCCGATTCGGCGCTCTCGACGTCCTCCCGGAGGTTCTTCAGCGCCTTGCGCCGCGATTTCGCCATCTCGATCTCCGAAGTTCGGGGCCCGGTTTCGGTGAACCGCTCCTCGAGGGCCGGCGTCATCGCGTCGATGCGCTCGGAGATGTCCGCCATCGCCTCCCGCGGCGGGAGCGCGCGGATCGTCGTCGGCGAGACGTGGTCGTTGACCCGCACCAGTCCCCGTCGTTGGAGGCGCTCGACGATGTTGTACACCGTTCGCTGCGTGACCCCCGCCTCGTTGGCGACGGCGCTCGTCGTCGCCTCACCCAGCTCCAGGAGCGCCAAGTACGTGTTTATCTCGTTGTCGGAGAGCCCGAAGACCTGCAACTGGTCCCGCAGGGCCGCGTCGATGTCGTCCATTGTGTGGCCTGTCTCGCTCGTAGATAATCGGTGTGACGTTCGGCGGTCCATCCCGGCGACCGCGCTCGGTGGGAGTGAGAGCGACTGTGTGTCGCGGTCGCCGGGCGGTCCGTGACAAGGAGTTAGTATGGGTGCAGTTCGCCGACGGCCGCGGACGGGGACGGCGCCGCTACATGGTTACCCCTCCTCCGGCGGCTGGAAGTCGGTGTCGTAGCTGGCCTGTGCGATGCCGCCCAGGACGAGCACGTCCTCGATACCGAACGACCGCTCGTAGTCGAAGGCGCGAGCGGAGGAGTCCGGCCAGTCGAAGTCGCGCACGTTCCCGAACGACCCCTGCATGTACTGGTGGAACGGGAAGTGCGGGACGTAGAAGTTGTAGTACTTCGCGCACGTCCGGTAGAGTTCCTGCAGTTCCTCTTCGGAGTTACCCGGCTGGCGGATCGCGTTGACCGTCTCGACGAGGTTGACCTCGGTGGCGTCGTCCAGGTCGGGGGACTTGCCGGCC